>Ga0209930_1000063_pt1 | contig 583692 bp, 548 predicted proteins | sample ThiBiot_500_biof_2_FD_183948 | JGI IMG/M metagenome (GOLD analysis project Ga0209930, IMG submission 183948) | Wastewater bioreactor microbial communities from Cape Town, South Africa - Thiocy_cont_500_biof (SPAdes) | ecosystem: Engineered > Bioreactor > Thiocyanate-remediating >...
CGCCGTCCGATTTTGTCTCCGAATGCATGGATCACTTCATCAAGATCCTGCATGTGCATGAGATCGAAGACGACATCCAGAGAGCCACGCTCGATGCCGGGCAGGGAGATGAATCCGCCGTCGCGCGTTTGTTGAGTCTGGTTCGCGAAAGCCACGCCGAACAGGAAAGCATCAGCGCCGAGGGAGTGGCATTAGCGGAGTGGGCGGAAGACATCATTCGCATCTGGGCGCCCCAGGGCGGGACGATGCACTTGGCTGCATGAGCACAGGCTGGTTCCGGCGACGAATCAGGACGGCGGGCCGGCTTTTGCCCGCGCGAGAGACGAAAGCAGAGCGGGACTGGAGAGTGGAAAGAAATGCAAGGAGCGGGCTCTCCACCCGACCGTCCGGGTATCGGAGGCTGAATCGCAGTTGCGCTGCAATGTTTCACCACCCGATACCGGCCGGGCGGCTTGCATCGTAAGTCGCGCTCATTACTTAGGGAATTACCGCAGGGTTCGGCAGAACGCGGACCCGGCCAGGGGAGGAGGGTCGGTTCGGCGGCAACCGAGATGCCCAGCCGGAACCGGGCTGCCTCGGCCTTTGGGGCGTCCGAAAACACGATTGAGGCGGGACGGCGGCGCCCGGAACCGCGAAAAGACTCGCCAAATCCATGGTTTGGCGGCAGAAACAGGGTTAATGGAAAGTCAAGGCCTGGCAGGTTAGATCATCCGACACGTAGTCCAACGCGAGTACGATCATTCGGAGAGGGTTGAGGGGGTGGCGAGGGATTGCGCCGCCCTTTGTGCGTCGGGAGCGGCGCACATCGAAAGCGCCGGGTGCGGCGCGGATTTCACGGGGAAGCGGGCGACTTCCCGAATGAGTGCGTTTCAGGAGCTGTGAATGGCGAGCAAGGCAAAGACGCTGCAGGTCAAGGACAAGGAAAAGGACGACAAGGCAGCGGACGCTCCCGAGAAGGATACTGCCGACGCGCCGTCGCCGTTGCTCGACCTGTCCGACGCCGCCGTCAAGAAAATGATCAAGCAGGCCAAGAAGCGGGGCTTCGTCACCTTCGACCAGCTCAATGAAGTGCTGCCTTCCGACACCACCTCGCCGGAGCAGATCGAGGACATCATGTCGATGCTCTCCGACATGGGCATCAACGTGTCCGAGTCCGAGGACGCCGACAGCGAGGAGGAGAACAAGGAAGAAGGCGACGACGAGACCGACAACGAACTCGTCGAGGTCACGCAGAAGGCCGTCACCGAAGTCAAGAAGTCGGAGCCCGGCGAGCGCACCGACGACCCCGTGCGCATGTACCTGCGCGAGATGGGCACTGTCGAGCTGTTGTCGCGCGAGGGCGAGATCGCCATCGCCAAGCGTATCGAGGCCGGCCGCGAGGCGATGATCGCGGGGCTGTGCGAAAGCCCGCTGACCTTCCAGGCGATCATCATCTGGCGCGACGAACTCAACGAGGGAAAGATCTTCCTGCGCGACATCATCGACCTCGAGGCGACCTATGCAGGACCCGACGCCAAGAACAACATGAACCCGTCGCTGCTTGGCGCGCCGGTCGGCCCCGACGGCCAGCCGTTGCCGGCGGACGCCACTGCTGCATCCGGCGAGGGCGATGTTGACGCCACCGTGGCCGCGCCCCCCGCCGCGCCGCCGTCGCCGACGCCGTTCCGTCCCGCGCGCGGCGCGCCGGGCGGGGCTGGCGAGCGCGACGAGAAGGACCCGGGCGAGGCCGCCGCTGAAGGCGATATGGAGGAGGACGACTTCGACAACCAGATGTCGCTCGCCGCCATCGAGGCCGAGTTGAAGCCGAAGGTGGTCGAAACTTTTGACAAGATCGCCGAGAACTACAAGAAGCTCCGCCGGCTGCAGGAAGCCGACATCTCCAACCAGCTTCAGAATGAATCGCTCTCGCCCAACCAGGAGCGCCGCTACAGGAAGCTGAAGGACGAGATCGTCGTCGAGGTGAAGTCGCTGCGGCTCAACCAGGCGCGCATCGATTCCCTCGTCGAACAGCTTTACGACATCAACAAGAGGCTGGTCTCGTTCGAAGGTCGCTTGCTGCGACTCGGTGACAGCCACGGCGTGGCGCGCGAGGATTTCCTGCGCAACTATCAGGGCTCGGAACTTGATCCGCGCTGGCTCAACCGCGTCTCAAAACTCTCGGCCAAGGGCTGGAAGAATTTCGTTCATCACGAGAAGGATCGCATCAAGGAGTTGCGCGGCGAGATCCAGCAGCTCGCGGCGCTGACCGGGCTCGAGATCGGCGAATTCCGCAAGATCGTGCACAGCGTGCAGAAGGGCGAGCGCGAGGCGCGCCAGGCCAAGAAGGAAATGGTGGAGGCGAACCTGCGCCTCGTTATCTCCATCGCCAAGAAGTACACCAACCGCGGCCTGCAGTTCCTCGACCTGATCCAGGAAGGCAACATCGGTCTGATGAAGGCGGTCGACAAGTTCGAGTATCGCCGCGGCTACAAGTTCTCGACCTATGCGACATGGTGGATCCGGCAGGCGATCACGCGCTCGATCGCGGATCAGGCGCGCACCATCCGCATTCCGGTGCACATGATCGAGACCATCAACAAGATCGTGCGTACCTCGCGCCAGATGCTCAACGAGATCGGCCGCGAGCCGACGCCGGAGGAGCTCGCCGAGAAGCTCGGCATGCCGCTGGAGAAGGTGCGCAAGGTTCTCAAGATCGCGAAAGAGCCATTGTCGCTGGAAACGCCGGTGGGCGACGAGGAGGATTCACACCTCGGCGACTTCATCGAGGACAAGAACGCGGTGCTGCCGATCGACGCCGCGATCCAGAGCAATCTGCGCGAGACCACGACGCGCGTGCTCGCCTCGCTGACGCCGCGCGAGGAGCGGGTGCTGCGCATGCGCTTCGGCATCGGCATGAACACCGACCACACGCTGGAGGAAGTCGGCCAGCAGTTCAGCGTCACCCGCGAACGCATCCGCCAGATCGAGGCCAAGGCGCTGCGCAAGCTCAAGCATCCGTCACGCAGCCGTAAACTGCGTTCGTTCCTCGACAACTAGCTTTTGTCTTCACGGAGGCGTGCAGCACGACTGTTGCGCAGCCGGGGCCTGCCCATTCATCGATCAGCAAAACGGCGGACCGCAAGGTCCGCTTTTTTGTGTCATGAAACATTCGCTTCGCCGCGCCGTTGTCCGGGCTCACGCAACGCAAACGCGAACGGAGACACGCCATGGCGGAGCAGCTCAAGGGCAAGCGCATTCTCATTCTCGCTACCAACGGTTTCGAGCAGTCGGAACTCGAGGTTCCGCGCGACCGGCTGAAGGCCGCCGGCGCTGAGGTTAACGTCGTCTCGCCGGAGTCGGGCGAGATCAAGGGCTGGGACAAGAAGGACTGGGGCCGCGCGGTGAAGGTCGACAAGCCGCTCTCGGCCGCGAAGGCCGACGACTATGACGCCATCGTGCTGCCCGGCGGGCAGATCAATCCGGATATGCTCCGCGTCAACAAGGACGCGCTGGCGCTGATCAAGGCGTTCTACGAGGCGGGCAAGACGGTGGCGGCGGTGTGCCACGCGCCCTGGCTGCTGGTGGAGACCGGCATCGCCAAGGGCCGCCGCATGACCTCGTATCACTCGATCCGCACCGACGTCATCAATGCCGGCGCGCGATGGGAGGACAGCGAGGTCGTGACCGACGAGGGCATCGTCACCTCGCGCAATCCGGGCGATCTCGAGGCGTTCAGCGCCAAGATCATCGAGGAGGTGCGGGAAGGCCGTCACCAGCGCCACGCGGCCTGACGCCGGCCCGCGCATTCCCCATCATCCCATCAAATCGCCGGCGGGTGGTGCGGATCGTAGTCGTGCGGGCGGTTGTTGCCGATCTTCTTCCAGAACGGCCAGATGAACGCGGCGCCGGCCGTCAGTGGGCCGATCGCTTGCCATTCGTGCAGGTCGACAACCAGCACCGCCGGTGTCACCACGAACAGCAGGGCCGTTATGACGCCGAGCGCCAGCATCGCCTTGCGGTAGGTCGGCGAGACACCCGCGGTGAAGCGAATGGCGCCTTCCGGCGCGTCCGCGAGGCGCTGGTGCAGCGCGCGGATGAAATCGCGATAAACCGGCCTGCGTATGCGATCGACCTTGCCGTCGATACCCGCATCGGTGACGAGGAGAAAGCGGCCGCCGCGAAAATCGATGCGGCATTTGTCGACGGCATCCTTGCCGTCGGTGTCGGGCATGTTGACGGAGACGATGTCGGTCCAGAGTTGCCGGCCCGCTTCGCCGGCCTCGTTGCGCCAGGCGACGGCCGAGTCGCGCCCGGCGTCGATCAGCGCCACGCCGTGGCTCGCGCTGCGCCAGAAGTAGCGCTCGCCGTTCACCAGGTAATACAGGTCATAGGCCGTCGAGGCCATGTATGCTGGCTCGATCATGCGCCGAGCATAGCGCATTTTTGCTCACCCTCGAAACGGGTTTTCACGTTGCATTGCAGCGGGATGAGGCGGGTTCCCAATCGAAACTCCGTCTGCTTTTGTGTTTTCCAGTGGAGTATGTCCTCGGGCTTGATCCCGGGATTGATCGCTTAACGCGACGAGCCGCGCTTCGCCTCCCGCTTGCGGGGAGGTTGAGCGACAAAGCCGGTCGGGTCGGGCGGTTCATCGCCATGCCCCACGACATTGCCGCCGTTCCAACCCTCTCAGAGCGAGCGTTGCTCGTCTCGACCCTGCAAGCTGGAAAAGAGCACGTCGCGCTCCGATGAAGCGCTTCCATTAAGATGTGACTGGTCTAATCCTGCAGCACCTTTGACGCCGAGCGCGCCTTGGCTATGCGATCAATATTATCAATCGAAATGTTTCGTTCGGATCGTTCGACCGAACCGAGGTAAGTGCGATGTCCCGGATGCAATGCGGCGCGAGCGTCAGTGTCGTGGCGCGTTGCGGAGTTGGGACCATTGCGGGATGATCGCGGATCAGCGCCGCATTGCTGAGACGCTCCGCCGCATCCGGAATGCGGACCTCCGCGGGTCGGCTGCCTCCGGGCCGCGTGCCGCCACGCCGCCACAGTCGTGCTATAACGCGCATCGATTCAGAAAAAAGGGATTGCAATGAAACTCCGTTTTGCCGTTGCCGTCGCCGCTGCCCTTCTTGCTGCGCCCCTCGCATCGACTGCCGCCTCCGCCGCGCAATGCGGTGGCGACTTCAACACCTTCGTGGCCGCGATGTCGCGGGAGGCCGCGGCCAACGGCATCTCGCAAAGCGTGATTTCGCAGGCGCTCGGCGGCGTGCAGCAGGACCAGGCGGTGCTGAGTTTCGACCGCCGCCAGCGCGGCACGTTCCGTAAGAGCTTCGAGCAATATGCCGCGACCCGCGTTACCCCCGGCCGCATCAAGGGCGGCAAGGCGATGCTCATGCGTCACGCCTCGCTGTTGTCGCGGATCGAAAAGCAGTTCGGCGTGCCGCCGGAGATCATCGTCGCGATCTGGGGACTGGAAACCGATTTCGGCCGCGGCGACATGGGCAGGCTGCCGGTGTTCCGCGTGCTGGCGACGATGGCGCATGATTGTCGGCGCAGCGAGCTGTTCCAGGGCGAATTGCTGGCAGCGCTCAAGATCGTGCAGCGCGGCGATCTGCGGCTCAGCGACATGATCGGCGCTTATGCCGGCGAGATCGGGCAGACCCAGTTCCTGCCCTCGTCCTATATCAAGTACGGCGTCGATTTCGACGGCAACGGTCATGTCGATCTGCGACATTCGGTGCCCGACGTACTGGCTTCGACCGCGAATCTTCTCAGGGCCAACGGCTGGAAGGCTGGCGGCGACTACCACCAGGGATCGGCCAATTTCGAGGCGATGCGGGAATGGAATCGCTCCGAGGTCTATCGCAGGACCATCGGCTATTTCGCCGACAAGCTGGCCGGGCAATAGCTGAAAACCGGAGGCGGGCCGCACGCCCGCTTTCGTCGACTCCGTCAGCGTTTTGGCCGGCGCCGTGATCGAAAAGCCCGGGCGGAGCATCCGCCCGAGCTAAAAAAAACGACTACTTCTTTTTCTTCGCGGCTTTTTTGGCTTTCTTTGCTGTCTTCTTTTTCGCTTTCTTAGCCATAATAATCCTCTTGAGGTTAAATGGTTGAAGCGCGACTTCGAGGCGTGCCTGGCGGAGGGTGATCCTGGCAACAGCCTCGGACGGCGATCCGAACAGATTCGGAGCAACCTGTCCTCGCGTTGTCACGCCGCCTCCATCCTCTTATCCACAGGTGTTGCACGGGCGATGCCCGACCGGGCCAGACCGGCCGCCCGAGCGGGTGCGATGGGACGCGCGGCATTCATTGTTTCAAAACCACGACGGGAGGGGGGTTCGCCGCAGTGAGGTTCCGTTAAGCGGTGCGGCTGCACGCTGACCGGACGACGGGGAAAAGCCGTTGGAGACAACACGAAGGGGACCGGGCGGAGACGCTCTGAATTCGCGATGCTGAGCGTGGTGACGCTGTGGGTTGTGTTCGCCGTCAACTTCCTGGCGCTGGGTCTGGTCTGGACCTACGTCATGCGGAGCTATCCGACGCTCGTGGCAGCGCGATATTGGGCCGCGGCTGCTTTCACCGCCGCCTTTTTCGCCGCGGTATCGATTCTGCGCGGTCACATCGATTCGATGCTGCCTTTGCTGTTCGCAGGTGGCGGGTTGATCTTCGCGGTCTGCCTTTGCACGATGGGAATCCGACGCTTCTATGAGCGGCCGGTGTCCTGGCAAACCACGTTCATCACGGTCGGGTTGGGCGTCGCGGGGCTCGCCTTTTTTCTGTATGTGCGCGACGACAGACCGATGCGCATCTTCGTCTATTCGACGGCTCAGGCTGTGCCGATCGCCATGACGCTGAATTTGGTGCTGTCGCGCAAGGACGGTCGTGTCAATTCGGGCGCCCAACTCGCGGGAGTCGTTGGCGTGCTGATCATTTGCGTCAGCGCGGTCAGGTCGATCTGCACATTTTCGGGGGTTGACGGCGGAGTGTCCTACGTCCACTTCAACAGCCTTCACGCAACATTGCTGGTTGCTCTCGTCTTCCTGTCGATGACCTGGAATTTCGGTTTTCTGCTGATGGCGATCGACCGGCTGCGCAACGAGGTTGTCGACCTCGCGCTGGTGGACGACCTCACCGGCGTCGCCAACCGGCGGCAGTTGCTGGGGCGGCTGGAGGACGCATGCGCAATGTCGCAGCGGGGCGGCGAGCCTTTCGCGCTCCTCGTGATCGATCTTGATGGCTTCAAGCAGATCAATGACACTCACGGTCACGCCGCCGGCGACGCCTGCCTGCGGCATTTCGCGCTGATGACGCAGATGCAGTTGCGGCCGGGCGACCTGCTTGCACGGACCGGTGGCGACGAGTTTTGCATCCTCCTGCCGGCGACGGCGCTGCGCGAGGCGGCAGTCATTGCCCAACGCGTCCTGGATGCATGTCGTGAAGACGCCGCGGGATGCGCCGGCGCCGATGTCCCGATCGCGGCATCGATCGGGCTTGCCCAATGGACGCGGGAGATCGGAGTCTGTTCGGAGCGTCTGCTGGCCGTCGCGGACCAGGCCCTTTATGCCGCCAAGAACCAGGGCAAAAACCAGTATGCGGCCTGCGAATCCGCACCGTCGATCGCGCCGGATTGCCCGTCAGGACAGAGCATCCTGCATCACAATCCCGGATAGACGTCCGGAATACCGCACGGGACTCACAGGAATGCCGACGGCGATGCTTTTTGTTGCCCGCAACAAAAGCGGGCGTCCGCCGCGCCTTTATTTCCAGGCCGATTTGTCGGCGTCCCAACGCTGCGCCTTGAACTGTTTCGCCAGCGCCTCCACGACACCGCTGTCGTCTGTTTCGACGTCCTCGTCCTCCCCTGCGGACTGGTCGTCGGCCAGGCTGAGCTTCGGCCCCTCGCTTTCGTCCGCGGTGGTCGTCGAGGGGACACCGATCCAGAGCATGATGTGATCGGACCCGCCGGGCCGGTCGGGGGCGGGCAATGCGGCCACCTCGATGATATCGGTCAGTCCAAGCGCTGGAACTAGCTCGCTCGGGCGCTTGAAGGTCAGGGTGAGCTTTCCGGTGTCGTCACTCCATCTTGCCGACGCCGGCTTTGCGTCCAGGGCCTTTTCCAGAGCGCCGGAGATGGCGGTCGCGAGCTTGTCCCGATTGAGCTTGCCGTTGTCGCGCCATTCCGCGGCCGGGAAGCGGATGGTGCGGTCCATGTCGAACAGGCCGGCGCTCCAGCCGGCGGCGATCACGCCCGGCACTGCCTTCAACCTGGCGATGAGGGAGGGTGCGCGCTCCGGATCGACGTTGATGTCGATGACCTGCGCGCCGGCCCGCAGCGCCTCGCAGCTCACCTCCAGGCTGCCCAGCGCCACCTCGACGTTTTGTCCTCTCAGCCCCTTGAGCAGATCGGCAACCGCATCGAACCTGACCTTCACGGCGATTGCCTCGGGAGACACCTCGGTGAAATCCTTCGGTGTTGCGGTGATGCCGTCGTCAGTTGTCCGGCTCTCGTTGAACTCGGCTTCGCTGAGATCGGAATTGTCGGTCGACGTCACCTTGGTGACGGTCTGGCCGACGCTGACCCGGCCGTCGAACTCGAACGTATCGCCGGTGGGCTTGCGGGTGAGCGTCACCGTGACCGGCAGCTTGTCCTTGATGCTTTGGGTCGTGCCGGTCAGGGTCGAGCCGTTCACCGCGAGGTTGACCACGAAGCGGTCCTTGCGATCGGAGCCTTTCTCCGCGGGGTAACACACATCGAGAACGGCGCCCGTGACGATCTTGCCCTGACGGGTTTCCTTGAGGATGACGTCGGCGTTGCCTTCCATCAGTCCGTCGATGGAGGTGAAGTATCGTATCTCGGCGCTGCCGGGTGGTTTGGGAAGCGGCCTGTCCTGTGCGGACAGCAGGTTCGGTGAAACGACCATCAGGCCGCCCAGGCACCACAGCAGCGTGCGCATAAGGAATCCCCGTTCGTCGAATCGACTGACACCCTAGAACCCGCTTCGCCAAAAAAGAAGGCCGCCCGGAGGCGGCCTTCTGGCGAAGCTGTGCAGTTGAAAGGGCTCAGTAGCCCATGCCGCCCATTCCGCCGCCCGGCATGGCTGGCGCGGGCTCGTCCTTCGGCAGTTCGGCCACCATGGCTTCGGTGGTCACAAGCAGGCCCGCGACCGACGAGGCATCCTGCAACGCGGTGCGCACGACTTTGGCCGGGTCGATGATGCCCTTGGCGACCATGTCGACATACTCTTCCTTCTGGGCGTCGAAGCCGAAGGTCTCGGCCTTGTTTTCGAGGACCTTGCCGACGACGATTGATCCCTCCATGCCGGCGTTTTCCGCGATCTGGCGGATTGGGGCTTCCAGCGCCTTCAGCACGATGTTGATGCCGGCCTGTACGTCCGGATTGTCGTTACTGATGCGGCCGACCGCTTTCCGGGCGCGCAGCAGGGCGGTGCCGCCGCCTGGGACGATGCCTTCCTGCACGGCCGCGCGGGTGGCGTTGAGCGCATCCTCGACCCGATCCTTCTTCTCCTTGACCTCGACTTCCGTCGCGCCGCCGACGCGGATCACCGCGACGCCGCCCGCAAGCTTGGCCAGACGCTCCTGCAGCTTCTCGCGGTCATAGTCCGAGGTGGTCTCCTCGATCTGCGCCTTGATCTGTCCGACCCGCGCCTCGATGTCCTTCTTCTTGCCGGCGCCGTTGACGATGGTGGTGTTCTCCTTGTCGATCAGTACTTTCTTGGCGCGGCCGAGCATGTTCAAGCTGACGTTTTCGAGCTTCATGCCGAGATCGTCGGAGACGAGCTGGCCGTTGGTCAGGATCGCGACGTCCTCCAGCATGGCCTTGCGGCGGTCGCCGAAGCCCGGCGCCTTCACCGCGGCCACTTTCAGGCCGCCGCGCAGACGGTTGACCACGAGCGCGGCCAGCGCCTCGCCTTCGACATCCTCCGCGACGATCAGAAGCGGCTTGCCCGATTTCACCACCGCCTCGAGCACCGGCAGCATGGCCTGAAGACCGGACAGCTTCTTCTCGTGCAGCAGGATGTAGGCGTCGTCGAGTTCGGCGGTCATCTTCTCGGCATTGGTGATGAAGTAGGGCGAGAGATAGCCGCGGTCGAACTTCATGCCCTCGACGATATCGACGTCGGTTTCGAGCGACTTGTTCTCCTCGACGGTGATGACGCCCTCGTTGCCGACCTTCTGCATTGCCTGCGCGATCATTTTTCCGATAGCTGCGTCGCCGTTGGACGAGATGGTGCCGACCTGCGCGACTTCGGCAGACGATGCGACCGGCTTGGCGCGCTTTTCGATGTCCTTCACCACGGCCGCGACCGCGATGTCGATGCCGCGTTTCAGATCCATCGGGTTCATGCCGGCGGCGACCGCCTTGGCGCCCTCGCGGACAATCGACTGCGCCAGTACGGTGGCGGTGGTGGTGCCGTCGCCCGCGGTGTCGTTGGTTTTGGAGGCGACCTCGCGCACCATCTGCGCGCCCATGTTCTCGAACTTGTCCTCGAGTTCGATCTCCTTGGCGACGGTGACGCCGTCCTTGGTGATGCGGGGCGCGCCGAAGCTCCGCTCGATGACGACGTTGCGGCCTTTCGGGCCGAGCGTCACCTTTACGGCGTTGGCGAGGACGTCGACGCCGCGCAACATGCGCTCGCGAGCGTCGGCGGAAAACCTGACGTCTTTGGCGGCCATTGAATGTTACTCCTGGTTTGTTGTCTGCCGCTCTCCCTGAGCGTCATTGCCGGGCCTGACCCGGCAGCCTGTCTTCTTTTCCGAAAGATGGAGGCGCGGATCAAGTCCGGTTTTGGCCGAGACTGCAAGCGGCAAGATCGAGTGTCAGTCGCGGGTCTGTAGCCGGATTTTCCGGTACGGTCGATCCGGTCGCGGACGGCGTCGGGGGGCATCACGGCTTAGTCCCCCATGTAGTCAACATGATCCGTGGCGGCACCGTCGATCATGGCCAGGAGCAGGAGAACTATTTGGGACAAAATCCGAACACTTAAAGTCCGATTGGTTTCATGGCCTGTGGCAGTAAGACAGGACTGCCATCACCGTGATACTGAACGGCGACGTCCACCTCGAATACCTTCCGGATCATCTCGTCGGTGATTATCTGCTCCGGCACGCCATCGGCAACGACGCTGCCGCGGTGAATGACGATGATGCGGGTAGCGAACCGCACAGCCAGATTGAGGTCGTGGAGGATCGCGATCACGGCCGTCCCGTTCCGGGCACGTCGGCCAGCGATTTCGACCAACTCGATCTGATGTCGGAGGTCGAGACTTGATGTTGGCTCATCAAGCAAAAGCAATCCCGGGCCATGAAGGGCTTCGCCGCATGCCAATTGAACAAGGACGCGCGCAAAATGCGCGCGCTGCTGCTCGCCGCCCGAGAGGGTCGGCAATTGGCGGTGGCGAAGCGGCCGCACCGCAACCTCGTCCAGCGCCGCCTCGATACGTGGATGCGCGGCAGCGTCGTTCATATGGCTTGCGCCCATACGTACGATTTCCTCCACCGTGAACGGAAAGGTGACGCTGACGTGTTGCGACAGTGTCGCGCGATGGGTCGCCAGCTGTGCCGCTGAATAGGATTGCAGGCTGCACTGCTTGAGCCTGATGCAGCCTCGCGTGGGCCGAAGATCGCCGGAGAGCAGGCGAAGGAGGGTGGATTTTCCAGCGCCATTGGGACCGACGATCGCGATCATCTCTCCGCTTCCGACGCTGATGTCGATGTCATCGACCAGCGTTGCGCCGTTGATCTGCATGGTCACTGAACGCGTTTCGATGATCGGCGTCATAGCCCGGCCAGCCCCCGCTGCCGAAGCAGGATCGCGAGAAAGAATGGCGCGCCGATCGCTGCCGTCAGAATTCCGATGGGCATTTCGGCGGGCGCAACGATGGTCCGGGCCAGCGTGTCGGCGCCGACAACCAGAACCGCGCCGAGGAGCGCCGACGCCGGAAGCAGTATCCGGTGACCGGGGCCGATCATCAATCGGAGAAGGTGCGGAACGACAATGCCGATGAAGCCGACAACGCCGCAGATCGACACGGCAACTCCGGTCATGGCCGAGATCAGGACGATCGAGACACGCTTCAGCCGTTCCACATTGATGCCGCTGTGGAAAGCCTCGGATTCGCCGAGTATTAATACGTCCAACCCTCTGCCGATCCAGACGCAAGCGATCACTCCGACAGCAAGGACCGGAGCTATCGTCACCGCCTTGCTCCAGGTTGCACCGCTCAGCGAACCGAGCATCCAGAAAGTGATGTCGCGCAACTGTCTGTCATCAGCGATAAACACGAGAAGCCCAAGTCCGGCATTGGCGATCGCGGCGATGGCGAGCCCTGCCAGAAGAAAGATGGCGATGGATGTCCGTCCCGCGCGGCTGGCGATGCCGTACAGGATCAGCGTGGTTGCAAGCGAACCCAGGAATGCCGCCAGTGGCAGGAGCGCATTCTGCATGAAGCGGAAGGCATCGCCATAACTGCTGTCGATCAGAACAATGGCGCTTGCGGCCGCAAACGCACCGCCGCTGGAGACGCCGACCAGAGCCGGATCGGCCAGTGGATTGCGAAACAAGCCTTGCATGATTGCGCCGGATGTCGCGAGCAGGCCACCTACAACGGCCGCCGCCAGAACACGGGGGATCCGGATCGACCACAGCACGAGTTGATCGCGCGCCAGAAGCGTATCGGCTGGTTCGCTCACCAGAATCCCAAGGGCCGCCGGCACACGGGCAATGGGAATGCCCGCGGCGCCTAGCGTCACAGCGATGATCGCCGCTCCGGTCAATGTCAGCAGCAGGCATCCAAATATAAGCGCGGGGGAGGGACGTACAGTGATGCTTCGGCGCGGGCGCTTCGCATTTTCGCGTCCGTCGACTACGGTCATTTCAGGCAGTCGACAGTCGGTGCCGCCGGCGTAAACTTCTCGGCTTCGGATGCAAGCGCCGGATAGAGTCGGACCGACAGGTCTCGCGCTGCGGCCGCTGTCCTTGGTCCGAAACCAAGAAGATAGAGTCCCTCCATGGACATGAACGACCTGTTCGCCGCAGCCGGCGTCAATGCGAAGGCCGGATGCTGATAGATAGCGTCGGCGCTCAGCGAGTCCTTGCCCCTGTCGATGGACAGGACGACGTCCGGCTTGGCGGCAACGATCGCCTCGTCGTTGATCGGTTTGTAGCCTTCATATTCGCTGATGGCATTGACGCCGCCAGATAGCTTGATGATCTCGTCAGCGGCGGTATGACGCCCCGCCGCCATGGCGCGCCCGTTCACCAGCGACATCACGAACATGACGCGAACCGGCTTTTCGACCTTGGCTCGCAGCGCCTTCAACTGAGCGAGGTCATGTGCGACGGCTGCGGTGAGGCAGGCGGCACGCGTATCAGCCCCCAGCGCGTGTCCAACCAGCGAAATCTTGTCGAGGATACCCTGCTCGGAATAGGTCTCGGGCACAAGGACAAGCGGCACGTTCGCCGCTTGCAGAACGTCCAGCGTTTCCTTCGGTCCCGATCCCTGCATCGCAAAGATCACCGAAGGGTTCAATCCGAGAACACCTTCCGAGGATAGCTGGCGCATGTAACCGACATTCGGCATCTTGAGAGCGGCCGCGGGATAGAGGCTGGTTGAATCGACGCCGACGACATGGTTCTCAAGTCCAAGAGCGTAGAGAATCTCGGTGACCGCGCCGCCGATCGCTACGATGCGCGACGGATCGCCGACCGTGACGTCATGGCCGCTCGCGTCGCGCACCATGATCCCGCCGGCTCGCAATGAGACTGCGGGCAGGATTGTCGCCGTCGTCGCAATCACAAACATGAAAGCGATGATCCGCCGCTTCGAAAACGGTTTGGGGCGCAGGCTCATTTGGTCAGGATCAGCTTGTTTTGCGACGTCAATCGCAAGCGATAACTCTCGCTGCCGTGCGCGATGATGACTTCACGACTGGCGGAGAACAGGTCTTTGCTGTCGAGCATGTTTCCTCGCATTGCGATGGTGCGCTCTCCGGCGAGGGGCGTGGCTCCGTGATCTTTCAGATGCTCGTGCTTCGTTCGTGATATTTCAGTCATATGGCCGCCCGACCTGCCTGGAGCGCTCAGAACTTCTTTACAGGTGCGCGCGGTCTCAAACCAACCGCCGCAGATTACAATCAATGTAAACAAACCCGCGAGTGGTTGACCTTATCGGAACCCCTTCTTATTCCCGAGACGAAGCGTGCGCTCCGGTGCATGCCATGACAGGCAGCCAGCAAGCCACTGCATCGATCGCAGCGCCCGCCAGCCGAGCCCGACGAAAGACATCGTAGACAGGGGGCCGCGGGACGATGAAGGTCAGCGAGGCTGGGCGTTCGCGCGCCTTGAAGATGGGTGTTTCCGTTGTTGCGATGTCGCTGGCCGCGACCGGCATTGCCTCTGCGCAGCAAGCTCCCGGCGCCGCTCCTTCAGAGCGGTCAACCGAGCTTCCAAACCCAACAAAACGCAAGCATGCTGCCGTGTGGCAGCAAGCAGCTATCGAGACGGCGGCGCTCAACGCGCGGGCGCAGATCGGTTCGCAGACCGTCGTGCCGCTCGACATGATCACTGTGACGGCGACGAAAACCGAAGAACGGGCCATTGACGCGCTCGCGCCGGTTAGCGTGGTGACGCTTGAGCAGATCCAGGGACTTCAGCCGGGACGGATATCGGACATCTTCCGAGCCATGCCGGGTGTCACGTTCCAGGACCGCGGCGACGATCCGTCCAGTTCCATCAATATTCGCGGCTTGCAGGATTTCGGCCGGGTCGCCGTCGTCGTTGATGGTGCGCGGCAGAACTATCAACGCACCGGCCATAATGCCAACGGCTCTTTCTTTCTCGACCCGGAACTGATCGGCGGGGTGGATGTCACGCGCGGGCCAACAGCCAACATCTATGGTTCGGGCGCAATTGGGGGTGTCGCATCCTTCCGCACCAAGGACATCAATGATGTCCTTCGTCCCGAAGAGCGCTGGGGCGTTGACATGACCGGCTCATACGGCAGCAACAACAGCCGGGGACTGGGTTCGATCTTCGGCGGCGTTCGTCTCGATCCGAGCGTTGATGTGTTCGGTGGCGCGGTCTATCGCACGCAAGGGAACTACAAGGACGGCGCGGGGACGGAAATTGGCAATACTGGAAACGATATCGCGGCCGGATTGATGAAAGTGACGGTTCGTCCGGCCGACGGGCACGAAATCAAGTTCGGCGGATTGTTCCAGGATTACCAATACAATATCGGCCAGTTCAACAGGGGACCGGCGACCACGGCCGCCCAGCGTGCGCTCAATCAGGGCTCGTCGGTTTATGCCTCGGATGCCAAGAACTACATGGGTACGCTGAGCTGGCGCTATTCGAAGCCGGACGACAGGCTGTTCGACTGGAACATGTCATTGTATGGCAATCGCGTCGATAACGACCAGACCAAGACCTATCACTACTCGACCGGCGGTGCAGCTTATTGCGGCCCTGGTGTCACCGGCAACAACATCTCTGGCTGTGTCGGCGACAAGCGGGGCTACCTGCTCGACACGATCGGTCTCGACGTCAACAACACGTCCCGCTTCGACATCGGAAACTGGCAAAACGCCGTGACCTATGGCTTCGACATCTTCAATGATGACGTCAGAACCACCGACTCGCGCGGTAATTCCAACATCACGACGCCCAGCGGCAGCCGGACTGTTTCCGGCGGCTTCGTGCAGTTGAAGAACAGGTACGACAACTGGCTCGAAGTCATCAGCGCGGTTCGCTACGATCGCTATGAACTGAATTCAGCGGGAACGGCGTTGGGCCAGACGTCGTCCAGCGGCGAACGGCTTTCGCCCAAGATAACTATCGGGGTGACGCCGGTTGCCGGATTTACGCCCTATGCCAGTTACGCCGAAGGCTATCGCGCGCCGTCGATTACCGAGACGTTGATCGCGGGTTCCCACGCCACGGGTGGCGGACCGGCCTTCTTCAATTGTCCCGACGGCACCAGCGGGCTGTTCTGTTTCCTGCCCAACCCCAACCTGCGGCCCGAAGTCGGCAAGACCAAGGAAATCGGCGTCAATCTCAAATACGACGGAGTCCTGACGGCAGGTGACGCGTTGCGCGCGAAGTTCAACGTCTTCCGCAACGATGTCGACGACTATATCGATCTGGTGGCCTCGCCTCCGACGATGACGATGTTCGGGCCGTTCAGCCAGTACTACCAATATCAGAACATCGCGGCCGCCCGGATCGAAGGTTTCGAGTTCGAGACCACCTATGATGCCGGTGACTGGTTCGTCGGTGTGGCCGGCAATATTCAGCGCGGCAAGAACACGGCCACGAATATCGGCTTGACCACTGTGCAGCCGCGCAAGGTCACGACCAGCGCCGGTGTGCGATTGCTGGACCGAAAGCTGATCCTGTCGGCGCAATGGTCATCCTTCGCGGCGCTGACGGATCTTCCGGCAGGCTATCTGCCCTCGACAGCCTACGACCTGGTGAATCTGTATCTGACCTATCAGGCGACACAGGACATCATGTTGACCGCGTCGGTTCAGAACCTGCTGAATGAGTACTACCGTCCCTACGCGATACCGGGATCGTCAACCGACGGCACGACGCAAAATGACGTGTTGTTCAGCAGTCCCGGTCCGGGGATCGTTTTCAAGGCGGGCTTGAAGGTTCATTTTGGCGGAGCCTGATATCGAGGCCGGCGTAAACCGACGCCAGTCGCGCTGATGCCCCGGCGCGGCTCGTTTTGTCATTGTGACGCGTTGATGAAAGCATATGTGAAATACACCGAGCGTGAGCAGGAGGATACCAGGATGTTTATCGCGATGAACCGTTTCCAGGTTAAGCTGGGCTCGGAAGCGGCTTTCGAAAAGGTCTGGGCGACGCGTGAATCCTACCTTGGGACCATGCCTGGCTTCATCGAGTTCCATCTCCTGAAGGGGCCGGCGGCCGAGGATCACACGCTGTATTCGAGCCATACGACCTGGGCTGATCGTGCGGCGTTTGAAGGATGGACGAAATCCGAGGCGTTTCGCCGGTCGCACGCGCGCGCCGATAATCAGACGGGAGAGAGCCTGTATCTTGGCCATCCGAAATTTGAGGGTTTCGAGGTCATTCAGAGCGAGCGGAAGTCTGACGCCGCAGCGTAAGGCGGAGACGAGAACCTCCCTGTCATCGGAGATACAAAGTGGCGAGTCCAATTGCTTCTGATTTGAAATCCTATCTTGTGGAGAATTCCGGAGCGGTGATCGAGGACGTGGCGCGAGATCACGGTGTATCGCCGCGAACGGTGATAGAAGCGCTGCCGTCCGACATGGTGAAACTCTGCGAGGGAGGTTCGTTCGCGGTGGCAATGCAGGACATTGCACAATGGGGAGAGGTAACCTTCATTGTTCATACCGCCGACGCCATTTTTGAGTTCACCGGTCCGGTTCCGGACGGCGAGATCGGCCGTGGCTATTTTAACCTGATGCAGCCGAAAGGTCTGCACGGCCATCTGCGGCATGAGCGATGCGCCGCCATTGCCTTTGTCGAACGCCCCTTCATGGGCAAATCCTCGGCGTTCGTAGCGTTTCTGAACGTCGATGGCGGTGTGATGTTCAAGGTCTTCGTGGGACGAGACGAAACGAGAGCCTTGCGACAGGACCAGCTCGACCGCTTCCGTGCGCTGGCTGAACGCCTGGGCGCCGTGTCCGCAAGTTAGGACAATTGTAGAAACAGTGCCGGCGCGTCGCGTCTCCGTACACAGGCTCTTGTGTCTTCAGAGAACCAACGGCGAAAACGCAAGCGTGGCTATACTACCCACTAACTCAGGATTGCGCTGGTCGAGTTCGAGGATAGCAGGCGCAAGCGGTCGGCGGCGGCGCAGCCGTGAGAATCGACCGGCTCAATCCGGACGAACGGGCGGACGGCGCGCTCACCACGGCATCGGTGCTGCGCTGGAGCGCGGCCGGGCTCGACCCATGTCACGACGAATTCGCCGTCCTCCGCCGCACCGCCGTCGCTCCATTCGAATCCTGACGTCAAGCGGAAACAGCCAGTGCCGACTTCGTCAACGCAATGCTACTAGTAGCAGCGACGAACTCTGACACCGTTTGCCCACACGACTCGGCAGGTACGAACTGGTGCCGCCCTGACAGCGGGTGCGACGACGACGGGCGCTGCAACTGGCCGACGCACGACAACAGCGCCTCGATATCCGGCGCACCCCGCACGGTAAACGCCGCGGGCACATACGACCGCGTTGGCATCCTTCGATTCGAAGGTCATGGTGGCGGCAAACGCGGCGAAAGCACAAGCAGCAAGCAACAATGGACGCATAATAGGCTCCCGTTTTTCAAATGCTATTGATGATGAACGAATACGGCAGCGCCGTCAAAAAATAACTGCTCTATTTCGACGGAGAGGGCTCACTTCTTTCGGCGCAGTCCTGCACCTTCTTGCAAGTTGGCGTCAGCCGTCACTTGCAAGACAAGCGATGATTTTGCCCCGCTGCCCGATGTCACGCCTTGCAAAGCCTTTCCCATACACCCCATTACGCCGGGCTGCTGTCACCCCCTGAGCAAAGCTCGCTTGAGAAGCGTATAAAACGCCCTGTGACCAGCATCATCCGCAGTATCGATTTTTCTTCCCGAAAATAATTCCTGTTGCTGAGTTCTTTCTTCTTGACTGCTGAGCCACTGTACTGGCAGGCGATTCAACCGCTTCAACTTCACCTTTCGATGAGGAAAGTATGAGGGACATCAAAAAGAGATGGCTTGCGTTCTACTTCGAGCACGTCGAGCGAGCCGCCAAGGAAATATTCGAACACCTCGAGAAGATGATCATCGGAACGCTCGTTGTGTCGGCAGGAACGCATGTCTCGAGCAGCAACGAACCCTTCATCGTCCTTTTCGGCTATCTCCGCCACAACCTGGTCGGAAGGGGCGTCGAGTTGTTCGGGATAGCTCTCCTCATCCTCAACTTCGTCGATGGCTTTTCCAAACTCGCAAAGCTCAACTGGCACGTCGCTTATCAAATCGCGATGTCGCTTTGTTATGTTATCCTTTCGATGCGAATGATTCAGCTGATCCTAGCCTTCCGCGGCGAATGAATGCGAGTGTATCGCCACCTTCAAATGCCTACCGCGATACAAATTGCCCAAGCACGGTTTTGCAGGCCGGCGAAAGAGACGATGCATTGCTGGCGAGACATTGGGCGATGCGGCCACCGCCGGCGGCAATGCCGCTGCATAGCGTTTGGGCGTCGGCGCCGCAGGCTGACCGCAACATCCTTAGTTCTTCTCGCGGACGTAGCGGCCGCAGAGTGAGAGCCGCCGGAGCGGCTGTTGACGCGGCGCCTGCCGCGCCAGTCGACGCCGCGGCTTCTCCTCCGGATGCGGCGTTGACAGCTTGCTGGCAGCTTGTGGAAACTTTCGCCTTATTCTTTTCAAGACATTGCAGGGCTGGCGCGCCGCCAGTCGGGACTCCCGAGCAGACCTTCATGTAGTCCGAACGGCAGGCCGTGCGTACGGCTGAGATCTGAGCACTGGTCGGCTGCTTCGTGGCGTTCGTGGTGGCAGCCTCCTTTGGAGCGGACGACTCGGCGGCCGGCTTTGCGCTGGCAGCCGCTGGCTTGGTCTTCGGCGTTGCTTCGGCCTTGGGCGCAGCCGCCGTGTCGACCGCGCGCACTGCCGTCTGACAGTTCGATGACAGGCTCTGCAAGTTCTTCTGAAGGCATTGCAGCGAGGCTGCGCCGCCGGGAGGGACGCTGGCGCAATGGGCTTCGTAATCAGCGCGGCACGCAGAGCGGATAGCGTTCCGCTGAGCATCCGTGGGCGCTTGAGCAAGTGCCAGGGTATTCATTGCAACGGACAGAGCGGCCGAGATCGCCAGGGCCGCTAGACGAGACGCAATTTCGCTGTTGATCATTTCCCTAATTCCTTCGCCAGTATCGAAATCGTTGTTCGAATTTGTTTCGAAAAAGAGTCTCAAAGAAACGATAGTTATTATTTTATTTTTTTTGTACCATAGCAAGTGAGATATTGCTATTCGACGGTTGTAAGAAGAAATTTCCAGAGCTTTAAATTATTTCAAGCTTCATTCGGGAGTTCGGTAATGAGCCTGACGCAAAGCGTTATATCCGCCTTGCGGATTGTAGCTGTATTATTTGCGTCCACGCTTCTGGTGGCTTGCGAGCAAAATAGCTTTGTCCAGCCTCCGCCGCCAAAGGTGGAAGTCTCGCTGCCCGTACAACGCAGTATTACCCGTTATCTCGAAGCGACTGGAAATACCGCCGCGATCAAGAGTGTCGACCTGGTGGCGCGCGTGCAAGGTGTCCTGCAGTCGATCAACTATCAGGACGGCGCCTTGGTCAAGGAAGGGACCACGTTATTTACGATCGAACCGGAGACTTACAAATTGAAGCTTGAGCAGGCGGAAGCCGCTGAAGCTGGCGCGCAAGCCTCCTTGAAACAGGCCAGTGCTGATTTCAAGCGTCAATCCGACCTGGTTTCGCGGCAAGTCGCTTCCCAGGCGACGCTCGAACAGTCGACTGCGGCTCGCGATAACGCTCAGGCGAATTTGCAGCAAGCCGAGGTCAATACCAAGATCGCCCAGGTTAACTACGGCTACACCAACGTGGTCGCGCCGTTTGACGGGATCGTGACGGCCCATCTCCAGTCTGTCGGTGAGCTTGTTGGCGTGGCGTCACCGACTCAACTGGCGACGATCGTGGCGCTCGATCCGATCTACGTAAATTTCAACGTGAACGAGCGCGACGTGTTGCGTATCCGGGAGGACGCACGCAAGCGGGGAATGACAGGCGAGAATTTCAGGCAGGTGCCAATCGAAGTCGGCCTGCAGACCGAGACTGGTTACCCGCATAGGGGAAAGCTTGATTACATCTCGCCAACGATCAACCAGTCGACGGGGACACTGGCGGTTCGCGGCGTTCTCCCCAATGCCGACAGAGTATTGCTGCCGGGCTATTATGTTCGCATCCGCGTCCCGATAGAACAGCAGAAGGATGCTCTGTTGGTCCCCGATGTCGCCTTGGGCAGCGATCAAGCCGGCCGTTACGTACTCGTCGTGAATGGAGAGAACGTCGTCGAGCAGCGTAAGGTTCAGACCGGCCCCCTTGATGGCGATCTCCGCGTCATCACCAGCGGTTTGAAAGTTGATGATCAAGTGATCGTCGCGGGACTGTTGCGTGCCATTCCCGGACAGAAGGTCAACCCGCAGCAGAAGAAGGTCGAGTCTCAGCCCCCGACCAAATAGGACCCGTCATGATCTCAAAATTCTTCATCGAGCGGCCGGTCCTGTCCAACGTCATCGCGATCTTAATGATCCTGATCGGCGCCGTCTCCCTGTTCCGCCTCTCCGTGGCACAATACCCCGATGTCGTGCCGCCAACCGTCCAGGTCACGACGCGTTATCCCGGCGCAAGCGCAAAGACCGTCATCGATACCGTCGCGCTGCCGATTGAGCAGCAAGTCAATGGCGTCGAGGATATGCTTTACATGCAGTCCTTTAGCAGCGCCGACGGTACTTATTCACTGACGGTCACCTTCAAGATCGGGACCGACCTCAACTTCGCGCAAGTGCTCGTCCAGAATCGCGTTTCGAGCGCGCTGTCCTCGTTGCCCCAGCCGGTCCAGAACCAGGGTGTGACCGTCCAGAAGAAGTCGACGGCTATTCTTCTGTTTGTAACGTTGACGTCGCCGAACGCCACCTATGACAGCCTGTTTCTGAGCAACTACGCCACTATCAACATCAAGGACGAACTGTCTCGTCTACCGGGTGTCGGCAATGTCACCGTTTTCGGAGCCGGCCAGTATTCAATGCGGGTCTGGCTCGATCCTAACAAGCTGCAGGCGCGCGGATTGATGCCTCAGGACGTCATCCAGGCGATCCAGCAGCAGAGCCAGCAGGTGACGGCAGGACAGGTCGGAATGCCGCCGGCGCCGTCCGGCCAGGCGTTTCAGTATACGTTGGACATCAATGGCAGGCTCGACGATCCAAGTCAGTTCGAGGACGTCATTGTCAAGACGGGAGACAATGGCGACGTCACGCGGGTGAGGGACGTCGGCCGGGTCGAACTCGGTGCCCAGACCTATAGCCAGATATTCTCCCTCAATGGAAAGCCTGCGACGGGTATTGGCGTATTCCAGTCTCCCGGCGCCAACGCTCTTGATGTCGCGAAAAGCGTCCAACAGAAGATGGTCCAACTGGCGAAGGCCTTCCCGCAAGATGTCAGGTACGATACTCCGTTTGATACGACCAAGTTCGTGTCGGCCTCGATCAACGAGGTATACAAGACACTGATCGAGGCGGGACTGCTCGTCCTGGTCGTGATCCTGATCTTCCTTCAGGACTGGCGCGCGATGCTCGTACCGGCAACCACCGTGCCTGTCACGATCATCGGTGCCTTTGCGGCGATGGCGGCGCTTGGGTTCACGGTCAATATCTCGACCCTGTTTGCGATCGTGCTCGCGATCGGAATCGTCGTCGACGATGCCATCGTCGTGGTTGAAGGCGCGGCGCACAATATTGAGCGCGGAATGACGGGACATGACGCGGCGATCAGCGCCATGAATCAGTTGTTCTCGCCTATCGTCGGCATCACGCTGGTCCTGATTTCGGTGTTTCTGCCCTCTGCCTTTCTGCCAGGCTTGACGGGCAGGATGTACGCGCAATTCGCGCTGGTGATTGCCGCCACCGCGCTTTTAAGTGCCATCAATGCGGCGACATTGAAGCCGACACAGTGCGCGTTATGGCTCCGACGGCCAGCACCGCCGGAACAGCGCAACCTTTTCTATCGTAAATTTAACTCCATCTATGACCGCCTAGAACGCGCCTATGGACGGCTCATGGTTCTCATGACGAACCATAGCGGTCTCTGCGTCATTCTGGCGCTGATCCTGATCGGAGCCAGTGGCTATGGTCTCTCGCGCGTGCCGACCGGATTCATTCCGATCGAAGATCAGGGATATCTGCTTGTTACCGTGCAATTGCCCGATGGCGCGGCGCTCGAGCGGTCGCAACGCGTCCTCGATCGGGTCAACGAGCTGGCACGCCAGACGCCCGGCGTGGATCAGGTCATCACCATCGCGGGCATCTCGCCGCTCGACAACAATTCAAGTCTTGCCAGTGCCGGAGTGTCCTATGTCATCCTGAAGGACTGGAGCGAACGCGGAGCGGGGCAGGATCTTCGATCGCTGTTTACGACGCTGAATGAGAAGATGTCCCAGATCGAGGAGGCACGGATACTTGTGCTCCCGCCGCCGCCGATCCAGGGAATCGGCAACGCTGCCGGCTTCGCCATGCAGGTCCAGTTGCGAGACGGCAATGCCGACTACAGCAAGCTCCAGGCGATTACGGGGGCCGTTGTCACCAATGCGCAGGCGCAAAGCGCGCTTCAGCACGTCAGTTCATCGTTCCGGTCGATGGTGCCTCAATTCGATGTTGAGATCGACCGAACCATGACCCAGACGCTGCATGTGACGATCGACCAGATATTCTCGACGCTGTCGTCATATATGGGCACCACCTACGTCAATCAGTTCAACAAGTTTGGCCGCACCTTCCAGGTGTATGCTGGGGCTGATGCGCAATATCGTCTGACAACGGGCGATATCGAAAGAATGATGGTGCGTAACAGCCAGGGCAGCATGATTCCGCTGGGCACGGTCGCAAATATCACGCCGTCAGTCGGTCCGTCGCTGATCAGCCTGTACAATCTCTATCCCTCGGCGGCCGTGATCGGCCTGCCAGCGGCAGGTTATAGTTCAGGCCAGTCGATGACGTTGATGGAAGAAATCGCCGACAGGACCCTGCCGCCGGGATCGGGTTTTGAATGGACGGCGATGTCCTATCAGGAGCAAATCGTCGGCGGGCAGATTTACTGGGCGTTCGGCCTGGCGCTGTTACTGGTTTACCTTGTCTTGGCCGGGCAATATGAAAGCTGGTACGCACCGATTTCCGTCATTCTGGCGGTGCCGTTATCGCTGATCGGCCCGATATCGGTATTGAGTGCGTTGCGCATTGAGAACAATCTCTACACCCAAATCGGCATCATTCTCCTGATCGCGCTATCAGCCAAGAATGCCATTTTGATTGTCGAAGTCGCGCTTGAACTTCATGTGCGCGACCGCAAGCCGTTGCTCGAGTCGGCCGTGGAAGCGGCGCGAGCCCGGTTCCGGCCGATTCTCATGACATCGTTTGCCTTCATCCTTGGCGTGGTGCCACTCGTGCTGGCGACCGGAGCAGGAGCCAGTGCTCGCAAATCAATCGGCATCACCGTATTCTCAGGCATGATCGCATCGACGTGCTTGGCCGTGTTGTTCGTGCCGACCTTCTTCGTGGTGGTGCAGCGGTTTGAGAATTGGCTGAAATCCCGGAAAAAACGGCCAATCGCGGCGACCACAGCACCAGATGCGCCAAACACCGCGCCGTAAGTGGCTTCGAGGATCCTTGTAATGAGGGCGGGCACATGTGCGACAGCCGCGTATTGCGGGAAGGAACCGTGACACCAGCCCTTCGAGGCGACCGCGCCGGCGGTCGTGCTCAGTTGCGCACGAAATAGAGGGGCGTCCTGAAGGTGACCCGGTAAGCCGGCGCCGGCACCCACATGATCTCCGCCGTCACGCCGAACAGGCGGTTGTCGTTGTCATCCATGCGGTCGAGATCGAGCCGCAGGACCGGCTTTGTAAAAGCCGCGACATGCACGAAATTCGATAGCTGAGCACCTCCGAACGACTGCACACCGACGCGGCCGGTAAATTTCCAGTTATTCGGCCATTGGTAGTAGCCGCCGACATAGCCGGTGATGCTCGGATGGAGCCTTGCCAGCGGGTGACCGATTTCTACGTGTACATCTTGTACACCGGCGAGCCATCCGCGGGTCCCGTCCTTGTCGAAGGCGTAGTCGAATTCGAAGATATTGTTGAAGGTCGTCGTGGCAAGCGGCCCGTTGGGAATTACCTGCGTAATGGTCGATTGCCAGGTCAGAGTTGGAATTGAGCCGCCGTTTTGCTTGTAGAGGTCGGCCTGAAACCCGATGTGCCAGCTGGTGATTGCTCCCGGCGACCAGCCGGTCAGGGCGGTACCGGTCGAACTGGCTGACACACCAGCATAGAGCGACACGCTATCGGTTACATCAATGGTCATCGGAACATCGACGACCACGCCTTGGGCGGAGGGTAGCGTCAAGCCGCCCGCAGCGGTCGTGTTGGCTCGAAATAGCGCAAGCGATTGCAGTGCCGTGACCAGAGCAGGATTGCCAAAACCGATTGACAGTGAGCCGACAGGTACGCGGGCGTAGGACGTTCTCAAATCGAGGTAGATGTTGGGCGTCGTCGAGGCGCCATTGTCATCATCATCTTTGGTAAAGGCAAAACCGGTAAAGTAGATGCAGATCACACCAGCGAGCGCCGCCTTCAGGCACGTCGAAGATCTGGCGCCTCTTCGATTTCGAAGTGTCACAGCAACCTGCATGATGCTTTCTCGGAGCAGATGTGCCGAAGCTTATATCATTCGGCACGCAAAATTGCCCCCTGCGTCGGGGGGGCGTTCAAGGTGCCGGTCAACACCTACATGATGGATGGCCCGATAAACTATCATCACTCGGGCGCCGCGCCGGTCTAAGTGTCGAGCCGTGCCGGCGCTGGGCAGATCAGGAGGGCCCGGCGGACGGCGGCTGGGAAGCCGACGGCGAGATGGTTCGCGGGGCCTATACGCTGCACGCTTAAATACTGGAAGAGGATCGATGCCGGTGTGGGCCAGCGGATCGAGGATGAGTCCGCGCCGGCGTGGCGCCCAAGGCTACGCAGGGTATCGGGCTGCAGAAGGTATCGGCAAAGGCTGATGACCGGTGGCTGCGGCGTTTCTCCAAGCCTTGCGGCCACCGGCCGGCGTCCTGTCGATGGAGGTAGCCGCGGGCAGAAACCCGGTGGCTCCCGCCATCACGAGGCCGAGGATATGAGCCGCCACAAAGGATCAAAGCGGGACTGTAGCGCCCGAAGAACGCCGCCGCTGCAAGTGCCTCGATAACCTCTTGAAGACGGTTATCTTCAGACGGCCCTGAGCCGATTTACAGCCCAGGCCTTTTTACAGCCCAGGCTTTTTTCAATTTTCAAGCCGATTGATGGTGTGTCTCGGCGAGCGAGCAATGCCGGCCCTCCGTGCCGGCTTGATCATCGCCGTACATATTTTTATGCGCTGAATTTGGAACGACCGGGATCATCCCACGAATACGCCGACTGCGATCATTCCAACGACAATGAGACCAAGACCCCCGACCAGCATCGGCAGCAAAGTGCTCGTGAAATCCGTCGATGAATGATCGTCATCGACATGAAATTGCTCATTGTATCTGTTGAGTGTGGTCATGATGCTTCTCCTGTGTGAAAGACCGCTCACGGTTCTTGCCAAGACAATCTCGTTCACGGTCGGGCCATTCTCTTCAACATACTGCTATGGTTTCAGTCGTGGATCGCGATCAGCGAGTTTGGGATCGCGACATCTGCCCGGTCCAACCTTGCTTCAGCGAATTTCGCCGAGGAATTGATGCCGGCCGCTCGAGGTTCGTATTAAGATATATTCACAATATATCTTATAGGCATCGACCGCAACCGAGCGTCGGCGATTCGATCGACAACTTTTTGTGACGGTATCCAGCGTCTTTTGATGCGCATCGCAGTTCCGGCGAACTGCAGGACGTGATCAGCAGCGCAATGATGTCGCCGTGGGGATCCTGGACTCGATCAACTCGGGCTGAACCCGATCTGAGGATCGACAGGCTGCAATTCCGGTGAATTGATCCAGTTACGATACAGCGTTATTGGCCTGCCAGGTTGCCTTCAGCATCGCATGCCGCTCGGGTCCGCGTGGAAGCGAGCCAATCTTTTGGCGGGGATCATCTGCAACCTTTTTTGGCGTGGCGGGTTTGGACGTGGCGTCAGTCATTTCGGATTCTGGCATCCGATTTGCTCCGACATCAGATCATGAGAGGCAGTTGTAGCGTATCGGAGCACTCCTATGGGGACCACATCCCATTTTGAAACTTTAACCATGCACCACGTCCTGATTCAGGAAAGAACGAAACAGCTTATTTCCGATTTGCGGGGTCTGATTCATCTGCTCGACCGCAACATTCAACTCGCCGAGAAGGCGCAAAACTCCGGCATTCCGAATTTGGACCGCCTGGCATCGGCACGAAAACTCAAGGGCCGGAAAGACGCTTTGATCGCCACGATCTGTCGATTGCGGTAGCGATAACGGGACGAGGGGCTCTCCTCCACTTGTTCGGCCGCTTGTCGCCTGCGATCTCCGGCAGGGGCGAGATAGTGTCTTCCGCCCCCGGGGAAAGCCCGTATCCCGATAGACAATTCTTGACGGCGCGGGCAGGCGTCAAGAAACTCCCGTTCGCATCTTGCCCTTTCCAGGGAATGCAAAGGGGGGCGGGATGAAAGCCTGCCTTGCCCGTTCACGCCGTGGCTGGTAACCCGTGTCGCGCTTCGTTGACATACGACGTCAGCGCCGTTTGTTCTCAGCCGCCCGTGTGAGTTCATGTCCGACAAGAAACCGAAGAAGCCGCAAAAGCTCCGCGCCCGCCTGCCGCGCGGGCTGGAGGATCGCGGGCCAGCCGCGATCGACGCCACGCGGCAGATGGTGGAAAAAATCCGCGCGGTCTACGAGCGTTACGGCTTCGAGCCGGTCGAGACCCCCGCGATGGAATACACCGACGCGCTCGGCAAATTCCTGCCCGATCAGGACCGCCCCAATGAGGGCGTGTTCTCGTTCCAGGACGACGACGAGCAGTGGATCAGCTTGCGCTACGATCTCACCGCGCCGCTGGCGCGTTATGTTGCGGAAAATTTCCAGAACCTCGCGCTGCCCTATCGCAGCTATCGCGCGGGCTACGTGTTCCGCAACGAGAAGCCCGGACCGGGACGCTTCCGGCAGTTCATGCAGTTCGATGCCGATACGGTCGGCTCGGCATCGCCTGCCGCCGATGCCGAGATGTGCATGATGGCCGCCGATACCATGGAGGCGCTCGGCATCCCGCGCGGGCAGTACGTCGTGAAGGTGAACAACCGCAAGGTGCTGGACGGGGTGATGGAGTCGATCGGACTCGGCGGTGATGAAAATGCCGGACGACGGCTGACGGTGCTAAGGGCGATCGATAAGGCTGACAAGTTTGAATGGAGTGAAATCGAAAAATTATTGGGTTCGGGACGTAAGGACGACAGCGGCGATTTCACTAAGGGTGCTAATCTCGACGAAGATCAAATCGAAGCAATTCGTCAGTGCTTGAAGTTCAATGTTACCGTCAATCTACTCCCCGACGGTAAATGGCATAGGCACATGGACGGCGAACTTCCCAAGAAGTTTTGCGGCATGACGGGCGCAGCTACAATGAATGCTGCCCTTTCAGAGTTGGGCGACATTGCCGAATTCGTCATTTCAAGCGGTTACAGCGAAGATCGCATCCGCATTGATCCTTCCGTCGTGCGCGGTCTCGAATACTACACCGGTCCTGTCTATGAGGTCGAACTGCTGTTAGAGACGAAAGACGAGAAGGGCCGTCCCGTTCGCTTCGGCTCGGTCGGCGGCGGCGGGCGTTATGACGGCCTCGTCTCGCGTTTCCGCGGCGAGCCGGTGCCGGCGACAGGTTTTTCCATCGGCGTCTCGCGGCTGCAGGCGGCGCTCACCATGCTCGGCAAGCTTGATACCAAACCGCAGCCGGGGCCGGTGGTCGTCACCGTGTTCGGCGGCGACATCGCGGGCTACCAGAAAATGGTCGCGGAGTTGCGGAGCGCGGGCATCCGCGCGGAGTTGTATCTCGGCAACCCGAAGCATTCGCTCGGCCAGCAGATGAAATACGCCGACAAGCGCCACTCGCCGTGTGCCATCATTCAGGGCACCGACGAAAAGGCGCGTGGCAAGGTGCAGATCAAGGACCTGATCGCGGGCGCCGGGCTGACCTCGATCGAGGATCGCACCGAGTACCTGAAGAAGCAGGCCGAGGCGCAGATCGAAGTCGGCGAAAGCGATCTCGTCACGGAGGTGCGCAAGATCCTTGATAAGCACGACGTGAAGTGGGGTTGATCGTCATGCTCGACCTTGCGCGGGCAGCCACGTGCTGAATGTGAAGACCTGACAACAGAAAAAGCGGATGGCCGGGACCATGGGCCAGCGAAGCGACGCCATTCTTCGAGCGGCTATGCCCGGCCATGACATCAGACAAGCGAAACAAAGCCTGAGCCTGTTCCCCGCAAGGGCGAGGAAGGGCCACCGCCTGATATCTACTTCGGCGCCATCGACTTGAATTTTTCAAGATCGCGCATGTTCATCTTGAAGCCGCCGGGCATCACCACATCGCCAGGTTTCTGACCTTCCTTGCAGTCGCCGGCCCATTTTGCTGCGATGGTGATCTTGCTGTCGCGGGTTCCGAGCTTGCCGCCTTCGCTGCGCGATGTGACCGTTACCGTGTAGGCGGAATTGAAATCACCCGTGGTTTCGGCGTGCGATGTCACGGTCGCGCCGGCCAAGGTACAGACCGAATCCATGACATAGCCGGTCGCGGTTTTCTGGACGTTGGTCTTCGAGCAGTCCTGCTTGGCGGAGGGGGCGAATTCCGAGGTGAATTCGCGGTCCACGGCTGCGCTGGTGCACTGCTGGACCGTCACTCCCGGCATTTTGGCGCTGCCGTGATCGACTTTGATGTCCCATAATCCGGCCTTGCGCAGTGGCAATTGCACCTCCGCCCATGCCGGCGCTGCCAAAAAAAACAGCAGCGGCAGGAAGGGAATCGAGAGTCGAAGAGACCGTCGCATCGCATGCTCCGTCAGTGGATAATCAGGCTCGCAAACGTGGGATCGCGCTGCCGGCTCAATAGCGGGTCCGCAGCGGAGGCTGGTCGGGTCCATAAGGCACCCACCGGCAGGCGAACGAGATGTAGCCGCCAGGATAGGCCTGGACACCGAGGACTTTCGCCACCTTGCCGTAGCGCGCGCAGTGATCGACCGCGATCACGCGGACATCGCCAGTTCCGGCCAGCGAATAGGAGATGATGCCGCCGGTGTCGTTGCCCTTGACGGGCGGCACCCAGTCGGCCCGTGCCGGTCCGCAAACCAGCGCGCCTGTCATCGCCGCCAGCAAAGCCGTTCCGAGCAATCTCATCGTCATCTCCATCGTTGCCGATTCAAGTCTAGAACGCCGCGCGAGCCATGAAAAGAACGGCGGCCGGTGGATATGGAGTTAGGCGGCGGGTGTTGCCGCGCCGCACTTGACCTTGCGCGGGCTTCGCGGCACCGTCTCTCGTGGCGTGAATTTGACATTCGCTACCCGCTTTGCAACGGGATGCAAATGTTAGAATCGGACCACCAGCCTCGGACCACCGGCGGATGCTCTCTATGCGCAACCTTATCACATCCTTGAAGAAAGCCGGCTTTGGCGCTGTGCTCGGCGCAGTGTTGGGGCTGTTTGGCGCCTTGCCGACGGCGCAGGCTTTCAATTTCCCTGTGTTCGGACCGAGTTATGAGGGCCGTTTGCCAGGCTGCGAGGCCGGGCTGCCGGTCATCACGTCGCAATTCTGGGAAAAGGAACGCGCCTTCTGGAATTCGCCGCTGCGGATCACGGCCTATGGCAACGTCCATGAAACGGCGTTCCGGCCGTGGCAGTCCGACAACATCCCGCGCCGCTATTGCACCGCCGACGCGATGGTCAGCGATGGCAAGATCCGCACGGTGCATTATTCGATCATCGAGGATGGCGGGCTTGCCAGCATGGGGCACGGCGTCGAGTGGTGTGTAGTCGGCCTCGACCGCAACTGGGCCTACAATCCGGCCTGCCGCACCGCGCAGCCCTGAAAGGGCGTTCACGCCTGATGCAAGGCACGTCGTCCCGGCACGAATGACCCGGCAATTCATGGTGCTCGCGGCCGTCCCTCGGACGGCATCTCGCGCATGCCCCCCGGTACATGGAAACCGCTGCGAAGTTTTCCCCTGCGGCGTCCACCCGCTATGGTAGACTTGATTCTGCCGGTCTGCGTCAGGGACGCGGAACGGCGGGGCTGGGAGTTTGGCGTCATGAGGTGGGTGTCGCGCGCGGCCGCCGTGCCTGTTCTGTCGTGTCTGGCCCTGCTTGCAGGGTGGACCAGCGGCGCGGCGCAGGACCGTCGCCAGAACGCGCCAGGAGCGTTCGATTTCTATGTACTGTCGCTGTCGTGGTCGCCGTCGTTCTGCGCGGCTGCGGCCGAGCGCGGCAATACCAGTCGGTCGCAGCAGGCCCAATGCGGCGGACGACCGTACTCTTTCGTGGTGCATGGCCTCTGGCCGCAATACGAGCACGGCTTTCCGGATTATTGCCAGCGTCCCGCGCCGCGACTCGATCGTCGCATCATGTCCTCAATGCTGGATTTGATGCCGGCTCCCGGCCTGATCTATAGCGAGTGGGACAAGCACGGCACCTGCTCCGGCCTCGATGCGCAGGCCTATTTCGAGACCGTCCGCAGGGCCCGCGCTGCGGTGAAGGTTCCCGCGGAATTCGTCGATCTGGAGGCGCCGAAGAGCATCGCGCCCGACGATATCGAGAGCGCCTTCATCCGGGACAATCCCGGGCTCAGCCACTCCGCGATCGCGGTGATCTGCGATCGCACCAGGCTCAGCGAGGTGCGGATCTGCATGAACAAGGACCTGCAATTCCGCGCCTGCGAGGAAATCGACCGCCGCGCCTGCCGCAAGGACCAGGTCGTGCTGCCGCCGGTGCGCGGGGGTGGTCTGTAGCATTCGCGGCAAGTCGTCCCCACGAAGGTGGGGACTCATACGCCGTGTCGTGCGATGGATGTATCGTTGTAGTTGAAATGCGCTGTGCCCTTCCTCGGTGATCTCTCCGCCTCGTCACTGACATCCGGGGATAGGTCCCCGCTTTCGCAGGGACGACCAGGGAGCGAACGCTCCGCGAAACCATCATGAACTATCGCCACGCCTTCCATGCCGGCAACTTCGCCGACGTCATCAAGCACATCGTGCTGGTCCGCATCCTGACCTATCTGCAGGAGAAGCCGGCGGCGTTTCGCGTCATCGACACCCATGCCGGCGCAGGCGTTTACGATCTCGGCGGCGAGGAGGCGGCGCGCGGCGGCGAATGGCTGACCGGAATCGCGCGGCTGATGCAATCGCGGTTTTCCGACCCCGTCGGCGCACTGGTCGCGCCTTATCTCGATATCGTCAGGGCCTTCAATCCGCAGCGCGGCCTGCTGTGCTATCCGGGATCGCCGCTGATCGCGCGCGCCTTGCTGCGGCCGCAGGATCGGCTGGTGGCCTGCGAACTCGAACCCGTCGCCCGTAAACAACTCATCGACGCGCTGCGTCGCGATGTCCAGGCCAACGTGGTCGATCTCGACGGCTGGACGGCGCTCTCCGCCTTCGTGCCGCCGAAGGAGCGGCGCGGGCTGGTGCTGATCGATCCGCCATTCGAGCACAAGGACGAGTTCGAGCGGCTCGCAGGCGGATTTGCCGCGGCCTTCGCGAAATGGCCGAGCGGCTGCTATATGCTGTGGTATCCGGCGAAAAGACGCCGCGCGACGGACGATCTGGCGCGCGGGGTCGGTGCTGCGGTCGGAGGGCGCGCCGACAAATGCCTGCGGCTTGAATTCAGCGTGGCCCCGCAGACCCCGGACGGTCCGCTCACCGCGGCCGGACTTCTGATCGTCAACCCGCCGTGGACGTTGAAGGCGGAGCTGAAGCTCATCCTCCCCGAGCTGGAGAAGCCGCTGGGGCACGGCGGCGCCGCCAGGTTCAGGCTGGAGGCGGTCGGAGGTTGAGCCGATCGCAACATGCAATTTCGTCATGGTCAGTTCGGCGGGAACCGTATTAAGCTGCCGCGCTTGCGACCGGCGGTGGCTGCGATGGCGGCATCGCCCGAGTGAATGTCAGGTCTCGTCGGCGCGCGGGGGCGCGGCGGCGAATGCAATGCGGCGAGAGGGGTTTTGCCGATGGCCATGACTGGAACGGTCAAGTTCTTCAACGGGGAGCGCGGCTACGGTTTCATCAAGCCGGATGATGGCGGCCGCGATGTCTTCGTTCACATCACGGCGGTGGAACAGGCCGGATTGACGGAATTGTCCGAAGGACAGCGCGTCACATTCGAGGTCGAGCCGGACAAGAAGGGCAAGGGCCCCAAGGCAGTCAATCTCGTGATCTCGCCCTGACCGGCAGCGCCGCGCGGCGGCCTGCGGAAAGTGCATGAAGCGTGCGCATTTTCCGGTGCACGCTGACTTCCGACATAAAAAAATCCCGGCCGCGAACGGCCGGGAGTTTGAAGCGGCTTATGAACCGGTCTGATTGAATCGCGCCGCACGCGCCCGTCATGCCGCGTATGTTGCGGGCATCCACGTCTTTGCACCCGGCTCTACAAGGAAGACGTGGACTGCCGGGTCAAACCCGGCACTGACGAATCGTCGAGATGTTCGCGTTTAAACGCGAAACGCGTCAGAAATGATAGTTCACGCCGGCGCGGACCAGTCCGGACTGATAGCTGTTGGGAGCGCCGGTGATCGAGAAGTTGCTGCTCGACAGGTCGACATAGAGATATTCGACCTTCGCGGTCCAGTTCTGGTAGATGCCGAATTCTGCGCCGACGCCCACGGTCCAGCCCGCACTGGTGTGGGATTCCGACAGCCCGAAGGTTTCGGCGCGCAGTTCGCCGAAGGCGAGACCGCCGGTGCCATAGACCAGAACGTTGTTGAAGGCGTAGCCGAGGCGGCCGCGCACTGTGCCGAACCATGGGTTGGAGAATTTCCACGGCGCGAAGGTATCGTCGGCGGCGCTGGCCTGGATGTCGCCTTCGAGGCCGAACACCAGCGGCCCGCTCTGCCAGTTGTAGCCGGCCTGCACGCCACCGAACACGCCGTCCGGCTTGGTGGCGCTGTTATGGACGCTGCCCCAGGCATAACCGAGGTTGCCGCCGAGATAGGGGCCCGCCCAGCTGAAGGCATTGAGCGGCTGATTGACGGTATAGGGCGAGCGGTAGGACAGATCCGCGGCCTGCGCGGTGCCGATCAGCGCCGTTGATGCCACGGCGGCCAATGCTGCGATCGTTGTCTTGCTCATTTCGATACTCCAACCCCTTGCCGTCGTTCCCGTCGTGACATTGCGAGTCGATCCGTACGGTTACGAATTCTGAAATTCCGTGCTTAGGATTTATCGAAAGTTTTAAGTTAAGCGGTTCTTAAGGCGGTGCCCCATCGGTCTTTTGTTCTTAAAAAAGTGTTACCGGCATGGCGGCGCGGGTTATTGGTGAAGGCGGCCTCGTACCGCCCGCCCGTCTCGCCGCCGCTGGCGTCCTCCGGCTTCATCGCTTAACTGATGGATATGACGAGCGATTCCTCCGACCCCGCAAAACCGGCCGGATCCGGACGGCCGCCGGGTTCCGGCGCGAACATGCCGCGGCAAGCGGAAACGGTGGAGGCGGGGCAGGATGTCGATCCCGCAACCGTCGAGACCGCCGGGGCTGTCGAGCCCGACGAGGACGACGAGGCGCGGCTGCCCGATGTCCAGGACGAGTCCACCGATGGGATCGAGGAGGGACCGCTCGCGGTCGGCCGCGCGGCCATCGCGCGCGCGGTTCGCCACGCCCCGACCTCGCCCGGCGTCTACCGCATGATGAACGCGGCGAACGACGTGCTCTACGTCGGCAAGGCCAAGAACGTGCGCAAGCGCCTGTCGTCCTATGCGCGGCCGACCGGTCAGGTGATGCGTATCGCGCGCATGATCGCGGCGACGTGCACCGTCGAGATCGTGTCGACCGGAACCGAGACCGAGGCGCTGCTGCTCGAAGCGAACCTGATCAAGCAGTTGCGACCGCGCTTCAACGTGCAGCTTCGCGACGACAAGTCGTTTCCTTACATCCTGATCACCGGCGACCACTGGGCGCCGCAGATCCTCAAGCATCGCGGCGCGCAGTCGCGGCCGGGACGCTATTTCGGTCCGTTCGCATCCGCCGGCGCGGTCGGCCGCACCATCACGGCGCTGCAGCGCGCGTTCCTGGTGCGCTCCTGCACCGACTCGTTCTTCGAAAGCCGGACGCGGCCGTGTCTTTTGTATCAGATCAAGCGCTGCTCGGGTCCTTGCACCGGCGAGATCGATTTCCCCGGCTATACGGTGCTGGTGCGCGAGGCGACCGACTTTCTGTCCGGCCGCAGCCGCGCCGTGAAGGAGGACCTGGCCCGCGCGATGGAGCAGGCATCACGCGACCTCGCTTTTGAGCGCGCGGCGCTTTACCGCGACCGGCTCGCGGCACTGTCGGCGATCCAGTCGCAGCAGGGCATCAACCCGCGCACGGTGGAAGAGGCCGACGTGTTCGCGATCCACCAGGAGGGCGGCTATTCCTGCGTCGAGGTGTTTTTCTTCCGCACCGGGCAGAACTGGGGCAACCGCGCTTACTTTCCGCGCGCGGAAAAATCCTTCACGCCGGAGGAGGTGCTGGGCGCGTTCCTCGCGCAGTTCTACGACGACAAGCCGCCGCCGAAACTGATCCTGCTGTCGCACCAGATCGAGGAGAGCGAGTTGCTGGCCGATGCCCTGTCGATCAAGGCCGGTCACAAGGTCGCGGTCTTTGTGCCGCGGCGCGGCGAGAAAAAGGAGCTGGTCGCCCATGCGCTGACCAATGCGCGCGAGGCGCTCGGCCGCAAGCTGGCCGATACCGCGACGCAGTCGCGGCTGTTGCAGGGTTTGGCGGCTGCCCTGGGTTTGCCGCATAGCCCGCGGCGCATCGAGGTCTATGACAACAGCCACATCCAGGGAACCAACGCGGTCGGGGCGATGATCGTCGCCGGTCCGGAAGGCTTTTTGAAAAACCAGTATCGCAAGTTCAACATCCGTTCCGAGAGTCTGACGCCCGGCGACGACTACGCGATGATGCGCGAGGTCTTGGAGCGCCGTTTCAAGAGACTGCTGATGCAGCAAGCCGCCGAGGACCCGGAGAAGGAAACGGAGCCGCAACGGCCGGATCTTGTGATCATCGATGGCGGCCTCGGCCAACTCAATGCCGCGCGCGGGATTTTCGATGCGCTGGGGCTGCGTGAGATATCGCTGATGGCGGTCGCCAAGGGCCCGGACCGCGATGCCGGTCGCGAAACCTTGTTCCTTCCCGATCGTCCGGCCATCAAGCTCGAGCCCCGCGATCCTGTTTTGTATTTTATCCAGCGATTGCGCGACGAGGCGCACCGGTTTGTCATAGGATCGCATCGCAAGCTGCGCAAAAAGGATATCCGGGAAGCCGGATTACAGGAGGTTCCCGGCATCGGCCCGGCGCGCAAGCGGGCGCTGCTGCATCATTTCGGAACGCTGAAGGAGATCGAGCGCGCCTCGGTGGCGGACCTCGGCAAGGTTCCGGGGATCAGCGCCGAAAGCGCCCGCAGGATCTTCGACTTTTTCCATGCCCGGCCCGCATGAGGGTGGATTTTGTTATGCGATCCGGCGGCTTTTTCGTATTAAGACCAACGGATAAGGCTTGAGCAGCGACCAAGGCGGCAAAATGCGTGGGTGGCCGGTTGACGTTCGCGCCACGACGGTATTGGTAAGACAAATGAGCACCGCCACCAGCCAGGCGACCGCGAGGCATATGCTGTCGCTTCCGAACATTCTCACCTGTGCCCGGATCGCCGCTATTCCGGTGGTGGTGGGCTGCGTCTATGCGCAATCGATCATGGACGGGCCGTTGCGCCTGCGCTGGGTGGCGCTCGGGGTGTTCATCGCGGCAGGCGTCACGGATTTTCTCGACGGCTACTATGCGCGGATCTGGGATCAGCAGTCCGCCTTGGGCAAAATGCTCGATCCGATCGCCGACAAGCTCCTGGTCGCCTCCTGCCTGCTGATGCTGGCGGCGGATGGCATCATCCATGGCTGGACCTTGTGGGCGGCGATCGTGATCCTGTGCCGCGAGATACTCGTATCCGGCCTTCGCGAATATCTGGCGGCGCTGCGCGTCAGCGTGCCCGTGACCAGGGTCGCGAAGTGGAAGACCACCGTGCAACTGGTTGCGATCGGCTTCCTGCTGGCTGGCGAGGCCGGTGACCTGATCTTCCCGTTCGTGACCCAGATCGGGCTTCTGCTGTTGTGGGTCTCCGCGATCTTCACCATCTATACGGGTTGGGACTATTTCCAGGCTGGTATTCACCACCTCATCGAGGAGGATGAAAAATGAAGGTGCTGTATTTCGCCTGGGTGCGCGAGCGGGTCGGCAAGGCCGAGGAGGCGCTCGATCCGCCGGAGGCGGTCGCGACGGTTGCCGATCTGATCGCATGGCTGTCGCAGCGGGGCGATGAATATGCCCATGCGTTCGAAAAGCCGAAGGTGATCCGCGCCGCGATCGACCGCATCCACGTCAAGCAGGACACGGCGATCGCAGGCGCGCGCGAGATTGCGTTCTTTCCGCCGATGACCGGCGGCTGATCTGTAACGAGCGGCGTCGCCATGACCATTCCCGTCACCATTCGCCTGCAGGAAGAGGACTTCGACGTCGCGCGCGAAATCGCGGCGCTGTCGCGCGGCCGCACCGATATCGGGGCCGTCGTGAGTTTCAGCGGCATCTGCAGAAGCGACAAGGTTGACGGCGAGGGTGGTGATGCGATCGCCGCGCTTGTGCTGGAACATTATCCGGGCATGGCGGAGGAAGAGATCGCGCGCCATGCCGAGGAGGCGGTTTCGCGCTGGCCGCTCACCGGCCTCACCGTCATTCACCGCTTCGGGCGGATTGTGCCGGGCGACAATATCGTTCTGGTGGTGACGGCCTCGTCGCACCGCGAAGCGGCGTTTCATGCGGCCGAGTTCCTGATGGACTATCTCAAGACTCGCGCGCCGTTCTGGAAACGCGAAGAGGGCTCCGCCGGATCAAGTTGGGTCGATGCCCATGATCGCGACGACACGGCTGCGGCGCGCTGGGCCAAATCCTGATGGTGACGACCGCCGCACGCGGCGGACGCTCGAAGGCCGCGATCCACAGTCCAACCAAAAAACGCCGGCCGGCGCGCGCGACCGTCAAATCCGGGACAACAAATCCGGACGAGGCCAAGGCTGAGGCAGCCGAACTCGCGACGATTTACGACTATGTCCGTTTAGCCGCCGCAAGGCTGAAGCAGGGGCGCGTTGCCTTCGCGCACGGCACTACCGATCCGGTTGCGGAGGCCGCCTTTCTGGTCGGCGAGGCCATGCGCCTGCATCCGGACGAGGTGGAGGTGAACGCCGCGCGGCGCGTGCCGAAGGCGGCAGGCCAACGCATCCTCGACTGGGTCGGGCAGCGCATCGCAACGCGCAAGCCCGCCGCCTACCTCGTCAACCGAATGTACATGCGCGGGTTGCCGTTTTATGTCGACGAGCGCGTGATCGTGCCGCGCTCGTTTATCGGCGAAATTATCGACTCGCATTTCGGACACGACGATGTGCTGCGTCTGCGCGACCCCGTAACCATCACTCGCGTACTTGATCTCTGCACCGGCTCGGGATGCCTTGCCATTCTGGCCGCGCGCGCATTTCCGAATGCGAGGGTCGATGCGGCCGATCTGTCAAAAGACGCGCTCGCGGTCGCCGCGCGCAATGTGCGCGAGCACGGTCTGGAAAACCGCATCACGCTGTTGCAAGGCGACCTGTTCGCCGCGCTCAGGGATCAGCACTATGATCTGATCATCTCGAACCCGCCTTATGTCGATGCGAAAGGCATGGCGGGCCTGCCGCGTGAATGCCTTGCGGAGCCGCGAATGGCCTTCGACGGCGGCGCCGACGGCATCGATCTGGTGCGGCGGATCATCGACGGCGCCAAAGCTCACCTCGCGCCCGGCGGCGGACTTTTGTGCGAGGTTGGTCGCTGCAAGCCGGTAATCGAGAAGGCGTACCCTGGTGCGGAATTCCTCTGGCTCGACACCGAGGAGTCCGAAGGGGAGGTGTTCTGGATCGAGGCGGCCAGGCTTGCCGATGTCGCGTCTGCATGACAGCCGGTCGGGTCGGCAGATCGCCCTGCGCTCGGGCCTCTGGCAAAATCGCCGGAGTTCACTTAATTAAGGGCGATCCAGCGAACGACGCATGAGGAACCTCCGGCGATACCGTCGGAGGTTTTTGTCGTCCGGAAAATGTTCTTCTGTTCGTTCTGCCGTGTTGATGACGGACCAAATGCTTTTTGACGCCCGCCAGAGCGCGCTGCTGCGCGAACCCTGGCTCGGAGAATTCCGGGCGACGCTGACGCTTGGCTGGCCGCTGGTCCTCACCAATCTCGCGCAAATTGCGCTGACGACAACCGATGTCATCGTGCTCGGTCGCGTCGGTCCTTCCGCGCTGGCGGCGGGAACGCTTGGCGTCAATCTCTACTTCGCGATCCTGATTTTCGGCATCGGCATCGTCACTGCGACGTCGCCGATGATGGCCGAAGCGTTCGGTCGTAAGCTGCATTCGGTGCGCGACGTGCGGCGGACGTTCCGGCAGGGACTATGGGCGTCGGTTCTGATTGCGGTGCCGAGCTGGTTGCTGCTGTGGCATAGCGAGGCGATCCTCATTCTGTTCGATCAGGAACCGCAGCTTGCGGCGGATGCTCAGGTGTTCGTGCGCGCATTGCAATGGGGCATGTTGCCGACGCTGGGCTTTATCGCGTTGCGATCGTTCTTCGCCGCGCTGGAGCGGCCGTTATCGGCCATGCTGGTGACGGCGGCCGCGATCCTGTTCAATATCGCCGCGAATTGGGCGCTGGTGTTCGGTCATCTTGGTCTGCCCGCGTTAGGGCTGCGTGGTTCCGGCATCGCGACGACATTGTCGAACACCTTTCTGTTCGTCGGGCTGGTGCTGGTGGCAAGCCTTGGCCGCAAGTTTCGTCGCTTCCATCTGTTCGGCAACTGGTGGCGCGCCGATTGGCCGCGTCTTGTCACGCTGTGGCGCGTCGGTCTGCCGATCGGCGCCGCGCTCGCTTTCGAGATCACGGTGTTCAATGCCGCCGTATTCCTGATGGGACAGTTCGGCACGGCCTCGATCGCGGCTCACGCCATTGCGATCCAGATCGCATCGGTCTCCTTCATGGTGCCGATGGGACTGTCGCAGGCTGCGACGGTGCGCGTCGGCCGCGCTTACGGCGCGGGCGACCGTGACGGGATCACCCGCGCCGGATGGACGTCCTTCGCGCTGGCGATCGCTTTCATGACCGCGACCAGCGTGTTGATGATCGCCGCGCCGCGATGGCTGATCGGTGCATTCGTCGACATCAACGATGCGGCGAATGCCGAGGTGGTCGGACTGGCGGTGTCGTTTCTGACCTGCGCGGCGGTGTTTCAGATTGCCGACGGCGCGCAGGTGGTCGGCGCCGGCATGCTGCGCGGCCTGCAGGATACCCGCGTGCCGATGATCTATGCCGGTCTTGGCTATTGGGGCTTCGGCATGTCGCTGAGTTTGCTGTTTGCCTTCAGGCTCGGATTTCAGGGCACCGGCATCTGGATCGGCCTGGCGTCGGGCCTCGCGGCCGTAGCTATCCTGATGATCACGCGTTGGACCAAGCGCGAGCGGCTCGGTCTGGTGCCTCGAAAGGAGATGCGATATCGCGAGGCTTGAGCGCAAAACAAGCCGATGAAGCGCCCCTGGTCACAGCACCTTGCGGGTCCAGTCGTGCGGGTCTGCCGCGCGTCCATACTGGATATCAACCAGTTTCTTGCGGAAGCCCATCGCGACGGGACCGGCGGCGCCGCCATTGATGGTGAAATCGCCATGCGCCGAGCACACCTTGCCGATCGGAGAAACGACGGCGGCGGTGCCGCAGGCGAAGGCTTCTTTCAGCCTGCCGCTGGCGGCGTCGCTGCGCCACTGGTCGATGGTGTAGGGTTCCTCGCGCACTTGCGTGCCGGACTCCTTCGCGAGTGTGATGATAGAATCGCGGGTGATGCCCGGCAGGATGGTGCCGAGCGGCGGCGTCGAGAGCGAGCCGTCGTCGAACACGAAGAAGATATTCATGCCGCCGAGTTCCTCGATGTAGCGGCGTTCGATCGCGTCCAGGAAGACAACCTGATCGCAGCCGCGATCGATGGCTTCGGCCTGCGCGCGCAGGCTGGCGGCATAGTTGCCGCCGCATTTGACGGCGCCGGTGCCGCCGACCGCCGCCCGCGTGTAATTCTCCGACACCCAGATCGAGACCGGCGCGGGCCCGCCCTTGAAATAGGAGCCGACGGGTGACGCGATGACGGCGAAGATGTATTCCGCCGAGGGCTTGACGCCGAGAAAGACTTCGTTGGCGATCATGAAAGGCCGCAGGTACAGGCTGCCTTCACCGCCGGGAATCCAGTCGCGGTCGATGTGCAGGAGTTGCTCGATGGCTTCGATGAACACGGGCTCGGGTAGCGGCGCCATCGCCATGCGCTCGGCCGAATTGCGAAAGCGTCTCGCGTTGGCGTCCGGGCGAAACAGGTTCACGCCGCCGTCGTCACGCTTGTAGGCTTTCAGACCCTCGAAAATCTCCTGCGCGTAGTGCAGGACGGCGGTCGCCGGATCGAGCGGGAAGCTGGCGCGCGCTTCGACCCGCGCGCCGTGCCAACCGTTCACGTGATTGTAGCGCACCACCGCCATGTGATCGGTGAACACCCGGCCGAAGCCGGGATCTGCGAGCTTTGCCTCGCGCGCGGTCGCGGGCGTCGGATTGGCCGTTGGCTGGACATCGAATGTCAACGACACCGCGCCATCGGTTTTTTCGAACGAAGCTCTCATGGTGTTCTCCGGCTTGAAAAAGGGTCTTCGCGTTGCAGGCTTTTGCCGCTCCGCGAAGTCCCGGTTTCCGCTTTGGCGGACGGCGCGAAGTCCAGTATGTTGCCGAAAGGCAGCTCGACCAATCGCACGACGAGGTGAGGGCCGATTGGTCTGCCGCTTGGCAGGGCTTTATCCGGAATTTCGCGGGACGATATAATATTTCACTGTGGATGTCCGGCTTGTAACATTGAGACCAAGATATGTCAACATGGCTGTCCTAAATTCTCCGACCCGCTCCGGCATAACGTCCGCCGATCCGCAACGGGCCGGAGAACGCCCCGTTGAGACGCGCTGGGACATCATCGAATTGCTGTTCTTCGCCTATCGCGACTTTGTCGGCGATCCCGACCATGTGCTGGAAGAATTCGGCTTCGGCCGCGCCCATCATCGGGTGATGCATTTCGTCTACCGTTATCCTGGGCTTAATGTTGCCGATCTGCTCGAGGTGCTGCGCATCACCAAGCAATCGCTGGGGCGGGTTCTCAAGCAACTCCTCGATGAAGGCTACATTGTGCAGAAAGCCGGCGACGCCGACAGGCGCCAACGCCTTCTTTTCGCCACTGCGAAAGGCGAGGCGCTAGTGGGAAAACTCGCAGGGTTGCAGACCGACCGGATCGTGCGCGCGCTGCGTGGTCTCGACGCGTCCGGCGCCGAGGCCGTGCGCAAGTTCCTGCTCGGGATGATCGACCACGATGATCCCGACAAGGTGCTGGAAGCGATCCTGCGGGCCGACGGCAAGATGGTGAAGGCATGACGGGAATGCAAACGGCAGGGATCGCGCGCGCGCCGGTGAGGCCTGCCGACGACGCCCCGCATCTGCTGCTGGTCGATGACGACCGGCGTATCCGCGATCTGCTGTCGCGCTTTCTGGCGGGGGAGGGTTACCGTGTCACCACGGCCATGAGCGCCAAGGCGGCCCGCTCCAAACTGCTCGGGCTGCATTTCGACCTGCTGATCCTCGACATCATGATGCCCGGCGAAACCGGCTTCGATCTCGCCCGGTTCATCCGTGCCTCGTCCGCGGTGCCGATCATCATGCTGACGGCCCGACACGAGGCCGAGAGCCGCATCGAGGGTTTGCAGATCGGCGCCGACGACTATCTCGCCAAGCCGTTCGAGCCGCGAGAGCTGGTGCTGCGGATCGGGAATATCCTGAAGCGCACGATGCCGCTGCCGACGGCGCGGACCGGATCGATCGCGTTCGGGCCGTATGTCTATCACCTGGACCGGGGCGAGCTGCGGCAGGGCGACGATGTCATTCATCTCACCGATCGTGAGCGCGAGATGCTGCGGGTGCTCGCCGCCACGCCCGGCGAGACGGTTCGCCGCGGTGAGCTGAACGGCGGAGGCACCGTCAACGAGCGCGCCGTCGATGTTCAGATCAATCGGCTGCGGCGGAAGATCGAGCGGGATCCCGCCAATCCGCTCTTCCTGCAGGCGGTGCGCGGCGTCGGCTATCGCCTGGTCGCGGCGCCCTGAGCTGCCGATGATGAGCACGCTCGACGCCGGCATGACGCTGATCCGCACGGCGTCCCGGCGCGTCTCCATGGCCAATGGCAGAATAGCGCGGGCATTCAAGAACTGGATGCCCAAGGGCCTCTACGCCCGCGCGCTGCTGATCATGATCGTGCCGATGGTGGTGCTGCAATCGGTGGTCGCTTTCGTGTTCATGGAGCGGCACTGGAACACGGTGACGCGGCGGCTGTCGACGGCGGTGGTGCAGGACGTCGCGGCGCTGATCGATATCTACAAGGACTATCCGCAGGACAAGGATCGCGCGACGATCCGCCGTATCGCGCAGCAGCGGCTCGGGCTCGTGGTCGATTTCCTGCCGCCGGGCGACATGCCGCCGCCCGGGCCGAAGCCGTTCTTCTCCCTGCTCGACCAGTCACTGTCGGTGCAGATCAGCAGGCAGATCGGTAAGCCGTTCTGGATCGATACGGTCGGCCGCTCCAGTCTGGTGGAGATCAGGATCCAGCTCGACGACGCGGTGATGCAGGTCTTCGCGCAGCGTAGCGCCGCTTATGCCTCGAACTCGGAAATCTTCATCTTCTGGATGCTGGGCACGTCATCGATCCTTCTGTTCGTCGCGGTGCTGTTCCTGCGTAACCAGATCAAGCCGATCCTGCTGCTGGCGGATGCCGCCGAGCGCTTCGGCAAGGGTCGCGACGCGCCGAACTTTCGTCCGCGGGGCGCGCGCGAGGTCCGGCGCGCCGCACAGGCGTTCATCGAAATGAAGATGCGGATCGAGCGCAGCATCGAGCAGCGCACCGCGATGCTGGCCGGCGTGTCGCATGACCTGCGCACCATCCTGACCCGCTTCAAGCTGGAACTGGCGCTGATCGGCGACAGTCCGGAAGTCGACGGCATGCGCAAGGACGTCGACGAAATGCATGGGATGCTCGAGGCCTACCTCGCCTTCGCGCGCGGCGACAGCGGTGAGCAGGCGCAGCCGACCGACATGGCGGCCGCGCTGGAGGATCTGTGCAGCGATGCCGAGCGCAACGGTCACGCTGCGACCACCAATTTTCACGGGCTTCCCGTCGTCACCGTCAAGCCGGCCGCGCTCAAGCGCTGCCTCGGCAATCTGGTGTCGAACGCGGCGCGCCATGCCGACTCGATCGCGATCAACGGCCATCGCGATCACCGCTGGCTCACCGTCATGGTCGACGATGACGGTCCGGGCATTCCGCAGGACATGCGCGAGGAAGTCTTCAAGCCGTTCCTGCGGCTCGACAGCGCGCGCAATCAGGACGAGGGCGGCTCCGGTCTCGGTCTCGCCATTGCGCGCGACATCGCGCGCTCCCATGGCGGCGACATCACGCTCGGCGACAGTCCGCTGGGGGGCTTGCGCGCGACGGTGCGCGTGCCGGTGTAACGACCGATCAGAGCATTTGCCTTCTATTTTCCGAAAATCATGCTCTGGCTTTCCCGCTTTGCCGCCCCACATTGTAATCAAGCTCGTTTTAATCGAGCCCGTTCCTGGCAGGAGCGCATGATGCTCTGCGGCCCGGACAGCTTCGAGTCGAGGGAGCGAGTGTCATGGATGGCTCGGTTCAACTCGAAATGCGCTTCGGCGCCGCCAATTATGCGCCGATGCCGGTTACCCTCGCGCGTGGCAAGGGCATTTATCTCTGGGATGAAAACGGGCGGCGCTACATCGACATGATGGGCGCTTATTCGGCGGCGAGCTTCGGGCACTGTCATCCCCGGCTGGTGCAGGCGCTCACCGATCAGGCGCGGCAACTCGACACTGTTTCCCGTGCCTATTTCAGCGATCGCCTCGGAGCCTTTCTCGGCCGTGCCTGCGCACTGACCGGGATGGATCAGGCGCTGCCGATGAACAGCGGCGCGGAGGCGGTGGAGACGGCGCTCAAAGCCGCGCGCAAATGGGCTTATAAGGTCAAAGAGGTGCCGGCCGACCGCGCCGAAATCATCGTGTGCGACGGCAATTTTCACGGCCGCACCATCGCCATCGTCGGCTTCTCATCTGTGCCGCAATATCGCGACGGCTTTGGGCCGTTTCCGGCCGGTTTCAGATCGGTGCCGTTCGGCGACGCGGCGGCGCTTCGAGCGGCGATCACGCCCAACACGGCGGCCTTCCTGGTCGAGCCGATCCAGGGCGAGGGCGGCATCAATGTGCCGCCGCCGGGCTATCTTGCCGAGGTGGCGCGCATCTGCCGGGAGCAAAACGTCCTGCTGATCTGCGACGAGATTCAATCCGGACTCGGTCGTACCGGCAAGCTCCTGGCCTGCCAGCACGACGGCGTGAAGCCGGATGCGGTGACGCTGGGCAAGGCGCTGGGCGGCGGTCTTCTGCCGGTGTCGTTGTTTCTGGCGCGCCGCGATGTGATGCAGGTGTTCAAGCCCGGCGATCATGGCAGCACTTTCGGCGGCAATCCGATCGCCGCCGCGGTCGGGCTGGCGGCGCTCAATACGCTGATCGAGGAGAATTTGATCGAGCGATCCGCACGCCTCGGTGCGCATCTGCTCGCCCGGCTCCGCGCGATCAGGAATCCGATCATCCGCGAGGTGCGCGGGCGCGGGCTGTTCGCCGGCGTCGAGCTGGAGCGTGATCTCGCGAGCGCGGCGACGGTTGCGAGGCGGCTGTTGCAGGCCGGCGTGCTGACCAAGGACACGCACCGCAACACCGTCCGCTTCGCGCCACCGCTGGTCATCGAAGAATCAGAGATTGACTGGGCGGTGGACCGCGTCGCCGAGGTGCTGGACGAATTCGCTCGCGCGGACGTTCATCCCTAGAGCCTTTCCCGCTTCAAATGGAATCAGAAGCGGAGCTCTATCTCATCTTTTGACGCGTTCTCTTCACGCGAACCGGTATCCACTTCCCTCGAAAACGCTCTAACCGATGTCGAAACGGACGCCCTGCGCGAGCGGAAGATCGTCGCCGTAGTTCACGGTGCTGGTGAGCCGTCGCATGTACGCTTTCCAGGCGTCGGAGCCGGCCTCGCGGCCGCCGCCGGTTTCCTTTTCGCCGCCGAACGCGCCGCCGATCTCGGCGCCGGACGGGCCGATATTGACGTTGGCGATGCCGCAGTCGGAGCCTCTCGCGGAGAGAAATTTCTCCACCTCGCGGATGTCGGTCGAGAAGATCGAGGACGACAGGCCGTGAGCGACGGCGTTGTGTTGCGCGATCGCGGCGTCGAGATCGGTATATGTCATGACGTATAGAATGGGCGCGAAGGTCTCGCGCAGCACTGGTCCGGTCTGCGTCGGCATCTCCACTAGCGCCGGCCGGACGTAATACGCATCCGGAAACCGTTTCTCGTCGAGGCGCTCGCCGCCGTGGACCCGTGCGCCGTGCGTGCGAGCCTCGTCGAGCGCTCGCTGCATGTTCTGGAATGCGGCTTCGTCGATCAGCGGACCGACCAGCACGTCGTCGTCTGCAAGCGGGTCGCCGATCCGCACCGAGGCATAAACGCGTTTCAGTTTCGCGACGAACTCGTCGTGGATGCTGTCATGGACGAGCAGCCGCCGCAGCGTGGTGCAGCGCTGGCCGGCCGTGCCCATGGCGGCGAAGGCGATGGCGCGCAACGCCAGATCGAGGTTCGCCGATGGGCAGACGATCGAGGCGTTGTTGCCGCCGAGTTCAAGAATGCTGCGGGCGAACCGCCGCGCGAGCCGCATCCCTACCTCGCGGCCCATCGCCGTCGATCCGGTCGCGGAGACCAGCGGCAGTCGGGGATCGCTAACCAGGAGTTCGCCGACGTCGCGCCCGCCGATCAGCACAGTGGACAGGCCGTCCGGAACGGCGGCAGCCTTTGCGGCGGCGCGCTCAAACAGCGCCTGCACCGCCAGCGCCGTCAGCGGGGTCTTCTCCGACGGCTTCCAGATCACCGGATTGCCGCAGACCAGCGCCAGCGCCGCATTCCACGACCACACCGCCACGGGGAAATTGAACGATGTGATGACGCCGACGGGGCCGAGCGGATGCCACTGCTCCATCATGCGGTGATCGGGCCGCTCGCTGGCGATGGTGAGGCCGTAAAGCTGTCGCGACAGGCCGACGGCGAAGTCGCAGATGTCGATCATTTCCTGCACCTCGCCACGGCCTTCCGAGACGATCTTGCCGGCCTCGATGGTGACCAGACGGCCCAACGCATCCTTGGCGGCGCGCAGTTCATGGCCGAGCAGGCGGACCAGCTCGCCGCGTTGCGGTGGAGGAACCTGACGCCATTGCCGGAATGCTGCTTCGGCCAGCGCAATGGTTTCGGCGGCGTGTTGCGGACTTGCGTCCTCGACGTAAGCGATGGTCTCGCCGGTCAGCGGCGATCGCGCGGCGCGCGTACCATGCCGACGGTCGGGAGCCACGCCGAGATGATCGAGCAGGGATGTGACTTCGTTGGCGAGCACGGCAGATTTTCTCTCGTCGAACGGTCGCTGACTGACCGCTCTATGTTGCGGCATGTTGCGACAAGTCTTCAAGCCGCACGAGCGTTCCTGCGACACGCGGCGCAGAAGTTACCTCGCCAGTTCCTTCGATCGCTCCGTCGCAGCGGCGACCGCGCGCGTCATCAATTCCTTCAGACCGTTCTCGCCCATCAGCACACCGAGAGCGGCTGCCGTCGTTCCGCCGGGCGAGGTGACGTTCTGGCGCAGCGTCGCGGCGTCGAGACCGGATCGATGCAGCAGTTCGCCTGATCCGGCGACGGTCTCGCGCGCCAGCCGCGCGGCGAGATCGGCAGGCAGGCCCGCGGCGATGCCGGCGTGCGCCAGTTCCTCGGCGAGCAGGAAGACGTAGGCGGGCCCCGATCCGGAGACTGCGGTGACGGCATCCATCAGCGCTTCATCGTCGATCCATTCCACCGCGCCTGTGGCGCGCAGCAGCGCGTCGGCGGTGGCGCGCTGCCGGTCGTTCACGCCCTTCGCGGCGACAGCGACCGTGATGCCGCGGCCGATCGCGGCGGGGGTGTTAGGCATCGCGCGGACGATGTTGCCGCCGCAGGCTGCGTCAAGCGCGGCGATCGTCGTGCCTGCCATGATCGAGACGACAAGCGTCGCCGGTCCGATCCGCGGTCGCAAGGTCGGGCCTGCGTCGCCAAACGTTTGCGGCTTGACCGCGATCACGAGCGCGGCGACGTCGTCGGCCGTCGTTGTCTCGGCGTTCAGCCGGACGCCGCGGGCTTCGAGGGCACGGATCTCGTCGGAGAGATGGGGATCGATCACGGCGACGCGTTTCGGATCCAGCCCCTGCGCGAGCCATCCGCTCAGCAGCGCCCCGCCCATCTTGCCCGCGCCGGCGAGAACCACGTTGCCGGAAATGTTTGCGAGGGAAGTCTGCGATTCAGCCATGACAATATTTCCGGCACCAGTGAATAGCGACACACTATCACCGATACCCGCGTCATGGCCCGACTTGTTCCGGCCATCCACGCCTTTAACCCGTAAGGCGCGCTTAGGGCAAGGATGATGCTGGCCGCGAAGGAGCGCTTCGCGTCCAGGCCCGGCTGCGGGTGGCAGAAGCTATCTTCGATGACGTCGCCGAAAGAAGGCTAGGCCTCGCCCTCGGTGTCGAACATCGCGGCGGTCATCGCCTCGGCCGCGGTCTTGCCGGCCCAGATCACGAACTGCAGCGCGGGGTAATAGCGCTCGCAGGCATGGATCGCGCCGGCGAGCATCTCCGCGCATTGTGCGTTCGACGCCGTCAGTCCCTCGGGCAGGACCAGCGCGTGGCGGTACATGATCGTACCGGTCTGGGTCCAGATATCGAAATGGCCGATCCACAATTGCTCGTTGATCGCGGCGATGGCGCGCTGGGCCTCGTTGCGACGAGCCGCCGGAATCTTCATGTCGAAGGCGCAGGCGAGGTGCAGCGCCTCGATCTCGCCCATCCAGGTGAAGGTGATCTGATAGTCGGTCCAGTTGCCTTTCGAGACGATGGTGATCTCATCCTCGCCGGAGCGCTCGAACGCCCAGTCGTTGGTGGCGGCGATGTCCTCGACCGCCGCCAGCGGATTGTTTCTGGAATCGATAACGCCTTCGAGCAGCGACATGCCGTCCCGATCCTTGCTGTTTGTCTGTGTTGATACGCACGCATAGGACGGCCGCGGTGCTGGCACGTCGCGGGACTTCGATCTTTCAGACGATCCATCAAGAGCGTGGACCGGATGAGGAATGATGTCCTGCGCGGATCAAGTGATGTGATTTGCGGAATCCGCGCAACGCCGCCTCGAGTCCGTCCACAGGCAAAGCGCGCGTCGTCCACAACTGATCAAATGGCGCTGCGACTTGCGGCCGTGAACAAAACGGAATCGGATTCGCGTCGCGCGAGTCCCGCGGTCCTGACTCGCTTGTCGCGAGTCTCGCGTCATCAGGATTGGAGGGCGGACGTTTTTTCGAATGCGCGTTGCGAACAGTCGACAGCCGCGCACCTGCATGCCGGCGTTTTGTCTGGAGGGACCGATTGATCGTGTCGCGTTGAAGATTGACGTCGAGAACGGGGACCACGTTACGTCACGGGCTTCTCGTTGCGGTCCGATGTTCCCGGCCCCTGAGCGGGTCTCTTGCCGACTGTCGGAGAGGCGGAAAACCCCTGTCGTTTCCTTGTTATTTCGGGCGTTTGCGGCTAGAACGCGGCCACGTCTCACGGCCCCCGCACCCCTGGAGGCTTGCCGGTGACGTGCAACGGGCCGCGATTGCGGCCTTTAACTTTTTGAAAAACAAGGACTAAAACGATGGCGACCGTCAGGGAATTGAAGGCGACCGCGCGTCCGAAGAGCGGCAAGGGGGCCGCCCGGGCAGAGCGTCGCGCCGGCCGAGTGCCCGCTGTGATCTATGGAAACAACCAGCCCCCGCAGCCGATCTCGGTCGAAGAGGCGGAACTGCGCCAGCGCATACTGGCAGGCCGTTTCCTCACCACGATCTTCGACGTCAGCCTGGAGGGCAAGAAGCATCGCGTGATTCCGCGCGACTTCCATCTCGATCCGGTCAAGGACACTCCGATCCATGTGGACTTCATGCGGCTCGGCGAAGGCGCTACCATCCGCGTCAGCATTCCCCTTCGCCTGCTGAAGGCGGACGTCGCGCCCGGCGTGAAGCGCGGCGGCACCGTCAACCTCGTGACCCACGCCATTGATGTCGAGTGTGCGGCTGACAACATTCCGCAGTTCATCGAGGCCGACGTCGGCGGGCTGGAGATCAGCCACTCGCTTCATTTGTCCGACGTCAAGCTGCCGTCCGGCGTGAAGCCGCTGGCGCGAGAGGACGTCACGCTGGTGACCATCGTGCCGCCATCCGGTTACGCGGAAGAACTGAAGGCGGCGGCCGCTGCTGCTGCTGGCGGCGCGGCGGCTCCTGCCGCCGGTGCGGCTCCTGCGGCGGGCGGGGCTGCTGCCGGCGCGGCCGCGGCAGGCGCGAAGGCGCCCGCAGGCGGTGGCGACAAGAAGAAGTAAGCGACCACTTGCGCCATGCGCCTGTTCGTCGGACTGGGCAATCCCGGCACGAAGTATCAAGGCAACCGGCACAATATCGGCTTCATGGTCGTGGACGAGATCGCGCGGCGTCATGGTTTCTCACCGTGGCGCCGCCGTTTTCAGGGCGAGACGTCCGAAGGCACGCTCGATGGCGAGCGCCTCATTCTGCTCAAGCCCGCCACCTTCATGAACAACTCCGGCCATGCGGTTCAGGATGCTGTGCAATTCTACAAGCTGACGGAGGGAGACGTCGTGGTGTTTCACGACGAGATCGAACTGCCGCCGGCAAAGGTCCGCGTCAAGGTCGGCGGCGGCATCGCCGGGCACAATGGCCTGCGGTCGATTTCGGCGCATATCGGCAACGACTATCGCCGCGTCCGGCTCGGCGTCGGCCATCCCGGCGTCAAGGACCTCGTGCATGCGCATGTGCTGAACGACTTCGCCAAAAGTGAGCGGCCATGGGTCGAGGCACTGGTGGATGTCGTTGCTGAAAATGCTGCGCTTCTCGTCGCAAGCCGGGACTCAACATTTCAGAACAAGGTGCATCTTGCGATGCAGGCGAAGGGATTCGCCGAGAAGGGCGACAAGGACGATGGTGGCGGCAAATGAGCGACGCCGTCATCGCCGGACTTGATCCGGTGATCCATCTTTTGAAGACGATGGATACCCCGGGGCTCTTGCGCGAAGACGCACTTCGCGCTTTAGCCCGCATCTGACGCACCAACTCTGTTGCGCGATTTGCGCCAATCACCGGAATGAATCATGGGTTTCAAATGCGGTATCGTCGGGTTGCCCAATGTCGGCAAGTCGACCCTGTTCAATGCGCTGACGGAAACCGCGGCGGCGCAGGCGGCGAACTATCCGTTCTGCACGATCGAGCCCAATGTCGGCGCCGTGGCGGTGCCGGATCCGCGCCTCGACAAGCTCGCTGCGATCGCCAAATCGGCGCAGATCATTCCGACGCAACTGACATTCGTCGACATCGCGGGTCTGGTGCGTGGCGCCTCCAAGGGCGAAGGACTCGGCAACCAGTTTCTCGCCAACATCCGCGAGGTCGACGCGGTCGCGCATGTGGTGCGCTGTTTTGAGGATTCCGACATCACGCATGTCGAGGGCAAGATCGCGCCGCTCGCCGACATCGAGACCATCGAGACCGAACTGATGCTGGCCGATCTCGAAAGCCTCGAGAAACGGGTCGACAGTCTTTCGAAAAAGGCCAAGGGCAACGACAAGGAAGCCAAGGAGCAGCTCGATCTGGTCGAGCGCGCGCTCAAACTGTTGCGCGACGGCCAGCCGACCCGCGGCATGGAGCGCAAGCCCGAGGAAGAGCGCAATTTCCGCATGCTCGGGCTGCTGACTTCAAAGCCGGTGCTCTATGTCTGCAACGTCGAGGAAGGCGCGGCGGCGAGCGGCAATGCCTTCTCGCAGGCCGTGTTCGAGCACGCGACGAAGGAAGGCGCGGTCGCGGTTGCGATTTCCGCCAAGATCGAATCCGAGATCGCGACCTTGTCGCGGGAGGAGCGCACCGATTTTCTCGAGACGCTGGGGCTGGAAGAAGCGGGTCTCGATCGGCTGATCCGCGCCGGCTACGACCTGCTTCACCTCATCACCTATTTCACTGTCGGGCCGAAGGAAGCGCGCGCCTGGACCATCACTAAAGGCACCAAGGCGCCGGCTGCTGCCGGTGTCATTCACACCGATTTTGAAAAGGGCTTCATCCGCGCCGAGACCATCGCTTACGCCGACTATGTGGCGCTCGGCGGCGAGGCCGGCGCGCGCGATGCCGGCAAGCTGCGGCTGGAAGGCAAGGAGTATGTTGTCGCCGACGGCGACGTCATGCATTTCCGGTTCAATACCTGATAATCCGTTTCAAACCTATCTTGGTCGCTCCGGGGCGCGCTTAAAGCGCGTGCCCGGAATCCGGATAGGCGGGACCCCTCAATTCTGGAGTCCCCGATGTACAATTGCACATCTGTAATCGCCGCTTACGTGGCGTCTGGACGTGGCGTCGAGATTGTCTCTATCGCAATTGTCTCTATCGCATTGCGCCCTTTTCGCGGATCGCGCTGAGATGCTCGTTGATGCGAAACACGATCAGGATGCATTCGGCGGCAATGCGCGAAAACACGATACCGGTCAGGGCGCCGGCAATGCTCAGAAGAATTGAGATGAAGCCGCCGAACGGGCTGACGGCCATCGTGGCCAGGCCCGAGAAAACCCCGGACAATCCCGACAGGATGATCAGCACGATGACCAGCCAGTAGAAGATCTTGATGATCGTGGGCGTGATGAAGCGATCCCACTGAAACAGATCCCGGAATTCAAACATCTGCCGCTCCCCCCTCGCGTAGGGCGTCGCCGCCATAAGTCGGACGGCACTTGCCGCCGCGAACCGCTTATGGTCCGCATCAAGCAAGCCAAGCCATTAGTACGCCGGCGGTTGAGATTGCCGCAAATAAGGGCCACAATCGGGCGTTGTTTCAGCAGGCCTCGACATGACCCTGACATTTGAGGATTTTCCCGTCGGCCGCTTCGGCACATTCGGGCCGCGGCATGTCAGCCGCGACGAAATCATTGCGTTCGCATCGGAGTTCGATCCACAGCCCATGCACCTCGATGAGGAAGCGGCCAGGCACTCCATGCTGCGCGGGCTGTCGGGGTCCGGCTGGCATTTATGTTCGCTCATGATGCGTATGATGTTCGACGGCTATATCGGACGCACCGCTTCGCTCGGCTCTCCCGGCGTTGATGAGGTCCGCTGGCTGGCGCCACTGCGCCCGGGAGACGATCTGATGCTGGATGTCGATGTCGCCGCCGCGCGGGTGTCGCGCAGTCGCCCGGAGACGGGAATCGTGACCTTCGCGCTGCGCGTGCGCAACGCGTCCGGACAGGTGCTGATCGAGGCGGTGTCGCCGATCATCATCGGGCGGCGGACGGCGACTGCGGACGGCAGGGCTGACCCATGAGCTATTTCGAAGACATGGAAGTCGGGCAGCGTCGCGATCTCGGGTCGTTCGTCTTCACCGCCGAACTCATCAAGGCGTTCGCGGCGCAATTCGATCCGCAGCCGTTCCATCTCGACGAGGAGGAAGGCCGCAAATCGCTGTTCGGCGGCCTGGCAGCCTCCGGCTGGCACATCGCTTCGGTCTGGATGAAACTGGCGGTGGCAGAGGGTCAGCGCGAGGCGGCGGATGCCGCGGCGCGCGGCGAGAAGCCGGCGATGTGGGGACCGTCGCCCGGGTTTCGCGACCTGCGCTGGATCAAGCCGGTACTGGCGGGCGACAGCATCAGCTACGCCAGCGAAGTCCAGTCGCTGAGAGCCTCCCGCTCGCGGCCGGAATGGGGCGTCATGCAAATGCGCAACACCGGAACCAACCAGCGTGGCGAACTGGTGTTTTCCTTTCTGGCGTCGGTTTTCTTGCCGCGCCGGCATCCGCAGGATTGAGGCCCGGGGGCGGTTGGGGATGCCGCACCACCGGCCTTGCGGCCGCGCGCTGTAATTTATTCGAAAAACCGGCGTCCCGTTAAGGAGTTGTGAACTCTCAGCCGGTCTTGTCGAGCAGCATGGGGTCCGCCGCTTTCGGTGAAATCAGGAGCGGGGCTCCATGATCTTGATTTGACGCGTTTTCTTCACGCGAACCGGTATCCATCCTCGGGTCGAGCCTTGAGGACGAGCTTCGCTCGAAAACGCTCTGGGGCAGGGGAGATGGCGATGGCGGATCGCACCGGATTGAAGATCGTGGGCATTATCTTTGCGACCGTGACGCTGGCTGTGACGCTGGCGACCTGGACCGTGGTGAAGGGGTATGCCGACGGCGTGTATTCGCTGGAGAATAGCGCGCCGGCGCATATGGCGGTTCGCTGAACCCGACAGAAGGGCGACCGGCTCAGCCGCCACCGCCAAGGCGCGCCTCGAGCGCCGCAATGCGCGCCTTCAACGCCTCGTTGTCCTCGCGCGCGAGCCGCGCCATCTCCTTCACGGCCTCGAACTCCTCGCGCTTGACGAGATCGAGGTCGCGCATGATCTTCTCCGCCTGATTGCGGACCACCGCGTCGACCTCGCGCTTGAACCCCTGCGCCGCGCCGGCCGCGTCGTTCATCAGCTTTCCAATCTCGTCGAAAAACCGGTTGCTGGTCTGGGTCATCTCACTGTCTCCGGTCGGCGGCATCGCCATGCATCGGCCCAGAGAATGGCAATCCGGACCCGGCAGTTCAAGCCCGCTTGATGGTCGCCTATACCGCAAAGCCTTGTCAGTGCCGGATTTCCTTGCAATCGTGACGGGATCATTCAAGACGTGGATTGCCCGGCACAAGGCCGGGCGTGGCGCCTTGGGTGGAACGAAACCGATGTTTCTCCTTATCACCTACCCTGTCTTCGATCCCGTCGCCATCTCGCTCGGCCCGATCGCGATCCGCTGGTATGCGCTGGCCTATATCGGCGGGATCACGCTCGGCTGGCTCTATGCGCGGGCGTTGCTCAAGAACGAGAAGCTCTGGGGGGGACCGGCGCCCATCTCGGTGCTGCAACTCGACGACTTCATCCTGTGGGTGACGATCGGCATCATCCTCGGCGGCCGCACCGGCTATGTGCTGTTCTACAACCTGGATTTCTTCGCTCGTCATCCCGCCCAGATCTTCCAGCTCTGGAACGGCGGCATGTCGTTCCACGGCGGCTTCATGGGCTGCGTCGTCGCGGTGATCCTATTCTGTCGCAGGCATGGCCTGCCGATCCTGTCGCTTGGCGACGTCGCCACCGCGGTCGGGCCGATCGGCCTGTTTCTCGGCCGCATCGCCAACTTCATCAACAGCGAATTGTGGGGTCGCCCGGCCGACCCGAGCCTGCCATGGGCGATGGTGTTCCCCAATGGCGGCCCGTTGCCGCGTCATCCGAGCCAGCTCTACGAGGCTACGCTCGAGGGCCTGGTGCTGTTCACGATCCTCGCGCTGATGATCCGGGCCGGCGCGCTGAAGCGGCCGGGCCTCGTTCTCGGCAGCTTCCTTACGCTGTACGCGATGGCGCGCATCGCCGGGGAATTCTTCCGCGAGCCCGATCCACAGCTCGGATTTCTGTGGGGCGGGTTGACCATGGGAATGCTACTGTCGATCCCGATGATGATTGCGGGGCTTGCCGTCATGTACGCCGCCTGGTCGCGCGGTCCGCGGGCGTCAGGCGCACAAACGATTTCGAACCCTGATGTTTCTCAGGGCTGATCCCAAAGCTGATTTCAAGGCTGATCGTGACTGAAATTTCTCCGCTGATGGCCGAGATCAAGAAGCTGATCAAGACATCCGGCCCGCTGCCGGTCTGGCGCTACATGCAGATCTGCCTGACCCATCCCGAACACGGCTACTACATTTCGCGCGACCCGCTCGGACGCGAGGGCGACTTCATCACCTCGCCCGAAGTCAGCCAGATGTTCGGTGAACTGATCGGATTGTGGGCCGCGTCGGTGTGGCGCATGATGGGTTCGCCGGCCACGCTGCGGCTGATCGAACTCGGGCCCGGTCGCGGCACCATGATGGCGGACGCGCTGCGTGCGCTACGCGTGTTGCCGCCGATGTATGACGCGCTCAGCGTCCACCTGGTCGAGATCAATCCGGTGCTGCGGGAGAAGCAGGAGGCGACCCTGTCCGGCGCGCGGAACGTCGAGTGGCACGCTGGTCTGGATGAGGTGCCGCGGGGACCGGCGATCATTCTCGCCAACGAATATTTCGACGTGCTTCCGGTCCGCCAGATGGTCCGGCATGGCGACGGCTGGCACGAACGGGTGGTCGATGTCGACGGCAGCGGCCAACTCGTGTTCGGCGCCGCCGCGGAGCCGATGCCGCGGTTCGACGCGCTGCTGCCGCCGCTGGTGCGGGCCGCGCCGGTCGGAGCCATTTTCGAGTGGCGGCCGGATGCCGAGATCATGTCCCTCGCGACCCGTGTCCGCGATCAGGGGGGCGCCGCGCTGATTATCGACTATGGCCATGTGCGCAGCGATGCCGGCGACACCTTCCAGGCCATCGCGGGACACAGCTTCGCCGATCCGCTGAAAGATCCCGGTCAGGCCGATATCACCGCCCATGTCGATTTCCAGGCGTTGGCCCGCGCCGCGGAGGATGTCGGCGCCCGCGTGCACGGACCGGTGACGCAGGGAACATTCCTGCAACGGCTCGGCATCGAGGCCCGCGCCGTCAACCTGATGGCGAAGGCGAGCCCTGAAGTATCGGAGAGTATCGCAACGGCGCTGAAACGTCTGGCCGGGAGCGGCCGCGGCGGCATGGGGTCGATGTTCAAGGTGATCGGCGTTTCCGATTCGAGGCTCACCGAACTGGCGGGATTGAGCGATCAGGAGCGGCGCGGCGGGATCAGGGCGCCATGACCCTCGCATCCTCTCTGCTCTCCGCTGTTTCCGGCCTGCGGCACGCCTTTTTCACCCGCGAGGGCGGCGTCTCGCAAGGCATCTATGCGAGCCTGAATGCCGGCATCGGCTCGCAGGACGATCCCGCCCATGTCGCCGAGAACCGGCGGCGCATGGCCGAGGTCATGGGCGTTGCGCCGGCGAATTTCCTCTCTCTCTACCAGGTCCACTCGCCCGACGCCGTGATCGCCGACAGGCCATGGGACGCGGCATCGCGGCCGCGCGCCGACGCCATCGTCACGAAAACCCCGGGGCTTGCGGTCGGCGTTACCGCGGCCGACTGTGGCCCCGTCCTGTTCGTCGATCCGCGAGCCCGCGTCATCGGCGCCGCGCACGCCGGCTGGAAGGGCGCTCTGACCGGCGTGCTGGAAAAAACCGTCGACGCCATCGAAACGCTCGGCGGCAGTCGCTCCGATATCGCCGTCGCCATCGGTCCCTTGATCCGGCAACGAAGCTACGAGGTTGGCGCTGAATTCGTCGCGCGATTTACGGAAGCCGATCGGGACTATGCCCGGTTCTTCGTTCCGTCGGAGCGCGACCGCCATGCCATGTTCGATCTCGGCGGCTTCATCCGGATGCGCCTGGAGCGCATCGGCGTCGGGACGATCGACGACACCGGCATCGACACCTATGCCGACGAGCGTTTCTTCAGCTATCGCCGCTCGGTGCATCGCAACGAGCCGGATTTCGGCCGCCACGTGCATGCCATCATGCTGGAAGCCGAATGATTGAGCGAACCCGGCGCGCCAGCCGAACGGAATCAGAGCCGTCGGTGCTGGCAAGCGGATTCTTTGCGCTGCCCGGACGCTCTGCCCTAGACGTTAACGCGTTTTAACGATATCGCTCGACGAAACGGGGACGTCAGCGAATGCCTTTCAAGAGCTTCCGCGCCGGGCGTGCTGGACGCGCCGTTGCGCTTCTGGCGGCGCTGTGCGCGCTGGCGGGATGCGCGGGTGGCGGCAACGGAAGCGAATCCTTTGCGCAGGCCGGCGGCGGCGTGACGGTTGCGTTCGAGTCGGTCGACGGACCGCCGCCGCAGGTGTTCGACCGCCTTGTCAACGTCCTCAATTCCGAAGCGCAACTCCGCGACCTTTCCATCGTGTCGCGCGAGGCCGCGGCCGCCTATCGCGTGCGCGGCTATCTCGCGGCCGAGGTCAGCCGCGGCCGCACCACCATCGCCTGGGTGCTCGACGTCTACGATCGCAATCAGAACCGCGCGCTGCGCCTGAGCGGCAAGGAGCCCGCCGGCAAGGCCGGACATGATGCGTGGGCCGCGGCCGACGATCTCACCCTGCGCAAGATCGCGCAGGCCGGGCTGAGCGGATTGAGCAGCATGGTGAACGGCGCCGCGCCGCCGCCCGCTACTGAGCCGGCTCCATCGCAGCCTCAGGAGCCGGCGATCGCCAGCGCCGACGGTCTGGCGGGGGCGGATGTCCGGCAGGCGGCCGCGCTCGGGTTCGCCGCGCAATAAGGCCATCATTTTACGCCGGAATCCGTGTTCCCCGTATTGCCAGACTTGGCCACTCCTTGATACACCGCCTCCATCGGGGTCGGAGAGGTTCTCTGGAGTCGGGATGTTGAACGTTGTACCCACCACATCGCGGGGAGACGCGTCGATGTCCGCCAAAAACGGCGCCGTCAAGCTGGTTGCCGGTAACGCCAACCCGATGCTGGCGCGGGAAATCGCCAAATGGCTCGGGCTTGAACTCACCAAAGCCAGCGTGCGGCGCTTTGCCGACAACGAGATCTTCGTGGAAGTGCTTGAGAACGTGCGCGGCTCGGACGTGTACGTGATCCAGTCGACGTCGTACCCGACCAACGATCATCTGATGGAGCTTCTGATCATCACCGATGCGCTGCGCCGCGCGTCGGCGCGCCGGATCACGGCGGTCATTCCCTACTTCGGCTACGCGCGGCAGGATCGCAAGGTCGGCTCGCGCTCGCCGATTTCGGCCAAGCTGGTGGCCAACCTGATCACGCGCGCCGGAACCGACCGCGTGCTGACGCTCGATCTGCATGCCGGGCAGATTCAGGGCTTCTTCGATATCCCGACCGACAATCTCTATGCGTCGCCGGTGATGGTCCGCGACATCAAGGAGCGGTTCGACCTCGGCAACCTGATGGTGGTGTCGCCTGACGTCGGCGGCGTTGTGCGCGCGCGCGGCCTCGCCAAGCGCATCAACGCTCGGCTGGCGATCATCGACAAGCGCCGCGAGCGCGCCGGTGAATCCGAGGTCATGAACGTGATCGGCGACGTCGCCGGCTCGACCTGTATCCTGATCGACGACATCGTCGATTCCGGCGGCACCCTGGTCAATGCCGCCGACGCGCTCATCGCGAAGGGCGCGAAGGACGTTTATGCCTATATCACGCACGGCGTGCTGTCCGGCGGCGCTGCGGCGCGCATCGCCGGTTCAAAACTGAAAGAGCTGGTCATCACCGACTCGATCCAGCCGACCGACGCCGTCAACAAGACCGCCAACATCCGCCTGCTGTCGATCGCCGGCCTGATCGGCGAAGCGATCAACCGCACCGCCGCCGAACAGTCGGTGTCGAGCCTGTTCGACTGAGTGTTGGCCTCGTGCCAGCGATCCGGTGGTGTTTATTCCGAGGTTCGCGTCATGGCTTATGGCTTGCCGCGCTGGAACAGGATGAGTTGACGACGAAGCGTTCCAGCGCATCATGACCTAAAGTCTTTCACCGCTTCATGGAAAAGACTTTAGCTTCTTGATTTGACACGTTTTCTTCACGCGAACCGGACCACTTCGCTCGAAAACGCGTAGCTCGGCCGTTCGAAGAACGGCATCGGCTTCACTCGTCTACTCTCGTTCCAAAACGCTGGATGCCCGGCATAAAGCCGGGCATGACGATGCAATCAAACCCCGTCCCGCGCTCGCGACGCGAACTCCGGAATAGAGGGCGTTAATCGTTACGCAGGTTCTCGGCGGTGTGCTTCCACTGCGCGACGTTCTCCGCGATCATCCGCGTCGACTTCATTGCAGCCTGACTCAACTGGGCATAGCCCGAGATTTCACGCTGGACGCGCTGTCCTTCCGCATGCAGCAGGTCGCGGAGGCTTTCAAGCTCGGTAACGAGATTCTCGATCTCGGCGAGGGAGGTTCCAGCCACGCGCTGGATCAGGGAATTGACGTTGTTCACGGTCGCTTCCGTGCTTGGCTCCAGCTTGATCTCGGGGGATGGAGCGCCCGTGGCGGGCCGGCGCAGGTAGGCGATATCGTTGCGAACGAAATCGCGGATGCCGGCTTCGACTTCCGAGACGGCGGCGAGGTTGGTGTCGGCCTCGGTCGTGCTCGATTCGGTTTGTTCGGACGACGTGGCTGGAGTGGCTGGAGTGGCGTTCATCGGCTTGTTCCCTGTTTCGCGTTGAGCGAGCGCGGATGTCCCCCCGCACGACGAGTCTCTAACATCTTATCAGCGCTGCAGATTTTGACAATATCGCGGCCAATCTGCGGCGAGCCCCGTTCATTCCCCGAATCGGACCTGCCTCCGGCGGGCTTGGCATTTGAGATTGATGCTGCGGCCGGAGCCAGGATGTAGGTCGGTAAGTCGCCAAAGTCATAACCGTGAAGACACCCTGGCATTCGGGTTCGTCCCTCGGCATTCGCGGTCTTTGACGATTTGGATTCAGGCGATGTTGACTCTATGGCCTGGAGCGGATCAGGACTTCGCTCGCTTCTTCGTTTTCGATGGCGCCGTCCTGGCGGAGGCTTTCGTTGGCGACGCGGCCTGTTCTGCCGCGAGAGCTTCGGCCGTGCGCCGCATCGCGCGGGCGTAGCTGTCGGCGGCGTTGTCGGCCGACATCTGCAACCGTCTTGCGGCTGCGGTGCCTTCCTCCAAGGCCTGTTTCGCCATCTCACGGAAGCGCTGCTTGCCGGCGGCATCTTTCGCCTTGGCCGCGAGGGCAAGGTAGCGCGCGCGCCGGTCCTTAACGGCCGCCGTCAGGCTCTTGTGCTGCTGCCTTGCAAGCTTGCGAATGATGACGTCGAGATCGGCGTCGGCCACGGTTTGAACCTCCTGATACGCAAGACGAGTTTTATGATCCCCTATAGCGGTTTGGATTTGATGGAAACAACCTCGTTCCGTCATGGCGCGGCTCTGTTCCGGCCATCCACGTTTTTCTTCGCGTGGAAGGCTGACGCGCATCGCTCGCGGGCGGATTGCCGGCGAATGCGGTAGCGTGGCCTCTTTGATGATATGCGGCTTTACCCCTTCTTCCATCCGCCCCGCTTCCCGGGCGCGCCGCCGGAGGAGCGCGGTCGCGGACCGAATTCCGGGCCTGCTTCGCGGGATGAAGTCGGCTGATAGATTCGGCTTTCCGTGCCGGGGCCCATTTCGTCCAGCGTCGGTTTGCGCGGCTTCGGGCGTGCGCCGGTCGGCTTGACCTCGTGCCAGGTGGCGATGCCCATCTCGTCGAGCGAGGGTTTGTGGATTTTCGACGAGGAGCGCGCCGGCAGGTTCGCTGCATCGCCATACTTCTTCTTGCCGGCGTAGCTGCCGGCTTTTGCCGCGACGCCGCGCTGCTTGATGGTGGGATCGTCGACGATCGCCAGCTCCGTGGCGCGCAGCCGCTTCACCTCGTCGCGCAGCCTTGCGGCTTCCTCGAAGTTCAGGTCGGCGGCAGCCTCGCGCATCCGCGTTTCCAGATCGGCGAGAACCGCCTCGAAATTATGGCCGATCGCGATCGCGTCGTCCGACCAGGAATTTCCCTTGCCGCCGTCGCCGATTTCCACCAGCACATGGTCGCGCTCGTAGGCGCTGTTCAAGATATCGCCGATGGACTTCTTGACGCTCTCCGGCGTGATGCCGTTGGCGGTGTTGTATTCCACCTGCTTCTCGCGACGGCGATCGGTCTCGGCGATCGCGCGCTGCATCGATCCCGTGACCTGGTCGGCATAGAGGATGACGCGGCCGTCGACATTGCGCGCGGCGCGGCCGATGGTCTGGATCAGCGAGGTCTCGCTGCGCAGGAATCCCTCCTTATCGGCATCGAGAATCGCGACCAGCGCACATTCGGGAATGTCGAGACCTTCGCGCAGCAGGTTGATGCCGACCAGCGCATCGAACGCACCCAGCCTGAGATCGCGGATGATCTCGATGCGCTCGATGGTGTCGATGTCGCTGTGCATGTAGCGCACGCGAATGCCCTGCTCATGCAGATATTCGGTGAGGTCCTCCGCCATGCGCTTGGTCAGCACGGTGATCAGCGAGCGATAGCCGTTCGCGGCGGTGGCGCGCACCTCGCCGACGAGGTCGTCCACCTGCGTCCGTGCCGGGCGGATGTCGACCGGCGGATCGATCAGGCCGGTGGGACGGATCACCTGTTCGACGAACACGCCGCCGCTTTCGTTCAGTTCCCATGCGGCCGGCGTGGCCGAGACCGCGACCGATTGCGGCCGCATCATGTCCCATTCCTCGAAGCGCAGCGGGCGGTTGTCCATGCAGGAGGGCAGGCGGAAGCCATATTCGGCCAGCGTCGCCTTGCGGCGGAAGTCGCCGCGGAACATGCCGCCGATCTGCGGCACGCTGACGTGGCTCTCGTCGGCGAACACCAGCGCGTTGTCGGGGACGTATTCGAACAGCGTCGGCGGCGGCTCGCCGGGGCGGCGGCCGGTGAGATAGCGCGAATAGTTCTCGATGCCGGCGCAGCTTCCCGTGGCCTCCATCATTTCCAGGTCGAAGGTGGTGCGCTGCTCCAGCCGTTGCGCTTCGAGCAGGCGGCCCTGCGCGTGCAACTGGTCGAGCCGCTGCTTCAGCTCGATCTTGATGTTCTTGATCGCCTGCACCAGCGTCGGCCGCGGTGTCACATAGTGCGAGTTGGAATAGACCTTGATAAAGTCCAGTTCGTCCTGCTTGTGGCCGGTGAGGGGATCGAACTCCTCGATGCTCTCGACCTCGTCGCCAAACAGGTTGACGCGCCAGGCCCGGTCCTCGTAGTGCGCTGGGAAAATATCGATGGTGTCACCGCGCACGCGAAAAGTGCCGCGGGTGAAGTCGGCGCTTGTGCGCTTGTACTGCAACGCCACGAGGTCGGCGATGAGCTGGCGCTGGTCGATGCGCTCGCCGCGTTTCAAGGCGAACGTCATCGCGGTGTAAGTTTCGACCGAGCCAATGCCGTAGATGCATGACACCGAGGCGACGATGATGACGTCGTCGCGTTCCAGCAACGCGCGCGTTGCGGCGTGGCGCATGCGGTCGATCTGTTCGTTGATCGAGGAATCCTTCTCGATGTAAGTGTCGGTGCGCGGGACGTAAGCTTCCGGCTGATAGTAATCGTAGTACGAGACGAAGTATTCCACCGCGTTGTCGGGAAAGAAGTTCTTGAATTCGCCGTAGAGCTGCGCCGCCAGTGTCTTGTTCGGCGCGAGGATCAGCGCCGGGCGCTGCGTCGCCTCGATCACCTTGGCCATGGTGTAGGTCTTGCCGGAGCCGGTGACGCCGAGCAGCACCTGGGTGCGGTCGTTGCGGTTGATGCCTTCGACCAGTTCGCGGATCGCCTGCGGCTGGTCGCCTTTCGGCTCATATTCCGACTTGATCTCGAAGCGGACGCCGCCTTCGCTTTTCTCCGGGCGCGGCGGACGGTGTGGCGTCCAGACCTTCAGCGAGCCGTCATCTTTCTTGAATTCGGGACGGCCGTCGCGCAGCAGCGCCTCCAGCGATTCCGCGGTCGCCTTGACGCCGAGGCCTTCCATCTTGCTGCGCGGCGGTCGCGCCAGGGCCTCTTCATCATCCTCCGCGGTCGGCAGACCGAGTTGCCGCGCCAGTTCCGGATCGAGCGTCGGGATCGTCGCTGACGTGCCGTAAATTGCTTGTGGCGCTTCTCCGAAGCCGGGCCCGTTCTCCGTTGTCCCTTTGAACGTTGCGCTCGTAGCTTCCCCCCGCCCAACGCGGGCGTCTTCGCCCGTCGCGTCCCCGCCAAAGGGAGGGGAGGTAGCCGCATCCTGCTTCGCCGTCGCATCGCTCTTGCCGCGCGTCGATTTCCGCGCGCGATGCGCGGCGGCTTCGCCGCCTGAGCGACGATCCCAGGAATTGTCCGGCGGCGGCTGCAACCCGGTGCCGGAGCCGAGGCCGGCATCGCCGCGATTGATCGCCGGGTTGAGCAGTTGCGCGAGCGCAGGCCCGATCGGCTGCACCTCGGGGCGATGCGCCTTCGATTTCGCAGGCTTGGGTCTCGCAGGCTTGGATTTCGGAACCTTGAGTCCGGGAGATTTGCCGGGGCGTTTCGGAGGATCGGGGGTGTTCGCCATGCCGGCAATATGGGATGAGTCCGGCCCGCACGAAAGGGCGCATTCTCACGGATGCCCAAACGGCGGGATCATGCCGACGCTGATGAGCGCGCCGCCGCCTTTCGCAGGCAATCGCGGCACAGGCAGTCGCCGCCTTGGACAGGCATCGGCAGCCGCGCGGTCTCCTCGGCGCACCAGCAGTTCCCCGACAGGTCGCAGCCGAATTCCGTTCCGCATCCGGAACAGGTGAGACGGCGTCGGGGCTGTTGTCCGATCTGATGGGTCATGATGGCAAGGAGGCTTTCACGCCGGGTTGCGAGGATCGATCCTACTTCCGGAATCGATGAGAGCGGAAGCCAACAGCCGTGAATCGTTCGCGCCGGAAGCTCACTCCGCGGCGCGCAGGTAATTGATCGGGAAGCGGTGGGCGCCGCCGCGCAGCGACAGGTAATAGTCGGCATCAGCTGGATCGTCGGTATGGCGAACAAGATCGGTCACCGGCGTATAGCTCAGCATCCGGCCGCCGTCCGGGAGCGCCGTGCAGCAGAAGCGCAGCACTTCGCCGCCCCTGAGCTTGATGTTGATCGGGGTCCGGTCGCCCGCGCGCATCATCTTGGTTCGCTCGGCGATGAAATGGGTAAGCTCGTCCTCGGGCAGTTCATACGCGCCGGTATCACGCCCGTGGTACATCAGCGCGATGAATGGCGGTTTGCTGTCGGCCTTCTCGTCGGGGAGCGAGAAAAAATCCCGAAAGGCGCGGTTGATGAATTCCGCGCGCGTATCCGCATCGAGCAGCACGATGCCGATGTCGATCTGATCAAGGGCGCTGGACAGCCGTGCAGCGGTCGCGTGCCGCTCACGCCATTTGAGCGCGTCCCCCAATCGCCTGTGCAGAAACCCGGTAGTAAAAGCGGTGCCGCCGGTGGTCAGGATCAGCAGCGCAAGATGCAAAAGATCGTAGGAATGCACGGCGCCGTGGTCGAAAAGGAAAAGCGCGGAAGCCGCGACGGCGATGGCCGCGCTGATCACGCCGGACGCCGTTCCGCCGAGCGATGCTGCGAGCGCGACGACGCAGACGTACAGCGCTGCCGGATCCGGAACGGCAATGACATTGCGATCGACAAAGATGGACGCGATCGCCACCAATGACGCGAGAGCCGGGCCAAATATCGTTCGCCAGTCGAAGCCCATTGCCTGTTTCTCGGAACGGGAATGAGGATAAGTCGGCTTCGATGACAAGTGGTTGCATGTTCGGCAAGATTTTCGCGGCCAGCGTTAATTGCATCTAACGCGGCGGATCCGGTTTGTGATGATTTGAAATCAAATGCGGTCTTACTGGAACCAGAATACGGCCCCCAGATGCTCACAACACAACCCCGGCTCCATGGGAGCCAGGGTCATCGGAGGAGCTATCGTATCGACGCCTTTCTCAGGAGCCGCCGCTATATTGGGTGTTTTCTTGCCCCTGCGGATTTTTCGGATCGATTCGATCCTGCTCGACGGCCTTTCGGATTTCGGACTTCTTGGTGTCGGCCTGCTGGTCCGGCTTCTGATCGCGCTTTTGGTCCGGGGTCTGTTCATTAGGCATCTGGTTCGACTCCACTCTTGTTGCCATGATGAAGGCTCGCCATGACCAAACAGATAAACTGCGGATGCGTTCCAACGAAACGGCGATTCCATTGAGCCAATCCTCGCGTCCCGCGTTCCGTTCTGCAAAAGTGTCGGTCGCAATTATTGCTGAGAAGGAAGTGTCAATGACCAGCCGAAGCCTTTCATGGATGTTGTTGATCGTCATCGCCTGCGCACTGCGTCACGGCGCGGCCCTGGCCCAGGACGTTCCCGGCATCGAGATCTGCACAGCCGAAAAGAAAATGGAGCGGCGGACGAGTTGCCTGCAGAGCAACGTCAATTTCCTGCAAACGGCCGTCACCAAACTCAGCGTCGACAGCGGGCAGAAGATCGATGCCGCCAACCGGAGGATCGAGTCGCTGGAGAGCATGGTCGCGGAATTGCGGAAGACCGTGGCCGAACTTCAGGAAGCGCAGAAAAAGCCGCAGCCGCCGGTGAAGGAGGGCGGAAAGGACAACGTGAAGGAGAGCGGCAAGTAGTTCAGGGGGGGGGTCGGCAGGGACGACCATCCGCAATTTTTCATGGACCGGGACTGGCGGGATGCGGAGCCGGAAATAAATTGGTTTTGCCGATGTGTCGCGATTGCGCAATGACGATAGCGATGACGACACGAGTTTGCGGAGTAAACCATGTCCTGGCTACAGCCCGTCACCCTCGAAGGGCCTCATGCGCGGCTCGAGCCGCTGTCACACGACCATCGCGGCCCTCTCGTCGAGGCGGTTCGGGACGGCGAGATCTGGAAGTTCTGGTACACGTTCGTTCCCGTGCCGGAGAAGATGGGGGCCGAGATCGAGCGGCGGCTGTCGTTGCAAGCCTCCGGCACCATGCTGCCCTTCACGGTGCGGGATGCCGAGGGCCGAATTGCCGGCATGACCACCTACATGAACGTCGACGCCGCGGGCCGCCGTGTCGAGATCGGCTCGACCTGGTATGCGAAGCGGGTTCAGCGCACGGCCGTCAACACCCAGTGCAAGCTGTTGCTGCTCACGCATGCCTTCGAAAAGCTGGACTGCATCGCGGTGGAATTCCGTACCCACGTTTTCAATCATGTCAGCCGGCGCGGCATCGAGCGGCTCGGCGCCAGGCAGGACGGCACCCTGCGCAACCATCAAACGTCGCCTTACGGGTTGCGGGACACCGTCGTCTACAGCATCCTTCCCGCGGAGTGGCCGACGGTGAAGGCGCATCTCGCCTACGAGCTCGATAAAAAACATCGATAGCTCCTCACAAAGCGGATTCCGTCCTGCGTCGCGATAGCTGACAAGCCACGTAGCGTGTCTGTTGTTGACAGCGGACCTCCCAGCCGGTGCCGCTTGCCAAACTTGCCTGGTCCGGGCAAAGCAAGACCCTGTGCGGGCGGGGGCGCGCGGCGTCAAAAATCGTCAGTTGCCGCATCAGAGCATGATCCCGAAAAGGGAAAGCCGGTTTTCGAAAAAAGATCATGCTCAAACAAGAAGATAAGCGAGAGACGGATCCATTGCGGGCGAAACTGACTCCAGCGCGACGGCGGTGCAGCAGGATTCTCCGTCATGGTTGAAGTGGCTCGCGATCTGGTGGGGAATATCGAGCGGTCGCTCGCTCCACCCGGCGAGCGATCAAAGGCGCCGCGCGGATCGCGCATGATCGCCGGGCGGGATTTGTACGACCTCGCGTCGCTCGTCCTGCTCGCCGTGCTGGCGATCCTGGTCCTGACAACATTCCGGGACTACGCGATCACCAACGATGAATGGATCCAGCATCGCTATGGCGAACTGATCGTCGCCTACTATCGCACCGGTTTCGCCGACCGCTCGCTCTTCGCGCTATATAATCTTTACCTCTACGGCGGGCTGTTCGATTCCCTCGCAGTCCTGCTTGGCCACGTTGTTTCCCTCGATATCTTTGATCTGCGGCACCTGATGAGCGCCGCCATCGGTGTCGGCGGACTCGGTGCGGCGCTCGCCACCGCGCGGTTGATCGCCGGCCCTCGCGCCGGGTTTCTGACGGGCGTGGCGCTGGCGGTGTGCGGATCGTGGTACGGCACCATGTTTCACCACACCAAGGATATTCCGCTCGCCGCGGCGATGGCCGGCGCGATCTGCTTCCTGGCGCGGGTTGCCCGCGACCTGCCGCGTCCGCGGCTTCGTCATGTCATAGGCTTCGGCGTGCTGACGGGCGCGGCACTCGGCGTCAAGGTGCTGGCGCTTCTGCTGGTTTGCTATGTCCCCGTCGCGATCGCGCTCAATTCGCCCGCGCACTGGATCCGCGCGCCCCGTGACGCGATGTCGTTCATGGCCGCATCGCTGCTGCAATTCATACCGGCCCTCCTGATTGCCTACGCGATCATGATCATCGCCTGGCCGTGGTCGGCGCTGGCGCCGCTCAATCCGATCCGCGGGCTTATCAGCTTCGGCGATTTCGGCTACGACATCCCCACCGTGCTGGACGGGCACATCTTTCGCATGGCAACGGTGCCGCGCTGGTACGTGCCGACCTATCTTCTCATCAAGCTGCCGTTGTTGATGCTGGCAGGAACGGCGCTGGCGCTGATGTTCGTGGCTGTTCCTTCTCTCGCGCAGGAAGAGGCATCGGACCGTCGTCGCCGCGAGGTTGCGTTGATCAGTTTCGCAGCCTTCTTCCCGCTGCTCTGCGAGGCGATCGCGCACGGTCCCGCATTCTGCGGCCTGCGTCATTTTCTGTTCGTGCTGCCGCCGATGGCGGTGCTGACCGGAATCGGGCTGGATGCGGCGGTCGCGCGGGCCGCGGCTTGGCGCCGGCCGGTGGCGGCGGCCCTGCTGGCGGTGATCGCCGCCGGGTTTTCCTGGAACGCGCTCATGCTCTACCGGCTGCACCCCTATGAATACGTTGTCTATAACCCGCTCGTGGGCGGGCTCGCGGGTGCATCACGGCTCTATGCGACGGATTATTGGGCGACGACTATGTCCGAAGCGGTCGATGGGTTGGAAGCCTATCTCGCCAAAACCGAGCCGGTCGTGAGCCGCGACGCGCATCATGTCTACACCGTGGCGTTCTGCGGCGAGCGTGCGGCGTTCCTGAAGAGGGCGAAGCCCCATCTACACTGGTCGAAGGTATGGGAAACTGCCGATTTTTTTATCGCGCCGACCCACATGAACTGCGATCTGAACAGCCGAGGCAAGGTGGTTGCAACGGTCAAGCGTCTTGGCGTGCCGCTGGGTTACGTCAAGGATCAAAGGATGATGATCGCGCAGCGGCGCAGGGGTTGAGGGCGACAGGAGCCGCATCTTGTCGCTGCTCGATGTCGAGCAAAAGCACGTCGGTGCTGGCGAGCGTTGTTGAAAAGCGGCTTGCGTTTATCGTTGTTTAAATCGTGACCTCACACCGGAAAAACGGTCGCCGTTGTCGGCGGCCGTTGTTGTGGTGCGGGATTGCCGTCAGGCGCGTTTGATGAACGCCACGACGAGAAGAACGATGATGGCGCCAATGGCTGCATTGATGACCTGCGCGAAAAAGCCGCCGCCGATCAGAACTCCGAACAGCGGCAAAACCCAGCCGGCGACAATTGCGCCGATGATGCCGATGACGATGTTTCCGATCAGTCCGAAGCCCCCGCCTTTCACGATGACGCCGGCCAGCCAGCCCGCGATCGCGCCGACGATCAACCATACGATGACGCCCATAAACCGTTCCTCCTGAAAATGCCGTTCTCTTCGGCATTTCCCGGATGTTCGCCCGCTTATGTCGCGTTTGGCAATAGGCAAGCAGGTAGATCAATTCTGGAGCGGGGCGAAAGATGCGGTGTGTTTACCGCAGCGAGGCCGCGCGTGCCGCGAGCCGGATCGTGGTCAGGCTGGCGACGGCCGATCCGCTGAATCGGTCGCAGAGAATTCCCATCTGCGGATCGTCGGAGAACGTCATCGCGATCGCCCGTTCCGGCTTTTGGAAGTAGACATGCATCAATGTCATGTCCTGGTCGCCCAGCATCGTTGCCGACATCGTGCGGCTCGCGCTCGGAGTAACAATCATCGCGCGCATCCACACATCGCTGTCGCGCACGGCTGCCGGCGCCAGTCGACGCGAGGTGGCCACCACGGTGCCCTGGTCCTGCGCGCCCTTGACGAGGACTGTGGTCACGCCGTCCACCGCCATCGGATTGCGCGCGGGGGTGACGGGCCGGATCGGCGGGATCGATGCGGTGGCCGCGACAATTCGCGCGCGGCGGACATCCTTCGGCGCAGGCGCATAGGCCAGCGCCTGTAAGGAGTCGGAGATGCTGGAGGTCGGCCGCGGGTCGACGGCTGCAAGCGCCCTGCGGGCACTGACGGCGGCGAGGACCTGTTCCGGCGTGGCCTGGGCCGGAGCTTTCGGCATCTCGTCCCAGAAGCCGCGGGCATTGATGATGTCGGCCGGGGTCCGCGGCCTGGCCACCGTGGCCTGCTTCGTCGGCGGGATGGGCAGGACTTCGGCAGATGCGAGCCGCAATGTCTGGGGCGGCTTCGGCCGGGGTAGCGGGATCGGGTCGGTCGACGCCGCGGGAGCGGCGGAAGCGACCGCCGTCTGGGCAGGCGGCTGGGCCGCCGGCGCGCCATCCGGCTCGTCATCCTCGTCGGCGGCGGCCTTGCCGCGGAACAGCGCCAGCAGGAAATTCGACGGCTTGCTCTTGACAGCTCCGTCTTCATCCGCGTTCTGGCCGCGCCTCTCGATGTCGGCCATCGCCAGCTCATAGCCGGGCAGCGGATTGCCGTCGGAGGGAATGTGCACGGTGCGGCCGTTCGGGAAGACGCGCACGAGCTGGTCGTGGGTCATGCGCGGCCAGTGCCGCACATGGCCGGTGTCGAGGTGAACGAAGGGCGAGCCCGATTTGGGATAGAAGCCGACGCCGCCGCGCTGCAGGCGAAGGCCGGCGAAACGGATTTTTTCGAGCTGCACGCCCGGAATGAAGAAGTCCATCGCGTGGCCAAGCATGTGCTGGCTGAATCGCGCGACGCCGGTGTGTGCGGAGCGGCGGCGGAGCATGGCGTTGGTCGCGGGGGAGCGGTAGGCGGAGACGATGTTGATCGGTTGTCTGGCATCGACGTCGCGATAAACCTCCCAGAGGACGTCGAAAAGGTGACGATCCATGGTGGTCTGCTCCTGGCTACGCCAGTCGCGGAGAAAGTGATTGAGTCGCTTCAATGCGGCTTCGTCGTAGCGGCCGTTGCGCTTGAAGGTGACGGTCAGGTCTTCGTTGGAATGGGTGTGATGAAACGACAGCGTGCGCGTTTCGTTGAGCGCGGCAGCGTCATGCACCGATCCTGCGCCCGCCAGCAGCAGAAGCGACGTCAGGCCGATGCAGTAACCGGCCCGTGGAATCGACAATGATTTCAAACCGCGTGCAAAACCTGCAAGCACTAATGAGCCCACCCGAAGGACGATTAAGTCGCGCCGCCCTTCCACGACCCCATTGTGGAAGGGCTTAAACTCAAGTCGTAGAACAGGAGGGTTAAATCCGGATTTACCTTAACCCGTCTGCTCCTAAAGGCTAACTAGCCCGCCGACTGTGGCAAAAAAGAGCCAGAGGATTGAGGCGCAGGGGACGATGGTTAACGTTAAAAGAGCCTCATTGCGCGAGGAAGTCATTGTTTTTAATCAACTAAATCAACCCTTTGACGGGTCGTAACTAGCGCCGATAGATCTGGCGGCGACGGTCCTCGACAAGGGGAGGCGGGTTCTGGAACCCGAACAGCCGCTCGAAGAACGACGGGCCGCTGCTTGTGAAGCCGTCGCTCGCGAAACCGCCGCCAAACCTGCCGTTGTCGCTGAGCGCGACGCCTTGCCGGATATCGCCCTTCGGACGGGAATAGTTCGGCTGGGCATGCGCGATCACCGCCTCCAGATTCCGGCCCTTGGTGTTGCGCAGCAGCGCCAGCATCGTGGCGTCGCGGCCGTAGACGTCGCGGCGGATCTGCAATTTGCCGGCATGATCAACGAAAGCGGTCTGATAGGTGATGTTGACCGGAATCGGGGTCGGAAACTTGATGTCGATTTCGCTCCGGCCATACATGCTTCGGATCCTCTCCGGAGTGTAATGCTCCTGCGGAAGCGCGATGTTGAGCAGCGTGGCTGCATACTGGTCGGGGTTCTGCACCCGCATGCAGCCGTGGCTGAAAGCGCGCGTCTCCTTGGCGAACAGATATTTGTCCGGCGTATCGTGCTGATACACCAGGAACTTGTTCGGGAAATTGAATCGAATGCGGCCCAGCGCATTGCGATCGCCCGGCGGCTGCGAAATGTGGATGCCGCCGCTGCGATCCCGCTCGAGCTTGAGACCCATTCGCTCAAGCACGGTCGGATCCTGCTGCAAGGCGGGCAGGTATTCCTTGTAGATGATCGACGGCGGCACGTTCCAGGTCGGATTGACGGTGATGTACTTCATCGTTTCCGTCAGAAGCGGCGTGGCGTGAACTCCCGGCTTGCCGACGACAACGCGGGTGCTCCAGACCTGCTCGCCGTGTTGCATCACCTTGAGCGAGTAGTCCGGAATGTTCAAGATGGCGTAGGCGTCGCCGAGCGACGGCGCGCCGAGCTCGCGCGGCAGCCAGCGCCAGCGCTCCATGTTGACGATGATGGTGTCGATCTGACGATCGTTCTTCACGCCGTTCAGGGCGCGAAGAGTGTTGTTGCCAAGAATGCCGTCGGCGTTGAGGTGATTGCGGTTCTGGAAAGCCTCCACGGCGGCGGCGACATCGGCATCATATCCAGTATCGTCGGGATTTTCAGAAACGCCCAGCCTGGCGCGAATCTGCGGGACGCGCGGGTCCTCCATCACGGCATTCTTGCGGAATACGAGACTTGGGCCCTCGGCGATTTCGATCAGGGGGCCTTCCGACGTCCTTCGGAGTTCAGCCAGCTTCTGCTTCAGCTCCCGGTAAAGCTTGTGCGGGGGGTTGTAGCCGTCGAGCGCCGCGGAGGCATCTTGCGCGGTGGTGACGTTGGTCAAAACCTGCGTGGGATCGATCGGATGCTCGGGATACTGGATATCCGCGCTGACCTGAGACCAGTGCATCCGGCCGCTCTGGGCCTGACGCGCGTAGTCCATCATGCTCGCGGTCAGCTTGAGGTCGGCTTCGGCGACCTGATCCGGCGACGCCGCTTCGGCAAAATTCGGCACGGGGTAGTCGGCGGGATCGAGGCCATCGGCTGCGGCGTCCTTGAGACGCGCGATCACGCCCTTGGCCTGCGCCGTCAGGGTGCCGCCCTCGGTCCATAGCGGCGCATAGCCCCGCGCCGTGTAGAACGTCTCGATCGCGGTCCGCTCGGCCTTGCGGTCGAAGAATTTTGCGGACTTCGCATCGAGCAGCTCATGCAGCTTCTCGGCCGCCGGTTGATCCGCCGGCGAGACGCTGGCCACGGCCTTCGCCGGTTCACCGGGCTGATCGGCGGCCGGTGCGGAAGTCTCCGCCGGAGGCACGGCTGCGGGCGTGATCGTCGCGGTCGCGTCCTTTTTCGCATCGTCGGTCTTGGCGCCGTCGGTCTTGGCCTCTGTTTTGACGCCATCCGCGGGCGTGGCCGCGACGTCGGCAGGCTTGGTTTCGGCAGGCTTGGCCTCGGCGGGTTTTGTCTCGGCGGCCTTGCCGTCGGAAACCTTTGTATCGGAAGATGCGGCGTCGGCAGATGCTGCCGCACGCGACGACGCTCCCGAGTCCGCAGCGCTTGTGGCGGCGGGTTTTGTCTCGGCCGGCATGGTGTCGGTCGCTGTATCGGCGGTCGTGCTGTCAGCCGGTTTCGACGCACTGGTGACGGGCGGCGCAGGCGGCACGTCGTTCATCTTGAAATCGGCTGCGGTGGGTGGCGGAACGTTCGCCGGCTCCGGCATCGGCACAGCAGCGTCGATTGCAAGTTCGGCGGGACTCTTCTTCGCCTTCTCCGTCTGGGCGTATGCTGCCGTGGTCGAGACTGTCAGGAAGGCGGCTGCAAGGGCCATCAGGAACCGGTCGAAACCGGTCCGGTTAGTCGAATAGTCCCGCATTCTCAGCACCCCCTTGGGTGAAACTGTCCCGGCCTGGAACAATTTTCCGATGATTTTCGTCCGGCGTTCGCCACGACTTGATGTTGGCGATCACGGTCATGCACGGACGTTACACGCGCCCAATTCGGGCAGCCAGCGCCGCAGAGGCAACTCACGACAAACTGACCTCAAAATATGCTGTTTGCAACGCGCACGCCTTTTGCAAAGGTGTTTTCCGTCGGTCTGTCACCGCGCCGCAACGGTTCACGTCCGCGACATTTTTTCTCTCCCTGCGGCTCGCAACCGGTCAGCCCTCACGCCGCAAACGCAAGGAAGCCCGCTACTGTTCCTCGTTCGCTGCGATGTCATCCAGCTTGCGGTAGAGTGTGGACCGCCCGATCTTCAACCGTCGCGCCACTTCGGACATTTGCCCGCGGTAGTGTGAAATCGCAAAGCGAATGATATCGGCCTCCAGCTCCTCCAAGGGGCGCATTTCGCCGTCATGCGTCAGCATCGACAGGCTGCCCGCATCGGGGAGGGGCGGGACGATTGGTATTTCATTACCGGATATCATGTCGTGCGCCATCTGCTGGAGCATCGGCTCCATGACCAGGGGCTCGTCCGCGTCGACAGCAGGTTGCGCGCCGATCAGCGGGAAATCCGACGGGCCGAGCTGCTCACCCTCGCTCATGACCACCGCGCGGTAGACCGCGTTTTCGAGCTGGCGGATGTTGCCGGGCCAGTTGAGCTGTGACAGTCCCGCCATCGCCTCGCCGCTGATGCCGGTAATGGTCCGATTTTCTTCGGCGCAGAAGCGGGCGAGAAAATGCCGCAGCAGGTTCGGGATGTCGTCGCGCCGCATCCGCAGCGGCGGGATCGTCAGCGGCAGCACGTGCAGGCGATAGAACAGGTCCTCACGGAATTGTCCGGCCTTGACGAGATCGAGCAGCCTGCGATTGGTCGCCGAGATGATGCGGACGTCGACCTTGACCGGCTTGCGGCCGCCGACCGCTTCCACAGCACCTTCCTGCAGCGCGCGCAGAAGTTTCACCTGCGCGGCCAGCGGCAGCTCGCCGACCTCATCGAGAAACAATGTGCCGCCGGAGGCTTCGACGAACTTGCCGGCGTGACGCTCGGTCGCGCCAGTGAACGATCCCTTCTCGTGGCCGAACAGGATCGACTCCACGAGATTATCCGGGATCGCACCGCAGTTCACCGCGACGAACGGTCTGGCGCTGCGCTCGCTGGTGCCGTGGATGGCGCGCGCGAACAGCTCCTTGCCGACGCCGGACTCGCCTTCGATCAGGACCGGAATCGACGAGCTTGCGGCCTTCTGCGCGGCCTTCAGGACGTTGGCCATGGCCTCGCTGCGGGTGACGATGTCGGCGAAGGTGAGACGACCCTCGCGGCTGTGGCGGACCCGCCGCAACTCGCTTTTCAGCGCACTGGTGTTGAGCGCATTGCGCAAACAAACCTGAAGACGCTCGATGCCCACCGGCTTGACCACGAAGTCCTGCGCGCCGGCGCGCATCGCCGAGACCACGTTGTCGATGCCGCCATGGGCGGTCTGGACGATGACGGGAACATTGATGTCGGCTTCGCGGATTTTCGCCAGCACGCCCATGCCGTCGAGGCCTGGCATCACAAGGTCGAGGACGAGGGCATCGATGGCGGGTCCGTCAGCGGCCATCAGCGTGGCGATGGCCGCATCGCCTCCCTCGACCACGATCGCTTCATAGCCCGACCGCCGCACCATGTTTTCGACGAGCCGGCGCTGGACCGCGTCGTCGTCTGCTATCAAAATGGTGGCAGTCATGGCATTCCCCGCACGCTACAACTATCTGTACCGAATCGAGGCACACTGGCGGACGCTGATTAATGCGCTCTTAAGGTTTGCCGCGCCGTCGTCGTGCAAGGGGTTCTTCCTGGTCGGAACCGAAAAGAAGGTCTGGAATCGATAATGGCTTCGCGTTCTTCCTCCGCTTCACGCAAATCCGCCGCCGCCCGCAAGCCCTCATCTCATCGCAAGCCTCCCGCGAAAAAAGCCGCTGCCGCGAAACCGGATGCGGGACGCCTGCCGGAATGGAATCTGGCGGATCTCTACGCCGGCATCGATGCGCCCGAGGTGACGCGCGATCTCGACAAGGTCGATGCGGACTGCAAGGCGTTCGAGGCCGCCTACAAGGGCAAGCTCGCGACGGAAACGGCGAAGTCCGACGGCGGCGTGTGGCTGGCCGAAGCCGTGCGGCGCTACGAGGCGATCGACGATCTTGCGGGCCGGCTGGGCTCGTATGCGGGACTGATCCATGCCGGCGACAGCGTCGATCCCGCGATCTCGAAATTCTACGGCGACGTCTCCGAGCGCCTGACGGCGGCCTCGGTGCATCTGCTGTTCTTCCCGCTCGAACTCAACCGCATCGACGACGACGTGATCGAGCGCGCCATGCAGGCGCCGGAGCTTGGGCATTATCGACCGTGGATCGAGGACAGCCGCAAGGACAAGCCGTACCAGCTTGAGGATCGCGTCGAGCAGCTTTTCCACGAAAAATCGCAGACCGGCTATTCCGCGTGGAACAGGCTGTTCGACCAGACAATCGCCGGCTTGCGCTTCAAGGTCGGGAGCAAGGAGCTTGCGATCGAACCGACGCTGAATTTGTTGCAGGACCGCTCGCCCGAAAAGCGCAAGGCGGCCGGTCAGGCGCTGGCGAAGACGTTCAAGGCCAACGAGCGAACTTTCGCGCTGATCACTAACACGCTCGCCAAGGACAAGGATATTTCGGACCGCTGGCGCGGCTTTCAGGACGTCGCGGATTCGCGTCATCTCAACAACCGCGTCGAGCGCGAGGTTGTCGATGCGCTGGTGGCGTCGGTGCGCGCGGCCTATCCGCGGCTATCGCATCGCTACTATGTGCTGAAGGCGCGCTGGTTCAAGAAGAAGAAGCTCGCGCACTGGGACCGCAATGCGCCGCTGCCGTTCGCCGCCACCGGCGTCATTCCGTGGAACGATGCGCGCAAGATGGTGCTGACGGCCTATGGCGATTTTTCGCCGCAAATGGCCGGCATCGCCGAGCGCTTCTTCACCGACCGCTGGATCGATGCGCCGGTGCGCCCCGGCAAGGCGCCCGGCGCGTTCTCGCATCCGACCACGCCGTCGGCGCACCCGTACGTTTTGATGAACTACCAGGGCAAGCCGCGCGACGTGATGACGCTTGCCCATGAACTCGGCCACGGCGTGCATCAGGTGCTGGCGGCGAAAAACGGCGCGCTGATGGCGCCGACGCCGCTGACGCTTGCGGAGACGGCGAGCGTGTTCGGCGAGATGCTGACCTTCAAGCGGCTGCTGGCGCAGACCAGGAGCGCAAAGCAGCGGCAGGCGCTGCTCGCCGGCAAGGTCGAGGATATGATCAACACCGTGGTGCGGCAGATCGCGTTCTATACCTTCGAGCGCGCTGTCCACACCGAGCGCAAGAATGGCGAGCTTACCGCCGAGCGCATCGGCCAGCTCTGGCTCAGCGTGCAGGGTGAGAGCCTCGGTCCCGCGATCGAGATCAAGCCGGGCTACGAGACGTTCTGGATGTACATTCCGCACTTCATCCATTCGCCGTTCTACGTCTACGCCTATGCGTTCGGGGATTGCCTCGTGAACTCGCTTTACGCGGTCTACGAGCACGCCGCGGACGGGTTCGCCGAGCGCTATCTGGCGATGCTCGCCGCCGGTGGGACGAGGCATTATTCCGAACTGCTGAAGCCGTTCGGGCTCGACGCCAGGGACCCCCGTTTCTGGGACGGCGGATTGTCGGTCATTGCCGGCATGATCGATGAACTGGAGTCGTTGGGGTAATCCGGGCGTTCGCCCAAATAGCTGGGGTCGCATCGCCTGGCGGCCGCCGGCGCATGTGGCAAAATGGCGCAGTGCGGAGGGGCCGTAAACCAAACGATCGGCTTTGCCGCCCTTTCCAAAAAGGCACGTATTTTCAACCGGTAGCTGTTTTTCTGCCGCGTCGGCCGGTCTGGAGCCGAATGGCCAATGCGGGTCAGACGCCGTTTCTGGTCCGGGTTGGCGCAAGCGGCGTCGGCCGTTCCGGCCAAACCGTTAGGCGAGGGGCAATTTTCAGCGCGAAACAGTGCGATTGCAGGCTCGTGCCGCTCGATTTGTGCATCTTGTACATATAAAAGAACGATGACTTTGCCGACGGGACCGCCACACCGTTGCTCTGTCTTCCCGATTGCGCTAATTCCTCGGGGGTAAGATCAACCCCAGGCTGGAGACGCGACGTGTCAGATCATAATGAAATTGTTTACTCGACGGCGGACGGAATGGACTATCCGGCGCATGAGGGAACCTATAAGGCCTTCATCAAGTTCGGAACGATCGGCACCGTGGCCGTGATCACCATCGTCTCGCTGATGGCGATTTTCCTCACCTGATTGTCAACTCATCGTTCCGGCCGTCTCGGATTTTCGTTCGCTAGCAATGTGGCTGGTGCTTTAGTCATGCGTGGCCGTCGGCTGCGGGAGGCATCATGAAGATTGCAATAGCGAAGGAAATCGATCCGTCGGAACCGCGGGTGGCCGCGTCTCCCGACACGGTGAAGAAGTTTAAGGCGCTCGGCGCGGATGTCGCCATCGAGCCGGGCGCCGGCATCAAGTCGGGAGTGCCGGATTCAGATTTTACGGCTGCGGGCGCCGCAGTCAGCGCCGATGCGGTCGCGGATGCCGATATCGTCATCAAAGTGAGGCGGCCCGAGGCATCCGAACTGGCGCGCTACAAGCGTGGCGCGTTGGTGATCGCGATCATGGATCCCTACGGCAACGAAGCGGCGCTCAAGACGATCGCGGACGCCGGCGTGTCGGCTTTCGCGATGGAACTGATGCCACGCATTACGCGCGCCCAGGTGATGGACGTGCTGTCGAGCCAGGCGAATCTCGCCGGCTACCGCGCCGTCATCGAGGCGGCCGAGGCGTTCGGCCGCGCATTTCCGATGATGATGACCGCCGCCGGCACCGTGCCGGCCGCGAAAGTGTTCGTCATGGGCGTCGGCGTTGCCGGCCTTCAGGCGATCGCCACCGCGCGCCGCCTCGGCGCCGTCGTCACCGCCACCGACGTCCGTCCCGCGACCAAGGAGCAGGTCGAAAGTCTCGGCGCCAAATTCCTCGCGGTCGAGGACGAAGAGTTCAAGAACGCGCAGACCGCCGGCGGCTACGCCAAGGAAATGTCGAAAGAGTATCAGGCCAAGCAGGCTGAACTGACCGCAGAACACATCAAGAAGCAGGACATCATCATCACGACCGCGCTGATTCCCGGGCGCCCGGCGCCGAGGCTCGTGACCGCCGAGATGGTGCGTTCCATGAAGCCGGGCTCCGTGCTGGTCGATCTCGCGGTCGAGCGCGGCGGCAACGTCGAGGGCGTCCAGGCCGGCAAGGTCGTCGATCTCAATGGCGTGAAGATCATCGGCTTCACCAACGTCGCGGGCCGCGTTGCCGCCTCGGCGTCGAGCCTTTATGCGCGCAACCTGTTTTCGTTCATCGAGACGCTGATCGACAAGACGACCAAGGCGCTCGCGGTGAACTGGGACGACGAACTGGTGAAGGCGACCGCATTGACCAGGAACGGCGCTGTCATTCATCCGAACTTCCAGCCGAAAAGCGCGTGAATGTTATTGTCCGTCAACGCGCGCCGCTTTCCCACCTCTCTCTGCCGCGGAGAGGTCGCGCCGCCTGGCGCGGGTGAGGGGCCGCGTCCATATCCGACATTTCTCCACTCCTCACCCGGCTCACTGCGTTCGCCGGCCTCTCCCCGGGGAGAGGTGAAAGAAGCAACGAGGTTCTGATGGAACATATCGTTGAGGCCGTTGATCCTTTCGTGTTCCGGCTGTCGATTTTCGTCCTGGCCGTGTTCGTCGGCTACTTCGTCGTGTGGTCGGTGACGCCGGCCCTGCATACGCCGCTGATGTCGGTCACCAACGCGATCTCCTCGGTGATCGTGGTCGGCGCGCTGCTCGCCGTCGGCGTCGGCATGATCTCGGCCGGCTCGGGCTGGGCGCGGGCCTTCGGTTTTGTCGCGCTGGTCTTCGCCTGCGTGAATATCTTCGGCGGCTTCCTCGTCACCCAGCGAATGCTGGCGATGTACAAGAAGAAGCAGAAGTAGATTTTTCGATGCTGGGTTACTTGCAGTGTCCCGGATGCGATACGGCGTGTGAGGCTGTATCGCCGGTCCGGGACCGCCACAATTTGGGACGGCCCCGGTTCTGCGTCGCATTGCGTTGTTCTGCGCCGCGTCCGGGACAAGACGTCGGGGCACCGCCATGAACGCCAATCTTTCCGCGCTGCTTTATCTCGTCGCAGGCGTCTTGTTCATCCTGTCGCTGCGTGGGCTGTCGAGTCCGGCGTCGAGCCGGAAAGGCAACTTCCTCGGCATGACCGGCATGGCGATCGCGGTCGCGACCACGCTCGCGGCGCATCCGCCCGCCGACGCCATGGCGTGGGTTCTGGTGATCCTCGGTGTTGCGATCGGCGGTGGCATCGGCGCGGTGATCGCGCGCCGAGTGCCGATGACCTCGATGCCCGAACTGGTGGCGGCGTTCCACTCTCTGGTCGGCATGGCGGCGGTGCTGGTGGCCGCGGGTGCGTTCTATGCGCCGGAGGCCTTCGGCATCGGCACGCCCGGCAACATCCATGCGCAGAGCCTGATCGAGATGTCGCTCGGCGTCGCCATCGGCGCGCTGACGTTCACGGGCTCGGTGATCGCGTTCCTGAAACTGTCGGGCCGCATGAGCGGCGCTCCCATCATCCTGCCGGTGCGCCACATCATCAACATCGTGCTCGCTCTCGCCCTGGTCTTCTTCATGTACGGCCTGGTGATGTCGGGCAGCGCGCTCGATTTCTGGCTGATCACGATTCTCGCGCTCGTGATCGGCGTTCTGCTGATCATTCCGATCGGCGGCGCCGACATGCCGGTCGTAATCTCGATGCTGAACTCGTATTCCGGCTGGGCGGCGGCCGGCATCGGATTCACGCTGGGCAATTCGGCGCTGATCATTACCGGCGCGCTGGTCGGCTCCTCCGGCGCGATCCTGTCCTACATCATGTGCCACGCGATGAATCGCTCGTTCATCTCGGTAATCCTGGGCGGCTTCGGCGGCGAGACCGGCGCGGTGGCTGCCGGCGGCGGCGAGCAGAAGCCCGCCAAGCTCGGCTCGGCCGAGGACGCGGCGTTCATCATGAAGAACGCGTCGAAGGTCATCATCGTACCGGGCTACGGCATGGCGGTGGCTCAGGCCCAGCATGCGCTGCGCGAGATGGCGGACGCGCTGAAGAAGGAGGGCGTCGAGGTCAAATACGCGATCCATCCGGTCGCGGGCCGGATGCCCGGACACATGAACGTGCTGCTGGCCGAGGCCAACGTGCCTTACGACGAGGTGTTCGAGCTTGAGGACATCAATTCGGAATTCGCCCAGGCCGACGTCGCCTTCGTGATCGGCGCCAACGACGTCACCAACCCGGCGGCGGAGGAAGACAAGTCCTCGCCGATCTACGGCATGCCGGTGTTGCAGGTCTGGAAGGCCGGCACCGTGATGTTCATCAAGCGCTCGCTCGCGTCGGGCTATGCCGGCATCGACAATCCACTGTTCTATCGCGACAACACCATGATGTTGCTTGGCGACGCCAAGAAGATGACGGAGAATATCGTCAAGGCGATGTGATACGGTGGAGTTCAACAGCGGGAGGCCGACATGGCGGACAACAAGGCGAAGCGCGGGGGTGGTGATCGCCGCCTGATTTCGTTGAGTGAGGCCTATGAGGTTCGCTACTGGGCCAAGAAGTTCAAAGTCACTCCGTTGAAACTGAAGGCCGCTGTCAAGGCGGCGGGCCGCTCGGCCAAAAAGGTCGAGGCCTACATCAAGCTGCAGACACACAAGGCCAGTGACCGGCGCCTGATTGCGCTGAGCCAGCCTTACGAAGTCAGCTACTGGTCGAAGAAGTTCAAGGTGACGCCCGCAAGGCTTCGCGCCGCTGTGAAGGCGGTTGGGCATTCCTCGAAGAAGGTCGGCCTTTACCTCTCTCCCGGAAAGGCCGCCAAAAAGAAAACCGCGGTCAAGAAGAGCGCGGCTGTTAAGAAGAAGGCCGTGAAGAAGAAGACAGCTCCCAAAAAGGCCGGGACGACCAGAAAGGCGAAAAAGGGCGTTCGCAAGCGCGCCGCATAGGCCCGCCACCTATGAGCGCGCATGGTTCGATGCCTCGCTCGGCGTGGGTTTTTCCGGCCCTGGCCGTGTTGTTTTACGGCGCAGTGACCGGTCTCGGCGTCACCTTCTTCCCCTCGGCGGGCGGCATCCTGTTCGCCCTCGTGCTGCTGGTGATCCTGTTCGGCACGGTTTTCGCGGCCGTGCACCACGCCGAGGTCATCGCGGAGCGGATCGGCGAGCCTTACGGAACGCTGCTGCTGACGCTCGCGGTCACGATCATCGAGGTTTCCCTGATCGCGACGATCATGCTGGGCGACAAGGCGGTGCCGGAACTGGCGCGTGATACCGTGTTCGCGGTGGTCATGATCGTCTGCAACGGTCTGGTCGGGACCTGCATTCTGGCCGGCGGGCTTCGTTACCGCGAGCAGGAATTCCGCCCTGCGGGCGTGAACATCTATCTCAGCGTGCTGATCGTGTTCGCGACGATCACGCTGGTGTTGCCGAACTATACCCTGACGACGCCCGGGCCGCTGTATTCGCAGCTCCAGCTCGGATTCGTCAGCGTTGCCACCATCATGCTCTACGCCGTCTTTCTGTATACGCAGACGGTCCTGCATCACGACTATTTCATTGTCGGGCACGGCGCCGATAGTGGGGAGGGGCTGACCTCGAAGCGGCTGCTGGCGCTGAGCGTCGCCCTGCTGCTGATCTCGCTGCTCGCCGTCGTGCTGCTGGCGAAGAAGTTCTCGCTGGTGATCGACGCGGGCATCGCGGTGGTCGGCGCGCCGGAAGCCCTTGCCGGCGTATTGCTGGCGCTGCTGGTGCTTTTGCCGGAAAGCGTCGCGGCGCTCGCGGCCGCGCGGCAGAACGATTTGCAGAAGAGCATCAATCTCGCGCTCGGCTCCTCGCTGGCCACAATAGGCCTGACGATTCCGGCCGTCGCGGTGGCCGCCTATGTCATGGACAAGCCGCTCGAACTCGGTCTCAGTAGCCAGAAGATGATCCTGTTGGGCCTGACGTTCCTTTTAAGCATGCTCACGTTCGGAACCGGCCGGACCAACATCCTGTTCGGAATGATCCACATCGTCGTGTTCGCGGTCTACATCTTCATGGTGTTCGTGCCATAGTCGGACAGGAATGGAATCGCCGTCGCCTTCGCCTTGAGGCGAGGTTTTGAGGATCTGATGTCTCGACGTTCTCTGCGCCGCAGCGTCCGCTGCTATCTCGTATTCGCGCTGGGGACCATGGCATCCGCTGCCGCGGGCCAGGAGAGGCCGCCGGAGCACGGCCACACGGGTCGCGACCACACGGGTCGCGAGCACATGGTTCGCGAGCATGGGGATCACGAACATATGGGGCATGCCGCCTCGGGCGGACTATCCCATCAATCTCATCTGGGGCATCCCGCGCAGCGGAAACACGCGGTGGCGAAACGAAAGCCACCGGCGCCGGCCGTCGCGCACATGGATACCGCGCACATGGATCATGAGGCGATGAGTCCCGCCCATACGGGGCACGGAACGGACGGCCACGGCTCAATGCCCGGCTTTCTCGGACCCTACATGATGTCGCGCGAGGCGTCGGGAACGAGCTGGCAGCCGGACACCTCGCCGCACGAAGGGCTGCATCAGCAGTTCGAGGCCTGGAGCGTGATGACCCACGGCTTCATCAACCTGAATTACGACCGGCAGCCTGGCCCGCGCGGCGCCGACAAGACATTCGTTAGCGGTATGCTCATGACCATGGCGCAGCGGCCGCTCGGAGACGGCACCTTCGGCATGCGCGCCATGCTGTCTCCGGAGCCGCTGATGGGCGCGTCCGGCTATCCGCTGCTGCTGGCAAGTGGCGAGACCGCCGACGGCGTGTCGCATCTTGTCGATCGCCAGCATCCGCATGATCTGTTCATGGAACTGGCGGCGACGTACAGCCATAACATCACCGCGAATTCGAGCGTCTTCGTCTATGGCGGCCTGCCGGGTGAACCCGCGCTCGGGCCGCCGGCCTTCATGCATCGCCTCAGCGGCATGGACAATCCGGAGGCGCCGATCAGCCACCATTGGCTCGATTCGACGCACATCACGTTCGGCGTGGTGACGGCCGGTCTTGTTCTCGACAACTGGAAGTTCGAGGCGTCCACCTTCCGCGGGCGGGAGCCCGACCAGTACCGCTACGACATCGAACGGCCCGCGCTCGACAGCTTTGCCGGCCGGGTGAGCTGGAATCCGGTGCGCGAACTGTCGGTGCAGGTCTCCTACGGGCATCTGAATTCGCCGGAGCAGCTTGAGCCGGAGGTCAACGAAAACCGCCTGACGGCTTCGGCGATCTACACCACGCCGTTCGGCGACGGGCATCTGTGGAGCGCGACGGCGGCTTGGGGTCGCAAGATGCTGAACCCCGGCGAAACGCTGGACGCCTATCTGTTTGAGAGTTCGGTCATTCTGAAAAACAACTGGACGCTGTTCATGCGCGCGGAACAGGTCGCTGAAAACGAACTGACCCACCATATTCCCGGTTTCGAAGAGAGAATTTTCAGCGTGGGCAAAGTCTCGGCCGGCGGGGTCTACGATTTCATTCGCACCGATCATGCCAAGTTCGGCATTGGCGGGCTGGTCAGCCGCTACCTGCTGCCTGACGACCTGAAACCGGTCTATGGGCGTGACCTGACAGGGTTCATGGTGTTCGGCCGGATCAAGCTGCTCTGACAACGGAAGCCTTCCGGCAGATACGAAACGTGAGGGGGACCGCAGCCTTGCCTTCGATCCGTCGCGATTGATCCCTCAATCGGCCCAAAAGTTTCCGCATCAGACAGCGCGGGAGAGGCCGGTCATGCTGAAATGCGCTTCGAAATTCTTTGTCGAGAAGGTATTGCCGTCCGTGCTTGCGACGGTGACGGCAGCCTATATCGTGAACCATTACATAGCCAGGCCCGCCGATGCTCCGCCAACGGCGTCCGCCGCGATTCCCGATAGAGCCGGCCACAACGATTCCGAGGCGGGGGCGAAGGGCATTTCCGAAAACGCGATCGCGAAGGTAACGGCGGAGAAAGTCCGGCCCGAGACGGCTGCTGGAAGACCGGACGAGAAGCGGGCGGAAACCGCGGGGTCGCCGGCTGACGTCAAAAAACATCGAACGGCGCGGCGCGAGAAAGCTACCAGGGTAGCGTCCGTGCCGTCTGCTCCGGCACAGACGGCGTCGGCGCCGGACGATCATCGCGACGCCAACGATCTGGCGCGGGCCGCGATCGATCGCTTGCGCGGCGCGCACGATGCGACTCCGCGGGTCGAGGGGGTGCGCCCTCAACCGGAGGTCGCGCGAGTGCAGCGGAACTCCGACCGCCAAACGGCTGAATCCACCTCAACGCGGGTGCTAGAGGTCGCGCGCACCGCACCTCAGCCGGCGATGCAGCCGCTTCCGCCCCCGATCCAGGTGTCTGTGCCTGCTGTCGAAGCCTCGACGACGGGGAACGGGGAGGGATTATCTTCCGGCCGCGCCGACGACCAGGCGCGGCTGCCGGTTCCACCTGCGGATATTCCACAAGCCTCGAGGCCGCTCGACCTTGAGGCCAATGCGGCCGCGCAGACGGGCGCCCGTGCCACGGTCGCCGATGACATGCTCTCGGCCGCGAAGTCGGTCGTCGAGGCCGTGCTGCCGCAATAGCGCCGCCATCAAAAACAAAACGCGGGGCCGATACCCCGCGTTTCATTCAAGCTCGGTCGAAAGCAGTCGCTCAGCGCGGTCCGCGCGGACCGGCACCCGGGCCGCCACGGCCCGCTCCAGGTCCGGCGCCAAAAACCGGCTTCGGCTTCATCGGTAGCAGACCTTCGCGCTGCAGCTTCTTGCGCGCCAGTTTGCGGGCGCGGCGGACGGCTTCGGCCTTTTCGCGTGCCTTCTTTTCGGAGGGCTTCTCGTAATGGCCGCGGAGCTTCATCTCGCGGAAAATCCCCTCGCGCTGCATTTTCTTCTTCAGCGCCTTGAGGGCTTGATCGACATTGTTATCGCGAACGAGAACCTGCACGCGGCATCCTCTTTCAATTGCACGAAGTGAGATTTGGTCAGAAGCAGGAGGGCCGACAAAGGCCACGCCCTCAGCATCAAGGGCGCGGATGTAACAGATCAAAACGGGAATGTCCACCGCCGGACGCTGATTTGGTTCGCGGAACACGCCGAAATTTCAGGTGGAATTCCCCAAAAGTGACAACAATTGCGGCTCAGAAGCGCTTCACAACGCGGTTTTGATGGTCCTTGATCCCGAGCGATTGGTTCTTGCGATTTGGTTTTTGCAATAATGGGAGACGCGCCATGGATTTCAGAAAATATGCGGCCGAATTGATCGGCACGTTCTGGTTGACCTTTATGGGCTGCGGAAGCGCGGTCATCGCCGCGGCCTTCCCGCAGGTCGGCATCGGGCTGCTGGGCGTCGCCTTCACTTTCGGCCTCAGCGTCGTCACCATGGCCTATGCGATCGGGCATGTTTCAGGCTGCCACTTGAATCCGGCCGTGACTGTGGGGCTGACCGCGGGCGGGCGGTTTCCGGCCGGGCAGGTGCTGCCCTACATCATCGCGCAGGTGATCGGCGCGATCGCCGCCGCCGCACTGCTTTATGTGATCGCCAGCGGGGCTCCGGGTTTCGATGTCGCCAAGGGATTCGCATCCAACGGCTTCGGCGAGCATTCGCCCGGTCACTACAGTCTCATGGCCGGCTTCATCACCGAGGTGACGATGACGGCCATGTTCCTGTTCGTCATCATGGGATCGACCCATGGCAAGGCTCCAGCCGGTTTCGCGCCGCTGGCGATCGGGCTCGCGCTGGTGATGATCCACCTGGTCAGCATTCCCGTTACCAACACCTCGGTGAACCCCGCGCGCAGCACCGGCCCCGCGCTGTTCGTCGGCGGCTGGGCGCTGGAGCAGCTCTGGCTGTTCTGGGTGGCGCCGCTGATCGGTGGCGTCATCGGCGGCGTTGTCTATCGCGGGTTAAGCGGCGAACCGGAAGGTGTTGTGGCGGGAAAATAGGCGGCTCACGTTTTGACGTCGCCATTCTTGACCTCGGTGACGTGGCCCATCTTGCGGCCGGGGCGCGGTGCGCCCTTGCCGTAGATGTGCACCGCGGCGCCGGGCGCGGCAAGCCATCGGCCGTAGTCGAGGATGTCGTCGCCGATCAGGTTTGTCATCACGACGCTGCCGTGCCCGACCGGCTTGCCAAGCGGCCAGCCGGCGATCGCGCGAATGTGCTGTTCGAATTGCGAGACAGAAGCGCCATCTAGCGTCCAGTGCCCGGAGTTGTGGACTCGCGGCGCGATTTCGTTGACGAGCAGCGCCGGACCGCCCGGACCCGGCACCACGAACATCTCGACGGCCAGCACGCCGACATAATCGAGCGCATCCGCGATCTGTTTCGCGATGTCGCGCGCCTGTACGGCGAGCGTATCGGAAATCGCGGCCGGCACGCGCGAATATTTCAGGATGTGGTCGCGATGCTCGTTTTCGGTCACGTCGAAGCATTCGACGCAGCCATCGGCGCCGCGTGCCGCGATCACGGAAATCTCGCGCTCGAAAGGTACGAAGGCTTCCAGGATTGCGGATCTGGTACCGAGGTCGTCCCACGCCTGACCGGGATCGTCGCCGTCGCGAATGATGGCCTGGCCCTTGCCGTCATAGCCGAAGCGGCGAGTCTTGATCAGCGCCGGCAGTCCGATGGCTTCGATCGCGTCGCATAACGCCTGCGGCGATGTGACGTCGGCATAGGCCGCGGTGCGGATATTCAGTCCGGAGATGAAATTCTTCTCCAGCAGTCGATCCTGAACCGTCTCCAGAATGTGATAATCGGGCAGCACCGGCCGACGCGCGGCCAGCACCATCGCGGTCGCGGCCGGGATATTCTCGAACTCGTAGGTGACGACGTCGACGTCGGCTGCGAACAGTTCCAGCGCCTCGACGTCGGCGTACTCGGCACAGATGGCGTTTTGCACGACGTCGAACGCCGGCGAGTCCGGATCCGGCGAGAACACCTGGCACTTGAGGCCGAGACGCGCCGCAGCCAGCGCCAGCATCCGGCCGAGCTGCCCGCCGCCGAGAATGCCGATGGTATCGCCCGGCTTGAGCGTCACCTGCCGAGAAGCGTTCACGCCGATTCCTCCGGGCGCTCGCCGACCGCATCGGTCTGCTGCTTGCGCCATGCGGCGAGGCGTCCGGCCAGCGCCGGGTCGCCGAGCGCGAGCACGCTCGCCGCCAGCAGCGCCGCATTGATGGCGCCGGCCTTGCCGATCGCAAGCGTACCCACCGGAATTCCCGCCGGCATCTGCACGATCGAATACAGCGAGTCGACCCCCGCCAGCGTTTTGGATTCGACGGGCACGCCGAGCACGGGCAGTTCAGTCAGCGACGCCGTCATGCCGGGCAGGTGGGCGGCGCCGCCTGCGCCGGCGATGATGACCTTGAACCCCTCGGCCTTCGCGCCCCTGGCGAATGCGTATAGTCGTTCTGGCGTCCGGTGTGCGGACACGATTCGCGTCTCGCTCGCGACGCCGAGCGCAGCCAGCGTGTCCGCAGCGTGACGCATGGTTTCCCAGTCCGACTGGCTTCCCATGATAATGGCGACGGCGGCGGTCATTTATTTATTTTATTTCTTTCAGGAATCCGGAAAAAAACATGGTGCGGATTATAGGAGGGTGCCTTGACGGGGCAAGCGGTGGGGACTGAACTATCCTGTCTTGGTGAACGACGGCAAGCCTTGTGGCGATGAAAAAGACCTCGAAGGCGTCGGCTTCGACCGCTGCGAAACGCAAGGCGGGCCGCCGCAAGACGGCGCCGGCCGCGCCCGCGCCAAAGCGCCCGACGGTGCCACAACGTGATGTCGCGACCGAAGCCAGGGCCACGATCCGTCGCCTCAAAACCCGGCTTGCGGCCGCGCAGGCGCGGATCGCGGATCTGGAGGCGTCCGCGGATACCGACTTTCTTCTGGGTGTCCTCAATCGCCGTGGCTTCGAGCGCGAGCTGCGCCGCTCGGTCGCCTATATCCGGCGCTATCAAGCGAACGGGGCGCTGTTCGTGCTCGACGTCGATCGCCTGAAGCCAATCAACGATGCGTTCGGTCACGCGGCCGGAGATGCGGTGCTGAAGGCCGTCGTCGCGGCGCTGTCGCTGCATGTGCGATCCTCCGACCTGATCGGGCGGCTTGGCGGTGACGAGTTCGCGCTGCTGTTGTGGAATCTCAGCGAGACCGACGCCAGGGCCAAGGCGTTGGCTCTGGAAGAGACCATCGACGGGTTGGCACTGACGTTCGGGGGGCGGGCGATTACCACCGGCGCGTCGATCGGGGTAGCCATTCTCGGGTCGCATGCCGACGCCGGCACGGCGCTGGAGCAGGCCGACTGCGCGATGTACGTCCGCAAGGCGCAGCGGCGGGGCGGTTGAGAAGCGGTTGCATCGGCGAGACGGCAAGCGCGGTCTTCAGGCGATGATGTCCGGCGTGATCTGGTCTTCGATGAAGGCGATGCGGTCCCGCAACTGCAGCTTGCGCTTCTTCAGCCGCTGCAGGCGCAGCAAATCGGGCGCGGGCGATTGATGCAGGGCATCGATGGCGGCGTCGAGATCGCGGTGTTCCTGGTACAGCCGGGCGAGCTCAGCTCCGAGTTCGCGCTCTTCTTCGTCGGTCATGGGTTAAATCGTGAAGAGTTGCGAAAAGTTGGAGGTTTCAGCCGGATCACGATGATTTTGGATCGAGCCGACCCAAAAATCATCAACGCGATCGATTCCTATATTTGAGGAGCGGGATGCGGTCGGGAAGCCGCACACACTACTTTTTCCTCATCCCGCTCCAGGTGGATTATTGTCCTTGCCCGCGCGCCACGCAAGCCGCCCGCAGGCCCACCCTTACGGTTCGTTCCCGAATCCCGCAAATATGATCGATGTGCTTTTCTGCCCCATCGACAGCCGTCGGGGTTCATGTAAACTTATGATTTCGGAGCGAATCTGAGGTTGAAACCTACCGAGGAGGTTCGAATGGCAATTCAGGCGCATCTCGCTGAACTGGAACGGAAACATCGTATCCTGGAAGGCGAATTGCACGATGCTCTCAGGCATCTTTCCACAGACGACCTGAGGATTGCCGAATTGAAGCGCCGGAAACTGATGCTCAAGGACGAGATCGAAAGACTGAAACTCTCCACGGTCGAGACCCTCCACTAAAATCCTTCCGGTCTTCGAGGGATCCGCGGCCTTTGCGTCGCCGATTGATCGCCAGTGGTGCGGGGATCGGCGTAGGGCTGGTTTTGCCGGTCCTGGTTTTGCTTGTCCTGGTTTGGTCGGTCTACATCTCCGCCAGCGCGGCGATGTGGTCCGCGATCGCAAGCGATGCCGTGAGGCCGGGCGATTCGATTCCGAACAGGTTGATCAGCCCGGCCACGCCGTGCTCGGTTTGTCCCTGGATGGCGAAGTCCTGCACGGCGACCGCCGGCGGAACGATCTTCGGCCGGATTCCGGAATAGGCCGGGAGCAGGGCATGGTCCGGCAGGTCCGGCCAGTAGCGCCGGATCGCTGGATAAAACCGCTCCGCCCGCACCGGGTCGACGGCATAGTCCGGGCTGTCGATCCATTCCACGTCGGGACCGAAACGCGCCTGCCCCGCGAGGTCGAGCGTCAGATGCACGCCGAGGCCACCGGGCTCCGGCACCGGATAGATCAAGCGCGAAAACGGCGCGCGCGCGCTGCAACTGAAATAGTTGCCCTTGGCGAGGTAAGCCTGCGGAATGCGATCCACCGGCATGCCTTCGATGCTGCGCGCCACGGCCGGCGCGCCAAGGCCGGCGGCATTGATCATGAGATCGCAAGCAAGCGTCATCGGCATGTCGCCGCCGGTTTCGATTTCCAGTCCTTGTGGCGTCGCCCTTGCGCGCAACAGCGGCGTCAGAAAAGCGAACACTGCACCGTCACGCTCGGCATCGCCTCGCAACGCCAGCATGTAGGCGTGGCTGTCGATTATCCCTGTCGAGGGAGACAGCAGCGCGGCGACGCATTGAAGCGCCGGCTCAAGCGCGCGAGCCTCAGTGCCGCTTAGCGATTGCATGCCTTCGACGCCATTGGCCTCGGCGCGCGCCCTGATGGACTGCAACCGGCCGGCCTCCTGCTCGCTCGTTGCGACGATCAGCTTGCCGCAATTGCTGTGCGGAATGCCGTATTCGCGGCAGTAGTCGTAAAGCGCGCGCCGGCCGCTGACGCAGGTCCGCGCCATCAGGCTGCCGGCGGAATAGTAGATGCCGGCGTGGATCACTTCGCTGCTGCGCGACGATGTTACCGTGCCGATCGCTTCCGCCGCCTCGAGAACGACGACTTCACGGCCCGATCGCGCGAGCCGGCGCGCGATCGCAAGTCCGATCACGCCGGCTCCGATGATGACGCACTCAACCTTGTCCATTCGCGGCCTGGTGTCCCAAATCCGAAGTGCGCTTGAGGGACCTGTAGAGGCGCAAGTCGCCCGTTAGCAGGGCATTAAGCATGAGAGACCAATTGTGCAATCCAGTGCGCATTTTTCGATCGCGGGGGTAAGTATTTACCTGATTCAAACCCGTTGGGCCAGACACTCGGCTGGCAGGTCCCCGGGGGCGCGATGACGGGCAAGGGTTGGCAGGCGGGCGGCTGCAACGTCGTTGCGGCGACGGCGCTTATATACACGGCGGTTGCCGCGACGTCTGCGGACGTGTTGGCCGCGGCCATTGTTTCATCCGAGGGCATCGGCAACGGGACCAATGGCGGCATGGTCCGTCAAACGCTTGTGGGTGGCTTTATCGCCTTTTGCTGTCTGGCGGCGGCAGCTATCCGCGCGTCGAGGCTGCGCTCGCGCCTGCGCACGGATGCACTCGAACGCAAGTCGCTGTCGCGCGAATTGGAAAACACAAGGAAGTTCCTCGAAACCGTCGTGGACAATATTCCGGTGCCGCTGGTCGTCCAGCGCGCCAGCGACGGTCATTACCTGCTCGCCAATCGGCCCGCCGAGGCGCTTCTCAATCGGCGTCGCGAGGATGTCATCGGGCTGACCGCGTCGGATATCTTCGATCCGCGCGACGCGAAGCTGATCCTTGCCCGCGACGAAGCGGCGGTTCGGGATGGCGGCTTCCTGACCCAGCATCCGATCAGCACCAGCGAGGGCCTGCGGCTGTTCCTGACGCGCCGCATCCCTGTGGCGGCTGATGACGGCGAACCGCAATATCTGATCAAGATGCATGAAGATGTGACCGATCGCTGCCAGACCGAGTCGCGCATGGTGCACATGGCCTATCATGACGGGCTGACCGACCTGCCGAACCGCACCGCGTTCCTGAAAGCACTGTCGCAGATGATCGAGTCGTGCCAGGGAGCGAACGACAAGTTCGCGGTGCTGTCGGTCGATCTCGACGGCCTCAAGGAGATCAACGACGTGTTCGGTCACGCGGTCGGCGACAAGCTGCTGATCGAGGTGGCCCATCGCATTCAGAACGCGGCCCACGGCGGCCTCATCGCGAGGCTTAGCGGCGACGAGTTCGGCGTGATCATCGATGGCGAGCAACCCGCCGCGGGCAAGGCGCTGGCCGAAAAGCTCGTCGAGGCGATGACGCCGGAATTTCTGATCGACGGCAGATCGGTCCGCGTCGGGCTGAGCAGCGGCATCGCGCTGTTTCCGCGCGATGGCATCGACCCGGCCTCGCTGCTCTCCAATTCCGCCGCCGCGCTGTTCCGCGCCAAGAAGAGGTCGCGCGGATCGATCAGCATTTTCGACCCCGACATGGATCGTCAGATCCGGGATCGCCGCGCGCTGCATCAGGATCTGTCGAGCGCCATCCGGAACGGCGAACTGTCGCTGCACTACCAGCCGCAGGCACGCACGGGCCACAAACTCGACGACGGCGATGTGACCGGCTTCGAGGCGCTGGCGCGATGGACACATCCGACCCGCGGCCTGGTTTTGCCCAACGATTTCATTCCGCTCGCCGAGGAAAGTGGTTTGATCGTGGCCATGGGCGAGTGGGTTCTGCGCGAGGCATGCCGCGAGGCGGCGTCCTGGCCGAACCCGAAGCAGATCTCGGTCAACCTGTCGCCGGTGCAGTTCGTCCATGGCGACCTGGTCGGCCTCGTGCATTCGATCCTGCAGGAAACCGGTCTCGAGCCGAGCCGGCTGGAATTGGAGATCACCGAAGGCGTGCTCATCGAGGACTTCGAGCGCAGCCTGGCGCTGTTGCGGCGGCTGAAAGCGTTGGGCGTTCGCATCTCGATGGACGATTTCGGCAGCGGCTATTCCTCGCTGAGCTATTTCCAGGCGTTTCCGTTCGACAAGATCAAGATCGACCGGGCGTTTGTCATGTATCTCGGATGCAATCCGCAGTCCGCTGCGATCGTCCGGGCGGTGATCGGCCTTGGCCACGGCCTCGACGTGTCGATCCTTGCGGAGGGCGTCGAGACGCCTGAACAACTGGGCTTTCTGGCCGACGAAGGCTGCGATGCGGTCCAGGGCTATTTCATCGGCAGGCCGGAGCCGATCGCGCAATACGCCACGCTGGTCGGGCGTCCTTGCCACATTCGCGAAGCCACCTGCCGCAAGGCCAGCTGACGGCTGATCATCGCGAGGTCACCGCGCCGCGGCGTCCGGTTCCTTCGCGACCGGCTCGTGATCGGCGTGGCGATTTGACATTTGCCGCCCGTTTGAGCGCAATCCGCGGGCGCGAATGCCGCATCCAAAAAATCGCCGGCAACGTGTATTGCGATGATCGTTTGGACCTCGCAAGGAGACTCGCTGAAATGGATGCGATGCTTCATCGCGAAACGACACGGGGTGGAATGAGCGACGACGCGAGACAAGCCTCCGATACGGCCGCAGCGGCTGGCATCCCGCTGTTGCAGCTCGATGCGCTCGTCAAGTGCTTCGGCCGATTTACCGCGGTCGACCGCCTGGTGCTCGACATCAAGGCCGGAGAGTTTTTCGCGCTGCTGGGGCCGAGCGGCTGCGGCAAGACCACGCTGTTGCGGATGCTGGCGGGATTCGAAACGCCGGATGCTGGCCGGATCCTTCTCGACGGCCAGGATATCGCCGGCGTTCCGCCGCACCAGCGTCCCGTCAACATGATGTTCCAGAACTATGCGCTGTTTCCCCATCTCAGCGTGCAGGACAATATCGCGTTCGGGCTGAAACGAGCGGGCCTGCCGCGCGCGGAGATCGAGGCGCGCGTCGCGGACATGGTCGCGCTGCTGAAGCTTGAGGACATGGAAACGCGGAAACCTGACCAGCTTTCGGGCGGCCAGCGGCAGCGCGTGGCGCTGGCGCGCGCGCTGGCGCGGCGTCCGCGGCTGCTGCTGCTCGATGAGCCGCTTGCCGCGCTCGACAAGAAGCTGCGCGAGAACACGCAAGCCGAGCTGATGCGGTTGCAGCGCCAGCTCGGCATGACCTTCATCGTCGTCACTCACGATCAGGAGGAGGCGATGATGATGGCGGATCGCATCGGGGTGATGAACGCCGGACATCTGGTGCAGGTGGCGACGCCGCGGCAACTCTATGAGACGCCGAATTCGCGCTGGGTTGCCGAGTTCGTCGGCGGCGTCAACATCATCGATGGCAGGGTCGAATCGCGCGATGCGGGGCGCGTCACGATCGCGACGCCGGATGCCGGACGCGTGACCGCCGCGGCACCCTTGCAGGCGTTGACGACTGATCAGGTCTGCGTTGCGATCCGCCCCGAGAAGGTTCGCCTGTCGGCTCACGGGTCTGCGCCTGATGGTGGTGACGCGGCGGAGATCAACCGACTGACAGGAGTCGTCGTTGGCATCAGCTATCTCGGCGGGCAGACGCGCTATCAGGTCAGGCTCGACAGCGGCGCGCTGCTGCGCGCGTCGGTCGCCAACACCGCGCGGCTCGATCTCGATGCGTTCGATACCACGCAGCGCGTGGTGGCGTGGTTCGACCCCGGCGATTGCGTGGTGCTCGACAGATGAGCGGGCGGCATCTCTTCACAGCGCCTGCCCGCAAGGCCGCGATCGCGCCGTTTCTGTGGATGCTGCTGTTCTTCCTGCTGCCGTTCGGCTTCGTGCTCAAGATCAGCCTGTCGCAAACCGTCATTGCGCAGCCACCCTATCTGCCGGTGTTCGATCCGGCGCAGGGCATGGCTGCGCTCAAGGCCGCTTTCGCGGCGCTGTCGCTGGAGAATTTCAGGCTGCTCGCCTCGGATCATCTCTACGTGATGTCCTATCTGCGCAGTGTTGCGGTCGCGCTAATATCGACGGCGATCCTGCTCGCGGTCGGCTATCCCGTCGCCTACGGCATGTCGCGACTGCCGGCGCGGTGGCAACCGATCGCGATGATCCTGGTGATCGTGCCGTTCTGGACATCGTTCCTGATCCGTGTCTATGCCTGGATCAACATTCTCCAGCATGACGGCATTCTCAACAAGACGCTGCTGGCGTTGCATGTCGTATCCGCCCCGATCGTGTGGTTGTCCACCGACACCGCGATGTATATCGGAATCGTTTATTCCTATCTGCCGTTCATGATCCTGCCGCTCTATGCGACGCTGGCCAAGATCGATCCCGCGCTGCTCGAAGCCTCCGCCGATCTCGGCGGTTCGCGGCTGACGACATTCTGGCTGGTGACGTTTCCCCTATCGCTGCCGGGCGTCGGCGCGGGCGCGCTGCTATGCTTCATCCCGATCGTCGGGGAGTTCGTGATTCCGGATCTGCTGGCCGGATCGAATTCGCCGATGATCGGGCAAACGGTGTGGCTCGAATTCTTCACCAACCGCGACTGGCCGGTGGCGTCGGCGCTCGCCGTCGTGCTGCTGGTGCTGCTGCTGGCGCCGCTTCTCGTTTACGAGCGAATGCAGCGCCGCCAGCTTGAGGGGAGGCGGTGATGGCGGTCCAGAGCTTGTTTCCATCCCCCTTGTGGAGAAGGGTCAGGGAGGAGGGCAAGCCGCAAACGCTCAGCCGATGGCTATTCCCGTTCCCGATCTCTCTTCGCCGCGGAAAGGTCGCGCTCAAGGGATTGAGGCAAAGCTCCGCCCGATGGTGGGCTCCGGCGCTCGCGAGGAGGCTTGGCTCCGCGCAAAAAAGCCATATCCCTCACCCCAATCCGCTCTCCATGGGAGCACGAACTGGATCTGCGTGCGGCGGGGGTCGTGCGTAAAATGAAACAACTGTCCCGTTTCAACATTACCGCGCTCGCGCTCGGGCTGGCGTTTTTGTACGTGCCGATCGTCGTTCTCGTGATCTATTCGTTCAATGCGTCGCGTCTGGTGACGGTATGGGGCGGCTGGTCGCTGCGCTGGTACGTTGAACTGTTCAACGATGCCGCGATGCTGTCGGCGGCCGCGATGAGCCTGCGGGTGGCGGCGGTCTCGGCCACGGCCGCCACCATCCTCGGCACGCTCGCGGCGGTGGCCTTGACCCGCGGCGAGAGCTTCCGTGGCCGCACGCTGTTTTCCGGCATGCTCTACGCGCCGCTGGTGATGCCCGAAGTGATCACCGGGTTGTCCCTGCTGCTGCTGTTCGTTGCGGTCAATGCGGAGCGCGGATTCTGGACTGTCACGATCGCCCATACCACGCTGACCATGTGCTTCGTCGCCGTGGTGGTGCAGTCGCGGCTCGGATCGCTTGATCGCAGCCTTGAGGAGGCCGCGATGGATCTCGGCTGCGATCCGCTGCGGGCTTTCCTCAAGGTGACGCTGCCCCTGATCCTGCCGTCGGTTATGGCTGGCTGGATGCTGGCCTTTACGCTGTCGATGGATGATCTCGTGATCGCGAGTTTCACCACGGGACCCGGCTCGACGACGCTGCCGATCCGCATCTATTCGGAGGTGCGCCTCGGCGTGAAGCCGGAGATCAACGCGATCTGCACCTTGATCATCGGATCGATCACGCTCGTTATCATCGCGGCATCGCTGGTCTCGAAACTGTCGAGCCGGCAGGGCGAAAGCGCCGCGCCATTGTAGGCGAGCCATAGCGTTTTCGAGCGAAGTGGGGACCGGTTCGCTTGAAACGCTTAGCGATTTCGCATCAAATTGGAATGAGAAGCGGAAAAGGGCTTGGGGGAATCGCTTGCGAGAAGAAACCGCTTGTCAGTTCGTGCGCGGCGTACCGGATTCCGCCGGGGTGGCTGGAGCGGCCGCCTCGGGGACTGCTTTATCGTTGGTCAGATGCTCGATCACCGAGTGAACCGCGTCGCGGGCCTTGCGATCCTTCACCGCGTCGAGCAGCGGCGCCGATGCCTTGGACCGGCGGATCAGGCTTTCCGGATCAGGAAAGATCAGCGGATCGTCCCATGGTCCCTGGATCACGAACGGCAGGTCGAAGTTGTCGGCGTTTGTCGCCTGCGTCAGGCTTGCGATGCCTTTGAGATCGTAGTCGCGCCCGGGCACCGAGGCGGTGCCGGTGATGATGAGACGCGCGGCCGGCCCCTCGACGCGCACGTCGGTCGCGACCGCGACGCCGTCGTTGAAACTGAGGGCGATGTTCAGCGTGTCGAACGGCGTCTTGCCGTTGCGGAAATTTCCGCCGCCTGAAAGCGGCCTGCGCTCCAGCCGCTTCAGCAACTGTTCGACGTTGAACCCGTTGATGGCGCCGTCATGCCCGGTCAGGCTCGCTGTCCCGCCGAGCGATTGCGCCAGCCCGAACGGGCTCGACCCCCTGGCCTCGAGGGAAACATTCAGGTTACCGCGTCCGGAGAGCTTGCCGGTGCCGAACAGATCGCTGGCGCAGGCTTGCAGATCGACGTCGGTGAGCTGAAACTGCGCCTTCACCTCGGCGGCCGAGTCGGCCTGCGAGATTCCGAACGAGCCTTTGGCGATTCCGTCATAGATCTGTGCTTCGCCGATGCTGAGCGCCAGCGTTCCGTTGCGAAGGTTGGCGCCGAGCGCGGTCTTGCCGAGCCTGGTCGAGCCGACGGTGACCTTCGCCGCCGAAAGCCGCATGTCGAGGTCGGTGGCGGACAGCGCATGCAGGTCGAACAACTGTCTGTTCCAGTCGCGGGCGCCGTTGGCAAGCAGGCGAATGGTCTGGATATAAGGCGTGAAATCCACCGCGCCGGCGGCCAGTGTCGCCTGCAGGGTCTGTCGCCCGTTATTGGCGTAGGTCATCACGCCTTCGGCGACGTTGCCGTCGATCTCGAGGTTGACATTGGTCAGGGCGATCGATGCGCCGATCACGCTGGCGCGTGCTTTGAGCGCGAAGCGGCCGAACCCGCCGCTGCCGGGCGGGGGCTGTCCGATCCAGCCCATGGCCCCGCGCAACGAGGTGCTGTCGGCGGTCACCGTGCCTTCCATCATGAGGCTGACCGGATTTGCGACCGCGCCATCGAACGCGAACTTCAGTGGCGCGCTCGCGATCTTGACTTTCAGTCCGGAACGCTCGCCGGACAGCGCGGCGAGAAAATCGCTGAGGCTGATGCTGCCGTCGATGCGTTCGCCGCGCCAATCGAACTGTCCGGTCGCGGCGAAGGAGCGGGAGATGGAGGGCCACGCCAGCGACAGGTCGATGTCGTCGAGGTTTTCAGAGATCCGGTTGGCCGTGTCCTCATAGCTGAGTTCGCCATCCTGGATCCGGATTTCCGAGAACGAAACCGGGCTGTCCGCTCCGGGCTTCATGGTTCGCGCGATCGTTTCCACGAACGGGGACCAGTTGCTGCGGCCGTCGGCGGCGCGCGTCACGCGGATGTGAGGACGCAGCATCATGACGTCGGTGATCTGGAATTTCTGCATCAAGAGCGGAAGCAGCCGCAGATTTGCGGTGAGCACATCGACGCTGAGAACGGCAGCATCGGCGTCGCTGCCCTTGATGCGGACATCATGGAACGAGACATAGCTGCCGGGGAAAACCGAGACGTCGATGCGTCCATCGGCAACGATATCGAGGCCCGTCACGGCGCGGATCTGCGTTTCCACCGCATCGCGCAAGGCGTCGCGGTCAAGCAGCCGCGACATTGCGATCACACCGGTTAGCGCCGTCAGCGCAACTGCCAGAATTGCCGCGACCGATATTCCCAGGCGCTTCATTCCTTGGGCCATTGTCCTTGGGCCATCGTCAATGACATGTCCGGGCTGGTTTGACGCTCGCCGAGCGGTCGGGCACCGCTTCGGCCGGGCCGCAACTTGATTGGTTTTCTTGACGCTTTCAAGGCTGCCGGCGGTCCGATTCCGACATTTGCATCCCGTTGCGGCGGGAGCGGTTTTGCCTGATACTTGCCCTTCATCATGTCCGGCGGCGCCCGGCAGGCGACGCCTTCCTCCTTCAGGTCGCGCCTATGAACAAGGTCTACCCGGATGCCAGATCGGCCCTCGACGGCATCCTCAGGGACGGCATGATGATCATGTCCGGCGGCTTCGGCCTGTGCGGCATCGCGGAGACGCTGGCCGATGCGATCCGCGACTCCGGCGTCAGGAATCTCACGGTTGTGTCCAACAATGCCGGTGTCGATGGCATCGGCCTGGGCCGGCTGCTTGAAACCCGGCAGATCAGGAAGATGATCTCGTCGTATGTCGGTGAGAACAAACTGTTCGCGCGGCAGTATCTCGCGGGAGAGCTGGAACTCGAATTCAATCCTCAGGGCACGCTGGCCGAGCGCATCCGCGCCGGCGGCGCCGGCATCCCGGCGTTCTACACCCGGACCGGCGTCGGCACCCTGATCGCCGAAGGCAAGGAGGTGAGAGAGTTCGACGGCGAGACATATCTGATGGAGCGCGGGCTGTTCGCCGACCTCGCCATCATTCACGCCTGGAAGGGCGACACCGCCGGCAATCTAGTCTATCGCAAGACCGCGCGAAATTTCAATCCGATGATGGCGACCGCGGCGAAAATCACCGTCGCCGAAGTCGAGCATCTCGTGCCCGCAGGCGAGATCGACCCCGACCACATCCACACGCCCGGCATCTTCGTCAAGCGCCTCGTCGAGGTGGGGAACGCAAGGAAGCACATCGAATTCCGTAACACCCGCCCGCGGCCAGCGGCATGATCCGGCAAGGCGGCTTCCGGTTTTCGGAACGGATCATGCCGAAATGAATGGATCCCAGGACGCCGTTGACCCGCCGTCATTGCGAATACCGATCTCGCCTTCGGCAAGCCCGCACAAACTCCGCGAGGCAATCCAGGACCCGGGATCAAGACCGGATTGCTTCGATCCCGCGCTTTTCGCAACGACAAGAAATGACAGGAGAGTCCAATGGCTTGGACCCGCGAACAGATGGCGGCGCGCGCCGCCAGGGAACTGCGCGACGGCTATTACGTCAATCTCGGCATCGGCATTCCGACGCTGGTGTCGAATTTCATCCCCGACGGCATCGACGTTCAGCTTCAGAGCGAGAACGGCATGCTCGGCATGGGCCCGTTTCCCTATGAGGGCGAGGAGGATCCCGACCTCATTAACGCCGGCAAGCAGACCGTCACCGAACTGCCGACCACCAGCTATTTCTCCTCATCGGACTCGTTCGGCATGGTGCGCGGCGGCCATATCGACCTCTCAGTCCTTGGCGCGATGCAGGTGGCGCAGAACGGCGATCTCGCCAACTGGATGATCCCCGGCAAAATGGTCAAGGGCATGGGAGGGGCGATGGACCTCGTCGCCGGCGTCAAGCGCGTCGTCGTGGTGATGGAGCATTCCGCCAAGGATGGCCCCAAGCTGCTCAAGCGCTGCACGCTGCCGCTGACCGGTGAAAAAGTCGTCGATATGGTCGTGACCGATCTTGCGGTGTTCACCATCGACAAGCACGGCAAGGACGGCATGGTTCTGATCGAACTCGCCGACGGCGTCACGCTGGAAGAGGTCAGGGCGAAGACCGAAGCTGAATACCGCGTTGCGCTGAAGGACGCTTGAAGCGCAACTAGAGCGTTTTCAAGCGAAGCGGCTACCGTTTCGCGTAAAGGTCTGGCAGAGGCCGGCGGTTCTGCCGGCGTGTGGGCTTTGCTATTCCGAAGCCTGCGCCTTCGCCTGCGCGAACACCACCTCGATCAGCGTCCCGGAATGCGGTCCGGTCCTGATGTTGAACTGGGCGCGATTGGCTTCCACCAGAGCCTTTGTGAGCGACAGGCTGACGCCGGCGCTCTCCGAGGCTCGATCGCTCGGAGCCGGTGTGCGGAAGGGCTCAGTGGCTGCGGCCACCTCGTTGTCGTTGAGCCCATGGCCGGTGTCGCGCACGCGCAGCGCCACGTCGCCAAAATCGGTGAGGGCCGTCGAGACGATGACCTGGCCGCCGGCGTTGGCGAGATGGATCGAGTTGCCGATCAGGTTGAGCGTAATCTGGCGCAACGCCTGCGCATCCGCCACCACCGGCGGGAGCGTGTGCGCGAGCGATGTGCGGATGATGATGCGCTCGCGATTGGCCTGCGGCTGCATCACCGCGACGCATTGCTCGACCAACTCGTTGAGGTTCTGGTTGACGAAGGCGAGGTCGAGCTTGCCGGTTTCGATCCGCGACAGGTCGAGCAGGTCGTCGATGAAAGCGATGATGCGCTCGCCGGAAGCGCGGATGTCCTTCATGTATTCGCCGTAGCGTTCGTTGCCGAGAGGACCGAATTTCTCGTCGCCCATCACGTCCGCGAAGCCGATGATGGCGTTGAGCGGCGTTCGGATTTCATGGCTGATCCGCGCCAGCACGTCGGCTCTGGCGCTCGCCGCGTGATCGGCCTGCCGCCGCGCCCGCGACAGTTCGGTCTCGGCCTTCCGGGTCTGCGACAGGTCGCGGAACACCGCGAAGAAGTTGCGACCATCGGCCCGCATCCGGCCCATTGTCATCGACAGCGGAATCAGGCGGCCCTCGCGCGCGCAGCCCAACACCTCGCGGCCTTGATCGGGCAGGCCGGCGCTGCCACCCGCAAGTCCGCTGAGATAGTCGCGCACGGCGTCCTGACTTTCCGGCGCGAAGAGATCGGCGAGATTGAGCTGCGTGAGGCTGTCGCCGGAATGGCCGAACAGCGTCTCCGCGCCGCGGTTGCTGGCGGTGATGCGTCCGCCGTTGTCGAACATCAGGATGCCTTCGGTTGTGGTGTCAAGGATGGCGCCGAGTTCCTCGGCGGTGGCTTGATCCACGGGCGAGGGCGGCGCAGTGGCGCAGATCAGCGCATGCGCAGGCTCGCCATCCCAGTTGATCACGAAAAGGCGAGCGGCGATCGGCTGCTGCCGCGCGCCCGACGGCGCGGTGGCCGAAATGGTGACGGGAGAGCCGGCGGTCGGCGTGTCTTCGGCGACAGGCAAGCCGGATTCGACCAGCAGCGCATTGAGCCCGCCGGCCTGCTCCAGTGCAACCAGGCCGTCGTAGCCGACCTGGGTGAGAAAGGCGTGGTTGGCGTAAAGGACCCGGTCGAGCCGGTAAATCATCACGCCGGTCGGAAGCAGGTCGAGCACCGGCCTGTCGCGCGCGGGATCGGCTTGCGGCGCGGTTGGCGCGGCTTTCGGCAAAGACAGTCCGTCCTCCTGTGCTCCGATGGCGGTGACATTGGGATCATCCCGGGGTTCGTCCTGGGATTGGTTTGGGGGTGATTCCTGCGTAACCGGTCGCTCGGTGATGGCATCGGGTGAGAGAGCCTGCTGCTCGCCCTCGAGCCGTGCCGAAAGCTGCCGGGCCAGTTCGTGGAAGGCGTTGTTCTCCACAGGAGTGAGCGAAGGAGGCCTCAGGTCGGTCGAGGACCTGAACGGCAGGACATTCTTGGGAGGTTCCACGACAGTGTCCGGTTCTGCTGGCTGAACTGAAAATTCGGGGGCATCCGCTGCATCGGGAGCCGATGTGGCAGCCGGCTGCGGGTGGGAGGTCTCGTTGAACAAAAATTCGTGACGTCGATGCGCCGCGAGCCGCGCCAACCCTTCGCGATCGCGGCAGACGCCGAAGCCGCGATAGCCTGCGAAATTGCGCGCGCGATCGTAGACCGGCAGCCCCGACAGTTCGACGGGCAGGCGCGCGTCGGATCCGTCGACGGGCCAAAGCAGCGTGATGCCGCTCCAGGTGTCGCGGGTGGCGATCGCCTTCGCGACGCGGCCTTCGGGATCGAGTCCGAACACCTCCGTGATTTCGCTCCATAACCGGCCGAAACCTGCTGCCGTGCGCATGCCGATGGCGCGGGTGAAGTCGTCGGAGCCGAGCGAGAAGCGGCCATCCGCATCCATCCGCCACATGAAGCGCAGAGGATGGCGACGCATCCGCGGAACGGAATCGCGCGACGCGGTATCAGGCGAATGCGATGCATCGAGGGCGGGATGTGCCGCCGGCTCGACAACTTGCGTCGGGAAGACGGTTGTTTCGTTCGACGACGGCGGTACGGATTGCGGTTCAGACCTGCGTTCCAAGGTGGAAGGATTGGCGGCATGTGGCGTGAGCAGTGCGAGGAATCCGACGTCGCTGCCGCTGCCGACCCGTTGCAGCGCCACGTGCAACTGTCCTGCCGACGTCTCGGCGTGGCCGTCGCGTAGCGCCTCTTCGCGCAATCCCTCCAGCCCCGCCCCGGCCAGACTGCGAAAACCGAGCAGCGGCTGCGCAGCGTCGCTGGCGCTGACCAGTTGTCCGTCGTGCGCAAACGCGGCGACCGGCGTATCGATGCCTTCCGCCAGTCGTTGCAAGCGCTCGATCAGCGGCATGCTGCCGCCCAGCGGCTCTACGCAGGTGACGAGAATGCCGCCGGTGCCGTTCGGGAAATCCAGCCGCGCGCAGGCGCAGGTGACGAGGCCGCCGAGCGTCGCGCCGAAGCCTCGCAGGCGTTCGAGCCGCACCGCGCCTGTCGGCGGCAGCCGATCCGCAAGCCGGGACACCTGCTGTCGGCGGAAATCGTTGGAACCGAAGTTTCGCGAGGCGAGAGCGCCCGCATTGGCAGCGCCGAATACGCAAGCGCCGACCGGATTGCTCCACAGAATGCGCGCGCCGTCGAACGACCACAGCCATGCCGGCTGCGCGCCCGCCGCATGAACGGCGAGCCGCGGATCGGTCACGCCCTGCAAGGGGAAATCGGCGCTGGTCTCGCCGCTGGTCATGGGCACCGTGTGGTTCGACGTCTCTGGTTGTTGCCTGTTGCGCCGCGGCGCATGCCGGCGCCGTGGCGGTTTCATCAGTATCGCGTCCGGCTCACCAGAGGTCCACGGCTCGTACTCCATAATCCCCGCTAAAGCCCGGATAACCTTAATTCGGCCGGGGTTCATGGACCTCCCCGGCTCGAAGCACGTTGAGGTGTTGCAAAAACAAACCAGAGGTCCACGATGGAAAGCCTGGAAGGAAACCGGCGCGAGGGCCTGCAACAGGAGTGGTGACCATGAGCGATGAAGGGCGTGACCGTTTCGAGATTCCGAATGACATGCGGTCGATGGCCGAAGCCGGTTTCGAGCAGGCGCGCAAAGCCTTCGAGAGCTTTCTCAGCGGAGCCCAGCAGACCGCCAGTTCGATCGACGGGCACAGCGAGGCGGTTCGCAGCGGCGTTCGGGACATCAGCAGCAAGGCGATCTCCTTCGTCCAGCAGAACATGACCGCGTCGCTGGACTACGCCGAGAAGCTTCTGCGCGCCACCGATCTGTCCGAGGTGATGCGGCTGCACGCCGAATATGTGCAAAGCCAGATGAAAGCGCTGACTGAGCAGGCCAGTGAAATGGGGCAAAGCATGGGCCGGGCCGCCATGGATATGGGGAAGCCTAAAATCTGACCGCCATTACCCGGCCGAAACCGGAGCGCTCGACTTTGCCTTCGAGCTTTTTCCGCAACGATCCGATATTTTGCGTCGCAATATCTTATTGCGTCGCACAATAGCTATGGTAGAGTACGGAAGGCTGCTTGCCCGGCCTCGGAATCGATGATCCCGAATACGGGCATCCGTTCCGCCGATCGAGCCGTTACGTCGGGTGAACGGCGGTTTGCGGGATCACACGATTCATCCGAAGCAAAGGACATATGCCATGACCAACAAAAGCGACCCCTTCGAAGTCCCCGAGCAGGTACGCGCATTCGCCGAAAAAGGTATCGCGCAAGCCCGCGACAACTACGCGAAATTCAAGGAGGCCGCGCAGGACGGCAATGGGGCCGTCGAGGCGGTATTCAGCGCTGCCAGCAAGGGCGCACACGCCTATTCCACCAAGCTGCTCGGCTTCGGTCAGGCCAACACCAGCGCCGGCTTCGATTTTCTGCAGGAACTGGTTGGCGCGAAATCGCTGTCCGATGCGACCGAAGTGTGGAGCAGCCATACCCGCAGACAATTCGGGACGTTTGCAGCCCAGGCCCGGGAGCTTGCCGAGTTGACCCAGACGATCGCCGCCGAAACCGCCGAGCCGATCAGGACAGGCGCGTCGAAACTGTTCCAGCCCCCCGCCTGATCGAACGTTGCGGTCTACGACAAGCCCGGACCTGCGTGGTTCGGGTTTCGCCCGCTTCGAGGCCGGCTCCCGCCCGGGACCCGCCTGAGAGTCAGGATATGTCGTCGAATGCTCCCGATTCTGCGGCGCAAGCCGAGCCTTGAGTCGGGGACGAGGGGCGGTTGCGGCTGAGCCGTCGCTTAAGCGGCCGGCCCCGCGATAACCGATGGTTGCGGCCTTGCCAAAACAGGGCGTTGCTCCTAGTTTCCGCCCCGTTCGCAACCGTTTTCAGGATGCGAGCCGGATGCAGTTGTAGCTCAGTTGGTTAGAGCGCCTGTCTGTGGAACAGGAGGTCGGTGGTTCGAGCCCACCCAACTGTACCAATGAAATCAATCACTTAAGTTGTATTTTGACTTGTCACCGATAGGCGTATTCTCGTCTGGGGTGTGGGCATTCGCCTGTTACCGCCCGTTGTCATCCGTTGTGACTCTTTCTCCATCCGTTGGTGTCCGCTGTCATCCGTTACGGAGAAGGCCCTGACGACTGTCGCAGACGAATCATGCACGCGAGATTCGTGCAGGGCAGGGGGATCGGCCGCGGGAATGATTGGCGCGCCGCTTGGTGACTGGTGGCGGTAAGCCGTCAGCGCCGTGCATTGGCTTTTCGCCTGCCAGCGATAAGCGCGGTTGAGTCCTGGCGCGAGTCACCCCACGGCACCCTCATTGAAATACAATGATTACCGACACCACCGCAAAACTGATGAAATGGCCCTCGCTGAATGGCGAGCGGATCAGCCCGAAGGGACGGGGGGCTCGCCTTACACAATCATGCACGGCTCGTTACGGGGGATTGTATTGACGCCTTGCGGGGGAAGCCTGAAGCCTCTCACAAGCTCTATGAGATTCATACGGGCAACGGCGCGATCATGTCGGCCGCTGAAGTCTTGGCTTTAGTGCCCCCAGCGGTCGAGGAAGAAGATGGTAGCGGCGATATTGTGTCCGTAGAGCGTGAGCCATCAACGGACGACGACCAGCCTTTTGGAGCGAGGCGCGCGCGCCGTACCGGAATAGATAATCCGCTGGGGCGAGCCGAGACCGGCAACGAGCGCACGACAGAAGGGGTGACATCACCATAGCCCTAATTATCGAAGGTGAACTCCAACACCGTGCGACAATCGTGGACATGACGATCGGCGATCTTGGGTTGCGCCGGAGGCTATTAGCCGATTTAACGGACAGTCAAGAAAGCAAGAGCGAGGCGTCAGCTTCGCCAACGGAGGGGCATCGGGATGGGCACGGATCGGTGGTCGGTATTTTTGGTGCGCGGTACTGTTGGCGTCCTCGGCGTTAACGCGGCAAGCCATTCGACTTCTGCCGAAAATGCCATACGCAAATCAAGGCTTTGTCGGAGGATCGACGCGAATACGATCAAGGTGGTGTGAAATCGTGTGGAGCAGAAGGGTCTTGACCAGATTATCGCCCACAACCGCCATCGGAGTGGTGATCAGTGTGATGTGGCTGCCGTTTGCCGATGAAGCAACGGCGCAGACCGCCACGTGGATCGGCGGCACGTCCAGCGATTACCATACCGACTCCAACTGGAGCCCCGCCGCCGTCCCCAACTCAACAGCCATAGACCTCCAGTTCGGTCCCGCGGCGTTAAACACGACGATATCGGCGCTCGCGGGAAGCAACGCAGCCGCCTTTGTATTTGAGGCTGGCGCTCCGTCCTTTGTCTTTAACATCGGTCCGGCGCCCACCGGCTTCGGATTACACGGCGACGGGATCGTCAACAATTCCGGTTTGGTCCAGACCATCAACTTGAATAACGCCGGCCTGATAATGAATAACAACGCCTCGATGGGCGAGAATGTCGTTTTGAACCTGACAGGTACGGGTCAGATCGACCTTAAGGACACCTCGTCCGGAGGTCTGGCGGCATTCAATCTGAATGGTAGCGCCGGCGTTCTCATCGACGGCAACAACCATGCCGTGTCCATGGGATCATTGAGCGGAACAGGTTTTCGGGTTCAGTTCAGTGGACAGAATCAATCGCTGACCATCGGCGGCAACAATCAGTCGACGAGTTACTCGGGCCAGCTTTGGGAGACAAGCTCCGGCGCCAATGCATCATTGATCAAGGTCGGCACCGGCACACTTACACTGTCCGGCATCACCAACTATAGCGGAGGGACGACAATATCCGGCGGCACGCTGTCGGTGTCGAGCAACGGCCGTCTCGGCGCATCCTCAGGCGCATTGACCCTCAACGGCGGCGCGCTGCAAGTGACGGGAACGACCTTCAATTCAACCTCGCGCAGCATAACCCTGGGGAGCCTTGGAGGCGGCATCGATATTGCCAGCGCCGCAAACAACTTGACGATAATGCAAGGCATCACCGGTCCGGGCGGCCTGACCAAGACCGGCGCGGGGACGCTGAGGCTTGCGGGCAACAGCATATATTCCGGCGCAACGACGGTGAACGCCGGCACGCTCTCGGTCAACGGCTCGATCGCATCGTCGTCGCTGACGACGGTGGAGGCCGGAGCGACGCTGGGCGGCAACGGCACGGTCGGCAACACCATGATCAATGGCGGCACGCTGTCGCCGGGCAATTCGATCGGCGCATTGACGGTGGCGGGCAATCTGGTGCTGACAGCCGCCTCGACCTACATGGTCGAAGTCTCGCCAACAGCGTCAGACTTCACTCATGTGACCGGTTCGGCGGCGCTGGGTGGCGCGACGGTCGCGGCGCAGTTCGCTCCCGGCACCTACGTCGGAAAGCGCTACACCATTCTCACCGCCGACGGCGGCGTCAGCGGCACATTCTCAGGCCCGGTGAACACCAATCTGCCGACCAACTTCAACACCACGCTCGCCTATGACGGCAGCAACGCCTATCTCGATCTGAACTTGAACTTTGTTATGCCCAGCGGCCTCAATCGCAATCAACAAGCGGTTGCGACCACGCTGACCAACTTCTTCAACAGCACTGGCGGGATTCCGCTGGCGTTCGGCGCGCTGTCACCGCAGGGGTTGACGCAGGTTTCCGGCGAACTTGCCACCGGGACCCAGCAGGCGACATTCAACGCAATGGGCCTGTTCATGGGGGTGATGACCGACCCGTTCATGGCCGGACGCGGCGGCGATGGTGCGTCAGTCATTCCGACGGCCTATGCGGACGATACCAGCGCACTCGGCTATGCCGCCAATGGCAGGAGGCGCAGCGCTTCCGAGCGCGATGCCTATGCCGCGATTTATCGCAAGGCGCCTCCGCCGGCACCAACCTTCGGTCAACGCTGGAATGTTTGGGCGGCGGGCTTCGGTGGTTCGCAGACCACCGATGGCAACAGCGTTGTCGGCTCTAACACCGCGACCAGCAGTGTTTATGGTGGCGCCGTCGGCGCCGATTACCGGATATCGCCGGATACGCTGGTCGGCTTTGCAATGGCCGGCGGCGGAACCCAATTCCGCGTCGACAGCGGCTTCGGTACGGGGCGCTCCGATCTGTTCCAGGTCGGTGTCAACGCACGTCACCGTATCGGCAATGCCTATCTCAGCGGCGCTCTGGCCTATGGCTGGCAGGACATCACCACCGACCGCATCGTGACGGCGAATGGGATCGAGCGGTTGCGTGCGAATTTCAACGCCAATGCTTTCTCCGGGCGGCTCGAAGGCGGCTATCGCATTGCCACCTCATGGCTGGGCATCACGCCCTATGCCGCGGGGCAGTTCACCAGCTACGACCTGCCGGCCTATGTCGAGCAGAGCAGTGCCGGCGGCAATCTGTTCGCGCTCAGCTACGCGGCGAAGAATGCAACCGCATCCCGCTCCGAACTCGGCGTGCGTACCGACAAGTCGTTCGCGCTCAACGATGCCATCCTGACATTGCGCGGCCGCGCGGCGTGGGCTCACAACTTCGATACCGATCGCTCGATCGCGGCGACGTTCCAGTCGTTGCCGGGCGCGTCATTTGTTGTCAACGGCGCAGCGCAAGCACGCGATGCCGCATTGGTCACGGCTGCCGCTGAGATGACGTGGGCCAATGGCTTCGCAGCCGCTGCCACCTTCGAAGGCGAGTTCTCCAACACGACCGGAAGCTACGCAGGCAAGGGGGTGTTAAAGTACTCTTGGTGAGCGGTCAGTTTGCATTCGCATCCATCCGAACACCCGCCCGGCCGTCCACCGTTCCTGATGCACGCCCGATAGGCCCAAGGCACGACATACGATCCAGCCCAAACACCACGGCTCGCGCGCTCCGCGTCTTTCTGAGCGTCTGCATATCGGCCCTTTGAATATCTCGGCCAATCGAATGCGAGGCCATTGCCCACAAGCCATGTCGCAACGTCTTCGCCATCAATCGAACAGATCGCCACAACACTCCCATACTGATCCCGGCCGACGCCTTCGCAACTAACTGACCTACCAGTAATGAAGCGATCAAGCTTGTTTGCGGCCTTCGCGCCACAACGGCAGGCTATCGTCGCCACGGCAGAGTTGATCCGACTCGGGTGCGTCTATGCCGGATAGACGAATGCGCCGCCCGCGAATTTCGAGCGTGTCGCCGTCGACGACGGATGCTTGGCCGACGATGGCTTAACTGCTATTCGGGATGATGGTGATGGGCTGGCGCTCACTACGAACTGGCGAACGAACGCGATTTCAATTGTCTGCCGTGGCGCGACCGGAAGATCATCCAACGGCCGTCTCGAACATTATGAGGCAGAAGTCCCAAGTCCAGCGGCGGATGATCGGCAATATCCGGTGAGCCCGCGGTGACATTGCTCGAAACACTGGGAGACGAGGCCACGACGTCCCGCATGTCAGGCAGCGCCAAATGCGCGATAGAGGTACGCCGACCAGGCCGCATCAGGCGGCAGGTTGAGTTAGGGCTGAAACGGAAATAACCGAAAGCGGCGCTCGGCGCGGCAATTTCAGTAGTTGTCGAAAGCCTCTCCCGTCACTCAGCGGTGCGCGGCTGATTCGTGGTCACCAGCTTTCCTGCGAAGCGTGTCTCTCGCTTTTCCTGCAGGAAGCTCATCGACCCTCTCCGTATCAATGTCCGCAAAGCAGCGGTTTTCCGGCGGCATCGAATGTTGGGTTCATGACACATCCGTTGCAAGCGGTTCGCACGACTATGACAATGGCGAATGCCCGATCTGCAGCGGAGATGGCTACACGTTACCGGCCGGAAGGTGCATGAGTTGGCGTCTGACGCTGCGCGTCACGGTAACTAAAGACGACCCTCATGAAAGGAGGCTGCGATGAAGAAGTTGGTGTCGATCGATGAGCGGATCGAAGGAAAAGGCCGCGGCGCGTTCGTCCTACGTTGGGTAGAAAACACCGTTGAATACAGCATCGTCACCGATCGGGACGGAACGACATCTCGGATCGCAAAACCAGCCATTCACCAGAGTGAGACAGAACTTCCTTTTTCCGATGAGCACCAGCGCCGCACAATAGAAGCCGAACTCCAACAAGCGCGCATTGCTAGATTCTTCCCGCTGGCCGCCGTCCAAACCGGTTCATATCCACCGGCTCGCGTAGCTGCGGAAATCCGTTCGGTCGATCCGGATAAATAAACGGAGCCGCGTCTAGCTGGACGGCAAACTCATAAACGCGGTCTGCCATTTTCAAGGCGAATGCTGAGTACAAACTATGTGTATGGTCAGTCACATCGTCGTGTGACGATGTGACCCAACGTGTCCGAAGTTTAATCCGCTCGACTCATCATCGTCAGAGTTCCGCAGTACGACTGTCACCGACCCATGGTACAGCCACGCCAAAATGGAGACTGCGCTTATGTTTGATGCAGAGCTGGTTACGATCATGAGGGGCGCGCTTGCACAGGCCGCATTGGAAGTCTGCCCCGATTCATCAACACAAGTGCTAATGGCCGAACGGATTCTTCAATCAGCCGCGAAAGGCACCCGCTCGCAGGAGGCGTTTCGTATCATCGCGACCGAAGCCGCCGCAGAAAGCGAACGTCTACGACTTCTCAGTCCACCTCATTCGCGACATGCGGAACAGAGCCTCGTTGACCACGAGGACGAGAAGGAATTTTGGTGATCGCTCATGGTCCCCAGCGCTTTCCGTGTCGTGGACTCAATTGGCCTCAGCAGCTTCGTCCGTCGACTTAGCGCCCCATACCACGACGCGCTCAATTCCTTCCGAACCTTCGCCCTGCTCTTCGCACGCCCTGAGGGACATATCGGCGCGGTGGCTTTCAGTCGTACCGGTGATCCGGGCCGCATTAGGATCATCTGGGCACGGTCAACGCCCCGACGGTCTCAGCCGCCTCAAGCCGTCACGTAGACGATGAGCACGACAAAGCCGCTTATCGCGAGCGTGGCGTGAATGCCGATCAGCGTGCCCGAGAGTCGCCGCTTGCGAAGGCGCGATGAAAAGAGGGCGAGGCCGACGACGGCCGCCAAAGCGATCAGCACGGCTGCAATCATGCCGAACGAGCCGGCCCCCTGATCGAGCCCACGAGGCGGCCCACGCAAAGCGAGACCGAGACAGCCGAGACCGCTGATGGCCATCAGTCCGTGCAGTCCCGCCAGCCGCCAGGACGGCGCTGCAGCGCCTTCACGCATATACATAACTGCAAGCACGGAACCTAGCAGCACGGCAATTCCGAGGATGGTGAAAGCGGTGATCAGCACTGGCTCAACCCTTTTGTAGTCCTGCTCTCGATTTCCCAGATGATTCCTGAACGGCGCTTATCGCATGCCACAAAATCTATCAGAACCACCAAACTCGCAGATCGACGCGATCATGAACTCAAGCAACCCCTCAATTCCGTTCACTATCCGGCCCGCTTTGTCCAAGGCGGTGGAAAACGCCGTTCTTGGGGAGGCGCACGGCGTGTTAAGCAAGCGGATGGAATTGGTCGAGACGATTAATTACCTTTCGATATCGTGATACACGAAGCCCAACATGAGCGACCTAAGCGTTCTTCTTCAAAATGTGGGCCTAACCAGCGGGCAGGCGATTGGATTTGCGATTACCATTGCTATCGGCCTTGTCTCCGCTAACGCGGCTCGTTCATCTTCTAGAGAGAGAGTAAACGCCAATATCGCGCCAATCAGCGGGTTGAGCAACTGTCGGCCGCAGGTTCGCTCATGTTGGGCTCGAACGAATTTGAGCAACAGCTAGGCCTGAACCTCGACCGGGCGCCCGACGGCGCTGGCTGCGACCGAGTATTTGTTGTTATCGAAGCGCACCAGGCAGGTCTTGGAGACCGACGACGGCACCGCGTGGAATCCGTCGAACCGACCGCGTTCGCCGCCAGCAACACATCGAGCTCAGATGCCCGGTGTCCAAGCTTGGGCCACGGCTGGGGGCGGCCTCCGCGATTCGATTCGCGTTGGAGTGGGATACGGCAGCGTCGTCATCGCAACGCTTGTGGCCTTCTCTTACGCAGGCTTCGACCTGTCCAATCTCGCGATACTGGCCGGCGCATTCTCCGTCGGTATCGGTTTCGGTTTGCAAAGCATCGTCAACAATTTCGTGTCAGGGCTGATCCTTCTGGCCGAGCGCCCGATCAAGATCGGTGATTTGGTCGTCGTCGGAGGCGAAGAAGCTGAATATTGTTGCGACCGCCTTCAACGGTCTCGCGACCCCGCCAACAGCGGGCTTTGCGTATTCAGATGGTACAGACAGCCACGTGATCCCGGGGCGAGCCGGATCTTCTTCGGCGAGGTCAAAAACGTCGGGTCAGCTTGATTGAACCCGTTTGATCCTGATAGCCGCTGGTAAACTGTGTTTCGTATTGCAGCTTCAGATCGAGCCCGGGAACGCCCCACAATCCATAAAGATCGATACCCGCCGACGTCTTGGCCAGGGTACGCGGCATCGAATTCACCGATGCAAACGAGGCGACGCCGGCCGAGGCACCTTCAAAATTGGAGTTGATCGTCCAGCTGCCGGTCGACAGCAACGTGGCGCCGGCCCGAATATAGGGCCGCATGGCCTGACCATTGTTCCAAATGATGGTTTGACCAAGCTCCACCGATGGCGCAAAAGCGAACATCATCTGACTGGCCGAAGCAACACGCAGGCCCAACACGCCGGCACCCGTCTCGCTAAACCCTGGCATGGCATTATAAATGACGTCGAAGTCGAGCATCGGCTTGACGTAAGTGATGCCGAATTCCGCCAGATAAGCCGCGTGGAATCGGGTATCGAGCCGCCAGATGCTTGATCGACTTCTGGCAGACCCGATGCCCGCAAGATTGATACCGCGCGTAGTATCGAGCGCGGCGTATCCCGTATCGAGCGCCACGCCAAACAACCATGGCCCTACCTGGCGTTTGAGCGCCAATCCGATGTCATAACGATCAGCTTGCGTGGCGGAAAAATTACCGACCGTCGTGTGGCCATACTCATAACCTGCCGCGATTTCAAAGAACCAATCCGGTGCAATCTCGATCTGGCGGCCGGCCTGGATGCGCCCGGCACGATCGCGATATCCGTTCGAACCGGACACCGAACCTTTGTCCGTCAGAACACCCGTGACCTTGGTCCACTCGCAAGCCGTTTCGCGAAGGGGGGCGAGCGCGCCTTGAACCCCGTGACAACTCATCATGCTGTCGGTGAAGTTGAGACCGGTCAAAATCGCGGCGGACGCCTGGCTTGCGTAGGATGCGCCGTGCAATCGATCAAGTGATTGGCCGTAAGTGTTGGAATCTGGAATGGTGGCGAAGTACGCAAAGACCGGCCCCATACCAGCCGCTCCGCCGCCGGCATTCCAGATACCCTGAAGCTGATTGGCAACACCAATCTCGTTCGGCGAAAAATAGGACGCAAACGCAGGCGGCACAAACTGCGCGCTCTGAACACTGAGTTGCAAATCGTTGCCCGCGATCTGCAGACCATAAGTCACGCTGGCACTATTGATCGGCGTGACGTCGTTGGTGCCGACAAACCCATTGGCGGCACTGACAATCGTCGTTGGCGCGTTTGGCATCAACGACGCGAGATGAGGCTCGACTTTGCCGCGCACGTTGGCGGTTCCCGTCGCTGCAAGCACATCCGACGTGCCACCGAACGCCGCGTCGACCACCAATACGCCGCTCGGCGCCTGGATGAAATTCCCGTTCAACGCGGCGTTGATTTTATAGCCGATACCGCCGAGGTCGAGCCGGCCGGCATTGCTCATCGTGCCTGAGCCGAGATTGATTGTTTGGCCGGTGACGAAAGCGCCCGATGCAAGATTGCTGAGGCTGCCGATTCCGGAGCCAAGGTCAACGTTACCAAAAATGTTTCCGGAGTTCGTAATCGCGGTATTGCCAGTCGCATGCGCGACGTTGTTCTGATCGACGCCGTCGGTGGCCTTGATCGCCAGACCTGACAACGCAGTGACGGTAGCGTCAGCGGCAATCGTGACCGAATTGGTTTTGCCGCCGTCGATGTAAATACCTGCGGCCGATCCGCCGCCGCCGGAAACCGTGCCGCTATGCAGGTTGACCGTAATATCGTCGCCGCCCGTGCCGCCAACGCTTTGCGCAAAAATTCCGTGGGAGTCGAGACCGTACGCAATCACGCTGCCGCTTTGGTCGATGGTGATCTTGCCGCCCGAGCCGGCACCGCCGTTCGAACCCGCGAATGGAATGGTGCCGAAGCTGGCATTGCCGCTGCCACCGGTGCCGCCACCGCCGCCGATGCTTTGCGCGAAGATGCCGTAAGTCCGGTAGCCGTATGTGGTAATGGTGCCGGTCGTGCCGATCGTGACATCACCGCCGTTACCACCGCCGCCGCCGGTACCACCGACACCGACGCCAATCGTCATCGCGTGGCTTATCAGGGTCGGGTTGCTGCCCGAGACGTCGCCGCCGACACCGCCGCCGCCACCGACGCTTTGCGCGAAAATGCCGTGAGCGCCGTCACCGAAGGTCAGAATATCGCCGGTCATCGTCACGTTAACGTCGCCGCCTTTGCCGCCTGCGCTACCCGAGCCGCCAACCATGACGGAGCCACCATCGGCCCCTTGACCAGTACCGCCGACACCGCCGCCGCCGCCGATGCTTTGCGCGAAGATCGCGACCGCGCGATCGCCGAGCGTTGTCACGTCACCGGTCTGGTTGACCGTAACAACTCCACCCTCACCGGAGCTTCCGGCCGAGCCGCCGACGCTGATCCCTATATTTTTTACATCGGTGCCCGCGCTGGCGTCACCTGCTGCCGCAATACCGCCGCCGCCGCCCACACTCTGCGCGAAAATTCCATAGGCATCTCCGCCACGCGTCGCGATCGTGCCCGTATTGGTCACGATGACATCGCCACCTTTGCCGGCGCCGCCCGAGCTGGCACCCAAGCCAACACCGACGCTGATATCGCCGTCGCTCTCGCCGCCACCACCACCGCCGGCGCCACCGCCGCCGCCAACGCTTTGGGCAAAAATTCCGTAAGCCGCATAGCCGTAAGTATCGATCGAGCCGGTATTGCCGACCGTGACTGTGCCGCCGGCGCCTGCAACGCCACCGCTGCCGCCGATACCGATCGCAACCGATATCTTGGTATCTTCCTTCTCTCCCTTCTTGGCGTCGTCGGTCTTCTTTCCGTTGCGGTCCGGTTTGTCCTGTTCTGGCGGAGGCTTGGTGGGATCCGGATCGTCCGAATTGAGCGCAAGAAAGCTCACCAGCCCACCAGCCACGTCAGCATCCGAACTGGCGCGGCCGGCGCCGCCCATGCCGCCGCCGCCGCCAATGCTTTGCGCCACGATCGCGTGCGCATCGTTGCCGAGCGTCACGATACGGCCGTTGTTGGTGATCGTCACGGCCTTGCCGTCGCCACCACCGGCGCCGGAGCCGCCGATGGCGATCGAAATCGCAGCTGCGTTTTCCGCGACGATCACCTGTGCCGTCGCGGTCGCGTCGCCGCCGTTGCCACCACCGCCACCGACGCTTTGGGCAAATACGCCAACGGAGGCAGCGCCGCCGGTCATGATCCAGCCGGTATTGTTGACGCTGACTTCACCGCCATCGCCGCCGACGCCGCCGCTGCCGCCAATCGCAAGTCCCAAGGCCATTGATCCCTTGGGCGACGCGCTGATCGAGCGCGCCATGCTGGTCCCGCCGGTGCCGCCGCCGCCGCCGATGCTGAATGCCGTTATGCCGTTGGAGCCGATGCCGGTCGTTGTGATCGCACCGGTCTGATTGACGGTAACCGTGCCGCCGTCACCGCCGCCGTTGCCACTGCCTCCGATCGCAACCGTTGCATTCACCAGGTTGCCGGTGATTGCATAGGCAGCGCCACCGTTACCGCCACCGCCGCCAATGCTTTGTGCGAGGATAGCGGGTGCGAGATCGCTATGACTTGTGATCGTACCGTAATTGTCGACCTCCACGGTGCCGCCATTTCCTGCCGCGCCACCTTTGCCGCCGATGGTGTAGTCCACCACAGTCACGCCGAGGCCCATGCTGTCGCCGCCGTTGCCGCCGCCGCCGCCGGTGCTTTGCGCAAAGATCGCGCTGGAGCGGAAGCCGGATACGTTGATGGCGCCGTCGTTCTGAACCAGCACATTGCCGCCATTGCTGGCGACGCCACCGTTGCCGCCGATCGACACCGAGCCAACCGAAGGACCGGCATAGGAACTGGCCGATCCGCCGTCGCCGCCACCGCCGCCAACACTTTGCGCAAAAATGCCGTGACTGCCGAGACCACTCGTCGCGATGAGGTTGTAATTGTAGACGTTGACGTCACCACCTTTGCCGCCACCACCGCCGTCACCACCGATGGTGATGAAGCCCGACGCGCCGCCGCCGTTGCCACCGCCGCCGCCGACGCTTTCAGCATAGACACCATACGACCCGGTACCGGTGGTCCGGATGATGCCATTGTTGGTGACCGTCACGGTGTCGCCGTCGCCGCTCGAGTTTCCCGCACCGCCGAGCGCAACCAGGCTGCCCGATTGGCTTCCAGCGCCACCGCCGCCGCCGATGCTGGCCGCAACGATGCCGTGGGAGAAAGCGCCATTGGTCGTAATGTGCCCATCGTTGGTTACATCGATGATGCCGCCATTGGCCGCGGATCCCCCCGAGGCACCGATCGAAACAACGCCGCTGCCGCTGGCCGCAGTGCCACCGCCGCCGCCCGTGCTCTCGGCCTGGATGCCAAACGCGCCGAAGCCATCGGTAATAATCGATCCGGCCGCCTGGACGATGACATGACCGGACGTTCCGCCCTGGCCGCCGGCGCCGGGGCTGGCATAGGCCGCTCCCGCGTTGGCGCCGTCGCCACCGACGCCGCCGAGACTTTTGGCGTAAATGCCGCTCGCCAGCTGACCTGTCGTATGGATTTCACTGGCGGTCGACGTTGTCACCGTCACAGCGTCGGCATTGCCGCCACTGCCGCCAGTGCCGCCGTGGGCGACGACGCCAGCACCGCCGCCACCGTGACCGCCGGTACCGCCGACGCTTTCAGCGAATACGCCATAGGCTACGGCACCACCGGTGTTGAGGGTGCCATCGACGTTGACCGTCACCAGCTTGCCCGAGCCCGCAGCGCCGCCAGTGCCGCCGCTACCGCCAGCACCGCCGGCGTCGTCGCCGTTGCCGCCCATGCCTCCGGCGCTTTGCGCAAACGCGCCATAGGCGGCCGTGCCGGTCGTCTTGACGGTTCCGTTTGCATTGATGATGACGATATCGCCATCACCTCCAGCGCCACCATTGCCGCCAGCGGCGTTGAACGCGTCACCGCTATTGCCGTTGCCGCCATTGCCGCCGGCGCTCAACGCATACAGCGCCACGGCATTTGCTCCACCTGTGGTGACCGTGCCGCTGGAGGTCAGCGAGACCGCGCCGCCGGCACCGGCATTGTGGCTATTGCCCGCATTGGCATTGGTGAGCGAGAAAGCATGGCCGCCATTGCCGCTGTCGCCGCCCTGGCTGTAGGCAAAGAGACCGAATGCTCCTGCACCGCTCGTGGTGACGTTCGCTGTCGTATCGATGGTCACGCCACCGGCCGCACCGCCATCCGCACCATTGCGTGCGTTGGCGTTGAAGGAACCCAGCGCATTGGCGCCGTCGCCACCGCGGCCGCCAAGACTTTCACCAAAAATGCCGATGGCGTTGACGCCATCCGTTGTCACGCTGCGGACGCCGACGCCGTTATCGGCAATCGTCACCTGCCCACCCGCACCACCGATGCCGCCGTTGCCGCTGGTCCCGTCAACGGTCAGACTGTCGCTGGCGTCGCCACCGACGCCGCCCACGTCGCCCTGGCTCAGGGCATAGATGCCATAGCTGGTGGAACCATGGGTTTTCACGACAACGGATCCGTCCATCGTCACGGTAACGGCGCCACCCGTACCCCCGGTGCCGCCATCGCGTCCCACCGCCGTACCGCCGGTGGCGCTGCCGCCGTTGCCGCCTCGACCGCCAACGCTGTTGGCAAAAATGCCGATGGCGTCGGCATCCGCGGTCGTCGCCACGCTGCCTGAGGCCGTGACTGTCACGGCGCCGCCAACGCCACCCGCTGCACCGTAACCACCACCAGTATTGGTCGAACCCCGCTCGCCGGCCGCGCCGCCGGTGCCGCCGAAGCCGCCCTGGCTTTGCGCGTAGATGCCGTAGCTGCCGTTGCCGTGCGTCGTGATGCTGTCAGTCGTCGTGACCGTGACCGCGCTGGCGTCGCCGCCCAGGCCGGCATTGCCGCCGCTGGCGCTGCCGAGACGGTTCTCGTTTTTGCCGTCGCTGCCGGAACCCGCGATGTTGACGGCAACGATGCCGTGAGCAAACGACAGCGGATCAGTCAGACTCGATGTCCCGGAGGTTTCGATCGACCCGTTGTTTGTCACGGTGACGGTGCCGACGCCGATACCATAGGTGCTGCTGTTGGTGGTGTGACCCGAGCTTGAAAACGCGTAGATGCCGGCAGCACCATCGTTTGTGGTCGTGATTGAGGCTGTGCCGGCGTTGGTGACCGTCACCACGCCGCCCGGCGCACCGAGAGCGCCGTCGTCCTGGTTGTTTGGCCTGCCGTTACCGCCAATCGAACGGGCCAGGATGCCGTATGCATTGACGCCAGTGGTGGTGACCACGCCGGCATTCGACACGGTCACGTCACCGGCGATGCCGCCGTGTCCCTGGCTGACGTCAAAGGAATTGCCGCCGGTGCTCGAGACATAGATGCCACTGGCGCCGCCGGTGGCGTGAATAACGACGGTATCGTCCGTAGTGACACTCAGGTTCGTGCCGTCTGCGCCACTGCCGTTGTTACCCCCATCGGCGCCCTCCGACCTGAACGCGATCCCGTTCGGCGGCCCGATGTTCGTCGTTACTGACTGGACGAACAGGCTGGTCAAGCCGCTGCCAGTATTGATTTGTATGCCAGCCGATTGGTCGCCCGAGCAGGTCGCGGTCGTACCATTGATAGTGCAGGGATCAGCACGTGCCGGGCCGATCGCGCAAGTCGCAAGCGCAAAAACGGTTGTTGCCAGCGGAGAAGCGCCGGCGCGTAGCTTAGGCAATCTAAGCTGACGACCGGATAGGTCGAATGGTTGCACGGTTTGCCCCAACTGTATTCACGAGAACGCGTACAGAACGCATTTGCGTTGCTGCGCATGCCCAATGAATCGTCCCGCGCTTATCTTTGAACGGCCCGATGCGCTCTAACAAGTGCAAGCCAATCCGTTTGAGGTCTTAAGACTTAAGGGCAGCCGTTCGAGGCAAGGTCACGGCAGCGGTCTCCAAGGCATTGGAGCATGCGAACGCGACGGTCTCACGCCGAGAGGATAGGGCGGCTTAGTGCTACGCTCCGACAGCGAATGCTTACTTGATTTTATCGTAGGCCGGCACAAATCCGGTCAGCGGCATTTCGACCAGAACAGCTTGTTTGTTGGCGTTCTGAAACGCCACCTTCAACACCTTGCCCTTGCGCATGGCATCGAGCAGTTTGTCCGAAATTTGCGCACCGGCATAACATCCTGATGGCGTACAGGTCTGAATGGCCAGATTTTCGGCCGTACCTTCATCGACCCTTATAGCCATCGGTTCAACGACAAGAATACCGAGCGGAAGCTGCATCATCATGACCGGCTTTTTGGTTTCCGCCGGGACGCGAACCGTGATGCCGGTTACGATCTGGTTGTTATCACGCTGTAAAACCTGTTGGAATGCCCGACAATCAAGCACTTTACTATCGCTGGTACATTCGACCCGCCAGCCATTCGAGACCGACGCCGGTTTGGTGTTTTGTGCCTTTGCATCGTTGAGCGTGACGCAAAGACCCGCCACACTGATGCAGACGAGAGCCAGACCTATGAGACGAGCGCGGACGATGTTTCGAAATGTCGACGGTGCGATTGACGTGCTTCCCTGCATCGCTCACGCATATCCCCTGAATTGAGCGGCCGTCCATCTATTTCTGGTCGATCGCACCGCTGTCGAAGTCCTAAGACGGGCATGTACCATACGACCAAAGGGCCAGCTTTTGCTCCATGGCCGGTTACCGTGTATTCATGTCGCGTTGAGATCCGCCTCTGCTGACTGGAGCCGCCTGCCGTGAAGCTGCTTCTCATCGACGACCATTCAATCATGCGCGCTGGATTGGCCGCGCTCCTCACGCAAACCAGGGCGGATATCGAAATCCTTGAGGCAGGCGATGCCGCTGGTGGGATACGCGAAGTCGATGCGCATGACGATCTTGATGCAGTCTTCCTCGACCTGAACATGCCGGGCGAAGACGGCATGTCCGCGCTGCGCGAGATCGGCAAGCGGCGGCCGGACCTGCCGGTTATCCTGCTGTCGTCTTCGGAAAATCCGGAACACGTCAGGCAAGCTCTGGCGGCAGGCGCCCTCGGCTATCTGCCCAAATCGGCCAGCCCGCAGACATTGATATCGGCGTTGCAGCTGGTGCTGTCCGGGGAAGTTTATGTTCCTCAAATTATGTTGCGAACTGATGCGTCGCAGGCAAGCGACAGGCCGCCGACGGCTATGATAAATTTCAGCGCTCCGCTCACCGAGCGCCAGATTGATGTGTTGAAGCTGCTCGGCCGCGGCATCTCCAACAAGGAGATCGGCCGCGAGTTGCTGGTTTCCGAACGCACCGTGAAAGCGCATGTCACTGCGATCTTCAAATCGCTCGGTGTCGTCAACCGGACGCAGGCCGTCGAGGCTGCCCGGCGCGCCGCCCTTATTTAGAGGGCCGAGTCTGGCATTCAATCGCGAATTTCGCGCTCTGGTGGCCAGCTAACTCAAATCCACTACCCTAGGCCGGTTCTCCGGAACGGGTGCTGGCGATTGTCAAATTGGTGATCGCCGCACGGAGTTTGCTATTCGAAACCGGCTTGTGCATCAGAAAGCAACTGCTCTCGCTCGCCTCCCTGATGCGGTTTGGCGCGGTATCGCCTGTCATGAGAATGGCGGGAATATTCTCGTTAAATTCGGACCTCAGCTGCTGGATCGTCTCGATGCCGTTTTCAGTCGATCGTAAGCGATAATCTGAAATGATGAGATCGGGTACCACAGTGAAGTCGGCAATCTGCGCCAGCATGTCCTGACATGAGCCGGCGACGGTGACGACGTGCCCCCAGGAAATAAGCAGACTTTGCATCGATGTCTGAATCGCGACCTCGTCATCGATGACGAGAATGAACAGTGAATTCGCCGCGGCCGGTGGGCCGTCAATTTCCTGCATCGTCACGGATGGCTCTCGCTGCGATATCGGAACCGACAGCTTGAATACGGAGCCGCGACCAGCCGAAGATTGCAGCGTCAGCGGCGTTTTCAAAATGTCCGTCAATCTGGCGACGATGGCGAGGCCGAGTCCTAGTCCCCGGCTACGATCTCGTTCAGGATTTCCTACCTGATAGAACTCCTGGAAGATGAGGTCGCGCTCATCCGGCGCTATGCCGCGACCGCTATCCCAAACTTCGACACTCAGCCGCTCGCCGCGACGACAACCGACGACGACGCGTCCATTATCGGTATATCGAATCGCATTCGAGATCAGATTGCGCAGGATGCGTTCGAGCAGCACCGGATCGCTCTCAACGAGCAGCGAGCAGGGAATCAAGGTCAGCTTCAGATTTTTCCGCGTCGCTTCGGCGCCTTCATCGCGACATATTCGCTTCAACAGCGCCAGAATCGGAAACGATTGAAATTGTGCCTGAATCACTCCCGCATCGAGCCGGGAAATATCCAGCAGCGATGTGAACAGGCCATCAAGTGCACCGACCGAGTCGTCGATCTGTTTGACCAGTCGTCGTGCATCGTCATCCATCTGCCGGGTGCGTAAAGCACCGACAAACATGCTCAGAGCGTGGACCGGTTGACGCAGATCGTGGCTCGCCGACGCCAGAAAGCGGGATTTGGCGATACTCGCTTCCTCTGCCTTCTCCTTTTGCAGACGCAAATTCGTTGCCAGGTCGAGGTTTTCAAATTGCAACCGGAGAGACTTATTGAGGATTTCGCTGTGCTTCTTCGCCAGCATGGCAATAACGGCAGTCCATAATGTGGCGAGTGCAGCGTAGGTCCAGTGTAATACATCAGGATGCGAGGCTGCCCAGATCGTAGTGGGCACCATGATAGAGCACAGATTGCAATAATATGCCGGGAGATAGGTCGCGAAGGCGGTGATGGCTCCAGCCGCGATACCCGCGCAAACCAGCAGCACGATAAACTGCAATTCGACGCGGCTCGGACTCATCAGCAAGAGCGAGCCGAATCCCCAGGTCAATCCGCCGGCAAGAGTACTGGCTATGGCGCGTTGCGCCCAACGACGCCAATCCGGCGGCGCCGGCCTTGATTTCCAGTAGGCGCGGATGAGCACGAACCTCGTCATGGATTGTCCGAAGACGAGCGTCACAAAGATCACAGCCGCCGGCAATGGCACCGCGCCGAGGCTCACCAGCATGCCGGACAGGATCGCAGCCGCAATCAGGCTTCCGACCGTCCCTTCCACCGCGTTTCCGTAGAGCGCGGCGACCTGTTCGGCACGTAATTTGTCGTGGTGCAAAATAGACATTGGAAATGTAATGTGTGGGTCCGTTGCCTCGATCCTGGTCGGCAACAAGCCACATCGCTTCCGCGACATCAACATGGATTTCCTCCGCAGTCACGTTGCAGCGGCAAGCTATGGCCTGACCGGCGACAGCTCCTGGAGGCGAGTACAGTCTCGCGAGACATCCTTTTTGATCGCGGATCGCTGCGCTCGCGTCGGTGACAAGTGGGAATCCTACAACGACGAACTCCGTGAGGCTCGCCATTGGGCGATCGGCCTCGCCGAGGGGATCTCGCTGGTTGCGCGCGATGGCGGCTGAGCAGCCGCGTCCGTCGTCCGCTCATTCACGCTTCAACAAATGCCCGGCCCCGCGCCGGGCATTTCGCATTCAACGCACTTATTGAAAGGAGGCCCATGATGGGATGGCTCTATATGCAATCGTTCGACAGACATTCGGGGCCCCGCCGGTGCCTCGACGCGCAATTCACCTGTCAGTGTGACGATGTGAGGTTGAAAGTGTTGCGCTCTGCGCTTGTGCGTATGCGCACCTATTTGCGCCACCCTCGAATACGCGCGCGTTACAACCGTCACTCCGTCGTCGTCATCGTCTGCCTCGTTCGCTATAACCCTGTTCTAGAAAACCGGCCTTGGGCTAGGCGCGCGCTCGATCGAGGTTTGCCTCGAACGCCTGTTTCCTAGTTTGTCGCGCCTTCAATGATCATTGTCAGGAGGCTAACGCATGACGCAGATCAAACGCTAAAAAAACCCTTTGCAACTTCCGTAGTCACTTAAGGAGACGGCGACTCGTCTTACTATGAAGGATGTCCGAGGCGAAATTGGACAGTCTCACCGCCTGGCTGTTGGACCTGCCGCAGGACATGCCCAACATCTAGCCCGGCACCGCGGGAACCTACCGACGCAGGATCGAGAGCCTGACTGCCGCTCTCCCATCTTGATGACGTGCTTGTAGTCTCCGCCGGGAGGCCGCAAATCTGGATCGTTTGCCTTCCGTGCTTATGTTCTGTTGACACAAGCTGAAAGGTGAAACAATGCGCTGGAATTTTAGCCTTGCCGTGGTTCTTGCTATTGTCATCCTTGCGCCGGCATCGAGCTTCGCCGGCGTGCAGGTGCGTTTTATCGGCTCGGACCGCTATACCGATGCCGGCTCGTTTGAGTCCTCGCGCGCGTCGACCGAAGCCGCGTTGCGCGCTCATCTCAATCGCCTCGGTAAGCGATACCTCACGCCCGGGCAGACCCTCAGCATCGACGTTCTGGATATCGATCTTGCCGGTCAGAATGAGCCATTGCGCTTTGGCCCCTCCGACCTGCGGGTGATGCGCGGTGTAACACCGCCCAGAATCAAGCTGCGCTATGCTCTGACCGAAAGAGGCCGGCACCTACGGAGCGGTGAGGAAACCCTCAGCGATATCAACTATCAAATGAATCCTTCCGCGCATCTTTCCAGCGACCGCTACGTTTACGAAAAAGCGCTGCTGGACGACTGGTTCGGGCGCACCTTCCCCGGCCGGCAGATCGATCGGCGTCACAAGTTCTGACGAGCGCGGCGCTCGCCCGCCCGATACGCACAGCGCGAACCGGGTGATCGGGACGGAACGAAAGAGTGATCGGCAGAGCACGGTCGATCATCATGCACGATTCAGCCCTTTGACGCGCAAGGGCCGCTCTTGGTGATCGATGCAGGCTGCCGTGCGCTCAGCGCTCAACTTGCTCCCATGCGCGGAGTAGTATTAAGATTCCACGTCGCCAGCGCGAGGAGTGCGTAATGTCCGTTCCTGTACGCATTCCGATCTGAAACCGAGCCCGACGAGCCGGCCCGCGAGATGCGCAAGAACGGGCCAGCGGGCGATGTAGCGCATGAAGATCGGCGGCCCTTGGCGTTGTTTTTCGGCGGTTTCTCGGTTGTTTCGGTCGCGCTGCATCATCAATTGCAATTTCTGCGTCGCCTTTGTCGGGAATGACCGTCGTGCCTCGACAGCGATCAGATGCTTGTCCGTCAGCGTGCCGTCGCGCAGCGGCCCGGCCAGGATATTCGCGGCGGCGACTGCATCCTGAATTGCGAGATTGACGCCGAAGCCGCCGATCGGCGACATCGCGTGCGCGGCATCGCCGATGCACAGAAGTCCCGGTCGCCACCAACGCTTGAGGCGATCGATGCGTACACTCAGCAGATGAACATCGTCCCATGAGCGGACCTCGTCCATGCGTTCAGGCGGCAGCGGCGAGATCGCGGCGACGGTCGTGCGAAATGCTTCGAGTCCCGCAGCCTTGACGTCGTCGAACGAGCCTTTGCCGACGACGTAGCCGCATTGCCAATAGTCGCCACGGTCCACCATGACAAAGCCCTGTCGCGGACCGCCGTGGCCCATGACGTAGGGCGGGTCGTCGGGCTTGTGCGACAGCCTCATCCACAACACGCTACGCGGACTGCCGAAGCGCTCGATCTCAAGGCCAGCCTTGTCCCGCACGACCGAATTGCGGCCATCCGCGCCAACGACGAGAGTCGATCTGATTTGCAGGTCGCCGGTCGGGGTCGCGGCCCTGATACCAACGATCCGCCCGGCTTTCTCGATCAGCTCTGTCACCGCTGCCTGCATCACCAGTTGGAAATTCGGGAAAAGGGCCGCTTCTTGCGCTACGTAATTGAGGAAGTCCCATTGCGGCAGGAACGCAATGAAGCGGCATTTGGTCGGCAGTCGTGAGAAGTCGGCAAGCGTGACGTCCTTGCCGCCGATCTCGGCATGAAGCCTCGGAGCCTGGGTGTGCGGCAGCTTCAGAAGCCCGTCGAGCAGAGCGAGCTGGTGCATCACCTCGAGGGTCGAAGGATGTACTGTGTCGCCACGAAAATCGCGCAGGAAGTCGCTGTGCTTCTCCACTACGGTGACATCGATGCCGGCACGGGCAAGCAACAAGCCGAGCATGAGGCCGGCGGGACCGGCACCAACGATGCAGCAAGTCCGGTCGGTCATCTCGTGACACTTCCCGGAGTACGTCGTCTCAACGAACTGATCTCCTGATATTCCGATCCGGCGATGCTGGGACGTTGGCACAGTTGACAGATCGCGGAAGGAAAAGCTACCCAGAAATGTAATATTATAACATTATAAAACGTACGTCGATATGGCGACGGCCCGCACTGCTTTATCCGGGCGCATGCTCCACTTGTCGAGCAGACGGACGCGCGATGGATGGCGCGGGTGACGGAATTCGCGGCGTTCAAGCGCAATATCCGGTTGCGTGGGCGTGGGAGTCTGTGATCGTGAAGGTCGACGAGGCTGACGCCAATCATTTCGCATGACATGCGCACCTGGCAGGTCGAGCGCCGCAACCGCACGCGGCATCTGATCGAACTCGGTGGCCTCTTCGTCAAAGCCGGGATTGTGGACCTGACCGGCGACGACTGCGCCACCATCAATGGCGCTCTTGTCTGGATTGCCGACAAGCTCCGGAGCGAGGACGGTGAACGGGCGCGCGCGCGTCTGGACAAAATTGGGAAAGTTGGCGTTCTGGCGGATCGTTCGGCAGGCGAAAATAACAGGATGAAGTCGTAACGGGATAAAGCGTGACCGATGGCGGCCGGCGCGGAGATCCCGCATATCGCAGCGCCGCCGCCATCGCGCGGCTTGCCGTGGAACGGTGGCGGTGCTGCCGTTCCGCGTTGCCCCTGCAAATTCTCGAATCAAATTCAATGTCCTGGATCGTCAACCGTATTTGGGCATCAAGTGCGGTCGGGCAGGGTGGGTCGACATCGTTTAGAGCCGATCTAATTTATTGAGATTGCCACCGTTTTCGTGGCTCACTATAGGAGCCTGACCACCGCGACGATGAGAACCAAGCGCGCCTTCGCGTACCTAAGCGGCGTTATGCAATGACCGAAGCCATTGTTCATCCAATTGGTCAACTGATCGAAAGCCATTATTTCGAGTTGCGGTTGTTTGCTCGCCGCAAGCTCCGCGACGCGACGCTTGCGGAGGATGTGGTTCAGGAAGCGTGTCTGCGGGTCGCGAGTGCGCAGAATGGGGAGATCGAAAACCCTCGCGCTTTCCTTTATCGCGTTGTCAGCAATCTCGTCATTGACCACCAACGAAAAGCACAGCGGCACGCATTAACGACCGGGTGCTCTGTCGACGATCTGGAGATCGTCGACGAATCGGCGGATGCTGAACGCCAGCTTGTCGCCAAACAACGGCTTGCACTGTTGTCCAGGGCCATTGCCGAACTGCCGCCGCGCTGCCGCGAGTGTTTCGTTCTTCGGCGCTTCGACGACCTCGACTATGACGAAATCGCCCGACGCATGGGTATCAGCCGCAACATGGTCGCGAAGCATCTTCGACTGGCAATCACCCATTGCACCCGGCGGGTACGAGAAGGCGATTGATTTTTTTCCGATCCGACCTCCTGTTCTTTTGAATTTCGTCGTCATACAGGCGAGAGTGCGGGTTCGACCGCAACATCCATCCTGCGGATGCGCGAGGATGCCGAACTGAACCATGGAACACGGCGAAAAACCATCGACCCTGGATGAGGCTGCCGAATGGTACATCAGGCGCGATGGGGAAGCTTTGTCGGCGGCGGAATATGCCGATTTCGAGCGATGGATAAGCGATCCGGCGAACCGGGCCGCCTACGCGGAAATCGACGCGACGTGGCGTGACGTGGCGGCGCTTCCGCGCCCGGCCGTGGTATCTGCTTACACGTCATCCCGCCGCTCTTTATGGCGCGGCGTCCGCCAACAGGCGCTGGCGGCGGTCGCCGCCATCGTCGTGATCTTTGGGGTCGGATATGGCTTCGACCTGCCGATGCGCTTCAAGGCCGATGCGTATACCGAGACCGGAGAAACGAGAACGGTTACGCTTTCGGATGGCTCAAGTGTCGTTCTCAATACCGCGAGCGCGATCGCGATCGATTATTCCGCCGGCGCGCGGCGCATCCGCCTGCTTCGCGGCGAGGCGTTGTTCACAGTGGCCAAGGATGCCTCACGACCATTTCTCGTTGACGCCGACACCGGCGAGGCTCGGGCGCTGGGGACAGCCTTTGCGGTTCGGCGGGAGTATGAAGGGGTGTCCGTAACGGTGCTGGAGAGCCGTGTCGGCGTGTCATACCTTGCCGGCCAACCCCCCATGGTCGAACTGTCGCCCGGCGAGACCGTCAGTTATTCGAAGGCTGGGGTCGGTGCGGTCCGATCGGTCGATGCGAATGCGGAAACGGCCTGGCGGCGTGGCAAGCTGATTTTCGTCGATAAGCCGCTCGGTGACGTGATCGCCGAGCTTAATCGCTATCACTCTGGACGTATTCAAATCACTGATAGCTCGATCAGCAGCCACCCCGTGAGCGGCGTGTTCGACACGCGAAACCCCATTGGCGTTCTCGATGCCATCGAGGGAACGCTCGGGCTGCATTCGACCCGGCTGACAAACCTCCTGATCCTCCTTCATCGCTGACGCGATTTTATTTTCATTCGCGACCTCCCCGTTTGGAGCCGTGCGGCGTCACACCAATGAACGCCCGACCTGCGGCACCTTGAATGGCGCCGCTGCCGCGGGGCGCTGACGGGTTTAACGGGGGCACGGGAATGCAAGCGAAGACGGGCAGGGCCAGCCAGATAGGTGCGAGCTGGAAGACCTTAGCGGCGGTTCTGACCGCAACGACAACACTCTCGACGGTGCTGATACCGATTCCCGCGAACGCGCAATCCGCGGCTCAAGCCTCAGCCGCTTCATCCACCCGAAACTACGCCATTCCTGCCGGCCCGCTACCCACCGCGCTCAATCGTTTCGCGGATATTTCACAACTCCAACTGCTTTACAGCGGGGAAACGACGCGCGGCCTGCGGACCGGCGGTCTCAACGGCACCTACACGTCGCAGCAGGCGTTGGCGCAGCTTCTGAAGGGCACGGGACTCACTTATCGATTTACAGGCCGCTCGAACGTCACGATCGAGCGGCCGGGGGCACCCGTGGCTGTGGGCGGACTTCCAGCCGGCGCGATCTCGCTCGACACGATTGATGTGCAGGGCGAGACCGCGTGGGGGCCGGTGCAGGGCTTTGTCGCCAGCCGCAGCGCCACGGGCACGAAGACCGACATTCCGATCATCGAAGTGCCGCAGTCGATCTCGGTCATCACGCGAGATCAGATCGAAGCCCGGAAACCGTCCGTCCTCGTCGATGCCTTGACGTATACGCCGGGAGTGACTGCGGAAGTCAACGGCATCATGCCGAGTGATAGTGTTATCAAAATTCGCGGCTTCGATGCGTGGGACAGGAATACTGGAAAGGGCGCGTTTTACCTGAATGGTCTTCGGACACCCAATGGCGCTTATGAACCTTACGGACTTGAGCGCATCGAGGTGATGCGGGGGGCAGCCTCGGTCCTCTATGGGCAGGGTCAGCCGAGCGGCATCGTCAACCTGGTGACCAAACGCCCGACCGAAACGCCCGTTCGCGAGGTCATGCTTCAAGGCGGGTCATTCGACCGCAAGGTCGGCGCGTTCGATATCAGCGGGCCTGCGAACGACGACAAAACATTGCTCTATCGTTTCACGGGCCTGATCCGGAACGCGAATTCCCAAATCGATTTCTCGAAGGATGATCGCGTATTTTTTGCCGGAGCCGTGACCTGGCGTCCCACTGACGCGACGGATATCACGCTCTACGGGAACTATCAGAAGGACCGCTACCGATATAACTACGGTCTGCCGGCGCAAGGAACAGTTTTACCAAATCCGAACGGGCGGATCCCGCTGACGCGCTTCTTGGGCGAGCCAACACCTGACCTCATGAATTCTCACGAAGAAGCCTCCATCGGATACAACGCCGAGCACCGCACCGACATCGGCTGGACGTTTCGGCAAAATTTCCGATATGACGATGGCAGCAATTACCGTCAAAACATGGGACTCTTGGGTCTTCAGGCTGACCTGAGAACAGTTAATCGCAGCCATTTCGTCTCTCCGCGTTTCGAAAGCGCGCTCGCGGTCGACAATCAAGCTGAACTCAAGGCGACTACGGGACCCCTGAAGCACACGCTCTTGGTCGGGCTCGACTACAGGCGGACAAGCTATCGCGAGAAGTACTACTGGAATCTGGCTCCGCCCATCGACGTCTATGCGCCGGTCTATGGCCAGCCTCTGGCTCCAGTTCTGTTCGATTGGGACCAGACTTCCACCCTGCAGCAGACGGGATTTTACCTGCAGGATCAGATCAAGCTCGACCGCTGGATCCTGACGCTGGGCGGCCGCTATGACTGGGCGACGTCCAAAGCATACGACAATTTGACGAATGCAAATGTGGAACACCAGCGCGATCGTGCTTTCACCAAGAGAGTCGGGCTTGGCTATGAGTTCGATTTCGGACTGGTGCCCTACGTGGGGTACTCGGAATCCTTTGAACCGCTTAACGGCATGACATTCGACGGAACGCTGTTCAAGCCCGAGACGGGCAGGTTGTATGAAGCCGGAATCAAGTTTCAGCCGCGAGACACCAATATGCGGCTTACCGCCGCTATCTTCGATCTACGACGCCAAAATGTCCTCGCGCCGGACCCGGATCCAACGCATCTGTTCGAGAGTATCCAGATCGGCGAGGTGACGTCGCGCGGGCTTGAGCTTGAAGCCGTTGCGAGCCTGACAAACAGCCTCAATCTGACCGCTGCTTATACTTACAACAATGTAAAGATTACGAAGAGTTCAAGCATCGATGAGACTCTGGGCAAGCGCCTTCCGCAGGTCCCTCAGCACATGGCATCGATCTGGGCCGACTACACTATTCGCGAAGGAGTGCTAAGTGGCCTGGGATTTGGCGGGGGCGTGCGCTATGTCGGCGACAGTGCCGGCGACGATCTCAACACCTTCTACGTGCCCGCCTATACGCTGGTGGACGCCATGATCCGCTACGATATCGACAACTGGCGCTTCTCCGTCAACGCAACCAATCTATTTGATAAATACTACGTCCCATCGTGTTACTACGCGACGTGTAGCATCGGTCGGACCCGGACCGTTCTCGGAACAGTGACGTATCGCTGGTAGCGGTCATCGACAAGAATTGAGACGTGACGCCTGTTAGTCGAGAGCGTCTCCATAAGGAGAACCAGAATCAGCGAAGAGTTGGTTTGTGGTCCTCGGTTGGCTGGCGCTCCCGATCTAGGTGTTCCTGGTTTTGTCTGCCTGACAAGGGCAATTGCCGCCGTCAAGCAGGAGATCGTGTGGCTTGCAAACCCTGCAGTGCGGCCAACGCGCCGGCCGCGAATGTGCCTCTGCTCGACGATGAGAGCTTCGCTTCGGCGATTGCCCGAACGACCAAACTTGCGAAGCAGCAGCCCCGATCAAGAGGCTGGCCCTCCTTTATGTGAGGACATGCCGATGCTGACGCCGGTTTAGGATGTGTCGGATCATCAACACCTGACGCCGCTCAATCGTCGATCAGAGCCGCAATCGCCGAAGCGATTATAACCGCTGCCGCTTCGTCGGCTCGCTGCGCGACGAGATGGCGGTGCTGCGTGCTCTCGGCATGGATGATCGCCGCATCGCCGCGCAACTTGACCTCGAGAAACATGACGTGCGGGTGTTCTCTCCAAAACCAAGGGAGATAATCCTGCGCCGCAACATTCAGTGCAGCAACAATCGGCGCATCTTCGTCCGTCGGCATTGGATGGCCAAAAGGAAGCCCTGAAACTCGCTGCAACCTTCCTGGCGTGTGCAATCGAGATGATCGCAGGTCCTCGACGCCCTTTAGCCAGGGTCGTAACACCGAATTTGGCCGAGGTCTGCGGCCGCCCTGATGATGGGAACTTCTTCTGAACGCTAACTTGATGGTTCCCTCTCGGACAGCCCACATCAAAAGCTTCTCCAACCATGAGTTCTCGGCCTCAAGCGGGAATCGCTTCAAAGTTTATTATAATTTGCTGAGGTACCGCTTTCAGGAAGATCTCTCTGGGGAGAAATATGAGGAAGCGGACAAAACGGGGAAAGACAAAGGCGATAGCACTTCCGCTGGCAGGAAGAATTGTAATTGGCTCCGTGGCCGTCGCCGCACTGGGGTACGGTTTGCTGTCTCAGCCTGCGAGCGTTCAACCGATTCAGAGGCCGTCCGTGCACCAAGTCCAGACACCGTCGACCTCAGCTCACGTATCAACGCCGGTTCATGTAACGTCAGCTCCAACTGTAATCTCGGTCCCGGCACCTCGGGTCGAAACACCAAAAGCCGCTGACGCTCCAGATAGACTTGTTCGGCAGGTGGTTAACTATGTCAGTCACCAGGCGCCAGGTACTGTCATCATCGATACCAGAAACACATTTCTTTATCTCGTTCTGAACGAGGGGCAAGCGATGCGCTACGGCATCGGTGTTGGCCGCAAAGGTTTCACATGGTCCGGCCAACAGACTGTGGCCCGTAAAACTGAATGGCCGGATTGGCGTCCACCGGCAGAGATGCTATCGCGTCAACCTTATTTGCCGCGGTTTATGGCAGGCGGTCCCGGCAATCCGCTCGGCGCTCGGGCGATGTATCTGGGCGAGACCGAATATAGAATTCACGGGACCAACAAGCCGGATACGATCGGAAAGCGGGTTTCGTCCGGCTGTATCCGGCTGACCAATGACGACGTCATGGACCTTTATGATCGGGTGAACGTCGGAGCGAAAGTGATCGTGCTTCCGGCAACCGGCGCCTCGCAAGGAACTCCGCCCCGCGCCGTCTTCTGATCGCCGGCTCCGCCGAACCGGTCCTCGGCAACCAATGCGCAGGTATTGTCAACCGAAGATGGCCGACGCCCAGTACTCAATTCTGCAGTTTAGTTCTGTAACCAAGGACACGCGGACATTCGAGAGTATGCCAACCCTCCCAACTATAGCGATAAGGAAAATAACGCGTCATGCGCTCCCAGAGCCGCAGCGAGGAGCCATGACTTTGACCACGTAGTTGGTGCAGCTTATGGTGAAGGATAGGTTTTAGGCATCTTTCCATTTGATCGAGCAGCCAAGGGATGGGTTTTGATCAGCCGGCGCCTCACCGGTCTTCGCAATCGCGCGCATGGCTTCGACGAGCTCTCGGGGCGCTCCCGCGCGGGGCGGAGTTTTGCGGCCTTCGTCGAGCCGGCCGCGGTACTTAAGCTTGCGATCAGCGCTATAACCGAAGAAGTCCGGCGTACACACCGCCCCATACGCTCGCGCAACTGCTTGGGTCTCATCGTGCAGATAAGGAAATGGAAAACTATGAGCCTTGGCGAAATGCTTCATATTCTCAAATGAATCTTCGGGATGGCTCGCCGCATCGTTTGAGCAAATCGCCACAAAACCAATGCCCTCCGACATCAGCACCCGCGCGTCCGCAACCATGCGGTCGATTATCGCTTTGACATAGGGGCAATGGTTGCAGATGAAGACGACGACGGTGCCCTTTCCGCCGGCAAGGTCGTCCAGTTCGTAAGTCTTGCCGTCGGTTGCCGGAAGCCGAAACTCTGGCGCCGGGGTGTCGAAGGTAACCTGGTCGGCTGTCATCGCCATGTCGCGTCTCCTTGTGACGGAAATAAAAATATATGTTAGCGGATTTCAAAGTTCGGCTTTTTTCGACTGCAAACGGTGAGCCCTCGAGGAGCAAATCTCGCAGTCGTCGCGACCACTTGCAAGGCGCCAGCACCTCGCGAAGCAGCTGGCGAGCCATCGGTCGCTCGATGAAGAGGCACTTCATCGGCACCGGCTTTCAGTAACCGACCATCACTCTAGATCCAATCTAAATCATCGAGTTTGCGGGAAAAGCGTTCGCCCGCTATTCGTGTGGCGAGCGGTCCCCAACGACGCGGGCTGTCGGACCGTTAGCCCCCGGTGTTGCGTTTATGAGCGACCTGACGACCAATTTGGCGGCGCTTTATGCGGATGAACAAGGGAAGCTTCAACGCCTCCTGATGCGGCAAGGCATGTCCAGGACAGCCGCTGCCGATCTCGTCCAGGAGGCGTTTCTGCGTCTGCTCGGTGCCCCCCGCGATGACGTGCGTGACCTGCGGAGCTATCTCTTCCGAACCACCCGGAATCTGTCTGTCGATCACGCGCGTCAGCGGCGCCGGAACACAATCAGCAACGCTGTTGAACTGGACGAAAATATCGTCGATCCAGCGCCGCTGCCAGACGCCGTGCTGATCTCGCGGCAGGAGTTTCAGGCGTTGCACGCGGCGCTCGCCGACCTGCCGCCACGTTGCCGCGAGGTGCTCATCCTCCATAAGTTTGAAGGCCTGAGCTACGCTGAGATTGCCGACCGTTTGGGCGTCGCCAAGAACACGGTCACGGTTCATATGGTGAAGGCCGTTTCCTGCCTGAAAGCCCGCTTCAGTAAAGTTTCTTTGCCGGGTGGCTAATTGGTTTTCCGCACAATAACGTCTTAATCTTGTAAGCTGGGCGGTATTCGAATCTCACGCGAGATCGAATCGCCAGGGAAGGCTCCTTGTATCATGGTCGATCATTGACCGCGAAATCGTTGCACCTCCTGAGGCCGCATGGACAAGCATGATATGCAGTCTGTGGACGAGCAGGCTGTCCAGTGGTTCGTCCTTCTGCGCGATGACGACGCGACGGCCGAAGATCGGAGCGCGTTCGCGAGCTGGCTTGCCGCCGACCGGGCGCATGAAGCAGCGTGGCGCTCTGTGGAACGGATGTGGGGTGGTCTCGATGCGCTGGCGCCGGACGCGGCCCGGTTGCGGCGTAAACCGAGGCGCGCGGGCCGATTGAAAGGAATTGCCGCGGCGTCCGTGTTGCTGGCTGTGCTTGGGATCGCCTGGCAGATGACCCCGGTCGGTCTGCTCGCCGACTATCGAACGGCGATCGGCGAACGCCGGGTGATCGCGCTGCAAGACGGGTCCCAGGTCGAACTCGGCGCGGCGAGCGCGCTTGATGTCGCCTTCAGCGCTGGTGAGCGCAGGGTCAAACTTTTGTCGGGCGAGGCATTCTTTACTGTAACAAAGGACGAGGCCCGACCGTTCGTCGTTGCGGCCGAGAACGGAGAAGTCAAAGTCTTGGGCACTGCGTTTGACGTCAAGATCGCCGATGGCGTCATGGTGGCGGTCACACGGAATGCAGTCCGCGTCTCCGCCCGTGCCAGCACCACCTCAAGCGCGCCGATCGTCGTCACGCAAGGTCAGGCTGTTCGCTACGATGCAGATGGGATTTCCGCCGTCAGCGCGGCCGATCTGGATTCCATCCAGGCGTGGCGACAGGGCCAGCTCGTCTTCCGCAATGTCCCCCTCGACGCGGTGCTCGCTGAGCTTCAACGTTACCGCTCCGGCCGCATTGCCTTGATTGGCGGTGCGCTGGGCCAGCGGCGGGTCACTGCGGTGTTCGACGCTCACAACGCGGATGCCGCGCTCGATACTATCGCTGAATCCCTGTCGCTGCGTGTCTATCGCGCCGCCGGCTTGCTGACCGTCATCGTTCCAAACAACGACGCTGAAAAAATTTCAGCGGGCGACTAATTACCTTTCCCAATTCCGTCGTCTTCAACACAGAGAAGGCCGCGCCGGGCTCGCTGACCTTCTGTCAACAAATGTTGAAGACGGGGGCGATTGGGCATGAGATGTGAGAACGGAAGCCGGAACGCGTGTTTTACCCGGTGTCGGACGCTGCTGATGGCGGGAACCGCGATTGCATCGGCAATGACCACCGATATCGCCAAGGCCCAGAACGTGCAACCCGCCCGCGTCGATGCGAGCGCCGGCAGCCTCAAGCTGAATATTCCGCAGCAGGGACTGGCCAGCGCGCTCATCGCATTTTCGCGGCAGACCCGCGTACAAATCTTCATCGATCAAACCCTGGCATCCGGCAAGAGTTCGCCCGGCGTCAGCGGCGTACTGACGCCTGCGGTAGCGCTCAACCGTCTCCTGTCCGGAACCGGGCTCACCTATCGCTTCACCAACGCGAGCACCGTTGCGATCGAACCTCCGGGTGCTGCGGTTACCGCTGGCGCGCTGCCAGCGGGCGCGATCCCGCTCGACACTATCGATGTACAGGGTGCGAGTAATCCTAACTCCACGATGACGCTGATGCCGGCTTATGCAGGGGGACAGATTGCGAGGGGCGGTCAGGTCGGAATGCTCGGCAATCGCGACGTGATGAACACGCCGTTCAGCCAGGCAAGCTACACCAAGAAGCTGATCGAGGACCAGCAGGCGCGCACGCTGTCGGACGTCTTAGCCAATGAATCTTCGGTAATCACCAGTTCGGGTCCCGCAGGCAGCACAAATGAATTCTGGAGCTTTCGAGGCTTCATGACCCAGACTTACGCGGCAGGGCATAGTTTGAACGGGTTGCCGGCGATGTCGCCGATGCAATTCCCGAGCACCGATTGGATCGAACGCGTCGAGGTGCTGAGAGGCCCTGCTGCTCTGTTGAAGGGCGCAGCTTTCGCCGGGCAAGGGGCCCTAGGAGGTTCTGTCAATCTAGTCACCAAGAAGGCCGGCGACGAACCGCTGGCGCAATTGACCACCCGCTATATGTCGGACTCGCGGTTCGGCGCTCATGTCGATCTAGGTCGACGCTTTGGCGATAACAAGGAGTTCGGCATCCGTTTCAACGGCTCTCTCGACGGGGGAAATACGGCGGTGGATACCCAACAGTCGAAGTTCCGGAACGCGGCATTGAATCTCGATTACCGTGGCGAACGGGTCCGGCTGTCGGCAGACTTCGCACATCAGTTCCAAAGCCTGACCGCGCCCGCAAGGAACATGGACCTCGGCAACGTAGCCGGCGGCCTGGCAAATCTCAGACAGGTTCCCTCGGCGCCGAGCACCAGCCTACCCCTCTCGCCACCATGGGGGCGATCCGAACACGAGATCACGCTGGGTATGGTGAAGGGCGAAGTCGACATTCTCGACAATGTGACGGCCTACGGGGCGGTCGGTCAACAACGATACGACGCCTTCGGCAATGTGGGAAATGTTACGTTGCTCAACTCTTCAGGTGCGATCGGCATTCGATCGCAATCGTATCGCGAGCGCTACGATGTCTTGTCCGTGCAGGGCGGCGTCAGGGCCACTGCGGATACAGGTCCCATCGCTCATGCGCTTAGCCTCGATCTGTCGCAGGTTCAATACGCCGCAAGCTTTACTAATCAGGCCAGGTCGACCAATGGTGTCGGCCCGATTGTCCCAGTCGGAACCATCTACAATCCCGATTTCTCGCTCGCCCCGATCCCGGCAGATCCAGGAAATCCTCGTAAAGCGAATGAGATCAACCTCTCGAGCATCGGCATCGCCGACACGCTGTCCATCCTCGATGAGCGAATTCAGTTTATCGCCGGGGTCCGCTATCAAGAAATACAGACGAAATATTTTGGAGGAATTAGCATCGTCGGCTCTGCTGGAGACTACAAAGCATCGGCGTGGTCGCCATCCTATGCGGTCGTCGTAAAGCCCTGGGAAAACGTTTCCCTCTACGCAAACTATATCGAAAACCTTCAACCGGGCACGACCGCCGGCAGTCGTTATGCCAATAGCGGGGCGGTATTTCCGCCGTACCAGAGCAAGCAGTATGAGACGGGCGTGAAGGTCGATTGGGGTCGCGTGACAACGACTTTGGCGGCGTTCCAGATCAGCCAACCGAGCACGCTCTCCGTTGCCAATCCCAATGGCGGGTTGCCGACGCTGGCGCTGGACGGCGAACAGAGAAACCGTGGTATCGAGCTGAATGCCTATGGCGAGTTATTCGAGGGCGTCAGATTGCTTGGCGGCGTTACCTTCCTCGACGCTCGCCGAACGAAAACCGCAAATGGCACTTTCGACGGCAAAAAGGCCGCCGGTGCTCCGGACTTTCGTGCGGTGATCGGTGGCGAATGGGACACGCCGTTTATCGATGGTCTCACCTTGTCCGGGCGCCTGACCTATACCAGCGATGTCGTGGTCGCTAACAGCGTACCGAACCTGACCGTTCCATCATGGACGCAGTTTGATTTGGGTGCCCGCTATACCTTCGCATCGCCTTGGAATGCCAAGCCAATTACCATCCGTTTCAACGTCGATAACGTCTTTGACAACAGCTACTGGAAGGTGATGCATGTTATTGGAAGTGTTTATAAGAGCGATCCGCGCACTTATCGCCTTTCGACCACGTTCAATTTCTGAATCATGGTCGTGATTCTGGCGTTGACGCTGACCATCTGCGGCTGTGCGTGCTGCTACCTTGCCAGCCCCAACCAGAAATGGTTGTCGTGGTTTCCATCGCGATGGCCGTTTCTGGCGGCGGCGAGTCTGCTGCTGGGGGCCGGTCTTGTCTCATGGATTGCGGCATTGCGGCCCTTGGCTGGCTTCTTCGTAACGCTGCACGTAGCGATGGTTTGTCTCTTCGTCTTTCCTTATTCGGCTGCCCTTCGCAGCTTCGGCCGGGGCAACTGAAATGGCCGGCGGCATTCGCCCCGACTGGTGGAGCAAGGCCAGCGCCGGCGCAATCCTGGGTTTGGGCTTGGCGCTCTCGCTGGTCGGTCTCTACGCTTATCTGGGTCCGGGCGGCATCAACGCACCGGGCGGACGCTACTCGCTGATGCGCCATTTGGAGGCGTTCGTCTGGATCATGGTATTCGGTTTCTGCTTTCTGTTTCGCAGCGGGCGCGCGGCCTGGGCGTGGTTGGGCGCGGCGAACCTGATCGCATTTGCGGCGCTGTTTGCCTGTCGCTTCTATTTCTTCGCGTGAGGGCGACATGATCCGCGCTGAGATCGTCAAGCTCTACAAGACCGTTCACACTTGGATCGGCGTCAGTTGCGGACTCGCTCTGTTTATCGCCTTTTATGCGGGCGCGCTCACGATGTTTCAGGAGCCAATCGCACGCTGGGCATCGCCGCCCGCCGTGGGGGTGGAGGCGGTATCGCTTGAGGACGCGCCCCGTCTCCTCGAACTGGTAGCCGCCGCCTATCCTGAAGCTCGGGAGGAAGGCATCACGCTGCATCTGCGGGGGCACGAGAACGAGCCTGCGCGGGTGACATGGGTAGAAGACGAGCCGCATGAGGCGGGTCAGCCGCACGGGCATGTACACTGGTGGGCAACGCTCAAGCCTGATGGCTCGCTAATGGCAAAGCAGGAGGAGCCGTCCGACCTAGCGGAGTTCATTAATGACGTCCACATGCGCATCGGGATTCCGAACCCATGGGGCTCCTATTTCATGGGAGTGGTTTCACTGCTCTACGGCGTGACGTTGATCGCCGGCGTGATCGTGCTACTCCCGTCGCTCGCCAAAGATTTCCTGGAGCTGCGGATCGGCAAGAACCTCAAGCGCATGTGGCTGGACGCGCACAACGTCGTCGGGATTACGGCGCTCCCGTTTCACCTTGTGATTGCTGTCACCGCGACAGCATGGGGGTTTGGCGTTCCGCTCTGGTCTGCGCAAGAAAGCGTAATCTTCGGCGGAAAGCAAAAGATCGCGATGGCACACGATCTCGAGCGGTGGCGCGCGCCACCGCCGACCGGCGAAGCAGGCGCGATGATGCCGCCTTCGCAGTTGCTCCAACGCCTGAACGCTCAGGTGCCCGATTTCGAGCCTAAAGTCATGGTCTTCAGAAATTTTGGAGACAAAGCCGCTGCCGCTAAATTCGCTGGAGCCGAGCGCGGCTACGTCGGGGATACACGCTTTGGAGGCGTCATTCTCAGCGCCGTCACCGGCACGCTCATCAAAGATAACCGCGCATCGCGCCAAGATCTGGATCGACGAGTCGGAACAGTGATCCTCGCGCTGCACACCGGGGAATATGGCGGGATAACGATTATATGGGCCTATTTCTTCCTCGGATTTTCCGGCGCATGGCTGTTCTATAGCGGCAACCTGCTATGGATCGAGACACGCCGGAAGAAAGCGCGCAAGGAAGGGGAGGTCGAGCAATCGCGTTCGACGCGCCTTTTGGGCAGCGCGACCGTAGGCATTTGCCTCGGCTGTGTGGCCGGCCTTTCGCTTACGATCGTTGCGGCCAAATGGCTGCATGGTCGCGTCGCCGATCTCGACGCGTGGCACGCATATATCTACTATGCGGTGTTTCTCGGCTCAATAACATGGGCCTTCGCATGGGGCGCGGCGCGCTCGGCGGTGCATTTGACGTGGCTCTGCGCCGCCTTCACCGTTGCCATTCCGCTGACCACACTGCTGGCTTGGGCTTTCCCTATGCTTGGAATGTGGGCGCATGGCAGCGCCGCGACCGTCGGCGTCGATATCGTCGCCTTCATCGGCGCGCTCTGCTTCGCCTGGGTAGCGACCGCTACCGCGTGGCGCGTCAAGAACGGCCCCGCCGATAGTGTCTGGTCCATCCGCAAGGCCGAGGGTCGCACGGCAGCGCGACAGTCTGTCGCGATTGCGGCAGAGTAACCAGCAGACGTGAAGTCTCCGTAACAATGGAACGGAGGTTCCTGAGGAACGCATTGCGGAGCGTGCCGTTGTCTCCTTCTCAGCAAAAGGAGATGCAGATGGGCAGCGATAGCAGCACGAACTTTCCTCCTGCCGGACAGCCGAAGGAGGACCCGAAGAAGACCCTCGGCAAGAGTATGCAAGAACTAACGGACGAGGCGGATAAGCACCTCTCCGAAAAAGAAAAGAAGAGTGGCGAAAGCATCAAGCACGCCCCGCCGGGCCGCAGCGACATCATTCCGTAGCACGCGAAGCTAAGTGACGAGAAAGCCGTTAGCGGCCGTAAGGGGCTGACGGCTTTTTTGGCTTGGAGCGCTTCAGGCTCTTGGATACGGCATTCCTTGCCGTGGATCGGCGCTGAATTTGCGATGACCGAGCGAGTTGCGCAGAACTATATGCGGTCTGCAACAAGTTTGTAGCAAATACTGACCGAGTTTCGGATTTGAGCTTCAGCGCATTTGCCGCCTTGACCGCGCTATTAACGCCACCAGAAGTCTGCGCGAGCCGGCCGCCTAAAAGCGCGATGGACAAAATTCCAGAGTGCTTCAAATAGGTAAAGTGTAGAGCAAACAACTGTCGCAATGACCGTTCACGATGCTTGCGACTACATCATTGTGTACTATCGAACAAACTCATACAGAACTATTTGGGGCGAGCTCGAAATAAGCTCGATCACATGAAATGCCCGGACGAACACGATCACTCAGGGTGAGTGGCACGATCTCACCGTCGGTGAATGAGCCTTTGAGCAAGAGGAGCATCGCTTACAGCCTACGGCGTTTGCATATTATTCTCAGAGTCGGCTTCGGCGACTCCATTAAGATAGTCTGCCATCGCCACGAGGTCGAAGCGCCCGTCGAGCGCAACGATTCCATCATTCCCCAAGGTGCTGCCGTATGCGTCCAAATCCGCAGCCGCTGCCCGCAGGGCATCATATAAGTCTCGTGGCGTAATCGGTTTTATTGCGGCCATCTGGGTTGGGTTGCCGGCTCTTGCTTCGGTGGACATGGGATTCTCCTTTGTCAGGACGGAGCAACGCGATCGGCGCGGAAAATGTTCGCACCGCCGCGATCCCTCGGGCCGGAGCGTGCACCGTATGAAAGAAGGCGAGCAGCCACCATAACAATCCGATAAGCAGGAGCAGCCCGGTCGTTATTGCAAGAATGAAATAACGAGACATACCCGCCAACGCGGCTGTGAAATGTTGGTTTCGAGGCGCGACAAAAAAATGGTGGCAGTTCAGTAAGCTGCCTCCTGTCACCACGATGAACGGCAGGCGTTAACGTGCGTATCAAAGGTCGCGGCAATGAGGGTGCGTCAACGCGCGCGAGTTCCACTCCCGCGACGGAACCGGAGTTGCCCGGAACGCGTGCTGAGCGCGCCGGTTGCTCGTCGCTTCCAAGTCGGCAGCCGGATGAATGAACGCTTCGCCCAACGCCATCGCCTGTCAAGCGATCCCAAAATCGTATCTAGCCAAATTAGTCGCCTACCAAATGCTCTAGCATCGCGTCGCAGGCGACCTCAGCCTCTTCAAGAGACTTAAATGGCGATCCTGTGATCCCGATTGCGCGACGGCCTCCGTAAAGCGGACGCCATGACGCCACATAGCCTGATCTTCCGTGAAATCCGGGGCCGCTAAAACTTTTAAAGAAACTGATTGCGAAGGAATAATCGTCGCTATTCGCGCTCCAAACTTCCATCTCCCCGACGGCACGCTGGAATTGGAGCGCCGCCATTCGATAGGGCAGGTCTCTCAAGGTACTGGGCATCGCGATACTCCACATGCGATGCAGGAAATCTATACCCAGCCGCGCCAATTGGGGAGTCCCGGTATTGAGCAGGATCGACTGGTTAGGAGGGACAAACACAATCAGCAAAGGCGGCTGCGCTCATGTTCGCACTCGCATCATTTGGCCGGAATGGGTTTACCTCAATCCGCAGTTCCGCTCATCTGGCCGCTATGTGGCTAAACTCGAGGCCTCTTGGAAGTTGGCGTTTGGGTTCCCGAATTAACTCCGAGCGCCGATATAAAGCTTAATTTTAATCGATTGTTGTGCGCACCGCCCGGGGTGCTACGCCTTTTTCACCGGACATTGCCCTACGTCCGGGCCCACCTTGACGAAGTCGCCGACCGATTATATTCCGTTCGGTGACTTCGTTTCGCGGATTTAGCTCAGCGGCAGAGCGGCGCGTTAACGACGCAGGACCATGTTCGACTCATGGAATCCGCACCACACACCATCATCCTTTACAGGTCGAGGCTTTGAGCCGCCGATTGGCGGCAAACAACGCGCCACGCATAAAAACGCGCTCGTTTCCGTCTGGCCGAGCGCGTGACATCAATAGAAGATGATCAGCCACTCAATTCACGAACAGCGGGAGAGGATCAGTTTCTCGCCGGTTGCGCAGTGTTGAATTCCATCAGTCCTCCGGCAATTCAGTTCGCCTCTGCTCGAAAACTGAACGGTTGATCGCCATGAACCCTTGTTCAATGCAGGATCGTCCAATATTCAGCCAACGCTTATCCGTCTCTGGAGAGACCTCGTATCGATCGAGTAATCTGAGAATGCGTTCCTCCAGCTTCCGATGATCCTTGACCCGCAGCACTCCCAATCTCTCCCGATCCCTACAAGCTTTGGTCTTGGTTACGCGCTTTGACATCGAGTTACCCTTCGTACGGAAAACAAAATACTCTGCCCCGCCTTTGATAAATCAGTCTCCATAATGCTGCCTAACAAAAAACCGCTCGCGGATTTCTCCGGAGCGGCGGATGCAGTTATTATGCATGAATACCGTTAGCGGATGACTGTCATACAGTCAAGCCGGGTCCGCAGGGAAAGCGGTCTGTGACGCGTGACGCGTTCTACTGAAACGAAGGAAGTGGCATTCGCCATGCCAACGACTTGGCTACAGCATCCGCGACCAATGCACGATGGTCGCGGGATGGGCCTGCCTTTTACAGACCGTGGTCCATCCTTGAGGGGGCGCCTCGCCAGAGATCATGAGCGATGTGCATTCACCCGCGTCGCTGTCATGCCAAACTTGCGACTACAAACAGAACGGTTGCGATTGGGTCCATCGCCACATTAGCGCCCTGACTTACCCCTTGAATAAGGGGCGAGCCTGCCTCGTGCAATGCCGCGCGCGATGCGCCAGGCGAAACTTCGAAAGCCCTTCGGAAATCGAAACGCAGGTATCACACCCGCCCGGCTAAATATCTGGAGCCGTATGATGATGGTGGCTTAGGACGCCAGGGGAAGGCGATGATGTGGACAGCTCCATACTGGGCGATACGTCTGTTTGTCGTGCTTGCGACGGCAGCCTCGGCGCTCCCTGCCGCTGCCCAGCAGGTGGACAAAAGCAGTCCTTCCGCCTCAGCAACCGCCTCGTCAACGAAGGTAACGTTAGGCGCCATTCGGTGGGATAATTGGAGTCTCGACAGTCCTTATGGGCAGGTCTTGGCCGACCCTGGATTGCGAGAGCGCGTTCCGTATTACACCGAGCGTCTGCCAGATGGAAATCTGGGTTTCCCCGGCAATACCGAAAGAGTACTGAATGCCGATGTGCATTACGCGAAGGCTGCAGGCCTGGATTATTTTATCTTTGGCTATTACCTGGAGAGCGCTGCTTGGGGACGTGATCCAAGTCGTGCGGTGGCGCTTAATCAGGCGCTGACAAATTTTGTTCGCCTCCCGGACAAACTCGGCATCAAGTACGCTCTGAATTTTAACCTGTCATTTCCTTCTCGTGACGTGCCGATGGTTAGCGCTGCAATCACCAAGGCGCTAGCCGGGCCTGATTACATGCGTACGAATGACGGCTCGGCGCCAGTGTTTTTCCTTGTTGGTTCGATCTCGACGTGGCTAGAAGGTTTGGGCGGCGAGCAAGGCGCAAAGACCGCCATGGCCGATTTGAGAAAGCGAGTTAAGGCGGCAACTGGCCGAAATCTTTATCTGGTTGCCTTACTTTTCAACCTATCTGAATCAGGGCCGGTTGCCCACGCGGTCGGTTTTGATGCGACTAGTACATATGCGACGGCCCTTGGAGCGAATGGAAAATCTCTCTCGTACGCCAGTTGCGCCGCTCTTGCACAGCACGCATGGCATTTTGAAGCTAAAAATGGCTTGGGAGGCTTTCTGCCAACCGTTACACTTGGATGGGACTATCGTCCGGCTTTACGCGATCCTCATGAAAAGAAAAGTCGGAAGCCCAATCCTGATTGGTGTCAGCCTGCTACCGATGTGGAATGGACGCGGCAAATCCGTGACGCAATAAACGAGGCGGCTAACAATCCGCGCAACAATCGGTTCCAGAGCGTTGTGATTTATGCCTGGAACGAAAGTTCCGAAGGTGGCTGGATTCAGCCAACGCTGTCTGAAGGCGTGCGACGGCTCAAAGTGATAGCTAACGCGGTGGGCCGGCACCCGACGATTTCGCCTTTCAAGCTAACGTGGCCAACCCGGATTGATCCAAAGACGTGTCCCGTTGGCGCTTCTTCCATCTCGATAGCGGCGGCTGGTGCCGGATGCAAACCCGCCAACGATACGATGACGATGGCGTGGCCATGCCCGCCAGGCATGCACGTTGCCAACGAGGAATTGCGCCGGGGACCTTCAGAGAAAGGAGAAAAAACACCGCTTATCTGGCAGGAGAGGCTTTGTGTTCCGCAGGGCAGGTAGCAGCGACGCTTTTAATCGATGGGGGATCCCAATGGACGAAGTCTGGAGCGATGAGAATACTTTCGTGATCAACGGTATGAAGTTTTGCCTGATTAGACAGAACTTCAATGACGCCAGGACAACAAAGGATTCCATAGCGCTCATCAAGAATCGCGGGATGATTGATCGATACAAGAACCTAATTCGTGATAACGCGGTTACCAATATCCTGGAGTTTGGTATCTTCGAAGGTGGCTCAGCCCTGCTTCTTGCCGCAATCGAGGAACGCATCAAATTCGTCGGCATCGATATTAGACCGTCGAGCCCTGCGGTCCTTGGGCTGATACGGGACCATGGTCTAACGGATCGTGTAAAATTATACTACAACACATCACAAGGCGACACTGCGCGCGTCCAGACAATCATTAAGACGGAATTTCCTGAAAAACGAATAGATATGATTATCGACGACGCCTCTCATCAATATGAGCTCTCCCGAGCAAGCTTTGAGGCGTCTTTTCATTTTCTCAAGAGTGAAGGCCTTTACCTCATTGAAGATTGGGCCTGGGCTCATTGGGAGGAACCCTATCAGACGCAGCAATGGGCCGATATGCCGGCACTTACCAACCTTATTTTCGAACTTGTCATGCTTTGTGGGAGCAGGCCCGATATCGTCTCAGAGATGAGTGTTCAAAACGCGATCGCCATCTTTCGGAAGGGCCGACAAGAGGTCGGTAACTTCAGCCTGTCGAGGCTTTATCGCCATCGTAACAGGTGGACCCCCGCGCTGTAGGGAGGGCCATCTCCAGCATGACAAAAAGCCGGATGCAAATCGAAACTCTCGACGAACGCTAAGGCCGTGAAGGACAGGGAGCAGAAGAAGGTCGGGCTTGCGTCGCTCGGCTGTAAGAGCGACTCAACCCTGCAACTGCCTGTCGATCCCCACCAAGGACAAAGATACAAACCCTAGGCTCCAAGCAGGGTTTGCTCTTCTTCTGCCAGTCGCGCCGGCGACGGAGACGATCATCTTCGGGTTTGCCGCGCCTCGCGATCAGATCCGTCAGGTCACGAGCAGCGCGGCGGCCGGAGATCGAGTGTCCGCGATTGCGGTCAGACATTTGCGTGTCACGGTCGTCAACGACGCGGCGGCACCTGATAGGGGCTGGGTTGCGGTGCCGCTCCAATTGGCGGCCCTTGCCGGAAGCGGGCTATTAAATATTTACGCAGCTTTTTCGGCTTACCCGCACGGGCTGGCCGCGCCCTCTCGGCTCGCTGGTCCTTGGCCGGCGGCCATTTTCGTTGTCCCATTTGCGCCTGGGCAGCCATCCACGCCACGCATTGCTTTGGGCTAGAGCAAAAACATAGACATCGAATGTATGTATCGTTGCTGCGTCGCATGGCGGCGGCCGAGAGTCATGGTCACCGTCGTGAAAGAGGCAATGAACCTACATTTGGAGACTTGGCATGTCTGATCATGGCGGACCTGTGTATTCGACGGCGGAAGGAATGGATTATCGGGAGCATGAGCGAACGTATAAGGCCTTCGTCAAATTAGGAACGATCTTCGCATCGACCGCCGCCACTGTTATCGCGTTGTTGGCGATCTTCCTGACCTGATCCTCAGAGCAGAGCCCTTTGGGCTGGCCTGCTCGGTATCCGTGTCAAGAATGGTCGCCAAGGTTCGCCTCCAATGCCTTGGCGACCTTTCACGACGCACAGCGCTAGCCGGCGGAGTATGTTCGCCGGCAGCGCTGGCCTAAGGCTGGTCCTGAAATTTCCCAGCGGTGATGAGACGTTGGACATCGATCAATGGTTCAAACGCGATGTTTCATCCGCGACGCGGTCAATCGGCGCTCCGCAGGCGCTTCATCGTGAACTCGATCTCGCCCCCCGGAAGTTCCCGCCAGGATTCAACGGCTGACATATAGGCCGCCCCCGGCCAGCGATCGAGAAACGTTCTCGCTGTCTGGCGAGCTTGTTCTCGCGGCTGGGTGAACGTCTCTCGCGTGAATCCGTCGTCGGCCAGCGATCGGGCGTGCGCCGTTGCCATCCGATCGGCTAAATCTTTGGGGGTGCGAGGCATCACCATGCTCCATGCCGGACGTCCTTCTTACTTGTTCTGTCGCCACTTTGGCCGGTCCGGATTTCTGCTTCATCTTCCCTGCAGTTACGATGAAGCAGAAATCCTTCTATTCGGGAGGTTTCCTAATTGGTCTCAGAGGTGCTGACAGCAACAAGCCAGAAAGGATCGTGCACGCGGCCGCGGACTGGCACGCCAACACACCCGGCGACTTGCTTCGGATACGGGTGGAACTGGGATTAGACACCTCGCAGACCTGGGATCCTGCAACCAGCCTTTCCGTGATTGATGCGGCAGTCTTCAGTGAAAAAATCCGAGACTGGCCGCAACAATAAGTCCGAACCCCATAATAAATGCGATAAGCCCGAAGCTGCCTGCGACGAGGAACAGATTGTTTGTCGGCTGCTGAGGCATTCGGTCAGCCCTGTCGTGGTCCATGATGATCCTCCTATTTTCTTAGATTACACGCTGGTTCCGACAATGTTCCCGCACGTTGCGAAAACCTTGGGCTATAGGCGGAGCGATGTAAGGTCCTCAGGGACGCCGAAGGCTCAATGGATCGCGGTCGCAAGTTGTCGACATCCGGTCTGTGACGGCCAGCGCATTGCGTAAAAGCCACAAAACGACTTCTTCGCCTGCTGTTAAACACGCTGCGACCGCGATCCCCTACTGATTCCGCGAACGTTTCGTTGTTCAGGTGATTGAGACTAGTAGGGATCGAGGTCGCTCTATTACCCAAATGTGTCACATGATCGTGACGCGCTGAAGGATCGACAGCAATGGAGATTGCGCTAAGCTCGTGAGGCAAGCTCAACCTACCTTGGGAGACTTGACATGTCAGATCATAGCGAAATCGTGTATTCGACATCGGAAGGGATGGATTACCCGGCGCACGAGCGGCAATTTAAGGCTTTCATCAAGATAGGGATGATCGCCACAGCGGCCGTGGCCACCGTTGTCATTTTGTTGGCGATTTTCCTCGGTTGATACCCCGGTCGTTGTTGCGGCCGTCCCTGATTTAGTTCGCTGGCGATGTGGCCCACCACATTAGTTATGTGAGTTGTGTGCGGGATCCGATGCCACGCGCCATCACAAACCACCGGCACGACGCCCGTTGGGGCATGAGAATGAGGCTCTTGCGCACGTTGTGAGTGCTTCGACTTCATCCCGATCGATGGGCGCCGTGCCGTCTTTCGCTGTGTAAAGCGCTATATTATTAAGCGCCGGGATCCGCTAATAGCCCCGTCAACTTCGATCCGACGTGCTATCTCACCGCCGGCCGTCCCCCCAACTTGGACATATCAGGGGTGAAGATGCGGGAGGCCTTCCAGCTAATTTGCAGCTAATCTAGGCATATGGTCTTTTCGCTGCGAACCCGTCGAAGCGGCTCAACCTCACCTCACGTCCGTCCGGAAGGTGATGTGCTATCCCGTGTACCGATTACCTTCGTGAAGGATGACGTGTGCGGCGGGTGGAATGCGCGTATGCCGGCATACGTAAAAAGAACACCACGGAGGCGAGAATTGACCTCAGAATCAGACCGCCGAGACCGGCGGCCAGCGTCAAGAAAACCTTGAGTATGGCAGTCATTGGACCATTCCTTCTCTCAATAAACCCTTTGCACGTTAACTCAGCGTTGCATCACTCCGTTCCGCGTCAGGATAAACGACCCCGTGAAGCCTGGTGAACCAATCCTGTTTCGAAATGTTAGCATCCATCACCGCACGGCCCTTGGCTTCCATCGGTGATGAGAACGCCAGTGGCGCTCCCGCCTTCTTCCCTGGAAAGGAGTGCGCCATGTGCATACGGCAGCGTTTCAAGAAACCGTTTCAAGAGCGTCTTTCAGATTTCATTGCCGATGCCAGTGCGAAAGCTGGCTCCCTTCCGGATGGTCGGGAACGAGATGATCTGCTCAATAAGATCGATACGGCGCATGCTGCTGCAAATCTCTACAAATGGGCAAACTCGCCGGGATTGCAGTCGCCGAAGAAGTAGGGGTCGTCTCTCTATTTCGACTTTTTATCCGGAAATTTCTCTCCTTCGAAGGAAGCGCCGCGGGCCTAAGCCCCACATGTCGCGTTGTTGATTTTCTGAGCAAACGCAGGCCAGCCAGTCCGATATAAGCTGGCGGCTTGTAAGTTGTTTGTCGCTACGTTGTTTGTCGCTACGTTCTAAGTTCTAAGGCAGACTTTTTCCTCAGTTATCTTTTTCTCGCTTCCTCGGTCAGCTGAAGGACCGCGGTTCCTTCCTTACGGTTTGTTCACTCGCATGAGCTGCCTGTCTAAGGCGCAGCCCACTCGATTCTGGACGCAATCTCTCTCAATTAAGAGGCCGAAGTTTCACCGGAACGCATCCGGAGCATACCGGTTGACATCACATGGCTAACCGAAACGGAGTTTCTGATGACTGATCAGAGCGACCTAATCGCCAGCGATAAAGAGGCGGGCAAAGCTATCTATGGGGCCGAGAACAAGAAGATAGGTTCCATCGAAAGCGTCATGATCGATAAGGACAGTGGGGAAATTGCCTACGCAGTCCTGAGCTTTGGCGGCTTTTTTGGTGTCGGGGACGAGCATTATCCGGTGCCTTGGAAACTGCTCCGATACGACTCCGAGCTTGGCGGCTACCGCAGCGACATAAGTGGCAACCGCTTGAAGGGCGCGCCCAAACATGGCTCTGAACTCTATGACTGGACGGCCCGCCGCGCGGAGCTGGACGACTACTACAACGATGTCGTGATACGCCCGGGTTAAATGGCCCTGGATGATGGGGTGCAGAGCGATCGGGGCTGAAGATCGTGGCCCGTCTGCTGTCAACAAAGCCTTTCTCAGGAGGAACGATGGTAAAGGAAGAAAACGGACGCATAGTCGAGACTGCAATGGAAGCGCGAGGAGCTGAGCGAGGTCCCACAATACGTAACGTGCTGGTTGCGGGGACTGGGCTGGTCGTGGCGGCCTTCGTAATTGTCTATCTCGTCTATTTTGCAGCCTGAGTTGACCGGGATCGATGAGACGGGCCGCCGAGAAATCGGCGGCCCTTCCTGTAATAAACTAGCTGTAGCAAAAGGCGGCTTGCCCGAAGCCAACACGGCCGGTTGCACATTGTAGCCATATCAGATTCACCGAATGACCGCACAAACCTCCGGCGTTCGACATTTTCGGGCGATATATTGCGGTATCTACCTAAACCGGAGGGATCATGCGCGCATTTACATTATCAACAGTCGCCGCTTTGCTTGTAGCTGGATCGCCCTGGGCAGCAGCGCAAACTGCACCAGCGCCTTCTCAGTCCCAGACTTCATCATCCCAGACGAAATCTGGGGAAGGCATCGCAATTCGAAGTATCCAGGTTATCGATGTTGAAGAACTGAAAGCGGATGCCCGCTCACAGGTTGAGGCTCTTGTCACAAATGCAAAGCAGGAAGAGATCAAATCCCTGCGGGCCTCCATCGAGGCGATTCCACAGGCCGTGTCAGCGCTAAAGGCAAAAGGTCGCAGCTCGGCGCAGGTTGTCGCCGTCAATATCGACAAGGAAGGCGTTCTGACCATGTTTACGAAGAAGCCCACCTGATCTGGCGACATCGTTTACAAAGACCAACAAGCTTTTTGAACCAGCATAGGAACAGCCATGAAACTTACTGCGACTCAGGTGCAGCAGACCCTGAACCAGATGGATGCACAGGTTCTGCCAGACGATCATCCGGCAGCTCGTAAATTGAGTGAGGTGTTCGGTGACCACACCTTCTTTGTAGACGGGACCGGCCTGAAAGTTCTGGAATCGACAGGGCCGGCGGCAGCGGAAGCTCAAACGGGTTCGGTAGTCAGTCTCGCCGATTGGAACGATGAAAAATTCAGCAGCTTGAAGCCTCACGACCCGACGCTAACGGGCACGGTGATCGTCCTGGGACAGTCGAAACAGTGATGCGACTGCTAGTCTCGTTCCGTGCCGCCGCTTCTTTCATTCATATATGGCTCGACTATTTCGCCCAGTCGATCCTCAGGCCATTCTTACGACAACCAGATGTTGCTCAATGGACCATCTGTGTTAAACAACACTTCTAACGATTAATAGGAGTGCTGATTTGTCTAAGAAGACAAAGACTATTCGCCGCGAGTGGACTAAGGACGACGTGAAAACCCTGAAGTCACTTGCAAAGCAAAAGGCCGGTGTCACGCGGATTGCAAAAACGTTGAAGCGCACTCCCGGCGCAACGGCGGCGAAAGCTCATATACTCGGAGTATCGCTAAGCACGCAGTAGTGGGTCGTCCAGCGCCGTCTCGCTATCAATTCTTGACCCACCGCTGATCGCCAGGCGCTGTACGTTGGCATAGCAGGACCGGTGATCCTGCCGGCGGTGAGTACACTGACGCGGGTGTGTCGCGACTCGCCTGGTGTTGGTGCCGGGCGATGAGGCGCAGGCCGGTTGGTGAAAGGCGATGCCAGACAAAGAAAATTTCGCCGCAGCGGTTGATTCAGGGAACGGCTTTCACTCACTCGTGAGATAGCCTGGCCGCTTCCGGATATAGTCCATGGAGCCTGTTTCAACTGCGTTGAATCGGGCTCGTCGCCTATCTTTTTGTTTGAGCATGATCTTTTTATCTTTTTCAAAAACCGGTTTCCACTTTTCGGGATCATGCTCTAGGATCGGGAAATGGTCGGCACTCGACAGCCGGTCTGACGCCCGGGTCCCGCGCGGGTCGGCAGTCCATTCCCGATAGGGTAGGAGGGCTCGATGAACGAGCGCCAGGCTCTGATCTCGATCAAAAGATTAATTAAGGCGACAAACGAGCTCGATGACATCGAAGCTGTTCGGGATCAGCTTCATACGATGCTCCTCGTCGCAAATCATGCGCTTCGTCCTATCGAACGCAGGCCAGCGAAGAGATAGAAGCCCTGCCGAAACAGTGTCTGTGAGTCCGGCATCGGATTGTAGCATCATCGTGTGCAAGATCGTGCAGGGGATACAGGAGACCGCCGCTCGCAAGCGTAGATCCAGTATAACGCCCAACTACCCTCCGAATCAGCATTGCGCCGCGCCGATAGCGCCTGAGTACCGTGCCGGAGCAGGATCTCCACGCTGGCTGCGAATCAAAGAACACGGGGTTGACCGGAACACTTCTCGTCTCCCGCGGTTACCCAAAATCTCGGGGGCGTGAGGCCAGCCGACATGACCTTATTCCTGAGCAAAATTCTGGTTCCAATTGCGGTGGCCTCGGTGGTCATCGTGTTGCTGATGGGTCTGATTAACATGATGCGCGGCGGCAGCCCCAACCGCTCGCAGAACCTGATGCGAATGCGCATCCTCATGCAGTTCATTGCGATTGTCATCACCATGACGACGATCTGGATGATGGGGGGACAGCAATAGGTCGCGCGCCATGCCGGAAACCCTGCGCATTACTTTACCTGGCGCATGGAGGGTGCGTGGTCGGCCAATCTCCGCCTCGGTGGTAGAGCAGCCGCTTCTTTTTGCCGGCAGCCGCTTATTGTCCAATCCGGATAATTTTAGGCGTCAGTGAAAATTGATCTCAGCACTTTTTAGCTATGTTCAGGCGTCGGCTGGAGATCGTTACAATGCCTGCGCTGCTCGAAGATCACGGATTACCCCTTGTCCAATTGAAAGAGCGGCGTCGCGACCTGATAGTCGCGCTGATGGGACAACATGGCCCACTGTCGAAACAACAGATCGCGGAAATCGCCTCCATCCAAAGTGCGATCGTTGCCTTTGAGGCAGTTCTCGATGACCTGGACGCCGAGGCGGAAGTCGCCTTGCGAGAACGCGCGGCATAGTCCCTCGCTCCGACAACTGCATCCAGTCGTTTACCGGCCATTCACCATGGGAATCCGACCTCAGCTTCAGGGGGTGGAGAGGCCAGCACGTTTCGCCGTCATCTCCGAGTTGTGGTGAATCGAATGTATGCGGCGCGCCTCTCAGAGAGACGTGCCCGCAAAGTTGTGGACTAGCGTTTTCCAGCGAAGTGGATCCTGTTCGCGTGAAGAAAGCGCGTCAAATCAAGAATCCGGAGTTTTTGACCGCGCTGTGTGTATCGGGTGGGCGAGCGCCGAAGGGGCGCTCGCCCGTTGCCGTGAAGCGGGAAAACTCTAGCCGCAAGAACAGCTCTGCTCCTCTTTGAGGTCCGCGGCGGCTTCAGTGCGTGCGCCGTCGGCCACCTTCGACACCGACTGAACGGTTGGACCCTTGTTGAACGGGCAGGGACCCGTCGAACCGATCGTTGAATCGGAGAAATAGGTCCGTGTCTGGTTGATCCAGGGACCGTTGCCGGTGCCGAATGGCGACCAGGTCCAGAAGGACCATCCAAAGAGCGCGCCATTGCAGCACCCTTCGTAACTGCGACGGAAGGGGGACCAACTGAACCTGGTGCGCCAGGGAAGGAAGTCATACCGGTATTTAACTTCTGTTTTCGTCTTCCTGCAGGGATAGGGGATGAAGCCCCACTTCCAGCACACGCCCCAGTAACGAATCGTGATTGTCTCTCGCATCCCGCAAGTCATGGCAATTTTCTCCTCTTTTGAGATGAGACCCCTTGGTCTCCCATGACGTGCATGATGAAGCTCTCGATCGGCTCGCACAGTGAGGTGAATCACACAGGCTCGAAACCCTCAGGACGAACTGGTTTAACGGGTTGCGCCATTGAACTGGCAAGACGTTGATCGCCGGGAGCAAGCCTACAGGGTCCGCGTTGATGAGGTGGACTGCCACCGCAGCGCCGACCGCCGGTTTGGCGGCGTAGCGTGTTGTTCGTCTCAATCCGGCCGGACTGGGCAAGACGGGGGCCCTCAACCCGTCTTATGATTTATGATTGGTTATGATTGTTCTTTGGTTTTCCAACCTTTAAGAGTGTCTGTCATGCGCACGCTGCAACGCATGGTCGATTTTGTAAAAAGCCAGTTTTCTTCAGAAGACGACAAGCAACTTTTATTTGGCTTTTTTCTAGCCATGGCTTTTGGTTTTGCGATCATCATCGTACGTCGATGGTTGAGCTAGGGCGATGCTTGTCGAGACACTCACAAGAGTGCGCACCTGCCCCCAAGGCTGGCAGCCCGGCGGCGGACGGGATGGTTGTTGGCAGTCGCCGTGCCGCTGGTTACGGGCTGCTGGAGTGGGATCAGAAAAAGTATGATGCGGGTTCCCGCCCACATCCGCTTCTTAAAATACTGGAATGCCGCTCACGATTGCTGGTCATGACTTTGGATCGGTTCGATCCGAAATCGTCGTAATCTAGTGGTCCAATTCTAACATTTGCATCCCGTTGCCGCAGGGAGTTCTTGCAAATGTTAGAATCAAAGGACCACTAGCAACTATCAGGTTTCTAGTGGAGTTTTGAATTTGACATTCGCCTGACAGGTTCGCTGCAAAGTGGGTAGCGAATGTCAAATTCACTCCACTAGGGTACGCCGAATTTGACAAGCCCGATGACGGCAATGAATGCAAGCAGCACCACCAGGGCGCCGATCATGTAACTGTTGCGGCGGCCTCTGTCTCTGCCGCCCTCGAATTCCCGGGTTGAGCTGCGCCAGTGGCGAAGATCATTCATTCTGGTTTGCTGCTGTTGTCATGGAAACCTCTATTCATTTTACCCCTGAATGCTCGTCGAACAAGCGGCTGTGGTGGGAACGCCCGGCATTTGTCCATTGTGAGCGCGGTGACGATTCTCACTCGTCATTGAAAAAGCTGCGGTTTTTAGTCGCGGCCAGTGTTCTGCGTCGCCGGCTGCGCACCCGATTGTTCTTGATCGCGTAAAATTGGTGTTTATCCTTGCCGCCGATGTATCGTTGTTGGCTCCTGAAAAAGAACGAATTTAATGCTGACCATCATATTTGGCGTCGTCGGACTCGTTTTGAGCTTCGGATTTTCCGTTCCGCCAGAACTCTCGATGCTTCGGCTCGTCGCGCCGGTGGGAGTGATGGCGGGATATCACGCTGGCCAGCTTGTCGGCAGGTTCGTTAGACCGCGCCCCAAAAGATTCCTGACCTTGTTCGTGAGCGCGATCTTTTGCGCTTACTTTGCGTTTGCTTATGTCCAGACGTTGGGTTTGGGATCAGCCGACACGTCAGACATCGTGAATCTTGGTGTGCTCCTCGGCCTGTCTTTTTTCTGGCTGGGATTTTTGCTGCCCTTCACGCGTGCTCCGAAGGAAATCATGAACCTGCTGTCAAAGGCGCGCGAACGTTCCCGGGATTAAGCCGACAAATCGGGTAGGGCTGACCAGAATACCAAAATCCGCCAGGCGCGCCGCAACGCCGTCCGCGAGGTATTCGCGGCGGTCGCAGGTGCCATGTGTCCAAGACCAAAAATTAAGCCCGGTTCCCTCTTACATAATCAGATGTCAGGCTGTATAAGATATATAGAAAATATATCATTGAGTGCCGCGATGTTGAATTTACAAGTTCTGTAAGGCACCGAAAACTTCCGCTCGCGACTTCGTCTGGTTTCCCCGTCCGGGGGCGCGGAAACCGCACGATCATGATTTCGACACGCAGGCCGATTCGCGGTGCTCCGATTCCGCCGGAGCCACCCGAAACGGTCAGCTCAGCAAAATGAAAGGCATGGCTATGGAAGGTATGGGCAAGGGTCGAATCGTTATTTTGATAGCGTTGGTGACCATACTCTTTGGTGCAGGCGTTTGGGCGATCACATTCTGGAATGAGACCTCCGGCGTCGAGATGAGCAAACACGGTTGGATCGCGCTCGGCCTTGGCACGTTCTTTTCACTTGTCATCGGTTGCGGATTGATGGCGCTGATGTTCTTCAGCAGCCGCAGCGGGCATGATGAGGCGGCGGATCCGTTCCGGAAACACAACCCGCCTTCGACATAACCCTTCGAGCGGTCAGGCGCTTGGCTCGGTTTTGAAATCAAGACCGATGTCGAGAATACTGATGCTGTGCGTCAGCCAGCCAATCGAAATCAGGTCAACGCCGGTTGAGGCGACCGATGGCGCGGTCGCCGGCGTGATGCGGCCAGAGGCTTCGGTTACCGCCCGGCCGCCAACCATCGCGACGGCTTTCCGGAGCGTGTCCGGGTTCATGTTGTCGAGCAGCACTGCATCGATCCCTTGATCGAGCGCCTCGCGCAGTTGATCGAGCGTGTCCACCTCCAGCTCGATCTTGACCAGATGTCCGACGCAGGCCTTTGCGCGCTTCAGCGCCTCGGTGACGCCGCCGGCGATTGCCACATGGTTGTCCTTGATGAGAACGGCATCGTCGAGGCCGAACCGGTGATTGCTGCCGCCGCCGACACGAACCGCGTATTTTTCCACCGCGCGCAAACCGGGCGTCGTCTTGCGGGTGCAGACGATCTTCGCCTTGTAGTCTTGAACCGCGGCGACCACCGATGCCGTCGCCGTGGCGATTCCGCTCAGGCGGCACAGGAAATTCAGTGCGACACGCTCGGCAGTCAGAATGCCTCGGGCGGGACCGGACAGGGTCGCGATCACGTCGCCCGGCTGGACAGTTGCGCTGTCGTCGTGGGCGATGTGCATCTCGATCGCCGGATCGATGAGTTGGAAGGCGAGCCGCGCCAGATCGAGCCCGGCGACGGTTCCTTGCTGGCGAGCGACGATGAGGGTGGTGGCCCGGTGGCCGCTCGGCACGATCGCATCGGTCGTGAGGTCGCCTGCGCGGCCGAGGTCTTCAAGCAAGGCCGCGCGAACCAGCGGTTCGATCAGGATGCGCGGAAGGGCCGGGGAGGGCATCGTGTTCCTTAGCTGACGGGATCGGCGATGTAGTTTTGTGCTGCGTCGAGCGCATCGCACAGGCGCAGCGTCGTTCGCGTCGCGCGGGTTGCATGTTCGGGAAAGTCGGTGCGCGCATGTGCGCCGCGGGTTTCCTCGCGACGAAGCGCGGCGGTTACGATCATCAAGGCGACGATGGCCGGATCGCTTGCGGCCTGCTGCGAGGTCGCAAGCGGTAACAAAGCGCGCGCGGCTGCCCGCAATCCTTCTCCGTCGCGCAGCACCCCGGCCGCGCGCGACAGGATCGGCCGGATCAAGGCGGGATCGCTGCTGCTGATGCGTCCGGCGGGTATCCTGGCGTCCTGCCGCCTCGCAGACGGCGTGCCGGCGATGTCCTGCGCGACAAAACCACCGCATACCACCGCCTCGAGCAGCGAATTGCTCGCCAGCCGGTTCGCGCCATGAAGACCCGTGCAGGCGACTTCGCCGCATGCCCAGAGACCGTCGATCGACGTGCGTCCGCGTCTGTCGACGGAAATTCCACCCATGTGATAATGCGCGGCCGGACGGACCGGGATCGGTTGCGCTGCGGGATCGATTTCTGCCTCGCGACAGAAAGAGGTGATCGCCGGGAAACGCCGGGCGAAGTCGACCCCTCGCAAGTTCCGCGCATCGAGAAAAACACGGTGACCCATCGTCATGTGCCGCCACACGGCGCGCGCGACGACGTCGCGAGGCGCAAGCTCGGCGCCGGGCATATCCGCCATGAAGCGATCGCCTTTTTCATCAATGAGGATCGCCCCTTCGCCGCGCACGGCCTCGCTGATGAGTTTCAGCGGGAAGGAGCCGGTGTCGAGCGCGGTCGGATGAAACTGGATGAATTCGAGATCGGCCATGAGCGCGCCGGCCCTTGCCGCGAGTGCGAGGCCCTGGCCGCACGATCCTGCCGGATTGGTCCCGTAGAGGAATAGCCCGCCGACGCCTCCGGTCGCGATGACGACGCGGTCGGTGGCGAAAGCCACGGGATCGCGGTCGGTCTGGCACACGACCCCTTTCACCGTATTGTTCTCGACGATCAGTCGCTGCGCGCGGGTCGCCTCGCACACGGTGATCGAAGGTGTCTCGTAGACCCGGCGAGCGAGGGTGCGGATGATATCGCGTCCGCTCGCGTCCCCTCCCGCATGGACGATCCGGCGGCGCGAATGGGCCGCTTCAAGGCCAAGCGCGAGGTTTCCGGCGGCGTCGCGATCAAAAGCCACGCCGAGATGAGACAGCCGTTCGATCGCAGCCGGCGCAGCGCCGAGGATTGCCGCGGCGACAGCCTCGTCGCAAAGGCCGTCGCCCGCGGCAAGGGTGTCCGCCAGATGCAACGATACGTCGTCATCCGGCCCGATGCTGGCGGCAATGCCGCCTTGCGCCAGAATGCTGGATGTTTCCAGGCCCAATGATGCGCTGCTCAGAAGCAGCACCGGCTGCGGCGCCAGCGCGAGCGCCGTCATCAGCCCTGCGAGGCCCCCGCCGATGACGACGGCGGCGCCGCTCGTATCATGAAGCGCCGTCATCCGACCGCCAGCATGCGCTCGACAGCAAGGCGCGCGCGGGCGGCGACCTCCGGCTCGATCGTGACTTCGTGCCGCATCGTCTCCAGCGCCTGGCGGATGTTGCCGAGCGTGATCTTCTTCATGTGTGGGCACAGACTGCAGGGACGGATGAACTCAAGGTCGGGATGATCGGCGGCGATGTTGTCGCTCATCGAGCATTCCGTCAGCAGTACGAGACGGCTCGGCCGCCGGGTGGCGACATAAGATGCCATCGCGGCGGTCGATCCGGCGAAATCGGCTTCCGCCACGACTGAGGGCGGGCATTCCGGGTGCGCCAGCACCACGACGCCGGGGTGGTTTTCCCGAAGTTGCCGCACCTCGTCGGCGTTGAAACGCTCGTGAACCTCGCAATGCCCGGTCCACGCGATGATCTTGACGTGGGTCTCGGCAGCGACGTTCTTCGCCAGATATTCGTCGGGCATCATGATGACGCGCTCGACGCCGAGCGACTCGACGACGGCCTTCGCATTGCCTGATGTGCAGCAGATGTCGGATTCAGCCTTCACCGCCGCCGATGTGTTCACATAGGTGACGATCGGAACGCCGGGATAGGTTTGCCGCAACAGCCGCACGTCTTCCGGCGTGATGGAATCCGCAAGCGAGCAGCCGGCGCCGCGGTCCGGGATCAGGACCGTTTTCGATGGATTGAGCAGCTTGGCCGTTTCGGCCATGAAATGCACGCCGGCGAGCACGATCACGTCGGCCTTCACCTTCGTGGCCTCGCGGGCCAGCGCAAGACTGTCGCCGACGATGTCGGAGATGCCGTGAAAGATCTCGGGCGTCTGGTAGTTGTGCGCGAGGATGACGGCGTTACGTCGTTTCTTCAGCTCGATGATCGCATCGACATCGTCGGCGAATGTGAGCCATTCGATCTCGGGGATCGCGTGCCGCACTTTGGGGTAGATCCGGGTCGACGGTCGTACTTCCAGGATTGCCGACATGACTACACTCCACTCAGACGCTATTATACTGATGTTGAGTATAAGTCTTGTCAAGACCCGGAAATGGGTAATTTGGTCCCAGCGATCGCGCGCTCAGCCAGCACCGCGCGCCGGAAACGAAAGAGTTTTGCCGGCCGTCCGCCTGTTTCCTGGCTCGTCTCGCCGGTGTCCTCGACCAACTCCTGCTGCTCGATCAAGCGGCGAAAGTTCGGTTTGTGCACAAGTTTTCCAGCCAAGGCCTCAACGCAGCGTTGCAATTGCAACAGCGTGAACGTGTCCGGCATCAGTTCGAATACGACGGGGCGATATTTGATCTTGGCCCGGAGCCGCGCGATCCCGGTCGCCAGAATCCGGCGGTGGTCCAGGATCATGGAATCGCCCGGCACGACAGTTGCTGCTCGGGCGGACGGGCGATCGTCGCCGCGCAGGGCTTCGGGGATCAGCCGCGCCTCGTAGAGCAACTCGTAACGTTGCAGGACCAGTTCCTCGTTCCAGACATGGCCGTCGAAACCGAACAGCATCGCCGCCCGTTGCTGGCGAGCGCGCCGGGCCGCCCGGTCAGGCGCTTCTTCGCTCCAGGCGGCGAGGCCGGCGCGCAGCATCTTTTCCATGGGCGGCGCGCCGAGGCGATGATCCTCCCAGGGGAAATAGCCATACCAGCTTCGCCAGTTCGTCTCATGGCGGCCGGACCCCGCCTGTTCACGCGTGAGACCGAGGTAACTGATCGAGATGACGCGCTGGTCGACGGTCCCGGTGCGATCCCGGTCCGCGAAGGTGTAGAGTTGCTCGACATAGCCCAGCGGCAGCCGCGTCTGGCGCTCGACCCAGGCTCGCAGTCCCGATTGCAGCGACCGATGCGCCAGTTCGAACGGACCGGACGGCAGCGCGTGCTGATCCTGAATTGTCAGGACACGCGGGTCGCCGGAGTTGACGGCGACCAACAGCGCGATCAGATCCGCCGCGATTCCCTGTTTGGAGGCGGCAGACATCGAACGCGTACGCGTCCTGGGCCGGATGTTGCCGAGCGGATCACTCATTTGAAGGTCAGGCGCCGGTGTGTCGGGTTGCGGACATTGGCAGGCAGTCGTGTCTCATATGGGCAGTATTCGGCGCAATATTCAACCGCACGTCCCCGGCCCGTGGCCCCGACGATGATATCGCCCAGCGTCGTTAGCGTTGCGTTAGAGGTGACGGCAAGATAGTCATGCGGCCAGGATCACCCTCCACCTTGCGGCCAGCCATGATACGTCACATCGTTTTGTTCACCGCGAAAGACAAGTGCGACATCGACAAGATGATCGACGGTCTGTCGCTTCTCATGGCGATCCCGCATGCGCGCCGGCTCGAGGTCACCCGCAACCGGAAGACCGATCAGCTTGGAAACGATATCGATGTCGTCGTTTACGGTGAGTTCGACAGCGAGGCGGAACTCGCCGCGTACAAGGCGCATGAGCTGTACCATGAATCGACAAAGCGGGTGCGGCCGCTCCGGGACTTGCGGTTTGCTGCGGATTACGACGTCAAGTCGGAGTAGCTCGCAGCACGGGCCTGGTGCTTCGGGGCCGGCCGGGAGACATCGTAATGCATGAGATCTACACCGCCGATCTGAAGGCGCTCGCGGACCGCGGCCGTTTCCGTTCGCTGCGCGGTCACTCGGGCATCGATCTCGCCTCCAACGACTATCTTGGTTTGGCTGACTCTGCGGAACTGCGACAAGCCGCTGTCGATGCGCTGGGGCGAGGGGTGCCGGTGGGAGCCGGCGGGTCACGGCTGTTGCGCGGCAATCATCCTGAACACGAAGCGCTGGAGCGCGAAGCGGCGGCCTATTTCGGCGCCGACGCCGCGCTCTATTTCGGCGGCGGCTATGTCGCCAACTTCGCGATTTTTTCGACGCTGCCGCAACGCGGCGATCTCGTGGTGCATGACCAACTGGTCCACGCCAGCGTTCATGAAGGCATTCGTCGTGGACGCGCCGAAGCCGTCGGCGTTGCGCACAACGATATCGATGCGTTTGATGCCGCGATCTCGAAATGGCGTGCGGCCGGCGGCACGGGCCGGCCCTGGTTGGCGGTTGAAAGCCTTTACAGCATGGACGGCGACAGCCCCAATCTCGCGGAGCTGTTTGTTGTCGCCGACCGTCACGATGCAATGGTCGTGATCGACGAGGCGCATGCAACGGGCGTGTTGGGTCCGCAGGGACGGGGGCTTGCCGCACCGTTCGAAGGGCGCGACAACGTCATCACGCTGCACACGTGTGGCAAGGCGCTGGGAACGTCCGGAGGCTTCATTCTCGCGCCGAAGACCATCCGCGACTTTCTGGTCAATCGCGCGCGTCCGTTCATTTTTGCCACCGCGCCTTCGCCCCTGATCGCTGCGGTAACGCGCGTGGCGCTGGAAATTTCCCGAACCGATCCCGAGCGTCGGGAGCGCCTGGCCCGCCTGGTGCGGTTTGCGGGAGGCGAGCTGCGGCGTCGTTGCAAGATTGAGCCGTCCGGCTCGCAGATCCTTCCGGTGATCGTCGGCTCCGATCCGGCTGCGGTCGCGCTGGCGGCGTCATTGCAGCGCAGGGGGTTCGATGTTCGGGCAATCCGCCCGCCGACCGTTCCCGAGGGCACCGCGCGGCTTCGCATCGCGCTGACGCTCCATGTCGATGAGGCGATCGTCACCGGTTTGTTCGCAGCTTTGGCCGAAGACATGCGAGCCGTTGCGTGAGTACGCGCATTGTCGTCACGGGCACGGACACCGGCATCGGCAAGACGGTTTTTTCAGCGGCGCTTGCCGGCGCGCTCGATGGCTTTTACTGGAAGCCGATTCAGTCGGGGCTGGACGAGGAAACCGACTCGCAAACCGTGATGAAATTGTCGGGGCTTTCCGCCGATCGTGTGCTGGGTGAAGCGTATCGGTTGCGGACGCCGGCGTCGCCGCACCTTGCCGCCGAGATTGACGGCGTCACGATCGACCACCAGAACCTAAAGATTCCCGAGACGGAACGCCCGCTGGTCGTCGAAGGCGCGGGCGGCTTGCTTGTGCCCCTGACGCGCAGCATCACCTATATCGACCTTATGGCGCGCTGGCGCGTTCCGGTGGTGCTCTGCGCCCGCACCACGCTCGGCACGATCAACCACAGTCTGTTGTCGATCGAGGCGCTGCGCGCGCGGGGCGTCGCGATGTTGGGCATCGCCTTCATCGGCGAAGAGAACGTCGAATCCGAGCGGATCATCACCGAGATGGGCAAGGTGCGGCGCCTCGGCCGGCTGCCGCACCTTGCGCCATTGACTTGCGATACGCTGCGCGAGGCTTTTGCCGGCGCGTTCAATATCGATGGCCTGAAAGCGTCGGCATGACGACATCGGCATCTCCCGTATGGCACCCGTTCACCCAGCATGCGGTGCAGCCGGATGCGATACCGATTGCAAGGGGCGAGGGCGCATGGCTCGAGACCGCCGACGGCCGGCGCATCTTCGATGCGATTTCGTCGTGGTGGGTGGTGACGCACGGCCATCGTCATCCTCGGATCGTGCAGGCGATCAAGGATCAGGCCGAGCGTCTCGATCAGGTGATCTTCGCCGGTTTCACCCACGAGCCGGCCGAGCGTCTGGCGCGCCTGCTTGTCGCCATGACGCCGCCGGGACTCGACTACGTCTTCTTTTCCGACAGCGGCTCGACCTCGGTCGAAGTCGCGCTGAAGATGGCGCTCGGCTTCTGGCGCAATCGCGGCGAGCGGCGCAGCCGCATCCTGACGCTGGAAGGGGCCTATCACGGCGACACCATCGGCGGCATGTCGGTCGGCGAGCGAGGTGTTTTCAACGCGCCGTATGACCCGCTGCTGTTCGATGTGGAGCGCATTCCCTTTCCCGCGGCGGGCCGCGAACAGGCGACGCTGGATGCGATCACGGCGGCATGCGGGAACGCCGGCGTTGCGGCGTTGATCGTGGAACCATTGATCCTTGGCGCCGGCGGCATGCTGATCTATCCGCCCTGGGTGCTCACGGAAATGAAACGGATCTGCGAGGCGCATGGTGTCTTGTTGATCGCCGACGAGGTGATGACCGGATGGGGCCGCACCGGAACGCGCTTCGCCTGCGAGCAGGCCGGCGTGACCCCGGATATCGCCTGCTACTCCAAGGGCCTTACCGGTGGTTCATTGCCGCTGGCGGTGACGCTGTGCCGTGCGGCCATTTTCGATGCGCATTATTCAACGGATCGCAGCAAGACCTTTTTCCACTCCAGTTCCTACACCGCGAACCCGATCGCCTGCGCGGCGGCTTGCGCCAACCTTGAGATCTGGCAAGACGAACCGGTGATGGAGCGCATCGCGGCAGTGGCGCGCGCGCATACGCACGGCCTCGACCGGTTTCGCGGGGACCGTCGTTTCATCAACGTCCGTCAGATCGGAAGCATCGCCGCGCTCGATGTCGCAACCAGCGACCCGGGCTATCTGGCCGGCATCGGGCCGCGCCTCTACGATGGTTTCCTTCGCCGCGGGTTGCTGGTGCGGCCGCTCGGCAACACGATCTATCTCATGCCGCCATATTGCAGCACGCCGCAGGAGCTTGAGCGCGCCTTCGATGCGATCGGCGAGATCGTCGACGGAATCGGATAGTTCCGATCAAAAGATCGACCATCCATGGCTTCCCGCGACCGCACCGAACACGGTCACAAGGCTGAGCCCGAGCAGAATCCAGTGCGCCCGATGCAGCCATGCGAAGGCGGTTTCCGGCCGCTCGGTTGCAAACCGATGGAAGTGGCGTCGCAAGACGAAGGGCTCGCCGATGAAGAGCACGATGGTGAACAACAGCCAGAGGCCGACCATGGCGTCCATCCACCAGAACGACGGCATCCGGAACCGATCCCAAAGATCAAGCTGCCACGTCATGTAGAGGCCGCTCAAGCCGACGATGATGACTGACGTTCGCGCCTGCCAGATGAAACGGCGCTCGATCGCTTCGAACGCCTTCAGCGGATTCTCCCCGAGGTCGCCGCGCCGGATTGCCGGCAGCGCGACCGTTGTCGCCATCGAGACGCCGCCGATCCAGACAACCACGGCAAGGACGTGGAGCGCACGCGCGACGATGATATCATCCATGAAGCACCCGCATCCTTGGTGACGATGGCAGCCGTTGGCCTTTCGAAGCGTATGGCAACGCCATTCGACAGGAGTTGCGCAAACGCAACTCCCTATCATTTTCGGCAAGCCGGGATTATCTTCGGCGAATGAGCAAGGCTCCTTCTCTGTCTCGGCAGGTCCTTTCAAACCTTGAACTCTTTCGAGGCTTGCCGCCGACAGCGCTGGACGAGGTCCTTTCCTGCGCCGCGACGCGTTCACTGGCCCGCGATTTTCGCGTGTTCAACCAGGGCGAAACCCGCGTGCGAGCCCATGTCCTCATCAATGGCTGGATCAGGATTTCTCAATCCGGCAGCGAGGGCGCGCAGATCGTCGTGCGCTTCATCGGACCCGGCGACATTTTCGGCGCGATCTCCCTGTTCACGGATCGGCGCTATCCGGCCGATGCCGACACCTTGACGGAGGCAACCGAGGCCAGCTGGAGTGACAGAGCCTTGCTCGATCTGATGAACAATCATCCTCAGATCGCCATCAATGCCGTCCGCATCGTCGGTCAGCGGCTTCAGGAGGCGCAGCATCGGGTTCGCGAACTTGCCACACAGCGTGCCGAACGACGCGTGGCTCATGCGTTGTTGCGGCTGTTGCGCCAGGTCGGCACCACGACGTCCCGAGGCATCGTCATCCGCTTCCCGCTTCGGCGGAAGGACATTGCCGATATCGCCGGAACGACGCTTTATTCCGCAAGCCGCATTCTCAGCGCCTGGGAGAGAGCCGGCTGGCTGAAGACGCTCGACCGGCGCATTGCGGTCGAAAGCCTCTCGGAGCTGATGCGAATCGCAGAGGACGAGAGTGGAAGGGACATCGCGGCGCCATCGCCGTAAGCGATCGAGAATGGCTCAGGTCCCGCCTCGACGATGAATATCCGGAAAGGTTCTGTGGCCGCTTTGACAATGGTGGCCCGAAGGTCGGACCGCGCCGGACAGACGTCTGATTTTTCGGCGGAAATGCCGTTCTCTTCGACGAAAGTGACATTGACAGATCTGTGACGAAGGGGACTTGTAGTAACGGTACCCTGATCGGCGCCGGCTAACGAGCGCTGCAGCCTGTCTGTCAGATTTCGGTGATGAGCTGAGTTTGCACATAAACATTTGGGAGGAGCATGCGCGATGAAGAAGATTTTTGAACAGGAATTGAATGCGGCGGTATCGCGCCGCTCCCTGTTGCAAGGCGGCGCGGCCCTGATCGGCGGCGTGATGCTGCCGGGCGGGCTGATCATGCCGGCCTTCGCCGACGACAAGCCGGCGATCGGCACCTGGCCGGCCGGCTCGTCCGGTTCGTCGGTGTCCATCGGCGTTGCGGTGCCGCGCACCGGCACCTACGCCGTGCAGGGCGAGGATGAGCTCAAGGGCTGGGAGCTGGCTGTCGACCATCTCAACTCCGGCCACGAACTGATGAAGAAACTGTCGCCGAAAACCAAGAAAGGCGTGCTCGGCAAGGAAGTGAAGCTGGTGGTCGCCGATTCCGGCGCCAAGCCGAACGAGGCCGTGCAGGCGCAGCAGCGTTTCATCACCCAGGACAAGATCGTGCTGATGACCGGGTCGACCTCCAGCGCGGTCGCGGTCGCTCTCAACAAGCTGGCGCAGCGCGAACACGTGCTCTACGTCGCCGGGATCTCCGGCTCCAACGACACCACCGGCAAGGATTGCGTGCGCTACGGATTCCGGCAGGGCTTCTACGGCCAGACCGCGGCGGCGGCGATCGCGCCGGTGCTGATCAAGCAGTTCGGCAAGGACAAAAAAGTCGCGTATATGACGCCGGACTATACCTACGGTCACACCGTGACCAAGTCGATGCAGGATATGACCAAGGATGCTGGCTGGACCACCGTGACCAACCAGGTCTCGCCGCTCGGTGCGCCGGACTACTCGTCCTACCTGCTCAACGTCGCCAACTCCGGTGCGGACCTTCTGATCAACGTCAACTGGGGCCATGATGCCGTGCTGTCGATCCAGCAGGCCAAGCAGTTCGGCGTGCTCGACAAGATGAAGCTCGTGGTTCCCTACCAGGTGCCGTTCCTGGCGCGCGAAGTCGGCGGCGGTCTGATGGCCGGCGTCTATGCCGCGACCGACTACTGGTGGACGGTCGAGGACAAGTATCCGCTCGCCAAGCTGTTCAACGAGTCGTTCAAGGCGAAATACGGCTACAATCCGGAGTGGGGCGCGGAAAACGCCTATGTCAGCTTCGCGCACTGGGCGCGCATGGTCGAGGAGGCCGGCACCTTCTATCCGCCTGATGTTATCAAGACCTGGGAGAAGGGCGAGACCATTCCCTCGCTGCTGGGCGACGTGCACTACAGGGCGGAAGACCACCAGTGCGTCCGTCCCGTCATCATCGTCAAGGGCAAGGATCCCAAGGCGATGAAGAACAATGAAGACTACTACGACATCGTCGAGATCGTCCCGGGTGAGGGCATCATCCAGAAGCCGGACGCTTTCGGTTGCAAGCTCGGCGACTATACCTGATTGCAAATGGACAACGGCGTCGCGGACGGTTAAGCACCGCCGCGGCGCCGGTTTCGCATCCCCTGTCTTTGTGAACAATATCCCTCCGGCCATCCTATCTGGCGATTGCGCGGCATGATCAACTGGCCAAATTTCGTCTCGCAACTTTTCAACGGGCTGGCGCTCGGCGCCTTGCTGGCGCTCATCAGCTCCGGATTGACCATCATCTACGGGACGCTCGGCGTGCTGAATCTCGCGCACGGCGCGATGTTCATGCTCGGCGGCTATGCCGGTTACGTCACGTACACGTATACCGGCTCGTTTATCCTCGCTGTTATCGGAGGATCGCTCTTTGTCATGATCCTTGGCATCGTGATGGAGCGCGTTATCATCCGCCACTTCTATAATCGCCCGCATGAAGATCAGCTTCTGGTGACGTTCGGCCTCGGCATCTGTTTCGTCGAGATCGTCCGGTTCATTTTTTCAAGCCAGTCGCTGGTGGTGCCGCCGCCGCCGCTGCTCCAGGGCATTACCTCGCTCGGATTCATGTACTATCCGACCTATCGCCTCGCGGTCGTCGGTATCGTCGCTGTCGCGCTGGCCGCCCTGTTCATCGTGCTCTATCGCACACGGCTGGGCATGATCGTGCGGGCCGGCATTGAAGATTCCGTCATGGTGGATTCGCTCGGGATCAACGTCTACCGGGTGTTCATGATCGTGTTCGGGATCGGCGCGATGGCGGCCGGCTTTGCCGGCATCATCAATGCGCCGGTGGTGTCGCTGACGCCCGGCATCGGCGACGACATCCTGGTCCAGACATTCGTGGTCGTGGTGATCGGTGGCGTCGGGTCATTTCCGGGCGCCATTCTGGGTGGGCTGATCGCCGGCGAGATCATCAGCATTACCTCGATGATCAATCCCGGTTATGCCTACGTCATGCTGTTCGTCGCCATGACCCTCGTGCTGGTGCTGCGTCCCCATGGCCTGCTCGGCGCCCAAGGACGCGATTGACCGCGATGTTGAAGCAGCGCCGTTTCCTGATTGAAGTTCTGACCGCGATCGGACTGATCGCCGCGCCGTTCGTGCTGCCGCATCTCGGCTTCGCGCCCAATACGGTGAACCGCATCCTGGTCTGGGGCCTGTTCGGCCTCGGTTTCGATATCCTGTTCGGGTTTACCGGCCTGCTGTCGTTCGGTCAGTCGGCGTTCTACGGTACCGGCGGTTTTGTGGCAGCCTACCTGCTGACCCGAGCCGGATTTCCGAATGTCTTTCTCGCGCTGGTGATCGGCATGGTCGCGGCTGCCGTGACCGGCTATTTCGTCGGCCTGATCGCGCTGCGCAGGACCGGTATCTATTTCGCCATGATCACGGTGGCGATCGCGGAGGTCTTCTACTTCGTCGAATTCAACCCGTTGGCGGAATGGACCGGAGGCGAGAACGGATTGCCCGGCGTGCCAACACCGAGCTTCAATCTCGGCTTCACGACGCTCCACTTTACCACCGGCTGGTCGCTCTACCAGTTTCTGGCGGCGTGCTATTTCGTCGGCGTGGTGATTGCGCTGCGCATCGTGCGCTCGCCGGTCGGTGCGATCTTAAGCGCGATCCGGGACAATCCGCTGCGCGCCACCGCGGTGGGCCACAATATTCATGGCTACAAACTGACGGCGTTCGTCATCGCCGCTGCCTATGCCGGTTTCGCCGGCGGCCTGCTCGGCGTGATGCAGGCGTTCATGCCGCCCGACGCTTTTATGTTCGAAACGTCCGGTCAGCTTATCATGCAGACCGCGATCGGCGGTCCTGGAACGCTGTTCGGTCCGCTGGTCGGCGCTGCGGTCTGGTTGTTTTTGCAGGATTTCCTGCAGTCGGCTCTTGGTCTTGGGGCTGCGTGGAAACTGGTGCTCGGCGCCGTGTTCGTGCTGCTCGTCTGTTTCCTGCGGCGCGGCATCATCGGCGGCCTTGTCGATCTTTATCGTCTTGCCGCCGGCAGGCGTACTGATCGGAAGCCGGCCGTGGCGTCGGCGAAGGCTTTGACGGCCGAGGAAGAACAAGCGATTGCCGAGGCCACTGTTGCAAAGCAGCCGGATCCTCCGCCGATGGCCCCGCTGAATCGCGCCGGCGACAGTTATGCCGGCCCGATCCTGCAGGCGACCGGGCTGACCAAGCGTTACGGCGGTCTGCTTGCCAACAGCGATATTGATTTCACCGTCAACCATGGCGAGTTACGCGGCATTATCGGCCCGAACGGTGCCGGCAAGTCGACGTTTTTCAAAATGCTGACCTGCGAGGTCGCGCCGACATCGGGCAAAATCGTGTTCGAGGGGCTCGATATCACCGGGATGAACGTCACCGACGTCTGCCAGCTCGGCCTGACCAAGAGCTATCAGGTCAATCAGCTGTTTTCGGGTCTGACGGTGCGCGAAAACCTGACCATTGCGGCGCTCTCGGAACTACGCGGCAAGTTCCGCCTCGACATGTTCCGCAGTCTTCAGAGCATTCCGGGATTGTCCGAACAGGTCGAACGCACGCTGGAACTCGTCAACCTGACGACGCGGCCGGACACGCCGGTGTCCGAGCTTGCCTACGGCGAAAAGCGAAGGCTGGAAATCGGATTGGCGCTGGCGACCTCGCCGAGCCTGCTGCTGCTCGACGAGCCGCTGGCCGGCATGAGCCCGCGCGAGCGCGTGGAAACGGTCAAGCTGCTGAAGTCCATCAGCAAGGGCCGCACCATGATCATCATTGACCACGACATGGATTCCTTGTTCGAACTCGTCGGGCGTGTCACGGTGTTGCAGGAAGGTCGAGTGCTGGTCGAGGGAACGCCGGACGAGATCAAGAATAACGCAGTGGTCCAGGAAGCCTATCTCGGGGGCGTGCACGGAGTGCTCGACGCATGAGCCTGCTCGAGGTCAAGGGTCTGAACAGCTATTACGGGGATTCCCACATCCTCTTCGACGTCTCGATGCGCGTCGAGCGCAACGAGGTCGTGGCGCTGCTCGGGCGTAACGGCGCCGGCAAGAGCACCACGCTGAAGAGCCTGATGGGCGTGATCACACCGCGCAGCGGCAGCGTGACCTTCGACGGCACCGATGTCGCCGGCCGCAAGAGCCACAAGATCGCGCAGGCCGGGATGCAACTCGTGCATGAGGAGCGCCGCATTTTCGGCAGCCTCAGCGTCGAGGAAAACATCGTGCTCGCGGGGCTGACGGCCTCCAAACGCTGGCCGCTCGGCCGCATCTATGAGATGTTTCCGCGGCTGAAGGAACGGCGCAATAACCGTGGCAACGAGCTATCTGGCGGCGAGCAGCAGATGCTGGCGATCGCGCGCGCTCTGATCCGCGATCCCAAGATCGTCCTGCTCGACGAGCCGTTCGAGGGGCTCGCGCCGGTGATCGTGAAAGATTTGATGAAAGCCTGCCGCGATCTGGCCGCCGCCGGCCAGACCATCGTGCTGGTGGAGCAGAACCTGGCGGCGACGCTCGCGCTCGCCCAGCGCATCTATATCATCAACAACGGCCATATCGTGCATGAGGGGCCGGCGAGGGAACTCAAGGCGCAGCCGGACATCCTGCAACGCTATCTCGGCGTTTAGGCCCCGCCGAGTGCGGCGATCAGCCGCGCCGCGTGATCCTCCAGCACTTTGACGTCCTCTTTCCGGCTCTGGGGCGGCAGCAATTGGACGCCCGACTTCATCGGCATGACGTGCATATGCAGGTGAAACACCACCTGTCCGCTGGCGGCTTCGCTGAACTGCTGGACGATGATGCCGTCCGCATCAAAGGCTTTCATGGCGGCGATCGCGATCGTCTTCGAGGTGCGCGCGACTTCAGCGAAATCGTCCGGTGAAATGTCGAGGATTCCGCGGGCAGGGGCCTTCGGAATCACCAAAGTGTGGCCGGGCACGCGCGGCATGATGTCCAGGAACGCGAACGTGCTCGCGTTTTCGTAGACCTGGAAGCACGGTATCTCGCCGCGAAGGATCTTCGCGAAAATATTCTGATCGTCGTAGGCCGGCACCTGCACCACCCTGTTCTGTTTCGGGATGCTACGCCCTGACGCGCGACCGCTCCGCCGGCCTTGTGGTCAGGCCAAGCTGGCTGATCCGCTCGCGCGTCAGTTGGTCCCGCGCGCCTTCCTCGATCAGCAGGTCAATGAATGCCAGCCGCTTCGATTCGTCCGTGGCCTCGGCCAGCAGGTTCCGGTAGCGCCTGTAGTCGTATCCCTTGTTCGGCTTGTCCATTATGCGTCTCGTGGTCTTTCCCGTCTTTGCGACCACTCTACGCGCAGGTGTGCAGTCGCGCTACGCGCTATGCACAGTTAGTTTCGGGCGGTGAGTCAGTTGCAGGGATGCCTGCGGCCGTCCTGTCCCCGATAGGAGGCGGCGCTTTGCTTGCAGCGCACGGCCGCCGGTCCGTCGTAATAGGCGAAAGGCTGGTCAGGCGTGACCGCGGGCCCGTAGTTGTGAAGGTAGATATCAGTCTCGGAGGAGTGATGTCGGTCATAACTATGGTGATGATGGTGCCTGTGGTGATGAGACCGGGCCAGCGCGGGCACGGAAAGGGCCATCGACGCCACGGCGGCCGCTGCAAGAATCCTGAATGTCATCATCGGGCCGATCTCCTGTGCTGCGGATCGCGTCGCATGGCGCTGCGCATGGCTTGATCCGGAACCGAGGTGGGTTTGTTCCATGTTCGGGCCCGCCCCGGTCGCTGTCAATGCCCCGTTATCGGCCTCCGCCAATCGCGCGCAGATCAGACGACCGAACATGGCGCCGCCGTGACGGCCTCCGACAGGGTAAGGTCGTGCATTCTTAAATATTGACGGGCGCGGGACAACCCCGCTGGATAGTGATATTCGAACCTGCAACACCTGCAACATAAGTCTCCCCGAAAGGCCCCCAGATGACGCTGCACACAGGACGACATTTTCTCCAGATCCCAGGCCCCACCAACGTGCCGGACCGCGTGCTGCGAGCCATCGATATGCCGGTTCTGGATCATCGCGGTCCGGAATTCGCGGTGCTCGGCTTTGCGGTGCTGGCGGCAATCCAGCGAATTTTCCGCACCAAGCAGCCGGTCATCATCTTTCCATCGTCGGGCACCGGCGCCTGGGAAGCCGCGATCGTCAACACGCTGTCGCCGGGCGACAAAGTGCTGATGGCTGAGACCGGCCAGTTCGCGACCTTGTGGCTCGCGATGGCCGGGAAGTTCAAGCTCGACGTCGATGTGCTGCCGACCGACTGGCGCCGCGGCGCGCCTTTGGACCTGATCGAGGAGCGGCTGAAGGCGGACCGGGAGCACAAGATCAAGGCCGTCATGATCGTGCACAACGAGACTTCGACGAGTTGCGTGACCTATCCGCTCGAGGTCCGCAAGGTTCTTGATCGCACCAAGCATCCGGCGCTGCTGATGGTCGACACCATCTCCGGCCTCGGCTCGCTCGAATACGAGCATGACGCCTGGGGCATCGACGTGTCGATCGCGGGTTCCCAGAAAGGCATGATGCTGCCGCCGGGCCTTGGGTTCAATGCGTTGTCGGAAAAATCGCTGGCGGCCTCGAAGGCCAACACCTCGACGCGGTCCTACTGGGACTGGCACGCCATGATCGCCAACAACAAGGAAGGCTCGTTTCCGTTCACGCCGGCCACCAATCTGCTCTACGGTTTGAAGGTTGCGATTGCGATGATGGAAGAGGAGGGCCTGGAGAACGTCTGGGCTCGCCACAAGCGTCACGGCGCTGCGACCCGCGCTGCCGTGAAGGCCTGGGGGCTGGATCTCGTCTGCCAGGATCCGCACGCCTATTCGCCGGCTCTGACCGCGGTGATGGTTCCTGGCGCACATGATGCCGATGCTTTCCGCAAGGTGGTGCTCGACAATTTCGACATGTCGCTCGGCGCCGGCCTCAACAAGCTCAAGGGCAAGGCTTTCCGCATCGGCCATCTCGGCCATATGAACGACCTGACGATGATTGGGGCGCTGGCCGGCATCGAAATGAGCCTCGATATCGCCAAGTTACCGCATCGCGCTGGCGGCGTTGCGGCGGCCATGGACGTGCTCAAGGGACGCGACGTTGCCGTGATGCCGAAGGCCGCCGTTGCCTGAACCGGGGATCGTCGGGAGGCTGGCGCGCGCCGCACCGACGTCCGCCGGCTCGCGGGACCCTGTCAACCGGAAGGCGCGGCAGTCGGCGGCGGTTTGCGGGTTCTCGAAACCATGCCGGCTGCAACGCCGACGCCGAGCACGTAAATCCAGCCCTCGACGTAATCGGAGAGGTGCGAATTGAACAGCGAATCGAAGATATTCTGGCTCACCACGATGGTGCCGAGCCAGGATATCCAGCGCATTTCCGTGAACAGCAGGAAATGCGTTATCCACATCGCATAAAGCAGTATCACTCCGATCGCGCCCCATTCGATCGCGAAATAGAGCGTCTGGTTGTGCGGGTTGGCGACGACCTGCTCATCGGTCACAGTTTTGCCAACGGCTTCGCGCTCGAAAAGAGTTTTTATCGAGCCCGTGCCGTGACCGATCAGCGGAGCGCTGCTGATGAACTTGCGTGCGTGGGACCAGTATTCGAGTCGAAGGCCAACGGAGGTGATCCGGCTATCTCGCAGCGAATATTCCTGCTGGATGCTGTCGATGCGCTTTCGCAGGTTGGGCGCAAGGAACCAAGTGAGCATCGCAGCAATGACGATCATCAGATTGAGCGCGATCGCACGGCGCCATCCGATGTATCGCAAGGTCGAAATCAGCAAAAGGACCGGAAGCGAGACAAGGGATGTCCGGGAAGACGCTACAAAGGCCATGTTGAGGAAGAAAGCGACGCCAAGCAAAGCAAATCCCGTCGCGGCATAGGGCCGTTGTTTCCGCCACATGACGACCGCAAGCGCGGCGGCGCCGAAGATGCACAACACGAATTCGACGCCCTGCGTGATCCAGTTCTTGACAGGAACGCCGATCGGGCGACCCGACGGCAGCACCGTTCGCGGATCGAGCCAGTTGAGCCAGGACAGCGCAAGCAGCGCCGTACACGACGCAAGGAAAGCGAGAAGAATCCTGATTCCATTTTCCGAGCGCTCGAACTGGTAGATCAGCAGCGGAATGGCCAGGAGCTTGGCCATCGTTCCTACAGCATAAGTCCGCGCTCCCAGGGGCGCATCGGCCCATGCCATTCCGGCGACCGCAAGACAAAACAGGGCGACGGGCAGCCAGCAGGCAGGGCGGCTGAGCTGCGTCCGGAACTGGAATATATCGATCACCGTCGCCAGGGTGATCAGCCAGAGCACAGTAAAGATGCCCAGGACGGTGGTCGACCAGGGCAGCGATATCGCCATCAAAATCGCGAACTGATCTGCCAGGCGCGATCTGCGCGAAACGCTGGCCCAATCGCCCCACAACCGGCGCGTCCACATCTCGTTTCCTGCCGCGGTGTTCTGGTCTGAGCTCGCGTACTGCATTCGAAATATCTGGTTCAGGGCGTGGAGTCGGACGTTTGGGCTGCGCCCGCCGCAACGGACTCCGGATTCGAAAGGAGTGGCAAAACTTGCGATTCCAGCGAACTTCTGAACTGCCACATCACCGCATGGCTGGAAAGTTGGAATGTTTCAAAGTACAAGTGAAGGCGTAGTCATCCCTTGGTCCGTTATGGCCGTTCACTGAGAGGCTCATAAGCGCTTTTCCGTTGAATACACGGTGGTCGGGAGAGTGTGCAACGAGCTTGAGAACCGTTTACGGCGGACGAACAAGAACATGCTTGATCTAGAACAGGAATAATTAGCTGAAGGGGCATTGGTGGGATCTGATGACCAAATCGCATGGCATATACTACTCGGTATTGTGACGAAGAGCGACGTCCGATCATTGGGGAGACGATGATGCGCCTCGTTATGCCTCTCGCTCATAGTCGGTCGCAACCACTGCGAATTGTCGTCACAGGTGCGGGCGGTTCCGTCGGTCGCGAGTTGGTCCCTCGTCTAGTCGCTGATGGTGCGAACCTGCTCCTCGTGGGACGAAATCCAGTCGCATTAGGTAAGTCGTTTTCGGGTTGTAAGGCTATCGGTTACGACGAAATTGCAACAAGAGCCATCGGCTATGACATGCTTATCCATTTGGCTGTCCTCAATAACAATATAAAAGCAGGTTACGACGACTTCGTGTCGGTGAATGTTGATCTGGCAATCGAAACTTACAGGCGGGCCCGAGAAGCAGGCGTTCGAAAGTTTATCTACGTGTCGTCCATACATGCGCTCGACCCATCGGCGTCGTCATTCTACGCAAAGACCAAACGAGAGGCCACAAAAAGACTGGAAGCGATGGCTGATGGAGACGTCTGCACCGTCTATCTTCCAGCAGTTACCGGTGAGAAGTTTTCCGGAAGGCTGTGTGTGCTAAACCGGCTTCCCAAGAGTATCCGGACCGTCGCGCTGGCTCTTTTTTCAACAATGAAGCCTACTGTGAGCGCTGACAGGATCGCGGCAGCGATCGCTGAGATTTCCGAACCGGCCGGTCCCAGCGACGCACGCATGATTGTGACCGATGGTCAGACCGAGAATCTTTTTTTTGCAGTCTGCAAGCGCATTGTTGATCTGGCGTTTGCTGTGGGCGTCGTAGTCCTGTTCGGTTGGCTGCTGATCATCATCGGGATCGCTATAAGGCTGGAATCCCGGGGACCCGCGTTTTTCCGTCAAATGCGTGTTGGATGGCACCAGCGTACGTTCACCTGCTTCAAGTTTCGGACCATGTATGTCGGGACGCGGAATACCGGTACTCATGAGGTTTCTGCCTCGTCGGTCACCAAATTGGGGGCGTTCCTCCGACGAACCAAGATCGACGAATTGCCTCAGGTGCTGAATATATTGATGAACGACATGAGCTTGGTAGGGCCTCGTCCCTCGTTGCCATCCCAGACGGAAGTGGTCGCTGCGCGCTTGCGCAGGGGCGTGTACGCCGCCAAGCCTGGTATAACTGGACTTTCCCAAATCCGTGGAATTGATATGAGCTCCCCGGAGAAGCTGGCCATCTCTGATGCGGACTATCTTAAGCTACAATCAATCGCACTTGAGTGTTACATTCTGGTGCAAACTGCTATCGGGAAAGGCGGGGGAGACAAGCTCCGAATAGCATGACACCCGTAGCATTTCGGTAGAAGCGTCGCAGTGGAAACATATCTCTCAATAGTCGCGGGCTTAACATCGTGGCCGGCAATGCTGGCTCCGTCGTTGGAGAGCCGAAGGCGAGTCTAGCCTGTGGTCACCTCGTAAATGGATTAAGACTAGCCGGTCGGGCAGCAGCACCCAGGTTGCGCAGCCCGTTCGATGACGGTTATGAACGTTCGCAGAACCGCCTAGGTGGTGAAGGGCTTGAGAATGGACACTGCCAACAAGAAAATTGCCGTCGTGGGTCTGGGTTATGTAGGCCTTCCCTTGGCCGTGGAATTCGGCAAGCAGAGGTCGGTGCTGGGATTTGATGTAAACCAGAAGCGAATTGATGAACTCCGTCGTAATTCGGACAGCACACTGGAAGTGAGTGACGAAGAGATCCGTTCCGCCATTGGGCTTGAGTTCAGTACCAATCTCGAGGATCTCGCGAACTGCAGCATTTTCATCGTGACCGTTCCCACCCCGATCGATCGGGCGAACCGGCCGGATCTATCACCCTTGCTTGCAGCGAGCAGGACGGTCGGGAGCGTGATGAAGTCGGGCGCCATCGTCGTCTACGAGTCCACGGTTTACCCTGGTTGCACCGAAGAGATTTGCGCCCCGGTGTTGGAGGCGTCGTCCGGACTCCGTTTCAACGAGGGTTTTTTCTGCGGCTATAGCCCCGAACGAATCAATCCTGGTGACAAGAGCCACCGATTGACCTCGATTCAGAAAGTGACGAGCGGAAGCACCCCCGAGGTCGCCGAAGCCGTCGACGGGCTGTATGCGCAGATTATAACGGCCGGCACACATCGTGCGAGTAGCATTCGCGTGGCGGAGGCCGCAAAAGTGATCGAGAATACGCAGCGCGATCTCAACATTGCCCTTATGAACGAGCTGAGCCTGATTTTTCAACGTCTCGGGATTGACACCTTGGAGGTCTTGAAGGCCGCCGAGACAAAATGGAACTTTCTTCCTTTCCGTCCGGGGCTGGTGGGTGGCCACTGTATTGGTGTGGATCCTTACTATCTCACCCATAAGGCTCAAGAAGTCGGTTATCACCCGGAGGTTATTCTAGCCGGTCGGCGTATCAACGACAACATGGCCGCTTACATTGCTGATGAAACTGTCAAGCTGATGCTGCGCAAGGGCAAACAAGTTCTCGGGGGCCACATTCTGGTGCTCGGTTTGACTTTCAAGGAAAACTGCCCAGACATACGAAACACAAAGGTCGTCGACATCGTCAGCCAACTGCAATCCTATAATGTAGGCGTTGATATATACGATCCGTGGGTTGATGCGGCCGAGGCGCATCATGAGTACGGCCTGCATTGTCTGTCGGAGCTGCCGGAAAACGGCCGTTATTCGGCAATCATCATTGCGGTTGGCCACAAAGAATTCGTCTCGATGGGTAGCGATGGCATTAGGGCGCTGGGCGAGCCTGGGGCCATCGTCTACGATGTCAAAGGAACACTGCCCGCTGGAACTGCCGACGGCCGGTTGTGATGGAAAACAGATGACCCGGTACGACCAAGTTAAACAATTGCTTCGCCAAAAGCCCCGGACTTGGCTGATCACCGGCGTTGCCGGGTTTATAGGCAGCAACCTGCTTGAGTCGCTGTTGAAGCTGGACCAGAAAGTCGTAGGTCTGGATAACTTCGCCACGGGTCATCAACGAAATCTCGATGAGGTCTCCTCGCTCGTAACCTCTGATCAGTGGTCGCGATTTCACTTCATCGAAGGAGATGTGCGCGAGCTTGAACATTGTACGAGCGCGATGCACTGGGACGAGGCAAGCATTGTCGATCACGTGCTCCACCAGGCAGCTCTTGGCAGCGTTCCCAGGAGCATTGCCGACCCAATATCGACAAACGCTGCAAATGTAACTGGTTTCCTGAATATGCTTGTGGCCGCTCGCGATGCGAAGGTGCGCAGTTTTACCTATGCCGCAAGTAGTAGCACATATGGCGATCATCCCGACCTGCCGAAAGTGGAGGACAGGATTGGGCGCCCTCTTAGCCCCTACGCTGTCACCAAGTATGTCAACGAACTTTATGCGAATGTGTTTGCGCGAAGCTATGGTTTCCGGACAATCGGACTGAGATATTTCAATGTCTTTGGTCCACGACAAGATCCAAATGGAGCTTATGCCGCTGTCATTCCAAAATGGACTTCGAGTTTGATAAACGGAGAGCCCGTATATATTAATGGCGATGGTGACACGAGTCGGGATTTTTGCTTTATCGCGAATGCTGTTCAGGCGAATATTTTGGCGGCCCTGACCGATTCAGATGATGCTCTTAATCAGGTTTATAATGTAGCGGTCGGCAATCGCACGTCGTTGACTGAGTTGCTGGACGCAATTCAGTCCGAGTTGTCGTTGCATGGCCAAATACCCAAAATCGATATTGTCTTCCGTGAATTCCGGCCGGGGGATGTTCGCCATTCGCAAGCCGATATTTCCAAGGCCCAGCGTCTATTGGGATACGTTCCGGAGTACCGCGTTCGCGAAGGTTTGGCAGCAACCATGGGATGGTACCAGTCCAAGCTGACTGCTGAAGTCCTGGACTCTTCGCCGCTTTAATGAAGAAGCAACTGGCAGTCATCGCTGTCCTGACCGCAGCCTCTCAGATCTCTGCCTTCTTCAAGTTGTGGTTTACCGCGCGCATCTTCGGCGTCGGAAGCGAACTTGATGGGTACAATCTAGCCCTCGTGCTGCCGACATTAATCTCGGGTATTGTGGCTGGTTTTTTGCAGACGGGCCTCTTCCCTGTCCGTGCCAAGCTAAAGGTCGCCGGCAATCCAGCGGACGTTGACGCGTTTGAGCGGGCTGTCCTATGGGGCATTGCTTCAGTGGGCGTAGTCTTCACCATTTTGTTGTCGCTTGGGAGTCCTGCTATCGTTCCAGTGCTGGCGGGCAGGGCGCCCGCCACTGTTATCGTCGCGATGGGAACGGCATTTCCCTACCTTACCATTCTTGTGGCGCTAAACATGGCGGGCGATTGCATCGGGTACCTGCTCGCCATGCGGAACCGGTTTGCCATTGCGGCGGCCGCGCCGATCGCAAATGGGATCGTTGGTGGATTACTGCTTGCGTCCTGGCCTCAGGGCGGACTTACGAACTTGGTTTTGGGAACAGTCCTCGGTCTCGCTGTCCAGGTTGGCATTTGCTTATGGGGGCTCAGGTCTGCCGGATTGCACTTGAGCGGCCCGTTTCTCGCCGTTAAACGAATGCGTTCGTTGACGCGAGAAATGCTGTTGTTGGGGGCGTGGATACTGCCCGGCGTCGTTTTTTCCAATCTCACCGTCTCGCTGCCCCCCATCTGGGTTGCCTCGTTTGGAGAGGGAGCGAACTCGGCGTTCGGATACGCTTACCGTTTGCATTCAGCATTGGTGCAGCTGCTTATCATGGCTAGCTCGCCCGTGATTTTGGCTCATTTTGCCGATTTGGTAGCAAATAACGAAATTGCGGCGGTGCGCGCCAGTTTGGGAAAAGCTGCTGCCGCCGCAGCTATACTAGGCGTTCTTGGTATAGTTCTGGTGGGCCTCCTCGGCGCGCCGGTGCTCGGCTTCATATTCAGTGGACGCTTCGACGCCGAGGCAGCTTCGCGCGTAGCCAATCACTGGTGGTGGATGACAACGGGATTGGCATTCCTGATTCTTGGAAATGTTTTTGCGAAATTGTGGCAGTCGCAACAGCGCCCGAAGCAACTCTCGATCATGGCAGGTGTGAGTGTCGTAACCCTAGCCTTGACCTACATGTTGCTGAGGGAGGAATTGGGGGAGTATTCAGTAGCGGCCGCTATGTCCTCTGCCGCGGCGGCTGTAGTTATATTTGGAATTCCCTTTCTTAAAGGGAGCCCGTTTTTGCAGAAGGTTGAGCGTCTAGATGGATAACCGAAAAGAGAACCCTAATAGCATCGAATCTCGTCGAGAAGAGGTCGTTTGTCCGGTGCGCGCGGCTGACCGACCGAAGGCTCTCTTTTGGACCAAAGATTATGTTTTCCATTGCTCCGACGAGAGTCTTAGTCAATCGATGCACCGGCTACAGTTGCGGCTACTTAAGTCCTCGCCTAGCGTGGGAGAACTGAGATTCCGTTTATCCATAGCCGGCGGTGAAAACGTCGTTTCGAAATTTGGTAGGACTCGCGCATACGGCATTGCCGTTGTGGCGGGGGCACGGTGAAACCTCGTATTTTTTATGTCATCGGCTCACTGAATGTGGGCGGTGCTGAACGACACCTTGCGCAGGTCGCGGTTCGCTTAAAGCACCGCGGGTGGGAGCCGGAGGTCGTTGCGCTATCGCCTAGTGGGCCTTTGATCTCGAACCTCAAAGAAGCAAAGGTTCCCGTACATGGGGTGGAGCTGCCCAAATGGGTCGCGGCGGCGATCCGGAATGATCGACTGAGGATCCGTATTGGGCTTTTGGCCACCGCTTTCGTTCTAGTTTTCATGCTTTGGCGGCGAAGACCTCATGCCATACACTTCTTTCTGCCGGCCGCTTATATTGTCGGAGGTCTCGCATCAATGCTGTCCTTTGTACCCGCGCGTATCATGAGTCGGCGCAGCTTGAATGCCTATCAACTTGATCATCCGGTTTTTGCGCGTATTGAGCGTTACCTTCATCCGTGGATGGCGCTGGTCTGCGGCAACTCGCAGGCCATCGTCGCCGAGCTGCGCGATGAAGGAATCGATCCTGCAAAGCTGCGGCTGATCTATAACGGCATTGATACGGAAATCTACGAGCAGTCGTTTGACAGAGATAGCGCACGCAGCGCATTGGGTATTGCAGTCAACGCCACCGTGTTCGTCATTGTGGCCAACCTTATTCCATATAAAGGACACGCCGATTTGATTGTTGCATTTTCTCAGATCAAATCAAGGCTGAGGCATCCTTGGTTTTTGTTTTGTCTTGGACGTGATGACGGAATTGCCGCTCAGTTGCAGTCGCAAATCGACGCGGAGGGGCTACGTGAGAATATCCGGCTTATGGGCGCGCGCTCGGATGTTCCGGACTTCCTCCGGATGGCTGACATTGGGGTTCTTTGCTCACACGAGGAAGGCTTCTCTAATGCCATCCTGGAAGGTATGGCCGCGGGTCTGCCAATGGTGGTGACCGACGTAGGTGGAAACGCGGAGGCTGTTGTTGATGGACAAACGGGTTATGTTGTTCCACCGCATGACTCGGCCGCGCTGGGCGAGGCGCTGCTCAAAATGGCGGATAATTCCAGCCGGACGGCAATGGGCGAGGCGGGCCGGCAACGCACACGCGAACGATTCTCGATGAGCGCCTGCATCGACGCATATGAGGCGCTGTATCGTGAGGTTGGCGCGGGACAACACCCTAACTGATTATGGTGCTTTGAGTGGATAGCGCGTTTGGAGCGATAGGGGTCTTTACGCTCTGCTTTGTGCTATCGGCCCTGTGCGCGACTGTCTTGGCCGAACCTGGCGATCGCAAGGTCTCAGCCCAGTTCGTATTGGCGGGCCTTTTCATGGCCTGTCTCAAGATTTGGCTCATTCGGCAAACCCCGCAATGGCTTGATACACCGCTGGACGCGGTCAAGTATCAGCTCAATGCGGAAGCTTTAACTGCCCACTGGCATGGCGAAGCTGTCAATTCTCAGCTCTATAGGCTCGATGGGCTGACGAAAATCTTTGGTCAGGATCATTGGTCACTAGACGCGTACTTACCCTATTCCTCGGTCTTCGGAACACATGAATGGCTGTATGCCGCTTATCTTGCAGTTTGGGCGCATATCACACCCCATTGGCCGGTTTGGGCGACGTATTCGAATGCTGCCCTGGCGGCCCTCTTTCCCGCTGTGTCCTTTGGAATTGCCCGCGAACTGGGCTCGACAACGAGGATCGCAGCTCTGGGTGGCACCGTTGCTCTGATTGACCCGTCGGCGGCCGTGAATGGTGCGTGGCTGCTGAAGGACACGCTTGCCTGTTGGTGCGTACTTATCGCTATTTGGGCGGCATTGGTCATCCTGCGAAAACCGCGGTTTATGTTGGTGCTTCTCCTCGGGAGCGCGCTTGGAATCCTGGGATCTGTCCGCTTCCTGGGCCTAATGGCAGTGCTTTTGGCCATTCTTGTACTGCTACCGGCGTTGTTGGTAAGGCGCCGTATTCTCACATCGGGGAGTCTTTTGGTCGCATGTCTGTACGGCCTATCTCTTTTCAGTACACTTAACAGTCTGCCTGTCGAAGGTGTTGGTTCAGTCCTCGAGCGCCCGGTCGTTGCGCTCAAAGCAATCCTCTTCGGCCAAGTTGAGACGCTGTCGGTGTCCCGGAGAGCCGACATGGCATCGTCGGCCATTGATGACACGGTGGTCGATTGGTACACCCGCCTGTCCGAATCTCCGCTAAAGGCCTCGGCAACGGCTGCCAGCCGTACGCTATTCGCCCCCTACCCATGGGTGATCATCACTGAGGGGCTGAATTTTCGAAACGGCATCGAACTGTACTATCTTGGTATCGTGCTCTGGATTATCTGCTTGCCCGGGATTTTTTGGGCGATCGTGCAGGCGCTGCGGAATCCGAGCTTTCCTGCGGCTTTTGTCGGGTTGGTGCTTGGGGCTTGCTTGGGAGCCTACGTTATCTTCTATGGAGAGTGGAGCACGCGCCAACGCGTATTCATGCTGCCGGTTTTCTTTGCCCTCGCCGCGATAGGGTGGGTCGATCTGGTTCAGCGTCTTGGGTTTTGGAAAGACCCGGCCGCTTCCGGAGGCTGCGCCGATAAATCGAACCCCCGACTGACAAGAAGATCCTGAATGTGTGGAATCGCAGGCTACCTGGGACGTAGTGTATGGCCGAGTGCCGGGCAGGCCGAGGCAGGTCTCACGCAAATGGCTGCCGTCATCAGGTCTCGGGGGCCCGATGATTTTGGTTTTTGGATCGATGATTCAGCGGCTGTCGGACTGGTTCACCGGCGTCTTTCAATCATCGATCTTTCGCCAGCAGGCCATCAGCCGATGCGCTCTGCGTCGGGACGCTATGTCATCGTTTACAATGGCGAAGTCTACAATCACAAGTCGATGAGGGAAGCGCTGGATGGTTGTGGACGGGCTCCCAACTGGCGGGGCCATTCAGACACGGAGACAATACTTGCCGGATTCGATGCCTGGGGAATCGAGGCAACCCTTGAACGCTGCGTGGGGATGTTTGCCTTTGCCCTATGGGATCGTCAGGATCGCACCCTGACTCTGGCGCGCGATCGGCTGGGCGAGAAACCGCTATACTACGGCTGGCAAGGCAATGGGCCGCGGACCAGTTTTATTTTCGGGTCCGAACTGAAAGCTCTGAAACAGCATCCTCAGTTCGATGGTGCAATAAATAGGGACGCAATTAGTCTGCTGATGCGCCACAACTATATACCGGCGCCCTATTCGATCTATCTGGATATTCTCAAGTTGCCGCCCGGATGCCTGCTGACAGTCAGCCTGGGTGAATACGCTAATCGCCCCCAGCCTCGTCAGTATTGGTCGCTGGCGCATGTGGCCGAAACTGCGCGCGGCGATTTACATCAGGGTACTCCGGACCAGATCGCCGATGAACTCGAAGGACTGCTGAGACAGGTTGTTAGGGGACAGATGATTGCCGACGTTCCGCTCGGCGCGTTCTTGTCCGGTGGCGTTGATTCCTCAACGGTGGTCGCCCTGATGCAAGCTCAGGCGTCGCGGCCCGTCAAAACGTTCACGATTGGATTTGACGAGCGCGGCTATGACGAAGCGGTTCATGCCCGCGAGGTAGCCTCTCACCTGGGTACAGATCACACGGAACTATATGTCAGGCCGGAAGAAGCGATGGCGGTTATTCCCCAACTGCCGACCATCTACGACGAACCATTCTCGGATTCGTCGCAAATACCAACCTTTTTGGTGTCAAGGCTGGCCCGTCAGCACGTCGCGGTGTCCCTGTCCGGTGATGGTGGTGACGAGATCTTTTGCGGCTACACGCGATACCTGGCGGCCTCTTCGGCCTGGAAGAGGCTCTCTTTGCTGCCCGGGCCAATTCGGGGCATTGGGGCGGCTGGGATACGGATGATCCGGCCCGAACACTGGGATCAAGTTGCGCGTTTCCTGCCTGGGCTCAAGAATCGCGCGGCCGGGCGCTTTGGGGACAAAATTCACAAGGCCGCCGGCGTCCTGGCGTGTTCCTCAGTTGATGCCCTGTACATGGGGCTGGTCTCGCATTGGAGTGACCCTCAGTCCCTGGTGTTAGGCGCAATAGAGCCGGCCACACAACTGACCGGCATGGCCCCGAGCTTGGCTGGCTTGACGGCGGTCGAGCGAATGATGGCGCTCGATATGGTGAGCTACCTGCCTGATGACATCCTAACCAAGGTCGACCGGGCGGCGATGAGCGTCAGTCTTGAAACACGAGTTCCCTTTCTGGACCATAGATTAATCGAGTTCGCCTGGCGGTTGCCACAAGAGATGAAATTGCGCGATGGCGAAGGCAAATGGGTTCTGAAAAAAGTATTGTATAAGTACGTGCCGAGATCTCTCATCGAGCGTCCTAAGATGGGATTTGGCGTTCCACTCGACAAATGGTTACGCGGCCCGCTCAAGAAATGGGCCGAAGACCTTCTGAGCGAAGAGCGCCTCCAGCGCGAAGGATACTTCAATGCGTCTAGCGTCCAGCAGAAGTGGCGTGAGCACGTGAGTGGCCAGCGCAATTGGGCATATCACCTTTGGGATGTCCTCATGTTCCAGGCGTGGCGGGACTCTCAGCTTGGCTAAACTGCTGTTTTTAGTCACCGAAGATTGGTACTTCGTGTCGCATCGCCTCGCTTTGGCTGTTGAGGCTGTGCGAAGGGGATACGAAGTGGTGCTTGTCACACGCGTGTCGAGTCATCGTTCTGAAATCGAGCAGTATGGCATTCACGTTGTGCCCTTCAAAACCAATCGGCGGGGCATGAACCCACTCGGGATATTGGGCGAAGCAGTTTCGCTTACCCGTATTTACCGCAAGGAAAAGCCGGATATCCTGCATCATGTCGCACTACGTGCTGTCGTGGTAGGCGGCCTGGCGGCGCACCTATGCGGCATAAGGCGCGTGGTCTCCGCGATCACGGGAATGGGCTTCCTGTTCACGGAGGAGGGGCGCAGGCCGTGGGTTCGCAAGGTAGTCAGCAGGGTGCTCCCCCACGTGCTGTCGCGCGGACTGGTGATTGTACAAAATCCGGATGACGCCAGGCAGCTTTCGTCGTTTGGATTGTGCCCCAACCGTCAACGGCTGATAGCCGGGGCAGGCGTTGACACAACGAAGTTTAGTCCCTCTTTCCGTGAGAATGACCGCCTCGTTGTCATGATGGCCACCCGTCTTTTGTGGGACAAAGGCGTCGGAGAATATGTGGAAGCTGCTCGCATGCTGCGAGACACCGGGGCGAGGTTTGTGCTGGTGGGAATGATCGACACGGATAATCCGGCAGGGGTGTCAGTGGACGAGGTCGACGCCTGGATCAGTGAAGGCGTTATAGAATGGTGGGGGCATCGGCAAGATATGGCTGCCACTCTCGCGCATGCCGATATCTTTTGCCTCCCGTCTTACCGTGAGGGGTTGCCAAAAGCTATTCTTGAGGCGATGGCCTCAGGCATTCCGTGCGTGTCAACTGACGTTCCTGGTTGCAGGGACGTCGTGCGGAACGGCGACACCGGCATTTTGGTGCCTGCCCGGAACGGAGCGGAGTTGGCGGCGGCCATCTCTCGCCTGATTGAGAAGCCCGCGCTGCGGCTGGCGATGGGGGCGAACGGGCGGCAACGCGTTCTCGATGAGTTTTGCGATGAGAAAGTGATCTCCGCCACGCTGAACGTCTATGAGGAGCTGCAGAATTGTGCAGACAGTTGAGTGCGTGCGCCACAAGGTAATCGTGAGAGCGCGCCCGATGGCAATCAATGTTATTGGCGCTGGCTCTGGATGTTGATCGGCATTGCCAATGCATTGATTTATCTATACTCAAGGTCGTTGCTTCGCTGGCGCTTATCGAAACTCATCTATTCAGCTTGGTATCATGAGCAGAGCGCGGCTGACCAGCGTGGTCGATGTAATCGGTAGCAGAGGCTTGTAGGGTTTGAATTGACGAGGTGATGGCCTTCTCTAGGCCAATCTTCTTGGCGTAAAGCCGTCGCGTTGCCGGCAACAGATTGCGCCGGATGTGGCTGGCGTCGCGGTAGAGGAATTCGCCGTTGAGTTCGGTGTCGCACCATTTACCGGTGCATAGAGCGTCGCCTGGAAGAACCGCATCGGTATCGTTGCGCCTCGCCGCTATATTCTGGAATATGTCATAAATTCTGCCTTGGAACGATCTGAAATCAGACGTAGAGACCGTTTCATCGGATCGTCGGCAGTGGCGTCGAAGTAGATGATTGTAATTCGACGTCGCGCAAGGAACAGGGTCTGAATGCAACTGTGGCACGTCTGCTATGAGAATGAAGCGCCGGCCTGGCGCGGCTGTTGCTTCGATCAGGCTCCGCACTCCCTCTCCGATGATGTCATAAGGGCCGGGATGTCCTTTGAGAGTTCCGTCCTGAGAAACGACATTACCTAGCGCTGACCATGACGCCGCAAGAATAACTAGGTTGATCGACTGATCCGCGGTTAATGTCTTGATCGCGCGTTGCCGCATATCCGTGCAACGCTGGACGTACCCTGGAACCTCGGTCCATATGCGTTGCGCGTGTCCGCCAAGAGCTGCCGGGCATTCCAGATACAGCAGAAAAGATGCGTTCTGAAATTCGGCCGCGCTTTCGATGATCGGCGCCATGTGTTCGGCATGACTGTCACCCCATACGATCGCCTTCACCGTTGATTTGCCCCATGGTGCGCCGAACTCACAATAGGGCCGGTCAAGTCCCTGTATTTGCTTTACGCGTGGACAGTGCCATTGCCACATCACGTCGAGGCTGCTCAGCGCTGTCATGTCGGAGCCAATTCTACGTCCAAATCCCTGATAGGCGATGACGATGAATGCGAGGGCGGCGGTAGTACCAGCGGCTGTTATCCCGACTGGTATTGAGATGATCGGACTCCCGCTTCGGCGGAATGGTTGTTCAATGAAACGCCAGGACACCCAGGCTAGGCCAACCGATAGCACGGTCAAAGATGCCGCTTCGACCGCCGTCGGCGCGGCCGAATTCCCCCAATGCGCGAACAGTACGATGACAGGCCAGTGCCAAAGGTACAGGCTGTATGAGATCAGGCCCAGCCATCGCATGGGCGCAGTCGCTAGAATTTGTCCTGACCAGTTCTTGGACCTTGGCCAAACCAACAATGCTGATCCAAGCACCGGTGCTACCGCATTCACCCCAGGAAACGGATCGCTATGGCGAAGAGTGAATAGTCCAAATGCGATCAGAAGAACGCCTGCCAGACCCGCTACTTCGGCCATGACGCGGGATCGCAGCGTCGGAACAAACACAATGAGAGCGCCTACGCCAAGCTCCCATGCCCGATTGTAGGGTAAGTAAAATGCAGCCTTAGGATCGATCTTCAACTCGTGGAGGCAGACAGAAAAACTGATGGCACTTATTACTGCAATCATACTGATCGTAAGGCCGCGGCGGCGCTTCGCGATCCGCAGAATGAGCGCCAGCACTGCCGGCCAAGCGACGTAGAATTGCTCCTCGACGCCAAGCGACCACATATGGAGGAGCGGCTGTAGCGACGCTTCCCGATCGAAATAATCAGTATGCCAAAAGAAGAACAAGTTCCCGGCGCCGAAAGCTGAATAGACGGCGCTCTTTCCCAGCGACGCGTAGTCTCCCGGCATCAGCAGGAAATAACCCGCGAGGAGCGTTACGACCAGGACAGTGAGAGCAGCCGGCGCGATGCGACGAATACGCCGATCGTAGAAATCAATCAGAGATAGGCCGCCGCGCTCGATCTGCTCTGTCAAGTTCTTTGTGATCAAATAGCCGGAGATGACGAAAAACACGTCGACGCCGATGAAGCCGCCGGGGAGCCAGGTGGTTCCGAGATGAAATAAAAGAACAGAAAGAACGGCAATAGACCTCAGTCCATCAATATCTGGGCGGTATTTCATGGGCTCTGACGGTCGTGTTAAAGGATATTACTCGTCTTGTACATTTGAGCAAGCTGGCGGTCTATGGAGGAAGGCTGCTCAAGTGTGAGGCAAACAAAGAGCCATCAACGGATGTTTCTAAGCTGTTCCTGTAACCAAACGCAGATAGCGCATCGTCCAGCCCTTCTTCGCGGAAAGACACGATCGTGCTTTAGCTTGAATCAGCGATGGGACGATTATCATGAACTCAGAAGGCCGGCCTTCCCGAGCGCGCCGGACAAAAAATCATTCTCCAGCGTCAGCTCCCCAATCTTCGCATGCAGCGTCTTCACGTCGACCGGCGCGGTAGGCGTTGCGGCTTTCGCCTCACCGTCGAAGACGCTCGCAGCACCGTCGAGAAGCTGATTGCGCCATTGCGTGATCTGGTTCGGGTGCACGTCGAACTGCTGTGCCAGCTCGACGATCGTCTTTTCGTCCCTGACGGCTGAAAGGGCCACCTTCGTCTTGAAGACCGGCGTGTGGTTCCGTCGCGGTCGCTTCGCCAGGGGTTCTCCTGTCGCGGCCATCATGCCGCCTTCAGGCAGAAACTCCACTTATCAGACCTGTCCAGGTTTCCCGAGCCGGCTCTGTGCTGAATGTTTGAACACGCACTGGTTCATGAGCCCTGACGACGCGCGGGTGAAGCTGGAGGATTGGCGTAGAGACTATAACGATGTTTAGCCGCATAGCACGATCGGCAACAAGGCGCCGATATCCAGCGCTGGCTGACCTAGTTTCGGGGAGCACGTCAGCTCGTTGAGGTACCGTCGCGTTGTTGGCCGTTGATGGGGAGGCGGTCCCGCTCCCTCGCAGCCGACAATATGCTGGTGACGCACCTCCATCGACTGAAGTTATTCAGCATGACGCGGAGGCCTCGATGAATTTTGAGAACATTCCCTTTTGTGCGTTCACACACCCCTAGTAATGTTGTCCTTGGCGAGCGACATTGGATGCATCGCGGAATCAAGCGTTGCCGCCCAAAGCTTATAAATATGGGCTGGAGAAAATCGGTCTCTCACCTTTGCGGCTTCTCTGCCGAGACGAATCCTCATCAATTCGTTTTTTGATAGTGACTGTATTGATCGCGCAAGAGCGTCCACATCGTTGACCGGAACGAGAAGACCGTTGCATCCATCATCAATAAGAACCCTTGGCCCGCTTGGACAATCCGCGCTTACGCACGCCAGACCGCTTTGCATCGCTTCCAGTAACGCGTTTGGAAATCCCTCAAACCGAGACGGAAAAGCAAAAATACCAGCTTCCGCCATCCATCGGGGAACATCCGAGACATAGCCGGGCATTTCGACAGAACTCGAAATGTCGAGATCCGCAGCTAGTTGTGTTAGCGCTTGCCGATCCGGCCCTTCCCCCAACAGGACAACACGCCAACCAGACTCTCTCGCGCCGCTTTTCGCGAACGCGCGCAATAAAATATCAAATCCCTTTTGATGTGTAAGCCTTCCAACAGAAAGGATTGTACGGCCAGAACTTTGAGCGACCACAGGGAAGTCATCACAGCGTACAGCGTTCGGAATAACAACTAACTTCCGCGTCCGAATCGAGTGCCTAAACCACTCCGCAATTTCTTCAGTCTGAACAACAGTGGCCGACGCGAACCTATAAAAACACTTGCGAAGAACATCCCAGCCCTTGGGGATGCGATGTAGGCCTGGATGAATTCTTTCAGAAATCACCACCGGAATGCCAGAACCAATCATGGACATTATTGTTCTGATGTTCGCTTGATCGATAAAGCTTAGAACAACGTCTGGATTTAACGACAGGATTTTCCGACGAATCGAGATGATCTGGTGACAGGTGAACTTGATCGACTGAAAGCTTGAGTAAGCGTCCCGTCTTATTTCCATCCGCTCGCGGACCACGCCAGGATGCAGCTTATAGGCATCTGGATCCTTGCCGCTAAGGGTCAGGAGCGTAACGGAACGATTATCGTCAGCTAGGTATTGGCAAAGATCCGAAACAACCCTTTCAGCGCCGCCACCACCAAGCGATGAAATTACGATTACGATACGCCTTCCTGTTCTGTTCATTGCATTTCCTGCCTTTTTCATCTTAAGACGCATTAAGGCCAGAAACAACTGGCAGACATTTCGAGGGGCGAACCGACGCGCGCCAAGTCAACGAAACGTGGGCGATGGACTTCGTTCATGATCAATTTGCGACGGAGCGCAACCTCGGGTTGGTTGCGCCAACGTGATCTTGCAGTGTTATCGGCGGCTTGTTTCCAGCCTTTCCACAACATCGGCGTCGCGGAATCTGATGGGTGACCGCCTTGCGCTGTGTCCGCACCAGACGATCTATAACTGCACGAACGTTCGGTCGGCAAGGTTCTGGCCAAGCTCGGCTACCGCCGGCTCTCGGTGCGGCCCCGCCATCCGCAAGCCGATGAAGCGGCTCAGGAAGCGTTCAAAAAAACTTTGCTGCGATCATCACCCCGCTCGCGCCCAAGGCAAGCCGATCGAAATCTGGTTCCAGGACGAGGCGCGGATCGGCCAGCAGGGCACGCTGACACGAGTGTGGGCCATGCGTGGCTCACGGCCTCGCGCGCCCCGCGATCGACGTTACGATTGGGCTTATCTCTTCGGTGCCGCCTGTCCGCAACGTGGCGTCGCCGCGGGTCTTGTCATGCCGACGGCAAATGCGGAGGCGATGTCGCTGCATCTGGCGGCAATCAGCCGTAAGGTTGCACCCGGCGCACATGCCGTTCTTGTCCTCGACGGCGCCGGCGATCACGGTGCCGGCACCCTCCGAACTCCGGACAACGTCACTGTGTTGCAGCTGCCGCCCTATGCGCCCGAGCTCAATCCGATTGAAAATGTCTGGGAGTACCTGCGCGCCAACAAGCTCGCCATCACCGTCTTCGACGACTACGACGATATCGTCGCCACAACCTGCGAAGCCTGGAACTTCTTCGCAAACGATCCAGATCGCATCGCCTCAATCACAAGCCGCACTTGGGCAACAGTCAATCCTTAGGGCCGTTGGTATTACAAGGGCGCGGCCCTCATGATGCGCTGCCGCCCACCAGGCAGTTGCTCGCCGACAAGAGCTATGACGCCGACTGGTTCCGCCGCGCTCTCGCCGCGCGCGGCATCACGGCGTGCATCCCGTCGAGGTCAAACCGCAAACGGCCGATCGAGCATGACCGCGCGCTCCATCGCCAACGCCATAGAATTGAGAACATGTTCGGGAGGCTCAGGGATTGGCGGCGAATCCACACCCGTTACGATCGATGTGTGCACACCTTCATGTCCGCCATCTGTATCGCTGCCACCGTCATCCTCTGATCAATGAGTCCTGAGCTTGGAGTTTCAGGTCAAAAAGAATCCCGGGAGATACATCGTCAGTTCTTCTTGCGCGCAGAAAAGGTAAGGGTTTGGCCATACCCAAGCTTATCAAGGATAATTTCTATCGGGAGACTCAATAGTCTATCAAGCCTGCTGGCTGATTTAACAACCAGTGACTCCCGACCACGCCAGCGACACCAGAATAGATCGGGATCTCGAAATTGTCTCCATTCTGCAAGCGCCTCTACCGTGCCATAGCCGAACAGGCGCTTCATTATAAACAGCAGCCCTCCGTTCAGGCTTGCGCCGAATATTTCTTGGCCTGTGGCCGTCTTGGTTAGCTGCAGCCCAGCGTCGTCACACAATCGAGATGCAGATTCCTTGGTAAATATTGTGAGGTGGCGTGGGTAATCGTCCGCCTGATAAAATCGCGACTGTATAGAGTTTAGGTTTGTCACAAGCACGACAAGCCTTCCGCCGGGTTTGAGGAGTTTTGCCGCCTTCCTGACGAATACGGCAGGCTCGTAGACGTGTTCCAGTACGGCCCAAAACGTAACGACGTCATATTGAGCTTCCCCAAGTTCCATTTCAAGAAAATCGCCGTAGCGTATTGGCATGTTTGCGGGATTTGGCACTTGATTGTCCAATTCAACCCCTTCGACCAGCCAACCTTTCATCTGCATGTGCCAAAGGAACTCTCCCTTTTGAGCACCAATATCCAGCAATCGGCCGGGAGCAAGATCATCCAGCCATTTAGCTTTCTGCGCTATCTGCTTGCGCCGTTTGTTTATGATAGCTTCCCAGTCGGTTTGTTCAGCTTTCCCCTCCCAAGCCCAATAGTATTCAGCAGGGTAGTAGGTACTCATTACTTCCCGGGCAGGCCTTGGGCTTAAATAGCCACAACCGCAGCATGTGCACCGATTGACCAAAAAATTCTCATCGGAACATTGAAATACGTAATCTCGCGTCCAGAACAGGGCTTTGGGCTGGTTTGCGGCGCATACTGGACACGCAACCTCTTCTCGCCGCGTTTCGGACGGAATGATATTTTGTTTTTGGCTGCTCATTTAAACTTTCAGCTTTCACGTAAATCGTCCCGCACCCTTCACTTATCCACAGCGAACAAAGTTCAACGGGGTCGGCGAGTGTAGGCATTGACGTTGCGAACCGATGCTTCTCTGCGTTCCACATACCCTGATAGCATTCTTGTTATGAAAGGGAAGGATCGCCCAACCGATTCGACCAGCTTACCTTTCCAGTTCAGGGCAGACGGCTCCGCGGTGTCCCACTTACGAAGATAATCGCTTTGGAGAACTGGTTCGGTAAACGGCTCAACCTCTGAACGCTTAACGGCGAGGACCAGCAACATCGCCGGGCGCCGCGACGCGAGATAGACGCGGTTGCCGTACTTAGCGGGGTCAACCACGTCGTAAACCTCGTGGTTGGGCGTTTTCTCTATAGAGAGATTGTGTCCGATAGCGATGCGGACGAACTGAATTTCGAAGCCGTTTTGCGGCGAAAAAACCCTATACATTAGCTCTGGGCTAAATTGATAGAATCCGTGTCCGGCCAGGCTGTTACAAGGGTTGATCGTATAGACGGCGCCGCCCCTCTTGACCAGTCGCATAAGGTTTCCGATCGCGACGGGAAAGTTAAAAACATGCTCAAGCGTTCCACCATCGATGGCCAAATCAAATTTCCCAATAAGGTCTGGCTGCAACGGCTCTCCGATGTTTTGAACGACGGTCGCGCCTTCATAATCGGAAAAGTCTATGCTCGTTACTCTGTTGAACTTGAGAGCCTGCTTAAGCATTTCGTCAGCGAAATCCGCATATCTATACTTATCAAGCCAATCCAGCGCATCCGGATCATTGGCAAATACGCGCCGGAGTTCTGAGATTTCTTTCGGATGAAGTGTGAGCGTCAAACGGCCAAGTGTTGCGGCTTCTCCGCCAGATTGACCGCTACGCCACTCCAGCAGACCTCTAATATCCTTATAAGCTAATCCCATGGCACCTTTCCGCGCGTGTGCTGCAACTTACAGCGACCTGCTCAGCCATCGCAAACAGCATTTCCCACGTCCCGCAGATGTGGGTGCCCCACGTTGCGCAGCGGATGCATCGGCGTAAATGCGAGTTGTCCCGTCGGTCGATGACGGTCAGCTTTTAATGATTAAACCTTGGCCGGTTGAAAGGTCGAGAATCTGTTCCGGTTTGTCGCGCATGAACTCCAGGGCGGCTTTTCGTGCTCCAGGGCAAGTTCGAAACCCGTGGTCATCGAGGATGACGACCGCGCCTTTGTTCAGGCGGGGATAGAAAAACTCCAACGTATCGTATGTTGGCTGTTCAAGGTCTACATCAACGTGCAGAAATGCAAAAAGCCTGTCAGATACGTTAGGAAAAGTGCTTGGTATCCATCCGGGATAAGTCTTGAAGCAAGAGAAGCCGTTCAGAGTGTCGTGCACCAATTGCTCGGACGCTGACAGGTTGCCTTTTTGCCAAAATACTCCGTCATTAGCGCCGGGTTCGCTCAGCCCTTGGAACGAGTCAAACAGGTGAACTTTCCGATTGTGTTCCTGCGCAAAGGTGCAGAACAGGAAGGCTGCTGCACCCTTGTAGGTTCCGCATTCGGCAAGGTCGCCGTCCACGTTTCGAACCAGCTTTAGGAACTCTTTGAGATTCCATCGTCGTTCGAAGCTTTTATAGTTGTTCTCAGCAAATTTCTCAAAGTATTCCAAGAATTGTTGGTCATCCAGAATAATTCTGGCGTCTTCATTGATCGCAAAACGGGGCAGGAGCTTTCTGCCAATTTCGTAGAAAAGTTCGTATGATTGAGAACCTTCGAATCCTCGTTGTTCAGCAAATGCCTTTACGCCGGATGCGATTTGATTGATCGCTTTGATGTCCGCGAATTCTTTTTGAGTTCTGATGGCTTCTCGGACTTTCTGCCCGATCCCCTTTTCAAGACGGGACTTTACTAAGTTCTTTAACATTGCCTACTCCAACGTTTCGTCCGTAAGTTACCATCACAGCCGCCCACCCAACAACCGCTTCCTGGCGATCTCTCGTCCGGATGCGGTTACACCCTTAAAGTCGGAAACCCAATGCCCCAACGCAGGCCCCAAGGCGACGCGAGAACCAGCGTCGATTCGATGTCGCAACCCGGGAGCCATGTGGGATGGTAAACGCGCCACGTCACTGCATCGCTGCCTGCATCGACACGGCATCTCCCAGTTGTGTCAATCGGCTCGCAAATTTTGCAGGCCAAATGACACCCAGTTGCCCGATGTGGAAGGTGGCAAGCCTGCGAAGAAGAACTTCAAAGCCTAACCGATGGCTTCTTCACATCGACATCGTCGATGTGAAGACAGCCGAAGGCAAGCTGCGCCTGTTCGTTAACGCGATCTTGGCCTTCACCACACGTTGATCGTCGCGCAATTTCGCGAGCCAGCGGTCACTCCAGGTTCGGGTGTGTTTGCATTCCCATAGCATCGTGCCGCAGACTTGGCCGGCGATGCCGCGCACGCGGTGTAGGATGTCGCCACCGGGCACACCGATAGTTATCGGTTCGATCAGGTCGTCGGGAAAACGCTGACACAGCAAGGCTTTCATTTCGACCTCGCGCGCTCGGCCTTGCAGTTGCTGCGAGCCTTGTTCTCCCAGGTTCTTTTTATAGGACACATAAATCGCCAATCGTAGTCATCCGAAAAAGCGGTGGGCACTCGAGCGCATACGGCTATACGTGGGAGTGTATTCCACGCGGGATGTACGAGCTCAAGAAGACCAACGGCGGGACATGGATCTTGCGCCGGCCAAGGGATGGACAAGGACAGGGTGCCGGCTCTGCCAGGCTTTCTCTTGCACCCCCGCATGGGCACAATGCAGTCATTTAGGATCTCAAAATACCAACTCCGCTTCCTGGTACCACTATAGCGGAGCTCTGGGAAAATTTGCCAGCTGTCGATTATTATGGGCTCTTCAACGTGTCCTATCAGGGGCGACCTTTGTGCGTTGTAAGGTGTACTATTTAACCATGATAGCCATTCTACAAAACGTGCCATATTCCCATCGTTCTCGAAGGACCGACTGTTAACGCGAGAAATGCTCATGACAAAACAACGTGCCCGAATTGCAGAATCCGACGATTGGGTTGGTGATTTGCACTTATTCGCGGGGCAGGCACCGAACAATGTCGTCGTCTGCCATCCGACGGTCGGGAGCGCTTGATCGCTACGAACGATATGCGCTTGCTCTGCGGCAGCGTGCGCGGCAAATTTTTGAAAATTGCCAGAATGAAGCCAGTGGCGAACGGCCGGTCCGGATGATAGAGCGGAGCGTCGTGTTCGTCCCGATCCTCTTGGTCCCGGCTGCCGTTCCTCGCTTATGCCTCATCATCAATATGTACTGACGCTCTCCTGTCCGGACCGGCCGGGAATCGTATCGGCGGTATCGACGTTCCTGGCCCAGAGCGGCCAGAACATCATCGATGCCCAGCAGTTTGACGACGCCGAGACCGGTCGGTTCTTCATGCGGGTGGTGTTTAATGCCGCCGACCTCGCGGTGACGCTTCCGGTATTACAAACCGGTTTTGCCGCGATCGCCGAACGTTTCGGCATGACCTGGCAGATGCGCGATCGCGCCACGCGGCGCAAGGTGATGCTGCTGGTGTCGAAGTCCGATCATTGCCTGGTTGACATTCTGTATCGTTGGCGCACGGACGAGCTTGCGATGATCCCGACCGCCATCGTGTCCAATCATCCGCGCGAGACCTATGCGCATCTCGATTTCGGCGAGGTTCCCTTTCACCACCTGCCGGTGACGACGGAGACCAGACGCGAACAGGAAGCGGCCATCCTCGAACTGGTGTCGCGGACCGGCACCGATCTGCTGGTGCTGGCGCGCTACATGCAGATCCTGTCAAACGAGATGAGCTCAAGACTTTCGGGACGATGCATCAACATCCATCATTCCTTCCTGCCGGGATTCAAAGGCGCCAGGCCCTACCATCAAGCTCATGAGCATGGCGTCAAGCTGATCGGCGCGACAGCGCATTACGTCACCAGCGATCTCGACGAGGGACCGATCATCGATCAGGACGTCGAGCGTATCAGCCATCGCGATACACCTGAGGCGCTGATCCGCAAAGGACGCGACATTGAGCGGCGGGTACTGGCGCGCGCGATCCGGCATCACCTGGACGATCGAGTGATCCTCAACGGCCGCAAGACCGTAGTGTTCATGGATTGAATGCAGCCGGCTCGCCGGCTGTTAGAGCATGATCCCGAAAAGTGGAAACCGATTTTCGGATAGGATGCTCCAATCAAAAGGACGAAGCAGGAGTCCGGTTCAATGCCAGTTGAAACAAACTCTATAGCGTTTTCGAGCGAAGTGGATACCGGTTCGCGTGAAGAAAACGCGTCAATCAAGAGCCTAGAGTCTTTCACTGTTTCCATGAAACGGTGAAAGACTCTAGTGGATCGCGCCCATGGCGTTGTTGTTCGACGGCTGAGCGGCAGGGTCGTTTGTCTTCGGCGTCAGACGCTCGCGTTCACGCTCCTTCATCATCTCGTCGTATTTCGCAGTGCCGGGTCGTGGCGGCGCGTCCGCGGGCAGTCCGCCGGCCCATTGCGGAATCGCGTCGCCCATTCCGGCGGCCAGATGCGAATTGATGCTGCCGCATCCCCCCAGGCTGCATACGATCGGCAGGACGCAAAGCAGGATCGGAATTCGGCGCGCTGGATGGGGCATGGCTAGATGAATAAAATCCCGGTGTGGAAATTGCGAGGCAGCGTCGCCTTCCTTGGATGTTCGTTCCAAACGGATCATCGAGTTCCTTACCTTCCAAAAGATTAGCGGCCGGACGGCTATTTGTAATTTAGGTCATATAATACCTATGGAAGGTAATCCGCCTGGTACGCAACCGGGGCGCGCCGCTGATCTGGAGGCCTCGCTGCCGCCGGAACTGTCATCGTGCCGCACCCGGAATAACCCTGATGGTGGTTGTGATGGTCGGCCATTCGCTATATTCAAGCGGATACAACTAATGGGAGCAGGCATGCGCAGGATCATGGTGCGAGGTTTGGCATTGGGGGCGTTGACATTGGTCGCGGTTGCAAACCGGCCTGCCGAGGCGCAGGAAGCCGCGGCGCCGGCCTGCGCTGCACCGGTTGCGCCCCCCGGAGAACTCGCGCCCTGGACCGCGCCATCCCAGTTGCGGGCGGCCGGGAACGAGGCGGATACGTCACGCGCGCGCCTGCCGGTGGATCAGGCTGCCCGTCTCACGCTGCTGCCGACGCCCGAGGTGCGCTATCCGCTGCGCCCGGAGAAACCGGGCGGCTCGGTCAGCTATGGCGGCATTGTCGAGATCGACGTGCACGAGGCCGGCACCTACCGGCTGGCGCTCGATTCGGCCGCCTGGATCGACCTTGTGCGCGGCGAGCAGACCGTAAAATCGACCTCCCACGGGCACGGGCCGCCCTGCACCGGGATCCGCAAGATGGTTGATTTCCTTCTCACCCCCGGCTCTTACACCCTGCAGATCGCGGCCAATGGCCAGCCGGAGATGACGGTGCTGGTCGTGCGCCTGCGGTGAGCCCGTGCCGGCTTGGCGCACATCGGTGTCGTTGCTGTCCGCCGGGCTGCTGCTGATCTTGCTGCCGGCCATGTTTCTATGGAGAGCGGCGGATCCGGTATGGCGCTGGACGCTGCCTGCCGGGGTTTCGCCGCCGCCGGTCCCGGCCGACAATCCCATCACCACTGCCAAGGTCGAGCTGGGACGCCGCCTGTTCTATGACGCCGATCTCTCGGCCAACGGCACCATGTCCTGCGCCACCTGCCACGAGCAGAAGCACGCCTTTGCCGATGGCAACCGCACCCATCCCGGTGTGACTGACGAGCCGGCGCGGCGCAATGTTCCCGGGCTCGCCAATGTCGCCTGGTTCACGCCGCTGATGTTCACGGACCCGGCGAACACGACGCTCGAGGCGCAGGCGGCGTCACCGGTATTCGGCATCCGTCCCGTCGAGATGGGCATGGCGGGACGCGAGGCCGAGATCGGCGCGCGGCTCGGACGCGATGGCTGCTATCAAGCGATGTTCGCGCGCGCCTTTCCCGAGACCAGTGGCCGCATCGACTTCGCCAATGTGGCGCGCGCGCTGGCGAGCTTCGAGCGCACGCTCGTCTCCCATGGCAGCGCCTGGGACCGGCAGCAACTCAGTCCGGATGCGAAGGCAGGCTCGACGCTGTTTGCCCACGATTGCGCGGCATGTCATTCGGGGCCGCACTTCACGGACCTGGCCATGCACCGGCTGGGGGCGGCCGATCCCGCGCTTGCCGATCAGGGCTTGTTCGAGAAAACCGGTATCGACGCCGACCGGGGCAAGTTCCGGACGCCTTCGCTGCGCAACGTCACGCTGACCGGTCCCTGGTGGCACGATGGATCGTCGCGGTCGCTTGAGGACGCTATCGCGAAACATGGCCTGACCTATGAGCCGGCCGAGGTGAATCATCTGATCGCGTTTCTTGAGTCGCTCTCCGATCCCGAATTTATCAAACGTAAATCGCTTGCCATGCCCAGCGAGGCTTGTGGCAAGCCTCTCTAGGCCTTTCCGCTTCTGATAGAATTAGAAGCGGCTTCGATGGCCGGGCGTTTTTTCGCGGATTCCCCAGATGTGGCCGAAGGGATCGAAAAACGTTGCGCCACGAATGCCGTGAATGCTGCCTTGCAGCTTGTCGCGAACCGTGGCCCCAGCGGCAACCGCTCTTTGCAGCACGTCTTCCGCGTCGTTCACTGTCACGCAAAGGATCACGTTGACCGCACCTTTTTCCTTTGGAAAAAATGGCCCGCCGCGCCATGGCTCTGCCTCGCGTCGTGGGTTTGATCCTGCAACCGAGATCACGCTGTTGCCAACTCGCATGTCAAACCCGATCCACTGGTTATCCGGGCTATAGATAGCGATTGAAGACGTGTCGAAAACTGCCTCATAAAATCTGACAGCTTCGGCTTGCCGGCTATGCTCGATGAAGACTGTCAGACTTAGCGACAAATCATTTTCGCAGGCGGCTTTCAGAACGTTCCAGTCTGAAAAGCCGGCTTGGCTCGCCACGATTTCAAGACAAGTACTATGCGGCAGATTTATGCGACGTTTGGCAAGTGCATGACGCATCGCTTTCGCCATGGACTTGTAACGCGTGATACTTTCCATGATTTGTCTCCCTGGCCGGGCGCATTCGATGTCAGTGCTCGCGTTGCTGACGGTCGCCCGAATAGGGTCAAGTCATGGAAACTTGTGCGTTCACCATTCCCGAAGGAGCGAGCGGCAGGCCGCACAGCCTGGCCAGAATAGTAGCAAGTTGTCTGATTCGTTCAATCGTACCTTCTATAAGGTTGGATTGGAGAGAATCATTCCTCGGCAACGCACTCCAGAACTGAATCATCGGAGAAACGATCTACGCTCGGTCCCGGCCGATGCTGCTGTAGGCAAAACCCAGGTCCGCCATCTCAGCGGGACGGTAGACGTTGCGCAGATCGATCATGACCGGCTGCTTCATGATGCGTTTCAGCCGCGGCAGGTCGAGCGCGCGGAACTGGACCCATTCGGTCACGATCACCAGCGCGTCGGCGCCCTCGGCGCAGGCGTAGGCATCGTCGCAGTAGTCGATATCGGGAAGCTCGCGCCGCGCTTCCGTCATGCTCGCGGGGTCGAAGGCGCGGACCTTTGCGCCCATGTCGCAAAGGCCGGTGATCAGCGGGATCGACGGCGCCTCGCGCATGTCGTCGGTGTCGGGCTTGAACGCAAGCCCCAGCACCGCGATGGTCTTGTTGCGCAGATTGCCGTCCAGCGCCTGCGCGACCTTGCGCGCCATCGCGCGCTTGCGGTTGTCGTTGACGGTGACGACTGATTCCACGATGCGAAGCTGGGCGTCGTGGTCTTCCGCGATCTTCACCAGCGCGCGGGTGTCCTTGGGAAAACAGGAGCCGCCGTAGCCGGGGCCGGCGTGCAGGAACTTGGTGCCGATTCGGTTGTCGAGACCGATGCCACGCGCCACCTCCTGGATGTCGGCGCCGACCTTTTCGGACAGGTCGGCGATTTCGTTGATGAAGGTGATCTTGGTCGCGAGAAAGGCGTTGGCCGCGTATTTGATCAGTTCGGCGGTGCGGCGCGCGGTGAACATCAGCGGCGCCTGATTGAGCGACAGCGGCCGGTAGATGTCGCCAAGCGCCTTGCGGCCGCGTTCGTCGGAGGTCCCGATCACGATGCGGTCGGGAAACTTGAAATCGCGGATCGCGGCGCCCTCGCGCAGGAATTCTGGATTGGACGCCACCACCACGTCGGCTGACGGATTGGCCTCAAAGATCAGCCGCTCCACCTCGTCGCCGGTGCCGACCGGCACGGTCGATTTGGTCACCACCACGGTGAAGCCGCGGATCGCCGCAGCGATTTCGCGCGCGGCGGCATAGACGTAGCTGAGGTCGGCATGACCGTCGCCGCGGCGCGACGGGGTACCGACGGCGATGAACACCGCATCCGCCTCCGCCACCGGGGCGGCAAGATCGGTGGTGAAATCGAGCCGCGACGCCGCCACGTTGGTCGCGACCAGCGCCTCCAGGCCCGGCTCGAAGATCGGGATCTCGCCGCGGCGCAGCGCCGCGATCTTGTCCGCATTCTTGTCGACGCAGGTGACCTGGTGTCCGAAATCGGCAAAGCAGGCTCCGGACACCAAGCCTACATAGCCGGTGCCAATCATGGCGATGCGCATCGAAATAAACCTATCGGCAGGCGGCCGCCGGAGGCGGCGGTCAGGGCCGCGTCTTAGCAGACGGGCGCGGGGCTGACGAGGCGTCCGCGGCCGTCATAGAGGATTTGAAATCCGGATCGGCAGGGAGATGCCGGCAAGGGTTTCAATGGTGGGCAGATGGTGATAGGAAGGCTAACTTCATTTTTGTTGCCCATTCATATGGCCCATATCGAACCACTGTGACAAACGACCAGCTGCTGAGCCAGATATCCGACTATTGCCGCCGGGCCGGGATGGCGGAATCGACCTTTGGCCGGCGCGCCGTCAATGACGGCAAGCTCGTGCAGCGGCTGCGCGAGGGCAAGCGCATCACCATCGACACGCTGAACCGGATCGAGGCTTGTATCGCCTCGGGCTCGCCGGATGGCGCGGCCTCCATCCGCCGGCCGGAGCCGATCGAGCGGCGCGATCCCCGCGCCAATTTCCGTTTTTTCGAGAACCGGCAGAAATATCTGCTGTTCGTCCATACCTGCAGCGAGAAGCGCGTCATCGCCGACCGCGTCGCTTTGGAGTTCGGCAGCATTCACCCGCGCCCGCCGGCGCTGCGGGTGTTCGACGCGGGCGTCGGCGACGGCACCGTGCTGGCGCGGGTGATGCGCTCCATGCACGTCCGCTTTCCCCACATGCCGTTCTATGTCGCGGGCAAGGAACTCAGCCTCGAGGACATCAAGCTGACGCTCGACAAGGCGCCGGACCGGCTTTTCGAGCATCCGGCGACCGTCATGGTGCTGACCAACATGCACTACGCGGAAGCGCCATGGCTTGCGCCCCGTTCACCCCAGGCCGCGGCCGGCACGGTATGGCGCGAGGTGCCGCTGCGGGGGACATCCTCGGGCGAGTTCGAGACGCAGATCCGGGACCTGTGGCCATATCTCGAGGAGAACTGGCGAGCGAACGTCAGTCCGGTCACGGGGATGCCGATCTACGAGCGGCCGGTCGTCCTGGTGATCTACCGGGAAGACCACCAGTTCCTGCTCGATTCGGTCATCCCGCGGGCAGGGCGGGTCGAAGCCAACTTCGATCTGGTGATCGCTTCGCAGCCTTACCGGGCCAGGTCTTCCCTCAATTTCAGGGCCCGACGGATCATCGCCCCGCTGGCGCGGGCGTTGCGGCCCGGCGGGCGTTTGATAGGAATTCATTCTCACGGTGGTGATCCCGGGCTGGAGATCGTCCAGGCGGTCTGGCCCGGAGAAAACCCTTTCGCCGTGAGCCGTCATGAGCTATTGCGCGCTGTGAAATACGAGCTCGGCTCGGTGGGGCGCGACCTTAATTTCAACGCTTATGCCGATCACCGTTCGATTTTTCGCTACGATATGGAAGCGCTGCCCAATGAGGTCACGGGATCGATCGGTACCTCGACGGCCTTCGCAGCGTGGAATGCGGCGGTTTACGTTGCCCAGGTCGAAGACGACCGGTTGACGGAGATGACCCAAAGCGGCCGCTATCTGGACGCCACCAGGGAGGTTTTGCGCAAGCACAACGGCCTCTGGTTCTACGACGAATCCTACGTCATTTCGCGTCGCCGCGACTGACATCTAGTACCGCCGATTTGAAATTCCTGCACCACTTGCAGCGGGTTCATCTTCGGGAATTTCAAATCGAAAGCGGTACTAGAATCATAAAGTTACTAGTACCCCTTGCTTTCCGAAGTTCGTCAAGGGGGGTGTTGCGATGTCTCACGAACTTCGGAAAGCGGGTACTAGTGTTCCGGTTCGAACATTCGCATCACTTCGCAGCGAGTTGTTATGCGAATGTTAGAACCATGGGAACATTAGCAAAATAAAATATTCTGGTGTGGTTTTGGCTCTGACATTCGCTTGTCGGACTCGCGGCAATACTGAAGCGAATGTCAGAGCCACCACACCAGGTCAACAGCACGAAAGGACCGCCACCTCTGGCGGATGAAGGGACGATTGATGCGCGGATCTTATTTGTTCACGAGTGAATCGGTTTCGGAGGGGCATCCCGACAAGGTGTGCGACCGGATCTCGGACGAGATCGTCGATCTGTTTTTCAGCGAGGGTCCGAAAGCCGGCATCGATCCGTGGGCGATCCGCGCCGCCTGCGAGACGCTCGCCACCACCAACAAGGTGGTGATCGCCGGAGAAACTCGCGGGCCCGAATCCGTCACCAAGGAGAAGATCGAAAGCGTTGTCCGCGCCGCGATCAAGGACATCGGCTACGAGCAGGATGGTTTTCACTGGAAGACCGCGGACATCGAGATCCTGCTGCATCCGCAGTCGGCCGACATCGCGCAGGGGGTCGACGCCTTGCAGCCCGGCGCCAACAAGGAAGAGGGCGCCGGCGACCAGGGCATCATGTTCGGCTACGCCTGCAATGAGACGCCTGACCTGATGCCGGCGCCGATCTTCTACGCGCACAAGATCCTGCGGCTGATTTCCGAGGCGCGCCACTCGGGCAAGGAAAAGGTGCTCGGGCCGGACTCCAAGAGCCAGGTCACGGTGCAATACGAGAACGGCAAGCCGGTCGGCGTGCGCGAAATCGTGGTGTCGCACCAGCACCTCGTCGAGGACATGAGTTCCGATCAGGTGCGCGAGCGCGTCGAGCCCTATGTGCGCGAGGCGCTGCCGAAGGGCTGGATCACCGACAAGACCATCTGGCACATCAACCCGACCGGCAAGTTCTTCATTGGCGGTCCTGACGGTGATGCCGGCCTGACCGGCCGCAAGATCATCGTCGATACCTATGGCGGCGCTGCGCCGCATGGCGGCGGCGCGTTCTCCGGCAAGGATCCCACCAAGGTCGACCGCTCGGCGGCCTATGCCGCGCGCTACCTCGCCAAGAACATCGTCGCCGCCGGTCTTGCCGACCGCTGCACCTTGCAGCTCGCTTACGCCATCGGCGTGGCGCGCCCGCTGTCGATCTACGTCGATACGCACGGCACCGGAAAGGTGCCGGAAGACACGCTGGAGCGGATCGCCTCCGAGGCGATGGACCTCACGCCGCGCGGTATCCGCAAGCATCTCGATCTGAATCGGCCGATCTACGCCCGTACCTCGTCCTACGGCCATTTCGGCCGCACGCCGGACAACGAAGGTGGCTTTTCCTGGGAGAAGACCGACCTTGCCGAGGTGATCAAGCGCGCGGTGTGATATTTCCCTCTCCCCTCGCGGGAGAGGGTTGCCCGAGCAAAGCGAGGGCGGGTGAGGGGTTGATCCGAGAGAGATGAAGAACCCTCTCACCGAGTTGAGTTTGTAGTGCCGCTGACGATGCCCTCTCCCGCAAGGGGAGAGGGCGCAGCAATGGGCGCTACTTTTGCTAATCCCGTGCGATATCAGAGAGTGCCATGACCCAATCCGCTACCGCCACCGCCAAGACGTCCGCCGGCTTCACCGATTACATCGTCAGGGACATCGGCCTTGCCGATTTCGGCCGCAAGGAAATCTCGCTCGCCGAGACCGAGATGCCCGGACTGATGGCGACGCGCGAGGAATACGGCCCCAGGCAACCCTTGAAGGGCGCGCGCATCGCAGGCTCCCTGCACATGACGATCCAGACCGCGGTGCTGATCGAAACGCTGAAGGCGCTCGGCGCAGACATCCGCTGGGTCTCCTGCAACATCTATTCGACGCAGGATCACGCCGCCGCCGCGATCGCGGCAGCCGGCATTCCGGTGTTCGCCGTCAAGGGCGAGACCCTGACCGAATACTGGGACTACACTGCAAAACTGTTCGACTGGCACGGCGCGAAGTCTGGTGAAAGCCTGCATCCCAACATGATCCTCGACGATGGCGGCGACGCGACGCTGCTGATCCACCTCGGCGTGCGCGCCGAGAAGGGCGACGTGGCATTTTTGGATAAGCCCGGCGCGGAAGAAGAGGAGGTGCTGTTCGCGCTGATCAAGCGCCTCTTGAAAGAGAAGCCGAAAGGCTGGTTCGGCGAAGTCGCCAAATCCATCAAGGGCGTTTCGGAGGAGACCACCACCGGCGTGCATCGTCTCTACGAGATGCAGAAGGCCGGCACGCTGCTGTGGCCCGCGATCAACGTCAACGACAGCGTCACCAAGTCGAAGTTCGACAATCTCTACGGTTGCCGCGAGTCGCTGGTCGACGGCATCCGCCGCGGCACCGATGTGATGATGAGCGGCAAGGTCGCCATGGTCGCGGGCTTCGGCGATGTCGGCAAGGGCTCGGCTGCATCATTGCGACAGGCCGGCTGCCGCGTCATGGTGTCGGAAATCGACCCGATCTGCGCGTTGCAGGCGGCGATGGAGGGCTATGAGGTCGTGACCATGGAGGACGCAGCACCCCGCGCCGACATCTTCGTCACCGCCACCGGCAACAAGGACATCATCACCGTTGAGCATATGCGTGCGATGAAGGATCGCGCCATCGTTTGCAATATCGGGCATTTCGATAACGAAATTCAGGTCGGCGCGCTGAAGAATTTGAAGTGGGATAACATCAAGCCGCAGGTGGACGAGATCACCTTTCCAGATGGCAAGCGTATGATCCTGCTCTCGGAAGGCCGCCTCGTGAACCTCGGCAACGCGATGGGGCATCCGTCGTTCGTCATGTCGGCGTCGTTCACCAACCAGACCCTGGCGCAGATCGAACTGTTCGCCAACAACAAGGACGGCAAATACAAGCGCGAAGTCTACGTGCTGCCGAAGTCGCTCGACGAGAAGGTGGCGCGGCTGCATCTGAACAAGATCGGCGTCAAGCTCACCGAATTGCGCAAGGACCAGGCCGACTACATCGGCGTCAAGGTCGAAGGCCCGTTCAAGAGCGATCATTACCGCTATTGAGCGGCCAATTATCTGTCATTCCGGATCGGCTTGCATGGCAGGCTGATCCGGAATCCAGCTTCGCGCGATAACTGGATTCCGGAATAGTCGCGTGTCGATACCCATAGATGCGCAAGCGCGCATCGGGAATGGCGAGAAAGAAAACACGGAAGCCCCGGAGCGATCCGGAGCAGTGCGCGCCTTGTCAATCACTGGCGCTCGGCGGTCACGCAATCAGCCTCACGTCGTTCAGCCTCACGTCGTCCGGCCGTTGCTCTTTTGTGCCGCGAGAAAATCCGACAGCTTGGCGGTTTGCTTGGGCGCTGCCTTCTTGCCCCGGGCCGGTGCTTTTACCGGCTTGGGCTGCGCGGCCTCTTCGGCTTCCTTTGCGAGCCGCAGCGCGCGCAGGCGTTCCATGTTCTTGCGGACGGCGATGTCGCGGGCTTCGATATCGGCGCGCGCCTTCGCGCCCTCGATGGCGGCCGTGCGCATGCGTTCGCTGCGTGCCTGTTGTGCCGGGCTTGGCGGAGACTTGGTCATGGAACCGATATAGTCATGATCCGCCAAAATGCCAGAGCAGGCCGGGATTTGCCTTTTCAGCCGAGAAATGCTATAGTTAAGGGTATTCGATTGCCGGCATTGGTTTTGTTAGAGCGCCGCGGGTCTTTCAAAGACCGAAGGCTCCTTTCCAAAGACATCGCTGAGATTGGATGGCTTGCGCAATCCTGCGCGAGAACGCGCATGTGCGCGCTTTGGAACAAGGACGACTCCGATGACGACAGGGACAGTGAAGTGGTTTAATGGCCAGAAGGGTTTCGGCTTTATCCAGCCGAACGACGGCGGCAATGACGTGTTCGTGCACATCAGTGCGGTGGAGCGCGCGGGCCTCAGCGGCCTCAATGAGGGCCAGAAGGTCAACTTCGAGGCCAAGACCGACAAGATGCGCGGCAAGGTCAGCGCGGAAAACCTTTCCCTCGCATAAAGCGGGATGAGGGCTCGACCGTGCATCCATCCTGTCTTGAAGATTGATGGATCGCCGGGCCAAGCCCGGCAATGACGGACAATCGAGATGCTTCCGTCAAGGTGTGAAGCACCCTATAGCGTTTTCGAGCGAAGTGGATGCCGGTTCACGTGAAGAAAACGCGTCAAATCAAGAGCCTATAGCGTTTTCGAGCGAAGTGGATACCGGTTCGCGTGAAGAAAACGCGTCAAATCAAGAGCCTGAAGTCTTTCACTGTTTCCATGAAACGGTGAAAGACTCCAGGTCTCATGCTTCGTTTCACGGATGTACTGAAACGGACGCTCAGGAGCCTCGTCAGCGATGACGGGGCTTTTTGTTACGCCGCCATTCCCCACGAGACGGGACATGGTTGGCCGCCCGGAACTCGTTTCCGGGTCCTTGCCGGATTGTGTCTTGCGCGAATGGTGCCACGCGAGTTTTCGTGACATGAACGAGGCAGCCCTCGCGCGCGCTATGCCAGCGGTTCGGTCGCCGCGTCGAGCCAGACCTTTGTGGCCTCATCGAGGTGCGGGCGCACCTCGCGGCGGACGCGGGCGTGATAGTCGTTGAGCCAGCGCACCTCATCGGTGCTGAGGCTGCGGTCGATCAGGCGGCGGTCGATCGGCGCCAGCGTCAGGGTCTCGAAGCCGTTCATGGCTTTCTCGGCACCCGGTATCTCGACGGCCGCGACCAGCACCAGATTTTCGATCCGGATGCCGAATGCGTCACGTTTATAATAGCCCGGCTCGTTGGACAGGATCATGCCGCGCTTCAAGGGCGTGGTGCCGAGCTTCGAAATCCGCGCCGGGCCTTCATGCACTGACAGATAGCTGCCGACGCCGTGGCCTGTGCCGTGCTCGAAATCGACGCCCGCCTGCCATAGGAACTGCCGCGCCAGCGTGTCGAGCTGCGCGCCGGTGGCGCCGTCGGGAAACACCGCACGCGCAATGGCGATGTGGCCGCGCAGCACGCGGGTGAAGCGGTCGCGCATCTCGTCGGTCGGTTGGCCGATCGCGACGGTGCGGGTGACGTCGGTGGTGCCGTCCTCGTACTGCGCGCCGGAATCGATCAGCAGCAGGTCGCCGGGCGCGATGCGGCGGTTGCTCTTGCGGGTGACGCGATAATGCACGATGGCGCCGTTCGGTCCGGTGCCCGAGATGGTGGGGAAAGAAACGTCCTTCAGCGCACCGGTGTCGCGGCGAAAGGTCTCCAGCGCCTCGACCACGTCGATCTCGGTCAGCGTGCCCTTCGGCGCCTCGCGGTCGATCCAGGCGAGAAACCGCGCCAGCGCCACGGCGTCGCGCTGATGCGCGCTGCGCGCGCCCGCGATTTCGGTCGGGTTCTTCACCGCCTTCAGCAGCGCGACCGGATCGTTGCCGCGTACCGGTTTGCCGCCGGCGGCCGTGATCAGGCGGTTCAACGCGTCGGCGGCGGTGGCATTGTCGAGCCCGATGGCCGCGCCGGATCTGGCCGTTGCGGCCAGCGCCTCGGTCAACGCATCCGGCTCGCGGACGTCGGCTTCGCGCTCCAGATGATCGCGGCTGACGTTGGAGAGTTTACGGGAATCGATGAACACGACAGGGCGGCCGTCCTTGGGCACCAGCGCATAGGACAAGGGCAGGGGGGTGTGCGAGACGTCGGCGCCGCGGATGTTGAAGGTCCAGGCCACCGCATGTGAATCCGACAGCACCAGCGCATCGACGCCGAGCTTGGTCATCTCGGCGCGGATGCGCGTCAGCTTGTCGGCCTCGGTTTCGCCCGCGAACGCCGCCTTGTGGATCGTGACCGGGCCAAGCGGCGGCGCGGGCCGATCGGTCCAGATGCTGTCGACAGGGTTGGTCTCGACGGGTATCAGGTCGGCGCCGGCCTTCGCGCAAGCCTTTGCCAGGCGCTCCGCCGCCGCGGACGTATGCAGCCAGGGATCGTATCCGAGCCGGTCGCCGGCGCTGAGATGCTCCGCCAGCCAGTTTTCGGGAGGCGGATCGACCAGTGAGACGATGGCCCAGGCGTGGGTATCCACCTGTTGCGCCGCCTGCAACGTGTAGCGGCCATCGACGAACACCGCGGCTTCCTTCGCGAGCACGACGGCGAGGCCGGCCGATCCGGTGAAGCCGGTGAGCCATGCCAGCCGCTCCTCGGAGGGCGCGACATATTCGTTCTGCTGCTGGTCGGCGCGCGGGATGACGAAGCCGGTCAATTGCCGCCGGTGCAGCTCCTCGCGAAACGCGGCGAGGCGGGCGGTGAGCGCGACGCCGCCCTCTAGGTCCTCGAAGGTCTGAAAGTGGGCTTCGAACATTACGCGAGTATTCTAGAATTCCGGGATGGCGGCCGCAACGGCGGAGCAGGGCAAGCGTTACCTTCTATTCTGCATCAGCAGGCTGCACCATCCGTCGATCCGCATCTGCCGGATCAGAACGAGCCCCTGCGCGCGATAGGCCGCGATCACGCCGCGGGTCTGATGCGGCAGCAGCCCCGACAAAATCACCATGGCCTCGGACGCAAGGTGGGTTGCCATAACCGGCGCCATCTGCCGCAGCGGATTGGCCAGAATATTCGCCAGCACCAGATCGAACGGCGCGCGGGCGCGAAACAGCGGTGCTGAAAAGCCGGTCGCGCAGATCGACTCCACAAGATCGCCGACGCCGTTCAGCGCGGCGTTCTCTTTCGCCACGATCGCTGAACGCGGGTCGATGTCGCTGGCCAGCACCTTCCGACGCAGCGCCTTCGCCGCGGCGATGGCGAGGACGCCGGTGCCGGCGCCGAGATCGAGAACCCGCCGCGGCATCTTGCTGCGCAGCACCTGATCGAGCAGCAGCAGGCAGCCGCGGGTCGTGCCATGGTGACCGGTACCGAATGCCAGCGCGGCCTCGATCTCGATGCCGAGTTTGTTTGGCGGGACGCGCGCGCGGTCATGGCGGCCGTGGACGACGAAGCGGCCGGCCGGGACGGGCGCCAGTCCTTCGAGGCTGGCCTCGACCCAGTCCCTGGCGGCGATGGTATCGAAGACGACGGTTTGGGCGACCGCATCGCCGGCGACCAATGTGATCTGCGCGCGAATTCGCTCTTCATCGGGCGGGGCGGCGAAGTGCATCGAAACGCCCCAGCGCCCGTCGCTGTGTTCAAATGCGGCGATCGCAAGTTCGCCGTCGTCCAGTGTCTCGGTCAGGAGGTCGACCACCCGCCGCGCGACCTGCTCCTCGCCGATGGCGAAGGTGGCGCGACTGGTCGCCGGCGTGACGGTGTTGGTCATGGAAGTCCGACGGACAGGAGTTCAGGATCCGGTCGTGCTCCAGGCCCTGGCGATGAGATAGCCGACGCCATAGGCCGGTCCGGCCACCATGAGAATGGCGATGGCCATCAGAAGCCAGCCTTTCAGAACACCGGCCCAGCCACCCGTTTGCCAAAGCTCCCGGGGCCCCGGTTGCGCGTAGGCCCAGAACGACCATGACGTGGCCAGGAGCAGGTAAATGTCGAAGGTGTTCAATGATGTGCCGAGGTAACCTCCGATTATCGGGATAACGATCGTGAGAAAGACCCGGCCAAGAATTTGCAGCACATAGACCCCCGGTTATTTGCCTGCCTTTGCCCAATATTTGCTTTGGTGCAAATGCGAAACTTATAGCGTTTTCGAACGGCGTGGATACCGCTTGGCGTGAAGAAAACGCGTCAAATCAAAATCATAAAGTTCTGCTCCTGGTCGGTCCGATGCCGGAATACTCCGGACGATCACTGTGTCCTCCAGCAAATCCGAACGGCCGTTGCACGCTTTCCGGGATCGTTTTCCACAGTTTTTCCACAGGTGTATCCACAGACTTGTCCATGGCCTGATATCAAGTTTTGCGTGGGATTTCGACGGCCTTGTCAGCAGACGGGAGCGACGAGTTGCCGCGAATTGCACGGGTGCCCGCGAGGGTTAATCCCCGGTAACTCCTGTGTCCAAATCACAGCGAAATCGCGGCGAAGTTTTTTAGAGGTTGACCGATATCGATGCTTCCCAGGCAGAACGCGGGGGCGTCATGGAATCGCAAAACATCGGCGAGGTCGAACCGGCGGAAGGAATGTCCGGGATCGCGGCCGAGGACATCATATGGGCGTTTGTTGTCAGCGCCATCGTGCTCGGGCTGACGCCGGCGGTATTCATTTACGCACTGTTGGTTGCTTGAGCCGTCACCGGCGAGCGAACGGCGCCCGGTGATCGCGCAGGATCGTGCGCGCTGCGTTATGGCCGGGCGCGCCGGTGACGCCGCCGCCGGGATGCGCGCCGGAGCCGCAATGATAGAGACCCTTCAGCGGTCCCCGGTAGTCGGCGTGCCCCAGCATCGGACGGGCGGAGAACAACTGGTTCAGCGCCAGCGCGCCGTGGAAAATGTCGCCGCCCAGCAGTCCGAATTCGCGTTCGAGGTCGAGCGGTGACAGGATCTGCCGGCCGATCACGCTGGCGGCAAAGCCCGGCGCGTAGCGATCGACGGTTGCGATCATGAGGTCGGCGACCTGGTCGCGGCAATCGTCCCAGGACGCGCCGTCAGGCAATTGCGGCGCGACATGCTGGCAGAACAGGCTCGCGACATGGCGGCCGGACGGGGCGAGTGAATCATCGATCACGGATGGGATCAGAACCTCCACTACCGGTTCGCGGCTCCAGCCGAACCGGCGCGCATCCTCCCAGGCGCGGTCCATGTAGCCGAGGCCGGGCGCGATGATGATGCCGGCGCTGAGATGGTCGCCCTTGCCCGGCAACGCGGAGAACGAGGGCAGGGCGGAGAGCGCCACGTTCATCCGGAACGTTCCGGAGCCATTGCGCCAGTTCTTGATGCGGTTGAAGAAGGCGGGAGACAGGGAGCCGGCGGGCAATAGCCGGGTATAGAGCAGCTTCGGGTTGACGTTTGCCGCGACATATCTTGCACGGATCGTTCGTCCGTCGTCGAGGATCACGCCCGCCGCGCGGCCGCGCTCGACAACGACTTCGCTGACGCCGACTCCGGTTTCAATCTCGGCGCCATGCGCACGGGCGGCCGCTGCCATGGCCTGGGTGATCGCGCCCATGCCGCCGATTGCGTGACCCCAGACCCCCTTCTTGCCGTTCACCTCTCCGAAAGCATGGTGCAGCATCACATAGGCAGAGCCTGCCGCGTAGGGGCTCGCATAGTTGCCGACGATGGCGTCGAAGCCGAACAGCGCCTTGACCAGATCGGTTTCGAAGCGCTCGTCGAGCATGTCCCCGGCCGATCGCGCAAACAGGTCGAGCAGGTTGCGCTGCTGCTCCAGCGACAGGCCGCGCAGGATGCCCGCCGTGCCGACGGCATTGACGAACTCATGCGCGGTGTTGATGCTGAACCCTTCAACAAGGTTGGGCGGAGCGCGCAGCACGAACTGCCGGATCACGTCGGCGATTTCGTCCAGTTCGCGCATGAATTCGCCGATCGCGACCGCGTCCCGTTGGCTCAGGCGGGCGACCGAGGCCGCGGTGCGGCCTTCGCCGGTGAGGAGGTACCGACCGTCGGGCGCGGGCAAAAAGTTCTGGGCGCGGCGTTCGACGATCCGCAGGCCGTGGTCGTGCAGCCGCAAGTCGGCGATGACCTTCGGATTGAGCAGGCTGACAGTGTAAGCCGCGACCGAATTGCGGAATCCGGGATGAAATTCCTCGGTCACCGCAGCGCCGCCCACCACCTTGCGCCGTTCCACGATCCTGACCCGCAGTCCGGCCATCGCAAGATAGGCCGCGCAGGTGAGCCCGTTATGGCCTGCGCCGATGATGACGACGTCGGTGTCCGGCATGATCCGCTTCGACTGCTACGGGGACGTCGTCTCGTCGGTCAGTCGCCGAAGTCCGTGAAAAGGCCGCGAGGCCGATAGGGCTGCGGCGCGTAAACCTGCGGCGGATAGGGCTGCGCATAACCGTAATCGGCTTGATCGCTGTAGTAATATTGCTGCCGCCGGGGAACGTTCTGCGCATCGCGGAGACGGCGAGAACTGCGCGGCGCAGGATAGCGCTGATCGCTGGAACTGCCGTCGGCCGGGTAGATATAGCCGTCGTCGCCGCGAATGGCGGCCTGCGGCTGCTGAGTTGGCGCAATCTGTCCCGGCGTCAGTTCGATCGGATTTCCGGCATTGTCATAAGACTGATCGTCCGCCGGCGGATTATGGCGGGCGACATCGGTTTTGCGCTTGCCACGGGGATTGCGCGCCAGCGCGACACGGGACGATCCGGTCAGCGTGACGGTTGTATTGAGGACGCCTTCTTTCCGGACCAGCGCATAGAGGGTCGATGCATTGGCGCGCGAGATGCGCACACAGCCATGCGAGACGGGACTGCCGAGACTGCCTTCGGAAAACGTGCCGTGGATGGCATGACCGGCCTTGGTGAAGAAGATCGAGTGCGGCATCGGCGCGTCGTCGAACTCCTTGGAGAAATGGTCGGCTTCCATGCGGAAGGTCTGGAAGCGGCCGTTCGGGGTTTCGTGAGACGGATTTCCGCTCGACACCGGCCAATGATAGCGCTCGACGCCATCGACGGAGACGGTCATTTTCTGATTGTCCTTGTCGACAAGGATCGACACCTTCGCCTGCGCCACGCTGACCGCGCCAAGAAGCAGCAGACCGGCGACGGGAATACAAAACATACGCATGTACCTGGGCCTCGGATGCAGCCTGAAATCCCCGTCTCTTATATGCGCTCAAAACGGTTCTGCTTCCAGTAGCGGATTTCGTCATCGTTAAATGTCGAAACGGCATAACCAGGGCCGAGACAGCGCGCGAAAATCAAAAAGCCCTATGGACAAGGAGTTCGGCAGCAAGCGACCGCCACCCCCGCGGTTCGGAACTTTTGGAACACGATTGCGTTATATTCATCCCGATCCGTTTTGATCATGGCCCGTTCGCGGCCGAACCAGCAGAGGATGTAGGCACACATGAAGACCAGAATCGCAGCATTGCCGATGACAGCTTCTATCCGGATTCAGTTCGCGGCGGTGGCCGCGGCCGCCGCGCTGGCCCTCGTTTCCATTCCGCATCTGGCGCACGCACAAGGCGTGTTTGGCGGCATGGAGCGTGGCGCGAACCAGGGTGCGCGTGAAGGCAGTCGTGCGGCTGGTCCGGTCGGCGGTGCGATCGGCGGCGCAATCGGCGCCGGCGTCGGCGGTGCGGTCGGTGGCGTCAAGGGCGTGCTCGGCATCCCAGATCATCACCACCACCATCGATGCCGCGGTTACTGGAAGCATGGGCATTATCACTGCTACCGCCGATAAATACGTCCTGCAACGCAAGGCGGGCGGTCCGGGAGCAACCGGGCCGCGCCCTTTGTGATCCGCATCAAGCGTGGCTCAGCTTTTCAGCCGATAGCCGGATTTGAAAATCCACCACACAACCGTCATGCAGATCACGAGAAAACTCAGCGTCATGCCCATGCTGACGGACAGGCTGACGTCGGCGATCTCGTAGAAACTCCAGCGGAAGCCGCTGATGAGATAAACGACCGGATTGAACAGCGCGACCGTCTGCCAGCTTTGCGGCAGCATGCCGATTGAATAGAAGCTGCCGCCGAGGAATGTCAGCGGCGTGATGATCAGCATTGGAATCATTTGTAGCTTCTCGAAACCGTCGGCCCAGATGCCGATGATGAAACCGAAAAGGCTGAAGGTCACTGAGGTGAGCACCAGGAACAACAGCATCCATACCGGATGCTGGATGTGCAGCGGCACGAACAGGCCCGCGGTCGCCAGGATAATCAGGCCGAGGATGATCGACTTGGTCGCGGCCGCTCCGACATAGCCCAGCACGATTTCGAAATAGGATACCGGCGCTGACAGGATCTCGTAGATGGTGCCGATGAACTTCGGGAAATAGATGCCGAACGATGCATTGGTGATGCTTTGCGTCAGCACCGACAGCATCACCAGCCCCGGCACGATGAAGGTGCCGTAGCTGACGCCTTCGACTTCTGTGATGCGCGAGCCGATCGCCGCCCCGAACACCACGAAATAGAGCGAGGTCGACACCACCGGAGAGACGATGCTTTGCAGCAGTGTGCGCCAGGTTCGCGCCATCTCAAAACGGTAGATTGCTTTCACGGCCTCGAAGTTCATGTCAGGCCCTCACCAGGCTGACGAAGATTTCTTCCAGCGAACTCTGGGTGGTGTCGAGGTCGGAAAACCTGATGCCGGCGGCCCGGAGGTCGCTCAGCAGGCTGGTGATTCCGGTATGCTCGCTTCGGGTGTCGTAGGTATAGATCAACTCGGTGCCGTCTCCCGCAAGCTCGAGGTTGTAAGCCGCCAACGGCGTCGGCACGGCGTCGATCTTGCCCTGAAGATGCAGTTTCAGCCGCTTTTGGCCGAGCTTCTGCATCAATGCGGCCTTTTCCTCGACCAGGATGATTTCTCCCCTGTTGATGACGCCGACGCGATCGGCCATCTCTTCGGCCTCTTCGATGTAATGCGTTGTCAGAATAATCGTGACGCCCGAAGCCCGCAGCGTTCGCACCACGTCCCACATCGCTTTGCGCAGTTCGACATCGACGCCCGCGGTCGGCTCGTCGAGAAACAGGATCTGCGGCTCGTGCGACAGCGCCTTCGCAATCATCACGCGCCGCTTCATGCCGCCGGACAGCGTGACGATCTTGCTGTCCTTCTTGTCCCACAGCGACAGGTCCTTCAAAACCTTCTCGATGTGAGCCGGGTTCTTCGGCTTTCCGAACAGCCCGCGGCTGAAACTGACCGTGGCCCAGACCGTTTCGAACGCGTCGGTGTGCAGTTCCTGCGGCACGAGGCCGATCAGCGAGCGGGTCGTCCGATAGTCGCGCCGGATGTCGTGGCCATCGACCAGCACCTCTCCGCTTGATGCGTTCGCGATGCCGCAGATGATGTTGATGAGCGTCGTCTTGCCCGCGCCGTTGGGACCAAGCAGTGCGAAAATCTCGCCCGGTTTGATGCCGAGATTGATCGATTTCAGCGCTGTGAACCCGGAGGCGTAGGTCTTCGACAGGCCAGAAACGGAAATAATAGGCGACATGCGGGCTGACACGCTGTGAACGGGCGGAACAGGAACGAAGACTGGTTATCGCGGCGCGATGGCAGGACGATGGAGAACGCGGGTCAACAGATAGGAACGTGCGTGTTGTTTCGCAATCGCTACACCCGCTCCACGAAACTATCGACCACCTTTTTTTCGCCGGCTTTGTCGAAGGCGATGGTCAGCTTGTTGCCGTCGATCCGCGTCACCTTGCCGTAGCCGAATTTCTGGTGAAAGACCCGGTCGCCCGTTGAAAAGGCGGACGTTGTGCCGCTGGACTTGGCGACCAGTTCGCCTTCGATGGTGACCGGTGCGCGCTTCGCATTCGACCTGCCGGCATATGCCGCGCCGGCCTCGTTGAAGCCGCCGCGGCCGCGGTTGGCCTGTGCGCGCTGCCAGCCGGGCGTCGCATAGCTCGAGCCGAAGGACTCCATATTGTCGAAGCGCGAGGGGCCATAGCCGCCCGTTCCGCCCCAGCCCGAGCCGCCCTTCGATTCCGTGATCTCGACATTTTGCGCGGGCAGTTCGTCGAGAAAGCGTGAGGGGATCGTCGTCGACCATGAGCCATGAATGCGCCGGTTGGTGGCGAAGTAGAGTTTTGCGCGACGGCGTGCCCGAGTCAGGCCGACATGGGCGAGCCGGCGTTCTTCCTCGAGGCCGGCGCGTCCCTGCTCATCCAGCGCGCGCTGATGCGGAAACAGTCCTTCCTCCCAGCCGGGCAGAAAGACGTTGTCGAATTCGAGTCCCTTGGCGGAATGCAGTGTCATGAGGGAGACGGCATCCTCATCCGCGCCGCCTTCGCGATCCATCACCAGCGAGATGTGTTCGAGAAAGCCCTGCAGGTTCTCGAATTCCTCCATCGAGCGCACCAGTTCTTTCAGGTTCTCCAGCCGGCCCGCGGCGTCGGCCGAGCGGTCCTTCTGCCACATCTCGGTGTAACCGCTTTCGTCGAGCACGATCTCGGCAAGCTCGGTGTGCCGCATGGTGTCGCGCTGCGCGCGCCAGCGATCGAAGCAGTCGAGCAAGGCGCGCAGCGAGCCGCGCGCTTTCGGCTTCATCTCGTCGGTCTCGACGACGGCGCGGGCGGCCTCGCTGAGCGGGATGCGCCGCTTGCGGGCAATCTCGTGCAGCATCTGCACTGTGGCCTCGCCCAGGCCGCGTTTGGGCACGTTGACGATGCGCTCGAAGGCGAGATCGTCGGCCGGGGAGTTGATGACGCGCAGATAGGCGAGCGCGTCGCGGATTTCGGCGCGTTCGTAGAAGCGCGGGCCACCGATGACGCGATAGGACAGGCCGAGCGTGATGAAGCGGTCTTCGAATTCGCGCATCTGGAACGAGGCGCGCACCAGAATCGCAATCTCGTTCAGCTTCTCGCCGGCGCGCTGAAGCTGTTCGATCTCCTCGCCGATGGCGCGGGCTTCCTCCTCGGAGTCCCAGGACCCCGTGACGGTGACCTTCTCGCCATCGACGTCCTCGGTGCGCAGCGTCTTGCCAAGACGGCCTTCGTTATGTGCGATCAGATGCGAGGCGGCGGCGAGAATATGACCGGTGGAGCGATAGTTGCGCTCCAGACGGATCACCTTGGCGCCGGGAAAATCGTGCTCGAAGCGCAGGATGTTGTCGACCTCGGCGCCGCGCCAGCCGTAGATCGACTGGTCGTCGTCGCCGACGCAGCAGATGTTTTTCTGTCGCAGAGTTTCGATCGGTGCTGACGAACCCTCTCCCCTTGCGGGAGAGGGTGGCGAGCGCAGCGAGCCGGGTGAGGGGTGATTGGCTGCGGACAGCGACCCCTCACCCGCTTCGCCGCTTTGCGGCTCAGCACCCTCTCCCGCAAGGGGAGAGGGAAGTGGAGTGCGTGTCGGCGCTTGCGACAGCAATCGCAGCCACAGATATTGCGCGACGTTCGTGTCCTGATACTCGTCGACGAGGATGAATTTGAAGCGGTTCTGGTATTGCCGCACCACATCCGGATGTTCGCGGAACAGGCGGATGTTCTCCAGAAGCAGATCGCCGAAATCCGCGGCATTGAGGATTTTCAGCCGCGCCTGATAGGCGGCGTAGAGCTTGCCGCCGCGACCGTTGCCGAACACGGCCGCTTCGCCCGAGGGCACCTGGGCCGGCGTCAGGCCGCGATTCTTCCAGCCGTCGATCAATCCCGCGAGCATCCGCGCCGGCCAGCGCTTGTCGTCCACGTTGTCGGCTTGCAGAAGCTGTTTGAGCAGGCGGATCTGGTCGTCCACATCGAGGATGGTGAAATTGGACTTGAGCTGCACAAGTTCCGCGTGTGCGCGCAGAATCCTGCCGCCGATGGAATGAAAGGTGCCGAGCCACGGCATGCCTTCCACGGCTTGGCCGAGCATCTGGCCAAGCCGCTGCTTCATCTCGCGCGCGGCCTTGTTGGTGAAGGTGACCGAGAGGATTTCGCCGGGGCGAGCGCGGCCCTGGCTGAGGATATGCGCGATGCGGGTCGTCAGCACGCGGGTCTTCCCGGTGCCCGCACCGGCCAGCACCAGAACAGGCCCGTCCAGTGTTTCCACCGCGTCGCGTTGTTCCGGATTGAGCCCGGCAAGATACGACGGTGCTGCCGCCGCCCGCGCGCGCGCGGCAATGCCACCGGCGGCAGGTCGGTGCTCGGGAACGTCACGAATCAGTCTGTTCGGCTCGGTCATGCGAATCGTCTTCTCCCCACGATGGCACCGCGGGGCGGCGAAAGGGAGCCTTCTTAGCAGGATGGGGTGGATATATAGGGACGATGACGGGTTTGCATCGGTTTTCCTGCCCGGCACCCGCGATCCGCGCCAGCTATCGCAGTTTTGTTCCGCAAAAACCTCCACCTCCCGACAGGGAACTATTGTTTCGAGGGCGGATTGTTTTCTCAGGCGCGGGCGCCGAAAAAGCACGGAGATCAAGTCATGCTGAACTGGGTCGTGACGTTTCTGATTATCGCGCTGATTGCCGGTATCCTCGGCTTCGGCGGTATCGCGGGCGCCTCGATTGAAATCGCCAAGATCATCTTTTTCATCGCGTTGATCCTGCTCGTGGTATCGGCGGTGGTCGGATTTATGCGGGGTCGTCGCACCGGAGTGTAGGCGGCCGCCGGCCTAACGCGGCTGCGAGGGCATCGCGATTCGCCGGCCGATGCCCTCGGGCCGCATGGCGAGTTTATGGGCATCAGCGACGGCTTGAACGCGCGCACGGATGTCAGGCGGAAACGGCGCGACCTTGCGAGCAGCCATATCGACGTGAAGGGTCATGTTTTCGGAGGTTGCCGACAGCCATCCTTCCGTCGCGTGCCGCAATTCCTCGAAGGTATGCAGACGTTTTTCGTCCGCGGCGACCAGCAGAATGGACACCCGCACCGGGTCATCCAGATGAATTTCCCGGAGATAACGCACATGGCACTCGGCGGTGAACGTCGAGCCGTTGCGTGCCTCCATGTAGTCGGGCCCCAAGCCAAGCTCCACCCAAAACCGATCGATGGCCTGGTCGAACAGGACATTGTAATAGGCCATGTTGAGATGGCCGTTGTAGTCAATCCACTCCGGCTCGATCCGCATGATGGATGACTGAAACAGGTCCGGCTGACGGTCCGGATCAGTGGGGGGCGTGAACTTCATTCTCGTTTCCTGCATTTGTCGGGCCGTTTTCAATCAACCTATTCCACTGGCGCGACGTGAAAGTCCCGTTGCCGCGGGAACCGATGCGGTCGTTGCTGCCACTTCGCCACAGTTAGCCATATTATATGATGTCGATCGGCTCGTTTGGCCCGGTCTTGCGGGCTCGGGATCGATACGGCAGTCTCGGGCCTCCGGCACGCGTCCGAACCGCGACCGAAGCGGAATCGATTTTTGCCGGAATGTTTCAAGGGGAGACACCGTGCAGACTACGCTGCTCGGCTTGGCGATCACAGTCATTGTCGCGCTCGTCGCCGCGCTGATCGGGCCGTATTTGATCGACTGGAACCGCTTTCGGCCCCGGTTCGAGGCGCAGGCGGCGCACGTGATCGGTGCGCCGGTTCGGATCGAGGGCGGGCTTGACGTCAGGTTGCTGCCGTCGCCGTCCTTGCAGCTTCGCTCGGTGGTGGTCGGGGGCTCGAATGATCCGGGCAAGGTGCGTGCCGGCAATCTTGGCGTCGAATTCAGCCTGGGTTCGCTGATGCGCGGAGAATGGCGCGCGACCGAAGTGACGATCAACGACGTGGCACTTGACCTCGGCCTCGATAGCGACGGCAGGATCGATTGGCCCCTGTCGCGGTCGTTCAATCCGCTTTCCATCGACCGGTTGAACCTCACGGGCCGCGTGGCGCTTCATGATGCGGCCAGCCGCACCACGCTTGAACTGAGCGACATCGCTTTCAGCGGCGACGTGCGATCCGGAGCGGCCGTTCGCGGCGACGGCAATTTCGTGCTGTCAGGAGAGCGCTATCCATTTCGGATATCGTCCGGACCGGCGAGCGATGGCGACGCCAGCCGTGTTCATGTCACGATCGACCCCGGAATGCGCGCCGCATCGATCGATCTGGACGGCATTCTGTCATTCGATGAGCGCGTGCCGCATTTCGAGGGTACCGTAGCTCTGGCGGGCGCTGCCGAATCCGCCGCCAAGAATTTTTCCGGCGATCCGTCTCAAAGACCATGGCGCGTATCGGCCAGGACCAAGGCCGCCCCGAGCGGCGCGCGGCTGGAGCAGGTCGAAGCGAGCTACGGTGCCGGCGAGGCTGCGCTGGAGCTCGTAGGCGTTGGCGACGCTCGTTTCGGTGCATCGCCCCGGATTCACGCCGAATTGTTTGCACGTCAGCTCGACGCGGATCGTCTGTCGGCCAAGGACGCGCCCGCAACGATGTTGGCGACGCTGCAGGGTATTCTGGCCAAAATTCCGCCAGCTCCGCTGGCTGCTGACATCGGGATCAGTGCCGACCAGATCATGCTGGGCAGTCGTCCGATACAAAATTTCCGCATTGACTTGCGCGGCGATGCTGCGTCATGGGCCGTCGGCCGAGTGGAATTCCGCGCGCCCGGCGCAACGCAGGTGGTGCTTGACGATCAGGGGGCGCGGGCGGGGCAATCGACCCAATTCAACGGTATGCTCGACATTCAATCGTCCGATCCAGATACCTTTGTCGGCTGGCTGCAAGGCCGAGACAAAATCGCCCGCGAAAGCCAAAAGCCGTTGCGTCTGCGCGGTAATTTGAATGTCGATTCAGGCCATGTCGCCTTGGACCAGTTCAAGGCTGATATCGAGGGTGGCAGCGTTGAAGGGGGACTGGCGTTTATCAATCCGACGGCCGGGAAGGGGGCGCGCCTCGATGCCGAACTCAAGGCGGATCGTCTCGATCTCGATGCAGCGGCCAGCCTGATCCGCGCCATTGCTGGCCCGCAAAGCGGCTGGCCGGATGAAGGACACCTCGCATTGAACGTCGGAAACGCGATATCGGCGGGGCAGGAGTTGCGTCCGTTCATCGCCAGATTGAACTATGGGTCAACGGCAATCTCGCTCGAGCAGTTGAAAATCGGCTCGCCCGGAGGCCTTGCGATAGAGGGGTCCGGCACGTTCGACCGCGTGAATGCAACCGGCCGGTTGACGTTGAATGCGACGTCGGCGTCGATGGCACAGGTGACGGGCCTGATTGCTCCGGTGGCGCCGACTGTCGCGGCTCGACTCGATGCGATGCCGGCAGCCGCAGGAGCCGCGCAGTTTCACCTCACGTTGAATGCCGATAAAAGCCCTGCCGATGAGAACAAGGTCGAAGCCAGCGCCAAGCTCGATGTCGATCTGCCGCAACTGAAAGGCACGCTGTCGCTGGCTGCGGCGTCCTCGCTTGCGGATTTGCGCGCAGCCGATCTCGATGCATTGGCACGAAGCGAGGTTACGCTCCGGACGAAGCTGACGGCGGAACGAGGCGGAGCCTTGCCGGCCTTGCTCGGTCTTGATCGCGTGATCGCAGTTGGCGATGGCGCCGTGCTGAAGGCGACAGCGACGGGCGCATGGCATGCCCCGATACGGCTGAATGCGAAGGTGTCGGGAACGGATCTGGATGCCGAGATAAAAGGAACGATGGAGCCATGGTCATCGGATCGGAAGGCTGATCTCAATTTCGCAGTGCGCCGCCTCGATCTCGGACCGCTGCTGGATCTCAAGTCATCCGATCCTCGCGCCCGGAACGTCAGCCTGTCGTCACATGTCACGCTGGCCGGCAGCAAAGCGATCTTCCATGATCTCGACGGCACTGCGGCGGGTAGCCACATGCGCGGGCGCGTTGCGGTGAATTTCGGCAATGAAAACGTCGTCGAGGGCGAGATCGGAATGGACATGCTCGATCTGGCCTCGGCGTTTGGATTCGTTGTCGGCACCGCGCGCCACGATACCGCAGAGCCGCTGCGTGCCGGTCTGCCGGCAGGTTGGCGCGGTCAGCTCGTATTCGAGGCGCTGCGCGGCGTATTGCCGGGAGGCATTGAGTTGCGGCCTGTCAAAGGCATTGTCAAAGGGGATGGCCATTCCCTGACGTTCGATGCGATGAAAGGGAAGATCGGCGAGGGAGACGCCACAGCGCGTATCGAGCTAGGGCAAGCCGCCGAAGGTGTTGCCCTCAATGCGGACGTTCAACTCAGGAACGTCGACGGACCGGCGTTGCACTACGGCAAGCTGGCGATGCCTGCAGGCCGCGCCTCGGCGCAGATCACGCTTGCGAGTCAGGGTCGCAGTGCGACCGCGCTGTCGGGAGCCCTGTCCGGCAACGGTCTCATCACGCTCGACCGTGCCCGCATTCCAGGACTTGACCCGCACGCGTTCAACGCTGCGATCAATGCAGGAGAGGGAGGTCCGTCGGACGACGCCAAACTGCAACAGACCGTGGAGCAGTCTCTGTCCGAGAATCCGTTGGCTGTCGCGTCAGTGCAAATTCCGTTTACCGTGAAAGATGGCCGCGTGCGCGTCAGCGCAACCGCTCTGGAAGGTGAGGGCGCGCGCGCCATCGTCTCCGGCGGTTATGACATCGCTGCGGATCAGGTCGATATTCGCGCCGGCCTTGCCTCGACCACGGTCGGGGCTGCAAACGATCGTCCGGAAATTCAGATCTTCGCGGCTGGGTCGCCCGATACGATCAGTCCGAGCGTGGATGTTGCGGCGCTATCCTCCTGGCTTGCGTTGAAGGCGATCGATCGCGAAACCCGCAGGCTCGATTCGATGGAGCAAAGCATGGCGGCGCCACCCAAGCCGCCTTCTGAGCCTCCGCCGGCAGTGACGGCATCGCTTCCGGCTGCACCGCCTGACGTTTCCGCCGAACCATCGGCGACAGATGACGTGCCCATCGCTAATGCGCCCGTGCCGAAACGTGATCCGCGGTGGTCTCGCGCGAAAGCCCGGATGAGCATTTCGGAGCCGGCGGTGGCATCGCTTCCGGCTGCGGCACCTGAGGTTTCGGCCGAACCGTCGGTGGTGGATGACGTGCCCATCGCCAACGCGCCCGTACCGAAGCGTGATCCGCGATGGTCTCGCGCGAAAGCCCCGATGAGCGCTCCGGCGCCAGCAGTGACGGCGTCGCTTCCAGTTGAACCGGCTGATGTTTCTGCCGAACCATCGGCGACGAATGACGTGGCCATCGCCAACGCGCCCGTGCCGAAGCGCGATCCACGCCGGGTTCGCGCGAAAGCGCGGTTGGCTGTCCCGCCGCGTCCGGCCGCCGCGCCGCAGACATCGAGTGCCTCGGCGCTGCCATGGCTCGGGCGTCTGCCTTGGCCGTTCCAGACCCGGCCTGCGCCGATTTCGAGACCTGCCTCTCGCTAGAGCATGATCCCGAAAAAGCCTGCTCCGGACTTGATCCGGGATGGAAACAGGTTTTCGGAAAAGATCATGCTCAAACAAAAAGATAAGCGGTGAGTCTGATTCAATGCAGTTAAAACAGACTCTAGGTTCTTGACCGAGGATCTGCTTCGCTCGAAAACGCTAGAGCCGCTGGTGCAGAGGCCGCCGGCCTCAGCGCGACCGGCTCTTTAGACTTGAAAACTTTAGACTGAGAACTTGTCGGAGCGAGGTTCTGTCAGAACCGGGGGTGTCGCGGCTATTTCCGAGCCAAACGGTGTAAGTCGCGTCGACGGGGTCTGGCGTTCGCCGATGAACATGGCGCTCGCCGCCCGCGTACGAAAATGCTCCAGCACGTACAGGCGGATCGCCGAGGACAGATTCCCGGTCCTGCGAGTGGTGTCGATCGAGGCGATCTGCGTGGAAAGGGTCAGGCCTCGCCGCATCGCGATGTCTTTCAGGCCTATCCAGAATGCATCCTCAAGGCTCACGCTGGTCTTGTGACCGCCGACGACCACCGATCGTTTGACGACGGCATATTCGCGTAAAGATCCTGGCTTGCCGTTTTGATCGCCGTTTTGATCGTTTCGCATGGTTGGCTCCATCTGGTTTCCGGCAAGCATGGTCATCTGTCAGCCGTCGTCATCGGCGCACGATGATATTTCACCGGACGCGTGGTGGTTTGAATTGCGTTGGAGCATGATCCCGAAAGTGGAAACCGGTTTTCGGAAAAGATCATGCTCAAACAAAAAGATATGCGACGAGTCTGGTTCAACGCAGCTAAAACAGACTCTAGCGACACTGCAGACCATCGGTGGACCGCGCCCGCGGGCATGCAGGTGATCTTCCGCGGCCCACCTCCGATCGGCACCGTGTGGATCATCGAGGTGCAGATATAACTAGCTGAAAAGGCCGAGCGCCGGTATTCGGGAAACAACCTAAGTGTATTTCGTTACCCCTACGCCGACGCAAGCGGGCCGAAGTACACGACCTGTGGAGAGGATTTACGGACGGGGGTTGTCGACGGGATTCGATGCCGCCATCAGGCGCCGGGGCTGTTCTCGGATTCCGAGGCGGCCGCGCGGCTTCGAAAGTAGTCCAGGACGAAAAGGCGGATAGCCGAGGAGAGGTTACCCTGCTGACGGTTGCTGTCGATCTCACCGACCAGTTCGGACAGCGTCATCTCGCGGAGACCCGAGATTTCTTTCATCCCGTTCCAGAACGCTTCCTCGAGGCTCACGCTGGTCTTGTGGCCGGCCACCACGATCGATCGTTTCACCACCGGCGATTTCATGGTGCGTCCTCGGCGTCGAGGCGGTGCTGATCGAGCAGCTTTTTCTCGCGAATCATCCGCTGTTCGTTGAGATCGCGTTCCGCCTTGGGTCGGCCGAAGCGTGCGCGATTGGCGTCGGCAACCGCAGCCATGCGCTCCCGTTCGGCGCGTTTTCTCCGCCTGTTCAGATTGACCACGTCCCCCATGACCGATTCCGCCATCTCAAAAACGCCGGGAACGCGTACCTGCAAAGCTGAAAATATCGCGCTCTGCACAAGAGGCTATGCGTGCCCTACCATGATGCACCGCAACAGTGATAGAAAATATTCGCTAAATCAAGAGACGAATATGAAACATAACTATTTCGGAAAGGTCGTTTTTTAGAATGTCGGCCTTCCGGCCGGCGTGGTCGGGAAAGTGCATCCGGAGAAGGGCGTTAAAGGGGCGTCATCCGGGGTGCGTCATTTTGTCAGGCTGCACCAGCCGGTCGAACTCCGCGGCCGTGACGAAGCCCAGCCGTTGAGCCTCCTCCTTCAGGGTCGTGCCGCGGGCGTGGGCGGCTTTGGCGACCTTTGCGGCGTTATCGTAACCGATCCGTGGTGCGAGCGCCGTAACCAGCATCAGCGAGCGTTGCATCAGCTCGCTGATCCGCTTCTCGTCGGCGCGGATGCCCTCGATGCAGTGCTCGGTGAAGGAACGCACCACGTCGCTGAGCAATTGGATGGAGTTGACCATGCAATAGGCGAGAACCGGCTTGTAAACGTTGAGTTCGAAGTGACCCTGGCTGCCGGCGACGGTAATCGTGGCCTGGTTTCCAAACACCCGGCAGCAAACCATGGTGACCGCTTCGCACTGTGTCGGATTGACCTTTCCCGGCATGATCGACGATCCGGGCTCGTTTTCGGGAAGGATCAATTCTCCAAGGCCGGAACGTGGCCCGGACCCCAGCAGGCGAATATCGTTCGCGATCTTGAACAGGCCGGTTGCGACCGCGTTGATCGCTCCGTGAGCAAAAACATAGGCGTCGTTGGAAGCCAGCGCCTCGAATTTGTTGGGCGCACTGATGAATGGAAGTTTCGTCAGCGCCGCCGCGTGCTTTGCGAACAGCTTCGCAAACTTCGGCTTCGAGTTCAGCCCGGTGCCGACGGCGGTTCCGCCTTGAGCCAGCGGGTAGAGGTCCTCCAGCACGGCTCGAAGCCGCGAGAGGCCGCTCTCGACCTGCGCCGCGTAGCCGGAGAATTCCTGGCCGAGCGTCAGCGGGGTCGCGTCCTGGGTGTGAGTCCGGCCGATCTTGACGATACGAGCGAACGCCTTTTCCTTCTTGCGCAGCGCCTTTAGCAGCGCGGCGAGAGCGGGAACCAGGTCGGACGTAATGCCTTGGGCCGCGGCGATGTGCATGGCCGTCGGAAACGAGTCGTTCGACGACTGGCTCATATTGACGTGGTCGTTGGGATGAACAGGCTTTTTGGCGCCAAGGTCTCCGCCGAGCAGTTCGTTGGCGCGGTTCGCGATCACCTCGTTGAGGTTCATGTTGGTCTGGGTGCCCGAGCCCGTCTGCCAGACCACCAGCGGAAAATGATCGTCGAGCTTGCCGTCGATAACTTCACGCGCGGCGCGGATGATTGCGGTCGCGCGCCGCCGGTCGAGCAGGCCGAGTTCGCGATTGGTCTGCGCGGCTGCGAGTTTGACGATGCCAAGCGCCCGGATGAGCGGCATCGGCATACGATCGTCGCCGATACGGAAGTTCTGCCGGCTGCGCTCGGTCTGGGCTCCCCAGTAGCGGTCGGCCTGGACGTCGATGGGGCCGAAGCTGTCGGTTTCCGTGCGCGTTGCTGCTCTGCGTGATGACGAAGCCATGGATCAAGTCCGTTGTGCTCGGCGCGGCGACGGCAAATGCAACCAGCCCATCGCCGCGGATTGGGACAACTCGGCGAATGCAACGCGCACTACTTCTTGCGGAAGCGGTCCAGCCTGACAACCTCGGCGCCTGCGCCGGGCTTGGGCTTGTCTTCGGTCTCGGCGGGCGGGGCGGAAGCTTGCGGAACGGCCAGGGCCTCCGGCGCAGGCGCTGCCGAGGGCTCGGCAGCCTTGGCTGTCGCGGTGTCGGCCGGCTCGAACTGCAGACCGAACTGGACGGACGGGTCGAAAAAGCTCTTGATCGCGTTGAAAGGAACCACCAGGCGTTCGGGAACGCCGCCGAACGACAGGCCGACCTCGAAGTGATCCTCGCTCACCGTCAGATCCCAGAACTGGTGCTGGAGAATGATGGTCATTTCCTCAGGATACTGCGCCAGAAGGCGGGACGATATCTTCACCCCGTCGGCCTTCGACAGGAAGGTGATGAAAAAGTGATGCTCACCCGGCAACCCCTGTTCGGCGGCGTCCGTCAGCACCCGACGCAGAACGCCGCGCATCGCCTCGCTCGTAAGCACATCGTAGCGGATATGATCGGTTGCCATCGGCTGGTCTCGTCGCTTCTGCGGTATCGTGCAAATCTGGTTGCGTAAATCTGGTTGCGGATGTCTTTAGCCGACTCGCGCCCTCCGCCTATGATACTCCGGCAATCTCGCCGGGTCAGCAGCGGTTGGGTCCGGCCGGTGAAACTCTCGCCGCCGGTTTGCCGGAGAGTGGAATGGATAAAGTGGAGGCTTCTGTTGCCAGGTGCCTCCGAACCCCGCCTGACGGAGCTTAACCCATCAGGACTTCAGAGTGGTCTTTCAAACCGCGTTACGCAGCCTGAGCAACCGGAGCATAGTTGTCGTTTGCAACTATTGCATAGCCCGATAACGGCGGAACCATACCGGGAAAAAGCGAGCCCTTTACGCCCTCGTCGATCCTGTTTCGCCCCCGCCGGAACCCGCAGTTTTAAAGAACGAAAGCCGGGTCGGGCTCTGGTGGAGGCGCCGGGTACTGCCCCCGGGTCCGAATGGTTTATTACGGCGGCCATTTATTTCCATAGCCGGCGAACCGGCGACCCCAATATAATCCTCAATCCCGGATGAAAAAAGATGCTTGGCGGCATATTTGAGCGGGGAAATCTCGCCCGGTCCCGCAGCCTTACGACGCAGCCGGTCTTGCCAGGGAGGCCGCGCGAATCCATTCTGAGATGAACCGCAGGCTCCAGTCGCCGCCACCCGAAGACGGGTCAGGCGCTCGGTTCAGCCGTCCAGCAGCGCCAAGCCATGAACCAGTACCACGATCTGCTCGAACGAATACTCAGCGACGGTGTGGAGAAACATGACCGCACCGGGACCGGAACGTTGTCCATTTTCGGGCATCAGATGCGCTTCAATCTCGCATCCGGATTTCCGATGCTGACCACCAAGAAGCTTCCGCTCAAATCGATCGTGCATGAACTGCTCTGGTTCCTGAAGGGCGATACCAATATCAAGTACCTGACAGACAACGGCGTCTCGATATGGGATGAGTGGGCGGACGCCAACGGCGATCTCGGCCCCGTCTACGGTTCGCAGTGGCGCTCATGGCCTGCGCCGGACGGACGCAGCATCGATCAGATCGCCAGTGTCGTCGACATGATCCGGCGCAATCCGGATTCGCGGCGGCTGATCGTCAGCGCTTGGAATCCGGCCGATGTCGACAGGATGGCGCTGCCGCCGTGTCACTGCCTGTTTCAGTTCTATGTCGCCAACGGAAAATTGTCGTGCCAGCTTTATCAGCGCTCGGCGGATGTGTTTCTGGGCGTGCCCTTCAACATCGCGTCCTATGCGTTGCTGACGATGATGGTCGCGCAGGTCACGGGGTTCAAGCCCGGGGACTTCGTGCACAGCCTCGGCGATGCGCACCTCTATTCGAATCACCTCGACCAGGCGCGGCTTCAGCTCACGCGGCCGACGCGTCCGCTGCCGACGATGACGATCAATCCCGAGGTGAGGGATATCTTCGCATTCCGCTACGAGGATTTCAAACTCGAGAACTACGATCCCCATCCGCACATCAAGGCCGAGGTCGCGGTGTGATCGCGACGGCCTCCCGACGTTTGGAAGTGGTCCTGATTGTCGCGGCCGCTGAGAACGGCGTGATCGGGAGGGGCAACGAGATCCCGTGGCGGCTGCGCGCCGATCAGCAGCGATTCAAGGCCATCACCATGGGCAAGCCGATCGTGATGGGCCGCAAAACCTTCGACTCGTTGCGCCGGCCGTTGCCGGGGAGAACCAATATCGTCGTCACCCGCGATCCAGACTTCGCTTCAATCGGGGCGGTGGTGACGCGATCACTGACGGATGCCCTTATCGTGGCAAGAGGGGATGCGCTGCGACGTTCGGTCACCGAGATCGCGGTGATCGGCGGCGCGGAGATTTATGCTGCGACAATGCCTGCGGCCGATCGTCTCGAAGTGACGGAGGTTCATGCCGAGATCGATGGCGACGCCGTTTTTCCCGCGATCGATCCGTCAGTCTGGCACGAAACCGACCGGAGCCGAAACGGGGCGGCAGCAGGCGACACCAGCGACTATTCTTATGTGACATATCGCCGTCGGACGCCGCAGTAATCGTACCCCGCAACGTTAACATTGACAATCTTCTGTTCGGATATAGCTCCTTGCAGCCAACAAGCCGCGTTGTAAGGGCCGTGTGCGTCCCCTATAAGGTCGAACAGACAGAGCGAGGCTGGGTTTGCGAAGCCCGGATCCGCGCGGAGGAGAGTATCGATGCCGTGGAAGAATCAAAGCGGAGGTCCGTGGGGCTCTGGTCCGAAAGGACCATGGGGATCCGGCCCGCAACCGGCGGGGGGGCCGAAGCCGCCCGATCTCGAGGATCTGCTGCGCCGTGCTCAGGAACGCATCCGGCAGTTGCTGCCGGGCGGACATCTGAGCGGCATGGGCATCGCGGTGATCCTGATCGGCGCCATTGTGATCTGGGGCATGTCCGGCTTCTTCCGGGTGCAATCGGAAGAACTCGGCGTGGTCCTGCGCTTCGGCAAGCATGTGCGGACCGTGCAGCCGGGCCTCAACTATCACCTGCCGTACCCGATCGAGACCGTATTACTGCCGAAGGCGCTGCGCGTCTCGACCCTCAATATCGGTTTGACGCTGGCGCAGGATCCGGCGCGCAACACCAGCACGATGCGCGATGTGCCGGAGGAAAGCCTGATGCTGACCGGCGACGAAAACATCGTCGACGTCGATTTCACCGTGTTGTGGCGGATCAAGCCGGGTGGAGTTGGTGACTTCCTGTTCAACATCCAGAACCCGGAAGGCACCGTCAAGGCCGTGGCGGAAAGCGCGATGCGCGAGCTGGTCGGACGTTCGGATATTCAACCGATCCTGACCTCCGAGCGTACCAAGATTGAAGTCTCCGTGCAGGAGCTGATGCAGAAGACGCTGGACCAGTACGGCGCCGGCGTTCTGATCCAGCAGGTGCAGATGCAGAAGGTTGACCCGCCCGCGCAGGTCATCGATTCATTCCGCGACGTGCAGGCAGCGCGCTCCGACCTCGAGCGGCTGCAGAACGAAGCCCAGACCTACGCCAATCGCGTCATTCCCGATGCGCGCGGGCGAGGGGCGCAGATCATGCAGGCCGCTGAAGGTTACAAGGAGCAGGCGATCGCCGAAGCCAAGGGTCAGAGTTCGCGGTTCCTTCAGGTTTACGAAGCCTACAAGGCGGCGCCTGACGTGACGCGCGAGCGCATCTACCTGGAGACCATGGAGCATGTGCTCGGGAACGCCGACAAGCTGGTGTACGATCTCGGCTCATCGTCATCGCCGGGTATTGTGCCGTACCTGCCGTTGAACGAATTGACATCGCAGCGCGGCGGCACCACGAGCCAGCCCGCCAAGACGAACGGGAGCGCGCGATGAAAATCGGAGTTTTGGGAATTGCCGGACTGCTGCTCGGGCTGGCCTTGCTCGTGGTGGGATATAGTTCGGTGTTCACTGTGAGCCAGACCGAACAGGTGTTGGTGGTGCGACTCGGCGAACCGGTGCGCGTCGTCACCGAACCGGGATTGCATTTCAAGGCGCCGTTCGTCGATTCCGTGATCTCGATCGATAACCGAATTCTTGACCTCGAACAGGCGTCGCAGGAAGTCATCGCTTCGGATCAGAAGCGGCTCGTCGTCGATGCATTCGCGCGCTATCGCATCAAGGATGCGCTGCGATTTTACCAGAGCGTGGGCACTGTCCAGGCCGCCAATATCCAGTTGACGACGTTGCTCAACGCATCGCTGCGCCGGGTTCTCGGCGAGGTAACGTTCATCCAGGTCGTGCGGGATGAGCGCGAACTGCTGATGGGCCGCATCCGCGACCAGCTCGACAGGGAGGCCGCCGGATACGGTATCTCGGTGGTCGACGTCCGGATTAGACGCGCCGATCTGCCGGAACAGAACAGCCAGGCGATCTATCAGCGCATGCAGACCGAGCGGCAACGTGAGGCGGCCGAATTCCGCGCTCAGGGTGGCCAGAAAGCGCAGGAGATTCGGGCCAAGGCCGATCGCGAGGTGACCGTGATCATCGCCGACGCCAATTCCGCGGCCGAACAAATCCGCGGCCAGGGCGATGGCGAACGCAACCGGCTGTTCGCCGCGGCCTACAATCAGGCGCCGGCGTTCTTTGCGTTCTACCGCTCGATGACTGCCTATCAGAACGGCTTGAAGGGCAGCGACACCCGCTTCCTGCTGAAGCCCGATTCCGATTTCTTCCGCTTCTTCGGGAACATCGGCGGAAAGCCGTCGGCATCCGCACCGAAGCCGTAGCCGAAACGTCGGGACGTCGTCCGATGGGCTCGATCGCCTTCGCCGATTTCCTGATCGGTCTTGGTATTGTCTTCGTGCTCGAAGGCATCCTATTCGCCGCGGCCCCGGATTTGACGCGGCGCGCCATGAAAAGCGCGCTCGCTTCGCCGGAACACGTCTTGCGCATGATCGGCATCGGCTCGGCGGTCGTGGGGCTGATCCTGATCTGGCTGGTCAGGCGTTAAAGCGGTTGGCGTTTTGATGGAAACCCGCTGATCCGTCGGCCATGGCATAGAGCCTGCCCCTGGCAACGGCATCGTGAAGGCGGCGCCAGCTTTTCGCCGTAATCGAGCCGCTGGTGACGGATGGACGCTGTTTCCGCCGCTTGCGCGGATGTGATGTTGGGGCGCACTGTGGGGGCGGCAACATGCGTTCCCAGGAGAGATTCGAACATGACCGGAGCGATCCCCGCGTTGAGACCTCGCCGGCGTTCCCTGCTCGCCGCGCTTTGCCTCGGCGTCGCGAGCGCCCTGATATCCGCGCCCGCCTTGGCCCGCGGTCCGGATGGCATTGCCGACGTCGCGGAAAAGGTGATCGACGCGGTGGTCAATATCTCAACGACCCAGACCGTTGAAGCCAAGAACGGTGGGAGTGAGGGTCGTCGGGCGATCCCGCAATTGCCGCCGGGCTCACCGTTCGAGGAATTCTTCGACGATTTCTTCAAGAACCGCCGTGGCGGCAAGGGCGGCGGCCTGCAACCGCACAAGACCAACTCGCTCGGCTCCGGTTTTATTGTCGACACCGCGGGCGTCGTCGTCACCAACAATCACGTCATCGCCGATTCCGACGAGATCCATGTCATCCTGAACGACGGCACCAAGGTGAAGGCGGAGATCGTCGGCGTCGACAAGAAGACCGACCTTGCGGTGCTGAAGTTCAAGCCGCCGCACCCGCTGACGGCCGTCAAGTTCGGCGATTCCGATAAGCTGCGGCTCGGTGAATGGGTGATCGCCATCGGCAATCCGTTCAGCCTCGGCGGCACCGTTACCGCGGGTATCGTCTCAGCACGCAACCGCGACATCAATAATGGCCCTTATGACAGCTACATCCAGACCGACGCCGCCATCAACCGCGGCAACTCCGGCGGTCCGCTGTTCAACCTCGACGGCGAGGTCGTGGGGGTCAACACCTTGATCATCTCGCCGTCAGGCGGCTCGATCGGCATCGGCTTCGCCGTGCCGTCGAAAACGGTTGCGGGCATCGTCGATCAATTGCGGCAGTTCGGTGAACTGCGGCGCGGTTGGCTCGGGGTCCGCATCCAGCAGGTTACCGACGAAATCGCCGATAGCCTCAATATCAAACCGGCGCGCGGGGCGCTGGTGGCCGGGGTTGAAGACAAGGGGCCGGCCAAGTCCGCCGGCATCGAACCCGGCGACGTCGTTATCGTCTTCGATGGAAAGGACATCAAGGAGCCGAGGGACCTGTCGCGCATCGTGGCCGACACCGCCGTCGGCAAGACCGTCAACGTCGTCCTGATCCGCAAGGGCAAGGAAGAGACCAGGAAAGTGACCCTGGCGCGCCTCGAGGATAACGACAAGGCCACGCCCGTGTCGGTCAAGACCAGGTCCGAGGGCGACGACAAGCCTGTGACGCAGAAGACGCTCGGCCTCGATCTCGCGGCGCTGAGCAAGGATCTGCGGGCGCGCTACAAAATCAAGGACAGCGTCAAGGGCGTCGTCGTTACCGATGTGGAAGCGGATTCCGACGCGGCCGGAAAGCAGCTCAGCGCCGGCGACGTTATTGTCGAGGTGGCGCAGGAGGCTGTGAGCAGCGCTTCTGATATCCGCAAGCGCGTCGACCAGTTGAAGAAGGACGGCGAGAAGTCGGTGCTGCTGAAGGTCTCCAATGGCGCCGGCGAAGTGCGGTCCGTGCGGCTGATCCTGAAATAGGCGACTGCTCTTTCGTCCGTCATTCCGGACGGCTCGCATCGCACGCTGATCCGGAACCTATCTCGACGCATCGGATAAGGTGGTCGCAGGCGTTATGGATTCAGGGACTCGCACCGGTGTGCATCCCGGCATGACGATATTTGTCGAAATTCATGTATCTGCTCTGCCTCAGAACAGATCTACGCGCTGACAAACTCGTCGCGACGATACCCTTGCGCATACAACAGCGCGGTGAGATCGCCGTGATCGATTCGCGCGGCCGCCGCCGCGGCAACCGCGGGCTTGGCGTGATAGGCGACGCCGAGGCCGGCGTTCTGAATCATGCCGAGGTCGTTGGCGCCATCGCCGACAGCAAGCGTATCGACGTTGTCGAGATCGAAGGCCTCGCGCAATTCGACTAGCGTCGCAAGTTTTGCCTCGCGGCCGACGATCGGTTCTGCGGCCTCGCCCGATAATTTACCGTCTTCGATAAGCAGTGTATTGCCGCGATTTTCCTGGAAGCCGATCATGGGCGCCACCGCCTCGGTGAACAGCGTGAAGCCGCCGGAGATCAGGCAGGTATAGGCGCCGTTGGCGCGCATAGTCATGACCAGCTCGCGGCCGCCCGGTGTTGGTGTGATGCGTTGTGCCAGCACGTTGTCGACAACGGTGACGGGAAGTCCTTTCAACAACGCCACCCGCTCGCGCAGCGCGTCTTCAAATTTCATTTCCCCGAGCATGGCGCGTTCGGTGATGGCGGCGACCTGCGCCTTGAGACCGGCGAAATCGGCGAGTTCGTCGATGCACTCCTGGCCGATCATGGTGGAATCCATGTCGGCCAGAAAGAGCTTCTTGCGCCGGCCGAGTTGCGGCTGGACCACCACGTCGATCGGCAGATCGCCGCGCGCCTCAAGCAGGCGCCGCACGATCGCGGCAATCGGCTCCCCGCTTTCGAAGGGAATGTCTGCCGCAACTTCGTCCCATAGCCAGTGCGCCGGGCCCGCATTGCCAAGAATCGCGCGCGCCCCGTCCAGCACCGTGCTATCGAGCGCGGGGTTGGCAGGATTGCAGATCAGCGTGGCGACGAGCGACATGAGCGGGGTAAATCCTGGCGAGGCGGAAGGGGAGGCGATGGATGCCGTGCTTATTGCAGGGCCGACGGCGAGCGGCAAGTCCGCGCTGGCGCTTTCGCTTGCCGAGCGAACCGGCGGCATCGTCATCAACACCGACTCCATGCAGGTGTATCACGATCTCCGCATCATCACGGCACGCCCGACGCCGGACGAGGAAGCGCGCGTGCCGCACCGACTCTACGGTCATGTCGATGCGAGCGTGAACTGCTCCGCCGGGATGTGGGTTGGCGATGCGGCCAAAACTCTCCAGGACGCGCGTGCGCAAAGCCGGCTGCCGATCTTCGTCGGCGGCTCCGGTCTTTACTTCAAGGCGTTGACACGCGGCCTGTCGGCCGTGCCGCCAATTGCGTCCCGGGTGCGCGACGCCGTGCGGGCGCGACTCGAAAGCGAAGGGCCCGAGGCGCTGCATGCCGCTCTCGCGCGCCACGATCCGGCGGCGGCGGACCGTCTGAAGCCGCGCGACCGGGCCCGCATCGCCCGCGCTTTGGAGGTCGTCGAGGCGACCGGCCGCTCGCTGACCGACTGGCATCGCGATGGCTTGCCGCCGTTGCTGCCGCCCGAGGGGGTGAAGGCGATCTTCCTTGCTCCGGATCGCGAAGCGCTCTACGCACGGATCGATGCCCGCTTCGGTGCGATGCTGGCAGCCGGGGCGCTGGACGAGGTCGCGGCGCTGGCCGAACGCCGCCTCGATCCGCTTTTGCCCGCGATGAAGGCGCACGGCGTGCCGGCGCTGATCCGCCATCTGCGCGGCGAAATTTCGTTGGAGCAGGCGGCCGGGATCGGCCGCGCCGACACCCGCCATTACGCCAAGCGGCAGTTCACTTGGTTCCGCCACCAGTTGCCGGAGTTCGAATGGGTGAGGCCGGAGGAAGCGGAAGCAGCGATGGAGTTGCGCGTCTGTCCCCGTGCAAGCGCATAGCTGTTGGGGCCGGTGGCCCCAGAGCATCTGGCCCTTTCATGCGTTTTCGAGCGAAGTGGGGACCGGTTCGCGGGAAGAAAACGCGTCAAATCAAAATCATAGAGCCACGCTCCTGATTCTATCAGAAGCGTGGCTCTAGATGCCGAATGCCAAAACGTCAGGCATCGGGATATTTCTCTCCCCAACCGGGATATTTCTCTCCCCAACGCCCTGCGGCCGACATATTTACGTCGAAACACGGTTGACGTCGGTGAATCCGACCTCTATAAACCGCGCAACCTTTGGGAATTCTGGCGATAAAATGCGTAATTTTGTTACCCAAGCGGTGCCCGTTATCGTCGTACCCTGGAGCGCCGCCCGGGACGGCTGAGGCCGTCCGAATCCAAGGCGGTGCACCGGGGCCCTTCAGAGGCCCTTTTTTATTTTGACGATCCGGAGCCGACCATGAGTGAAAGCAAAAGCGATTCCAGGCAGATGACCGGCGCGGAAATGATTGTCCGTGCCCTGGCGGATCATGGCGTCAAGCACATCTTCGGCTATCCGGGCGGCGCGGTGCTTCCGATTTACGATGAGCTTTTTCAGCAGGACAAGGTCGAGCACGTCCTGGTGCGGCACGAGCAGGGCGCGGGACATGCTGCCGAAGGTTATGCGCGTTCCACCGGCAAGCCGGGAGTGGTGGTGGTGACGTCGGGTCCCGGCGCGACCAACATGGTGACGCCGTTGACGGATGCGCTGATGGATTCGATCCCGCTCGTCTGCATCACCGGACAGGTGCCCACGCACCTGATCGGCAATGACGCGTTTCAGGAATGCGATACGGTCGGTATTACGCGGCCATGCACCAAGCACAACTGGCTGGTGCGTGACGTCAAGGATCTGCCGAAGGTTTTGCACGAGGCATTCTATGTGGCGACCTCTGGACGTCCGGGACCGGTCGTCGTCGATGTGCCGAAGGATGTTCAGTTCGCGACCGGCACCTACACGCCGCCACGCAAATCGGACGTCCACGTCTCGTACAAGCCACAGATCAAGGGTGATGCCGGGCAGATCCGCAAGGCTGTGTCGCTGCTGGTCAACGCCAAGCGGCCGGTGATCTATACCGGCGGTGGCATCATCAATTCGGGCCGCGACGCGTCAAAGACGCTGCGCGCGCTGGTCGCGGCCACGGGTTTTCCGATCACATCCACGCTGATGGGACTCGGCGCCTACCCCGCCTCCGGCAAGAACTGGCTCGGCATGCTCGGTATGCACGGCACCTATGAAGCCAACATGGCGATGCACGATTGCGACGTCATGCTGTGCATTGGCGCGCGCTTCGATGATCGCATTACCGGGCGCACCGATGCGTTCTCGCCGGGGTCAAAGAAGATTCACATCGATATCGATCCCTCGTCGATCAACAAGAACATCCGCGTCGATGTGCCGATCATCGGCGATGCGAGCAGCGTCATGACCGACCTGTTGCAGGCGTTCAAGGCGGAAGGCAAGACGCCGAAGATCGATCCGTGGTGGTTCGAGATCGGACGCTGGCGCGCGCGCAACTCGCTGGCCTACAAGAAGAACAACGACGTGATCCTGCCGCAGTTCGCGATCCAGCGCCTGTTCGAGGCGACGCGCGGACGGGACACCTACATCACCACCGAAGTCGGCCAGCATCAGATGTGGGCGGCGCAGTTCTTCGGCTTCGAGGAACCGCACCGCCTGATGACATCGGGTGGCCTTGGCACCATGGGCTATGGCCTGCCGGCTGCGCTCGGCGTGCAGGTCGCGCATCCCGACAGTCTTGTCGTCGATATCGCCGGCGACGCCTCCGTGCAGATGACGATGCAGGAAATGTCGACCGCCGTTCAGCACGAGCTTCCGATCAAGATCTTCATTCTCAACAACCAGTACATGGGCATGGTGCGGCAGTGGCAGCAGTTGCTGCACGGAAACCGGCTGTCGCATTCGTATTCCGAGGCGCTGCCGGATTTCGTCAAGCTCGCTGATGCTTTCGGCTGCGTCGGCATTCAGGCGACGAAACCGTCCGAGCTTGACGGTGCGATCAAGGACATGATCTCGGTGAAAAAGCCGGTGTTGTTCGACTGCCGCGTTGCGGCGCTGGAAAACTGTTTCCCGATGATCCCATCCGGAAAGGCGCACAACGAAATGCTGCTACCGGCGGAAGCCAATGACGATGCGACCGCAGCCGCCTTCGCCGGCGGCAAGGCGCTGGTGTGAAACGTCCATGAAAACTGAATGCCTGCTTTCGCGGACATGACCAATTGAGAGAGCGTAAATGAGCCAGCCCGCTTCCGCCTACTTTCTCGAAGAGCGCCACGATCCGAACGAGACGCACACGCTGTCGGTGCTGGTCGCCAACGAGCCAGGCGTGCTGGCGCGGGTGATCGGTCTATTCTCCGGCCGCGGTTATAACATCGAAAGCCTCACGGTGTCGGAGACCGAAAGCCAGAAGCACGTCTCGCGCATCACCATCGTCACCACCGGCACGCCGATGGTGATCCAGCAAATCAAGCATCAGCTCGATCGCATGATCCCGGTTTACCAGGTCGTGGATATGACGCTGACCGGCAAGTCCATCGAGCGCGAACTGGCGATGGTCAAGGTCAAGGGCTCGGGCGACCAGCGCATTGAGGCGATGCGGCTCGCGGAGGTGTTTCGCGCCCGCGTGGTCGATGCCACCAACGCGAGCTTCGTGTTCGAGATCACCGGCGGCACGTCGAAGATCAATCAGTTTGTCGACCTGATGCGGCCGATCGGGCTCGTCGAGGTGTCGCGAACCGGCGTCGCGGCGATCGGGCGCGGACCGGAACGGATGTAGATCATGTTGGTGCGTGGCCGTTCGGCGAGGCCGGCAGACAGCCTTGCCGCTCATCGCGCCGTTGCGGGCTTGTCTCCCGGCAAGCATCGCCCTAAAAGCGGGCACGCTTCTTTCGGCTGAGTGCTCGCGCTACCCCGCAAATGTTGATCCGGCCGATGATGGCCGCAAAAGAGGAACGACCATGCGTGTTTATTACGATCGGGACGCCGACTTGAACCTGATCAAGGGCAAGAAGGTGGTCATCGTCGGTTATGGCAGCCAGGGCCACGCCCATGCGCTGAACCTGAAGGACTCCGGCGTCAAGGAAGTCGCGATCGCGTTGCGCAAGGGTTCCGCCTCCGCCAAGAAGGCCGAGGGTGCGGGCTTCAAGGTGATGGAAGTCGCCGAGGCTGCGAAGTGGGGCGATGTCGTGATGATGCTGACGCCCGACGAATTGCAGGGCGACATCTACCGCGAGCACCTGCACGACAACATGAAGAAGGGCGCGGCGCTGATCTTCGCGCACGGCCTCAACGTGCATTTCAACCTGCTCGATCCGCGCGCCGATCTCGACGTGCTGATGATCGCGCCGAAGGGCCCCGGACACACCGTGCGCGCGGAGTATCAGCGCGGCGGCGGCGTGCCTTGCCTGATCGCGGTCGCCAAGGACTCGTCGGGCAACGCCCATGACCTTGGCCTCAGCTACGCCTCGGCGATCGGCGGCGGCCGCGCCGGCATCATCGAAACCACCTTCAGGGAAGAGTGCGAGACCGACCTGTTCGGCGAGCAGGCGGTGCTTTGCGGCGGCCTTGTCGAGCTGATCAAGAACGGCTTCGAGACGCTGGTGGAAGCCGGCTACGCGCCCGAGATGGCCTATTTCGAGTGCCTGCACGAGGTGAAGCTGATCGTCGACCTGATCTATGAAGGCGGCATCGCCAACATGAATTATTCGATCTCCAACACCGCCGAATACGGCGAGTACGTCACCGGTCCGCGGATCGTGACCGCGGAGACCAAGAAGGAGATGAAGCGCGTGCTCGACGACATTCAGTCCGGCAAGTTTGCCCGCGACTGGATGCTGGAGAACAAGGTCAACCAGACCTCGTTCAAGGCGACGCGCGCCCGGCTTGCGGAGCATCCGATCGAGCAGGTCGGCGCCAGGCTTCGCGACATGATGCCGTGGATCAAGAAGGCGGCGCTGGTCGATAAAGCCAAGAATTGACACCTCTTTCCCTCTCCGCGTGAGGGGAGGGACGAAAGGTGGTGCCGCGCTGTAAGGCGCGGCAGGTAAGTCATTTCTTTCATTTCTCGCTGATCTTCGTCCACATCCAGCGCGCGACCGCCATCGGCGAACTGTTTGCATCGCTGCCGCTGGCGCGCAGATTGGCTTCGCGCATGAGGCGGATGTCGATTTTTCCAAGCAGAGGCCGAAGCGCATCACGCAGCTTTGCGTCATGAGCCCGACGTGGCGCGAGCAGCACGATCGCGTCATAGGGCGGAATAACATGGCGGGAATCGTCGAGCACGGTCAGGCCATATCTGGCGATCAGGCCGTCGCTGGTGTAGCCCGCGATCACGTCGACCTCGCCGGAGGCAATGGCGGCATACATGAAGTTCGACTGCATCTGCCGTTGCTCGTGGAATGACAATCCATAAGCCTTCTTCAAGGCTGCCCACTCCGGCCGGGCAAAGAATTCGTAATCGCCGGCGATCGACATCGTGCCTGCATGGGCGGCGAGGTCAGCGATCGAATGAATGTTCATTGCGTCGGCGCGGGCCTTCGGCATCACCAGTGCGTAGGCGTTTTCGAAGCCGAGTTCGCCGAGCAGGGTGACGTTGTGCCGCGCCAGCGTCGTCTTGATGTCGGCGAGCAATTTTTCGCGCGGTGCAATACCCGTGTTGTGAAACTGGTTGGCCCACAGCGTGCCTGAATAATCGACATAGACATCGATGTCGCCGTTGACCAGCGCCTCGAAGATCACGTTGGAGCCGAGCCCCTCGCGCGTGGCGGCCGGGAGACCGGCCGCCTGCAGCCGTTGCGAGATCAGCGCCGCCAGCACGTATTGCTCGGTGAAGGTCTTGGCGCCGACGATGTAGCTGGATTTCGTGCGCGTGAACGAGGGCGCCAGCGCGGCAGCCATCAGCATCGCGATGATGGTGAGGCCTGCCGTGACGCGGATATGGCTTCGAACCCGCAGGCCGGATTCGATCAGCGCCAGCAACTGGTCCACCACCAGCGCAAGAATGGCCGCGGCGATGCAGCCGAACAGCACGAACACCCAGTTCTGGGTTTGCAGCCCGGCGAAGATGTAATTGCCGAGGCTGGTCTGGCCGATCGGCGTGGACAGCGTCGCGGTGCCGATCACCCACACCGCGGCCGTGCGGATGCCGGCCATGATGACCGGCAGCGCTAGCGGCAGCTCGACCATCGTGAGCGATTGCCGCGGCGTCATGCCGACGCCACGCGCCGCTTCGGTCAAAGCGGGGTCGATGCCTTGCAAGCCCGTGATGGTATTGCGCAGAACCGGCAGCATCGAATAAAGCGAGAGCGCCAGCACTGCTGGCAAAAATCCGAAAGCGGAAAATCCGAAACCGAACCATCTCGACGTCAAAGCCGCGAGCGCCAGCAACAGCGGATAGAACAGCGCCAGCAGCGCCAGTCCGGGCACCGTCTGCACAATGCTGGCGCCACCCAGCAGCACGGAGCGCATCACCGGCCTGTTGCGGGCCATCAGGGCGAGAGGAAAACTCGCAGCCAGTCCAAGCAACAGCGCGGTGACGCTGACACGAATGTGATTGCCGAGATAATCGGGCAGGTGGCCGATCGCATCGCTCCAGCGCGGGTCGGACAGCAGGCTCATGATGCGCCGTTCCGCGAGAGCGCTGCCTGGAGGCGTTCTGCCTGGCGGCGCGGCGTGCCGAGCAACTCGCCGACATAGGGATCGTCGCTGCGGGACAACTCCGCGGCCGTCCCCAGTGCGAGCAGGCGGCCGTCGCGCATGACGCCAACGCGATCCGCAAGCAGCAGCGCCTCCGTCATGTCATGGGTAATCATCACGGTGGTCAGGCCGAGCCTGGCATGCAGCGCGCGATAATCGTTGCCGAGCGCGTCGCGCGTCACCGGATCGAGCGCGCCGAATGGCTCGTCCATCAGCACGATGCGCGGCTTCGCGGCGAGCGCCCGCGCTACGCCGACGCGCTGGCGCTGGCCGCCGGACAATTCGTGCGGGAAGCGGTCGCGGTGTTGTGCGCGGTCGAGCTGCACCAGATCGAGCAACTCGTCGACCCGCGCAGTGATCTCTGATTGCGGCGTGCCGAGCAGGCGCGGCGTGATGCCGATGTTGGCGGCGATGCTCATATGCGGGAACAGGCCGCCGCTCTGGAATACATAGCCGATCCGGCGTCGCAACAGAATGGGATCGGTATCGGCGATGTCCTCGCCCGCGATAGCGATGGTACCGGCGTCGGGATCGATCAGCCGGTTGGCGAGCCGTAGCAGAGTGGTCTTGCCGGAGCCGGAGCCACCGACGATCGCGAGAAATTCCCCTGCGGCGATATCGAGCGAGACGTCGTCCACGGCCCTGACGCGCCCGTCATCGAATTTTTTGACGACGTGTGAGAACGCAATCAGCGGCGAGTTATCGCTCATGCCCTGGTGAGTTAACACAGGGTCGCTTGCGCACCAAGCTGCGCTCCGATGTTCCCGCGACGATCATGCTCTGTTCCCGACGATTCCGAGCGCGGCCTTGCAGCCGTCCCGACAGGAGGACTAGAACAGGAGCGTGACGATCTTTGCCGATGCATCAGTGGGAAAGCACGCTGAGCGATGACGATTGCGATCCATTGCGTCACCCGGCTTGATCTCACGGTTGGTCCGTGGCGCTGGGCCTTCGCTGACGAGCGCCGCCGCGAGATCGATGCGTACTTCGCCGCACAGCGCGTCAAAACGCCGGCGCTGTGGAACGGTCACGTTCTGCTCGGCCGCAACCGGCGGTTCGACGGCGGCTGCTTTCGCGCGGACTACTTCGAGACCGATTTCGCGAGCTTTCTGGCATGGCGTGACTGGGGCTTTCCCGACAAGAACGTCTTCAACGGTTTCGGCATGGGCGCGCTGCGCGGCAGCGATGGCCAGTTCGTGCTGGGCGAAATGGCGGCGACGACGGCGAATGCGGGCCGCATCTATTTTCCTGCCGGCATGTCAGATCCCTGTGATATCCGGGACGGCAAGTTCGATCTTGCGAACGGTATCATCCGCGAGGTGGGCGAGGAAACCGGTCTTTCCCGCGACCTGTATCGCGCCGATCCGCGCTGGTATTGTGTCGACCGCGGTCCATCGATCGCGGTCATCCAGCTTTTGGACGCAGTCCTGCCGGGCGAAGAGTTGCGTACGCGGATCGTTCGCACACTGGCTGGACAGCCCGAGCCGGAACTCAGCGCGATCCATCTGGTGCGGGACCGCCGGGATTTTACCGCGGCGATGCCGGCCTATGTGACGGCGTTTATCGAGCACATGGCGGCGATGGCGGTTTGATATCGGCGGTGCCGGCAATTGTCCTTGAGGCTGCCGGAACCAGAGTTCATTCTGGACAGGTCTGGCAGCCTTGCTGACATTCTTTGCCGTTGCGAGGGCACGCCATTCTCGTCTAGAACCTTAGGGGAGGGGTCGGCAACGAACTGTCAACGGTTTTTGTCGAGAATAGCCTTCATGCGTATTCCGCTAAAGATGCGATCAGAATACGCGCAAGCTCCAAGGGTCCGGTGATGCTGGCTCGCAGCGACATGAGGGGAATTCACGGGAAGGCGGCGTTAGCCGTTGGGCCCGAAGCGATTCCGGCTGCGTCCTTGCCCACCCTGCTGATCGGCGGGCTTCTGCTTCTTATCGGCCCCTGAGCGCCGGCCGGGCAATTGTTGCCTGGGCACTCAGGGGAACCGCCGAAGCCACAGACCCCCTTCGAGCGCGCGCCGCGCGCATGGACCAGAGGAATTTCCCATGAATACAGCGAACAAGTCCGACAAGGACCGCGTCATCATATTCGACACCACCTTGCGCGACGGCGAGCAATGCCCCGGCGCCACCATGACCTTCGAGGAGAAGCTCGAGGTTGCCGAGATGCTCGACGAAATGGGTGTCGACGTCATCGAGGCCGGCTTTCCGATCGCTTCGGTCGGTGACTTCGAGGCAGTGGCGGAGATCGCCAGGAACGCCAGGAACGCAATGATCGCGGGTCTGGCCCGCGCCATTCCCGCCGACATCGCCCGTGCCGGCGAGGCGGTGCGCCACGCGCGGCGTGGCCGCATCCACACTTTCGTTTCCACCTCGCCGATCCATCTGGCGCATCAGATGCGCAAGAGCGAAGCCGATGTGCTGGAGATCATCACCGCGACGGTGACGCAGGCCCGTAACCTGGTCGAGAACGTCGAATGGTCGGCGATGGATGCGACCCGCACCCCGATCGACTATCTCTGCAAGTGCGTGGAGACCGCGATCGCGGCCGGCGCCACCACCATCAACCTGCCGGACACCGTCGGCTATGCGGTGCCGGATGAGTACCGGCGAATGTTCAGGACCATTCGGGAGAGGGTGCCGAACGCCGACAAGGCGATCTTCTCGGTGCATTGCCATGACGATCTGGGGCTCGCCGTCGCCAACTCGCTGGCCGGCGTCGAGGGCGGCGCGCGGCAGGTGGAATCCACCATCAACGGCATCGGCGAGCGGGCGGGCAATGCCGCGCTGGAAGAGGTCGTGATGGCGATCAAGACGCGCGCCGACGTCATGCCGTACTGGTGCAACGTCGAGAGCACGATGCTGACGCGCGCTTCCAAGCTGGTGTCGGCGGCGACCTCGTTCCCGGTGCAGTACAACAAGGCGATCGTCGGCCGCAACGCATTCGCGCACGAGAGCGGCATTCATCAGGACGGCATGCTGAAGAATGCGCAGACCTACGAGATCATGACCCCGGAGAGCGTCGGCGTGAAGCAGACCTCGCTGGTGATGGGTAAGCATTCCGGCCGCCATGCCTTCCAGCACAAGCTGGAGGAACTAGGCTACAAGCTGGCCGAGAACCAGTTGCAGGATGCGTTCGTGCGCTTCAAGGCGCTGGCCGACCGCAAGAAGGACATCTACGACGAGGACATCGTCGCGCTGGTCGACGAGGAAATGGCGGTGTCGCACGATCGCATCAAGCTGGCGTCGCTGACGGTGATCGCCGGTACCCATGGTCCGCAGCGCGCGACCATGAAACTCACGGTCGATGGCCAGACCCGGATCGAGGAAGCCGAGGGCAACGGCCCGGTGGACGCTGTGTTCAACTGCATCAAGAGGCTGGTGCCGCATGAGGCCAAGCTGGAACTCTATCAGGTTCATGCGGTGACCCACGGCACCGACGCGCAGGCGGAAGTGTCGGTGCGTCTCAGCCAGGACGGCCGCGCGATGACTTCGCGCGCCGCCGATCCGGATACGCTGGTGGCGTCGGCCAAGGCCTATCTCGGCGCGCTCAACAAGATCGTGATGAAGCACCGGCGCGATCTGCCGGCGGCAGCCGCGGCGAGCTGATCTCTTCGGTTGTGTCAGATTACATCTTCGTAAGAGAGAACATTCTTGCGAAGATGTAATTTGCGTGGCGCCTCTCGCACCCTCATCTTCATGGGAGTTTGCAAAGGAGACTCCCATGAAGAAGGTCATTCTCGCCGGCGTCGCAGCCCTCGCCATTGCCGGTTCGACCGCGGTGTATGCCCACCAGCATCGTGCCTGGTCGCATGACCACTCGCGGTTCAGCCCGCAGGATAGGGCGGCTTTCGCCGATTCGAGAATCGCCGCGATCCACGCCGGCCTCACCCTGACGCCGGATCAGGAGAAGCTGTGGCCGCCAGTGGAAAAGGCTATTCGCGATTTCGCCAAGCTTCGGATCGATCGGGCCAACGCCCGGATGGAGGCTAGGAAAGAGAGCAAGAGCGAGTCCGGGACTGAAGCGAAGAATGGCGCGCAGAAACAGGCGCCTGTCGATCAGGTCGCACGGCTGCGCGAGCGCGCAGATCGCATGGCCGAGACGGCGGCCGCTTTGAAGAAAATCGCCGACGCCGCCGATCCGCTTTACAAGACCCTCGACGACGGCCAGAAGCGGCGCCTGATGGTTCTTACCCGCATGGAGCGTGGCCTCGGTATGGGAGGCGGATGGCGCCACCATCGCTTCGATCGCGGCGGTGATCGGGATCGCGACCGTGGCGGCTCCGAGCAGCCAGGGCGGCTCTGACAGCCGGCCGCGAGAGGTCCCGGGATACGAGGAAGCCGCCGGATCCGGCGGTTTTTTCGTGGTTGGCGAAATGCCGCGGCCGCAGCGGGAAACAGCCGCCGCTCTGCTGGACATCGGGAGTTCGCTTTGCTACACGAACCCCGTTCCGCAAGGAAGTTTCGACGGTTCGGGCGATTAGCTCAGTTGGTAGAGCAGCTGACTCTTAATCAGCGGGTCGTAGGTTCGAGCCCTACATCGCCCACCACCAAAATCAAAAACTTAGCTTCATCAGACCGCAAACCGCTGGACCGTTTTGTTGTCAATTTGAAGAGTTTGTGCTCCTTCTATACACGGCATGGAGCTTTTGATCACGGCCTCCGCCAGTTCAAGCCGACCGCTCAGGTCATGCCGATCCAGAATTTCTTGCACTGTCTTGAGGTTGTGGCCGGTGATCGACGCGATCTCCGGGACCTGGTCTTAGTTGCAACCATGTCTGTTTGGACACGCAGCTCGTCATCGCCTCTCCCAATCAATGGGCCGGACAATCAATTATGAAGCGGTGAAGCGGAATGCGTTCCGGGATCAGGGAATTGTGGTCGCCAAGATGACGATCACAGGCTCAACGAGTTCGAGCGCCAGTTTTTGCGGAACGTCGGCCGCAAGCTGTTCGGCGCGCTGACGCGCTAACCGCTCAATATAGCGCGACATAAGCGCCCAAAGCTGCGGCGATCAAGGCCAGCGACAATATGAGTTCGACCCGGATGCTGGTCGCTTGATGGATATCGTCGGATTCGATTAAGCGGCTGGTCCGGACGAAGCGCCAGGCTGCCATCGCGATCAAGGTAATGCCGAGGAAGATAAGCGCGGTCCCATCGTATCGTCCGAGCGCGCTGTGCTGGACTTCTATGGACTTGCCCGCCGGGAAGTCGGCGCTGGCAAGGGTTCTCAGGAACAGGTTGAACTTATCGATCACAAACCCGAATGCGATCGTTGCGATGCCAGTTCGAACCCATGCCAGGAAGGTTCTTTCGTTCGCCGCGTGGTCGCTGAATCTCGGTATCATTCGGTGTTCTCTGACAGTTTGAGTGCGCCGCGGGTTCGATTTGTAGTCGCCAGACACTAACGTGAGGTGGAATAGTCCGGTAGCTCGCTAGGCTCATAATCAAGAGGGACGCGGGTTCGAATCTCGCATTTGACGGACGGGTTAGCTTAAGCTCCCGACGTCTTTTTCAATTATATAGCCTCGCGTCGTGCTAACAATATTTCTGGGGCCACTATGGCTCCCATCTTGGGAGCCGCGCGAAGCAGTCCAGTGCACAAGCGCGAATGCTGCGATACGAGGTGCCGGGCGAATCGGGCGGGCTGAGGGAAATGTCGGTGCCGTGGCGCTCAGTCATACAGGCGATCCGGTCAGCGGTGAATTTGCGGATTCTATCGTGTTGAAGGCGTTTGATGAGTGCCGGATGATTTGAGTGAATTGTGACGGGAAGTCTGATGGTCATTTCTTCGCCAATGTCGTAGGTTCATTCATGAGCGATCCGGACATAGTTCCGGCGATGGCGCGCGTTGGCCGGCTTGAAGAGAATTGCCCAATGCGGAAGACGTTGATTGCTGCGGCTCTGTTCGGGTTCACCGCTTGGGCGATCGTCACGTTTGCTATGATGGTCTCGAAGTGGACCAGCCAAGTGCAGGGCAAGTCAGCATCCAGCGTCAGTCGCGCTGACCATAAGTGACGGCCCAACGCCGGAGCCTGATGAAGCGGCGTGACTTGGAGATAATCCCGTTTTGATAATCGCGGAGCAGCAGCGCCTGAGATGGCCGATAGTCTGCGCTGAGGCAGGTAGGGACATTCCGTTGTCCAAGATACCCATTTCAATGCCTTCGACATCTTGTTCGACGTGAAGCTTGCCCCGCTATCCGGCGGGCTTTTTGTCGCATCGTGCCGAGGAACACGTCGCCGCCTCGTGGATTGTACCTACAGGACTGGCCGCACCCCCTCGGCTTGTCTTACCCCAACCCGCCGGCGCACCCCCTCGTCGGCGGGTTTTGGTGTCGGTGCCGCTTTCGTCATCCCGTCAGTCCTTCCTGGCGAGCCTGCAAGCTGGAACCGGTGGATGCCCGGATCGGCGAAGCCTTATTCCACCGTGCGGTGCGGATCGATTCTGCGCTTGACCCATTGTCCGAGGACATAGAACGCGACAAATATCACTGTAGCGATCGCTGCGATGGCGAAATCGGAGTACTTGCCCTTGAGTGCCGAGGCGAGAATGTAGACGGCGGCGAGCCCGACGCCAAAGACAGCTAGCGAGGCAATTTCGGCGGTTATTTTTTTTGTCAATTGAGTCTCCGCATAGGCCGACCAGTTGCTGATGACGGGAATTAGAGCATAAAAAGAGCGAATATCGAGCCCGTTTTTGATTTGCAGGTCATTCCATTCCTGGACGGAATCAATCGGCCTGACCTTAATCATTTTCAGGTATCTATCTGCTGCGGGAGAGGAGCCGGAAATGGCGGGTCTATATTTCGAGCAGTTTTCCGTTGGGCAAACCTTCGTTCATGAAATCCGGCGAACGGTCACAGACATGGACAATATTCTGTTCTCGTCGCTGACCTGTAATCCCGCGCCGGTGCATATCGATCACGAATATGCCAGGTCAACCGAATTCGGAAAACCGCTGATGAACTCGATCTTCACGCTTGGTCTTATCATCGGCCTTTCGGTGCAGGATACGACGTTGGGGACCACGGTCGGAAACCTCGGCATGGAGGAAACCAGATTTCTGCATCCGGTGTTCGCCGGCGATACATTGCGTGCGGAATCGAAGGTGGTTGCGGTTCGCGCCAGCAAGTCGCGTCTGGGGCAGGGTATCGTCACACTGGAGCACCGCGGCTTCAACCAGCGGGACGAGGAGGTGGTGTTCTGCCGCCGCAACGCGCTGATGATGGGGAAGCCGGCATGAAGTTGCGCTCGCTTCTGTTCGTCCCGGCCGACAGCGATTGCAAGTTCGCGAAGGCCGCCATCTGCGGCGCGGACGCCCTGATCCTCGATCTGGAGGACTCTGTTGCGCTCTCCCGCAAGGCGTTCGCGCGGGATGCGGTGAGGGACCGCGTAAGCGGGGCGCATGACTGGACGTTTCTGGTGCGCATCAACCCGTTCGAAACGGAGCTGGCGCTGGAGGATCTTGCCGCGGTCGTCCGTCCGGGGCTCGACGGCATCGTGATTCCGAAGGTGGACGGCTATCACGACGTCGAGCGGATTTCACGCTACATTGATGACCTTGAGGCCGCTGCCAGCGTGGCCCCCGGGCATGTGAAATTGCTGGTCATTGCAACCGAGACTCCGGCGGCGATGCTGGGCCTCGCCGGTTATGCCACATCACGCGCAACGCTAGGCTCGAGGCTGGTGGCCATGACATGGGGCGCGGAAGACCTCAGCGCCGCGCTCGGCGCCTTGACCAATAAAGAGCCGAACGGCGAGTGGACTTTCCCTTATCAACTCGCGCGCGCCCAATGCCTTTTCGCCGCCGGTGCGGCGGGCGTGGTTGCGCTTGAAACGCTCTATGCTGATTACAGGGATCATGAGGGCCTTGCCGAGAGTTGCCGGATCGCGCGCCGCGACGGATTTTCCGGGCGTCTTGCGATACATCCGGATCAGGTCGCGATCATCAACGCCTGCTTCACGCCGTCGGAAGCCGACCTCGCTCATGCGCGACGGGTGGTTGCGGCCTTCGCCTGTCAACCCGATGCCGGCACGGTGGGCCTCGACGGCAGGATGTATGATCGTCCGCATCTCGTCGCAGCGAAGCGCACGTTGGCCTCGGTGGGCGAATGATGATGAACAAACGCAGGCAGGGAAACGTTTGATCCGCCACGTTTCGAAGAGGAAGCAGGTCAAAGGTTGCTGTCTTTGATGGCGGCATAAACCATGGTGCGAAGCTCGCGCCGGACTGGATAAGCGGTCGAAGGTATCACCTGTGTCATGAAGATTGTGATCAACTCTTCCGCCGGATCGATCCAGAACGACGTCGTCGCAGCGCCGCCCCAGGCGTATTCTCCGGGGCTTCCGGCGATCAGCGTCTTTGCAGGGTTCATGGTGACGGAGAACCCGAGGCCGAAACCGACGCCGCTGTAGGTTGTTTCGGCAAACATCGATCGCGACATGTCCGTCAGATCGCGGTTGCCGGGCAGATGATTGGCCGTCATCAGCGCCAGTGTTTTCGGCCCGATCAGCCTCACGCCGTCGAGCGCACCGCCGTTGAGCAGCGCACGGCAGAAGGTGAGGTAGTCGGCTGCTGTCGAGCACAGACCGCCGCCGCCGGAGATGAAAGAGGGCGGCGAGAGGTAGGGGCTTGTCGCCGGATCGTCCTGCAACGTCAGGCCGCCTTTTGCACTTGGCGAATTAGCCGACATCATGCCGGCCGCGGTCGCATTGTAGCAGGCCGCCAGCCGATGCGCCTTTTCGGCGGGAACGAAGAAGTCGGTGTCGGCCATGCCCAGCGGATCGAAAATGCGGTCCTTGAGAAACCGCTCGAACGGAACGCCGCTGATCTTGCCGATGAGATATCCGATCACGTCGGTGGAGACCGAGTAATTCCAGGCATCGCCGGGCGAGAACTCCAGCGGGATTTTGGCGAGGTCCGCGATCATCGTATCGATCGTGCCGGCGAGTTCGATCGTGCCGATCTGCCGGTCGCGGTAGGCTGCGTCGACATTACTGCGCTGCTGGAAGCCGTAGGTCAGCCCGGACGTATGACGAAGCAGGTCGACGATCTGCATGGGCCGTGCCGGCGGCCGGGTGACGAAAGCGGGCGCGACGCCTGCCTGGAACACGCCGAGGTTTTTCCACTCGGGAATATACCTGTGAACCGGTTCGTCGAGCGCAACAAGACCTTGCTCCACCAGCATCATGAAAGCGACGGACGTGATCGGCTTGGTCATCGAATAGATGCGAAAGATCGTGTCGTCGTTCAGCGGCACCTTGCGTTCGACATCGGCAAGGCCCTGCACGGAGCTATGCGCGATATGTCCGCGCCGGGACACCACAAGCTGCGTGCCAGGAAATCTGCCCGCGTCGATGTATCGCCGCTTCAGATGGTCATCGATCCGATCAAGCGCGGCCCTGGACATGCCGGCGGCTTCAGGCGAGGCGGGAGCGAAGGCGGGCATCTGGCGTCACTCCGATGATGTCGGATCGGGCGGCCGCGGATTCCGCGCAGCGTCCGGTGGCGGTTGGTGTGTTACTTAAATCGCAGATGCGAAGGGGTGGCAATCGCCGTCAGGCCATGCAAAGAAAACGTCGCGCGCAGGATGCTCCCGCGCCGCAAAGATCATGTTTTCCGGAGGTCATATGACAGGCGATCAGACAGTCTCGATCGGGCCGGTTTGACGAATGGCGGACCAACCGGTTCTGATCGTAGGCGCGGGCCACGCGGGTTTTCAACTCGCGGTGTCGCTGCGCCAGGCGGGTTACGAGGGACCCGTCGGGCTGATCAATGACGAGTCGCATCTGCCCTATCAGCGGCCGCCGCTGTCGAAAGCCTATCTGAAGGGCGGCGGCAGCCCGGACTCGGTGATGTTCAGGCCGGAGAAATTCTATCATGACCAGCGCATCGAACTGATCGCGGACCGGGCCGTCGCCATCGACCGTGGCGCGCGCCAGCTTGTCTGCGCGTCAGGCGTATCCCGCGCTTACAGGCATCTCGTGCTGGCGACCGGTGCACGCAATCGGCTGCTGGATATTCCCAACGCCGGCCTGGAAAATGTTCTCTATCTGCGCACGCTCGACGAAAGCGAGGCGCTGCGGCAACGCTTCGAAATTGGCGGGCGGGTGGTCGTTGTCGGCGCGGGCTTCGTCGGCCTCGAATTCGCGGCGACGGCGCGGGCGAAGGGTCTTGAGGTCGATGTGGTGGAACTCGCGCCGCGCGTCATGGCGCGCGCGGTCACGCCGGAGATTTCGGAGTTTTTTCAGCGTCGCCACGGCGAGGCGGGAATCCGGCTTCATTTCGGCGTGCAGGCCACGAGCATCACCAGCGAGGAGGGTCGCGTGACCGGCGTGACCTTGAGCGACGGCAGGCCGATCGCGGCTGATTTCGTGGTGGTCGGCGTCGGCGTGCTGCCCAATGTCGAACTGGCGGCCGAGGCGGGCCTGCCGGTCGCTTCCGGCGTTATCGTCGACGACAATCTGCTCACCGCCGATCCGGACATTTCGGCGATCGGCGACTGTGCGCTGTTTGCGAGCGTGCGTTTTGGCGCACCGCTCCGGCTCGAATCCGTGCAGAACGCAACCGATCAGGCGCGCTGCGTGGCGGCGCGGTTGACCGGCGACGCAAAGAGCTATGACGGTTTGCCGTGGTTCTGGAGCGATCAGGGGCCGGACAAGCTGCAGATCGCGGGCCTCACCACGGGCTATGATCAGGTCGTGGTGCGCGGCGACGCCGGGCAGGGATCGTTCTCCGCGTTCTGTTACAAGGACGGTCGCCTGATCGGAATCGAATCCGTCAATCGCGCGTCGGATCACGTTTTCGGCCGCCGCATTCTCGCGGTGAACGGTTCGATCCCGCCTGAGCAGGCCGCCGACACCGGCTTCGATCTGAAGCAGGCGCTTGCCTGAGCTTCCCTTATAGGTTCAGTTGAACGATACGCGGCGCCTGCCGAGCGCGTCGCCATCAATCCCGGATGAGCAGACATCGATGTCACGGGCCTTTGCGCGGGTTGCGCTTGAGCGTCGGATGCATCGCCTCGCCCGCATCACTATATCGTAGAGACACCACCGGTGTTCGGTCTGGCAAGCCCATCCGTTGGAAGGGAGCTGAACGCGCGCGGTGGCGGAGGCTGGATCACGGAAGGAGGGAGCGATGACGGTTTATGCCGGCCCGGTCTTCGACATGGCGGCTCGGCAGTTCGAGGTGATCGCCGATCACCTGTCGATCCCGATGGACGAGCGCGAACGCATCCTGATGCCGAAGCGGGCGATCACGGTGTCCTGCCCGATCCACCGCGATGACGGGTCGATCGCGGTTTTCGAGGGATACCGCGTCCAGCATCATCTGACGCTCGGTCCCACCAAAGGCGGGACCCGCTTCGCGCCGGGCGTGGATATCGGCGAGGTGGCTGCGCTCGCCATCTGGATGAGCTGGAAATGTGCACTGGTCGGGTTGCCCTATGGTGGAGCCAAGGGCGGCGTCAGGGTCGATCCCCGATCGATTTCGATACGCGAACTGGAAGGTTTGTCGCGCCGCTACATGCAGGAGATGATCCCGTTCGTCGGGCCGCACACCGACGTGATGGCGCCGGACATGGGCACCAACGAACAGGTAATGGCATGGTTCATGGACACGTATTCCATGTATCAAGGCCGCACCGTCCCCGAGATTGTCACCGGCAAGCCGGTGAGTTCGGGCGGTACGCTCGGTCGCCGCGAAGCCACCGGCCGCGGCGTCGCCCATCTCGCCCGCCGCGTGATGAGCGACCTGGGCATCGCGGCCGGCGGCGCAACCGCGGTCGTTCAGGGTTTCGGCAACGTCGGCTCCCATGCCGCGCTCGAGCTTCACAATTCCGGCATCAAGGTCATCGCGGTCAGCGATCACACTGACGCGCTTTATGACCGGAAAGGGCTGGATATTCCTGCGCTGGCGCGCCACGCTGCAACTCACGGCGGCATTGCCGGCTATTCCAGCGAACTTCACTATGATCCGGCGGCGATCCTGACGCTGCCGTGCGATGTGCTCGTTCCAGCCGCCATCGAGCGCGTGATCGATGCGCATGTCGCCGAGAATCTGAAATGCCACGTGCTGGCCGAGGGCGCCAACGGGCCGACGACGCCGGAGGCCGATCTGGTACTGGGGAAGCGCCAGCACGAGATTTTCGTGATTCCCGACATTCTCTGCAATTCCGGCGGCGTCGTGGTCAGTTATTTCGAATGGGTGCAGGACCTGCAGCAACTGTTCTGGGAAGAAGAGGAAGTCGTGCGCCGCGAATACCAAACCCTGGATCGGGCGTTCGACCAGATGGTCAGCCGCGCGAAAAAGGACCGCATCCCGCATCGCACCGCGGCAATGGCGATTGGCGTCGAGAAGGTGCGGGCCGGCAAGATCACGCGGGGGCTTTTTCCGTGAGGGACTGAAGGTCCCGAAACAGCCGCGGCCGCGCATTATCCCCGCCTTCGTGCGGATTTACCTCAGTCTTTAGTCGAATCTGGAATGATGCAACGCAGCATTTTCTTGACTTTCGGCAAAGTGAGTATTTACTCACGTCGCCATGAGCAACCTGCGGATGACCGGCGATCTTCGCCGCGAACTGATCTTGAGCGCCGCGAAGCAGTGCTTTGCGCGTTACGGATTCGCGGGCACGACCACCAGGAGCGTGGCCGCCGCCGCCTCGATCTCCGAAGCATTGCTGTTCAAGCACTTCCCCAGCAAGTCGGCGCTCTATGCCGAAATCCTGGCTGAAGCCTGCCAAGCCGATCCGGCGCTGCACCGCCTGCTCGATCGCGAACCATCGACGGAAACGCTGGTCGTCCTCATCCGCGGCATGGTGGAGCATTTCCTGAATGCTTCGGCCTTTCCGGATCAGCAGGAGGCGCAGCGCTTGCGCCTGATGATCTCGAGTCAACTCGACGACGGCGAATTTGCTCGCCTTCTGTATGAAAAAATCCGGGATCTGATCGGACAGGCCTTTGCGGCGTCGCTTGAGCGTGCGATCGCCGCGGGAGATGCCGTGCCGGTCGGGCGCGATCCGCTCAACCTGTTCTGGTTTGCCCATCATACGGTTCTCATGATGGTTCTAACCAAGCTTCCTTCGGTCCCGACCCTGACCTATGGGGCCGCGCCCGATCTGGAACGGCAGATTTGTGAATTCATTCTTCGTGGTGTCGGTCTGAACGCAGCGGCAATTGCCTTGCATCTGAACCGGGAACCTGTATGCAACGCCGCCCAAACGCCGGCCGCAGAAAGTGCATGACATGACGGTAACAAGGGAAGGCAGCGCTAGCGACAAGGCTCGTGTTTCGACACAAGACCTGGACGAGAAGTCTCGCGCGCGTCCGATACGCTTGAAGCGCTGGTTCATCATTATCGGCTTGCTGCTTACGCTGCTTGTCGGCGCGCTGGTCGGCTTCAACGCCTTCCGTGCGCAAAAGATCAAGGAGTTTTTCGCCAGCAACAAGCCGCCGCCCGTGACGATCAGCGCGGTCGAGGCGAAATCCGAAGTCCTGCCGAACCTGCAACGGGCCGTGGGCAGTCTGGCTGCGGTGCATCAGGTCAACGTCACGTCCGATGTCAGCGGCCGCATCACCGATATCCTGTTCACCGCCGGTAGTCGCGTGACAAAGGGTACGCCGCTGGTACAGTTGTTCGATCAGCCGGACCAGGGCGATCTTGCCAATTACAAGGCGCAGGCCACCGTCGCCAGACTCGCTCTGGAGCGGGCGCAACAGCTCGCGGCGCGGCAGGTCGGCCCGCAGGTCACGGTGGATCAGGCGCAGGCCGCGTTCGACCAGGCCAATGCCGGCATCGCCAAGACCGAGGCGATCATTTCGCAGAAACTGGTGCGTGCTCCGTTCGACGGCGTGCTCGGCGTCCGTCAGGTGGAGGTGGGGCAATTTCTCACCGCAGGGACGCAGATCGTCTCGCTGACCGATCTGTCGACGCTGTTTGCGAACTTCACCGTCACCGAAAAGGACAGCGGCCGGCTCAAAGTCGGCCAGACCGCGCGGGTTTCGGTCGACGCCTATCCGGGCAAGCAGTTCGACGGCAAGATCACCACTATCGAACCGCAGATCGCGACCGACACCCGCAACATCCGCGTCCAGGCGACCATCAACAACCCCGGCGATATCCTCAAACCCGGCATGTTCGCGGAAGTAACCGTGGTGCTGCCCGACAAGCCGGCGGTCGTCACTGTGCCGGAAACCGCGGTCGAATACTCGCTGTATGGCGACTCCGTGTTTCTCATCAAGGAGCATAAGGACGATGACGGCAAGACCAGCCTGACCGCCGAGCAGACCTTCGTGCGCACCGGAGACCGGATCAACGGGCGCGCGGTGATCGAGAAGGGGCTGAAGCCCGGCGATAAGGTGGCTGCGGTCGGCCAGCTCAAGCTGCAGTCGGGCGCCGCCGTCGAAATCTCCAAGGATCCGCTGCCGCCGATTCCGGAGAAGCCGCCGCTGAATTGATTGCGCTCGGGACCGCCGCAGGCGACCCGCATCGATCGAACGTCTCGCGGTCCTGCTCCGGTCAGTGGAGCGGATCCGCGTCAAGGGAGCGCCTGCATGGCATTCACCGATATCTTCATCAAGCGGCCGGTCCTGTCGGTCGTCGTCAGCCTGCTGATCCTGCTGATCGGCCTGGCGTCCGCCTACAATTTGCCGATCCGCCAGTACCCGAAGTTGTCCAACACCGTGATCACGGTCACGACGACCTATCCGGGCGCGTCTCCGGAATTGATGCAGGGCTTTATCACCACGCCGATCGAACAGGCGGTCGCGTCGGCCGAGGGCGTCGACTACATCACCTCCGCCTCGACCCAGAGCCAGAGCCAGATCAAGGTCTTCGTCAAATTGAACTTCGATCCGAACGCGGCGCTCACGGAGGTGCTGTCGAAGGTCAATTCGGTGAAGTACCTGATACCGAAGGAAGCCAACGATCCGGTGATCGTGAAGTCCACCGGCGAGACCACGGCGGTGATGTATATCGGCTTCTCGAGCGACGAACTGTCCGGATCGGCGATTTCCGATTACCTGACGCGCGTGGTGCAGCCGATCCTTTCAACCGTGGACGGCGTGGCCTCCGCCGACATCCTGGGCGGCCAGACCTTCGCGATGCGGGTCTGGCTCGATCCGCTGAAGATGGCTGGGCGCAACGTGACCACCACGGAGGTCGCCTTAGCGATCGCGGCCAACAACTTCCAGGCGGCAGCCGGCCAGACCAAGGGATTCTACACGATCTCCAACGTCTCGACCAATACCGACCTGCAGAGCGTCGAGCAGTTCAAGCGCATGACGGTGAAGGCCAAGGACGGCGGCTTCGTGCGCATGGAGGACATCGCCCAGATCGAGCTTGCCGCGCAGAGCACGGATGCCAGCGTCGCCTTCAGCGGCCAGCGCGCGATCTTCATCGGCGTCCAGGCGACTCCGCAGGGTAACCCGCTGAACATCGTTTCGGGCGTGCGCGCGCTGTTCCCGGACATCGAGCGGAATCTTCCGCCCTCGATGAAGATGAAGGTGGCCTACGATTCAACCAAGTTCATCACCTCTTCGATTCACGAGGTGCAGAAGACCTTGATCGAGGCGGTCATCATCGTCATCATCGTGATCTTCCTGTTCCTCGCCTCGTTGCGCTCGGTCATCATTCCGGTGGTGACGATCCCGCTGTCGCTGATCGGCGTTTGCGCGTTGATGATGGCGGCGGGATTCAGCTTAAATTTGCTGACGCTGCTTGCGATGGTGCTGGCCATCGGACTGGTGGTCGATGACGCCATCGTGGTGGTGGAAAACATCCACCGCCATCTGGAGGAGGGCAAGACACCGGTTCAGGCGTCGTTGCAGGGCGCGCGCGAAATCGTCGGCCCGGTCATCTCGATGACGATCACGCTGGCTGCCGTCTATGCGCCGATCGGTTTTCTCGGCGGCCTTACCGGCGCGCTGTTCCGCGAATTCGCCTTCACGCTGGCGGGGGCGGTGATCGTCTCCGGCGTGATCGCGCTGACGCTGTCGCCGATGATGTGCTCGGTGCTGCTCAAGCACGGCAACCAGAGCTGGTTCACCGTCAAGGTCGACAAGATCTTCACCTCGGTCACGCATTGGTACGGCCGCAAACTGGATCGTTCGCTCGATTACCGGCCGATCACGGCGCTGTTCGCGGTGACGATTCTCGGACTCGTCGGCTTCCTCTACATGAACACGTCGAAAGAACTGGCGCCGGAGGAGGATCAGGGCATCGTCTTCGCGGTCATCAAGGGACCGAAATACGCCAACCTCGACTATATGGATTTTTACGGTGAGAAGCTCGACAAGGCGTTTGCGAGCTTTCCCGAGACCGACCTGCGCTTTATGATCAATGGCACCGCCGGCATCAACAACGGCATCGCCGGCATGTTGCTGAAGCCGTGGGACGAGCGCAAGCGCAGCGCGATGGATCTCAAGCCGCTGGTGCAGGCCGACATCAGCAAGGTCGAAGGTGTGAATGCCTTTGCCTTTAACCGGCCGCCGCTGCCGGGCGGCCCGGGTGGCCTGCCGGTGCAGGTCGTACTTTACACCACGGCCGGCTTTCAGGCGGTCTACGACGAGATGAAAAAACTCAAGGACGCGGCGCGCAAGAGCGGTCTATTCATCGTCACCGACAGCGATCTCGACTACAACCAGCCGGTGGTGCGCGTCACCATCGACCGGACCAAGGCGAACGACCTCGGCGTCAACATGCAGCAGATCGGCGCGACGCTGGCGACGCTGCTCGGCGGCAACTACGTGAACCGCTTCAATCTCCAGGGACGTTCCTATCAGGTCATCCCGCAGGTGCCGCGCGGCCTTCGCCTGTCGCCGGAATCGCTCGACGGCTACTATGTGCCGAGCAATACCGGCCAGCAGATTCCGCTGTCCACGCTGGTGACGATCAAGACCGAAACCGACCCCAACGCGCTGACGCACTACAACCAGCTCAACGCGGCGACCTTCCAGGCCGTGCCGATGCCAGGCGTGACGGTGGGCCAGGCGGTGGACTTTCTCGAGCAGCAGGCGAGGAAGCTGCCGAAGGGTTTCAGCCACGATTATCTCGCCGATGCACGTCAATACGTGACTGAAGGCAATCAGCTCGCGATCGCTTTCGGCTTTGCCCTTATCATCATCTTCCTGGTGCTGGCGGCGCAGTTCGAGAGCCTGCGCGATCCGCTCGTCATCATGATCAGCGTGCCGATGGCGATCTCGGGCGCGCTGATCCCTCTGTTCTTCGGGGTTGCGACCATCAACATCTATACGCAGGTGGGCCTGCTGACGCTGATCGGCCTCATCAGCAAGCACGGCATTTTGATGGTCGAATTCGCCAACGAGTTGCAGCTCAACGAACGCCTGGACAAACGCTCGGCCATCGAGATGGCGGCGCGGGTCAGGCTGCGTCCGATCCTGATGACGACCGCTGCGATGGTCACCGGCCTGCTGCCGCTGCTCATGGCGTCGGGCGCGGGAGCGGCGAGCCGGTTTTCGATCGGTCTGGTCGTCGTGTCGGGCATGATGATCGGAACGCTGTTCACCCTGTTCGTGCTTCCGGCCGTTTACGTGGCGATCGCGACCGATCACCTGGCTGCCATGGCGTCGGAGCGCAACAAGGAGATTGCGGAATTCGATGCGGACTCGAATGCGTTGCACCGGGCATAGCGGACGCGACGGCATATCGAACGGACGGGACGTCGAACCGGAATCGCGATATCTGATCATGGCTTTCGGCGACGGGCCCGAAAGCCGTCATTGCCCATGCGCATGCTTTGCCTTCGCTCTCCTCAATGTTGCCGGGATTGGCATGGGCGTCAGCGGCATTTCCGAACGAGTCGAACACCGGCCCGCCATTGCCGGCCGGTTTGCGTCGCCGAACGGCGATGCTTAAATAGTAACGATAGCGTTCGGCGTGGCCGTGCGATTTTGCTTCGGAGAGTCGGGTGGCGGCGGTCAAGGCCGATGTTCTGGTGCTGGGTGCGGGAATTGTCGGTGTTTCCGCCGCCCTGCATCTCCAGAAACGAGGGCGGGATGTCATTCTTGTCGACCGTCATGAGGGCGCGGGCGAGGAGACGAGTTACGGGAACGCCGGCCTAATCGAATGCGCATCCGTTTTCCCTTACGTGTTTCCCTACGATTTGCGTCAGGTTCTGCGTTATGCGCTGAACCGGTCCGCGGAAGCGCATTATCGCTTTCGTGATTTGCCGGCGTTTTTGCCGTGGCTGCTTCGGTATGCTCTGGCGTCTTCACCGGAGCGGGCGTTTCGCAGCGCGATGGCCGCGTTGCCGCTGATCAGCCGCAGCCTTGTCGAGCATGAAGCGCTGATCGCCGAGGCGGGTGTGCCGCACCTGTTGCGCAGGACAGGATGGATCAAGCTGTTCCGCTCCAATGCGACACTCGACAAAGGCGTCGCCGATCTCGAGCGTGCACGCCGCTACGGGGTCGAAGCCGAGGTTCTTGATAATCATGAAATTGCGGCACGCGAGCCCGACCTGTCGGGAACGTTCGCCGGCGCCATTCACTGGCCCGCGCCGGGCTTCGTTCCGGATCCGGGCGCGCTGACGAAAGCCTATGCGGCGTTATTCGTGCGCCGCGGCGGCCGTTTCATCGAGGCCGACGCGCGGACGCTGACCCGGCGAGATGCCGCGTGGCGTGTCGACGGCCCGAACGGAGCGTTGGCCGGGCGCGAAGCGGTGATCGCGCTCGGACCATGGTCGGATGACGTTTTCCGGCCTCTTGGTTATGATATGCCGCTCGGCATCAAGCGCGGCTATCACCTGCATCTGGCGCCGCGCGGCAACGCAGTGCTCAATCATCCCGTTCTCGATTCGGATCGCGGTTATCTGCTGGCGCCGATGAATCGCGGCATCCGCCTGACGACCGGCGCTGAATTCGCCCGCCGCGATGCGCCGCCGTCGCCCGTGCAGATCGAGCGAACGCTCCCTATCGCGCGCAAGCTGTTTCCGCTGGGCCAGGCGATCGATGCGGCGCCGTGGATGGGACGACGCCCGTGCATGCCCGATATGCTGCCGGTGATCGGAAAGGCGGCCCGCCACGCCGGATTGTGGTTCGACTTCGGACACCAGCATCATGGCCTGACGCTCGGGCCGGTAACGGGCCGTTTGCTCGCAGAGATGATGACAGGCGAGGAGCCGCTGGCCGATCCAAAGCCTTTTTCTCCGGGACGCTTTGGCTGAACTATTTGCGGCTTGCGCGGCGTGATGATTGCTTGCGCCGCAGGCATTCTCGCGGCGATACTGTTCGCAAATATCGGGGCCGATGCAGGAGCGTGCCATGAAAGTGAATATCGAGATCGAGTGTACGCCGGTCGAGGCCCGCCAGTTTATGGGGCTTCCGGACGTTCAGCCGATGCAGAACGCCATGATGGACAAACTCCAGCAGAAAATGGCGGAGAACATCGACAAGTTTTCGCCGGAGGCAATTCTGCAGAACTGGTTTGATCCGAAGATGGCGGAGCGCTTTCAGGACATGTTCGCCAGCATGTCCGGCCTTGGAGCTGGAACAAAGGGCAAAAAGTAGACCGCCGTGGGGGCATCGCCTCCACACCGACTCTAACCCATCGGCCTCCGCCTGCTTGATGTCGCTGCCGCACCCCATATTATGACGTCGGACTGAGAAGGACATGTCGTGTCGCCTGATTCCCACGTCACCGTTTATGCCGGCTTTCTGATCGGCCTCGCTTTCGGCGCGATTGGCCTGCTCAGCGGCTTCTGTCTGATGAGCAGCTTGCGCGGATATTGGGGGCAGGGCGATGGACGGCTGGTCCGCACCTACGCGCTGGCGACAGGCGTTGCGGTCGCCGCCACGCAACTGCTCGCCGGCGGGGGCTTCGTCGATCTGGGCAAATCGATCTATCTGCAGCCCTCGTTTTCGGCGGCCCTGATGTTCGCCGGAGGAATCATTTTCGGTTACGGCATGGTGCTGTCGAACGGTTGCGGATCGCGCGCGCTGATTCTGCTGGGGCGCGGCAATTTGCGTTCGCTGGTGGTGGTGATCGTTCTCGGCATCGCCGCGCAGATGACCTTGAAAGGCCTGATCGCGCCGGCGCGTATCGCCATGCTGCAAGCCAGCCAATCCACTCCGAATTTCAACTCGCTGCCGGCCCTGGCGGGAACGTTCGGTCTCGGTGAAACCTTCGCTCGCGCGCTGGCGGGGGCGATCGTGAGTGGTGCGCTGATAATTTTCGCGTTCTCGCATGCGCCATTCCGGCGCTCCGCTGGCCAGATCGCTGCTGGCCTCATCATCGGTCTCCTCGTTGCTGGCGGATGGTATGCGACCGGGTATCTCGGCGCCGACGATTTCAATCCGGTTCCGGTCACCTCGATCACTTTCGTCGCTCCGGTCGCCGATACCGTGCAATACGTGATGCTGTCGACCGGGTTGACGATGAACTTCGGCGTTGCGCTGGTGCCGGGAGTCGTGCTCGGAAGCCTCATCACCGCGCTAGCGACGCGCCGTTTTCACCTTGAGGCCTACAACTCGCCGCGTCACATGCTGCGTTCAGTCACCGGTGCAGCGTTCATGGGCTCGGGCGGGGCGATGGCCTATGGATGTTCGGTCGGACAGGGCCTGACCGGTGTTTCGACGCTGGCGCTGGCGTCGTTTGTGGCAATCACCGGAATCGTCGCCGGCGCTGCAATCGGTTTGCGTGGACCGCTCCGCGTCGATGGACGCGCGCCTTCGCGGGATTCGGCTTCGCCGGCTCACTAAAATCCTTCCGCTTCCGACGCGCGTGTTACGATGCGGACTTCCGACGTCAACGTCCGGTGAACCGGACATTTGTCGGCGATGTCCATCAGCTTCCCGCGTTGCTCCGGATCGAGTGCTCCATCCATCGTGATCTCGCGTTCGATCCGGTCGATCATGCCGGTTTTGGTTTCGCACTCGGTGCAGTCCTCTGCATATATTCTGCCGTGCCGAAGCGTCACGGCGACGCGATCGAGCGGCAGCGCCTTGCGGTCGGCATACAATCGCAGCGTCATAGACGTGCAGGCCCCGAGTGCTGCGAGCAGGAAATCGTACGGACCGGGTCCGGTATCGTCGCCGCCGGCGGCGCTGGGTTCGTCGGCGGTCAGCCGGTGCGGACCGACGGTCACGGTCTGCTGGAATTTGCCGCGGCGGGTTTCTCGAACGACGACGCTAGGCGAACCCGAATCCTCGGTCTGGCTGCTCGGTGCCGCTTCGAGATAGCGTTGCGCCCAGGCGGCGATCACGTCGGCGACGTAATCGGCGTCGCTTTTCCGGCTCAACAGATGGTCGGCTCCCGAAAGCGATATGAAGCTCTTGGGATGTTTTGCGGCGACGAAAATACGGGTGGCGTTGTCGATTCCGACAATGTCGTCAGTCGGCGAATGCAGGATCAATAGCGCCTTTCGCAACTCTGCAACCTTTTCCATCAGGTTGTGTTCGGCGATATCGTCGAGGAATTCCCGTTTGATATGGAATGGGCGGCCGGCGAGGGAGACCTCGACCGAGCCGTGTGCGCGGATGTCTGCGAGGCGATCGGCGAACAGATGCGTGACGTGGGCCGGATCGGAGGGCGCTGCGATCGTCGCCACCGCTTTCGCTTCGGGAATCCTGGCCGCTGCCGCGAGGATTGCCGCGCCGCCAAGGCTATGGCCGATCAGGATAGCCGGCGCCGTGCGGGTCCGGCGCAAATGATCGGCCGCCAGAACGATATCGGTGACGTTGGAGGAAAACGTGCTGTTGGCGAATTCTCCTTCGCTGGCGCCAAGTCCGGTGAAATCGAATCGCAGGACCGCTATTCCATGCGTCGTCAGTGCCGCAGCGATGCGCCTTGCCGCGAGCACGTCCTTGCCGCAGGTGAAGCAATGCGCGAACAGCGCGTAGGCTGCCGGTTCGCCGTTGGGCAGATCCAGTGCGGCTGCAAGTTCGGAACCGTCCGACCCGGAAAATTGCAAACGCTCGTTGGGCACGCTGGTCCTCCTTGTCGGGCTTTTTGGCTCACAATGGTCGCCATGCAGCCTATGTGGCCGCGAGGAGCTTGCCCGGCGCGTCACTCCCAAAAGAGCGAGTGTCCGGGCCCGTCGGTATTTCGTATCTTAGCAAATGCAAAGATAACCCGTTTATTATGTAAATACTTGTCGTGCCGGGGAAATCTGCAAACGAAAATGGGCTACGCATCCACGCGGCCTGAGCGGCGTGAACAGCGTCGGTTGCAGTCCTGGGTCCTCCTGCGCAAAAAACAACGAAAATCCCCCGATTGCCCGGTGCGGGTGCTCATCTTTTGTGCATTGGTGGGCCATGGTTTCTTGCGTCGCAGCAAGAAAATTGCGACTGAAAGGTCCGGACTTTCAGGAGCAGGGTATGTCCAGTCTGACGATGCCGTTACCTCGCGTTAGCCAGCCAGAGTCTGACGCCGCCGCGCTCGATGCGCGGCTGCGCGACGACATCCGGCTGCTCGGACGCATTCTCGGCGATACCGTGCGCGATCAGGAAGGAGAAGCCGTGTTCGATCTGGTCGAACGCATCCGCCAGACCTCGATCCGCTTTCATCGTGACGACGACAAGCCGGCGCGTCGCGAACTGGAGACCATCCTCGACGGCATGTCGACGGACGAGACCGTGCTTGTCGTCCGCGCCTTCAGCTATTTCTCGCATCTTGCCAACATCGCCGAGGATCAGAACAACATCCGCCAGATGCGTAGCCAGACGCTCGCGGACGGGGTTCGGCACGAGGGCAGGCTGGCGCATACGCTGGCCTGCGCGCGCGAGGCTGGGTTCAGCGGCGCCGAATTGCGGGAGTTCTTCGACGGCGCGCTGGTCAGCCCGGTGCTGACCGCCCACCCGACCGAGGTTCGTCGCAAGAGCACCATCGACCGCGAGATGGAGGTCGCGGCGTTACTCGACCGGCGCGAGCGGATGCAGCTCACCCCTGGGGAATTCGAGGCCAGCGAGGAACAGTTGCGCCGCGCGGTGCTGACGCTGTGGCAAACCAATCTGTTGCGACGGACCAAGCTCACGGTGCTCGACGAGGTCGCCAACGGGCTTTCGTTCTACGACTACACTTTCCTGCGCGAGGTGCCACGATTGCATTGCGTGCTGGAAGACCGCTTGCAGGACGCTTCCGGCGAAGACGCCTCGGGCGAAATGGCGTCGTTCCTGCGGATCGGAAGCTGGATCGGCGGCGACCGCGACGGCAATCCGTTCGTGACGGCGGATGTGATGCGCGGCACCCTGCGGATGCAAGCCTCGCGGATCCTGCGCTACTACCTTGACGAGCTGCACGAACTCGGCCGCGAACTGTCGCTGGCCGCCGATCTCACAGGTATCTCCCCCGAACTGCGCGCTCTCGCCGAACGATCGGCCGACACCTCGCCCCATCGCCGCGGCGAGCCTTACCGCCTCGCGATATCAGGCATCTACGCGCGGCTGTCGGCCACGGCCGTGAAGCTAAAGGCGGACACGCTGCGCCCGCGATACGGCAATTCCCCGCCCTATGAGAGCGCCGCCGAATTCAGCACCGATCTCGATGTTCTCCATCGCTCGCTGACCCAGAATAAATCCGAGGTGATCGCGCGGGGGCGCCTGCGCCATCTGCGCCGCGCGGCCGACTGCTTCGGTTTTCATCTGGCCTGTCTCGACCTGCGGCAGAACTCCACCGTTCACGAGCGCACCATCGCTGAACTGGTTGACGCCGCTGCGCCAGGCACCTCCTATCTGGACCTGGATGAGGAGGCGCGGATCGTCGTGCTGTTGCGGGAACTGCGCAGCGCGCGACCGCTGACGTCCCCCTTCATCACATACAGCGAGGAGACACGAAGCGAACTCGCGGTGTTCCATGCCGCGGCGGAGGCGCACGAAATGTTCGGTCCCGCCGCGATCCCTCAATGCATCATCTCGATGAGCGAAGGTGTTTCCGACCTGCTCGAGGTCGCATTGCTGCTCAAGGAAGCCGATCTCATCGACCCTACCGGCCACAGCGCCATCAACATCGTGCCGCTGTTTGAGACCATCGAGGCTCTGCAGGCCTGCGCCGGCATCATGGACCGGCTGCTGTCGCTTCCGGAATATCGGGCGCTGGTGGACAGTCGCGGAGGCCTGCAGGAGGTGATGCTCGGCTATTCCGACAGCAACAAGGACGGCGGCTTTGTCACGTCCGGTTGGGAGCTTTACAAAGCCGAGATCGGCCTCGTCGAAGTATTCGAGCGCCACCATGTGCGGTTGCGCCTGTTTCACGGTCGCGGCGGTTCGGTCGGGCGCGGCGGTGGCCCGAGCTACGATGCCATCCTCGCCCAGCCCGGCGGCGCCGTGAACGGCCAGATCAGGATCACCGAACAGGGCGAAATCATCTCCAGCAAATATTCCAACGCCGAGGTCGGCCGCAACAATCTGGAAATCCTTGCTGCCGCGACGCTGGAGGCGAGCCTGTTGCAGCCGCGGCAGAGCGCGCCGAGCCTTGAATATCTGGACGCCATGGAGTCGCTCTCGTCACGCGCCTTCGCGGCCTATCGCAATCTCGTCTACGAGACGCCAGGTTTTGAGGACTATTTCTGGGCCTCCACCGTCATCAACGAGATCTCGACCTTGAACATCGGCAGCCGGCCGGCCTCGCGCAAGAAGACGCGCAGGATCGAGGACCTCCGGGCAATCCCGTGGGTATTCAGCTGGGCGCAATGTAGGCTGATGCTGCCGGGCTGGTACGGGTTCGGCAGCGCGGTGGAATCCTGGATAGCGGATCATCCCGACAAGGGCATGGCGTTTTTGCAGGAGCTTTATCGCGAGTGGCCATTCTTCCGCATGCTTCTTTCCAACATGGATATGGTGCTCGCGAAAAGCTCGATCGCGATCGCGTCGCGCTATGCCGATCTGGTGCCTGATGCGACGCTGCGCGCGACCATCTTCGGACGCATTCGCCGCGAGTGGCATCTCACCATCGACATGCTGCTCATCATCATGGGGCAGGAGCGGCTGCTCGCCGGCAATCCGCTGCTTGAACGTTCGATCCGCAACCGCTTTCCCTATCTCGACCCGCTCAACCATGTGCAGGTTGAATTGTTGAAAGACCATCGCGCGCAGAGCAGCGACGAGCAGGTGCTGCGCGCCATCCAGCTCACCATCAACGGAATTTCCGCGGGCCTGCGCAATAGCGGTTAAGCCATGATCGCTCCGTTTCGCGAGGGTTCGTCAATGTCCGACCATCCGACCCTGGCTTCGCTCGCCGCCGATCTCGCGGCGGGGCGCACCTCGGCGCGCAAGCTCGTCGATGACTGCCTTGCGAAAATCGCCGACAAAGCGGGCGAGGGCGCGCGGGTGTTCATCCATGTCGATGCGGAGGACGCGATTGCCGCCGCCGAGGCCATGGACAGATTGCGCGAGATCAACGCCGCGCCGTCACCGTTCGCCGGCATTCCGGTTTCGATCAAGGACCTGTTCGACATCAAGGGGCAGGTGTCGCGCGCCGGCTCCCGTACGCTCGACGATAGACCACCGGCAGCGAGCGATGCCCCGGTCGTGGCGCGCCTGCGCCGCGCTGGGTTCGTGGTGATCGGGCGCACCAACATGACCGAATTCGCCTATTCGGGACTCGGCATCAATCCGCATTACGGCACGCCGAAAAATCCCTGGCGGCGCGACGTCGGCCACGTGCCGGGCGGATCGTCGTCGGGCGCGGCGGTGTCGGTCACGGACGGCATGGCGCATGGCGCACTCGGCACCGACACCGGCGGCTCGTGCCGGATTCCGGCGGCCTATTGCGGCATCGTGGGCTACAAGCCGACCGCGCGCCGGATTCCGCTCGAGGGCGGGCTTCCGCTGTCGGTCACGCTGGACAGCTACGGGCCGATCGCGCGCTCGGTCGGCTGCTGCGCGGTGATGGATGCGGTGCTGGCGAATGAAGCGATCGTGCCGGTTGCGCCGCGCCCGGCAAAAGGCCTGCGTCTCGCGGTGCCGACAACGGTGATGCTGGACGATTTGGACAGCGCGGTCGCCCGCGCGTTCGAGCGCGCGCTGGATCGGCTGGCCGGCGCTGGCGTCTTAATCGAACGCATGGCCGTCCCCGAATTCGCCGATATCGCATCGCTGAATGTCGGCGGCGGATTTTCGGCGGCGGAAAGCTGGGCCTGGCACCGCGCGCTGATCGCAAAAAAGGCGGACCTTTACGATCCCCGCGTCATCAGCCGCATCCGGCGCGGCGAAAGCCTCAGCGCCGCCGATTATGTCGATCTCCTCGCCATGCGCCGCGCGATCATTACAGGCTTCGAGCGCCGCGTCGCGCCATATGATGCGCTGGTCGCGCCGACGGTGGCGATGACGCCGCCGGTGATCGCCGATCTTGCTGGGGATGCGGCCTACACGAGAGCCAACATGCTGTCGCTGCGCAACTGCGCGCTGATCAACACCGTCGATGGCTGCGCGATCTCGCTTCCCTGTCATCGCGAGGGCGAGGCGCCGGTGGGCTTGATGCTGGCCGCGGCCGGCGGCTCGGATCGCCGGATTTTCGAGATCGCGGCGAGTATCGAACCGATGATCCGCGCTTAAGAGCATAATCCCAAAAAGGCCTGCGCGCGCGCCCCTCGACTTGATTCGGGAGTCGATTTTCGATGAGATCATGCTCGATCAAAAAGTAAGGCAATAGTCTGATCACCGAAAATGGATCTCTGAAACCGTTCTCGCGTGATCCGGAACCATTGCAAGCGTCGGAGGTTAGTAGGGGTTTCCACATTTGCACAACGGGGAGGTGCGATGAGGAGCGCGGGACAACAATACGGCATTCGGCGCATTCTTTGCGTCTTTCCCCGCTATACGTCGTCGTTCGGCACGTTTGAGCATGCCTATCCCCTGACCGCCGGCGTGCAGGCCTTCATGCCGCCGCAGGGACTTCTGCTGATCGCAGCCTATCTGCCTGCCGACTGGAAAGTCCGTTTCATCGACGAGAACATTCGCGCAGCCACGGACGAGGATTTCGAATGGGCCGAAGCCGTGCTGGTCAGCGGCATGCACATCCAGCGCCAGCAGATGAACGATATCTGCCGCCGCGCTCACGCTTTCGATCTGCCGGTCGTGCTCGGCGGCCCCTCGGTCAGCGCATGCCCCGACTACTATCCGTCGTTTGATTATCTTCACGTCGGTGAACTCGGCGATGCCACCGACGAATTGATCCGACGCCTGGCGCGTGATCCGTCGCGGCCGGATCACCAGCTTGTGCTCAAGACCGCCGACCGGCTGGCCATGGACAAGTTTCCGATCCCCGCTTACGAACTGGCCGATATCAAACATTATTTCCTTGGCAGCATCCAGTATTCCAGCGGCTGTCCTTATCAGTGCGAGTTCTGCGACATTCCCGGTCTTTACGGCCGCAATCCGCGTCTCAAAACTCCCGAACAGATCACCCGCGAGCTCGACAAGCTGCTGGAGTGCGGCATCAGCGGCTCGGTCTATTTCGTCGACGACAATTTCATCGGCAACCGCAAGGCCGCGCTGGACCTTTTGCCGCACCTGATCGCATGGCAAAAGAAGACCGGCTATGTGCTGCGCTTCTCCTGCGAGGCGACGCTGAATATCGCCAAGCGTCCGGAGATCCTGTCACAAATGCGCGAAGCTTTCTTCGCGACCATCTTCTGCGGAATCGAGACGCCGGATCCGGTGGCGCTGAAAGCGATGCACAAGGATCACAACATGATGGTCCCCATCATGGAAGCGATCAGGACGCTGAACGAGTACGGCATGGAGGTGGTGTCCGGGATCATCCTCGGGCTCGATACCGACAAGCCCGAGACCGGGCAGCACCTGCTCGATTTCATCGACCAGTCGCAGATACCGCTCCTGACGATCAATCTCCTGCAGGCACTGCCGAAGACGCCGCTGTGGGATCGCCTCGCGCGCGAGAATCGGCTGATCGAGGATGAGGGCCGCGATTCCAACGTCGATTTCCGCCTGCCTTACGACCACGTCGTGGAAACCTGGCGCGACTGCATGGGCCGCGCCTATCAACCCGAGAAAGTTCTGGAACGCTACGAGTACCAGATCCGAAAAACCTATCCGAAGCGGGTCCAACCGCGGACGCCCCAGCAGAGGTCATGGCGGAATATCAAGCTAGGCCTGACCATGCTGCGCAACATCTTCTGGAGGGTCGGGGTGCGCGGCGACTACAAGCGTATATTCTGGAAATTCGCGCTGCGCCGGCTGGCGCGTGGCGAGATCGAGTATCTCATCAGCTCGATCCTGGTCGCCCATCACCTCATCGTGTTCGCGCGCTCCGCCTCGCGCGGTAAAACCAACGCCTCCTATTATTCGCTGAAGTTGCGGGAAGCCTCTGTTCCCGCGGAATAGACCAGGATTACAGTGGGCGGCCCCGGACGGGATGCACCCGGCGGAAGGGCCCATGCGGCGATTGCCCTTGCTTGTAGTCCACCCGGGAAACCGCTAAACCTTGCGCCGAAATTTATGCGTGCGGTCAAGGGTTAAAGCGAGCAGCCAGCCGGATTTTCGGGCTCGCTCCAATATCAAGTTCACTCCGCTGGACCATGATGCCAAGACAGGGACAAGCGCATGCTTGAGCGAAACCGTGATGCTGCCGATGTGACCGCTCCGGCTGCGCGGTCGCACAGCATCGCCTTCGGACTCGAGCGGATCGGCCTGATTGGGGTCCGCGCGCCGATTCTGTCCTGCATCATTCTGCTCGCCTTGGTCATCGGCGCGGTGTTCGGAATCCAGCGTATCAAGATCGACGATTCGCTCAGCCAGTTGTTCCGCTCCGACACCCGGGAGTTTCGTCAATACGAGGAAGTGACCAAGCGCTTCCCGTCGACGGAGTTCGACGTGCTGGTCGTGGTTGAAGGCAAGACGCTGCTCGAACGCGATAATCTTGAAAAGCTGCGCGATATGGTCACCGACCTGCAACTGGTCGACGGCGTCCGCGGTCTGATCTCGCTGTTCTCGGCGCGCCAGGCGCCCGAACCCGGTAAGCTGCCGGCGGCGCTGTTTCCGCCCGAATTGCCGCAGGGCGCCGACTACGACAAATTCATCGAAACCGTGAAATCCAATGAGATCATTCGCGGCAAACTGCTGTCCGAGGACGGCACGCTGGCGCTGGTCGTGCTGTCGCTGCAGCCTTCGATCGTCGAAAGCAGCGGGCTGAGCACCACCATCGGCCAGATCCGCCAGGTGATGAACGACGATCTCGCTGGTACCAAACTCACCAGAGAGCTTTCCGGCGTGCCGGTCATGCAGCTCGAAATCCGCAACGCGGTGGAGCGCGACGGGATCATCTACAACGTCGCTGGCATTCTGGCGGGTTGCCTGATCGCCATCCTGTTCTTCCGCAAGGTATCCTTCATGGTCGTCGCGGCGTTTCCGCCGCTGCTTGCAATTCTGCTGGCGCTCGGGGTGCTGGGCTGGGCCAATTTCAGCCTCAACATGTTCCTCAACGTGATGACGCCGCTCATCATGGTCATCAGCTTTTCCGATTCGATGCAGTTGACGTTCGCGGCGCGCGACCGCCTGATCGCCGGCGAAGACAAGTATTCCGCCTTCCGAAACGCGGTCCTCGTGGTCGGTCCGGCCTGCGTGCTGACCCATGCGACCGCGGGAATTTCCTTTATCGCCTTGCAGTTCTCGAACTCGGACCTGATTCGCAGTTTCGGCGAGGCCGGTTTGCTGGCGACGATCATCGCGCTGCTCGCGGTGCTGTTGCTGGTGCCGGTGTTCGGGGTCCTGCTGGTGCGGGACGAACGACGTTTCGCGGAGAAGTTCAAAAAGGCTGATTGGGGCGTGCAGGCGCTGCGCCGCTTCTGCGCCTGGATCGCGGTGCGAATGGTGGGCCATCCCGGCTTCTTCAGCCTGCTTGCCCTGCTGGTGGTTGGCGGGCTGGCGGTGTTCTACGCCAACCTCGAACCGCGCTACCGGCTCGCTGATCAGGTCCCCGACAAGCAGCAGGCGGTGGCGGCGAGCGGCCGTCTTGATGCGAAGCTTACCGGCGCCAACCCGATCGATGTCCTGATCGAATTCCCCAAGGACGAGACGCTGTATTCGCCGCAGACGCTTGCCGTAATCGCAGAGGTTCACAAGCTGGTCGAGGAGCAGGCCGGCGTCGGCAACGTCTGGTCGCTGGAAACCCTGCGCCGCTGGCTTGCGGAGAAAGCCCACACCGACGACGTGGCGACGCTCAAGGAATATGTCGACCTTCTCCCCAAGCATCTGGTGCGCCGCTTTATTTCTAAAGACCAGAGGGCGGTCGTGGTGTCCGGCCGCGTGCCCGACCGCGATTCGAGCCAGATTCTGCCGGTGGTGGACAAGCTCGACCACGCCATGGACGCGGTCAGACACGCGCATCCCGGTTATGAAATTGCGGTCACCGGCCTGTCTGCCATCGCCGCGCGCAACAGCGCGAGCATGATCGAGAAGCTCAACCACGGTCTGACGATCGAGTTTGTGCTGGTCGCGGTGTTTATCGGGCTCGCGTTCCGGTCGGTGGTCGTGATGTTCGCCTGCATCCTGCCGGGGATTTTTCCGGTCGTGCTATCCGGCACGGTGCTGTGGGCGCTCGGGGAGGGGCTGCAGTTCGCGAGCGTGGTGGCGCTCACGGTTTCATTCGGCCTCGGGCTCAGCGCGACGATCCACTTCCTCAATCGCCTGCGATCCGAGAGCAAGCCGGGCGTCAGTGCGGGGGAGGCGGTCGAGCGCGCGACGGTGCTGATGGGACCGGCGCTGATCCTGACCACGGTGGTGCTGGCGTGTGGCCTGGTGGTGACGGTGTTCTCCGATCTGCCGTCGCTGCGACTGTTCGGCTGGCTCAGCGCCTTCGCCATGGTCGCAGCCCTGGTCGCGGACTTCCTGATCCTGCGGCCGACGGCGATGTGGCTGATCACCTTTGCCGAGCGGCTGCGCGGGGGCGGTGGTCAGGCGAACCCGACGACGAAATAAGCGGTATCGGCAGCCGCGTAAGCGGGATGCGGCGGAAAACCGCTTCCCCGCGGCTTTTCCTCATCCCGCTCCGACGTAACGTTTAATGGTCAGTTCCGCGCCATGGTGATGGAAACGTTCCTGACTTCGCCCTTTGACGTGATCGATACCGATTGCCGGTTGCCGCGGGTGCGCGCCGTTAGGTTGGCGGCGAAGCCGGGAGCTTCGACGAACACCTCAATCTCGCCGCCGCTGACACGGCCGTGCACGGAGCCGAACAGATTGCGGCTGGCTTCGCTCCAGTTCCCGGTCAGTCGGGTGCCTTCGCTGACCACGTCGCTGGAGAGATCGAACTGGTAGCTGTCGCTGGCGCAACGCAGGCTTTGTTTCAAGGCTCTGTCCGCGCGATCCACTCTGTAGGACGCCTTGCAGCGAATGTTTTCTTTCGATCCGTCAGCCAGCGTCACTGTGCCTTTGCCCGACCAGTTCCCTGCGAAGCCGGCAAAGGGAGCGCTCTGGGCGAAGCTCGCCGATGCGGACAGGGTGAGGCCTGCAATAAGGCCGGCTGCAATCGTCGACTTCCGGATCAGCCTGGAGGCGAACAGTTTCATATTCGGTTTCCATAAAAAGGTGCTCGGCCCATGACCTCGTGTCATGACCTCTTGCCGCGCCAAAGTTCTAGGTGTCGCCTTGGCGCGCGATGTTCAAGCGCGGTAGCATAGCCGATGTTCTGCCGGTTATCTGCATCGATGGCGGCCGCGCGGCCCGATATTCGCAGATATGAGCCCTCACAGGAGGACGCCATGGCGGATTGGCCGCATGAATATGTGGTCGATTCTCTGGTTGTACTTTAGTCGATATATTTCAGCGTGTTAGATATGGTTATCTGAAAAGCTGTGGGGCAGGTTGCGGTAACGCGCCGCCGCCGCAAATTTAGCCGCATTTCACAGTGCTTTTGAAATCGCGCATATGTCGGGCCGCGACCGGCGTATGTCGTGTCCGATTGATGGAGTAGCCGCATGCGCCCTTGCGATCTTTTCTAGTATGGGTATCGATACGGGCGAACTCTCCGCCGTTTGAAAGACCGGTCATCTGGATACGCCCGGGCGTGTACAGGATCGAATTTTCTGCCGTTGTAATGAAGGAATACGATGTCTAAAATTTTTCTGTCATTCGCTCTGTTGACATTCGGCTCGACCGTAACGATGGCACAGTCCCAGCACGGGGGGACCGAAGCGGAACAGCGCGCTTGCTCTCGGGACGTCAGTCGTTTCTGCCGCAAGGTGATGGATCAGGGCGATTTCACCGTCCTGGCCTGTCTGCAGGAGAACCGTCCGAAGCTGACGAAGGCATGCAACCAAGTTCTGCTGAACCACGGCCAGTAAAGCGCTCCGGAAAGCAGACAACTCGTTTCCGGCCGCCGGCGGCGCTGATGGGTTATGGCTAAAAGGCGAAAGATAGCATTGGTTTAGCTGGCGGTTTCCCCTATATGGGTTCGCGAGCAATCCCGCCTGTCCGGTTTTCTGGAATTGGCGGGAGACCAATTTGCAATCCAGATCAGCGTAGCCAGTCCCGATGCCTGCCGCGAACCAGTTGCGATCCGGAAAGACCCACCGCGACGAGAATTTTCCTGTCGCGTCGTGGATCATTCACCCGCGTCACCGGGCGCTCATTCTCGCCTTCTACAATTTCGTGCGGACCGCGGACGACATCGCCGATCACGCCGAACTCTGCGAAAAGGACAAACTCGCCTGGCTCGATCTGTTCGAGAGCGAACTCCTGGGGCAGGGGGACACGCAGCCTGAAGCCGTCAATCTTCGCAATGCGCTGGCGCAACGTGCGATGCCGCCGCGCCACGCGATCGACGTGCTGAAGGCGTTCCGGATGGATGTCACAAAGCTGCGCTATGAGACCTGGGACGACGTGATCGACTATTGCCGTTATTCGGCGATGCCGGTCGGACGGTTCATGCTCGACGTCCACGGCGAGAGCACGTCGACCTGGGCCGCGTCCGATGCGCTGTGCGCCGGGCTGCAGATCAACAACCATCTTCAGGACTGCGGCAAGGACTACAGGAATCTGAACCGCGTCTACCTGCCGCGCGATGCGCTGGCCGCGTCCGGCGCGTCGGTCGAGATGCTCGGCGGCGACAAGGCAACGCCCGCGCTTTTGCAATGCCTGCACGCCCTGGCCGCGCGAACCGAAGCGCTGCTCCATGAGGGGCGGCCGCTCGCGGCGGAAATCAAGGATATCCGGCTCGGGCTTGAAGTCGGGGTCATCCAGATGTTCGCCGACCGGATCGTGGCCCTGTTGAAGGTGCGCGACCCCTTGAGCGAGACGGTTCATCTGAAGCCGTTGCAATTGCTTGGCTATAGTGTCGCCGGAATCACCGCGGAGATGCTTCGGCGCTCGGTCCGGCGGCGCCCGACCCCGGCGGCTGGCGCATGACGATCGAAACGACAGCCGATGCAAGTTCCGGGGCGACTGCGGCCAGCAGCTCGTTCTACGCGGCGATGCGCATCCTGCCGCGCGCGCAACGCGAAGCCATGTTCCAGATCTACACGTTCTGCCGCTATGTCGACGACATCGCCGATTCCGATAGCCCACGGCCGGAACGGCGGGCCGCGCTCCAACAATGGCGCGACGACATCGACGCGCTCTATCAAGGGCATGCGCCGGAGCGGTTGCGCGACTATGCGGCCTCCGTCAGCGCATTCGAGCTGCGGCGCGAGGATTTTCTCGCCGTCATCGACGGCATGGAAATGGATGTGCTCGCGGATATCCGCGCGCCTGACGAGGCCACGCTCGACCTGTATTGCGATCGGGTCGCGAGCGCGGTCGGCCGGCTATCGGTCCGAGTGTTCGGGCTTCCCGAGCAGGACGGCGTTTTGCTCTCGCATCATCTCGGCCGCGCGCTGCAACTGACCAATATCCTGCGCGATGTCGATGAGGATGCGGCGCTGGGGCGGCTGTACCTGCCGCGGGAGGGCCTGCTCGACGGCGGCATCGACAGTTGCGATCCGGCGGCCGTGATTTCAAATCCGGCGTTGCCGGAGGTCTGCGCGCCGCTGGTGACGCGGGCGCGGGCGCATTTCGTCGAAGCGGACGAGATCATGAATCGCAACCCGCGCCGGGCCGTGCGCGCGCCCCGCATCATGTCGAGATATTATCACGCCATTCTGGAGCTGCTTGAGCATCGCGGTTTTCAGCTTCCGCGCTCGCCGGTTCACCTGAGCCAGGCGGCGAAGATCGCTATCGTCCTCCGGTATGCGTTGATCTGATGCAAAGGACCGTTCACATCATCGGCGCCGGCATTTCCGGTCTTTCGGCAGCCGTGCGTTTGGCTGACGCCGGCTGTCTGGTTCGCGTGCATGAGGCAACGCAACAGGTCGGCGGGCGTTGCCGCTCCTATTTCGACGGCGCGACCAATCTCACGATCGATAACGGTAACCATCTGGTTCTGTCCGGCAATCGGAGCGTGCTGGCCTATGCGCGCAGGATCGGCACTGAAGCCGGCTTGCAGGGGCCGCCGAAGGCTGAATTCGAGTTTATCGATCTTGGCGTCAATAAGCGTTGGAAGCTGCGGATCAACGACGGGCGGGTGCCGTTCTGGGTGTTCGATCCCGCCCGTCGGGTGCCCGACACCTCACCCGCCGATTACTTTGCGCTTGCGCCGCTGGCCTGGGCTAATAGCCGCACCCGCGTCGGCGACGTCATCAAATGCGAGGGCGTGCTTTACAGGCGGCTGGTGCTGCCGCTGCTGCTTGCGGCGCTCAATATCGAGCCGCCCAACGGATCGGCCGGTCTCGCCGGGGCAATCGTTCGCGAAACCTTGCTGGCGGGTGGTCAGGCGTGCCGTCCGCTCATCGCGCGCGACGGGCTGAGCCGGGTGCTGATCGAGCCAGCGGTCGATTACATTCGCGCCAGGGGCGGCAGCGTCGACGTCGGCCATGAAGTGCGGCAGTTCACCCTGGCGAACGGTCAGGTCACCGCGCTCGCGCTTGGCGATCAGACCGTCGCGCTTGGCCCGGATGATGCCGTCGTCATGGCGGTGCCGCCGCGGTCCGCGGCCGCGCTGCTGCCCGGCGTGAGCGTACCGACGAAATTCCGCGCTATCGTCAACGCGCACTTCCGCTTCGTTCCGCCGTCACATCTTCCACCGATGACCGGCGTCGTGAATGGCCTGATCGAATGGCTGTTCGCGTTTCCGGACCGCCTCTCGATTACGATCAGCGGTGGCGACCGGCTGGTGGACATGCCGCGCGAGGACCTGGCGCGGGCGATCTGGAAGGACATCTGCGCGGTCGCCGGCATCGAAGCCGCGATGCCGGCCTGGCAGATCGTGCGCGAGCGCCGCGCCACGTTCGAGGCTTCGCCCGAGCAGAATGCGCTGCGTCCGGGAACGCAGACGGAGTGGAAAAATCTGTTTCTTGCCGGTGACTGGACTGATACGGGGTTGCCCGCCACCATCGAGGGGGCGGTCCGTTCCGGAAACCGCGCCGCCGATCACGTCCTGAAAAACCATGGACCCTGAGACATCAGCCGCCATGAACTCCGTGAACGCCACAGCCGCGCCGATCGACGATGCCGCACTCGGGAGCAGCATCGGCGCCGCCACGCGCGGTCTCCTCGATCTCAGGCAGGCGGACGGTCATTTCGTGTTCGAGCTTGAGGCCGACGCGACCATCCCGTCCGAATACGTTTTGCTGCGGCACTATCTCGGCGAGCCGGTCGATGCGGCGCTGGAAGCCAAGATCGCGGTCTACCTCCGCCGCATTCAGGGCGCGCACGGCGGCTGGCCGCTGGTGCATGACGGTCCGTTCGACATGAGCGCCAGCGTGAAAGCCTACTTCGCCCTGAAGATGATCGGCGATTCCGTCGATGCGCCGCACATGGCGCGCGCGCGGGAAGCAATCCTGTCACGTGGCGGTGCGGCCAACGTGAACGTCTTCACGCGCTTCCTGCTGTCGTTGTTCGGCGTGCTGACATGGCGCAGCGTTCCGGTGCTGCCGGTCGAGATCATGCTGCTGCCGATGTGGTCGCCGTTCCATCTCAACAAGATTTCCTACTGGGCGCGCACCACTATGGTGCCGCTGATGGTGCTGGCGGCGCTGAAGCCGCGCGCGCGCAATCCGCGCGGCGTTGGTATCCGCGAACTGTTTCTTCAGGATCCGGCCACGGTCGGAATGCCGAAGAGGGCTCCGCATCAGAACCCGGCCTGGTTTGCGCTGTTCAGCAGCATCGACTGGATCTTGCGGACGATCGAGCCGCTGTTTCCCAGGCGGCTCCGCGCGCGCGCGATGGACAAGGCGATCGCCTTCGTCGAGGAGCGCCTCAACGGCGAGGACGGACTCGGCGCGATCTTCCCGCCGATGGTCAACACGGTGATGATGTATGATGCGTTGGGGTTTCCGCCCGAGCATCCGCCGCGCGCGATAACGCGGCGCGGAATCGACAAGCTTCTGGTGATCGGCGAGGAGGAAGCCTACTGCCAGCCCTGCGTGTCGCCGATCTGGGATACTGCGCTTGCCGCTCACGCGCTGCTCGAAGCGAGCGGGCCGGACTCGCTGGCCAGTGCCGGCAAGGCTCTCGACTGGCTGCTGCCGAAGCAGGAACTCGATCTCAAGGGCGACTGGGCCGTGAAACGTCCGGACGTTCGGCCTGGCGGCTGGGCGTTCCAGTACGCCAACGCCCACTATCCCGATCTCGACGACACGGCGGTCGTGGTCATGGCAATGGATCGGGCGCGCCGCAACGACCAGAGCGACAAATACGACGAGGCGATCGCGCGCGGCCGCGAGTGGATCGAGGGCATGCAGAGCCGGGACGGCGGTTTCGCGGCGTTCGATGCCGACAACCTCGAATACTATCTCAACAACATTCCGTTCTCCGACCATGCGGCGCTGCTCGATCCGCCCACCGAGGACGTCACCGCGCGATGCGTCTCGATGCTGGCGCAGCTCGGCGAGACCGTTCAGGGCAGCCCGGTCATGGCGGCCGGGGTCGACTATCTGCGCCGGACCCAGCTCAAGGAGGGATCCTGGTACGGCCGGTGGGGCCTGAATTACATCTACGGCACCTGGTCGGCGCTCTGCGCGCTCAATGCCGCCGGCGTCGATCGCGAGGACCCTGCAATACGCAAGGCGGTGGACTGGCTGGTGTCGATCCAGAACGCCGATGGCGGCTGGGGCGAGGATGCCGTCAGCTACCGGCTCGACTACAAGGGGTTCGAGAGCGCTCCGACCACGGCCTCGCAAACGGCCTGGGCACTGCTTGCCCTGATGGCCGCGGGAGAGGTCGAAAATCTGGCTGTGCAGAGGGGAATCAAGTACCTGATAGCCACACAGACCAAAAAAGGACTGTGGGACGAGCAGCGCTATACGGCCACGGGGTTCCCACGGGTATTTTACCTGCGGTATCATGGTTACTCCAGATTCTTCCCGCTCTGGGCGCTGGCGCGGTATCGGAATTTGAGAAGCACGAACAGCAAGGTGGTAGGGGTCGGGATGTGAATTTGGGGGCGGCGATCGACATAACCGCGGGTGATGGCTTTGACCCGCGGCCGGTATTGATTGTGACCGGTCTGGTTCAGGAGGCCCGCATCGCTGCGGGTCCTGGCATGACCGTCATTTGCAGCAGCAGCAATCCCCGGCAGTTGCGCACGCTTCTTGCGGGCTTTGATTCGTCCACGGTTCGGGGTGTCATAAGTTTCGGTGTCGCCGGCGGGCTCGATCCGTCCCTGGAGTCGGGAGATGTCGTGGTCGCCACGGACGTTGTGGATGGTGAGTCGCGCTGGCAGGCCGGCCTCGCGCTCAGTGAGGAACTGATTGATGGCTCTGGCCTCGGTGGTCAGAAAGTGGTCCGCGCCGGGCTTGCCGGCGTCGAGCAGGTCGTGGTGGGGCAGGCCGGCAAAGCGGCGCTTCATGCCGCGACCGGGGCGTCGGCCGTCGATATGGAAAGCCACATCGCTGCCGCCTATGCCACGGAAGCGGGGCTTCCTTTCGCCGCCTTGCGCGTGATCAGCGATCCGGCGACGCGCGCGCTACCGGCGATTGCCCGCAGCGCCATCAAGCCGAACGGCAACATCGACCTGAAGAAGGTGCTTGGCGGTCTTGCGCGAAATCCGCTGAGCCTGCGCGCGCTGGTGTCCACCGGAATCGACTTCAATCGCGCGCTGCGCTCGCTGCGAGGCTGCCGCGGCTTTCTGCTGGGCGGGGGTAGCCTCGTCCCGGCGGATATCTGATCGCGCCGCTAGAGCGTTTTCGGCCGAAGTAGGGGCCTGTTCGCGTGAGAAAACGTGTTGAATCAAAATCATAGAGCCAGCTTCTGATTCCATCAGAAGCGGCAAGGCTCTAGGCATGATCCCGAAAAGTGGAAACCATTTTCGGAAAAGATGATGCTCAAACAAAAAGATAAGCGAGGAGTCTAATTCAACGCAGTTGAAACAGACTCTATCGCGTTTTTAGCGAGGCACGTCCTCGGGCTTGACCCGCCTGTTTGCGCAAAGAAGCGCGTCAAATCAAAAACATAGAGCCAAGCCTTTAAATTCCATCAGAAGTGGAAAGGCTCTGATTCTGCATTTTTGTTTCTGAAAAAGATGATGGCGCCGGAGAGACGATCTCCAGCGCCATTGTCGTATCAGGCACCTGTGACGCGACACCTTTGACGCGTCGACCCCCGCAGGTCGTCGCGCTCAAGCTGCGGTGGAGGCCTTCTGCTCCTTGGCCGCTTGCTTGGCGGCGGTAGCCGCGGCCTCGTCCTTGCGGATCTCGGACAGCTTCTTCTGCACTTGTTCGGCAAAAATATACTGCGCCGGGCGCTGCTTGGAGAGGTCTATCTCGGGCGCCATCGGACCCGTGGTCCGGACGCCGCGCAGCGCCACCCACATCGTCTTGAGCGGATTGTTCAGCGCGGCGGTGGCCGCGGTCGGCTCATAACCGCAATGCGCCATGCAGTTGGCGCACTTTTCATACTTGCCGGTGCCGTAGGAGTCCCAATCGGTGGTCTCCATCAGCTCCTTGAATGTCTTGGTGTAGCCCTCGCCGAGCAGGTAGCAGGGCTTTTGCCAGCCGAAGATGTTGCGCGCGGGCATCCCCCACGGCGTGCAATGATATTCCTGATTGCCGGCCAGAAAGTCGAGGAACAGGCCGGAGTGCATGAAGTTCCACTTCTTGCCCTTGCCGAGCGCGAACACATCGCGGAACAGTTTCTTGGTCTTGGTCCGGTTCAGGAAGTGTTCCTGATCCGGCGCGCGCTCATAGGCATAGCCGGGCGAGATCGAAACGCCGACGCCGAGTTCCTCGCAGAAGTCGAGGAAGGCCGCGATGTCCTCGGCCGGATAGCCGTCGAACACCGTGCAGTTGACGTTGACGGTGAAGCCGCGCGCCTTTGCCGCCTTGATCGCGGAGACCGCGCGGTCGAACACGCCCGCCTGACACACCGACTTGTCGTGGTGTTCCTTCAGGCCATCGAGATGGACCGAAAAGAACAGGTAGGGCGAAGGCTCGAACAGATCGAGCTTCTTCTCCAAGAGCAGCGCGTTGGTGCAGAGCGAGACGAACTTCTTGCGCGCGACAAGTCCGCGCACGATCTCGCCGATCTCCTTGTGGATCAGCGGCTCGCCGCCGGGGATGGCGACCATCGGCGCCCCGCATTCCTCAGCCGCGTCCCAGCATTCCTGGGCGGTCATGCGGCGGTTGAGGATCGCATCGGGATAGTCGATCTTGCCGCATCCGGCGCAGGCGAGATTGCAGCGGAACAGCGGCTCGAGCATCAGCACGAGCGGATAGCGCTTGCGGCCCCTCAGCTTCTGCTTAATCAGATAACCGCCGATCTTCAGTTCCTTAAAAAATGGTATTGCCATCACAAGTGTTCTCTCTGGTGTTACCAGCTGAAATTTGAAGGGATCAGGCTGAGGTGAGTTCAGATGGAAGCCGGAATTCGATGTTTTCTTCGCGCCCCGGCAGCACCGAGACGGCCACCGGTGCTATGCGCCTCATGGCCTCGATGACGTCGTCGACAAGCACTTCCGGCGCCGATGCGCCCGCGGTGATGCCCACGGTTTTCGCGTCCTTCACCCACTCCGCGTTGAGTTCGCTTCCGTCGGAGATGAGATAACTTGCAACGCCGACTTCGGTGCCGATCTCGCGCAGCCGGTTCGAGTTCGAACTGTTGGTTGCTCCGACGACAAGGATGACATCCACCAGCTTGCTGAGATCTCTTACCGCAGATTGCCGGTTTTGTGTTGCATAGCAGATATCCCGTGTATCGGGACCCTGGATATCCGTAAAACGTCGCTGGAGCGCGAAAATGATGTCCCTGGTGTCGTCGACGCTGAGCGTCGTCTGCGTGATGTAGGCGACCGGCGTGTCGGCGGGCAAGGTCAGGGCCGCGACGTCGTCGACGTCCTGGACCAGAAAAACGGGACCGGGAACCTGCCCCATGGTTCCCTCGACCTCGGGATGGCCGGCGTGGCCGATCAGAATCAGGGTCCGTCCCTTGGACACGTAGCGCTTGCCCTGGTTGTGGACCTTGCTGACGAGCGGACAGGTCGCGTTGAGCACGGGCAGACCGCGCGTGGCGGCCTCTTCTTCCACGCTGCGCGCAACGCCGTGAGCACTGAATACGGTGACGGCTTTCGGCGGAACCTCGGACAGATCCTCGACGAAGATTGCGCCTTTGTTCTTGAGGCTCTCGACCACGTATTTGTTGTGTACGATCTCGTGGCGGACGTAGACGGGCGGCCCATACTTCTCCAGCGCGCGCTCCACGATGTCAATCGCGCGCACGACGCCTGCGCAGAACCCGCGCGGTTGTGCCAGAAGGATTTCAATTGGGCGAACGTCAGTCAATTTGCACCTTATGCATGATATCTAACTCCATATAGTCCGAACGTTTTCTTCTTAAAATCACATATGTCATCAAGAAAAGTCACAGGTGTTTAATCTCACGGGTGATCCGGGGAACTCGCCATGACTTGCGCAGCCTACAGAGGCAGGACGCCGCAAAGCTGCGGGAGTCAGCCGGCGCAACCGTGCCGAAATGCGCGCTTCAGGTATTATGATACAGGTCTTGGCCGGAACCCTCACCTGTTCGTCACTTTGTCATCCGCAAGGCGGCCTATAACAAGGCGCCCGGACATGAGGCATTCAAATCGTCTGGCAAACCATCCCCGATCAAAACTGTGGCCACTTTTCCGAGACAAGAGGGTACAAAACCACTAGATCAGGCAAAGAATCAGGCCGGGATTCCGTGCCTTTTACGTATAGCGGTAGCAGAAAGAAAGAATGTGCTGACAGGTATTGTTGTTTCAATCGTTAAAACTTGCACACGATTTGCTTGGGCTACTGCGTTGATTGCGATCGTGCTGGCGGCCGGAGCGGTTGTCTATACGGCGCGAAATTTTGAAATCAACACTGATATCAATAGGTTGATCTCACCAGATCTGGACTGGCGGAAGCGTGACATCGCTTTTGAGAAGGCGTTCGACCAGGAAAGGCTGATCCTTGCGGTCGTGGAGGCTCCGACTGCGGAGTTTGCCGGGGCCGCCGGCGCCATGCTGACGGCGAAGCTCGCCAGCGACCACAATCATTTCGAAGCCGTTCAGCAGCTCGGCGGCGGGCCGTTTTTTGAGCGAAACGGCCTGCTTTTTCTGCCGACCGACGAGGTCAGGCAGATCACCGGTCAATTCAGCGAGGCCGCGCCGCTTGTTGAGATCATGGCCGGCGACCCGAGCTTGCGCGGGCTGACGGGGGCGCTCGAAACGGCGCTTGTCGGCCTGAAGCGGGGTCAGTTCGCGCTGGACAGCACGGCGCGGCCGTTCTCCCTGATCTCCCAGAGCATTGAGGATGTCCTGACCAAGGGGAGTGGCTTTTTTTCCTGGCGGGAACTGGCCAGCGACAAGCCGCTGACCGATTCCGATAGGCGCGTGCTGATCCAGGTCAAGCCGTACCTCGATTTCAACGCGCTGGAACCCGGCAAGGACGCCACCGACGCGATCCGCCAGGCCGCCACTGATCTGGATATCGCCGGCAAGTTCGGCGCCCGCGTCCGCCTGACCGGGCCGGTTCCGATAGCCAACGAGGAATTCGCCACCGTGCAGGAGGGCGCGGTCGTCAACGGCATCGGCACGGTGCTGGTGGTGCTGGTGATTCTCTGGCTGGCGCTGCGCTCGCCAAAGATCATCTTCGCGGTGTTCGTGACGCTGTTCATCGGGCTCGCGATCACGACGGCGCTCGGCCTCATGATGGTGACATCGCTCAATCTTCTGTCGATCGCGTTCGCCGTTCTGTTTGTCGGGCTGGGCGTCGATTTCGGCATCCAGTACAGCGTCCGCTACCGCTCCGAACGCTTCAAGACCAACGATCTGCAAGCGGCGCTGCTGATAGCAGCGAAGCGTTCGGCGGTGCCGCTGTCGCTGGCGGCGATGGCGACCGCGGCGGGGTTCCTGTCGTTCCTGCCGACCGATTACAAGGGCGTTTCGGAACTCGGCAAGATCGCCGGCGTCGGCATGCTGGTCGCCTTTTTCGCAAGCATCACCGTGCTTCCGGCGTTGCTGCGTCTTCTGAATCCGCCTGGTGAAAAAGATCCGGTCGGCTACGCATTTCTGGCGCCGCTCGATCATTTCCTCGAAAAGCATCGCGTGGCGATCATCGTGGGTACGCTCGCAGTCGTGATTCTCGGATCACCCGCGCTCTACTTCCTGCGTTTCGATTTCAATCCGATTCACCTGAGGAGCGCAAAAGTCGAATCGATCGCAACGTACCTGGATTTGCGGAAAGATCCGGAGACCGGCGCGAACGCCATCAACGTGATGGTCAAGTCCGAGCAGGAAGCAAAGCAGGTCGAGGCCCGGCTCGCCAAGCTGCCGGAAGTCGCACGCACCAGGGGGCTCGACAGCTTTGTCCCCGCCGACCAGCCGGAGAAGCTCAAGCTGATCGCGCAGGGCGCCAAGGTTCTCGGTCCCGCGCTCAATCCGGATTCGCTCGACCCGCCGCCCTCCGATGAGGAGAATGTCAGCGCGCTGAAGGAGGCCGCCGACAGCCTGCGCAAGGCCGCCGGTGGCAATCAGGGGCCGGGCGCTGCGGCCGCGAAGCGACTGGCCGACGACCTCACCCGGTTGGCCGAGTCGAACGAGGCGACGCGCGAGAAGGTTCAGGCCATGTTCGTCGAACCGCTCAAGCTGATGTTCGAGCAGATTCGCGACTCATTGAAGGCTGAACCGATCAGCCTGAAATCCCTGCCGCCGGATTTCGTGAAGCTCTGGAAGAGCGACGGCGTCATGCGTGTCGAAGCGTTGCCGCGCGGCGATCCGGACAACAATGATACGCTGCGCAAGTTTGCCAGCGCCGTGCTCGCCGCCGAGCCGACCGCGATCGGCGGACCGGTATCGATTCTCAAATCCGGCGACACCATCGTAAAGGCATTTATCGAGGCGGGACTGTGGGCCCTGATCTCGATCAGCATTCTGCTCTGGCTGGCGTTGCGCCGAATCACCGACGTATTGCTGACGCTGGTGCCCTTGCTGGTCGCGGGGGCGGTGACGCTGGAGATCTGCGTCCTGATCGGGCTTCCGCTCAACTTCGCCAACATCGTCGCGCTGCCGTTGCTGCTCGGCGTCGGCGTGGCGTTCAAGATATACTACGTCACCGCCTGGCGTTCCGGCAGGACGAATCTGCTGCAATCGAGCCTGACACGGGCGATCTTCTTCAGCGCGCTGACCACCGCGACCGCGTTCGGCAGCCTGTGGCTGTCGAGCCATCCGGGTACGGCGAGCATGGGCAAGCTGCTGGCGCTGTCGCTCGTCACCACGCTCGCAGCAGTGCTGCTATTTCAGCCCGCCCTCATGGGCCGCCCCCGCAATGTCGGGAAGTAGACAGATATCGCCCACGGGATCATCCGGGGTCGCGGCGGTGGCTGTCTTCTGACCGGTGGTCTTTGCCTGTGCCTTCGGCGAGTTGGTCTTTGCCATGCCTGCTTTCGGTGCCGTGCCCGATTTTGCTGCGCCTTTGGCGGCAGCGTGGGCAGGGCTGGCGGCAGCGTGGGCGGGGCTGGCAGCAGCAGGATTGTTGGACGGACTGCTGGGAATCGGACCCGCTACGCGGGTCCATGTCTCGCCGCCGCACAGGATACCGAGCACGCAGCCTTCGATCTCGAGTTGATCCGGCGATGTCAGCTTGATCGAGGACTCATAGGTTTTGCCGTCCTTGGCATTATAGACCTGACCGTCCCACTCCTCCTTCTCGGGCTTCTTCTTTTTCATATCCAGAAGAATTGGCATTCCGAGCGTCGGGCGGCTCCTTTTCGAGGCGTCCGGATTGTTCTGATCGACGCCGCCGGGCTGTTTTTCCCAGGAGACGACTCCCCACATCGCGCCATTGCATTCGGCAACGCGAATATTGGCGACGCCGTCGGCAACGCGCCAGTCGCCGGTCGGATCGCTCGCTTTGGCCGACTCGAATCCCGCCGTCACCAGCGCCGCTGCGACGACAGAGGCAGTGGCGAGAATCCTGCAATAATTTAAAGTACGCATGGCATGTTCTGGACGCTGAAACATATCTTCAAGCCTGTGCTTAAGTGGGCCGGGGATGAGTCGAAAAGTCAAATTGTGGATTCATGCTTTTCAGTTGACGAAACCGCCATCAACCGAAGTATGTAGCGGATGCTATATCCAAATCTAGACGTTTCCGAGATGTTTGTGGAACGGCAGGCGCAACGCAGCGCGATGCATGTCCGCCATCTCAATGAACAGCTCGTCAGGGTTCTCAAGACCATCGGCTATGACGTCGGTTTCCAGAGCGGTCACGGTCAATATCTGGTGGATCGCGACGGCGCCCGCTACCTCGACTTACTCAGCGGATTTGGCGTTTTTGCGATTGGACGGAACCATCCCGTGCTGCGGGAGGCCCTGAAAAGCGTCCTCGACAGCGATTTGCCCAATCTCGTGCAGATGGACGTCTCGACGCTGGCCGGCGTTCTGGCCGAGCGGCTGCTTGCTCATGTTCCCTATCTGGACAAGGTCTTTTTTGCCAATTCGGGGGCGGAGAGCGTCGAGGCCGCGATCAAGTTCGCGCGCGTCGCCACGGGGCGGACCGGCATCGTTTACTGCGATCATGCCTATCACGGGCTGACCTACGGCGCGCTGTCCCTGACCGATGACAAGAATTTCCGCGGCGGATTCGAGCCGCTGTTGGCCGGCTGCACTGTCGTTCCCTTCAACGACCTCGCAGCGCTCGAGCAGGCGCTGTCGTCGCGGCAGATCGCAGCCTTCATCGTCGAACCGATTCAGGGCAAGGGCGTCAACATGCCCTCCGATGAATTCCTGCCGGGAGCAGCCGCGCTGTGTCGGAAATATGGCACGCTGTTGGTGGCGGATGAAGTTCAGACCGGCATCGGCCGCACCGGACGTTTTCTCGCCGTCGAGCACTGGAACGTCGAGCCCGACATGGTGCTGCTGGCCAAAGCCCTGTCCGGCGGCCATGTGCCGATCGGCGCGGTGCTGACCCGCAAGCATATCTTCGACAAGATTTTCAACCGCATGGATCGCGCCGTGGTGCACGGTTCGACCTTCGCCAAGAACGATCTCGCGATGGCGGCCGGCATCGCGACCCTTGAAGTGCTGAAGGCGGAGAAGCTGATCGAGAACGCGGCCAGGCGCGGCGAGGATTTGCGTCAGGCGCTGGACCGCATGGTGCCGGGTTACGAACTTCTCAAGGAGGTGCGTGGCAAGGGGTTGATGATCGGCATCGAGTTCGGGCCGCCGAAATCGCTGCGTCTGCGAGCGTCGTGGAATCTGCTGGAGACCGCCAACAAGGGGCTGTTCTGTCAGCTCATCACGGTGCCGCTGTTCAAGGATCACAAGATCCTCACCCAGGTCTCCGGTCACGGCAGCCATACGATCAAGCTGCTGCCACCGCTCATCATCAATGACGAAGACTGCAAGTGGATCGAGACCTCGTTCGACAGCGTCATCGCCGCAAGCCATCAGGTCCCCGGCGCGATCTGGTCGCTCGGCAAGACGCTGATGGACAACGCCGTCCGCAAGTCGGCCTGATGCTTAACCGGTCCCGTTCGCCTGCATCGCCTTCTCGAATTTGTCGCTGAATTCGGCAAGCTCGTCGGCGTTGAGGTCGCTCACCGCCCAGAAGTTCAGACCGTGGTCGCGCCAGCGGCGGATGTTGAAGCCCTGCACATCCTCGGTGCGCGCCGCGCTGTGTCCAGCATTCGGCGTCTGCGCGACGAACAGATTGATGACGTGCGCGCGCCGCTTGTAGACGACCGCGCCGATGGCTCGCCCATCGATATAGTCGAGCCGTCCACCGATCAGCGTGAAGCCAAGCGCCGTCAGGTCGATCACCGGCGGCGATACGTCGAGCCGCCCGTTGAACCACGGTTTGACGGTGTGCTGGTCGGTCGAGAGCACGTCGGTCAGATGTCCCGCCTGCAGCGATCGCAGATGCGCCGAGACGATCTCGGAGGCGATACGCTGTTCGTCGTGGTTGCGCAGCACGATCGCGACGATCCCGGTCGCCGCTATCGCGGAGACGGCGGAGCCCATGGCGAAACCCGCAAGCAGCGAGCGGCGGCTGGTGCCGCGCGCCTGCGGGATTGCCGCCTCGATCCGCTGGCGCAGGTGCGCAGGCGCAGTGAAGCGCATCTCCGCCGCCGCAATAGCAGCATGCATCTCGCGATAAGTCTTGAGCGCGGCTGTGCAGCGCGCGCAGGTGGCGATATGGTTTTCGACCTCGCGTGCGTGACCGGCGTCGAGTTCGTCGTCGATCAGCGCGTGCAGAAGGATGTCAGCTTCATTGCAGGTCATCTGGATGGCTCCTCTTCCGCGAGCCATGCCGACCGCAGCATGGCGCGCGCCCGCGCGAGCCGTGACATGACGGTGCCGACCGGCGCATCGACAATCTCGGCGATCTCGCGATAGGACAGATTCTGGATTTCGCGCAGGACGAACGTCTCGTGGAACGGTTCTGGCAGTGCTGCGATCATCCGCCGGATTGAGTTCGCGTCGCGTTTTTGCAGCGCCTGCGTTTCCGGCGTGTCCTGGGTCTCCTGCCACAGCGGCGCGGTGGTCTCGGCGCATTCGGGCAGGTCATCGATGGCCGTTGCGGCCGACCTGGCGCGGCGGGCGAATTCCGCATGGCAGACGTTGCGCAGGATCGCGAGCAGCCACGGCTTCATCGCCGGACCGTGGTAAGTGTCGAAATGCTTCAACGCGCGCAGATAGCATTCCTGCACGGCGTCCTCGGCGTCGGCGGGATCACGCAGGAGATAGTGCGCGACAGTATAGACGTCGTCGAGATAGGGCAGGGCCGCGTCGCGAAAGCGCTGCGCTTTTGTCTGATCGTCTCCGGGTGAGCCAAACAGCATCGTGGTGTTCGCAGCCGGGTGGGCTCCGGCAGCGGGACGCTGCCTGAGCCCCAAGGTGATGCCTCGCTTTTGGCCGTTACTCAACCTTGATCAGTCCCACCATGTGCGGGTGCAACGAGCAAAAATATTTGTAGTCGCCGGCGCTGGTGAAGGTGAACGAGTATTTGTCGTCGGTATCCAGCGCCTTGGAGCGGAATTGACCGGCCGAAACGACCGTATGCGGAATGTCGTCACGGTTGGTCCATGTCACGGTCGTGCCGACTTTCACCGTCAGTTGCGCCGGTTCGAAAGTGAAGTTGTCGATCGTCACCGACGCCTCTTCGCAATGGGCAGCGGACATTTGCATTGCAAGCGCGGCGGCCGCTGCCAACCGGACGGCGCTTGTGCGCAAGTTCAGGGACATCATGATCTGCGATCCTCAGCCTTGCAGCGGCGTATCGATGATGGCGAGGCGCTCCTTGCCGGGTTTGAAGATGATGCTGGCGGTGCCGAGCAGGCTGCGCAGCTTGTCGTCGGCGACCTTCATCGGCCCGGGCGAAGGCGCGGTGCCCGGCGCGGGCTGCAGGAAGGCGGTCGAGCGCGCGGTATGGAAGGTGACGTTGCCTTCGACCTTCTGCATCACCTGATGGATGTGGCCGTTCAACACGGTCACCGAGCCGAAGCTCTTGAGCAGATCGAGCGCCCGCGCGCCGTCGTCGGTGCCCCAGCCCCAGGTCGGATAGACGCTCCAGAGCGGAATATGCGCGAACACCACGATCGGCTGCGAATTCGAGCGGCCTGTCAGGTCGTCCGCGAGCCACGCCAGTTGCTCCGCGCCGAGGTTGCCGAGGCCGCCGGCCTTGAGATCGACGACGTTGACGAGGCCGATGAAGTGCACGCCGTTGGCGTCGAATGAATACCAGCCCGCGCCCTTGGTGCCGCGGCCATACCGCTCGCGGTACAGTTTAATGTCCTCGTCGATGAAGTCGTGTTCGCCCGGCACGTAGTGCACGTCGAGCCGCGACTGCGAGATGATGCGCTCGGCGTCGTCGAATTCGGACGCTTTCGACAGGTGGGTGATATCGCCGGTGTGGATCATGAAGGACGGCTTCGCCGGCAGCGTCTTGATCTTGCCGATCGCCTCTTCGAGCGTTGCGAGCGCGTGCGGGTTGGCGGCCTTATCGAAGCCGACATGGCTGTCGCTGATCTGCAGGAAGGTGAGGGCGGATGCCGATGCTTCGGCGGCTTGCGCCGATCCGACGATGCCGAGGGACCGCGGCACGCCGCCGGCAAGGGTCCAGAGCACGCCCGTGCCGGCCCATGTCATGCATTCAAGCACCTTGCGGCGGCTGACGCCGTCGCCGACGTGATTGTGGTTGTGGCTCATCGGAGGTCTCCCACGCCCGTCATTGGGCATGCAGACCTGATCGGAGAATATGCAGATTTATTCCCGCGCCTGCATCGGGCGCGATGACGAAACGGTTACCGGCGACTTGGAAAGCCCATGGCAGGCGGCGTCGATCGCCGCAAAATCAGCGTATTGGGTCGCCCATCGCGTCATGTTAATAAGGTAACAGATAGAATTCACTCCCGGCCGACCGGAACCCCGCTATGCCCATCGTCAACCGCGTTGCCGATCTGCAATCCGATATCGCCGACTGGCGTCGGGATATCCACGAGCATCCGGAACTGCTGTACGACGTGCGCCGCACCGCGGCGTTGGTAGCGGACCGCTTGCGGGAGTTCGGCTGCGACGAGGTTGCCACCGGGCTCGGCCGGACCGGCGTCGTCGGCGTCATCAAGGGCAGGAAGCCTGCCGCCGATGGCGCGGTCGGGGTGATCGGCCTGCGCGCCGACATGGATGCGCTGCCGATTCACGAGGAAACCAACCTGCCTTACGCCTCGAAGACACCCGGCAAGATGCATGCCTGCGGCCATGACGGCCACACCGCGATGCTGCTCGGCGCCGCGCGCTACCTCGCGGAGACGCGGAATTTCGCCGGCGAGGCCGTCGTGATCTTCCAGCCGGCCGAGGAGGGCGGCGCCGGTGCTGCTGCGATGATCAAGGACGGTTTGATGGACCGTTTCAGGATCGATCAGGTCTACGGCATGCATAACCTTCCGGGCGTCCCGCTCGGTTCCTTCGCCATCCGGCCGGGTCCGATCATGGCGGCGACCGACGCCGTCGATTTCCGGATCGAGGGGCACGGCGGCCACGCCGCCCGACCACATCTCTGCATCGATCCGGTGCTGGCCGGATCGCAGCTTGTCGTCGCCTTGCAATCGATCGTGTCGCGTAACGTCGATCCGCTGGAATCCGCCGTGATCTCGGTATGCGAGTTCCATGGCGGCAACACCCGCAACGTCATCCCGCAGACCGTCGAACTCGGCGGGACCGTCCGAACCCTGAAGGCCGACGTGCGCGACCAGATGGAGAAGCGGATACGCGAGGTTGCCGCCGGCGTGGCGCTGACGACCGGAACGAGGATCGAGGTCAGGTTCGGGCGCGGCTATCCGGTCACGGTCAATCACGTCCGGCAGACCGAAACCGCGATGAGGATCGCCAGCGAAATCGCCGGCGAGGGCAACGTGCATGACACGCCGCCGATGATGGGCGCGGAGGATTTCGCCTACATGCTGGAAGCCCGGCCCGGCGCTTTCATCTTCGTCGGCAATGGCGACAGCGCGGGCCTGCATCATCCAGCCTACAACTTCAACGACGACGCCATCGTCTACGGCACCTCGTACTGGATCAGGCTGGTCGAGAACATGCTTGCCGCCTGAGCGGCCACGCTCTTGCAGGGTCCTAGTGGAGTGAATTTGACATTCGCTACCCACTTTGCAGCAAACCCGTCAGGCGAATGTCAAATTCAAAACTCCACTAGAAACCTGATAGTTGCTAGTGGTCCTTTGATTCTAACATTTGCAAGAACTTCCTGCCGCAACGGGATGCAAATGTTAGAATTGGACCACTAGGAACATAGCCCCTCACGTCGCGTTAGGAAGCGGGAATTCCCCCTCCCCAACCGCGCGAGGCTACAATGATGAAAGAGAAGGACCTTCACGACCTGTTCCTTGATCAGCTCAAGGACATCTACTTCGCCGAAAAGCAGATCCTGAAAGCGCTGCCCAAGATGGCGAAGGCGGCAACATCCGACAAACTGCGAGCGGCTTTCGAAAAACACCATGACGAGACCGAAGGCCAGGTCGAGCGCCTGGAACGAATTTTCGAACTGATCGAAAAGCCGGCCAAGGGCAAGACCTGCGATGCCATCCTCGGGCTTCTTGAGGAAGGCAAGGAAGTCATGGAGGAATACAAGGGCACCGAGGCGCTGGACGCGGGGCTGCTCGCGGCGGCGCAGGCGGTGGAACATTACGAGATGGCGCGCTACGGAACCATGAAGGCGTGGGCGGTTCGGCTTGGCATGAAGGATGCCGTCAAGCTGATCGATGAAACGCTTCAGCAGGAACGCAAGACCGACAAGGATCTGACGACGCTGGCCGAAGCCGGTGTCAACTCCGAGGCGTTGGCGGCTTGATCTCTTTGCAGAGGCCAACATCGGTGGCCGTTGCCGCCGATGTTGGCCTTTCATTTTATGCACGTTTTATGCCGCCTTGTCGCGAGTCAGTTGCGTTGCGGCGATTTTCAGGTCATCGACAAAACGTTCGTATTCGCGCGTTTTGGCATCGGCGTCCGGCAACCGCAGGAGATAGGACGGGTGGACTGTCACCAGCGCCTTGTGCCCGTCGTTCGTCTCGATCAGCCGGCCGCGGTTCTTGTTGATCGGCGTGATTCTGCCGAAAACGCTTTGCGCCGCGGTCGCGCCCATCGCCACTACGAGCGTAGGTTTGACGGTGGCGAGTTCGCGTTCATACCACTGGCGGCAGGCTCTGATCTCAGCCGTGTTGGGTTTCTGGTGCAGCCGGACCTTGCCGCGCGGCACGAACTTGAAATGCTTCACCGCGTTCGTCACGTAGACCTTTCCGCGATCGATGCCGGCTTCTTTCAGCGCGCGGTCGAGCATCTGGCCGGCGGGTCCGACGAAGGGTTTCCCCGCGAGGTCTTCCTTGTCGCCGGGCTGCTCGCCTACCAGCATGATCGGCGCGTGCGCCGGTCCTTCGCCGAACACGGTCTGCGTTGCATTCTTCCAGAGAAGACAGGCGCGGCATCCGGCGGCTTCTTCGCGCAGACGCGGAAGGGAGAGAGGCGAGGCGGTCATGGGCGTCTCCGCTGGCGGGTTTGCCACTGAAACCTCTGAGGCAATGCCCGGCGCTGACCGGCGTTCCTTTGATGCCTTTGGATTCGTGAGCAAAAATCGTGCGCGAAAAGCTGGTTGACTCCCGGTTGCCTGATGAGCTTATTATAAGAACATATCATGAACAATTCGCTCCGCCGGGAGTTCATTGTCACGGACGGATAGTGATCATGGCTGGAAACGGGAGCAGCGCAGGGACGCTTGCGCGTCTGCGCGACCGCATCGCGCGCATCGAGGCCGGTCGCGGCGGCGGAATGCCGGGCCGGGCCGCGCTCGGTCATGAAGAGGCGGATGCCGTGCTGCAGGGCGGGCTGGCGCGCGGAGCCGTGCACGAGGTGTTCGCGGAAGGGCGTCACAGCGCGACGGCGAGCGGCTTCATTGCGGGTCTTGCGCAGCGGATATGCGCAAACCGGCCGCTGCTCTGGGTGCGGCAGGATTTTTCCGCGCGCGAATCCGGTGCGCTGTCGATGCGCGGATGGCGCGAACTCGGTCTCGATCCGTGCCTGTTGGTGACGGTCCATGCATCAGATGTGGAGAGCGCGTTGCGGACGGCGGCCGATGCGCTGGCCTGCGATGCGTTCGGCGCCGTGGTCATGGAGATATGGGGCGAGACGCGTCTGCTCGATCTTGTCGCCAGCCGCAGGCTGACGCTGGCGGCGGGGGGCTCCGGCGTCACCGGGCTGCTGCTGCGGGTGGCGGCGACGCCATTGCCTTCGACAGCGGAGACGCGATGGATCGTGCGCCCGGCGCGCTCACCATCATGCGCAGCGTGGCAAGCGTGGGGCTCGCCCGTGCTCGAGACGCGGCTTGTCCGCAACCGTCATGGCCGGACCGGCCAATGGATCATGGAGTGGAAGTGTGATGAGTGCCTCTTCCGTGACGTCCCGTTCCATGGTGCGCAGACGTATTCTCAGCCTGTGGCTGCCGCGTCTGCCGACCGACCGGATCGTGCGCGAGTTGTTGCGTTACGGCGGACTGGTTGAAGCCTGTCGTGCTTCGCAATCAAGCCCGACCATGATGGAGAAGAGGTTTCCTCGCATCGTCGTCGCCAAACAGAACAATGCGCTGGTCATCTCCGCGCTGGATGATGCAGCCGCGCGGATTGGTCTCGCGGTCGGGTTGCCGCTGGCCAATGCCCGTGCGATCTGTCCTGAGATCGACGTGTTCGATGCCGATGAGATAGCCGACGGCAAAACCCTGAGCGGCATCGCCGACTGGTGCGATCGCTTCACGCCGCTGGTGGCGCTCGATCCGCCGCATGGTCTGCTCCTGGACATCACCGGCTGCGCGCATCTGTTCGGCGGCGAGGCGGCGCTGATGAATGCGCTGTGCGGCGCGCTGACGCGGCAGGGCTTTGTCGTCAGCGCGGCGATCGCCGGCACGCCGGCCTGCGCACGGGCGCTGACGCGCCATGCCCATGGCCGGATCGTCGCGCCCGGCGAGGAGGCCCGAGCGATCGCGGCGCTGCCGGTCTTCACGCTCGGTGCGGATGACGCGATCACGCGCGGGCTGCGCCGCGTCGGGCTGAAAACCATCGGCGATGTCGCCGCGCGCGGCCGCCACGAGATCGCGGCGCGGTTCGGATCGGCGTTCACGACGCTACTGGAGCAGGCGCTGGGGCAAAGCGATGCGCCGATCAACCCGCGCAAGCCGCTGCCGGATTTTATCGTCGAGAAACGCTTCGCCGAGCCGATCGCCACCGACGGCGCGATCGCGATGACGCTGGCGAGCCTTGCGCGCACGCTCATCGCCGCGATGGAAAAACAGGGCAAGGGAGCGCGGCGGCTGGAAGCAGTTTTTTTCCGCACCGACGGTGCGGTGCGCGTCATTGCCGTCGAGACCGGACGTCCGGTCACGCGCGGCGAGACCATCGATCGTCTGTTCCGCGAGCGGCTCGATGCGCTGGCCGATCCGCTCGATCCCGGCTTCGGCTTCGACCTGGTGCGGCTGTCCGCCGTCCGGACCGATCTCGTGATACAGGAGCAGCGCGACCTCGACACGCATGTCAGGGACAATGACGAGGTGGCGGCGCTGGTCGATCGTCTTGCCGCCCGCATCGGCAGCCATCGCGTCGTCGTGCACCTGCCGCAGGACACCCACATTCCGGAACGCGCGTCGGTCCCGATGCCGGCGCAACAGCATCTTGCGGCGGCCATGCGTGCCGAATGGTTGGAGCGTATCGAGGGTGAGCCGCCGCTGCGGCCGCTGCGCTTGTTTGCGCCGCCGGAGCCGATCGAGGTGACGGCGATGTTTCCGGATGGACCGCCGGCGCAGTTCAAATGGCGTCATCGCCAGTGTCTCATTGCACACGTCGAAGGACCCGAACGCATCGCCATGGAATGGTGGAATCGCTGCGAGCAGCCCTTGTCGCCCGAACCCGACGATGAATTCATGCGCCTGCATCCGCCACAAGGCGAGGTGGCAGTCGCGCGCGCCGATGGCAGCGCGCTGACGCGTGATTATTTTCGTGCCGAGGATAGGGAAGGCGTACGTTATTGGCTTTATCGCGAAGGAACTTACGAACGTGAAGTCCAGACGTTCCGTTGGTTCCTGCACGGGCTGTTCGCATGAAGCATCCGCGCGATAGTCCGGCCTTTGCCGAAGTCGGCATCATGACCAATTTCTCGTTCCTGCATGGCGGTTCGCATCCGCAGGACTATGTGCATCAGGCGAGCGAATTGCGCCTTCCGATGATTGGCATTGCCGACCGCAATACGCTGGCGGGCGTGGTGCGTGCTTATACCGAGCTGCAAAATCCCAAAGTTTACCACAAGCCAAAACTGCTCGTCGGTTCGCGTCTCGTGTTCATCGATGGGACGCCGGACATTCTTGTCTATCCCAGCGATCGCGATGCTTATGGCCGACTCTGTCAGTTGCTCAGCAAAGGCAAGCTGGCGGCGGAGAAGGGCGAATGTCACCTGAAACTGGATGACCTTCTGGAGTTTGCCGAAGGCCAGTGTCTCGTGCTGGCCTTGCCGCATCGCTTCGAGGCAGTGGCCGCGCTTAAAGCGCTGGAGCGATTGCGGCAGAGCAGCGCGGATGGCGTCTGGCTCGCGGCAAGCCTGCTCTATCGCGGCGACGACCGTCGCCGTCTGCTGCGATTGCACCGGATCGCGACCACCGCGCGCGTGCCGCTGCTCGCAACCAACGAGGTGCTGTATCATCATCCCGCGCGGCGTCCCTTGCAGGATGTACTGACCTGCATCCGCGAAAAGACTGTCATCGATGCCATCGGGTGCAAGCTGGAAGTCAACGCCGAGCGGCATCTGAAGCCGGTACATGAGATGGCGCTGCTGTTTCGCGATATTCCGGAGGCGATCGCCGAAACCGTGGCGTTCGCATCGCGCATCGAATTTTCGCTCGACCAGCTCAAATACCAGTATCCCGACGAGCCGGTGCCGCCGGGCAAGACGGCGCAGCGTCATCTGGAGGATCTGACGTGGGCAGGTGTCGAAAAATATTTTCCGAAAGGTGCGGATGAAGATCTGAAAACGGTTCTCCGCAAGGAATTGGACCTGATCGCTGAACTCAACTACGCCCATTACTTTCTCACCGTGCATGATATCGTGCACTGGGCGCGCGCGCAGAACATCCTGTGTCAGGGGCGCGGCTCGGCGGCGAATTCGGCGGTCTGTTACGTTCTCGGCATCACCTCCGTCGATCCCACCAAGGTCGATCTGCTGTTCGAGCGCTTCATTTCCAAGGAACGGCTGGAGCCGCCCGATATCGACGTCGATTTCGAGCATTCGCGCCGCGAGGAGGTCATGCAGTATGTCTATCGCCGCTATGGCCGTCACCGCGCCGCGATCATCGCCACCGTCATCCACTATCGGCCACGCAGCGCCATCCGCGACGTGGGCAAGGCGCTGGGCCTGACCGAGGATGTGACCGCGGCGCTTGCGGATACGGTCTGGGGAAGCTGGGGCGATGATGTCAGCGACATGCAGGTCAGGCAGGCCGGGTTCGATCCGCACAACCCGATGGTGCGCCGTGCCGTCGAACTCGCTACCGAGTTGATCGGCTTTCCGCGTCATCTGTCGCAGCATGTCGGCGGCTACGTGCTGACGCAGGACCGGCTCGACACTTACGTGCCGATCGGGAATGCGGCGATGGACGAGCGCACCTTCATCGAGTGGGACAAGGACGATGTCGACGCATTACGGATGATGAAGGTCGATGTGCTCGCTCTCGGCATGCTGACCTGCATCCGCAAGTGCTTTGACCTGATCGCGGATCACAAGGGCGAGCGATGGGAATTGGCGACGATCCCGCAGGATGAGAAGCCGGTCTACGACATGCTGTGCCGTGGCGAATCCATCGGCGTATTCCAGGTCGAGAGCCGGGCGCAGATGAACATGTTGCCGCGCTTGAGGCCGCGCACGTTCTACGATCTCGTCATCGAGGTCGCCATCGTCCGTCCCGGCCCGATCCAGGGCGACATGGTGCATCCCTACCTGAAGCGGCGCGCCATGGATCCCGAGGCAATCGACTATCCCTATCCGAAAGGCGGCGACAAGGATGAATTGCGGAATGTTCTGAAGCGCACGCTGGGCGTGCCGTTATTTCAGGAACAGGCGATGCGCATCGCCATCGTCGCTGCGAAGTTCACCTCCGAAGAAGCCAACGGCCTGCGCCGCGCCATGGCGACGTTCCGCAACGTAGGCACCATCGGCTCCTTTCAGGAGAAGATGGTCAACAGCATGATCGCGCGCGGCTACGATCCCGTGTTCGCGAAAAACTGTTTCGAGCAGATCAAGGGATTCGGCTCTTATGGCTTTCCGGAAAGCCATGCGGCGAGCTTTGCACAGCTCGTCTACGTCTCGTCGTGGCTGAAGCATTTTCATCCCGACGCGTTTTGCTGCTCCTTGCTGAATTCGCAGCCGATGGGTTTTTATGCGCCGGCGCAGATCGTGGGCGATGCCCGCAAGAACGGCGTCGAGGTGCGGCCCATCGATGTTTCGTTCAGCCATTCGCAGAACATTTTGGAGGAGTGCGGGAGCGCGTATCACGCGGTGCGGCTCGGCTTCCGCCAGATCGACGGGTTCAAGTGGGTCGATAAGGATGCAACCAGATCAACGCTCCCGTCATGCCCGGTCTTGGGCCGGGCATCCACGTCTTTAAAACATGACGGATGCCGAGACGTGGATGGCCGGGACATAGGCGAGCGCAGCGACGCCGTTCTTCGAACGGTTATGCCCGGCTATGACGAGATCACTTGCTCCGACTGGGGCGAGCGGATCGTCGCCGCGCGTCAGCGCCGTCCTTTCACTTCGATTGAGGACTTCGCCCGCGATACGAAGCTGCCGAAGCGCGCACTGATCCTGCTGGCCGATGCCGACGCCTTTCGCTCGCTCGGGCTCGACCGCCGCGCGGCGCTGTGGGCGGTGCGCCGCCTTCCGGACGATGTGCCGCTGCCATTGTTCGAGAGCGCCGCCGCGCGCGAACTGCCGGACGAACATGCTGCGCCGCTGCCCGAGATGCCGCTGTCTGAGCAGGTGGTTGCCGATTATCAGACCGTGCGGCTGTCGCTGAAGGGGCACCCGATGGAGTTTCTGCGCGCGATGTTCACTCGCGAGCGCGTGGTGAGTTGCGTGGAGGTCTCGCATGCCAACGATAAGCGCCGCGTCAAATGCGCGGGTGTCGTGTTGGTGCGGCAGCGGCCGGGCAGTTCCAAGGGCGTCGTGTTCATGACGCTGGAGGACGAGACCGGCATCGCCAATATCGTGGTGTGGCCAAAAATCATGGAGCGTTATCGCAAGGAGGTGATGGGCGCGCGGCTGATCGAAGTGGAGGGCACTATCCAGAGCAGCCCGGAGCAGGTCGTGCATCTGGTCGCGGATCAACTGACCGACCGCTCCACGGAGTTGATGCATCTGGCGAATGACGCGCTTGTCTCACGACATCCGCTGCCGTCGCCGGCTGCGCTGGCCGAGCCGCTCAACGATGATCGTCGTGATCATCCCGACAACCCGGCGCAACGCATCCGCCATCCGCGTAATGTGCGCATCCTGCCGCGCTCGCGGGATTTTCATTGAGAGTCTCCCCACGTCATTCCGGACGCCGCATTAGCGGCGATCACAGATGCGCAATTGCGCATCGGGGAATCCGGTAATCCGAGAATTATTGACTACTGGATTCCGGGTTCGCGTCTTCGACGTGCCCCGGAACGACGGCGAGAACGATCGACGATTTCGTAAATCGTCTTTCCTCCCTTCACTCCGCCGACGCGCCGACCGGCGGCCCGCCGGGCGGGCGATGCAGGAAGGTGATGGTCGCGAACGCCCCGAGCCAGGAGCCGACCGCGGCGAAGACCACATAGATCCAGTTCTCGGTATAGCTGATCACGGCGAAGGACGAGAGCAGGTACCAGACGCTGCTCCAGGTCGCCGCCGGCACCCGCCGCCGCGCCACGACGGCAGCGGTGAACATCACATAGACGGCGTCGGTCGCCGCGGTGGCCAGCACGACACCCGCAGCGGTCAAAGGATCAATGGCGGACATTCGAACTCCTTGCGTTCAGCACGTCAATCATGGGCGGCGGCGGATGCCGTTTGCATGCGCCGCTCCCGCCCCCGGGCGGGGTGATGGCTTCCCGACGCCGGGCTGTTGTGGTCGCAGCATCCGCAAATATTAATGCGCCGGTATGCTTTTTGCGCGAAATCAGGCCTTCGGTCTTCGGCGATAGCCGAGGTCCCCGAGAATCTGGCCTGGACCCGCTATTTTCCATGATCTCCGCCTCGCGCGGACAAGGCGAGGCCGCCGACGATACCTGTTTCGAATTTCCCGCAGGTAGCATAAACCCGCGTTCGACCACTCACAGGGGACGACAATGAGCGATGCAGAGCACGGCAAATCCATCGGCGCGGCGGATCTGCGGGCGGCCGCGGACCGTCTCGCCGGCCGGGTGATCCGCACGCCCCTGGTTCATTCGCGCACGCTGTCCGATATCAGCGGCGCCGAGGTCTGGTTAAAACTGGAAAACCAGCAGTTCGTCGCTTCCTTCAAGGAGCGCGGCGCCGCCAACAAGCTGCTCACGCTGTCGCCTGAGGAGGCGAAGCGCGGCGTCATCGCCATGTCCGCCGGCAACCACGCCCAGGGCGTCGCCTATCACGCCCACAACCTCGGCATCGCCGCCACGATCGTGATGCCGAAATCGACGCCGTTCGTGAAGGTGTCGCGGACGAGGAAGCTCGGGGCGCGGGTTCGGCTCGAGGGCGAGATTCTGGCGGAATCCGCCGCCTTTGCCCGGCAACTGGCCGCGGACGAAAATCTCGTCTTTGTCCATCCTTACAACGATCCGGCCGTGATCGCGGGGCAGGGCACGGTGGCGATCGAGATGCTGGAGGATCAGCCGACGCTCGACTGCATCCTGACGCCGGTGGGTGGCGGAGGACTGGTCGCGGGCTGCGCGATCGCGGCGGCGAACCATGCGTCGGCCGTCGAGGTGATCGGCGTCGAGGTGGAGTCCTACGCCGCCGTGGCGCAGCATCTCGCCGGACGCCCGGTCTCGGTCGGCGGCGCGACCATCGCCGAAGGCATCGCGGTGCGCGATGTCGGCGCGCTGCCGCTGGCGATCCTGCGCGAATATGGCATCGAGGTGATGACGGTGGCGGAGCGCCTGATCGAAAAGGCCGTTATCCAGATGCTGGAGATCGAGAAGACCGTGACGGAAGGCGCGGGCGCGGCGGCGCTCGCGGCGCTGATGAGCAATCCTGCCCGGTTTGTGGGGCGGAAAGTCGGGTTGATCATTTCCGGCGGCAACATCGACACGCGCACGCTCGCCAATGTCCTGATGCGCGGGCTGGTGCGCGATGGCCGGCTGATCGACCTCGTGGTGGAGATATCCGACAAGCCGGGCGCGCTGGCCGAACTCGCCTGCATCATCGCAGAACTCCGCGGCAACATCGTCGAGGTGCAGCATCAGCGCCTGTTCAGCGCGCTGTCCGCCAACATGACCGAGGTCGAACTGGTGATCGAGGCGCAGGACACCGCGCACGGCAGCGCCATCGTTGCCGGCCTGGAAGCAAAAGGCGTGAGAGCGCGTCGCCGCGACCGGCTGGTGCTGTCACGGGATTTGAACGAATGACGATGGTATTGCTGCGGCTAGGGCCGTAGCTTGCAAGGCGGGAAAGCGCGCCGATCGACATGCGGACCATTTGCTGATGCCCAAAATTTTCACCGATCCTGCCGCCATCGTCGAAGATATCATTCGTGACATCGGTCCACGTCTGGTGGTGGGATTGCCGCTCGCGCTCGGCAAGGCCAACCACATCATCAATGCGCTCTACCAGCGCGCCGCAGCCGATCGCAGTCTCGACCTGACTTTCTTCTCGGCGCTGACGCTGGAGAAACCGCGGCCGTCGAATGAATTGGAAAAGCGATTCATCGCCCCGGTGATCGAGCGCCTGTTCGGCGGCTGGCCCGACCTCGATTACGCCGCCGCCTTGCACAAAGGCGAACTGCCGCCGAACATCGAGGTCACCGAATTCTTCTTCCTGGCGGGCAAGTGGCTGCGCAACGCCTATGCCCAGCAGCACTACATCGCCGCCAATTACACCCACGCCGCATCCTACATCCTCGACCGTGGTCTCAACGTCATCACCCAGCTGGTGGCCAAACGCGTCGTAAACGGCGAGACGCGCTACAGTCTGAGCTGCAACACCGACACCACGCTCGATCTCCTGCGCGCCCGCGCCGCGGGCCGGGCGTCGTTCAAGCTGGTGGGGCAGGTCAATTCGCAACTGCCGTTCATGCCCGGCGCCGGCGATCTGCCGGCCAGCGAATTCAGCGCCATCCTGGACAGCTCCGAGACCGATTTTCCGCTGTTCGCGCCGCCGTCCGAGCCTGTGTCGGATACCAAATACGCCATCGGCCTGCACGCGGCGGGGCTGATCAAGGACGGCGGCACGTTGCAGATCGGCATCGGCCAGGTCGGCGATGCGCTGGCGCAAAGCCTGATTATTCGCCACCGTGATAATGCGCGTTTTCGCGACATCGCGGCGCGGCTTGCGCCGAACAGCGCGATGAAAGAAACCGCGCCGTTCGCAACCGGGCTTTATGGCGTCAGCGAAATGGTGTTCGAGGCGTTCCTCGGGCTGATCGAGGCCGGCGTGCTCAGGCGCGAGGTCGATGGCGCGGTTCTGCACGGCGCGTTCTTTCTGGGCCCGCAATCGTTCTACCGCGCCTTGCGCGAGATGACGCCCGCGCAGCGCGCGCGCATCCAGATGACGGCGGTGTCCTTCACCAATGAACTTTACGGCGACGAGGCCGCCAGGCGCCGTGCTCGCGTCGATGCGCGCTTCGTCAACAACGCCATGATGACGACGCTGATGGGCGCCGCGATCTCCGACGGTCTCGACAACGGCCAGGTGGTGAGCGGCGTCGGCGGGCAGTACAATTTCGTCGCGCAGGCCTTCGCGCTCGAGGGCGCGCGCTCGATCCTCACGCTGGAATCGACGCGGCGCGAGAAGCACGGCGTGGTGTCCAACATCCGCTGGTCCTATGGTCATGGCACTATCCCGCGCCACCTGCGCGATATCGTCGTCACCGAATACGGCGTGGCGGATCTGCGTGGCAAGTCGGATGCCGAGGTGATCGCGGCGATGCTCAACGTCGCGGACTCGCGTTTCCAGGACCAGTTGATGCGGCAGGCGATCGACGCCGGAAAGCTGCCGCGCGATCACCGGATTCCGGCAGTGCATTGCGACAATACGCCAGCGCGTATCGCCGCCGCGCTGAAGCCCGCGCAGGCGGCTGGCCTGTTGCCGCCGTTTCCGTTCGGCAGCGATTTCACCGAAGTCGAGCAGCGGCTGATCCCCGCGCTCGAATCCTTGCGCGATGCATCGCGCTCGCCATTGGCTCTCGCCGGTTTGCTGATGGAGGGATTGCGCCCCGGCGATGCGTCGATGCAGCCCGCGCTGGCGCGCATGGGGCTCGATCATCCGAACAGGTTTTCGGACAGGCTTTATCGTGCGCTGCTCAACGGCGCGCTGAAGCGCAGCCGCGGGACATAAGCCGTCGTTAGAGCGTTTTCAAGCGAAGTGGCTACCGGTTCGCGTAAAGAAAACGCGTCAAATCAAAACATAGAGTTTCGCTTCTGATTCCATCAGAAGCGGAAAGGCTCTGGGGCGGTATTCAAAAGAATATCGCGAAGATAGATTGATACGCCGGTCAAGCCGCGTATCACGCCGTCTGCCCGGAGCGGATACGCCGACGCGGGTTTTCCGGTTATCGGTTCTTGTTCGACGGCTTGCGCTTTTCGACGAACGCCGCCATGCCTTCGGCGCGATCCTCCAGCGCGAAGGTTGAACGGAACAGGTCGCGTTCGACGTTCAGTCCTTCGGACAGCGTCGTCTCGAAAGCGCGATTGACAGCGCTCTTGGCCATCGCCGCGGCGGGACGGGACATCGAGGCGATCTTCTCGGCTGCTGCGATTGCCTCGCCCATCAGTGTGTCGACGGGCACAATACGGCTCACAAGACCCGATCGCTCGGCTTCCGCCGCGTCCATCATCCGCCCGGTGAGACAGAGGTCCATCGCCTTGGCCTTGCCGACGGCGCGGGCCAGACGCTGCGTGCCGCCGATGCCGGGTATGGTGCCGAGCGTGATTTCGGGCTGGCCGAATTTCGCGGTGTCAGAGGCGATGATGATGTCGCACATCATGGCGAGTTCGCAGCCGCCGCCGAGCGCATAGCCGCTCACCGCTGCGATGGTCGGCTTGCGGCATCTGGCGACGCGGTCGCCGCCGATCGCCTGGAAGTCCTCGCTGAACATGTCGATGAAGTTTTTCGGCTGCATTTCCTTGATGTCGGCGCCGGCTGCGAAAGCCTTTTCATTGCCGGTGATCAGGATGCAGCCGATGCCGTCGTCGGCCTCGAGATCGTCCATGGCGTCGGCGATTTCGCGAAACACCGCGAATGACAGCGCATTGAGCATTTTCGGCCGGTTCAGCCTGATGATGCCGACCGCGTCCTTTCTCTCGACGACGATGTGCTCGAACGTGCTCATGGCCATCCCGCTTCTCCCGCTGCATGCCGCGACGGATGTGTGTCGGTTGGCAATGTGCCCGCGGTCAAGCGACGCCGCAAGGTGCGCTGGCCTGCGACGCCGATGCAAACGCTGGTCCCAGCGAGGGGCGGCGGACCACAGCGGGGAGAACGGAAATATCGGCCGGCTTTCGGGCGGTACGAACGCGAGATCAGGCCATGAACATCCGCGCGGCGGAGCCGAGCGTGAGCAGGCCGCCGAAGGCGATGAAGATCTTGCCGATCAGGGAGGTGTGGTTCCAGGTGGAGTTATCGCTCGCCGTCACCGCCTGCGCAGCGGAATCGGCGCTGCTCGCCGACGGCGCGATGTCGATGGACGCCAAAGCGAGATGAGCTTCGGCGGGCTTGTCGTCGATCAGGGCGCGGTCGATTTCGTTGAGTTCGTCGGGAGAAACGATTTCCGCAACGGCCGCGGCGTTTGTATCGCCGGCTTGCGGCGCAGGATTGCCCTGGTTGATGGACAGCATCTGGCCGGCGCTGCTGGCGAGCGCACCGGCTTCGGTCTTGGGCGAATCCTCGATTCCGCCGGGCATTTCGGCGTTGGCATTTGCGTCGGCGACCGCCGGCGGCAGCGGGGTCCGCCTGTCGCTGTGCTCAGCCGCTGTCGTCTCGTGGGCTTTCGTTTCCGGCCTGGTCGATTTCCGCGTTCGTGCGTGCCGCTTGTGTGACTTGTTGTTGGGGCTGAGCTTGACCGGTGCTCCGGCGCTTTCAGTGTGGGAGGTCAAACCGGCCGGTTCCGCCGCGCTGTCGGTCGCGCGCATCGGTCCCGCGAAACCCAACCAAAGTCCCGCGGCGATGATCAACGCCGAGCGCCCGCTGGCCTTGATACTCATGGCAATCTCCCCGTTTGTCAGCCGATCGGTCGACAAAAGAAACGCCGGCCGTGGCCATACCGGGGCAAAAAAAGGGAATTTCAACGATCGTGGCGAAATCGCGGCGCTGAGAGTCTGTTTGGGCTGAGAGTCTGTTGGAAAGTCACCGGGCATCTCCCGGCCGTCCCCGGACGCAGCGCAGCATCACCTCGTGCCGCAGCGCGCCCGGGACACCCGGAAGCAAACTTTTCAAACAGGCGTTCAGCGCGTCAGGCGGGGCTCGGGTCAGCCGCCTGTTGCGTCCGGTGAAAACGCAGCACCTGCTGCGCCGTGGACGGGCGCAGACGTTCATAGGTCCGCTCCGCGGCATCGATATCCGCGATTTCGATGTCCGCCAGGTCCTTGCGCATGGCAATGATGGTTTTGACGGTCGGCCAGGACAGCCCGCTGACCTTGGCCAGAATGAGCACGCCTTCGGTTTTGGATTCGATCATCATTTTCTCGGCGACGGCGACCGAGACTTTGGCGAGGCAGGCGATGGCGGCGTTGGTTTCGTCGAACTTCCCGGCCTTCGCGAATGAGGCGACTTCCTTTTCATCGAGTCGGCCGTCTTCGTACAGAGACCTGACCAGCCCGTGCGCGATGGTGGTATCCTCGCCGATGGCTCCGGGCGCCGAACGGGCCTGCCGCGCCACTTCGCTCACGGCGGCGGAAACATCGTTCACCCGACCGGGGTTGGCCGCGGCGAGACGCGCCTTCACCGAGGCGGAGGCTTTCGCGATCAGCTTCAGATAGTGATGCCGCGGGATCGACGGCCGCTTTCCGACGCAGACCGCGAGATCATCGTCGGTCTCGGCGCGGGCGACGAGCCGCGTGAAACCCTGCTCGGAGAATTCCGCGCCCGGATTGTTAACGGTGCTCCTGACGACTTCGCGGTTGCCTCGCTCCACCAGAATGTCGGTAACCGCGCCGCTCAGGACTCTCCGCATCGAGATGGCCAGTAGATGAGCCTGGCTCTTGCTGCTGGCGTTCTCAACCAGCGCGTCGTCGCCGAGCCGCTCGGACAGGGACAGCACGGGCGCTGCGACCTCGATCTGATCGTCGAAGGCGAGGGCGTGAATGATCTGTGGCGGAGCCTTGGCAATGGGAGCCAGGCGTCTGGCGAGCAGTGCTTTGGCCGAGGTCTCGATGTGCCGGCTCAGGCAATTGAACACGTCGTCAAAGACGCTGATCTGGTCGTCGGAATAGTCGACCGCGTTGTTCAGGAACAGGTCGGTGACCCGGCGCAGCGTTTCGACCCGCCGCGCCACCGTGCCATGGGCGAGAACGGTCTGAAGTTCGTCGAGCAGACTTGCTGGGGAGGCAGTCGATTTGGAAGCCATGTCTCTATCCTGGAGTTCCCACGTCGTACGCAGCGATATTCTGCTCGCCTGAATCCGAGTCGCGACCGGACCGGTACGGGTAGGAGCGTGGACCGGATACAGCCTGTGGACGACGCAGCTTGGTGGGAATCTAGGGGGAAAAGTCTTTAGCTTTGGTATCTTCTGGCCGGCCGGCGGGATCGCTAAAAGCTTATTTCTTCACGAGATTTCCGCTCATGGGACCACGGCGCCAGCCCGCTTGGCTTGTGTCACCATCCTCTTTCAGGCATTCAGGGTATCTTGCCCTTTACCGTTCATCTTGCTCTTTCCGCTGATTCGGGTTCATCCTTGGTAGAGTGCTACCTGCGTTGGGCCAAAGCCTGTCCGCGACGATCGATTCAGAACTCTGTTAGGGTTGCAAATGGTAGTATAGGACCGCTAGCTCGCGCCTGATTCCGATGCCGACAATTTGAGAAGATTTGCGTTGCCAGTCGAACCTTCAGCCCCGCAACCCCGACCAATTGTACGAGACGGCCCGTGAGTGCGGCACAGGCGGCATCGGATGAGACATTGATCGCCCGGATCGCTCAAGGCGACCGCCTCGCTATGCAGGTGCTGTATGGGCGGCACCACGTCAAGGTGTTTCGTTTCGGACTGAGGCTCGTGAGAAACGAACAGGTCGCGGAAGATCTTATCAGTGAGGTCTTTCTTGATGTCTGGCGTCAGGCCGGCAAGTTCGAGGGCCGATCCGCCGTCTCTACCTGGCTGCTGGCCATCACGCGGTTCAAGGCCCTGTCGGCGCTGCGCCGCAGGAAGGACGCCGAACTGGACGATGAGACCGCCAATGCGATCGAGGATCAATCCGACGATCCCGAGGTGGCGGTACAGAAGAAGGATACGAGTAACGCATTGCGTGAGTGCCTGACGCAGCTTTCAGCTGAGCATCGGGAAATCGTCGATCTTGTCTACTACCACGAGAAGTCGGTGGAAGAGGTCGCAGAGATTGTCGGTATTCCCGAGAACACCGTGAAGACGCGGTTGTTTTATGCGCGCAAGAAATTGGCCGGTCTGCTGAAGGCAGCCGGCGTAGAACGAGGTTGGCCATGATGGCGGCGAACAAGAAGATCGTGAAGGACGCCCCCGGTGATGTCGAGGCGCTGCTGCCGTGGCATGCGGCCGGCACGCTGAGCGTGCGCGACACGCGCCGGGTCGAGGAAGCGCTTGCACACGATCCGGTCCTCGCGAAACAGTATCTGGTCATCCAGCAGGAGTATGCCGAAACCATTTCGCTGAATGAAAACCTGGGCGCGCCGTCCGCGCGCGCGATGCAAAAGCTGTTCGCCGCGATCGATGCCGAACCGGCGCGAAGCGCTTCGATGTCGCGTGGCCTGTCGGTGCGGATATCGCAGTTCTTTGCCGGACTTTCGCCCCGTATGCTGGCCGCGGGCGGCGCGGTCGGCGGGCTCGTAGTGCTGCTTCAGGCCGGCGTGATCGCCGCAATGCTGGCGAGGGACGGAGACCATTCGTTCCAGACCGCGTCCTCCTCTGCGCCGGACAAGCCGTTGACCCGCGGGCTGACCACGGATTCGGGCCCGCAAGCGTTGGTGCGGTTCGCGCCGGAGGCGCGCATGTCCGACATCAGCGCGCTGCTCGATTCCTATCAGGCGACGATTGTTTCGGTATCCAGAGGCGGCCTGTTCCAGTTGCGTTTCGACGGCAAGGCCGCGAAGGACTCCGGTGAACTGATCAGCAGGCTTCAGAGTGAGAGGATCGTCAATCTTGCGGTTCCCGCCGGATAGCAGGCCATGGCGCGGGCTCTTTAGGGGCCTGTCGCTTCTGATGCCATCAGAGGCAACAGCTTCAAGATTTTGATTTAAGTCGGGTTTCTTCACGCGAACCGGTATCCATTCCCGGGGTCAAGCCCGAGGATGCTCGAAAACTTTTGCTCGAAAACTACAGGGCCACGATGGAGGATTGCGCGATGCGTCAGCGCGTGATGAGCCTAGCGAGATGGAGCGCCGTGCTCGCTGCTGCCTTGACGGGTCTGTGTTGGCTCGCTGGATTCGATGCTCCCGCAGTTCACGCGCAAACCATCATGCAAGGAGGATCCAGGGCGTCTTCGGCGTTCGGATCGCGCGACGGCATGAGGCCCGGACGCGGCGGGATGGGTGGCGGCTACCACCCGGGCTGGGGCCATCGTGGCATCGGGCTGGGGTATGGCGGTTTGGGTTATGGACTGCCGCTGGGGGCGATCGAAGCTCCCTATAGCGAAGCTCCTTATCGCATCATCGAACGCGAGGACGAACCGGCGGATGGCCGGCGATCGCGCCCCCCGCGCCGCAAGACGGTTGACCGCAAGCCGAAACCGCGGAAGCCGGTCACCGCGGTCACCGCCTCAGGCCTGCCCTATGTTCGCTACGCCCCCAACACCTATCCGGTTTGCGCGCGCGGCGACGGCGTGATGAGTGGCGAATGCAACGGACGTCCGTTTGTCGCCGACCTCGGAGGCAATGGCCCGCCGCCGCGGGATCAGAATGGCGGACCTCGACGGAATGCGGGGCAAACGGCTGCGCCGCGCAACTATCTGCCCGGCCAGATCGTGGCCGAAACCGCCGCCATGCCCGATGCGCAACTCGCCGCGCTGGCGCGGAGGCACCGGCTTGTACGTATCGCCTCGCAGAATGTTGCGTTGACCGGCAGCACGGTCAGCCTGTTCCGCATTGCCGGCCGCAGACCGGTCGAGGATGTGCAGCGGGAATTGCGCGCCGATGCCGCCATCCGCTCGGTGCAGCCGAATTTCCGTTACGTCCTGCAGGACCAGAATGCGGCGGCTGCGGTCGCCGAAGGCGACCCCGCGCAATATGCGCTGGCGAAGCTGAGGATTCCGGAAGCTCATACGCTGGCGCACGGCAAAGGCGTCGTCGTCGCGGTGATCGATTCCGCGATCGACGCCGATCATCCCGAACTGGAAGGCTCGATTGCCGGGAGTTTCGATGCGCTCGATGCCAGGGATGGGCCGCACGTACACGGCACCGGCATTGCCGGCGCGATCGTCGCCCATGCGCGGCTGATGGGGAGTGCGCCATCGGCTCGAATTCTTGCGATCCGCGCGTTCGGCGTGACGCAAGGTGCGGCCGAGAGCACGTCGTTCACGATCCTCAGGAGCCTCGACTATGCGGCGGCTCATGGCGCGCGTGTCGTCAATATGAGCTTCGCCGGTCCTAAGGATACGCTGGTCTCGCGCGGTGTCGCCGCCCTGGTGGCAAAGGATATCGTCATGGTGGCCGCGAGCGGCAATGCCGGTCCCAAATCGCCGCCGCTCTATCCGGCCGCCGACGCCGGTGTGATCGCGGTCAGCGCGACCGATGTCGACGACCGTCTGTTTGCAGCTTCCAACCGCGGTGGCCATATCGCGGTCGCTGCTCCCGGCGTCGATATCTTCCTTCCCGCGCCCGGCGGAAAATACCAGATGACATCGGGCACCTCGTTCTCCGCCGCCTATGTCAGCGGCCTCGCGGCGTTGGTGCTGGAGCGCAATCCGGCGCTGAAGCCGGCGGACGTTCGCGCCATCCTGACGACAAGCGCGCGCGATCTCGGCGCGCCCGGCCGCGACGATCTGTTCGGCGCCGGCGAGGCGAATGGGTACGGGGCCGTGAAGGCCGCGGCGGATGGCGCGGTCTCCGCGGCGGACGAAACCGCGCCGGTCAGTACGGTGTCCGACCCCGCGTCGCCCGCCACCGCATCCGATGCCGCTGCCGCATCCGCTTCAACCCCCGGCGAGGCGGAGCCCGCGACCCCTGCGGACCGGTCATTACCCGCGCCCGCGGCGAGCACCGACCTGCCTGCGGATGCTGCCTCCGCCAAATAATCAGTCTTTCCGGATCGTAAAAAAATAAGAACCGCCTTGAACGTTTTCCGGAGGCGCGACGACAGAAGCAATGTGGGAGCCAAAACTCCCTGAGGCTGTATCAGGCGCGAGCGCCCATCCACCCCAGCGCCCATATGGCTTGACCCGCCCGGTTGTCCCCCCGGGCGGGTCTCTTCATTATTGCAGCTCCTTATTATTACAACTCACTGAGCATTGCAGCTCATTGAGTTCCTCCGTTGCTGGAACGTTTCAGGCGAAGCTACTGGTTCGTGTAAAGAAACGCGTCAAAAAAGAGCTTCGCTTCTGATTCCATCAGAAGAGGAAAGGGCTGGAGTCTGTTTCAACAACATCAACAGATTCGTCTTTTATATTATTGATTAATAACAATATTTTTCAAAAACAAATTCCGCTTTTGGGAATCGTGCTCTGCTGAATCAGAAACACGCCTCTCAGGATAGCGGCAGCGCGGGCGTGAACGATCGGATGGCATCCGCAAGCGTCAGCAGGCGCATGCGTCAACGGGCACATGAGTGGCTTTGCGTGAGAATACGACGGGGTGAAGCTGTTTCCAGGGAAAGGCCCGCCACGGCCGAGGGGAGACGGACCAGGCCGGGTGCAAGGCCGAGTGAATGTCGCCGAACTTCCGCGCCCTGCATGGTCAGGATCGACCCATCCATGGCCACCCGATTCGGGAAACCGGCAAGCATACCCATCCGGTTCAAGAGGCATTGATCTAGCGCAATTTTTTGAGCCGCACGTGCGGCTAGCATGATCCCGCTTCGATTCGGTCCGGTACGGGGGCCGTCATGAATCGCCGGTAGGAGACCATCCTGGCGATACTCGGGCCCGCCCTGGGCCTGTTTCCCCCCACTTGCCCGGCTGCCTTGATCGGCGGTCGGGCTTTTTTTACGCTTTATGGCCTTTCGCCTTGAACCGCTCGATTTCCAGAAATGCCCATAAATAATAATGGATTTTCGAACGATCGACGGTCGGCGGCTGTCCTCTCTGGCGGGTCTCTCCATTTCCAGCGATCTTCTTTCTGAATCGCTGAGACGATCGCATCGGTGGAAATCCCAACAGGCAGCGTCATATTCGTGCCGCAAAGTGCTGGACTTCGCCGATCTTTTCCACAGAATATCCATCAAGCACTGCGTGATTCGTTCGTTGCGTCTGCGTCCGTTCTCCCCCCTGCGGACTTTTCCATGACCCAACGATATGACGCCGGGCATACCCCGGAGCACGTTCAGGCCTATGCCCCGGACTTCGCCCAGGACATCCTCGATCGCTGGTGCAAGATCGCCGAGCAGCGGCTTGGCTATCTCGTTGAGCTTTACGAAAGCGGCCGGTGGCGGCGCTATCATTCCGAGCGCGCCTTCATGGAAAACGTTCGCGAGGCGAGGGCCGCCGTCGAGACCTGGCGCGGGCTGGCGCGGCGCACGGTGACGCCGCACGGTCAGGCGATCGATCGGCCGCGCGGCGATCAGGCCGTGAGGGCCGCTCCCGTCACGCAGGATGAGACCGGGCAATCGCCGGCCAGGCTTTTGGGAACCGCGGCGGTGCATGCCGCGCTGGCGTCGATCGTGTCACTACCTGAGGATGCGTTGGTCGAGGCGAACGATGACGCGCCGGTAAGAAAGCAAATGGCATCGGCATCGGATACCGAACCGGCAACCGCGATCGCGCCGGACCCGCGCATCCTCCATGAGCGCTACCCGGTGCTGCGCTACAACGCGCTGTAGCGGAGCGGCGGAAGGACGATCGATCCTCAACGCACCACGTTGCCGTTGGCCGCGACCTGCGCGTATTTGGTAGCGCCATTTGCCGTAAGATCCGGCGTCATCGGCCTGGCATGATCGAGGCCGACCACCGCGCCGCGCGGCGTATCCGAAATCAGGTTGCTGTTGACCAGCGCCGTGCCGGCGCCGTCCACCACCGAAACGCCGATGCCGATGAAAGTCTTGCGGATCACGTTGCCGGTGATCGCGACATCGCGCAGATATTTGCCCCAGCCGGCCACGATGCCGAACGACGGCGCGTTCTCGATGACGTTTCCTGTGACCGAGGTGTCCGCCTCCACATAGATGCCGATGCCGGCGTCGTCATCGGGGGCGGTGCCGATCGGGCGCTTCGGCAACAGGTTGCGGATAATGTTGCCTTGCACGACCGCGAGCCTGCCACCCTCGTTGAAGTTGCAGACGGAGACCCCGAGCGCCGCGCCGTCCACGGTGTTATTGGCGATCACCGCGCCCTCGAAGGCGAACTCGGAATACAGCGCCACCTCGCGCACGCCGCTGACGCTGTTGCCGGTGATCTGGATGTTGGAGGCGGAGTTGCCGCGCACGGCCGAGTAGTCGCAATCGCTGATGCGGTTGCCGCTGACGATGACGTTGCCGGCGCGGAACGCATTGATGGCGTTGCCGTGCTGACCGGAGCCGCCGGGGCCGGCCTTGATATGTGCGATGCGGTTGCCGGTGACGATCGAGCCGTCGTCGCCGATCGCGGTGCGCAGGATCTCGATGCCGTTGTCGTTGGCGTCAAGAATGGTGTTGCGTGCGACTATCAGCCCGAGCGCATCGAACGAGACGATCGCGGTGGTCGCGGTTTTCTCGATGATGTTGCCGCAGATCTCGCCCGCGGCGTTCTCGAGCCAGATCGCGTTGCGGCCGCTGCCGGTGATTTCGCAATCCAGAATCCTCAGGTTGCGCCCGCCAAGGCAATGGACGAGGCCGCGCCGCTCGGGGAGGGGAATGCCGCCGCCGGAAAGCGTGAGATTGCTGATTCCGATATGGTCGGCGCCCTCACTCGTCAGCAGCGATGTCTCGCCGGTGAACATCAGCGTTGTCGCGCCGCGCGTGCCGATGAGTTGCGAGCCGTTGGCGAGCCGCAGCAGTCCGGTGCGATAGACGCCGGGCGGCAGTGCGAGCGGCGCATTGGCGCGGGCCGCCTCGTCGATCGCCCGTTGCAGCGCGCGGGTCTGGTCGTCCGGTGAATTCGGTCGCACCCCGTAATGGGAGGCATCGCGCCCCAGCGTCGACGTCAGGGGCGCCGCGCGCGCGGCGTCCGGCGGCATCGCCAGCGCGCCGGCGACGCCCGCGGCGGAAGCTCCGAGGATATGGCGGCGGCCGATGTCCATGCGAGGATTTAACGCGAAAAGCCGCAAACGGCGCTGAAACGACGACGATGGACGCAGGCGATTGTTGGCGACAGGGTTAACGCGGCGGTGTCGGAACCACCGCATTGTGCGGCACGAACAGCCGTCCGCGCTCCACCACGAGCACGACCGCGAGAGCGGCCAGCGTGCACAGGAACGCGCCGGTCGCGAACGGCAGCATGGTGCCATTGAAATCCTGTCCGATCAGCGCGCCGACGCCGCTGCCGATCAGGGTGGTGATGGAGCCGAACAGCGAGGAGGCGGTCCCCGCGATGTGTCCCTGCGGTTCCATGGCGAGCGCGGTGAAATTGGAGAACATCAGCCCGAAGGCGAACATGGTGCCGATCGCCAGCACCATGTAGACCGGAAACGACAGCCATCCCTGCCATGCCGCGAGCAGCGTCAGCATCGAGATCACCACCGATCCCGTGAGCGCGCCGTGCGAAATCACCCGCATGCCGAACCGTCCGACGATGCGCGAGTTCAAGAGACCCGCGGCGGCGATGCCGATGGCGATCGCGGCGAAGGCGAGCGGAAAATAATCGCCGAGGCCGTAGATCCCGGTGAAGATCTGCTGCGAACAGAATACGTAGGCGAACAGCACGCTCTGGACGCCGCCGGTGGCGAGCGCATAGCCGATTGTCTGCCGGTTGGTGATGGTCTGGCGGAACGCATCGAAGACGCTGGCGACGGTCAGCGGCTTGCGTCCCGCTTGGGGAAGGGTTTCAGGCAGCCGGGTCGCGCACCACAGCAGGGCCAAGAGGCCATAGACCGTGAGCACCACGAAGATGCCACGCCACGCCGAAAACAGCAGGATCGCCTGGCCGATCGACGGCGCGAGAACGGGGACCGAGATGAAGATCATCATCGCCAGTGACAGCACGCTCGCCATCCGTCGCCCGGTGTAGCAGTCGCGCACGATGGAGGTGGCGATGACGCGGGCGGCCGAGCTTCCGACGCCTTGCAGCACGCGCGCCAGCATCATCATTCCGAACGACGGTGCGATCACCGACAGAAGGCCCGCGGCGCTATACAGCAGCATTCCTCCAATCAGGACCGGGCGGCGGCCGAAGCGGTCCGACAGTGGTCCCATGATAAACTGGCCGGCGCCGAAACCGGCCAGATACACCGAGATCACCGCCTGGACGTGGTTGGGATTGGCGATCCCGTAGGCGTCGCGCACATCCGGCATCGCCGGCAGCATCATATCGGTCGCGATCGGGTTCAGCGCCATGATGCCGGCGACAATGGCGACGAACTCAGGAAACCCCATCGGCCGATGGGTTTGCGACACCCACCCGTCCACGCTCGCGTCGGTCATTTTTTAGTCCGGAAGAATCAGTGCGCAGTCCATATCGATATCGCTGCTGCGCTGCACAATGCCCGTTTCAAACAAAACTGTCCACCGCCGGGCAGGCGCGGCCGATCACAATGAATTTGAACCCAAGTCAGTGCGACCCGCCCGCCTTGCCGCTTTCACCATCTCCAGCAGCATGGCCTCGCCGGCATCGGTCAGATGGTCCAGCGTGATCCCGCCGGGGCGACGGGCCGAGCCGTCGCGCTTCAGCGGCGGAACATGGATGAAAGCGGCGAGGCGCGGCCCAGCTTGATAGCGCGTGGCCTCGACGGCGCGCCAGCAGAGGTAATTGCAGAGATAGCTGCCGGGATCGCGCGAAACGCGCGCGTCGATGCCGGTTGCCCGCGCCGCGCGCAGCAGCCTGACGACATGCGGCCCGAAGGCTCGCGCGTCCGCCGTGCCCGCAATCGATCGTTTGTTCATCCGCGCGCCGTCCAGGTCCGGCCAGATCGCCGTTGCCGCATTGCGCGCACGGGTCTCGATCCGCAGCCAGGGCGTGCGCGTCGCGAGGCCGAACATCAAGAGCGCGTGCGGGCGGTACGCCGCAAGAAGTTGCGGCAGTTCGCGGTCCACCGTCTCGTAAGTAACGCGGAAAATGTGGGTTGCGATCACGACATCGTCCAGCGCGGGCCGGCGCAGCCGCGCGAGCCGTCCGACCAGCGGTAGGGTCGGGTTGAACGGCGCGCCGGGAAAGGGGCCGAAGCCGGTGACGAGGATGCGGAGTGAAGCGGTCATGGTGGATCAAAGTTTTATCATGTGAGGCGCGGTTTCCCTCTTCCGCAAGGGAAGAGGAAAAGAAGGCTCACCGCAGCAACTCCGCGATCTGGTCCGCCGCCAGCGCCGGGGTGATGCGACCGTCGGCGACTGCGGCTTCGGTCGCCTTCACTTTGGCGCGGATCGCGGCGTCGCCGCGCAGGCGCGCCTTCATGCGATCCTCGAACATCGACCACATCCACTTCACCTGCTGCTGGCTGCGCCGCGCGGCGAACTCGCCCGACGCCTGCATCGCGGTGCGGTGCTCCGTGATCTTCTGCCACAGTTCCGGAATGCCCGATCCCGTCAGCCCGGAAAAGGTCAGGACCGGCGGCTGCCAGTGCTCGGAGCGGGGGCTGAGAATATGCAGCGCGCTGCGATATTCCGCCGCCGCGCGGTTGGCGCGCTTGATGTTGTCGCCATCGGCCTTGTTGATCGCGATCATGTCGGCGAGTTCGACGAGGCCCTTCTTGATGCCCTGCAATTCGTCGCCGGCGCCCGGCAGCATCAAGGCGAGAAAGAAATCCGTCATGTCGCAGACCGCGGTCTCGGATTGCCCGGTGCCGACCGTCTCAACCAGCACCACGTCGAAGCCCGCGGCCTCGCATAACAGCATCGCCTCGCGTGTTTTGGCCGCGACGCCGCCGAGTGTGCCGGCGGCGGGCGAGGGGCGGATATAGGCTGCGTCCGAAGCCGACAGCCGCGCCATCCGCGTCTTGTCGCCGAGGATCGAGCCGCCGCTGCGCGCCGAGGACGGGTCCACCGCCAGCACCGCGACTTTGTGGCCGTGCTCGATCAGAAACATGCCGAGCGCGTCGATGGTGGTTGACTTGCCGACGCCGGGCGATCCGGTGATGCCGACGCGGATGGCGTTACCGGTATCCGGCAACAGCGCCTGCACCAGCTCGCGCGCGGTCGCCTCATGATCGGCGCGGCGGCTTTCGATCAGCGTGATGGCCCGCGCCAGCGCTGCGCGATTGCCGGCGCGGACGTCGCTCGCGAGGTCGTTGGCCAAAAGGGGACGGGTCATTTGTCCTGTTTGGCTGCTTTCGCGCGGTCGCCGGCGAAGATCGCAGCACCTTGCGGCGAAAGATATGCCTTGAACGTCTGCCACGGCACGAAGACGACGAACGATCCTTCCACATAGGGACCGACCGCATAAGGCGAATAGTGGAATTCGAGGCCGGAGCTTTTGCCGGATTCGGTCGATGCGGCAAGTGTCACCGCGCCGACCTTCAGCAGCGTCGGCTCGATGCCCTTGTACCAGTCGATCCCGCCTGCGTCGTCGATGCCGCGCGCCTCCTTCTCCGCCTTCACTGCGGCCACAGCGGCATTGCGCAGCGCTTTCAGCGTCGGGCCGTTATCGGCGGTCTCCTTGAAAAACGGCCGGATGCTGATGCGTTTGGCGGCGCTGTCGTCCCACAGGATGGTGTTGATATCGGTGTTGGGATGCGCGCCGCCGGTATAGGTATAGTCGGTGCGCACCACGCTGACATAGCGACCGCTCACCTGCGAGACACGGCTGTAGCTGCGTTCGAAGGTCCATGCGCGACCATCGCGAAACAGGTCCGGCGAGGCCTTGAACTCCTTCGCTGCGTCGGCGCGGTTGTGTTCCACCCAACGCTTGCCTTCGGCAAGGCAATCCGCCGCCAGCGCTCCATTCGATTTGATGCCGTCGTCCAGGATGACGCTGGCGTCGATGTATTGCGTCTTGACGGCGAAGTCGGGCTTGGGTTCGGCGGCGACGGCGGGAGCGACGACCGCGAATGCCAGGACTGCCGCGAGACGTGAAAATCTCCGAAGCGGACTCGCGATAGAACTGAGGCTGGTGAACATGGCAACCTTCGTCATGGCCGGGCTCGTCCCGGCCGTCCTTGTCTCGGTGTCCGGATCATAGAGAGGTAGATGCCCGCGACAAGCGTGGGCATCACGGTGGGGAGAGTTTAACAGACCCCGCGCTACTCCGCCGCATCGCTATGACCGAGCCGCGCGTTGAGCTTGCGGATCAGTTCCTCGGCGGCTTCGGCGATGACCGTCCCCGGCGGGAAGATCGCCTCGGCGCCGGCCTTATAAAGCGCGTCATAATCCTGCGGCGGCACCACGCCGCCGACGATGATCATGATGTCGTTGCGGCCCTGTTTTCTCAGTGCGGCTTTCAGTTCCGGAACGGTGGTCAGGTGCGCGGCGGCGAGCGATGACACGCCGAGAATATGCACGTCGTTTTCCACCGCCTGCCGCGCGGCTTCGTCGGCGGTGGCGAACAACGGTCCGATATCGACGTCGAAGCCGACATCGGCGAAGGCGGACGTGATCACCTTCTGGCCGCGGTCGTGGCCGTCCTGGCCGATCTTGGCGACCAGGATGCGCGGTCGGCGACCCTCGGCGTCCTCGAAGGCGTCGATCATCGCCTGCACCCTTGATATCCTGTCGGACATGGCTGACGCCTCGCGCTTGTAGACCCCGGTGATGGCCCTGATTTCGGCGCGATGGCGGCCGAACACCTTTTCCATCGCATCGGAGATTTCGCCGACGGTGGCCTTGGCGCGCGCCGCATCGATGGCGAGCGCCAGCAGGTTGCCGTTGCCGTCGCCGGCCGAGCGCGTCAGCGCCGCGAGCGCAGCATCGACATCTTGCTGGTTGCGTTCGCCGCGCAGCCGTTCCAGCTTGTCGATCTGCAGACGGCGCACCGCGGAGTTGTCGACCTTTAGCACGTCGATCGGCGCTTCGTTCTCGGGCCTGTATTTGTTGACTCCGATCACCGCCTGCCTGCCGGCGTCGATCCGGGCCTGCGTCTTGGCGGAAGCCTCCTCGATGCGCAGCTTCGGCACGCCGGCTTCGATCGCCTTGGCCATGCCGCCAAGTTCCTCGACCTCCTGGATGTGGCCCCACGCCTTCACCGCGAGATCGTGCGTGAGCCGCTCGACATAGTACGAACCGCCCCAGGGATCGATGATGCGCGTGGTGCCGCTTTCCTGCTGCAGGAAAAGCTGGGTATTGCGGGCGATACGCGCGGAGAAGTCGGTCGGCAGCGCCAGCGCTTCGTCGAGCGCGTTGGTGTGCAGCGACTGGGTGTGGCCTTGCGTCGCCGCCATCGCCTCGATCATGGTGCGCGGCACGTTGTTGAAGACGTCCTGCGCGGTGAGCGACCAGCCGGATGTCTGGCAATGGGTGCGCAAGGAAAGCGAGCGCGCATCCTTCGGATCGAAGGGCTTCATGAGCTTGGCCCACAACAACCGCGCGGCGCGCAGCTTGGCGACTTCCATGAAGAAGTTCATGCCGATCGCCCAGAAGAACGACAGCCGTGGCGCGAAGCGGTCGACATCGAGTCCGGCATTGAGACCGGCGCGGACATATTCGACGCCGTCGGCAAGCGTATAGGCGAGTTCGAGATCCTGCGTCGCGCCGGCTTCCTGCATGTGATAGCCGGAGACCGAGATCGAATTGTACTTCGGCATCTTGCGCGAGGTATAGGCGAAGATGTCGGAGACGATCCGCATCGAGGGCGCAGGCGGATAGATGTAGGTGTTGCGCACCATGAACTCTTTGAGGATGTCGTTCTGGATGGTGCCTGACAAGCTTGAAGGCGGCACGCCCTGTTCCTCGGCGGCGACGACGAACAGCGCCAGCACCGGCAGCACCGCGCCATTCATCGTCATCGACACGCTCATCCTGTCGAGCGGGATGCCCGCGAACAGCGTGCGCATGTCGTAGATGGAATCGATCGCCACCCCCGCCATGCCGACATCGCCGGCGACGCGCGGATGATCGCTGTCGTAGCCACGATGGGTAGCGAGATCGAAGGCGACCGATAAGCCTTTCTGTCCGGCGGCGAGGTTGCGGCGATAGAAGGCGTTGGAATCCTCGGCCGTCGAGAAGCCGGCATATTGCCTGATGGTCCAGGGCTGGTTGACGTACATGGTCGGGTAGGGGCCGCGCAGGTACGGCGCGATGCCGGGCCATGTGTCGAGAAAGTCGATGCCGTTGAGGTCGGCTTCGCCGTAGACGGGTTTGACAGGGATGCCCTCGGGCGTCAGCCAGGATTCCGCAGATGGTTCGGCGCTGCCATCGGCGGCGGGAGCGACCGGCTCGAAGGCGACATCGGCGAAATTAGGAATGCGGGTCATCGTCGTTCAATCATGATCCGGGTGCTGGTGGCTGATGATGCTCGCCATCTTCTCCGTCCCGTAGTTTTCCATGGTGGTATGGCTCGGCAGGTTGACGATGGTCGCGACCCAGCCAAGCCGGGACTCGGTGCCATACTGCCGCGTCGGCACGAGCAAATCCGGCCGGTCGAACGTGCCGGTCATGATCTCGATGCACGGACCGCCGATGCGGCTGAAGCTCAACGGCGTGCCGCAGGTCGCGCAGAACGCGCGTTCCGCAATCGAGGACGAGCGAAACATCGCCGGTTGGCCTTTGGTCCAGCGGAAGTTCTCGCGCGGGATATCGGCGAAAGACGCAAACGGCGCGCCGGTAGCCTTCTGGCACATGCGGCAGTGGCAGATGCTGATCCGCATCGGCGCGGCCGTCAGCGCAAAGCGGATCGCGCCGCACTGGCACCCGCCGGTCAGCGATGGTTTCACTTGCTCGCTCATTGTCGCTCCAGTCGCCGCCAGGCGTCGTTCAGAATCGCGAGAGCATCGACGCCCGCAAAAATGAAATCCTGCACGCCGGCCGACCGCAGCGTGGCCTCCAGCTTTCCCGGCCGGCCTGCGAGATAGATATGAGGTGCGCCCGCGGCATGTAAGGCCTGCGCGGTGGCGGCCGCATGATCGGCATAGACCTCGTCCGAGGAGCAGAGGCAGACCAGCTGTGCGCCGGAGGCCTTGAAGGCGGCGACGATGGCGACAGTGTCCCCGACAGGAAGGGGCGAAGGAGGGTCGATCGCCTCGATGCCGCCGGTTTCGAAAAAACTCTTGGCGAAGGTCGCGCGCGCGGTGTAGTCGGCGGCGCTGCCGAGCGTTGCGAGAAAGACTTTTGGCCGCGCGCCGGTGGACTTCAGCCATGTGTCGGAGCTGTCGCGGAGCTTTTCGAAAGGCGCGGCGAGCCGCATCGGCGTCAGCGCATCGAAGGTGATCTTTGCGTCGCCGCGGAGCGCGGGCGTGTACGGAGCGGCGTCGAGCACGGCCGCCGGCTTTTCATGCAGATTGGGAAATTCGCTGGCGCCGGTGAGGACGTCGCGGCGTTTTGCGACATTGGCCTCGCGCGCGTCGCGCGTCGTTGTAACGTTGCGCTGGATCAAGTTCTGGGTGAGCGCGGCGAATGCGCCGCCGGCTTTCTCGATAGCCTGAAACTGCGTCCAGGCTGCTTCGCAAAGCTGCCGCGTCAGCGCTTCGATGCCGCCCGAGCCCGCCGCCGGATCAGTGACTTTTGCGAGATTGGATTCCTCGATCAGGATGAGTTGCGTGTTGCGAGCGATGCGCCGCGCAAAGGCGTCCGGCAGGCCCAACGCCAGCGTATGCGGCAGCACGGTCAGGCTATCGGCGCCGCCGAGCCCGGCCGAAAACGCGGCGATGGTGGCGCGCAGCATGTTCACGTAAGGATCGCGTTGCGTCAGCATCCGCCAGGCGGTCTCGCCTGTGATGAACAATGGTTTCGGCGCGAGGCCGCAAGCCTGTTCGACCCGCGCCCACAACAGCCGTAACGCCCGGAATTTGGCCAGCGTCAGGAACTGGTCGGCGTCGGCGGCAAGCCTTGCGTGGATCATGCCGCGCGCATCATCGAGATCGATGCCGGCGCTTTCGAGCGCGCGGAGGTATGCGACCAGTGATGCGAGGACGAAGGCGAGTTCCTGCGCCTCCGATCCTCCGGCGTCGTGGATGACCCGGCCATCGGCGACGAGGAAGGGGCCGCGGAAGCCCATGGCGGCGAGTTTCTTCGCGGTCTCGGCAACCGCCGGAGCGATGTCGCTCCACGGCGAGGGGCTCGACCCGGATGCCGCGCAGGCGCCGAGCGGATCGAGGCCGAAGCGGATATCGCAAGCAGCCGGGTCTGCTCCTTTGGTTTTGATGTCGTCAGCAATGCGCAGGGCGATCGCGCGTGACTGCGGTCCCATCTCCAGTTCGATCGAGATGCCTGCGTCGAGAAAAACGCCATCGAGAACTTTTGCGACAGCCTCCGCTGTCGGCGGCAATCCAAAGCCGCGAGCGCCGATCGCGTCAGCAAACACCAGCGTCAGGCCGGTGGCGCCATTGTCCAGGTCGTGAAGCGCCTGCGCGCTGGCTTGCGCCGCATCGGGATGATCGATCCGCTGCATCACCTGCCAGGGCGCTGGGGCGGTGCGGCCGGGAATCGCGCTCGCGCCTTTCGCGCGCGCATAGATCGGCTCGATCGCGAGGCCGTCATGGGTCTTTGCGATCAGCGTCTCGAACGGCGCGCCTTTCAGCACGCCATCGACCAGCTTGCGCCAGTCCTCCACTGTGGCCGGCGCGAAATCGGCGGCCAGCGGCAGGTTGGACATGCCATCGTCGGGAGCAGCGGGCATTGGTGCGCTCGGTTGCGAAAAAGCCGGTACGCAAAGTGCCATGCGGCGGCCGACAAGCCAAACGATCCTTTAGGAGCGCTTTCGAGCGAAGTGGGGACCGGTTCGCGTGAAGAAAACGCGTCAAATCAAAATCATGGAGCCCCGCTTCTGATTCCATCAGAAGCCGGCTCCAGGTAAGGTCAGTCGAGGTCGGGCAGGTGCTCGATACCGCTGGTCGATAATCCGGCCAGCCCCTCGGCCGGCGTTCGCCCCGCGATCACGCGATCCGGCGCGATCTCGGCGAGCGGAACCAGCACGAAGGCGCGCTCGAACAGGCGCGGATGCGGCAGCTTCAGTTCCGGCCGGTCGAGGACGACATCGTCATAGGCGATCAGATCGAGATCCAGCGTGCGCGGGCCCCAGCGGGTTTCCGTGCCGCGATCGCGGCCGAACTTTTTCTCGATCTTGTGCAGCGTGTACAGCAGCGCGTGCGGGTCGAGGCAGGTCTCGATTTCGATGCAGGCGTTGACGAAGCGGTCCTGATTTTCGTCGCCCCAGGGCGGGGTGGCGTAGTCGGAGGAGCGCGCGACGAGCACGGCCTGCGCCATGCCGCAGATGTTGGCGATGGCCTTGCGGAAGGTCTGGCGGACGTCTCCGACGTTGCCGCCGAGCGCGATCAGCACGCTGGCCATCTCGACAGCTAGTCCCTGCCGCGGATGAGGGTGATGCCGACGTCGTCGAAGATCGCCGCGATCGGAGCATGAGGCTTGTGCACGGTGACCTTGATCGTGTTCACGCGCGGGAAAGCCGTCAGCACCGCATCGGCGACCGCGCCCGCCGCGCGTTCGAGCAGCTTGTAATTGGCGTCCTTGAACGCGGCACTGGCGGTCGCAATCACGCTGGAATAGGAGACGGTATCGGCGAGCCGGTCGGTCCGGGAGGATTCCGACAGATCGGTCGAAAGCTCGATGTCCATCACGAAGCGCTGGCCGACTTCGGTCTCGTGCTGCATGACGCCGTGCTGCGCATGGATCACGAGGCCGCGAATGAAGATCGTGCCGCTCATGGTTGATGATCCCTGATTACCTTCTGGCCTCGATGGCGTGGGCGACGCGCAGCGCCTGCACCGTATCCGCCACGTCGTGCGTGCGGATGATCTGCGCGCCGCCTCGTGCCGCGATCAAATGCGCGGCGAGCGAACCGCCGAGCCGTTCCTTCGGTTCCGACGGCACCACCGTGTCGATGAAGCGCTTGCGCGACGCGCCGACCAGAACCGGAAATCCAAAGGTCCGCAGTTCGTCGAGCCGGGCCAGCGCGATCATGCTCTGTTCCTGGGTTTTGCCGAAGCCGATGCCCGGATCGAGGACGACATGGCCGGCGGGGATCCCGGCATTTGCCGCGATCTCCAGCGATCGTTCGAAGAACGCCGCGATGTCGCGCATGATGTCGAGGGTGGCGTCGGGTTTGTCGCGGTTGTGCATGATGATGACGGGCGCATCGTGAGCGGCGATCACGCTCGCCATGTCCGGATCGCGCTGCAGACCCCAGACGTCGTTGGCGATGGCGGCCCCGTTCTCAAACGCCCAGGCGATGACCTCGGACTTCATGCTGTCGATGGACACCGGCGTGCCGAGCGCGGCAACGGCGGCCAGCACCGGCTCCAGCCGCCGCATCTCCTCGTCGCGCGAGACCGGTTGCGAGCCGTAGGGACGGGTGGATTCCGCGCCGATATCGATGATGTCGGCCCCTTCCGCGATCATGCGGCGCGCCTGCGCCAGAGCCCGGTCTGGCGCGATGAATTGACCGCCGTCGGAGAAGGAATCGGGAGTGACGTTCAGGACCCCCATGACAGCCGGATAGGGCCGTGAGAGCAGCTTGCGAAGCAGCGGATGACGTGTGTCATCTGTTATAGGGCTGGATATGGATGGGGCCGCTGCCATGCGGTGGCTTTGCGCGGTCCCGGACATGGTGTCAAGCGGAGGCGCGGCATCAAGCCGGGCACAGCGGGTCAATCAAAGGCCCACCCGTGAGGGCGGGCCTTTGTCATTCATGGCAGAGGCCTGTGTCACTCCGGAGTGGGCTGACCGCCGATCATTTCAGCATTCGGTCCCGCAATTTTTTCCATGGTGTTGATGCTGATATGCGGCCAGTGCGCCGGTCCCGGCATGCCGTCTCCCCGGTTGTTGCCCTCATCGAAGAACCGGTCGAAGAAATCAAGCGTCACCACCTGGAGATACTGGAGGTAGGTCTTGCGCGTGTGCCCGTCCTCCGTCTCGACGATCCAGAAGATCGAATCCATCTCCGAGGCGTTCGCTTGCTTGACGATAAATGGAATGTTCACGATCCCGCCGGAGTCGAGCCGGGTGCTGACCCGCAATTCGGTCGTGCGGCGTATCGTTCCGGGAATGACATTGCGCAGCAAGGCGCTGGGGTCTTTCGGATTGAAGCCGGCGAAGTTCGGGTGCGCGCCGGGATACCTTGGATCGGTGGTGTTGCCCTTGAACGGATTCTGTTCAAAATGATCATAGGGCGCGAGATAGGCCGCCCTGTCCGCAGCGTTGACTCCCGTGGGCAACCCGCTGATCTGGGGGATCACGGGGGCGCTGTTGGACACATGTCCGGCTCCGAGCGCCAGAAGCGAGTCGCCGTGCGGGATCGACGCCAAACGGGCCAGACTGCTGCGTTTGTCGGTTTCGTTGGTCATGAACAACCACAGGCCCGGTTCGTGGTGGATATCCAGATCGGGACCGCCCGCCAGACCGCTGTTGGGGAAGTCATCCGCCGCGGATTGCTTGATGTGTTGTTCGTAGTCCAGGGCGACGACGACCTGATCGGCGTTGAATATCCCGCCCTCCCTGGAAATGCCTCTGTTCTTGACGCCCTTGTCGACGATGGTGAAGTTCAGCACCTCGTTGTACTGGTTGATCATGAGGCGGTAGTTGAAAGGAAAGTCCGACGACGCGAAGGGCAGGGCGATCATATTATATCCGCGCCCCAACAGCTTTTTCGTGTTGACCCACTTTCCGGGCAGAAGTTGCAATACATCCAGATCCGGATCGCCGGACTGGGCAATTCGTATGGTGCGGGGAAATCTCTTCAGTTCACTTATACGTTCGCCTTTCAGCATAATATTCCTCTGCTTTTGCAAAAAATTTTCTACGGATAATAAATTTATCCGCCGCCTCCAGTATTTCACTCGTCTTGCTTTGTCGTTCACGGAATACAGATGCTTTGATTACAATCCGAACCTCGCAACGGAGCGTTCGATGCCACCGCATCTTGCCGGTATCGGCGAGGACGGCGTGACCTTCATCAAAGCCGAGTGCGCGACCCGCGTATTCACGCGCTCGGTCTTATGAGAGTCTGTTTGAAATGTTTGCTTTCCGGGTGTCCCGCGCGCGTTGCAGCATGAAGTGACACGGCGCAGACCCCGGATCGTTGCAGAAAACCTCGCAAAGACCCCGGCTCAGCGGCGCAGCGTTTCACACAGCGCTGCGTCCGGGGAACGGCCGGGACGTGCCCGGTGACTTTCCAAACAGGCTCTGAGAACTCGGAAGGGTCGTCCGCTTCGGGGGTTAAGTGATGCGGCGAAACGTCAGCGGGGAGCGGTCGAGCGCGCTGACCGGCCTCTACGTCGAGGCAGGTCCCTGGTCGCGATCCAGAGCAAGCGAGCAGGAACATGGCCCGTCAGAACCACGCAAAAGCATAACTGCCGTGCAAGTCCGAAAAAGACGGCTCAATAGGTGATCTTGAGCGGGAGCTTGCGAGCCTGCGCGATCAGATCGCCGATCGATTTTTCCGACGGTAATACGCTGACGAACCTGCGCTTGGTGTTCACGGCCTTCATCGCCTGGGCCAGGCGGGCGGGATTGCGATGCGTCAGTTCGCGTACCGTGGTAACGCCGGCTGCGCGCAGCAGCTTGGTCTTGCCGTTGCCCATTCCGGGGATGCGCATGTAGTCGGCGAGATTGGCCCACTCCAGGAGTTGCTGTTCGCTAAATCCGGTCTTGGCGGCGAGCGCCTTGCGCCCTTTCGAGGTACTGGCCGCCTCCAGGTAGGCATCGGTCGTCCTGATGCCGACGGACCTCAGCTTTTTGGCGTTGATGGCGCTCAGACCTTCGAGCTTGGAGATCGGATATGTCATGGCGCTCAGGAATACGAAGGTGCTTGAGGCGAGAAGGCGAGGCAACGGCGTGCCGGCAGAGATCGCGCCCGTTCGGTCGTATTGTCCCTGCCGGACCTCGCACCGATCGATGATTGAACCTTGCCGGCTGGACCATCGTTGCGCTGAAAGTCCGGAATCGTGCCGACGGTTACGCGCGCGACAGCGGCATCGGTGCCAGCTCTCGCGGCACACCGCCCGACCAGTTCGTTCATGGTACCCCGCCTCCGCCGGTTGCTCGCCGGCTCATTGTTTATGATTTCATCTTGCTACTCCTGCGATGCGAAATACAAGCGACGAGGCATAACAAACGGCGATTGAACTTAAATCGCGTGACGAGTGTTGCCGAGATGCAAGACCGAATGTTCGATTCACGCATAAAACGGCGCGATGGCTCGCCATTGCAGGAGAGGTGCATAGCTACGACATGATCCGCATCGGTTCAGCGTGATGATTTTAAGCGTCGCGCGCGACCGTTCGCTGGTTTCAATCGGTGCGAAACATGAAGTAGAATAAGACTGCTCGACGACGCGATCACGAAGAGGCGATCATGGCGGAAACCGCGACCGGGATCGGCGATACCGATCACAGTATTTTCATCGGCAAAGGCGAGCAGCCGGCATGGCTGACCCTGGGGCTCGCCAATCGACACGGTCTTGTCACCGGCGCCACGGGAACCGGAAAAACCGTATCGCTTCAGGTCATGGCGGAGGGATTTGCGCGCGCCGGCGTGCCGGTGTTCGCAGCCGACATCAAAGGCGACCTGTCCGGCATCTCCGAGCCCGGCGAAGCCAAGGATTTCATCCTCAAGCGCGCCAAGGACATGGGGCTGACTTTCCAGCCCGATCAGTTCTCGACGATTTTCTGGGATGTTTTCGGCGAGCAGGGCCATCCGGTGCGCGCGACCGTCTCGGAAATGGGCCCGCTGCTGCTGTCCCGCATGATGGATCTGAACGACGTGCAGGAGGGCGTGCTCAACGTCGCCTTCCGCGTGGCGGATGAACAGGGGCTACTGCTGCTCGACATGAAGGATCTTCGAGCCATCCTCTCCTTTATCGCCGAGCATGCGGCCGAGCTGACAACGCAGTACGGTAACGTTTCGAAACAGACGGTCGGAACCATCCAGCGCCAGCTTCTGGTGCTGGAAAACCAGGGCGGCGACAAGTTTTTCGGCGAGCCCGCGCTGTCGTTGGACGATTTCATGCGGACGGATCGGGACGGGCGTGGGATGATCAACATCCTGGTTGCCGACAGGCTGATGCAAAGCCCGAAACTCTATGCGACGTTCCTGCTGTGGATGCTGTCGGAGCTGTTCGAACATCTGCCCGAGGTCGGCGACCCGCCGAAGCCGAAGCTGGTGTTCTTTTTCGACGAAGCCCACCTCCTGTTCAATGACGCGCCCAAGGCGCTGATGGAGAAGATCGAGCAGGTGGTGCGCCTGATCCGCTCCAAGGGCGTCGGGGTCTATTTCGTCACCCAGAATCCGATCGACGTTCCGGACAAGGTGCTGGCCCAGCTCGGCAACCGGGTACAGCATGCGCTGCGCGCATTTACGCCGCGCGACCAGAAGGCAGTCGCGGCCGCCGCGCAGACGTTCCGGCCCAATCCGAAGCTGAACACGGCGCAGGTCATCACCGAGCTCGGAAAGGGCGAGGCGTTGGTGTCGTTCCTGGAAGGCAATGGCACGCCGGCCGTGGTCGAGCGTGTGATGGTGCGACCGCCGTCGGCGCGGATCGGCGCGATCACCCCCGAAGAACGCAAGGCCATCATGGCTAACAGTCCGGTGAAGGGGAAGTACGACACCGCGATTGATTCCGAATCCGCTTACGAGGTGCTCCAGAAGCGGGTCGCCGGGACCGCGGCGACCGCGGATGCGCCGGCCGAAGGCGGAATTCTCGGCCAGATCGGATCGATTGTCGGCACCGTGTTCGGGACCAACACGCCGCGCGGTAAACTCTCGACGGGACAGGTGGTCGCGCGCAGCGTCACGCGCACCGTCACCAACAAGGTGGTGGGAGGAATCGTCTCCGATCTCGGCAAATCGGTCGGCGGCTCGCTCGGAGGATCGGTCGGTCGCGCGCTGGTACGCGGTGCGCTCGGAGGACTGCTGCGGCGATAGCGCGCCGGCAGCGGTTTGCAGGCGGGGCCGCTTCTGATAACGCAAGGCGCTCCGAAGATGTTGCCGCGGCGATAACGGAAAAACGCTCGTGCTGAGATGGCCATCGCTCCGGCGACCGCTGGATGTCCTGTTTCTTGCAGCCTGCATCCTGCTGACGGCCGACGTCCTGGTCCCTGAGATCTGGGGGCACGGCAAGACCAAGGACTATCCGCTATGGTACTGGGCCGGTCAGCAGGTCCTGCAAGGCGGCGATCTGTATCCGAAAGGATCGAACGAGGGCTTTGCCTTCCTGTATCCGCCGTTGTCGGCGATCCTGCTCGCCGTACCGAGCTGGTTCGGAAAAATCCCGCTGTATCTCGCGCTCTGCCTTCTCAATGCCGCCGCATGGTGGATGACGGCGCAACTCTCCAACGCCATGACCGGATCGGGCAGAACGCCCGACCCGTGGCTTGAGGCGCTGCCGGGCATCGTGACGATCACCTTCGTCTTCGATATGTTCGATCTCGGTCAGCCCAACCTGGTCCTTCTCGCCATGATGCTGCTCGGCTTCCGCTGGCTCTGGCAGGAGCGTGCATGGCTGTCGGGAGGCATGTTCGCGCTCGCCGCGGCCATCAAGGTCTTTCCGGTCGCCGTGCTGCCCTACCTGCTATGGCGCCGCCGCTGGGCCAGCGCGACCAGCATGGTCGCGTGCCTCGGCATTTTCCTGTTTCTGGTGCCGGCGCCGATCCGCGGCTTCGAGCGCAATGTCTCGGAGCTTGCTACATGGTATCGCGGCATGGTGGGCTCGAACTCGGAGCAGGGGTTCGGGCAGCGCGACGCCCAGAATTGGTCCTGGGTCAACCAGTCCGTCATCGCCGTCACGCATCGCCTGGTGCGCCCCGTGAATTACAACCAGATCGATCCGGCCAAACCGGCGCAGTACATGAATGTCGTCGATCTCGATTACAAGGCGGCGAACTGGATCGTGCTGTCCGTCTTTGCCGCGCTCGGGCTGGGCTTCATCGGTATCATTCCGGCGCGCTCGAAGATGACGTCGAGGTCGGCCGCCGAGGAAGTCGGAATCCTGTTCTGCCTGATGACGATCGCTTCGCCCCTGGCGCGTCAGTATTACTTCGTGTGGCTGTTCTTTCCGGTCACCGTGCTGTTTCATCGCGCCGCGTTCGATCCCCGGTCCACGGCGCGGGTGATGTCCGGCGCGGCGCTCGGACTGTCGTTTGCGCTGATGGCGCTGTCGCTGCCGTTTTTCCCGAAGATTCTTCAAGCCGCCGGAAATAACCTCGCTGCGACGTTTATTTTGATCGCCGCCTTGGCGTGGCACATCCGTCGTCCGTTATCGGCGAGCGATCCGCATTCGTCCGCGCTAGCAGAAAAAGCCGAGAAAAAATTCTGAAAGATACGACCCGCAACGTAAGGGAAAACAAAATGTCCGGCACATCCCAACTGCAAACGGTCCTCGACCACATCGATGCCGATTTCGACAACAGCCTGGAGCGGCTGTTCGCGCTGCTGCGCATCAAGTCGATCTCCGCTGATCCGGCATTCGCCGGCGACTGCAAGGCGGCGGCTGATCATCTTGCCAAGGATATCGCGACGCTGAAATTCGCCGCCGAGGTCCGCCCCACCGCGGGCCATCCCGCGATCGTCGCCAAAAGCAACGGCAACACCGGGTCGCGTCCGCACGTCCTGTTCTATGGACATTACGACGTCCAGCCGGTCGATCCGCTGGATTTGTGGCATCGGCCGCCGTTCGAACCGGCGGTGACGAACCATGCCGACGGCCGCAAGATCATCGTGGCGCGCGGGGCGGAGGACGACAAGGGCCAGTTGATGACGTTCGTCGAGGCCTGTCGCGCCTGGATGTCGGTGGCGGGTTCGCTGCCGCTCGACGTGACGATGCTGATCGAGGGCGAGGAGGAGGTTGGCTCGAAAAACTTCGGCCCGTTCCTCGAACAGAACAAGAGCGACCTTGCCGCGGACTTCGCCCTGGTGTGCGATACCGGCATGTGGGATCCCGACACGCCGGCCATCACCACGTCGCTGCGCGGACTGGTCTATGAGGAAGTGATCATCAAGGCGGCGAACCGCGACCTGCATTCCGGCCTTTTCGGCGGCGGCGCGCAAAACCCGATCCGGGTGCTGACCCGTATCCTCGGCGGTCTCCATGACGACAACGGCCGCATCATGATTCCCGGCTTCTATGACGGCGTGAAAGACCTGCCGGACGACATCCGCGCGCAATGGGCGAAACTCGATCTGACGCCGGACAGGATGCTGAAGCCCATCGGCCTCTCGATCCCCGCCGGTGAAAAAGATCGTCTGCTGATCGAGCAGCTACTGTCGCGACCGACCTGCGACATCAACGGCATCGTCGGCGGCTACACCGGCGAGGGCTCCAAGACGGTGATCCCGGCCCAGGCCTCGGCCAAGGTCTCGTTCCGCCTCGTCGAAGGTCAGGACCCCGAAAAGATACGCGACGCCTTCCGCGCCTTCGTGAAAGAGCGCGTGCCGGCGGACTGCTCGGCCGAGTTCCTCGACCACGCCGGCGCGCCCGCGATCGCGCTCGACTGGACCATGAAGCCGCTGGCCGCCGCGAAGCGGGCGTTGACCGACGAATGGAACAGGGAGGCGCTACTGATTGGCTGCGGCGCGTCGATTCCGATCGTCGCGGATTTCAAGAAGACGCTGGGGCTCGACACCGTGCTGGTCGGCTTCGGCCTGGAGGACGACAATATCCATTCGCCGAACGAAAAATACGACCTGAAGAGTTTCCACAAGGGCATCCGCTCATGGGCGCGGATCCTTGCGGCGCTGGCGGAGGCACCGCGCTGAAGCGATCCTTATGCGCGCGTGAAAACGCCGCCCGGGATTGGACGGCGTTTGACGTGATGTGCAGAGGGTGATGGCGCGAGCCTACATCAATTCCATCGTTGGGCAAGATATGGAGTTGCTTCGCCCGCAGCCCGCTCAAATACTGGATTCGATCAAAATCATCGTGATCGAGCGCGTTGTGGTCATTTTTTTCGCCCATGGCTCGTCGCCGGCTCGTTCGGATTGAACCATTGGCGCCCCTCGATTGTTGATTTTTGCCGCCATATCCGGCACTGCCGGCGACGAATTGGCGGCTGGCGAGGCGCATCCAATGCCGCTATCGTCACCGGCTGGCGCGAGGCGGCGGAGCTTGAGGGATGAGAATGCTTTTGGTCGTGGGGATCGGCGTGTTCGTGGCCGGTCTGGTGGCCGCCGCCTTCGGACTTCCTGTCAAGGAGTTCTCCTTCGGCAATACCCTGATCCTGTCCGGCGCGGTCGTTTCCTGCACCGGACTGATCATGATCAGCCTGTCGCTTGTGGTCCGTGAGTTGCAGGCGGCGACGGACCGGCTGTATTCCGAAACGGCTGCTGCCGATCGCGGCGTCAGTTTTCCCGCGTCAATTCCGCCGGGCAGGGGCGTCGGGGACAACTTTCCGCCGTGGGATGCCGATCAGGGCGCGCTGAACGCGGGAAGCGGTCCGGCAGGAATGCCGTCCGCCCGATCGGCGCGCTGGCAGGCGGATACGCCCCGTGATCGCGTCGCGGCCGGTGCCGTTCCGGACATCGCCGCGCCGGAGTTCCCGGCGCCCCCCGGTACGACGTCTTCACCGAAACCGCGGCGCAATTTCCTGTTCGCGTCGTCCATGAGAGAAGAGCGGGAGCGGGTGGAACCGACCGCTCCGGGGGGCTTGTCTCCGCCTGCGACGCGCGCTCCGGCGTCCGAGGTGTCGCGGATGTCATTTGATGACGCCCGGGCGCGGCCGGAGCGGTCGCGCCCCGAGCCCAGCAGCGCACCGCCCGCGTCGGCATCCGCCGGCGACCGCGGTGCCAGTTCAACCGGCCTTCACGGCCAGACTGCTTCTGCGGTCAGCGTGCTGAGGTCCGGCGTCGTCGACGGGATGGCCTATTCGCTTTATTCCGACGGTACGATCGAAGCGCAACTGCCGGAGGGCATGATGCGGTTCGCGTCGATCGATCGACTGCGCGCGCATCTCGATCTGGGATCCGACCGGCCCTCCCGAGTCTGATCCAACGGCGTCGAGTTCAGCCTCATCCTGTCCGAAAACCGGTTTCCACTTTTCGCGATCGTACTCTGATAAATTCGCGCGCGTGCGTGCCGTTCTTGCCCTGCCGGCCTTGTCATGCCCGCGGCAATCCGCTCATACTTACCGTGTAAAGGCAGGTTTTGATCGTCATTCCGAGCGTATCGATGCTGCTTTACGACCGGACAATTGAGATCATGAGCGATACAGCAGGCAAGAGTTTTCTCGATCTCACGGCGGAGATCGTATCGGCCTACGTCAGCAACAACACGACACCGGCATCGGAAATTCCCGCGCTTATAAGCCAGGTGTATGCCGCGCTGACCCGGGTGTCTTCCGGCCGGGGCGAATCGCCGGCAGAGCCGGCCAGGCCCGCCGTTCCGGTCAAGAAATCGATGACGGCCGACTATCTGATCTGTCTGGAAGACGGCAAACGCTTCAAATCGCTCAAGCGCCATCTGCGGACGCAGTACAATATGAGCCCCGAGCAATATCGGGATAAGTGGAAGCTGCCGGCGGATTATCCCATGGTGGCTCCGAATTATGCGGTGACGCGGTCGCAACTGGCCAAAAACATGGGACTTGGCCAGCAGCGCCGGCGGCGGAAATAACGCCAACAATCTTCGGCCGAATTATTCCTCGGGGCTTGACCTGGGGGTGGAATAACGGCCGGCGTGAAAAATGCCGTCCAAACAAAAATTGATTCCGGTGGAACCGGAAAATATTCCGCCTTTGGGGTGATCCCATATTAGGAATAATATCTGAATCACCCGAGGCGACTCGGCCTGATGCACTGTTTTCTTTGAAAAATGCTATCCTCGGGGATAGAAGGAGCTTGTAGGATATATGAATATAATCCTATAAAAGGAGGCTCCTTCCATGCTTCTAACCTGTCCGATCACGCCGCCCGCAATCGTCCGGCCGCCGCCTCCAAAGAAGATCTGTCACGGCATCGTGGCGCTGGTGGCTGACGAATTCGGGCTCGATGCCGCAAGCCTCATGTCGCCCACGCGCGGCTCTCCGCGCGCCGCATACGCCAGGCAGGTCGCGATGTACCTGGCGCATGTCGGTTTCGCCCTGAGTTTCGAAGCGATCGGACTTGCCTTCGACCGCGACCGCACCACGGTTTCCCACGCATGCCGCGTTGTCGAAGACAGCCGCGACGACGAGCAACAGGACCGCCGTCTCGCGCTGCTCGAAACGAAATGCGCGGCGCCCGGTGCCCGCCTCGATGGAACGCCCCATGTCGGCCTCTGATCGCGGCGTCGGCAAGTCGACGCGTCGGCCGAAGAGCCGCCAGACCGAAGTCGTCGATCGGTTTCGCGCGCAGCATCTTGCGCTTGCCGAACGCGAGATCATGACCGATGCAGGCGTTGTGACCGTGATGGCCAACGACAGCGAGAGTCCGCTCGCCTGGCTGGCGCGCCGCAAGGGCCGCGATGGCTGTGCGATGATCAGCCGCGATCAGTTTGCGGCCGGCGAACGGTTGCGCGCGGATTTCACGCGCGGGAATCTGACGCCGCGGGTGACCTCGAACTGGTCGTCGCCAACCGGAGGACGGCCGCGCGGATCCGGAGCAGGCCCTTGCGAGATGACCGATCTGATTATCGCGTCGCGGCAACGGGTACGGCTGGCCATGCAGGCGTGCGGACCGGAATTTTCCGGCCTGCTGATCGATGTCTGCTGCTTTCTGCGCGGGCTTGAAGATGTCGAGCGCGAGCGCGGCTGGCCACCGCGATCTGCGAAAGTCGTATTGCAGCTGGCGCTGGACAGGCTGGCTCGGCACTATGGCCTGGGGAGCGCAGGACGAGCCGAGGCGAGCGCGCACGTCCGGACCTGGCTCGCAAGCGACGCAGCCTTTACTGTCGGATAGGCGGGAGCCTGATGAATGACGGCCGGATCGGCTGTTCTATCCCTGCGAACCAGCGGGTCGGTCGGCGCGAAGCGCCGCCCGGTCAGGCCGCGTCGGCCAGCGCCTCCCGCGCATCCCTGCGAATGCGCTCGACCATGGCGCGCAGTCCGTTGGAGCGTTGCGGCGTGAGATGCTCGCGAAAGCCGAGTTCGTCAAAGACGGCGATGGCGTCGGTATCGAGAATCGCCTGCGGCTTTCGGCCGGAATAAAGCGTCAGCAGGATCGCGATCAGGCCGCGCACGATATGCGCGTCGCTGTCGCCGACATAGGCCAGCACCGGATCATTGTCGGTGTCGCGGGCGACCTTGAGCGACAGCCAGACCTGGCTGGTGCAGCCCTGAACCTTGTTCGCGGCGGAATGTTCGGCTTCGCTCATCGGTTCGAGGGTGCGTCCGAGTTCGATGACGTACCGATAGCGGTCGTCCCATTCCTCCAGCAACTCGAAGTTGTCCCTGATCTCGTCGATCGTCATCCAGGTCCAGTGTCCGTATGTGTGATTATCGCAAGCCCTATATAGGCCCGCTTGAGGGTAAAATCGATATGGGCGCTGCGATCCCTTGCGGAAATTGTTCCGTGCCAATGGGGCGGCTTAGAGTGCCGCCTTCTCATCCCGCACGAGAGTCTGTTTCAACTGCGTTGAATCAGTCTCCTCGCTTATCTTTTTGTTTGAGCGTGATCTTTTCCTGAAAACCGGTTTCCACTTTTTGGGATCATGCTCTAATTGGCGGGGACTGAGGCTGGGGCGCCAAGATTCCATTCCGCCTGCAAATCCTCCGGTGTCAGCGTGTCATGCCGCGCATCCTCGGAACCTGCTTCCGCGTTCGACGCCATGGCCCCGATCGAGCTCGTATGATCGGGGGCGCGCTTGTCGGTGATGATCCGGTACAGCTTTTTCGCGCCGTCCTGCGCGCGCTGTCCGATCGCGGCCGCGGCTTGGCCGCCGACCTCGCAAGCGGCCGGCTGACGCGCGCAGAAGTGACTCATGTCGGAGACGGCCGCCGTCGCGGCCGATACGGCCTCGGAGGCTTTGATCTGGGGACCCTTGTTCGCCTCGGGCGCGTTGTCCCTCGGCAGCAGCACGAGCACCAGCCCGAGCCAGAAGGCCATGCGAAGCAGGAAAAACATGTCGCGTCCCTATGTGCTTTTCACCCTGTTGCGTTGAATTCCGCAATCTGTCCCCTTCCGTATCAGGTGGTGCTGAATCACAGGTGTGTCCGCAGTCTTTGCCGCGAAGAAAATCATGCGAGCGGCGGCGGAACTCGATTCGGTGTAAATTTTCGATTGATGCGGCGGCTACAGCATGCTGGAAACCTCGCGTTCACCATTCTCGTCGAATGCTGCTGTCGACGCGCGGGAAAACGGCATTTGCGCGCGTTGTTTCGTCACGGACCGGACCGCCTTAGCGTTCGCTTAAGTTCACTCTGACACGTTGCGCCAACGAAAATGGAGGCGTTCCGGCGCGTCTGCTACGACGTCGGCCGAAGCGCGAGCGACGTGGCTGCATTGACCCTTATTCAGGATTGTCTCGACGCCCTGCTGCATCCGTCGGCGCGATACGATGCGTTGACGCGAGCGCGCCATCGGGCGTTCATGGGACCGCGTCTCTTGGGAAGCCTCGTCGCATTCGCGGCGTTTCCCGTCTATCTTGCGATCCGCGGTGCGCCGACGGCGCTGGAAGTGTTGGCGTTCGCCTGGCTCGTCGTTCCGATTCTGCTCGCCTATTTCCTGTCGCGGACCGGCCGTTATGAAGCCGCGCACGTGCTGTCGTCGATCGCGCTCGCCGGCCTTGTCATGATGATCGCGATTGCGACCGGCGGAATCGGATCGTTCGTGGCGATCTGGCTTGCCCTGATTCCACTGGAAGCCGCGCTGTCCGCCTCCCGCCGCGTCATCGGGTTTGCATCGGCGCTTGCGGTCTCGTGCGTGCTCGCGCTGATCGCGATGAGCTACCTCGGCGTCCTGCCGTCGCTCGACTCCGGTGCGACGGCGCACAGCGTCCTGATGGCGTCCGGCATTGCGTCCGCGACGCTGTATGCCGCGGGAATTGCGTTCGGCGCCGAGGCGCTGGCGCGCACCGGAATCTCGCTGCTGAACGTCGAGGAAGGTCGCTATCGCCTGCTGGCGCGCAACATGAGCGACGTGATTTCGCGCCACAAGCGCAATGGCGCCGTGCAGTTCATTTCGCCTGCCGCGGAAGTTCTGCTTGGCGTGCCCGTATCGGAATTGCGGGACCACGGCCTGTTCGAGCGGGTCCACGTGTCCGACCGCCCGGCCTATCTCACCGCGCTTGCGGCGGCTGCGCTCGGCAACGACGCGCAAAGCGTCGAATTCAGGCTCAGGCGCGAGCTCGCGCGGGGTCCCCAGAGAGAGGCGCGCCATCCGGCGGACTTTATATGGGTGGAAATGCGATGCCGTCCGCTCGAGCCGGTCCCCGCCGCAACGACCTCCGAAGAACCCGAAGTCGTTGCCGTGATGCGTGATATCACCGAGCGAAAGCATCAGGAGCACGCGCTGGAATTGGCGCGAGCCGCAGCCGAACGCGCCGACGCCGCCCGGAACCGGTTTCTCGCCACCGTGAGCCACGAACTGCGAACGCCGCTCAATGCCATCATCGGCTTTTCGGAGATGATGGTTCAGGAGGATGCCCTGCTGCTCGATGCGGCGCGCCGCAAGGAGTATGCCCAGCTCATCAACGATTCCGGTCAGCATCTGTTGTCGGTGGTCAACAGCATCCTCGACATGTCGAAAATGGAGTCCGGAAACTTCGAGATCGTGCCCGAGCCGTTCGCGCCGCGCGAGGTCCTGCTCAACAGCAGTAGTCTGCTCGCGCTCAAGGCCCGCGACAGCGGCATCGAGCTCGTCACCCGCGTTCCGGAGGACTTGCCGCAGATCACCGGCGATCCGCGCGCGTTCCGGCAGATCGTTCTGAACCTGGTGTCGAACGCCATCAAGTTCACCGAGCGCGGTGGCCGGGTCACGGTCTCGGCCCGCGTGGAGGGATCGCGTTTGATGCTGCGCGTGACGGACAACGGCGTCGGCATCGCGCAGGAAGACCTCAAGCGGATCGGCGATCCCTTCTTCCAGGCGGGAAAAACCTACCAGCGCCGTCACGAAGGAACCGGACTCGGACTGTCGATCGTCAAGAGTCTGGTCGCCTTGCATCGGGGCGAGATCGATGTGCAGAGCAAGGTGGAGGAGGGGACCACGGTGACCGTCATGTTGCCGCTGACGTTCGTGTCTGAAGTCGAGCCGTCATCGGACAATGTCGCGACGCTGACGCCGGCCCCCCGCGCCGGCAGGCAGGATCACGGTCATCGGGTGAAGAAGAGTGCCTAGACAAGCTATCGGAGGAGATGCGGCGCGGCCGCGCCGTCGCCGCGCGGCTGCCGGGAGAGATGACGCTGACGAGGAACGCGGTCTCGCCATGCGCATCCTGCTGTACAGCCCGAAGGACCTGCTTGCGGGATCGCTTGCTTTCGCCGCCATCGGCGTCATCGTCGCCAACGCCATGTTCTTGCAGGCCGGCCATCATCCGTCGCCGATGTTCGGATCCGCGGTCACGATGCCGCCGGCCCTGCCGCAGGCCAATCCGTTGCCGCGGCCCCGGCCGGTCGAGGCGGATGCGGTCGACGTCAAGCCGGCCGATCCTCCTGCCAATCCCGGCAAACCGACTGCGCCGCATGGCGATCCCGTCGCCGATCTCATCAACGCGACGCGCCGCGTCGCCACGGTCCAGCGGACATTGACGGAATACGGCTACGGCCAGTTGAAGCCGACGGGAACGGTCGGGACCGACACCCAGGCCGCGATCCGGAAATTCGAGCAGGCTCGCCGGCTACCGGTGACCGGACAAATGTCCGACCGCCTCGTTCGAGAACTCGTCGCCATGACGGGACGGCCGATCGATTAGCGCGCGTGAGCTACTTCGTCATTCCCGGGGCGTCGTGAACGACGAACCCGGAATCCAGTGGTCGATAATCTTGGATGACCGGATTCCCCGAGGTACAATTGGGGCAACCGATTGCCGCCGATTGTCCTTCGAGACTTACCGCACTCCGTAACTCGCCACCCGGATGCCGCCGAAAACCCCGAGGCCGGGCGCGAGGAAACCGGTCGGGTTCTGGTAGCGGCGGTCGAAGAGGTTATCGACCCGCGCGAAGAGCTTGACCTGGTCGTTGACGGCATAGTCGCCGCGCAGGTTCACGAGCGTATAGCCGGGTGCGACAATTCCGGAAGCCGAGCCGTCACGCGTGACGTCGATCCAGTTGCTGACACGAAGCACTGTCGCCGACAATGTCAACTGATCGAGGGGGAGCCATGTCGCCGTCACGCTCCACTTGTCTTTGGGCCGGCGCAACAGTTGCAGGCCGGTCGCAGCATCCACGGCGCGGGTGAAGGTGTAATCGGCGCGGATGCCGAAACGCCCGGTGATCTGCGCGGAGACGAACGTTTCGGTGCCTTCGGTGGTCGCGCGGTTGACGTTCACCAGTGAGGTGAACGTGTCGTTATAGTCGATCAGGTTGGTAAGGTCGTTGTGGAAGTAGGTGGAGCCGAACCGCACGCGATCGTTGAACAGAGGCTGTTCGAAACCGGCGTCGTAGCCCGTGCTTTCCTCTGGCTTCAGGTTGGGGTTGGCGAAGAAACCGAAGGCCGGATAATCCTGATACAACTGACTCAGCGACGGCGCCTTGAATCCGGTGCCGTAGCTCGCCTTCAGTTTCGTCTCGGTGACGGGAAGAATGACCGCCGGCGCGACCCGGTAGGTCATATGCTCGCCGAAGCGGTCGTTGGAATCTTCGCGGACATTCGCGACCAGGAAGAACCGTTTCGCAAAAGCCGATTGCAGTTCGATGAAGCCGGCCTTGTTGCCGTTCTGCGCTGTCAGGTCGGTGGTCTCGATGCGATCGGTCTGTTGCTCGGCGCCGACGATCAGGTTGTTGTCACGCGCGATCTCGGCCACCGCGTGCCAGTCGAACTTGAGGCGTTCGCCGGTGGTGATTGCCCCAACCGGATCTCCCGGACTTATGTCGTAAGCCCTGCTGTTGGTGTAGTTGACGCCGAAGTAGTTTTTTAAGCGTCCGTCGAACAGCGACCACACCGCCTCTTCGCGATTGAACAATTGCTGGACGGCGTGCGTGCTCTGCGCGGCATTGGGGAAACTTGGAAATCCGCTGTCTCCGGTGAACAGCAGTGTCGTGTCGATATAACGAACCACCGAATTGACGGTCAGGTTTTCATTGAGATCGACCCCGAGCTTGGTCGAATAGGTCTTGTTGTCGTAATTGTTCCCGATCGCCTTCCGCCCCGGGGGCAGAAGTTCCGGCGGAGTCACGGGAATGTCTCCGGCATGGAGATGGGCGACATTGACTGCGTAGTTGAAGTTCTGTTCGGAGCCGCTCAATCCGAGCGTCTGGTTGAAGGTGTTGAACGAGCCCGCCTCGATCGAGGCCGTGGCGCGCGGCGGGCCTTCTCCTTTCTTGGTGATGATGGAGACCACGCCGCCGATCGCGTCGGAACCGTAGAGCCCGCTCTGCGGACCGCGCAGGATTTCCATCTGCTGGATGTCGGCTGCAAGAAGATGCGCGTAGTCGAACGCGCCATTCGCGTTGCCGACATCGCCGATGTCGATTCCGTCGAGGAGCACTTTGGTGTGGTTGGCGTTGGTGCCGCGCATGAAGACCGAGGTCTGGGCGCCTGGTCCGCCGGCTTGTATGACGTTCAAGCCGGGGACCGTGTTCAGGATGTCCGGAACGGTGCGGTACTGCTGGGTCTGGATATCCTGCTCGGTGACGATGGTGAGCGAGCTTGCCAACTGACCGGCCGGCGTCACGATTCCCGTCGGGCTGACCACCACCGGCACCGTCGCGCCGGGCGCGGCAGCGTCGCCGGCCGGAAGTTGTTGAGGAGCAGCACGCACCGTGCGCCGCGAATGCGATGTCGTACGGCGGGCAGGCTGCGGCACATCCGCGCTTCTCGCCGGCGGGGGAGCGATCTGGATCGGCGGCAGCAGGTTGGGGGAGGCGGATTGCTGCGCGAGGGTTGGCGCATTCAGGCCGATCGATCCCACGGAGGCGAGGAGGGTGGAGGCAAACAGGCTTCTGCGATTAAAAACGACGGCGGACATGAGGAAACCTCGGCAGACGGCGGTGGCACGTCACAGCGAACGAGGTTTCACGAAAGCCCTGCGGCCCGGTGAAGCGGATGTCTGTAGTCCCCGACCGACATCTTCGCGTGTGACCACGGCTGACGGCAGGTCTCCTGGCTCGCGGGTCATGACCTTGCGTCGCCTTCCCGGAGCCGAGATTCCCCAGTGGCCTGTGACGCAGATTAGCCGCTTACAGTTGCGGGGGCAGCCGTGGCGTTGGGATGATCCCGCACCACGTTCCCTTTTGATCTCCCAAGGGAGAACCGTCGTCGATCTGTTTGGAGTGGATCAAAGTCGATGTCAATTGACGGCGCGGTTGCGCCAAGGCTTTTCCCGTTGACGTTGCATATCCGCAAGCAGGGCGGGGAATTGTTGCCGACGCAAACAAGCCCGCCTGCTCGGCGGGCTTGTTGTTCTGCCATGGCGATGCGCGCCAGAACTGCGTTTGCGTCAGACCAGTTCGCCCCGCGCCGCGGCGGCGGCGTTGCGGATCGCATCCATGTTGGCCTTGTAGGATTCCATCGTGCCGCCCTTGAACACCGCCGAGCCGGCCACGAAAGCGTTGGCGCCCGCGGCGCCAAGTTCGCCTGCGACGTCAGGTCCGACCCCGCCGTCCACCTCGATGTCGATCGGCCGCCCCGCGATCATCGAACGCAGGTCCCGAATCTTGCCGACCGCCGAGGGAATGAACTTCTGGCCGCCGAAACCGGGGTTGACCGACATCACCAGCACGAGATCGACCATATCGAGCACGTATTCGATGGTGGAGAGCGGCGTCGCGGGATTGAGCGTGACTCCGGCCTTCTTGCCGAGGTTGCGAATGGCCTGCAGCGAGCGATGCAGGTGCGGTCCCGCCTCGACGTGGACCGTGATGTGGTCGCAACCCGCCTTGGCGAAGGCTTCGAGATAGGGATCACAGGGCGATATCATCAGGTGGGCGTCGAAGATCTTCTTCGTATACGGGCGCATCGCCTTGATGACATCGGGGCCGTAGGAGATGTTCGGCACGAAATGGCCGTCCATCACGTCGAGGTGGATCCAGTCGGCGCCCCCCTGATCGACGGCGCGAACCTCCTCGCCCAGCTTCGAGAAGTCCGAAGCCAGGATAGACGGTGCGATGACGAGAGGACGCGGCGCAAAAGTCTGGGACATGAACGTTTCCGAAAAGTTCCTGCGGGGCTTGAGAGAGCCTCGCCTAACATGGGCCGCGCCCGGGGGCAATGCGCGGCATCGACTGATCGGTGGCGCAGGCGGCGGCAAGTTCTGCCGTGGGCGGCATGTTCTGCCCTGGTTTCGCCGGGGCGTTGCGCGGAAATTCCCTGTTTATCGGCGTTTCCTGATGGCACGGCATTTGCTCGACTGATGTCCGAACGGGATTGCGCCGCGCGCGGCACGGATCGGGAGTTGGGCCATGCTGTTTGCCTTGGGGGCCGTGTCGTCGGCGATCGAAGCATTTCAATTGCTGGCGTCGTCGGCCTCCTCGAAGGTCAAGACCGGGGGCGGGCAGCCTGCACCGGCGTCATTCGATCCGGTCAGCGGCGCCACGAGCCCAACGGGGTCAGCGGCTTCATCGGGCTGCGGGTCGGGAGCCTGCATCTCGCCGGCCACCATGAGCGCCTTGCTTGCGGCACAGGGGGAGTCGCCGGGCGCCCCAAGCGCCAGCGCCTCCGCTGCGTTGCAGGATCTGTTCTCGCAGATCGATGGCAACGGCGACGGCCGGATCAGCAAATCCGAGTTCGAAAGTGCGCTCGGCGCCGGCGGCACCAATCTGGCGCAGGCCGACGACGTGTTCGGCAAGCTGGACACGAACGGCGACGGCTCCGTGAGCCTCGATGAGATGTCCACGGTCCTGAAGGGCGCGGGCGGACATCGTCACGCGCATCATGCTGGCGACGGCAAGCAACCCAACATGGACGCTCTGTTGCAGGCACTCGACGGAGCGACCAGGACGTCCACGACCAACAGCGACGGCTCGATTACGACGTCAATGACCTATGCCGATGGTTCGACCATGACGCTGACGACGCTCGCGCCCCGGTCGTCGTCAACCAGCGCATCATCCTCCTATAATTTCGTCGCGCAGGCGATCCGGGGCGAAGCCAGCGCGATCTCCGCGCCGGCTACTCAATCGCTCTCGCTCAGCATCTAGCTGAAAGCCGGGCCGGGATAGCTGCGCGGCAGTCGAAATCCGGTAACCGTTGCTGTTGTGGCCCGCAATGGTAGCCTTGGGTTCGCCGCATCCGTACCAATGCGCAGTCGCTGCCGATTTTCATGATCCGATAACCATACGCGCCAAGTAATCGTTTCCTCTGCAAAAGTATTGCGAGGGGCGTATGTATCTACCACAAGTATTTCTGTTCGCCGGCTGCCTCTGTCTCATCGGCTCCCACGCCTTCGCCGAGGACGACTTCACCGCGTCGTTCCGGTTGCGCGGCGGTTTCGATTCCAATCCGCTGTTTTCGACCGGGCAGGGCAGTGGCAGCGCGTTCGTTGCTGCCGACACGGCATTGGCGGCCGGAACGAAAGCCGACGGCTATACGCTGGGCGTCGCTGCGGAAGCCAGTACGACGCACTACGCCCGGCCGCTGTTGACGCCCTCACGCGGCGGCAAGGTGATCCTGCGCGGTTCGATCGGCGACGATGATCTCAAGCTGGATTCCACATCGACCATTGCCGACACCAGCACCTACAATCTGCGTTCGACCGATCTGATCCAGTCGGTGAGGGCTGAAGCCCGATACAAATCGATCAAGCTGTTCGCGACCGCGGAAGGAGGCCGCTCAAGCCTGAACCAGACCAATGCGATCTTTCAGGATTTTCTTCCCGATCCGCAGCAATATCTGCGGGGCACGCTGATCCCCGGCGTCAGTCTCGTCAGCGGAAAGTCCGAACTCGGTGCGTCCGTGAACCTGTCGGTGCGACGCTATCTGCAGGAGTTCGATGTGTTCGGCTATCGTCGCGACAACGAGTGGGTGCAGCCGTTTCTGTTTGCGAAATATCGAGGCGACGCCGTGAGCGCGTTTGTCTCGGTCTCGCGGTTATACGGAAGGTGGCACGATCCGGATTTCACCAACGTCGATCGTACCCTGTTCGATGCAAGTTTGACCTGGCGCGCAGCGCCTTTTCAAATCGATCTGACCGCGTGGCGCCGCGCCGGTGAAACCACGTTTCCGATCTCGCCGATTACCATTGATACCGCCTATTCGGCGAAGGTGTCCTGGACGTTGGAACCGAAGGTGACGCTGGCGGCTTCGGTCGGTTATGCGGCATCCGACTATCTGGACTCGCCGTTCCATGCGCGCACGCTGACCTGCGGTGTCGGCGCGACCCGCGACATCGGCAGCGACCTGACGCTCGGCGTCGACATCGCTTACGCGAAAGGAACGCTGATCTCGGGCGATGATGCGAACGGGCTTGTTGTCATCTCGTCGATCACGAAGCGTTTTTCCGCGAGGCCGCCGGAGTTGGACAAAGGCTCGGGCGCGTAATCGCGGGTGCGGACGAGGTTGCCCCCGCCCGCTCCCATCGATGTTCAGTGGCAGCCGCATCCGCCGCCAAGCAGCCCGCCCAGTACATTGCTGCGGCCGAGCACCGCGCCGAGCACGCCGCTCTTGCCGGTGGTGACCGCGGTGTTGACAACCAGCGCGCCACGCCCGTCGAGCAGGCCGACCACGCCGCCGCGGCCGGTCAGCACGTTCGCGCCGATGCCGATGCCCTGGCCCTTGGCGAAGGCCGGTGCGCTCATGAATGCGCTGGCGACCGCGGCGAGAACGAGGATCTTCTTCATGACGTTTCTCCACTGTTGACATGCGCGACAGCGCGCACCGGGAGAACATCGGCCGGTTACTTCTCCTCCTCAAGCTATACTCGAAACTAACCTTAAATTACATAGATATATCAAGTATATATCCGTATTATACATTAAACAATTACCTCGTTACATAAGCAAAAACCCTGCGCGCCGTCGCCGCGCCCTCCGTTCATGCCCTCCGGACGTGCGGAAAATTCTTTATCGCGCAAACCGATCCTTCCACGACGGCAGTGCGTCCGGAAATGGCAGCGCAGTGGCCTCGTAGACGCCGCGTGCGATCGCGCGAGCCACGGTGTTGGCTGCGACCATGCCGAGTTCGGTCAATCCAATGAACGGATCGATCGGCTTCGCTCCGGTCGCAGCAGCAAATACGACATCGCCGTCGAGCGGGGCGTGCACCGGATAGATCGCCCGTGCGAAGCCGGTCTGCGCGATGATCGCAAGCCGTCGAGCCTGCGGTTTGGTGAGCAGGGCGTCGGTGACGACGACGGCCAGCGTGGTGTTTTCGCTCGCGCTTGCCGCCGGGCCGCCCTTCAATCGCATCGTCAGCATGTCCGGCGTGAACGATGACGGCAGTCCGCGTCCGCCATATTCTCCGTCGGACTCAAATGGCGCGGCCCAGAACCAGGGGCCGTCGCCGACCGTGACGCTGCCGACGGCATTGACCACCGCCAGCGCCGCCACCCGCACGCCGCTTGCCGTCGTAGCTGAAGCCGATCCGAGACCGCCCTTCAAATTGGCTACAGTGGCGCCCAGTCCGGCGCCAATGCTGCCGAGCGGGAAGTCGTCTGCCGCCGCCGCCGCCGCGGCGTAGCCGAGATCGCGATAGGGCGCAAAACGGCCCCAACGCTTGTCGCCGCCGTTCAAAAGATCAAAGCACACCGCGCCGGGCACGATGGGGACGACGGCGTCGCGGATCGCGAAGCCGCGCCCGCGCTCGGCGAGCCAGGCCTGAACGCCGCCTCCTGCCTCGATCCCGAAAGCGGACCCACCTGACAGCACCAGGGCATCGACCCGTTCAACGGTGTTGACCGGATCGAGCAGGGTGCTGTCGCGCGTGCCCGGTCCGCCGCCGCGCACGTCCATCGCCGCGACGGCTGGAGAATCGAACAAGATCGCCGTGACGCCGGAGGCGAGCGCCGCATCGTCAGCGTGGCCGACACGAACGCCGGGAATGTCGGTGAGCAGGTTCTTCATGGTTCGGCCTCTTAAGGGCTAGTGGAGTGAATTTGACATTCGCTACCCACTTTGCAGCGAACTTGTCAGGCGAATGTCACATTCAAAACTCCACTAGAAACCTGATAGTTGCTAGTGGTCCTTTGATTCTAACATTTGCAGGAACTCCCTGCGGCAACGGGATACAAATGTTAGAATCGGACCACTAGCGTCTGTTTCAACGGCGTTGAAATCAGACCCGTCGCTTATCTTTTTGTTTGAGCATGATCTTTTTTCGAAAACCGGTTTCCACGTTTCGGGATCACGCTCTGGCGCCTCGAATTTGAAGTACGCCTCACCGAACGGGCGCCTCTGGAGCGAACTTCGGATTCGAAAGAACACCAGCAAGCCAATGAATTTTAGTGTGGTTTTCGGAGTTCGTTTCAGGACGCAACAGACCGGCTGGCCACCAGATGACGCCATGTGCGTGGCGAGGTCAATCGATCACGGTTCGATCACAAACGCAGTCGGAAGGACGCGAAGCTCTTGCGTCAGGACGGCATCGCAGGGCAAGTAGCCTCATGATTCACGACGTTTCTATTCCCGCCGCGCTGGTCGCGGGCCTTGTCAGCTTCCTGTCACCCTGTGTCCTGCCGCTGGTCCCTCCCTATCTGATCTATCTCACCGGCGCGACCATCGAGCAGGTCTCCAACGACGAGACGGCCAAGGCTTCGAAGCGGGCCGTAATGCTGGCCGCGTTGACGTTCGTGCTGGGATTTTCGACGGTTTTCGTCGCGCTCGGCGCCAGCGCCAGCTTCATCGGCAGCCTCATCCGGGCCTGGTCGGCGCAACTGTCGATCGTCGCCGGCATCGTCATCATCGCCATGGGCCTGCACTTCCTGGGACTGACGCGGATCGGATTCTTGATGCGCGAAGGACGGCTCACCGCGCCGAAGCCGGTCGGGTTGTGGGGCGCCTATGTGATGGGGCTCGCTTTCGCGTTCGGCTGGACGCCCTGCATCGGGCCGATCCTCGCAGCGATCCTGTCGGTCGCGGCGGCGGAGGCCACGGTCGTGAAGGGAGCCGGGCTGCTTGCGGTGTATTCGGCGGGGCTCGGCATTCCGTTCCTGCTGGCGGCGTTCATGATCGAACGGTTTGCTTCGCTGTTCAATCGCATGAAACGCCATCTCAACACCATCGAGCGGGGGATCGGCGTGCTGATGGTGCTGACCGGCATCGCGTTTCTCACCGGCACGATATCGAACGTCAGCATCTGGCTGCTGGAGACTTTTCCGGCGCTGCAGAATTTCGGGTGAGCTTAGAGTCTGTTCGGAAAGTCACCGCGCATCTCCCGGCCTTTCCCCGGACACAGCGCAGCGTGAAATGCTGCGCTGCTGAGCCGGGATCTTTGCGAGGTTCTCTGCAACGATCCCAATTCTGCGCGGCGTCACTTCGTGCCGCAGCGCGCCCGGGACCGGGACACCCGGAAAGCAAAGCAAACGTTTCAAACAGGCTCTTAGAGTCTTTCACCGTTTCATGGAAACAGTGAAAGACTCTAGGCTCTTGATTTGACGCGTTTTCTTTACGCGAACCGGTATCCACTTCGCTCGAAAACGCTATAGCTGTGAGGGCCGTGTGTCGTCGTCCCTGCGCAAGCTGGGACTATAGCCCCTAACTTTGCGAGGCCGGGTACGCTTGCTGTCCTCGTATCGCGAATCCTCGACGTATGGGTCCCTGCTTTCGCGGGGACGACGGCAGGAGCGGAGAAGTGGCGGCCGTCAGGTGCCTTTGCCGGGATCGAGTTCGGCATAATTGCCTTTGTCGTCCCATTTGTAGATGACGTAGTCGATCGCCTTGATGTCGCCCTTCTCGTCGAAGGCGAGCTTGCCCAGCACGGTGTCCCACGTGCCCGCCTTGAGAACCTTCATCACTTTCATCGGATCGGTCGTGCCGGCCTTGGCGGCCGCCTGCGCCCACACCTGCATCGCCGCATAGGTGTAGAGGGTGTAGCCCTCCGGGTCGACGCCCTTGGCCTTGAAACGATCGACGATCATCTTGGCCGCCGCCTTCTTGCGCGGATCGGGGCCGAAGGTGAACAGCGTGCCCGCGGCGGCGGGCCCGGTGATCGAGGCAAATTCCTTGTCGGCCAGCGCGTCGCCGGCCATCAGAACGGTCTTCATGCCTTGATCGCGCATCTGGCGCACAATCAAGCCGGCTTCCTGATGATAGCCGCCCACGAAGACCAGGTCGATATTGTCGCGCTTCATGCGCGAGACGATCGCGCTGAAATCCTTGTCGCCCTTGTTGTAGGATTCGAACATCTTCTCCTGGAAGCCGGCCTTGTTGAGCACCTTCTTGGTTTCGTCAGCGAGACCTTTGCCATAGGTCGTCTTGTCGTTGAGAATGGCGACGTTCTTGCCCTGGTAGTTTTTGAGGATGTACTCGGCGGAGACCTGGCCCTGCTGGTCGTCGCGACCGCAAACCCGGGCGACGTTCCAAAGGTTGCGCTCGGTGAACAGCGGATTGGTCGTGGCCGGGGTAATCTCCAGCACGTTGCCGTCGGCATAGGCTTCCGAGGCCGGGATGGAGGACGACGAACAGTAGTGGCCCGCAACGAACGGAATGCCCTGGCTCGCGATCTTCTCCGCAACCGAGCGGGCCTGCTTCGGATCGCAGGCGTCGTCGCCGACGAACAGCCTGAGTTTCTTGCCGAGTACGCCGCCGGCGTCGTTCAGGTCCGCCACCGCCTGTTCGGCGCCGTTCTTGAGCTGGCGTCCGAACGCGGATTCGCCGCCCGTCATCGGGCCGGCCACTGCGATGGTGATGTCCTGCGCGAACGCGGCCGTGGACAGAGCGAGTGACGCCACCAGGGCCAGGCCGATGAGCTTCAAGGGTGTCATGTGATCCTCGCGGTGATCTTGACGGAGGGTCCGGCAGGGTGCGAACCAACGCCATTGTCGGCTGAATCGGCGGCGAAGTCATCGGCAATTTGATGTTGCGCGACACGCGGCCGCCGCATTCGAACCCGGGTTCTGTTGCGGTTTTCCGGTGAACGCGCTCGTCCGCACGTGATCCTATCCGACCCGATTCTAGTGTCCCTTTGATTCCGAAGTTCGCATCAGAGGTTGCTGCAAGGGTATACGAACTTCGGAATCGGGACACTAGGTCTGCCTGCCGCCCTCCAGATAGGCCGCGCGGATTTCAGGCTGCGCCAGCAGTTCAGCGCCGGTTCCGCTGAGCGTGATCAGGCCGTTGACCATGACGTAGCCGCGATGCGCCAGCCGCAGCGCATGGTTGGCGTTCTGCTCGACCACCAGAACGGTCAGGCCGTCCTCGCGATTGAGCTTGCGGATCGCATCAAAAATCTGGCGTGCGATCAGGGGCGCGAGCCCGAGAGACGGCTCGTCCAGCATCAGCAGTCGCGGACGGCCCATCAGCGCCCGGCCGATGGCCAGCATCTGCTGCTCGCCCCCGGACAGCGTGCCGCCGCGCTGGTTCATTCGCTCCTTCAGGCGCGGAAACAGCGTCAGCACGCGATCAAGGCTTGCGGCGCGATCGCTTCCCACCGAGTCGGTTGCGTCGGCGCCCATCTGCAGATTCTCGGCGACGCTCATGCGCGGGAAAATCCGTCGTCCTTCGGGCGATTGTGCGATGCGCAAGCGCGCGATCTCGTGGGTCGCCATTCCGGTGATGTCGCGACCGTCGAATGCGATGCTGCCGGCCTTGGCGCGGGGCCGGCCGAATATCGTCATCATCAGCGTAGACTTGCCTGCGCCGTTGGCGCCGATCAGCGTCACGATCTCGCCCGGCCTGATGACGAGGTCCACGCCTTTCAGCGCCTCGATCTTCCCGTAGGCGGCGCGGAGCCCGCAAATGGCGAGGAGCGGCTGGCTCATCGCACGGCCTCCGCGCCCCGGAACCCGTTGCGGGAGGCCGTCATGCGTCGCCCTCGATGACGGCGGTGGCGGTGTCCTCGTCGGTGCCGAGATAGGCCGCGATCACCTTGGGGTCGTCGCGGATGGCGCGGGGCGAGCCGTCGGCGATCTTGACACCGTAGTCCAGCACCACGATGTGATCCGAAATCTCCATGACCACCGACATATCGTGCTCGATCATCAGGATCGAGGTGCCGTAATCGGCACGGATCGCCAGCAGGAGCTCGTTGAGCGCCGCGCTTTCCCGCGCGTTCAGCCCGGCGGCGGGCTCGTCAAGGCAGAGCAGTACCGGCTCGGTGCACATCGCGCGCGCGATTTCGAGGCGGCGCTGGTCGCCATAGGGCAGGTTGCCGGCGGCGTCATCGGCGCGTGCAAGCAGGCCGATGCGACCGAGCCAGGATCGCGCCCGCTCGATGGCGTCGCGCTCCGCCATGCGCCACGACGGAAGGCCAAGCAACCCGAGCAGCGTGAAGCCCGACGCGCGCATCAGCATGTTGTGCTGGGCCACCATCAGGTTCTCAAGCGCCGTCATCCCCGGAAACAGGCGGATGTTCTGGAAGGTGCGGGCGACTTTCGCCACCTTGGAAATCCGGAAGTCGTTCAGCCGCTCCAGGCGCATCATCCCCCCGCCAGCGGGCATGAGCCGTATCGAGCCGCTACTGGGCTTGTAGAATCCGGTGATGCAATTGAAGACCGTTGTCTTGCCGGCGCCGTTCGGCCCGATCAGCGCGGTGATCCTGTTTCGCCGCGCGGCGAAAGACAGGTCATTGACCGCGACGATACCGCCGAAGCGCATCGACAGGTGCTCGACGGCGAGGATGTCGTCGCCGCCGTTCATCCCTGGCCTTCCTTGACGACGTCCGACGAGATCGCCCGGTTGTGCTCCAGAAAAACGGTCGGCGAGCGGTGACCGATCAGGCCGCGCGGCCGCCAGATCATCAGCAGCACCATGACGCCGCCGAACACCAGCATGCGGAACTGATCGAGGCCGCGAAACAGCTCAAACCCGCCGATCATTGCGATCGCGGCGAGCGCTACGCCGAGCTGCGAGCCCATCCCGCCGAGCACGACGATGGCGAGCACCAGCGCCGATTCCTGGAAGGTAAAGGATTCCGGGCTGATGAAGCCCTGGCGGGTCGCGAAGAACGCGCCGGCGAAACCGCCGAACATCGCGCCGATGGCGAAGGCAGAAAGTTTTGTCGTGGTGATGTTGATGCCGAGCGCCCGGCAGGCGACTTCATCCTCGCGCATCGCTTCCCAGGCGCGGCCGATCGGCAGCCGCCGCAGGCGGATGGTGACCCAGTTGGTGAGCAGCGCAAGCGCGAGGATCAGGTAGAACAGGAACACGAGGCGATGCGTCGGAGAAAACGGGACGCCGATCAGCGCCGCAAAGCCGTTTTCGCCCGGCGTCAGCGGAATGCCGAAGAATGTCGGACGGGGAATGCCGCTGATGCCGTTCGGGCCGCCGGTGAGATCCTGCCAGTTGATGATAACGAGCCGGATGATCTCGCCGAACGCGAGCGTGACGATGGCCAGATAGTCGCCGCGCAGCCGCAGCACCGGAAAGCCGAGCATCACGCCCCAGCACGCTGCGAGCAGCCCGGAGATCGGCAATAGCACCCAGAATGCCCACGCGCCGAGTTGCAGGAAATCGACCGCGACAAACGGGTAGGTGCTGATGAAATACGGCAAGGGGAGACCGCTTTGCGCCAGCAGCGCGTAGGAGTACGCGCCGACCGCATAGAATGCGACGTATCCGAGGTCGAGCAGGCCGGCGAGGCCGACGACGATGTTGAGGCCCCAGCCGAGCATGACATAGGTCAGCACCAGAATGCTGAGATCGAGCAGGTAGCGTTGATTGTAGAAGATCACCGGCACCAGCAGCGCGAAGATCAAAAGTGCGGGCGCGAGCAACCGGCCCAGCGTCGAGACTACATGGCGCACGGTTGCCGGCAGTTCGATGCCACCGACCGGTCCGATCCAGCGTCGAAGCAATTCGAGGACGATGCTGCCGCCAAAGACGATGGCGACTATCGAGGCCAGTTCGCCGAAGCGCGTCGTGTAGGTCAGTTGCCCGGTTTCGCCCGGAAACGTGCGGACGCCGACCATCAGTGAAAACAGGATCAACGCCACGAAAGCGCTGATGACCGATTTCTTCAGGATGAAGACGATGGCCGGATCGCGCGCCACGGTGTGTTGTGTCGAAGCTGGCGCTGCCACGTCGGGTCCGTCAGACTTTTTCGACTTCGGGACGGCCAAGCAGGCCGGTCGGCATGAAGATCAGCACGACGATGAGAATCGAGAATGCGGCGACGTCCTTGTATTCGACGGAAAAGTATGCCGACCAGAACGTCTCGATCAGGCCGATCGCCAGGCCGCCGAGCATCGCGCCCGGCAGCGAGCCGATGCCGCCGAGCACCGCCGCCGTGAAAGCCTTGATGCCCGCGACGAAACCCATGAAGAAATCGACGAGGCCATAATAGAGCAGGTACATCATGCCGGCGACGGCGGCGAGCGCTGCCCCGATCACGAAGGTCATCGAGATGGTGCGGTCGACGTCGACGCCGAGCAGCGCCGCCATGGTCTGGTCCTGCTCGCAGGCGCGCATGTCGCGGCCGAAGCGGGTGCGCGACACCATGTAGCTGAAGATCGCGAGCAGCACGATGGTGGTGACCACCACCACGATCTGGATGTTGGACAGTTGCACCGCGAAGTTGCCGGAATCGTGCAGGGTGTGGCCGCCGGTAATGAGCGGCGGGATCGGCTTGACCTGCGCGCCCTGCGTCACCTGTGAAAAATTCGACAGCACGAACGACATGCCGATCGCCGACAGCAGCGGCGCAAGCCGGAACGAGTGCCGCAGTGGCCTGTAGGCGACGCGTTCGACGACCCAGCCATAGACGGCGGTGACCGCCATCGAGACCAGCAGCACAATGAGCAGGATCAGGGGCACGGCGGAGAGCCCCATCGATACCAGGATCAGGAAAGTAATGAGCGCGATGAAGCCGCCGATCATGAAGATGTCGCCGTGAGCGAAATTGATCATGCCGACGATGCCGTAAACCATCGTGTAGCCGATCGCGATCAGGCCGTAGATCGAGCCGAGCACGAGGCCGTTGATCAGTTGCTGGGCGAAATAATCCATGCGCTGCCGTTGCGTGTCCCCGAACGCGGCCAGATCAGACGCGGTGATGGGTCCGGCAGCCGGACCGGCGCGTCTTGAATCAATGTCTAACAGTGGCGACAGGGTGCGGCAACCATGGGTCCTATATCGGGCGTCCGGCGCCCTTACGCGCACTTGCAAGTTCCGGGCGGCGGGTGGGCAGCCGCAAAACAGGGTCGATCAGCCTCAACCGGAAGTTTCCGAGGCCCTCAAAACTCCCGCAACGGAGGCGGCGCTTCCCGCGCAGCGTCATGTTGTCCACAGGACGGAGGGGCCGATTAAGGTAAATAAAGGGTTTCAATTGTCCGCCCGAGTTTACGGGCGTTACCTCGCCGCCAAGGCCGCGCCAGATAACGGCGCGGCCATACAGAAGCGGGATGGCGGCATGGCGACGAATTCCTGGCGGATCAGCACGGTCAACGGTGCATTGCTGGCGCTCTATTTCATCCCGGCATGGACCATGGTGGCGTTCAACATCATGATATCGCCGGTACACGGGCTTTATGACCTTCCGAACATTTCGGTGGCGCTGTTTCTCAGCGACCACGTGAATTTTGCGATGGTCAGCTTGGTGCGGATGGCCTGGCTTCTTGCGCTTGGCAAGATCACCGTGGTCGCGTTCTTCGCGGTGTTTTTGATGATGACGATGCGCGCCTCGATCCGGAAATCCGGCGGCTGCGACGAGGCGCTGGCGCTGGCGCTCGGTATCGGCAGCCTCATCACATTCGGCAGCATGGTGATGGCGTCACGGGTCGGCGAAATGGCGGCGCTGCGTCTGCACGCGACCGAACTGCTGTTGCTGGTCGGGGGCGCGATCCTGATGGCGATCGAGCCGCCGTTTCAGCGCGATCCGCCGCCGGTGCGACAATGGCCCCCGCAGCCGGACATCTATCCGTTCGGCAATCCGGGTTCCTGAACGGTCGCATTGCGGTCCGGCTCTGCGAAGCGGCGCGAAAACGCCGCATCGCGCCTGGGCATATTATCGTTGCATCAGGAAGCCGGCCACGGCTTCGGTGAAGGCGTGCGATTGCTCGACATTGGAGATGTGCGCGGCGTCGAGGATGGTCATGCTGGCGCCGGGAATCTGGCTGCGGATGTATTCCGCGCCAGCGATGGGCGTCGACTTGTCGTGCCGGCCGGCGATGACGAGCGTGGGGCTCTTGATCCGCGGCAGCAGGGCGCGCTGGTCCAGCGTGCTCAGTGCCTCGCAGCAGGCGATGTAGCCCTCCGGCGGTGAGGCGCTCAGCATGGCCTTCAGTTTCTCCGCGGCGTGCGGCTCGCGCTCGCGAAAATCCGCCGTCAGCCAGCCGCTGATCACGGTGTCGGCGATCGCTTTGAGGCCGCCGTCCCTGACTGCCTTGATGCGGGCGTGCCAGTTGGCCGGGTCCGGATAATAGCAACCGGTATTGGAGAGTACGATGCGCTCGAAACGCTCCGGCGCGTTGGCTCCGAGCCACTGTCCGACCATGCCGCCCATGGACAATCCGCACCAGTGGGTTTTGGCGATGTTGAGATCATCCAGAATCGCCAGCACGTCGCGGCCGAACCGCTCCATCGAATAGGGACCGGGCGGCACGCCGGACTTGCCATGGCCGCGCCGGTCGTAGCGGATGATGCGGAACAGTTTCGACAACGGCGCAATCTGCGGCTCCCACATCTGCATCGTGCAGCCGAGCGCGTGCGACAGCATCAGGGTCGGGCCGCCGTCGCGCCCCTCGACGGAGACATTCAGCAGGCAGCCGTCGGCATCGATCATGGGCATTGTGTATCCTCCCGCAACGTTCAAACGTTTTAGTTTGGCGCGATCTGTTTCACCATCGGAAATCACGTCGCGATACTCATGCACGGCGCCTTCGGCCGCGACCCTCTTTCTTTTATGAACGTCCTTGCTTACCTGAAAAGGCGCCCGCCCTCGAACAGGGCCCGCGCGGACCGAGGAGGCAACGCATGGCGATGACGATGAACGGCGAAGTCCAACTTCCGGCGTCCCGCGAAGCGGTCTGGGCCAGGCTCAACGATCCCGAGGTTCTGAAAGCCTGCATCCCCGGCTGCGAGGAATTGACCAGGATCGACGCGAGCGAATTTCAGGCTGTCGCCAGGATGAAGGTCGGCCCGGTATCCGCCCGCTTCAAGGGCAAGGTGACGCTCAGCGATCTCGACCCGCCGAACGGGTACAGGATTTCGGGCGAAGGAGAGGGCGGCGTCGCCGGTTTCGCCAGAGGCGATGCGACGGTGGTGTTGACTGATCACGACGGCGGCACGCTGCTCAAATACGATGTGGAAGCGCAGACCGGCGGCAAGCTGGCGCAACTGGGGCAACGGCTGATCGGCGGGACCGCCAAGAAACTCGCCGACGAATTTTTCGCGAACTTCGCCAAAGCTATTCAGGGATAAAGGCGGTTCAGGGAGCCTGAAGGGTTCGCGTGGTCATAGCCGTACTGCCGCACGTCCGCGAGGTTGCTCATTACCGGGATGGCCCATATCATGCGCGGCCTTGCAAACGATTGTTCGGATACGGCACCGGATCCAAAAAGAGAGCGCCGATGGCCAAGATTTCGCTGATCGTGAACGGCAAACCGGCGGCCGCCAATATCGACCCGCGCATGCTGCTGGTGCAGTTCCTGCGCGAAAACCTGCGCCTGACCGGCACTCATGTCGGATGCGACACCTCGCAATGCGGCGCTTGCGTTGTGCATCTCGACGGCAAGGCCGTGAAGTCCTGCACCCTGCTGGCGGTCATGGCGGACGGGCACGAGGTCACGACCATCGAGGGCCTCGCCGCGGAGGGCGCGCCGTTGCATCCGATGCAGGAAGCCTTTCGCGAACATCATGGTTTGCAATGCGGCTTCTGTACCCCGGGCATGATCATGACCGCGATCGATATGGTCCATCGCAAGGGCTACGAACTCGACGATCAAACCATTCGCGACGAACTGGAGGGCAATCTCTGCCGCTGCACCGGCTATCAGAACATCGTCAAATCGATTGCAGCCGGAGCCATGGCGATGGCGAAATCGGATCCTGCATGAGTCCGGCGTCACGACACGGTGCGATGATGCCGAGGACCTGAGCCATGTACGAATTCAAATATCATCGACCGGCGACGGTGCGGCAGGCCGCCAACCTGCTTGTCAGGAACGAAGACGCCAGGCTGATCGCCGGCGGTCACACGCTGCTGCCGGTCATGAAGCAACGGCTCGCCAGTCCGGCGCACCTGATCGATCTCTCCCACATCGAGGGTCTCGACGGCATCGAGATGAAGGGGCGCTCGCTCATGATCGGCGCGACCGCCAAGCACGCCGACGTCGCTGGCTCGCCGGTCGTTGGCGAGGCAATTCCGGCGCTGGCCGAACTCGCCGCGCTGATCGGCGATCCGGCCGTGCGCCACAAGGGCACCATCGGCGGCTCGCTCGCCAACAACGATCCGACCGCCGATTATCCGGCGGCTTGTCTGGCGCTCGGCGCCACCATCGTCACCAACAAGCGCCGCCTGAAGGCGGAGGAATTTTTCCAGGGAATGTTTTCCACCGCGCTGGAGAGCGACGAGATCATCACCCGGGTGATGTTTCCGCTGCCGAAGAAGGCGGCCTATCAGAAATTCCGCAACCAGGCCTCGCGCTATGCGCTGGTCGGCGTGTTCGTCGCCAGGCGCCCGTCGGATGTGCGCGTCGCGGTCACAGGTGCCGGCGAAGACGGTGTCTTCCGCCTGACGTCCTTCGAAGATGCCTTGAAGAAGAGCTTCAAGTCGAAGTCGCTTGAGGGACTGTCAGTGCCGGCCACGGGCCTCAACAGCGACCTGCACGGCAGCGCGGCCTATCGCGCGCATCTGATCGGGGTGCTTGCGCGGCGTGCTGTCGATGCCGCGAACGGCAGGGCATGACATTCATGACGACATCAGCACTGCCGCCGTCCGTCGATGCGACGCTCGATATGCTGGCGAAGCATCGCTATTTCGCCGAGCGTTCACTGGCGACGGTCGTATTTCTGTCGCTGCGCATGGGTCGGCCGCTGTTTCTCGAAGGTGAGGCCGGCGTCGGCAAGACCGAGATCGCGAAAGTGCTGTCGGCCGCATTAGGACGCAGACTGATCCGGCTGCAATGCTACGAGGGACTTGATATCGCGTCCGCCGTCTACGAGTGGAACAGCGCCGCGCAAATGATTGCGATCCGGCTCGCGGAAGCAGCCGGCGACACCGATCGCGAGCAGTTGTCCAGCGACATCTTTGCGGAAAGATATCTGATCAAACGGCCGCTGCTTCAGGCGCTGGAGCCGGATGTCGCCGGCCCGCCGGTGCTGCTGATCGACGAGCTTGATCGCGCCGACGAGGCTTTCGAGGCCTATCTTCTGGAAATCCTCAGTGACTTCCAGGTGACGATTCCCGAATTCGGCACCGTCAAGGCGTCGACGCCGCCTATCGTCATCGCGACCTCAAACCGGACCCGCGAGATTCATGACGCATTGAAGCGGCGGTGCCTCTATCACTGGATCGATTATCCCTCGGCCGAGCGGGAACTCGCGATCGTCAAATCGCGGGTGCCGGGCATTTCCGCGAAGCTGTCGCAGCAGGTGGTCGATTTTGTGCAGGCGCTGCGCAATCAGGATCTCTACAAGAATCCGGGCGTCGCCGAGACTATCGACTGGGCGACGGCGCTGACCGAACTCGACGCGCGGTCGCTGACGCCGCAGGTTGTCGGCGACACCGTGGGCGCGCTCCTGAAATATCAGGACGACATCGGCCGGATGCAGGGCGAAGCCTTGCAGAAGGTGTTGAAGGAAGCGAACGGCGATCGATAGAGCGGGACCGCATGGCCATCAATCATCTTGATCCGCCGACCGGACAGATCGCGGACAACGTCGTCGGCTTTGCGCGCACGCTGCGCGCCACGGGCCTTCCGGTCGGGCCGGGCGCTGTGATCGACGCATTGAACGCCTTGCGCTTGATCGACATTGGAAAGCGCGCGGATGTCTTCACTACGCTTGAATCGGTTTTCGTGACGCGCCGCGATCATGCGCTGATCTTCGCTCAGGTCTTCGATCTGTTCTTTCGTGCTGCGGAGGAATGGAAGAGCATGCTGGATTCGGTTGCGCTGCCGGTTCAGGCAAGGAAGTCGCCGCCGCCGGCCGCGCGGCGCGTTCACGAGGCGCTGGCGCAGCCGGCGACCGCCGGCGAGGGTGAGGTGTCGGATGAGCGGGAGATCCGGCTCTCCGTCTCCGACCGCGAGGTGCTGCAGAAAAAAGACTTTGCCCAGATGAGCGCGGCAGAGATCGCCGAAGTCACGCAGGTTATCGCGAAGATGAGGCTGCCGCAGGCGGAGCTTCGCACCCGGCGCACCCGGCCCGATCACCGCGGGCTGCGGCTCGACCTGCGCCGGACGCTGCGCGGTAGCCTGCGGACCGGTGGCGATATCGTCGATATCCATCGCCTTGGCCTCGTCGACAAGCCGGCTCCGATCGTGGCGCTGCTCGATATATCGGGCTCCATGAGCGAATATACCCGGCTGTTCCTGCATTTCCTCCATGCCATCACCGATGCGCGCAAGCGCGTCTCGGTCTTTCTGTTCGGGACGCGGCTGACCAACGTGACCCGCGCGCTGCGGACACGCGACCCGGACGAGGCGCTGGCAGCCTGCTCGTCCGCGGTCGAGGACTGGGCCGGCGGAACGCGGATCGCGACCTCGTTGCATAGTTTCAACAAGCTGTGGGGCCGGCGCGTGCTGGCGCAGGGCGCAATCGTGCTGTTGATCACCGACGGGCTGGAGCGTGAGGCCGACTCCAGACTGGCGTTCGAGATGGACCGGCTGCACCGCTCCTGCAGGCGGCTGATCTGGCTCAACCCGCTATTGCGCTATGATGGCTTTGAACCGAAGGCGCAAGGAATTAAATTGATGCTGCCGCACGTTGACGAATTTCGTCCGGTGCATAATTTGTCGTCTATCAAGGGGCTGATGGCCGCGCTGTCCCCGGCGCCGGTACCGCGTCGCCGTGATCTCCTCCGCCCCGCAGCCTGACTAGAGTCATCCGCCATGCTCGATCGCGACGAGGATATTCTGAAGGCGGCCGAGGACTGGCGGAAAGCCGGCCACGGCGTCGCGCTCGCGACGGTGGTCGAGACCTGGGGATCGGCCCCGCGTCCCGCCGGTTCGAGCCTCGTCGTCAACGATGACGGCACGTTTCTTGGCTCGGTCTCTGGCGGCTGCGTCGAAGGCGCCGTGGTGACCGAGGCGCTGGATGTGATCGCCAGCGGCACGCCCAGGATGCTGGAGTTCGGCGTGGCTGACGATGCGGCGTGGAAGGTCGGACTGTCCTGCGGCGGCACCATCCGTGTGTTTGTCGAGAAAGTCGGCTGAGCGTGACATGAAACTTGCCACGCTCGCAGAGATCAACAGGGAGCGGGCCGCGCGGCGGCCGGTGATCGTGGTGACCGATATCGCCAACGGCGAGCAGCGTATCGTCAAGGCGGCCGATCTTGCCGGTGATCCACTGCATGCGGAGCTGGACAGACACCTGCGCATGGGCAAGAGCGGAACGGTCGAAATCGGTGGCCGGAAGCTGTTTCTGAACGTCTATGCGCCGACGGCGAGGCTTGTGATCGTCGGGGCGGTCCATATCAGTCAGGCGCTGGCACCTCTCGCGCGGTCGCTCGGCTATGATGTCACGGTGGTCGATCCGCGCACGGCGTTTGCGAGTCCGGAGCGGTTTCCGGACGTGCCGCTGATCGCCGAATGGCCGGACGTCGCGCTGCCGCCGCTCGACGTCGATCGCTATACCGCCTTTGTCGCGCTGACCCACGACCCCAAAATCGATGATCCGGCGCTGCTGCACGCCCTTGGGCGCGATTGCTTTTACATCGGTGCGCTGGGCTCGCCGAAAACCCACGAAAGGCGCACTGAGCGATTAAAGGCGCAGGGGGCTTCCGATGCCGGCATTGCGCGCATCCATGCGCCGATCGGGCTGGAGATCGGCGCCATTTCGCCTTCCGAGATCGCGGTGGCCATCATGGCGGAAATTACGGCGCAGCTACGGCTGCCGAAAGCGAGCGCGGCATGAAATTTGGTCCTGCTACCCCGGACGATGCGATCGGCGGGGTCACCGTTCATACCCTGCGTCAGGGCGCGTTCGTGCTCAAGAAAGGCACCACCATCGGGCCCGTGGAGGTCGAGGCTCTGAACAGGGCGGGCGTGAAGGAAGTCGTCGTCGTCCGCCTTGAGGACGGCGATGTGTCCGAGGACGAGGCGGCGTCGGATGTCGCGAGAGCTGTCGCCGGCGAGGGCGTCACAGTCGAGCGGGCCTTCACCGGCCGCGCCAACCTGTTTGCGGCGCGGGCCGGCGTGCTGGTGATCGATCGCGCGGCGGTCAATCGCATCAACAATGTCGACGAAGCCATCACGTTTGCCACGCTTCCCGCCTACAAGCCGGTGGTCGAAGGCGAGATGATCGCCACCGTCAAGCTGATTCCGTTCGGCGTCCAGGCGAAGCTGCGCGATGCGGCGGTTGCGGCAGCGCGCCGCGACGTTTTGCGCGTCGCGCCTTATTGCATCAAGCGTGTCGGCGTCGTTTCCACCATCCTTCCCGGCCTGGCGCCGAAGGTGATTGAAAAGACCCTGCGCGTGACCGCCGATCGGCTTGCGCCCGCCGGCGCGACGATGATCGCCGAGCGGCGGGTGCCGCACGATCAGGCGGTGCTGTCGGCTGCGATCAAGGAGGTGCTCGATCTCGGCGCCGAACTGGTCATTGTGTTCGGCGCATCCGCGATCGCCGATCGCCGCGATGTCATTCCCGCGGCTCTCACCGCCGCCGGCGGCGTGATCGAGCACTTCGGCATGCCGGTCGATCCCGGTAACCTGCTTCTGATCGGAAAAGCGCGCGGCGTGCCGGTGCTGGGCGCGCCGGGTTGTGCGCGCTCTCCCGTTGAGAACGGCTTCGATTGGGTGCTGATGCGCCTGCTCGCCGGATTGAAGGTCGCCCGACGCGACCTGACGGGGATGGGGGTCGGCGGCCTGCTGATGGAAATCGTGACGCGGCCGCAACCGCGTATCTCGCCTGAGGCCGACAGCAACAACAATATCGCAGCGGTGATCCTGGCGGCCGGGCGTTCGACCCGCATGGGCGGTTCCAACAAATTGCTGGCGGAGCTGCATGGCAAGCCGCTGGTTCGCGTCGTGGCTGAGCAGGTGCTGGCGTCGAAAGTATCAAGCGTGACCGTCGTCACCGGCTATCAGGCCGCGGAAGTCGAGCGCGCGCTGCGCGGGCTGAACGTCACGTTCGTGTACAATCCGGATTTTCCCACGGGGTTGGCCAGTTCGCTCAAGGCCGGCATTGGCGTGGCTCCGAAAGAGGCGGGGGGCGCCTTGATCTGCCTCGGCGACATGCCGCTGATCGATGCGCGTCTCCTCGATCGGCTGATCGCGGCCTTCGCGCCGGATCGCGGCATGCTGATCGCGGTCCCGGTCAGCGATGGCAGCCGCGGCAATCCCGTGCTGTGGTCACGGCGTTTCTTCGGCGAGCTGATGTTGCTCGAAGGCGATGTCGGCGCGCGCAATCTGATCGCGCAGCACACGGAGGTCGTTGCGGAAGTCGCGGTTGAAGATCAGGGCGCGTTCCTCGACATCGATACGCCCCAGGCGCTGATGGCTGCGCAGGGGAACTGATCGTCGGGGTTTTCAGATCCAAGGGCGCTGCGCGCTCCATATCCGTCGAAATTCTTAGATTTCACGATATTTCAGATAGATGACGTGGATCTCACGAGGGATTGACCGTCGAGCGTAGAGTTTCGTCTTTAATATGACTGACCAGTCAGTCATATTAAATCTCATGAAAGCTGTAAAACCCGAACGGCGAAAGCCCGCGACCGCGAACTCTGCCAATGGCCGATCTGCCGCGGGTAATGGCGCGGCCTCTGCACAGACTGGCAAGGCGGCCAAGCCTCCGAACCGTGCGGCCCGCGCGGCACAGCGGCGTGCGGCGATCATTGCGGCGGGACTCGATGAATTCACCGCGCGCGGTTTTGCGGCAACCCGTCTGGACGACGTGGCGAAGCGGGCCGGAGTCGCCAAAGGCACGATCTATCTGCACTTCAAGGACAAGGAGGCGTTGTTCCAGGAGCTGGTGAGGACGGCGCTGGTCCCGCTGATCGGAAACCTGGCGGCCGCGCCCGCCGCCGGTGGATCGGTGCGCGAGATCCTCGAACGCTTCGCCGAGACTTTTGTGCGCGAGGTCGCCGAGACCAAGCGCGGCGATATCGTTCGCCTGATCGTCGCGGAGGGCGCGCGCTTTCCCTCGCTCGCCGATTTCTACTTTCGTGAAGTCGTTTCGCGCGGCCTCGCGGCCATGCGCAAGCTGATCGAGAACGGTGTCGCGCGCGGAGAGATCCGTCATGAGCGCCTTGCCGACTTCCCCCAGATCGTCATTGCGCCCGCCATGATCGCCGTGATGTGGCAGGGCTTGTTTGGCCGGCATGCGCCGCTCGATGCCGTGACAATGCTGAAGGTTCATCTCGATCTGATCTTTGGCGAACGGAGAGTGTCATGACCCGGCCTCGCGTCATCATACGTGCCGGCGTCGCGTTGGCGCTGACGGTTCTCGTTGCCGGCTGCGGTCCGAAGTCGTCGCCGGGCTATCAGGGCTGGGTCGAGGCCGACATGATTTTCGTCAGCCCCGACGAGAGCGGCCGTGTCACCAAACTGAATGTGCGCGAAGGCGATGCTGTCGAGGTCGGCGCGCTTCTCTATTCGGTCGACGACGACCTGCAGCAGGCCGATCTCAATCAGAACAAGGCGACGCTGGCGAATGCGCAGCAGACTTATGACCGCGCGGCCTCGCTGAGGAAAACCGGAGCGGGCACGCAGGCGACATTGGATTCTGCCATTTCGGCGTTGCATGTCGCCGAAGCGCGCGTCAACACGTCGGAAACGCGGCTGGCGCGCCGCAGGGGCTTTGCTCCGGTCGCAGGGACCATTCAGCAAATCTATTTTCGTGAAGGCGAGATGGTGCCGGCGCAACGGCCGGTGCTGTCGATCATGCCGCCGGGCAATATGAAGATTCGGTTTTTTGTGCCTGAGGCGGATTTGCCGAAACTAAGTGTCGGGCAGGACGTCCGTATCACCTGCGACAACTGTGCGTCCGACCTGATGGCAAAGATCTATTTCATCGCCACTCAGGCCGAATACACGCCGCCGGTGATCTACAGTCTCGATGAACGCAACAAGCTGGTGTTCCTGATCCAGGCGCGGCCCAATAGGCCGGACAGTCTCCGCGTCGGCCAGCCGATCAGCGTTCATCTCGACGTCGCGACAAACTGAGGGCCGCGCCATGAGCCAGGCAGCCGTGAAAACATCCGACATCGCGATCGAGGTTTCCGGCCTGTCGAAGTCGTTCAAGGGCCGCGAGGTCGTGCACGATCTGTCCATGACTGTGAAGCGCGGATTGATCTACGGCTTTCTTGGTCCCAACGGCTCGGGCAAGACCACCACCATCCGCATGCTTTGCGGACTGCTGACGCCGGACAGCGGCGAGGGCACCTGCCTCGGCTATGATATCCGCCGCGACGCGGACAAGATCAAACGCCGGGTCGGCTACATGACCCAGCGCTTTAGCCTGTATCAGGACCTCTCGGTGCGCGAAAACCTGGAGTTCGTCGCACGGCTCTATGGTATGCGCGATGCGCGAGGGGCGGCGCTCGCCATGATCAGGCGGCTCGGTCTTAACGGCCGCGAGGAGCAGCTTGCGGGCGAGTTGTCCGGCGGCTGGAAGCAGCGTCTCGCGCTCGGCGCCTGCACGTTGCCGAACCCCCAGCTTCTTCTGCTCGACGAGCCGACCGCCGGCGTCGATCCCAAGGCGCGTCGCGAGTTCTGGAACGAGATTCATGCGATGGCCGCGGATGGCCTGACGGTGCTGGTCTCGACGCACTACATGGACGAGGCCGAACGCTGTCACGAGATTGCCTACATTGCCTACGGCCACCTGCTGGTTCATGGGACCGTGGAGGAGGTCATCGCGAAATCGGCGCTGACCACCTACACGGTCACGGGCGGCGATATCAACGGACTGTCGGCCGAGCTTGCAGGCAAGCCGGGCATCGACATGGCCGCGCCGTTCGGCACCAGCCTGCATGTTTCCGGCCGCGACAAGGCCGCGCTCGAAGCCACGATCGCGCCGTATCGCGGCCGCGGCGATCTGCATTGGCAGCAGAGTGAACCGTCGCTGGAAGACGTCTTCATCGAATTGATGAGCCGCTCCAAGGATAATTTCCAATGAGCGTCACGGACGACCATCCTGCTGAAAGGGAGATGCCGTTCGGTTTCTGGCGGCGCAGCTACGCGATGCTGGTGAAAGAGTTCATCCAGCTTCGGCGCGACCGGATATCATTTGCGATGATCGTGATGATTCCGGTGATGCAGCTTCTGCTGTTTGGTTATGCCATCAACACCACGCCGCGCCATCTGCCCACCGCGGTCCTGATGCAGGAGGATAGCGATCTCGCGCGCTCGATTCTAAAGGCGCTGGAGAACACGGCTTATTTCCGGTTTACGCAGGAGGTGCATGACGTCGACACCTTCAATAATCTCCTGAAGTCGGGCAAGGTGCTGTTCGGGGTCGAGATTCCGCGCGGTTTTGAACGTGGCGTGCGTCGTGGTGACCGCCCGGCGCTGCTGGTCGCCGCCGATGCCACCGATCCCGTCGCCGCCGGCTCTGCGCTGGGTGTGCTCGGCCCGATCGTGCAGACCGCGCTCGCGCACGATCTGTTCATCGGCAGTCCACCCGATCCGCCATTCGAAATCCGTGCGCATGCGCGTTACAACCCCGCAGCGTCCTCGCGGCTGAACATCGTGCCCGGGCTTGTCGGCACCATCCTCACCATGACCATGCTGATCTTCACGGCCTTGTCGGTCACGCGCGAGATCGAGCGGGGCACTATGGAAAGCCTGCTGTCGATGCCGATCACCCCGGTCGAGGTGATGATCGGCAAGATCCTGCCCTATGTTCTGGTGGGATTCATCCAGGCGTCGTTGATCATCGGCATCGGAGCGCTCCTGTTCGGCGTTCCCATCGAGGGAAGCCTGACGCTGCTGGCGTTACTGTCGACGCTGTTCATCACGACAAATCTCGCCGTCGGATATACATTCTCGACCATCGTGCAGAACCAGCTTCAGGCCATGCAGATGTCGATGATGTTCTTCCTGCCGAGCATCCTGCTGTCCGGCTTTATGTTTCCGTTCGCCGGCATGCCGGTCTGGGCGCAGTACATCGGTGAAGCCCTGCCGCTGACGCATTATATCCGGATCGTTCGCGCCATCATGCTGAAGGGCGCGACGCTGCAAAACCTTCAGTACGACACGCTCGCATTGCTGGCGCTCATGCTGGTGGCCATGGTGATCGCGGTGACGCGATTCCGCCGCACGCTGGATTAGCATGGCGTTTTCCAGCGAATGGGCTTCGGGTGAAGAAAACGCGTCGCGACTTCAACGCCGGGACAGCATGCCGATGCGACCGTAGATGCCGCTGCGATTGAAACTGTCCTCAACGAAGCCGGCGCCGACCGACCATTCCACCGGTCCGGTCTTGAAGCCGGTGAGGTGTGCGCCGATCCGATACTGGGTGGAATACTCGTCGGCGGATGCGCAGACTTCAGGCCCGACCCAGAATCGGTCGAGGAAACGCCAGCCGGCCGCCGCGCGGGCGCTGTATTCCGATCCGATCGTGGTGGCCGAGGCGGCGGCGGCCACCATCATCGCGGGCAGGGGCTCCCACCATAACTCGGTCGCGATGCGGGCGCCGAAGTGGCTGCCGCGCAACTTGTCGGTTGGAATATCCGGTTTCAACGCATGGCTTTCGAGGGCGGGCCCCGCGAAGACCTTGATCTCGACATTGCCGCGCTTGACGCGCCATCCGGGCAGGACAGAGGCGCGGAAGATATTGGTGGTGAAGCGCTGCGTCGGCGTATCGTAGCGCTCGAAATCGTCGGACATGAACAGGCGGACGAGGAAGCCGTCATTATTCAGGCCGCCTTGCGGCGCCAGCAGCATCCCCGCATAGCCGGCCTGGCCGTTGCGCCAGAGATCGACACCGCTGAAAAACAGGAAACGTTCGGGTTTGAAGCCGCCGACAAGCGGGTCAGCCAATGGCCGACCCGTGGTCGCGCACATCAGCAAGGCGGCCAAACAGACTGCATGCGACGCCCCCAACGCACTGAGCCCCCAAAGCCCAACAGCTATCTATACGTACAACTACCGATAGCAGGCAGATGCGGAGGGGCGTAGGGAACAATAATAGAACGTCCACAGACCAGGTCGGTCCGTCCTCACATCTGCCGCGCGAGCTAGAGCATGACCGCGCGTCGGGATGCGGATGCTAGAAGCGGGCCATCAGGTTCTCGACCCTGGCACCCGTGCGCTCGGTGATGACCTCGGCGATCCAGCGGCGGTGGCAGTTTTGGTGATCGCGCTCATAGCAGAGGATGCACACCGGCCCGGCTTGTTTAACGAGCGCTGATAGTTCGTCCAATTCCTCGCGCGCCTGCGGTGTCCTCAGATGCACCGTGTAGATGTCGCGCAGCATGTCGAACTTGCCGCTCTGCCGGGCCAGCCGGCCCTGCTTCGGCGTCCCCAGTCCGCGCAGGTGCAGATAGGCGATGCCGCGGCCTTGGAGGTTCGTGGCGAGCTGGTTCTTTGAAAGGCCGGGGCGGCGCGAGGACGTGACGGCGCGGACATCGACCAGCAGCTTGACGCCGGCCCGTTCCAGTTCGTCCAGCACCGCGCTTGCAGGCGTCTGCTCGTAGCCGATGGTGAAGAGCCGGCTTTCCGGCGTCATGTCGTATCTCCCGTCACTTGACGCGTTCGATCAGCTCCATGGCTCCTGCGGGTGCGCGCACCTTTCCTTCGTGGATCACATAGGCGAAGACGTCGCGCGGCGTTTTCTTCGGCCTGGCAGCGTCGATGCGGGGCAGGTCGTCCGGCTCGCCACCTGCGGCCCACGTCCGAAACCGCTCGGCCCAGGCGTCCAGTTGTTTCGGAGGATAGCAGGTTTCGATGTCGTCGTTTCCCTTCTGTAACCGAGCATAGACGAAATCGGCGGCGACGTCGGCGATCGCGGGATATTTGCCGTGTTCGGCGAAAACCACGGGAACTTCGAATTGTCGCAGCAGGGCGATGAACTCGGGCGTGCAAAAGCTGTCATGGCGGACTTCGACCACATGCCGCAACGCGCGCCCGTCCAGCTTTCGCGGCAACAATTCCAGGAACCTGCCGAAATCGGCTTCGTCGAACGTCTTGGTCGGGGCGAACTGCCACAACACCGGTCCGAGACGGTCCCCAAGTTCCAGCACCCCGGAATCATAGAAGCGTTTCACCGAATCGCCGGCTTCGGCAAGCACCCGCCGATTGGTGGCGAAGCGTGGCCCCTTGACCGAGAACACGAATCCGTCCGGCACCTCGCGCGCCCATTTGCGGAAACTTTCCGGCTTCTGCGACCCGTAATATGTGCCGTTGATTTCGATCGAGGTGAGTTTTGAGGCGGCGTAGGCGAGTTCCTTCGCCTGCGCCAGCTTGTCCGGGTAGAAAACGCCGCGCCACGGCGCGAAGGTCCAGCCTCCGATGCCGATATAGATCCTGCCTGCCTTGCCTGCCATCTGACATGCCCTTGCGAATGTTGCGGCCGTACCTATCTCAGGACCAACGGCGGTGTCGAAGCCCGCTCCACCGCCGGGACGACCACGGGATAACTCGGTTGCGCCGGATGTACGCGCGCCCTGTTGTTCGTGGTCGTTGTCGTTCCGATCGTTGGCATCTGGCCTGATTTCCATACATTTCCGGCTTTTGGAAGATTCGGCTTCCACGTTGGTTGGCTTGTCCGATGTCGGTCGCGTCGCTGCCAGTCGCCTTGGCATCCGCGACCGCCACGGATATAGCTGGCGCCATGAATGAAGCCATCAGGCCAGATTCGGTCGAACTGACAACCAGAGCGCCGCCCCAGCTTTCCGTCGTCGTGCCGACTTTCAAGGAGCGCGACAACGTGGTTGCGCTGTACCGCAAGCTGTCCTCCGCGCTGGCGGGAATCGCGTGGGAGGTCATCTATGTCGATGACAATTCCCCCGACGGCACCGCGGAGGCGGTGCGGAAACTCGCCGCGATCGACCCGCGCGTTCGCTGCATCAGGCGAATCGGGAGGCGCGGCCTGTCTGGCGCGTGCATCGAGGGCATTCTGGCATCGAGCGCGCCGTGCGCCGCGGTGATGGATGCCGACCTTCAGCACGACGAAACCCGGTTGCCGAAGATGCTCGCGCTCCTGGAAAACGGCGCAGCCGACCTCGTCGTTGGCAGCCGCTACATCGAGGGCGGCAGCGCCGACAGCTTCGACAAGCAGCGCGCCGGTTTCAGCATGCTGGCGACCTCGCTCGCCAAGAAGCTGCTGCGCGTCGAGATCGCCGATCCCATGAGCGGGTTTTTCATGATCCGCCGCGACCGCTTCGAACGGCTCGCGCCGGAGCTTTCGACCCAGGGCTTCAAGATTCTGCTCGACGTGATCGCAACCGCGCGTGGCACATTGCGTATCACCGAAATCCCTTTCACCTTCGGTTCGCGGCTGCATGGCGAGAGCAAGCTGGATTCGATGGTCGCGCTGGACTTCCTTGGTCTCGTGCTGGCGAAGCTGACGCACGATGCGGTGTCGTTGCGGTTCCTGCTGTTCGCGCTGGTCGGATCGATCGGTGTCGTTGTGCATTTCGTCGGCCTGTTCGTCGCGCTTGATGTGCTGCGATGGCCGTTTCCCCATTCGCAGGCCTTCGGCGCGATTCTGGCGATGACCAGCAATTTCCTGCTGAACAATTTCCTGACCTATCGCGACCAGCGTTTGAAAGGACTCGGCGTCCTGCGCGGCCTTTTTGTTTTCTACATCGTGTGCAGCGTCGGTCTGCTCGCCAATGTCGGCGTCGCGTTCTCGGTTTACGACCAGGAGCCGATCTGGTGGCTGGCAGGCGCGGCCGGGGCGCTGATGGGCGTGGTCTGGAACTACGCGGTGTCCAGCCTGTTCGTCTGGCGCAGACGATAGCGCGGCGATGGCCGAGACGCGGAGCGTCCGCGCCGTTGTTCTCACGGTCCTCGCGCTGGTGGGACTGCGGCTTCTCCTGGCGGCGCTGACGCCGCTGACGTTTGACGAAGCCTATTACTGGACATGGTCCAAGCATCTGGCCGGCGGATATTACGATCATCCGCCGATGGTGGCGATCGTGATCCGCCTCGGCACCATGCTCGCCGGGGATACTGAATTCGGCGTTCGTCTGGTGTCGATCCTGCTGGCGCTGCCGATGAGTTTCGCGGTCTATCGCACGACGGTGTTGCTGTTCGACAGCACGAAAGCGGCGGCGTCGGCGACCGTTCTTCTCAACGTCACGATGATGGTCGCGGCCGGCACCGTGATCGTGACTCCGGACGCGCCGTTGATGGTGGCATCGAGTTTCGTGCTGTTGTGTCTGGCTAAATTGCTCGTGACCGGACGCGGCGCGTGGTGGCTTGCGGTGGGTGCTGCCGTCGGCGCCGCGCTGGTGTCGAAATACACCGCGCTGTTTTTCGGTCCGGTGATCCTGGTCTGGCTGTTCGCCGTGCCGGAGTTGCGCCGCTGGTTGCGGTCGCCGTGGCCCTATCTCGGCGGGCTGGTCGCGCTCGCGATCTTTTCGCCGGTCATCATCTGGAACGCCGATCATCATTGGGCATCCTTCGCCAAGCAGTTCGGCCGCGCGCGCGTGGACCAGTTCACCCTTCGCTATATCGTCGAGGTGATCCCGACGCAGATCGTTTTCGCGACGCCGCCGGTATTCGCTCTCGCTGCGATGGGGTTGTTTGCATTGTGGAAGCGTGAGGGAGGCACGCGAGCCGCGCGGGTGCTGGTTGGCGCGACGATCTGGACGCTGACGATCTATTTCGTCTGGCATTCGCTGCACAGCCGCGTCGAGGCCAACTGGTTCGCGCCGGTCTACCCGGCGCTGGCGATCGCGGCGGCGATGGCTTGCGATATTGCGCGCTGGGGGCCGCGTGGCCGGCATTTCGCCGATGCCTGCCGCCGCTGGGCGATCCCGGTCGGCGTCGCGATGCTGGTGGCGCTGGTGGTGCAGGTGAACACCGGCGTTCTTTCCGGCTATCGGCGCGATGCCTCCGTGCGCAGCGTCGGCGTCGGCTGGCGCGAGCTTGCCGCCGAGATCGAAGCGGTGCGCGTGAAAAGCGAGGCGCATTGCGTGCTCGCCCAGGGGTATGGCGTCACGAGCTGGCTTCGGTTCTATCTGCCGAAGGGCACGTGCGTGGCGCAGCATTTCGAGCGCATCCGCTGGATCAACGCGCCACCGCCGGACGCGGACCAGCTCACGGGCAGGCTGCTTTACGTCGATGACGGATCGGACAACTGGCCGCCGGTCACGCAATATTTCAATCACGTCGAGAAGGTTGCAACGCTCGAACGCAAGCGCGGGCCGCTGACTGTCGAAACGTTGGGGATTGACGTGGTGGCGGACCCCAAGGGCAACGTGCTGGAGCCATTGCCGCGGGAACTCGATTAGCGTCCGCCGCGGCAAGGGTTTCCCGCGCTCGGCCAGGAACCACACCGCCCGCGAGCCGTTGTCGCCGGATGATCCGCGGGACGGGTGCTGTTCCGCGGCCGAACGTCCTCCCGATACAAGGATTCAAGCCATGAAAAAAATTCTGATCGCCTTTGCGGCAGTCGCCGCATTGACGGGGGCCGCATATGGCCAGTCTCTCGGCGAAAAGACCGGCGTCAACTCTATGCTTGGGGTTGCGCCGTCCACGGCCGACTTCGTTAAGCAGGCTGCCACCAGTGACATGCTGGAAATCGAGGCGGCGAGAATCGCGCAGCAGAAAGGTAACGATGAGGAAAAGAAATTCGCCCAACAGATGATCACGGATCACACCAAGACCTCGAATGATCTCAAAGCCATGGTGAAGGACGGCGAGGTGAAGGCGGAGTTGCCGACGATGCTCGACAGTTCCGCGCAAGCCAAGCTCGACAAGCTGAGGGCCGCGTCACCTCAGGACTTTGCCGCGATTTACGATCCGATGCAGGTGGATGCTCATGAAGATGCAGTGTCGCTGTTTGATCGCTACGCCAAGAGTGGCGACAACGCCAAGCTGAAGAACTGGGCAGGCCAAACGCTGCCGACGCTCCAGCATCATCTCGCGATGGCGCAGCAGATGAACGAACACCGCGGCTCTGCCACTGTCGGCAGGTCGACTAGGCCTTCGAACGGCATGGCCAAGTAACGGCATCGCTTCAGCGGTTTCCATCTGACGCGTAGCGTTGAGCGCGCAGGTGGTTGTCTCCATGACATTGAGTGCCGTTTACACAAGTGGTTTTGAGCCAAAGAAAAAGGCCCGGCATGGACCGGGCCTTTTGCATTTCGTAACTGACCTGGAGGCGTGGATCAGAAATCAATGCCGCCACTGAAAGCCGGGTTGGCCGGCTTTCAGCATTTTGATTCAGGAGCGGCGATGTCCGACGCTATGCGTCAGAAATCCATGCCGCCCATGCCGCCGCCCGGCATCGCTGGGGCAGGGGCGTTCTTCTTCGGCAATTCGGCGACCATCGCCTCGGTGGTGATGAGGAGCGAGGCGACGGACGCGGCGTTCTGGATCGCGGTGCGCACGACCTTGGTCGGGTCGATGATGCCCTTGGAGATCAGGTTGCCGTATTCGCCGGTCTGCGAGTCGAAGCCGTAGGAATACTGCTCCTTCTCGAGGATCTTGCCGACGATGACGCTGCCGTCCTCGCCCGCGTTGATCGCGATCTGGCGGGCCGGCGCGGACAGCGCCTTGCGCACGATCTCGACGCCGGTCTTCTGGTCGTCGTTCTGGGTCTTGATGCGCTTGAGTTGCTCGGAAGCGCGGAGCAGGGCGACGCCGCCGCCCGGCACGATGCCTTCCTCGACCGCCGCGCGGGTCGCATGCATCGCGTCGTCCACGCGATCCTTGCGCTCCTTCACCTCGACCTCGGTCGCGCCGCCGACGCGGATCACCGCGACGCCGCCGGCGAGCTTGGCCAGACGCTCCTGCAGCTTCTCGCGGTCGTAGTCCGAGGTGGTCTCCTCGATCTGCGCCTTGATCTGCGCCACGCGCGCCTCGATGTCGGCTTTCTTGCCGGCGCCGTTGACGATGGTGGTGTTCTCCTTGTCGATCATCACCTTCTTGGCGCGGCCGAGCATCTGCAGCGTGACGTTTTCGAGCTTGATGCCGAGGTCTTCGCTGATCGCCTGGCCGCCGGTCAGGATGGCGATGTCCTGCAGCATGGCCTTGCGGCGATCGCCGAAGCCCGGCGCCTTGACGGCCGCGACCTTGAGGCCGCCGCGCAGGCGGTTGACCACCAGCGTCGCAAGCGCTTCGCCTTCGACGTCTTCCGCGACGATCACCAGCGGCTTGCCGGTCTGCACCACGGCCTCGAGCAGCGGCAGCAGCTCGTTCAGCGAGGAGAGCTTCTTCTCGTTGATCAGGATGTAGGCGTCGTCCATCTCAACGCGCATCTTTTCGGCGTTGGTGACGAAGTAGGGCGAGATGTAGCCACGGTCGAACTGCATGCCCTCGACGACGTCGAGTTCGGTCTCGAGCGACTTGGCTTCTTCAACCGTGATCACGCCCTCGTTGCCGACTTTCTTCATGGCGTCGGCGAGGAATTTGCCGATTTCGGAATCGCCGTTGGCGGAGATCGTGCCGACCTGCGCGATTTCGTCGTTCGAGGTGACCTTCTTGGAGTTGCGCCCCAGGTCGGCGACCACGGCTTCGACGGCAAGATCGATGCCGCGCTTCAGGTCCATCGGGTTCATGCCGGCGGCGACCGACTTGGCGCCTTCCTTCACGATCGCCTGGGCCAGAACGGTGGCGGTAGTGGTGCCGTCGCCGGCCGCGTCTGCGGACTTGGAGGCGACCTCGCGCACCATCTGCGCGCCCATGTTCTCGAACTTGTCGTCGAGCTCGATCTCCTTGGCGACGGTGACGCCGTCCTTGGTGATGCGCGGCGCGCCGAACGACTTGTCGAGCACGACGTTGCGGCCCTTCGGACCCAGCGTGACCTTCACCGCATTGGCAAGAATGTCGACGCCGCGCAGCATCCTGTCGCGGGCTTCGACGCCGAATTTGACATCTTTGGCTGACATTGTTTGATCTCCTGAGATTTCGATTTCGACGTCATGGCCGGACTTGTTCCGGCCATCCACGTCTGATGCGTGACACGTCTGAATGCGTGGGATGGGAGAAGACGTGGATCACCGGGACATGAGAGCGTTCACGCCCGTCTTCGACGGGCTATGCCCGGTGACGACTCCTCCCGGAGGTCATCAAGCGGCCTTCTTTTTGGCGGGCGTGGCGTCGGTGAGAACGCCCATGATGTCCGACTCCTTCATGATCAGGAGGTCCTGGCCGTCGATCTTGACCTCGGTGCCCGACCACTTTCCGAACAGCACCCTGTCGCCGACCTTGAGATCGATCGGCGTCAACTTGCCGGTCTCGTCGCGACCGCCGGGGCCGACGGCGAGGACCTCGCCCTGCGAGGGCTTCTCTTTGACCGTGTCCGGAATGATGATGCCGCCAGCGGTCTTCTCTTCTGCGTCGATGCGCTTGACCACGACGCGGTCGTGAAGCGGACGGAATTTCATGCGGTCCTCCTAAGTTTATGAAGATAGATGATATTTATGAATTTTTGGCAGTCGATGCCTTTGAGTGCCAAGGCGACCGGTCAGGACATAAGCCGTCGCCATAGCGCGGGCAAGAGCAGGAAGCAGATTTTTTAGAGGCTCCAAGAAGGCGGCTGGCTGACCAGCTGCCAATATCGGCGCCGAGCCGCGCGATACTGTTAGCAGACGCAGCAAGGCGCTGCCAGCGTTGAATTTTTAGCACTCTATTGAACTTTTAGGCTTGTGATTGGCTCGTCATGCGTCACATTTTGCTTATGCGCCTTTTTCAGGATCCCGGTCATCAGGACGCCGGTCTGAAGGTGGGTTCATCGAGGGATTGGAGCGCGGCGGCAAGCCGTTCGCCACTTTTGCCGATAGCGCTGCTTCCCTCCAAGGAGGTTTGGCATGGTCTCGAAAGGTGAAGCGCAACCCCGCGGAGTGTCAGACGACTTCCGCAAGCAGGTGGCAGGTTATGGATTGACGACGGCGGAAATCCTGTATCGCCGGCCCGACCGGCAGTGGCTGCTGCAAAGCTATGTCTGGCAAAACTACGACCTGTTTCCAAAATTTCCGGCGCTGTGCGACTTCCTCGCCTTTTGGGAGAGGCAGCTCGAAGGACCGCTGGTCTCGGTGACGGTCGCGCATTCGAGACTGATCAAGCCTGCGGAACTGCGCGCGGTGGACGGCGTGTTCCGTCTGCATTGAGCGTTGCCACGCCGGGCCCGTCGTTGTTCAGCATGCGCGACGAGTCGAGCATCGATCGCTCTGGGAGCATCGCGTATTTCCGTGCAATAGAGGAGACATGTTCGCCGTCTTGACGCTGGAGCGGCCGCGCGTCATGTCATGATCGCTGCTGACGTCAAGGAGAGGTCATGGGTGACATCATCACCGCGGGTGTTCTGGTGATCGGCGATGAAATCCTGTCCGGGCGGACCAAGGACAAGAACATCGGCTTCATCGCCGAATATCTGACGAATATCGGAATCGACCTCAAGGAAGCTCGCGTCGTTGCCGATGATGAAGCCGATATCGTCGCGGCGCTGAACGCACTGCGCGACCGATACACCTATGTTTTCACCACCGGCGGCATCGGCCCCACGCATGACGACATCACTGCCGACAGCATCGGGAAGGCGTTTGGCGTCAGCGTCGATTATCATCCCGAGGTGGTGGCGCGGTTCAAGGAACGCTACAAAAATCCGGGCGAATTGAACGAGGCGCGGTTGCGCATGGCGCGCATTCCCGAAGGGGCCGAGCTTATTCAGAGCGCGACCATTCTGGCGCCCGGTTTCAGGATCGGCAACGTCATCGTCATGGCGGGCGTGCCTTCGATCATGCAGGCGATGATGGATATCGTCGCGCCGACGCTGCAGGCTGGCGAGCGGATGCTGTCGGAATCGGTGCGTGGCAATTGCCGCGAAGGCGACATCGGCACGCCGCTACGCGCCATCGCCGAGGCTCATCCGGACACCAGCATCGGCAGCTATCCGTTTCTCGACGAGAACGGGCGGCCGAACACGAGCCTTGTGGTGCGCTCGCGCGATCAGGCCAAGCTGACGGCGGCAATGGATGCGGTGAACGCGATGCTGGCGGGACTCAAGACGGGGCAGTAGACTATCTAGTGGTCCGATTCTAACATTTGCATCCCGTTGCCGTAGGGAGTTCTTGCAAATGTTAGAATCAAAGGACCACTAGCAACTATCAGGTTTCTAGTGGAGTTTTGAATTTGACATTCGCCTGACAAGTTCGCTGCAAAGTGGGTAGCGAATGTCAAAATTCACTCCACTAGGCCCCGTATTCCGGATGCGCGTTCTCATGCGCGGATCCGGAATCTGAATATGATCGTAACAGGATTATGAGTTCACTCGCGCAATTGCGCTTGTGTTCCGGAAACGACGACAAGGACTCATGTGACCCAGACCCCCGACAAGGCCTTTCCGGTGTCCTGGGATCAATTTCATCGCGACTGCCGGGCGCTGACCTGGCGGCTGAACGAGACTGGACCATTCCATGCGGTGGTGGCGATCACCCGCGGCGGTCTGGTGCCCGCGGCGATCGTGGCGCGCGAACTCGGCGTCCGCGTCATCGATACCGTTTGCATCACGAGCTATGATCACACCAAGCAAGGCACGCTGACGGTGCTGAAGGGCATTTCCGATGCGACCGCGAAGCTCGGCGGCGGCACCGGCAAGGGACTCCTGATTGTGGATGACCTGGTCGATACCGGAGCGACGGCGCGGATGGTGCGCGCCATGATTCCGGATGCGCACTTCGCCGCCGTCTACGCCAAGCCGCTCGGCAAGCCGCTGGTCGATACGTTCATCACGGAGGTCTCGCAGGACACCTGGATTTATTTCCCGTGGGATCTCGGCCTTGCCTTCGCTCCGCCGCTGCGCGACGGCGCGGCGTAAAAAAGAATCTTCACTTCTCTCCGCCGGAAAAGTCGCGCCGCCGGCGCGGATTCCTGTGAGAGAAGTGGAGATATTCCACCACTTTTTCGGGACGACTCTCTGATGGCGACCATCATTGGCTCCCTGCAAAATCGCGTCACGCCTACAGGCGATATCGTCGCCGTGCCGCACCGCGGCACCTTCACCGGCAACCGTGGGATCATTCACGATCCGGCGACGCGGACGCTCTTGGCGCGGCGCTGGACCTCGAAAGCGTGGATCGTCTGCGTCTGCGAATTCCGTGGCCGTCGTCGCGACGTGATGGCGACGCGAAGCTGGACCGAACTGTTCTTTCTCGACGAAGCGACCGCGCTCGCGGCAGGACACCGTCCGTGCTATCATTGCCGTCGCGCGGATGCCGACGCATTTCGTCTGGCGTGGGAGCGTGGCAATGGGCGCGGCAATGCGCGCGCGTCCGAAATCGACTCGGTGCTTCATGGGGAGCGGCTCGACGGTCGCGCCAAGCGGCTGCATCCGCTGTTGACGCCGCTCGAAGAGTTGCCAGATGGCGCGATGGTGCAGGCGGAAGGCGCGAGCTACCTGATCGCCGGCGCGCGGGCGCTACTATGGACCTTCGACGGTTATCGCGAGGCAAGTTTGTCGCTCGCCGATGCGCGGCTGATCACGCCGCCATCCACGGTGCGGGCGTTGCAGGCTGGCTATCTCGCGACGCTGCATGAAAGTGCGGCGAGTTTGGTTCCACGACAGAGCAAGAAAAAGATATGTGAGCGTTCGACTCAATGATGCCGACTCGTTGTTGCCATCTGCGTCTGTCTTGAGCAACAGTTGACAAGACACGGACGACCGGGCCAATCCGATCAGATGAAACAGAGGGAAGCTCGCTCATGATCGAATTCTTTTTCGATTGTTCCAGTCCCTGGACTTATCTCGCCTTTCACAACATCCAGCCGCTGGCGAAAGAGTTCGGCGAGAAGATCTCGTGGCGGCCGATCCTTGTGGGAGGGATATTCAATTCCGTCAATCCGAGTGTTTATGCTTCGCGGGAGCATCCGGTGCCGGCGAAAATCCGCTACATGCATAAAGATCTCGCCGATTGGGCGAGGCTCGCGGGGCTCACGATCAAGATGCCGCCGACTGTATTTCCCGTGAACAGCGTCAAGGCCATGCGCGGCTGTCTCTGGCTCGGCAACGATGCGATGGTTCCGTTCGCGAAGGCGGTGTTCGAAGCCTATTGGCGCGATGACAAGGATATCTCGCGCGAGCCGGTGCTCGCCGAGATCTGCAAATCACTCGGCATCGATCCGGAAAAACTTCTGACCGGCATCGGCGATGAAGGCATCAAGCACGAACTCAAGGCAAATACCGACGAGGCGATCGCGCGCGGCGCGTTCGGGTCGCCGACGATCTTCCTGAACAAGACCGATATGTATTTCGGCAACGATCGCCTGCCGCTGATCCGCGAGGCGTTGCAACGAAAGAGAGCCGCATGAGGCCTGCGCGCCATTTGCCGCGAGCAGACGTTCTGCGAACTACACCCGTCTTGAATTGAGAAAGGCGCGGGCGCGCGCAATCAATTCCGCATGCTCGGAGTTGTCCGTTCGCATCGTTGCGATCAGCTCGATCATTTTTTCGGCTTCCTTCAACCTGGTTTCGGCGGCAATGCGGCGCCTGCCTTCGCGGCCGAGTTGCTCGCCGATTGACCGGTGGGATTGATCCAGCGCATCCCACTCCGCCGCAGCGTCGCTCAGCGCCCGGGATTGCGACTCGATAAGCTCGGCGGCCGCCACGCAAGCCTTCGCGGCATCCTTCACGACGACGCCGTGCCAGAGTTCGGTGAGATTGCGCTGGTAGCCGTCTCCGAGCATTTCGGCGTCCTGCCGCAACCTCTCGACCAGCGCGTCCACATCCTCGCCAGAGGGCATCGTTATCTCCCGCAAATCTCGATACAGCCGCTGGACACGATATGCTGGTGACAGCAGAACACCGCATGGTGGTCAAGCCAAAATAGGAAGAAGCTGTTGGAGATGGTGCGAGAGGGACAGGCCGGTTTGCTTCGGGAAAGATCGCTGGAATCGGCTGAAGCAACTCGTCAGGCCCGAATTTTACGATTTCGCTTGGCGGAAAACCGAGCAGACGTTCGATGTTTTACTTAGGGTTGTGATGCGGTTGCGATGCCGGGCGGCGCGGCGAAGCGTTGGCAGAAGCGGGGTTGGAAGCTGTCTATTTGAAGGGTGGCTCACGAGAGCCACCCTGTTAGTTCGGAGCTTAGCGGCAGACGCGCCTGGTCGTCACAATGCGCCGTCCCCAACGATCACGGCGAACAACACGCTCATTCCAGCAGCGATGATGACGCCAGTGAGGATGAGGCGGCCCCCACTGAACCTGTTCGACGTTACTCATCGTGTTGGCGAGGGTGCCTTGTGCTGGCATTGCTGATGCAGGTGCGCTCGCAGAAGCCAGAGCAAAAACGGCAGCGCCAGCTATGGCGAATAGAAGTTTCTTCATTGTCATAACCTTTGTTAGCTTTGACGATAGTAGCGTCGCAACAACAAATGAACGTGGAATGAACGGCTAATGTTCCCGTCTCTCGACGGCGTTTGCGCTGGATGGGACAGGGGAGTGAGAACGTGAAGAGAACGCAATCTGCAAAACGCGGGGAATGTTTTGCAGGGCAACCATTGCATTTCGACTCTAAGTGTTTGAAAAGAAATGCGCGCGGGCATGGTGGAATCGGTAGACACAAGGGACTTAAAATCCCTCGGCTCGCAAGAGCTGTGCCGGTTCGAGTCCGGCTGCCCGCACCATTTGTCCAGGATTGTGTTCGATGACCCAGCACCAGCGCAATATTGTCACGCCGATCGATCCGGTGAAGCTGGACCGTCTGGCTGAAGTCGCGGTCAAGGTCGGCCTGCAGCTCGCGAAGGGGCAGGACCTCGTGATTACCGCGCCCGTTGCTGCGCTGCCGCTGGTGCGGCGGATTGTCCAGCATGCCTACAAGGCCGGCGCGGGACTGGTGACGCCGTTTTTTTCCGATGAAGAGATCACGTTGTCGCGCTACAGGTTCGGGCCGGATGAGAGTTTCGATCGGGCCGCCGGCTGGCTCTACGAGGGCATGGCGAAGGCGTTTGGCGCCAACACCGCGCGGCTCGCCGTGGTCGGCGACGATCCGATGCTGCTGTCGGGCGAGGATGCCGCGAAAGTCGCGCGCGCCAACAAGGCGAATTCCATGGCGTACCAGCCGGCGCTCGAGAAAATCGTCGGGTTCGATGTCAACTGGAACATCGTCGCCTATCCCGGCGCTGCGTGGGCGAAATTGATGTTCCCCGACGATGGCGAGAGCGAAGCGGTGGCGAAACTCGCGGACGCTATTTTTTCCGCTTCGCGCGTCGACAATGATGATCCGATCGCGAACTGGACCACGCACAACGCCGCCTTGCGCCAGCGCACCGACTGGCTCAACGGCCAGCGCTTTCATGCCCTGCATTATTCCGGGCCCGGCACCGATCTCACGGTCGGCCTGGCCGATGGCCACGAATGGGTCGGCGGCGCGTCCACGGCGAAAAACGGCATTGTCTGCAATCCGAACATTCCGACCGAGGAGGTGTTCACGACGCCGCATGCGTTGCGCGTCGAGGGTCATGTGCGCAGCACCAAGCCGCTGTCGTATCAGGGCACGCTGATCGACGATATCGCTGTGCGATTCGAGAAGGGGCGCATCGTCGAGGCGAAGGCGTCGCGCGGTGCCGATGTGCTGAACAAGGTGCTGGATACGGATGAGGGCGCGCGTCGGCTCGGCGAGGTTGCGCTGGTGCCGCATTCCTCGCCGATCTCGAAAAGCGGGCTGTTGTTCTACAACACGCTGTTCGACGAGAATGCGGCCTGTCACATCGCGCTCGGCCAGTGCTACTCGAAGTGCTTCGTCGATGGCGGCAGGCTGTCGCCGGAGCAGATCGCGGCGCAAGGTGGCAACAAGAGCTTCATTCACATCGACTGGATGATCGGATCAGGCGAAACCGATATCGACGGCATCACCAACGACGGCCGCCGCATTCCGGTTTTCCGCAAGGGGGAATGGGCGTAAGCCGCCTGCACCTGACCGCATGGCCTCAATGCGGTCACGAGCCGGTGCTCTACGCAATCTCGATCACGCTCAGCGGAATTCGATGACAGGCTGAACAGGGGATCATGTCGGACCGCATCGCCAAAAACTGCCGTTCGCGGGTGCCCGCTGCCGCGATTGCGCTGGTGATCGCAAGCAGCGGCCTTGTGGGCTGCGCGAACCTCGGCGATGGCGCAGTCTCCGGTGCGTTCGTCGACCCCGCGAAATACGCGCTCTATGACTGCGCGCAGCTTGACGCGCAACGCAAGTCTCTGGCGGCCCGCACGGCCCAGTTGCAGCGGCTGATCGACAAAGCTCACACCGGCGCGGCCGGCGCCGTCGTTGCCGAGGTGGCTTATCGCAACGACTACGTCACCACTCGCGCATCCGCCAAACTCGCCGAAGAGGAATGGCAACGGAATAAATGTCACGAGTCGGGTTCAACGGCAGTCCCCGCGGAGATCAGTCCGGGCAGCGCGCCCCGGTCGGGAGGCTCCCGCGGCGCTGTTGATGGATCTCCGGCGAACCGGCAATGACCGTCATTGCGTTCCGCCTGATCAGGGCCGCCAATTGTAGATCCAGTCCTGACGCGCCAGCATGCGTTGCGGTCCGATTGCCTTGATGACCAGGTCACGCGCCAGTGCGGCGGGGCCCACGAGATGGCTAATCCTCCCGTTTCGTTCCGCAAGCGCCTGCACCCGTGCGACGCGTGCGCGGCGCAAGCCCGTGTAACGCGCAAGCGCAGCCGCGGCGCCAGCGGCATTCTCGTTCGCGGCCTCGCCGAGACATTGAGCGAGCACGGCGGCATCTTCGATCGCCATGCCGGCGCCTTGCGCCGCAAACGGGAGCATTGCGTGGGCGGCATCCCCGAGGAGAGCCATTGCATCACGGTGCCACGCGGCCATCGGCGGAATCGTAAACAACGCCCACTTGCGCCAGCCGTCTGCGGCTACGGCATCGATCAACATGCGTGCCGGCCCGGACCAGCGCGCTCGCGCGAACCTGTGTTTGATGTCGGCGGCGTCGCCCGGCGCACTCCAGCCTTGCTGATTCCATGTATCCGGCACCACCGCGACGATATTGATCTGCCTTCCGCCTGAGATCGGATAGGATACGAGATGCGCGTGCGGTCCCATCCAGAGCCGCACATGTTGCGCGGTCATGTCGTGCGGCAATAGAGTCGTCTCGACGGTGCCGCGCCATGCGATCAGGCCGGAAAATCGCGGGCTCGTATCCGGAAACAGACGGGTGCGAAGCGTCGACCACACGCCGTCTGCGCCGACCAACGCCCATGCGGTCTTTGCGCGATCTGTGCCGTCACGCAAATTAACGGTGACGCCGTCAGCATGGGAAGTCGCGTTTTCGACCACAGCGCCGAGGTGCAATTCGATATCGGGATGATCACGAACCTGCTCCAGCAGCGCCGCCTGCAGGCCGCCGCGATGCATCACCCAGTAGGGCGCGCCTGCGCGCAACGCGGCCGCCTCGCCGAGCGGCAGGCGGCAGATCTCGCCGCCGTGCCGCGCGCTCATGATGCTGATGGCCTCAGGCACGAGCGCGCGCGCGGACAGCCGCGCGTGCAGGCCGAGGCCGATCAGGATGCGTGTGGCGTTTGGAGAGAGTTGCAGGCCCGCGCCGATTTCTTCGAGGCGTCCGGCTGTCTCGATGATGAGGACGCGAAAGCCCTTGGCGGCCAGTGCAAGCGCTGCCGTCAGACCTCCGATTCCGGCACCGGCGATAACGACCGTGCGCGACGGGGGCACAGGCAGATCAGGCCACCTTGTCTCTTACCACGCACTCCGGAGGTCGGGCCTGTCCTGCGCCGAGATCGGCTGAGAAGCGGTAGAGCGTCGAGCAATACGGGCAGATGATTTCGCTGTCGTTGCCGAGATCGAGAAAGACGTGCGGGTGGTCGAACGGTGGATTGGCTCCGACGCACATGAACTCCCGGGAGCCGATCTGGATGACGGCCACGCCTGCATCGTTGTGAAAGTGGGGGACTACGTGATCAGACATGCTTTCCACCTTAAGTCGCTGCGCGGCATTCGACGCGCCGGATACGCAACGACGTCGCGCGGCACCATACTGGCCGGCGGCTTCGATTCATAGCTCGCCGGAAACGGATTTGAAAAATTCGCGGGTCAATTATCCATACAATTCGACATAATCCTGTCGTCTGGAGAAGCCCTTCTTTCGTCGAGGAAGTTGTGATTGAAAACCGGCACACCACGTTTTTACATATGACAAACGCGGATTTGACAGGATTTCGATGATGCAATGGCGAATTGGCGGCGCGATGACGGGAGCGGCGATATGCGCAACGGCGTTCGCGCTGCTATGGCCGCACGCCAGGGACGCCGGCGCCGTGCTGGTTGCGCAGGACGATCCCGCCCTTCTTGCCGATCTTCAACTCGATTCCGCGTTCCGGAATGATCCGGCGCTGGTGGCGGGAAACGTCGAGGCCGCGCTTGCGGTGCAAGATCCCGACCTCGCGAAGAGCTTCGTCGATCTTGCGGCGGCGAGAGGAATATCGATGCCTGACGAACTATCTCAACGCGTCGCCGCAGCCGTGAGAGAAGAAAATTCTACCGAACATATGGCCAAGAGATTTTTCATCGGGCTGGTCACCGGCAATGCTGATGACGGCGCAAGCCTCTCGGGCACAGTTGCCGGTGATCTGAGTGCGTTCGGTGATGTCCGGGACATCATGCGCGAGGGTAAGCACCTTGCGATGGGCGAGGAGACCGACCGGCTCCTGCTCGGGCTTGCCGCCACGGGTCTCGCTGTGACGGCGGCTACCTTCGTGTCGGTCGGCGGTGCGGCTCCGGTCCGCGCCGGCCTCACGCTGGTCAAGGATGCGCGGAAGACCGGGCGGCTCGGCGAGGGGCTGAGCCGATGGGCAGGCCGTTCGGCGCGCGAAATGATCGATCTGCGAAAACTGCAAAATGCGGCCGCGGCGGGGACGCTGGCGCGACCGCGGCAGACCGCGCTCAAGGCGGCGGTCCGCGCCGAGAAGGCCGGCGGGTTGGTGCGCCTCGCCAAGGATGTGGGCCGCATCGGCGAGAAGACCGGGACGCGGGGCGCGCTCGATACGCTGCGGATCGCGGAAGGACCGAAAGATGTCGCGCGTGCGGCGCGTCTCGCCGAAGCCAAGGGTGGCCAGACCCGTGCGATCATCAAGGTTTTGGGACGCGGCGCGCTGCTGCTGACCGCCGGCGCGTTCAATCTCGCGATGTGGATGTTCAGCGCGGTGCTGGCGCTGTTCGGCTTCCTGTCATCGATCAAGGCAACGACCGAGCGCCTGACGTTGTCGTGGCTGCAACGTTCAAAAGCCAGGCGCCTGCGTCGGCAGCTTGCTGCGCAGTCTGCCGGCAGCGGCGCGCCGGCATAAGCGTTCACCGGTCGTTTGCCGACCATCCCGTTTCCATCCCATTCACGGAATCGCTGATGCCGAGCTTTCATCACGACGACGTCGAAATTGCCTATCTCGATGAGGGCGAGGGCGATCCCGTCGTCCTCGTGCACGGCTTCGCATCGAGCAAGAACGTGAACTGGGTGTATCCGGCCTGGGTGTCGGAGCTGCGCAAGAACGGCTTCAGGGCGATCGCGTTCGACAATCGCGGTCACGGCGATTCCAGCAAGCTCTACGATCCGGAAGACTATCACATCGGCACGATGACGAGCGACGTCACCGCGCTGATGGATCACCTCGGCATCGCGCGTGCCGACATCATGGGCTATTCGCTCGGCGCACGGATGACGGGAATTCTGGCGCAGACCCGACCCGAGCGGGTGCGCTCAGCGATTTTCGGTGGCCTGGGAATCGGTCTGATCGAGGGCGGCGGCCCCGGAGAAAGCGTCGCCAAAGCGCTGGAGGCGCCATCGCTTGACGACGTGACCGATCCGTTCGGCCGCACGTTCCGCGTGTTCGCCGATCAGACCCGCTCCGATCGTCGGGCGCTGGCGGCGTGTTTGCGCGGATCGCGGCGGCTGATGACGGAAGCGGAGGTCGCCAGCATCAAGGTGCCGACGCTGATTGCCGTCGGCACCAAGGACGAGATCGCAGGATCGGCGCAGGCGCTTGCCAACATCATAGTGGGCGCCGAAGTGCTGGACATTCCCAATCGCGATCACATGCGCGCCGTCGGTGACAAGGTCTACAAGGAAGGCGTGCTGAAATTTCTGTCACGCCGGCCTTGAGGCCGATCCATAGCGGGCGGCGAGGGATCGCGCCGCCGCGATCAACACCACGAATGTCGCGATCCAGACCATGCGCGCACCGTAGCGGTTGTGCGGGCCTGATATCACGCCACAGATGAAGGCGTTGCCCAGCAGCGCGACGCAGACCGTTATGGCAAGCAGTTCGAGGTCGTCGATGCGCCGTCGCCACAAAGCCGCCAAGGCGATCCCGGCGAGCAACAGCATCGAGGCGAGCGCGACCGGGATGTGAACCCAGTTGATCGCGGCGAACTTGATGCTCCAGTGCTGCTGACGCGCGGCGCGCATGACCTTCACCTGTTCGGGCAGATAGCGCTCGATGATGCCATAGGTGTGCGGAATCCAGCCGCTGCTGCCTTCGCCGGTGCCGACCTGCACGAGTTGCTCCGCGGTGGCTTCGACCGCGGCTTCGGTCTGCCACAGCGGATAGGCAGCCAACGCTTCCGTTGCGATGAATTCCATCTCGTCGTTCATGCCTTCGAAGCGTCCGAGTTTGTTGAATATGCTGTCCTTGCCCCAGAGAAAATCATCGGCCGTCGCCGGCAGTTGGTTGCGATAGGGACAGAGCTTCAGCTTGATCTTGTCGCAATGGTCGTTGAGGTAGCGCGCGACGATGCCGTCCTGCATCATGCGCCCGAACGAGACGCCGGCGCCTCCCGGCGTCCAGGCAAGGTGACCCGACAGCGCGAAATTCGCAGCCATCAGCATGGCCGCGCCAGCAACGAGCGTCAGGCAGCCCTGAACCAGTCCGGCGACCGGAAGCCTTCGGCCAAGTAACGGCTTGACGATCCATCCGGCGCAGCACAGCCCGAATAGCACGCCGAAGGTCGCTGTGTGGGTCGCGGCGGCAAATGACGTATACAGAAACAGCGAAACCCTTTCGATCGTCGAGAGCTTGGCTTGCACGACGAGCACAAACAGTGCGAGCACGGCAAGACCCGCGAAAATATCGGTCAGCAGCATGCTGGCGAGCCAGGGCAGCGCGGTGGCCAGAGTCAGAAACGTGGCGATGGCGAGAAGCCGCAATGGCTGCGCCATGCCGAGCACGCGCAGGGTCAACTGAAGGATCCACAGCGTCAGCAGCGCCTGGAATGTCAGGTTAGCCCAGAAAAACGAGTCCTTGCCCAGGTAAAGGTAGATGCCGTACACGGTCGAGCGGCTTGGTTCGAGGTAGCCCTCGTACCATCGCGCCAGGTAGCCGCCGGTATCGTATTCCAGCAGCGGATAGCCGTTCCAGATAGCTGGGGCGAGCAGGAGAACGGGAATGACGACAGCCGCGATCCAGGCCCATGGCGCCTCCGCGATACGCATAGAGAGGACTCGGGTCGAAATGGACGTGGTCTCCGGTGGGGCGGTGCGCCATTCCGCAAGTTGAATATCCGGCGCAAATGCATAACTGGTTTGGCGGAAATGGGCCCCGATGGTGGCCGGAATTGTGAGGATTCCGAGCCATTGCGCGGCGGCGCAAAAGGCCGCCGGAAGGCCGATAAGGCACTTTCCAACCGCCCGGAGCGCGCCGGTTAACCCTAAGCGGGGCGGATGAATATACGCTGAACGGCGGGACATCGACCCCGCGTCATGCTATGCTGCGGGACGGAATTTTGAGCTTGCGAGACGACTATGGCGATCCATCACGTCAATCCGCAGAATCCGAAGCTTGCGGCGCTCGATCCGATCTGGGATCGCATCCGCAACGAGGCCGAGGACATCGTTCGCCGCGAACCCGAATTGGCGTCCTTCATCTATTCGGCGGTTCTGCATCACGATCGCCTTGAGGCCGCGGTGGTGCACCGCGTCGCCGAACGGCTCGACCATGCGGCGCTGTCGGGCGACCTGATCCGTCAGACTTTCGACGAGGCGCTGCGCGACGATCCCGATATCGGCAACGCGTTCCGCGCCGATCTGGTCGCGGTATTCGACCGCGACCCCGCGACGTCGCGGTTCATCGATCCGCTGCTCTACTTCAAGGGCTTCCACGCCATCCAGACCCACCGCCTCGCGCACTGGCTCCATCGGAAGGGCCGCAAGGATTTCGCTTATTATCTGCAGAGCCGCTCCTCGTCGGTGTTCCAGGCCGACATCAATCCCGCCGCCAAGATCGGCCGCGGCATCTTCCTTGATCACGCCACCGGGTTCGTGGTCGGCGAAACCGCCGTCATCGAGGATGACGTCTCGATCCTGCATGGCGTCACGCTCGGCGGCACCGGCAAGGAGAACGAGGATCGCCACCCCAAGATTCGCCATGGCGTACTGATCGGCGCGGGCGCGAAGATTCTCGGCAACATCGAGGTCGGACATTGCGCGCGCATTGCCGCCGGATCGGTCGTCGTGAAGCCGGTGCCCCATAACGTCACCGTCGCGGGCGTGCCGGCCAAGATCGTCGGCGCCGCCGGCTGCTCGGAACCGTCGCGCACAATGAACCAGATGCTGAATGCGATGGGGCTCTGACCGCAGAATTTTTTTCAATGCTCGAAATCCGAATAAACCGGTAGCGGCATCGACCTTCTCGCTTTAGAACCCTGCGAGCCCAGATCATAGCGGAGACCGCCGTGGACGTTCAGGAAGTCAGGAAGCTCGACGCCTATCTCAAGCGCGTGTTCGGCAATCCCAGGATTCGCGTGGTGCCGCGACCGAAGAAGGATGACTCGGCCGAGGTCTATATCGGCGAGGAGTTCATCGGCGTGCTCTTCGTGGACGACGAGGACGACGACCGCTCGTTCCAGTTCCAGATGGCGATCCTCGAAGAGGATCTGGCCGACGCCACCTAGAGCGTTTTCGAGCGAAGCATGTCCTCGGGCCAGACCCCGGGGACGGAATCCGGTTCGCATGAAGAAAACGCGTCAAATCAAGAAGCTAGTGGTCCGATTCTAACATTTGCATCCCGTTGCGGCAGGGAGTTCTTGCAAATGTCAGAATCAAAGGACCACTAGCAGCTATCAGGTTTCTAGTGGAGTTTTGAATTTGACATTCGCCTGACGGGTTTGCTGCAAAGTGGGTAGCGAATGTCAAATTCACTCCATTAGAACATGATCCCGAAAAGTGGAAACCGGCTTTCGGAAAAAAAGATCCTGCTCAAACAAAAGATAAGCAAGGAGTTTGATTCAACGCGGTTGAAACAGACTCCAGCCAATCGGAAATCAGCGATGCTCAGTGGCCGCTTAGCACCAGGGTCTTGACCGGCAACAGCAACGCCTGAATACGCAGCAGCATCGCATGCACAATTCCGACAGCATCGATGGCGTGCAGCCACAGACCCTTCAAGAAGCCGGTCTCCTTTGCGGCGATCAGATCGTGGTTGTCGGTGTAAGCATTCGCGATACAACGGCTGCCTGGCGTCACGCCATCGAGGCCGCCTTTGTAGATAGGCTCCATCAAGACAAGAATGGAGCCCGGCGCTGCGGCTTGCTGGGCCTCGATAAGCTGTTCGCCGCCGCGGAATTGACCCGCCGCGATATAATCCTGCACGCTCGTGACCACCATCGGGATTACGGTCCATGGCTTTGAAATGCATGTCGCCTCGCCCAACATGCCTACTTTCATGACCTGTGCTTCGATTTGTCCGAATCCCGCCGCCAGTCTCTGTCTTCCCGCACCTTCCGGGATCAGGATGCCGGCAGGTCGCATCATCGGATTGACGACATCGCCCGGCCGCAGCAAAAACTGTTCAACCCGCCCGGCGACGCCGGCGCGAATGAACGTCTTGTCCATTTCCACCTGCGCTTGAGCGAGAGCTGCTTCCGCGCTGGCCTTCTCTGCGGGCAGCAGTGCCGTCACGCGGGCTGTGATTGATTGCTTCGCCGCCACGGTTGCATCCACGGTGGCTTGGCGGCCGGCGGCGGCGACCTCGAGCTTTTCAATGTCACGCTGCGCCACGACGCCGGGATTGCGCTTCTGCAATTCGCGTTTGACGTTCAGCTCCTCGGCGGCCTGCTGATAAGCGCTTTTGGCTTCCTGAATTTGCGCGTCTGCTTTCAGGACATCCGCTTGCGCTGCCACCATGGCCGCATCGACTTCCGCGACCCGGCGGCGGGCGGTCTCAAGCGCAGCTTCCTGTTTGGAGCTGTCCAGCCTAAACAGGATCTCCCCTTTTTTAACGGGGGCGCTGAAATCGGCATGAACCTCCGCTACACGCCCGATGGTTTCGGGGACGATCGGAATGGTTCTGAAGTATAGGGTCGCACTGGTCGTTGATGGATGGAAATAGAAGATGACAGTGATCAGGGCGATAGTCAGTACCACGCACGCGGTGATGCCCCATCTCAATTCATACCAGACTGAAAAAAGCGTGATCTCCCGACCAATGCGTTTGCCTTGCGCATAGCGGCGATAGAGATAATCGGGAAGCACCGTCAGCATCGAGCAGAGAAGCAGCTCAAGCATGACCTTGCTCCCTCGCTTCGTCGTCCGCCGTCTTGTCGGATACAGGCGTAGCCGCGTCGGCCATTTCAGGCGGCTCCGTTGGATCGGCGTCGGGAGGAATGCCGGCGATTTTCTGAACGGAGGCCGCGATGCTGCGCAGTGGGGTGATGAAATCAGGCAGGTCGATCAGGGCCAGAAGCAATCCGGCTATCCAGAACAAATGATTATGCGTAAAGAGCGCGAGCAGGCAGAGCACAGCCACGATCTCGAACTGCAGCTTCTTCGATTTATGAGCCATCCGCTCCGGTAGGGAATGGAGCTGTAGATAGATGTTGCCGACGAACAGGATGGCCATGAGCAGAACGATGCCCATGACGACCATGAGAATGTCTATGTCACCGGGCGCGGTGATGAAGGGGGGCAAATGATGCGGCGTGAGCGGATGCAGCGACTCGTTCAAGACAGTCCCCAATATTGCTCACCAACAAATTACAATCGGTACAAACCGCGGAACTCCATCCTTGCATAAGGCGGGAACTTGGCAAGTCCTTTCAAGCTAAAGTTTTCAGTTGTGCGATCCGTGCAGCTGCTGCGCCAGCTCCTCCATCGCGCCGGCAACGTCACGCCACTTCGTCAGCCATTGCCGCGGAAAGCGAAACGTCAGATCGGCGCCGCCGATGCGGCGCTCGCTCAGGCACATGCCGGGCGTTGCCGCGTCGCGGGTGCACCGCGCCGCCAGGGCGGGATGAGGAAAAGTGTGTGGCGGTTTTCCGCCCGCATCCCGCTCTAAAATATCGTGATCAAGCGCGGGTGCTTCTGCGACGAACAGGTCCTCGCCGGCATAGGGTGTGCGGTCCCGGAATGCCCGGATCGACAGTCCGTCCTGAGGTTCGGGTCGGGTCTCGTCGAGATAGCGCGGATAGATCGTTCGAAGGCGGGCGTCCGGCGCCAGCGAATCGTGATGTGCCGCGATCGACAGAAACATCCGCTCGATCGGCGGTGGCGTTTCGTCGATGGTCTCGGCGGTGACGCGCCTGGGCGCGCCCGGCGCCGCCAGCGACGGATAGAGGAAATTCAGATCGATGCTTTCCTGCGGTCCCGAGTGTCGCTGGACTTTTCTCCGGAAGGCGTGAGGCGGGATATTGAACAACGTCTCCCCGATGCTGACCGGGATGCGCTCATTGTTGTCGAAGGTTCTGGCGGTCCAGGTCGGCCACAACACCCAGGCGACCAGTGTCATCGCGATCGCTGCAATCAGCGCAGAGGCGAGAAGCGGGACGAGATGTCCACGCCGCAGTTTATCGAATTCGCGTGATCGGCGCGGAACGGATGCTAGCAGGGTCATGCGGCAGGCGGGGACTATATCGGGGACAACGAATCGGCGTCGACTATGACACGCATTGTGGTGTTTTGATGCGGCAGGTCGGCTGTTACGGCGGGCCGTGTTAACCTTCCTTTAAGGATAAGGTGGCGGGGAGAGCGGTATTTTGCGAAGCAGAGGGCATCGTTGTCGGGTAGCGGATGTCCTTTCGATGTCACCGGATACGTTGAATTCCTTCTTCTCCCTGTTCATCGGATTTGCGATAGCGGGCGCGCTGGCCAGCGGATATCAGGTGTTCGTCAAACGTCCGGCCGGTTTCGGATTGCTGCAGCAGGGCGTCGTGGCGAAGGCTTTCGCGGCGGTCCCGTTCCTGGTCTTCGCTGCGCCCTTCATTATTATGCGCAACACGCTTCGCGGACGACGCATCGAACGCCGCCGCTTCGAATTCGTGACGATGGCTACCGTGATCGCCGGATTCTGGAGCCTGATGTCGGGCACCTGCGTGGTCATGACGCTGCAGGCGGTCGGGTTGCTCGCCTGAATTGCGCCGGGCATGATGCGCCTCGCAGGAGGCCGTGATGGCGATTTACGAACTCGACGGGCAGGCGCCCGATCTTCCGGATAGCGGACGCTATTTCATCGCCGACACCGCCGCGGTGATCGGCAGGGTCCGCCTGCGCGAGAGCGCAAGCGTCTGGTTCGGGGCGGTGCTGCGTGGCGACAACGAGTGGATCGAAGTCGGCGCGGGGTCCAACGTCCAGGACGGCAGCACCTGCCATACCGACGAAGGCTTTCCGCTGACGATCGGAGCCAATTGCACGATCGGCCATCACGTTATCCTGCACGGCTGCACCATTGAAGACGGTGTCCTGATCGGCATGGGCTCGATTGTCATGAACGGCGCACGGGTCGGGAGGGGCTGCATTGTGGGCGCCGGCGCGCTCATCACCGAAGGGAAGCAATTCCCGGAATATTCCCTGATTGTCGGCGCGCCCGCGCGCGTAATCCGCACGCTGGAACCTGCAGAGGCCGAGGCCGCGGGCGCGAAATTCTACGCCGCGAACGGATTGCGTTTCAAAAACGGTCTAACGCGGATCGGTTGAGATGCCGGCGAAACCTTGTGGGGCTCGCGAAGAATTGAGCCGAAATCTGGGCGAATAAAGTCGCCGCCAGAAACCATCGAGCGCACCCTGTGTCTTTATATTGGGTTGAAACGTAAATTGGAGAAATTTGATGATTTCACGCAAAACCCTGATTGCGTTGCTGGCGGTTCTCGCGTTGGGACTTGTCTCGCCTACTGCCGCTTCGGCGCGTGGCGGACATTGGGGATTCGGCGGATTTCATAGCGGCTTCCATGGCGGAGGTGTTCACCGCGGCTGGGGCGGTTGGGGCGGTCCTCGCTGGGGCGGTGGTCCTCGCTGGGGCGGCGGCCCTCGCTGGGGCTGGAGGCGTGGCTGGGGCCCTGGCTGGGGCTGGGGACCTGGCTGGGGCTGGGGGAGTGGCGTCGGTTGGGGTCTCGCGCTCGGGGCACCCGTCGGCTTTGGCTGGGGTTACGACTATCCTTACGGCTACAGCAGCTTTTATGACGGCGGCTGCTATCTGACCCGTCGCCGGGTCCACACCCGCTATGGATGGCGCTGGCGCCGAGTCGAAGTCTGCCGCTGACCGCCGGTAAGGCGACGATTTGATTGCGGCGCGCGCAGGCTCGCGCGCCGCTTCACCCACATCGTTTTCACTCACAAAAAACCGTAAAAAAGCCTGGGCTGCGTGGCCCGTGGTAAGGACGTCGCTTCCTGACTGGAGACTGCGGGTGTGCGGGCGCTGACGCTTGCACTTGCAATTGCGTCAGGCGGCATCGTTCTGATAGATGTTTCCACGCAGCGGCGGCCCGGACCACGGAGAAAACCATGACCACGGCATCGGATTTGCAGATCACGGACATCAAGGTGGGTGAGGGGCCGTCCCCGAAGCCGGGCCAGGTCTGCATCATGCATTACACCGGCTGGCTCTATCAGAATGGGCAGAAGGGCGACAAGTTCGACAGCTCGGTGGACCGCAACGAGCCTTTCGAATTCCCCATCGGCAAGCGTCGGGTGATCGCGGGCTGGGACGAAGGGATCGCGACCATGAAGGTCGGCGGCAAGCGCACGCTCATCATCCCGCCGGAACTCGGTTACGGCATGCGCGGCGCCGGCGGCGTCATTCCGCCTAACGCCACGCTGATCTTCGAAGTCGAGTTGCTCGGCTTGAGAGGCTGAGACGCCTGTCCATCGTCGTTCGCTGCCGCATGCATGTCATGCGCCATGCATGTCACGCTCAGCGAATGTGGATCGCCCCGGCTTCCGGCTGGTCTGCGTCAAACCTCGCCGGCTGCTTGTGAGTCTTTGAAGCGCGATCGAAGGGCGTCGGTTCGAAGTTTAATCGCCCTGTGACTTCCGATAGATCAGACCAGGCGAAATGAGACATTCGTTCTGCTCGAGCTGCGAGGGTTCGAGACCGCCATCACCCTCGAGAGCGATGCGATTGAATTCAAACCGATCCCCGTTCGAATCGACGATGTATTCCGGGATCGACTCCCGGCGGTATTCGCCGATAGAAGGGCCTTGTTCGACAATCGTCCTGTCTTCCGTATCGTCCGTCTTCTCATCATCACTCATTTGATATCCATCCTGCCTGCGCGCGATCGGGCGTCCGGGCTTGCTGACGAGAGTCCTTCACCGTTTCATGGAAACGGGTAAGACTTTCGCTTCTTGATTTGGCGCGTATTTTTACGCGAACCGGATTCCATCCTCGGGTCAAGCCCGAGAACATGCTTCGCTCGAAAACGCTCTAGCATAGTCTGTCACGTTTTTATTCTAATTCTTTGCCGGAGGCCGCGCGCCTCACGCACGAATACTGTCGGCCATGCTGTGAAGGTGGACCGGCGTGACGGCCTATGCCGGACCATGATGGATCAGCGCGTGTCCATCAAACGTAGAAAATGGTGCGGCCAGCCTCTTGGGGGAAGGCTGGCCGCGCGCGAACCGGTCTGGGACGGGGAGGGGTATGACCGGTCGCGGGTCTCGTGTTGCTTCTCTATCGAGAACTGGCCGTCGCAACCGCCGGATGGTTGTCGTCGAGCGCAACCCAGACATTGGGGTCGCTCTGCGACTGTCGTTTCATGAAGCGGTAGCCGGTTTGGGTCCAGGCGACGACGTCCTCGTTCTGGTTGTCGAGAATGAACTCGCCCTTGTCGGTTTTGACGGTCAGGACGGCATGACCGTCGCCCTGCTTGTCGCGAACCACCGTGACCAGCAAGGCTTCGCGCGGCCAGCCCGCATCGATCAGCATCTTGCGTTTCAGCAGCACGTAATCCTCGCAATCGCCGTAGCCGTCGGTCGGCAGTGACCACTTTTCGACGACGCCCCAGTGCTCCTTGTCCGTCATCGGCTTGATGGTTTCGTTGACCCAGCGGTTGACCTTCAGGAGATCGCGCCAGGTGTCGGGCGTCATCACGATGTCGCGCGGTTCTGTTGCGCTACTGCCGCATTCCTTCGGACTGTCGTTGCAGAATTCGACCCAGCCTATAGGTGCCCGCGTGACATCGCCGAGACTTGCATAAAGCTGTCGTGCTTCCCCGGCTGCTGCCGGCGTCGCCAGCCCCCACAGGACGGCGGCAGCAACTGCCAGCCCAATTCCCTGTCCCCTGTTGACCATTGTGGCCCCCGTTTCTTGTTGGGACCACATTTCGCACAAAGGATTTGCATCGCCGCTAAGTACTCGAAGTGTATTTGAGCCAAATGCAAGTAAAGTTCGCCGCGAATTGAATCTTTACTTGAATCGAATTTGATTAAAATTTGAACGAGCTTCTTTTGCTTCAAGTTTTAGGTATTAACATTTGAAGCCTGCCGGAATCGGGATTTTCGCGGCGGAAGGCGCTCGGCGTTAACCGGCAAATCCTGGCGCGCGCGCGGCTTTCAGCGCCGCGCAAGTCGCCGGCGGCGATCGCAAGTCGGGCGTTTACGGGGGCCGCCGTTTACCGGGCGGTGACGTTATCTTCGAGAGTCTCGGGATGCTGCTCGTGAACGAACTCGAGCGCAAAACCGTCTTCGAGATTTCGGACCACGCGGGCGAGCACCTTGCCGAGCGCGACGCGGGACTGCAGCGGCGGCTTTTTCTCGGCCGAGACAGCGGCGCCGGACATGGACAGGTCGATAATCCGGCACGTCATCCTGGTGCCGTCCTCCAAGGTGAGGATCGCGATCGGGTTGCGCGGCACGATGCGGTCGTGGCGACGGTCTTCGGGAAGGTTGAGGATATCGCGGTTGGCGAGCCAAGTGAGCTGTGCTGCAAGCTTGTCGCGCTTGCGGGGCGTCGCGCCGACGCTCATGGCGAATCCGCTGTCGATAATCCGGGTGATCTTGCCTTCGACCCGGCCGATGTGGTCGAGATAGGCGACGACCCGGTCGCCGACGTTGCCGATGCCGGGCGCCAGCATGGCCAGCCCGCCGGGAGACATATTGATGACCTGGCAAGGATATTCGCGCCGGTCCGGTAGCATATAGCGACCCAGCAGGTGAACCTTGACACGCTGAAATCGCCGGCGCTCGGCTGGTAAATTTGAGATTTTCTGTGCCAACGCCATAATCGGTCCACCGGTCGACCGGTAATTGGTATCAGCAGACCCTACGGTCGTCAGGGTTAACGGGGCGTTAGCAGGGGGCGGTTCTCGATTGCAAGGGATCAATCCGTGGCCCGCGACCACTCCTAACATTGGACAAATTCCAATCGTCACGATGATGTCGGTGGCACCGGCGGGGCTTGTTGAAACCTCCCGGCCGTGGCCTTGGTAAGAAATGTAACCGCCGTTCTGGGGGCAAGAGCCGGTCATGCTTCGGAATTCAACCACTGCCTGGGGCACTCTGTCCCGCGCCTTTCACGGCATCCTCGGCATCGCGATCATCGGGATGCTGGCCTATGGTTTGTGGTTCAACCACTTCCTGCCAAAGGAGGCCAAGCTCTTCCATCGCTCGATCCATGCCGACATCGGCTACGTCATCCTGCTGCTGATGGTCCTGCGCCTGATCTGGCGCGGCGCCAATCCGGTGCCGGCGCTGCCGAATGGCACGCCAGCATGGGAGCGGGTGCTGTCGCACGTCAACCACTGGGCGCTCTATGCGATCACGATCGTCGTCGCGCTGCTCGGCTGGGCTCATTCCGGTGCCCACAAGCCGGATTATGCCGACTGGTTCGGCTTGTTCCGGGTGCCGCAATTCACATCCGAGAACCGCGACAACGCCCGCTTCTTCGAGCACTGGCACATCTGGTTGGCCTACGTGCTGATCGGACTGATCGTATTGCATTTCCTCGCGGCGATCTATCATCGCTTCGTCAAGCGCGATGGCGTGGTGGCGCGAATGGTCGGCGGCGGGGCGAAATAGGGGTAGCCGGATTTCAGATCCGGTTGAGCAGCCGCCCGAGCAGCACCAGTCCCTGCGGCCACAGCCCGAGGCGGGACGCGCCGTTGAGATGGCCGAGTTCGCCGACATCGCAAAAGCCGGACTCCCAGCTTGCGGCGAAGGCGCCGGCGCGCGCAAGAGTCACATAAGGATCGTTGCTGCTGGCGATCACGGTCGATGGCACGGGCAGGGCCGCGCGCGGCAACGGCGCAAAATTGCGGACCTCATTCGGCGTATGGTCGGCTGATTCAACATCGGAAGGAGCGACCAGCAGCGCCGCCTTGACCCGTCCCGGTGCGCGCGTCGCCAGCCATTGCACCGCGAGCGCGACGCCGAGGCTGTGCGCGATCAGGACCGCGGGCCGCATTCCCTGCGCGACGGCATTGTCGAGCCGCGCCAGCCAGTCCGCCAAACGCGGGGTGTCCCAATCGTCCTGCAGCACGCGCGAGGTGTTGGGAAACGCCATTGACCAATGCGATTGCCAGTGGTCGACGCCAGAATTGCCAAGACCGGGCAGCAGCAGGAAGTCAAACGCCTCGCACGACGGGATCATGGGTCTGACCAATGCGTTATCGGGCGGCGCCGAACACCCGCCTGAAAATCGTGTCGACATGCTTGAGGTGATACGCGAGGTCGAATTGCTCCTCGATCTCCTTGTCCGACAGATATTTCTTCACGTCGGCGTCGTTCTTCAGAAGCGTCTGGAAGTCGCCTTCACCGCGCCAGACCGGCATGGCGTTGCGCTGGACCAGCCTGTAGGCGTCCTCGCGGCTCGCGCCCTTTTGCGTCAGCGCGATCAGCACGCGCTGCGAATGCACCAGCCCGCCGAGGCGGTCGAGGTTCTTCTGCATGTTGGCCGGATAGACCAGCAGCTTGTCGATCACGCCGGCGAGGCGGTTGAGCGCGAAGTCGAGCGTGACCGTCGCGTCGGGGCCGATCATGCGCTCGGCCGAAGAGTGCGAGATGTCGCGCTCGTGCCAGAGCGCCACGTTCTCCAGCGCCGGCGTCACGTAGGCGCGCACCATGCGGGCGAGCCCTGTGATGTTCTCGGTCAGCACGGGATTGCGCTTGTGCGGCATCGCCGACGAGCCCTTCTGTCCCTCGGAAAAGAACTCCTCGGCCTCCAGCACCTCGGTGCGTTGCAGATGGCGGATCTCGGTGGCGAGCCGCTCCATCGATGAGGCAATGACGCCGAGGGTGGCGAAGAACATTGCGTGGCGGTCGCGCGGAATCACCTGCGTCGAGACCGGCTCCGGCACGAGACCCATCGCCTGGGCTACGTGTTCTTCAACGCGCGGATCGATCTGCGCAAAGGTGCCGACCGCGCCGGAGATCGCGCAGGTCGCGACCTCCTTGCGGGCGGCGATCAAACGCTCCCTGGCGCGCGAGAACTCGGCATAGGCGTAGGCCATCTTGAGGCCGAAGGTGACGGGTTCGGCATGAATGCCGTGGGAGCGTCCGATGGTCGGCGTCATTTTGTGCTCGAGCGCGCGCGTCTTGAGTGCGGCAAGCAGCTTGTCGATGTCGGCGATCAGGATATCGGCGGCGCGGGTGAGCTGGACGTTGAGGCAGGTGTCGAGCACGTCGGAGGAGGTCATGCCCTGATGCACGAAGCGCGCCTCGGGACCGACGATTTCGGCCAGATGGGTGAGGAAGGCGATGACGTCGTGCCTGGTCTCGCGCTCGATCTCGTCGATGCGCTCGACGTTGAAAGTGGCGTCTTTCGCCTTGGCCCAGATGGTTTCGGCCGCCTGCTTCGGAATCACTCCGAGTTCGGCCAGCGCGTCGGCGGCGTGAGCCTCGATCTCGAACCAGATCTTGAAACGGGTTTGCGGCTCCCAGATCGAAGCCATTTCCGGGCGAGTGTAGCGAGGGATCATCGACGGTCCTTGACGTATTCAGGAATTATGCCGCGCGTTGGAGTCCAGTCCAATGTCGTTGAATCAGACACCAGCCTGCCTTTAAGAGCATGATTTCGAAAACCGGTTCCCGCTCCGGATCGAGTCCGGGGCGGGCTTTTTCGGGATCATGCTCTAGCAGAGCCGTGGTGAGGAAACAAACCGATGCGGATTGAATGTCGAACTGGCGTCGCTTGCACGAACGGCCTATCGTCATCCCCATGCGTTTGAAATCGAGCATATGGGTCGCGGCGTATCTGCGTCGCTGCCAGACCGAGGGTATCTACGGCGCGGTACGTCGTCGCGGTGCGGAGGAGGCCGGCGCCGTATTCGTCAAGCTCGCGCTTCTGGACGGCAATGCGATGTTGTACGCCCCTGCGCCGCAGGCCGTATATGACGACAGCCGACCCATCGAACGGGTTTTTGCCCCCTCGTCGAGCGAGCCCGTTGCCGAGCAGGCGGTGGAGGAGCGTCTTGCGAAGGAAGTCCGGTTCGATCCTGACGCCTGGATCGTCGAAATCGAAGACAAGGCTGGGCGGCATTTCCTTGATCTGGCGCGGGCGTGACGGAGCGGCTTGCTTTTGCGGCAGCGATCTCCGCGACGGTGCGCCGCAGTTTCGTCAAACGATAGGACTTCCCTTTTGCCTTGGGCTGCCCATGTTAGGGACGCTTCCCCCTGCCGGGGAATAAAGGAACAACCAGATGAAATTGACCCAGCGGGCATTCGGCATGATGAAGCTCCTCGCCATCATCCTGTCGTTGGCGTTCCCGTTGATGCTCGCCGTCTCTTCGGCGGACGCCCGCATCGGGGGCGGCAGGAGCTACGGATCGCGTGGTGCACGGACCTTCTCCGCGCCGCCCGTCACCAATACCGCGCCGAACGCGGCGCGTCCGTTCGACCGGACCATGACGCAGCCCGGCCGCCCGGGCGCAGGCGCGGCGGCGACCGGCGGCTTCAATCGGCCCGGCATGGGCATGCTCGGCGGCCTTGCAGCCGGCTTTCTGGGCGCGGGCCTGCTCGGCATGCTGTTCGGCGGCGGGCTGTTCGGTGGTCTCGGAGGCCTGTCGTCCATCATCGGGCTGCTGCTTCAGATCGCCCTGATCGTTCTCGTCGTCCGCCTGGTGATGTCATGGTGGCAGCGGCGCAATGCGCACGCTTATGCCGGACCAACGCCGACCCCTGGTCCCGCTGCTCAGGCGAGTCCACGCAGCGGTTTGGGTTTCGGTTCAACAGCGTCTGCTGCGCCGCTGGAAATCACCCCGTCGGACTATGAAGCCTTCGAACGTCTGCTTGGAGACATCCAGACCGCGTGGTCGAACGAGGACGTCAACAGGCTGCATACGATGGCGACCCCTGAAATGGTGTCGTACTTCACCGAGGATCTTCGGGCCAACGAAGCTCGCGGCGTCGTCAACAAGGTGTCCAATGTCAAGCTCCTGCAGGGCGATCTCGCGGAAGCCTGGCGCGAGGGCAATACCGATTACGCCACGGTGGCATTGCGCTATTCGCTGATCGACAAGACCATTGAGCGCGCCGGTGGCCGGGTGGTCGAGGGCGGCGACCAGCCGCAGGAGGCGACCGACGTCTGGACGTTCGCGCGCCGTGGCGGCGGAAAATGGGAGCTGTCGGCGATCCAGCAGACCTGATCTGCCGCTGTGGCTTTACACCAGAAGGCGCCACGACAACGTTGTGGCGCCTTTTTGCGTTGAACGAAGGGCCGGATCGCGCGTTATCGCGGGATTATCCGCGTCGCGCGCGTGTTGCGTAGAAACCGGACGCCATAAATCGATCGGAGAAGGCGATGATTGCAACAGACAGGATCCTTCCGCGAATTTGTCTTGGCCTGGCCACCGCAATGCTGACCGCGGTGGCGGCTCAGCCGGCCGGTGCGCAGACGGCCGACATGAGCTTCTTCGTAACCAGCGTCGGAATCGGCAACGGCGGCAATCTCGGCGGCCTCGCGGGTGCGGACAATCATTGTCAGACGCTGGCGCAGGCTGCCGGCGCCGGAGCGAAGACCTGGCACGCTTATCTGTCGACCCAGGCGGCCGACGGCAAGCCGGCTATCAATGCGCGGGATCGGATCGGCAACGGACCATGGCGGAACGCCAAGGGCGTCGTGATCGCGAAGGATGTTGCCGAGCTTCACGGCGCGAACAACCTCACCAAGCAGACTGCGCTGAGTGAGAAGGGCGACGTGATCAACGGCCGTGGCGACAAGCCCAACCGCCATGATATCCTGACGGGGTCGCAGCCGGACGGCACCGCGTTTGCGGGCGCGAATGATCGGACCTGCAAGAACTGGACGAGCAGCACGCAAGGGTCGGCGATGGTCGGGCATTCCGATCGCCAGGGCCTGAGCGATGATCCTGTAGCGAAGTCATGGAATTCGTCGCATCTTTCGCGCGGGCCGGACGGCGGCTGCAGCCAAAACGATCTCAGAAGCACCGGCGGCGACGGGCTGCTTTATTGCTTTGCAATTAAATGATCCTTGCTCCTTTTGAGGCGCGCGGCGCCTCGAGTCTGTTTCAACTGCGTTGAATCAGACTCTTATTCTTTTTGTTCGAGCATGATCTTTCCCGAAAACCGGTTTCCACTTTTCGGGGTCATGTCCTAGTGATCCAATTCTAACATTTGCATCCCGTTGCCGCAGGGAGTTCTTGCAAATGTTAGAATCAAAGGACCACTAGCAACTATCAGGTTTCTAGTGGAGTTTTGAATTTGACATTCGCCTGACACGTTCGCTGCAAAGTGGATAGCGAATGTCAAATTCACTCCACTAGAGTCTTTCACCGTTTGATGGAACGGTGAAAGACTCTACTTCTTGACGCGTTTTCTTCACGCGAACCAAATTCCACTTCGCTCGAAACGCTCTAGTTACTGCGTCCGTCGACCGGCGTCAGTGTGAGCTTGGACAAGTCGATGCCGTCGATGCAGCTTACATTGACCGCTACAACCTCCGTCCCATCCGGCTTCTTGCCGCGCGCGAACACCTCGACGCCACAGTCGACGCAGAGCTGGTGCCGGATGACGCGCTTGTTGAACAGGTATTCCTTGAGATTGCCTTCACCGGCCCGGAGCTGAAAACTTCCCGGGGGCAGAAACGTGAAGTGCAGGCCCTTCTTGGTGCAGATCGAGCAGTTGCACGCGGTGACCATGGCCAGATCCGTCGTGCACTCGAAGCGTACCTGACCGCAATGACAGCCGCCGGTATATACTTTCACGTCGGGCATTTGCCTCTCCCTCCCAGCGCTATCAGTCTACCAGCTTCGGGCCACAGCCGATAACGAATCCAGTCGGTGCAGTTTCCCTGGCTGCCTGGAATCGTTCGTCACTCGTCGTTCCCGCGGGACACCGCGATAGCGGCGCTGGTCTTGGTGCGGGTGCAATGCATGTTCAGCCGCCGATAACGTGTCCGGACGTCGTCGCCATGTAACAGGCCCATGCGCTTGATGCAGCGGGTGACGCCCTTCAGCGTGTCGGCCTTCGGAATCGTGAAGATGATGGCGGAGGCCTGCGCCACGAGATCGTAAAACTCAGGCTTCGGTTTGCGGCTGTCCGCGCCTGCGATCAGTTCGTTGGTGAACTTGCGGTTCGGGCAACCGAGGATCAGTTGCTTGGCCGCGGGATGCGACAGGGAGATCGTATTGGCGGCGGTCTTGCCGACATGCAGGCCGTCGATTTGGTCCTTGAGCTGTGCGGCGAGATCGTCGCAGCGGTCGGCGCGGGCCGGCGAGGGGGCGAAGGCCATAGCGGCGAAGAGACATAGGCTGGCGGCAAGGCAGGGGCGCAGGCTCGTCATTTCAACGATCTCCCAGATGGAAACAAGCTGATTGGCGTGCAGACAGCGTCGTGTTCGGGGCCAGTCAAATCATTTTCCGCGCCTGTGCGGGACATGGTCAAGCATATCGAAATGATCGCGCCGCCGGCGCGGTTCACGGCTCCAGCGTCACCCGCGGACCGTCGCTGCTTTCGACATGAACAAAACGAGGCGCGATCGGACGGCCTCGCCCGCTGGCAACGGTCACGATGTCTTCAAGCGGCGCGGCGCGCGCGTCGGCCTCCGGCCGCGAGAGAATCAGGTCGGCGTGAAACAGACCTTCGGACTCAAGGCCGGTCGGGTCGATCTGGGCGGCCGCGAGGGTTGCGAGGCTGTTCTCGAATTCCTCGGCGTCGCGAAAACGACGCTGAATGAACGTCACGCCGCTCAGCCGTTCCGTCACCAGGCCGCGTTGCGCGAAGGTCTTTGCAAGCGCGTCGAAGGGGAACATTCGCAGCACGAACGAAATGATCCACGGCTTCTTCTCCGTCGCATCGAGAAGTTTGCTGAATGTTTTGTCGGTTACATAACCGATGCAGCCCGTCGACATGATGACATCGACGGGGCGGAGGATACGTGCGCTTTCCACTGGGAGCGGGTCGCTTTCGAGATTCGCGACAATGCCCTGATCGAGGAGCCCGACGCGTGTCGCATAGCGGACCGCCGGCGCCGACATGTCGAGGCCGATGAAGCGGGCGAGGCCGAGATCGGGCCAGCTCGCATAGAAATTGCGATCAAGCTGCATCAGCTCTTCAGAGCTGACCGCCTTTATCTCGCGCCGGGCGTAGCGATGGCGCAAGCCGCCGAACGTCAGCGGAAATCGGTGCACCGCGGCGTTGATGCCGTACGAGCAACCGACATCGAGCACGACGGGTTTGGTATCGGTGACGGAAGCCTTGGCGGACAGAATCTGGCGAATGACGGGCTCGGCTACATCCGTGATCATATAGTCGAGATCGCCGAGGACCGAGAAATACGACCTCGGATCGTCCTGGATGTAGATGTCGTCGAAAACCGCTTTCGCCTGATTGATCCGTGAGAATTCCGCCTTCAGCAATGCTTCATCCTTTTCCGAAAGTTCAATGACCGTTCCGCGCGTCTGGCGCGGATTTCTTATCGCAGAAACCAGAGCGAAGATAAACCCGCCCGAGTGCGATCGCTTGGGCCATCGACACAGAGAGTGCGTTTCTCACCGCGCGCAAGCTCTTCGACGGCTTCATCGTTGCGGCATCGCCGTGTTGCGGCGCGATAGATGTCGGACCGGAACAGCGCTGGACGTGCTGTCAATCCAAGTATCCTGCTGTAAAACCGTGGGAAGGTCCGATCAGGAAAGGCGAAACCCCTGACAATGCCTGCGGAATCATGGCAAACAGGATGTCTGTGATTCCTCCAGTACGACAGAGCACTTAAGTTCAGCCGACCATGCCCGAGATTTCTCCGAACAAGCCTTATCGAATCGGTCGATCCCGCACCGGACTTGGCCTTTTCGCCACCAAACCCATCAAGAAGGGCACGAAGATCATCCGGTATTCCGGGCCGCTGCTCGACTGCAACAAGAAAAAGGACGACGCGGTAGAGAACAGATACCTTTTCCAGATCACCAAACGCTGGACCATCGACGGTTCGGCGCGCAAGAACATCGCGCGCTACATCAACCATTCCTGCAAACCGAACGCGGAATCCGACGTGCGCAAGAAAAAGCGGCGCGTCGATATTCGCGCCATCAAGGACATCGCGCCCGGCGAGGAGATCAACTACGACTACGGCACCGATTACTTCAAGGAGTACCTGAAGCCGATCGGGTGCAAGTGCGATGCCTGCGAAAAGAAGCGCAGGAAGTTGCGGGTTGCGGCGCGCGAGGAGAAAAAGCGCGCCAAGGCGAAGGCTGAAAAGCGGGCAGGAGCCGCACGCGGCCGCAAGCTCAACGGCCACAAGGCCGCGGGTTCCGTTTCAAGAAAAGCCAAGACCGGATCGGTGACCGCAAAGGCCCGTACCACAAAGAAACCTTCCGGCTCGTCGCGTTGATATCGCCCGAGCGTGAATACCCGTAAAGCGCGGATCGCCATTGGCTCATGAGGATGGCGGCGCTTTTGCTGGTGACGTATCGTTGGCCGGTGTAACCGGCTTGCTGCGGGATGAAAAATTCGGCGGTCCCCTGATCTTGGCGTTGCCGGGCGACTATATCAAAGCGTGTAACGGGCCACAGCAACCGGATCTCACGTAATGGGGTTCGCGGGAGCACGACCATGACCGCCAGCATTGTCGGATGGGCGCATACGCCGTTTGGCAAACTCGACAGCGAAACCGTTGAAAGCCTCGTGGTGAGGGTGGCGACCGAAGCTCTGACCGACGCCGGCATTGCCGCCGGCGACGTCGACGAGATCGTGCTCGGACATTTCAATGCCGGCTTCTCGCCGCAGGACTTTACAGCTTCGCTTGTCTTGCAGGCTGATCCAGAACTTCGCTTCACGCCCGCGACACGGGTGGAGAACGCCTGCGCCACCGGATCGGCGGCTGTGCATCAAGGTATCCGCGCCATTGCCTCGGGCGCGGCCAGGATCGTGCTGGTTGTCGGGGTTGAGCAGATGACGCGCACGCCCGGTCCCGAGATCGGCCGCAATCTGCTACGCGCCTCCTACCTGCCTGAGGATGGCGATACTCCCGGCGGCTTCGCCGGCGTGTTCGGCAAGATCGCGCAGGCCTACTTCCAGAAATACGGCGACCAGTCTGATGCGCTGGCGATGATCGCGGCGAAGAATCACAGGAATGGCGTAGCCAATCCCTTCGCGCAGATACGCAAGGATTTCGGCTACGACTTCTGCCGTTCCGAGAGCGAGAAGAATCCGTTCGTCGCCGGGCCGCTGAAGCGCACCGATTGTTCGCCGGTGTCGGACGGCGCCGCCGCGCTGGTGCTGATGGATGCGGAGACGGCGAAAACCGCGCCAAAGGCGGTGACCATCCGCGCGACCGGCCACGCGCAGGATTTCCTGCCGATGTCGAGGCGCAACATTCTCGATTTCGAGGGCTGCACGGTGGCCTGGCAGCGGGCGCTCGCGACGGCTGGCGTGACGCTGTCCGATCTCTCCTTCGTCGAGACTCATGATTGCTTCACCATCGCCGAACTGATCGAATACGAAGCCATGGGCCTGACGCCGAAGGGGCAGGGCGCGCGCGCCATCAAGGAAGGCTGGACAGGCAAGGACGGCAAGCTGCCGGTCAACCCGTCCGGTGGCCTCAAGGCCAAGGGCCATCCGATCGGCGCCACCGGCGTCTCCATGCACGTGATGAGCGCGATGCAGCTCGTAGGCCAAGCGGCGGAAGGCATGCAGGTCAGCGACGCGAAACTCGCCGGCATTTTCAACATGGGCGGCACGGCGGTCGCCAACTATGTCTCGATTCTTGAGCCGGCCAGATAACTGGCCAAGTGATAAAGAGCCTTTCGTCGGGGGCGTAGCAGAAGGAGAGGCCGTCAGTTCCAGCGTGCGCCTTTTTGCAAATGGGTTGCGCGCGGAAACTCTTTCAAGACCTGAAAATACAGGTCAGGATACACGGACGGACTCTTGCAGATCCGCCGGGAGGAAACATGCGCACCATCGGGCACTTTGTCGGCGGCAAGACTATCAGCGGTAAGTCCGGGCGGTTTGCCGACGTTTACCAGCCGATGACCGGCGACGTGCAGGCCACCGTCGCGCTGGCGTCGAAAGCGGAAGTGCGCGAGGCCGTAGAGAATGCCAAGGCGGCGCAGCCGGCCTGGGCTGCGACCAATCCGCAACGCCGTGTCCGCGTGCTGATGAAGTTTCTCGAACTGGTGGCGCGCGACAACGACGCGATGGCCGAGCTGCTCGCGCGCGAACACGGCAAGACCATTCCCGATGCCAAGGGCGACATCTTCCGCGGCGTCGAGGTCGTCGAATACGCCATCGGCATTCCCGAACTGATGAAAGGTGGTTACACCGAGGGTGCCGGTCCCGGCATCGACAGCTATTCGATGCGTCAACCCCTCGGCGTCGTCGCCGGCATCACCCCGTTCAATTTCCCGGCGATGATCCCGATGTGGAAGTTCGCGCCGGCGATCGCCTGCGGCAACGCCTTTATTCTGAAACCCTCCGAGCGCGATCCCGGCGTGCCGATGCGGCTGGCCGAACTGATGCTGGAAGCCGGTCTGCCGCCGGGCGTTCTTAATGTCATCAACGGCGACAAGGAGGCTGTCGACGCCATTCTCGATGACCCCGATATCTCGGCGGTCGGTTTCGTGGGCTCCTCGTCGATCGCGCATTACATCTATTCGCGGGCGGCAGCGGCCGGCAAACGCAGCCAGTGTTTCGGAGGCGCCAAGAACCACATGATCATCATGCCGGACGCCGATATGGATCAGTCGGTGGATGCGCTGGTTGGCGCGGGCTACGGTGCGGCCGGCGAGCGTTGCATGGCGGTATCGGTCGCGGTACCCGTCGGCAAGGCTACCGCCGACCGCTTGATGGAAAAGCTTATTCCGCGTGTCGAGAACCTGAAGATCGGTCCCTCCACAGATGCGTCCGCCGACTTCGGGCCGCTCGTCACCCGGGCGGCGCTCGAGCGCGTCAAGAATTACGTCGAGATTGGTATCAAGGAAGGCGCGACGCTCGCAGTCGACGGCCGCGGCTTCAAGCTGCAAGGCTACGAAAACGGCTTCTACATGGGCGGCTGCCTGTTCGACAATGTCACCAGGGACATGCGGATCTACAAGGAAGAAATTTTTGGCCCGGTGCTGTCGGTGGTGCGGGCGAAGGATTTCGACGAGGCGGTGGCGCTGCCGTCCGAGCATGAATATGGCAACGGCGTCGCGATCTTCACGCGCGATGGCGACGCCGCGCGCGAGTTCGCCTCCCGCGTCCAGGTCGGTATGGTCGGCATCAATGTGCCGATTCCGGTGCCGGTCGCCTATTACAGTTTCGGCGGCTGGAAACGTTCAGGCTTCGGCGACCTCAATCAATACGGCTCCGACTCGGTGCGGTTTTACACCAAGACCAAGACCGTGACCTCGCGCTGGCCATCCGGCGTCAAGGAAGGGACGCAGTTCGCGTTCCATAGCAAGTGACGGCAGCCACGTATGCAGTTCGCGCTCACCGAGGATCAGGTCGCCGTTCGCGATATGGCGCGCGCTTTCGCGGCCGACAAGATCGCACCGTTCGCGCTGAAGTGGGATGAGGAGAAGCACTTTCCGATCGATGTGATGCGCGAAGCTGCGGTGCTCGGCATCGGCGGCATCTATATTAGGGATGACGTCGGCGGCTCGGCGCTGAGCCGTTTCGATGCTGCGCTGATCTTCGAGGCGCTGGCGCAGGGCTGCCCAACGGTATCGTCGTTCATTTCAATCCACAACATGGCCGCGTGGATGATCGATGCCTATGGCTCGGATGCGCAGCGGCGCAAATGGCTGCCGAAACTCTGCGCCATGGACCTGTTGGCGAGCTACTGCCTCACCGAGCCCGGTGCCGGCTCGGACGCTGCGGCGTTGCGGACACGCGCCGTGCGTAACGGCGATCACTACGTGCTCGACGGGCAGAAGCAGTTCATTTCCGGCGCGGGCAAAAGCGACATCTATGTCACCATGGTTCGTACCGGCGACGACGGGCCGGGCGGCATTTCGACGCTGGTGGTCGAACGCGACACGCCGGGCCTTTCGTTCGGCGCGAACGAACGCAAGATGGGATGGAACGCGCAGCCGACCCGCGCCGTGACCTTCGACAACGCGCGGGTGCCGGTCGCCAATCGACTTGGCGACGAGGGCATCGGCTTCAGGATCGCGATGGCCGGCCTCGACGGCGGGCGGCTGAACATCGCCGCCTGTTCGCTCGGCGGCGCGCAATCGGCGTTCGACAAGGCGCTTGCTTACATGAAAGAGCGTACGGCGTTCGGCAAGCGGCTCGACGAATTTCAGGCATTGCGATTCAAGATCGCCGACATGGCCACCGAGCTGGAAGCGGCGCGGACGTTTCTGTGGCGTGCGGCCTCCGCGCTGGACCGCAAGGACCCGGACGCGCCTGCGCTGTGCGCGATGGCAAAGCGCTTCGCCACCGACGTCGGCTTCGATGTGGCCAATCAGGCGCTTCAATTGCACGGCGGCTACGGCTATCTCAGCGAATACGGAATCGAGAAGATCGTGCGCGATCTGCGCGTCCATCAGATACTTGAAGGAACCAATGAAATCATGCGGCTGATTATATCGCGCAAGCTGATCGAGGGTACGCGATGACTGCTCCGGCCGGTATGGAGCCGGATCTGATTGCACGGCGTGAGGGGGGCGTGGGTATCATTCGCCTCAACCGACCGAAGGCGATCAATGCCGTCACGCTCGATATGATCCGGGGGATTGACAGGGCGCTGGACGGATTTGAGGCGGATCCCGCTGTCGGTTTGATTCTGCTTGAGGGAGCGGGCGAGCGCGGCCTGTGCGCAGGCGGCGATATCCGCACGCTCTGGGAAAGCGCGAACGAGGGAAGCAACCTCGGCAAGATTTTGTGGCGCGAGGAGTATCTCCTCAACGCGCGGATTGCGAAGCTCGCCAAGCCCTATGTCGCTTTCATGGACGGCCTAGTGATGGGCGGCGGCGTCGGATTGTCGGCGCACGGCGCGCACCGTGTCGTCACCGAGAGAACGCGGCTTTCCATGCCGGAAGTCGGTCTCGGCTTCTTTCCGGATGTCGGCGGCACCTGGCTGTTGTCACACGCGCCGGGCGAAACCGGAACGTATTTCGGGCTGACCGGCCACCCTATGAACGGGGCGGACGCCATCTACGCCGGTTTTGCCGATGCCATCGTGCCGTCGCGAAAACTCGCTGCGCTTCGCGAAGCGCTGGTCGATCTCGACGCCGGCGCGGAGTCGGCCCGCGTGAGAGCCGCAATCGCGGGCTTTGCAACGGGCGAAGCGACAAGCCCCGTTGCGGCGATCAGGCCGCGGATCGATGCATGGTTCGCTCATGGTCGAATGGATGATATCATCGCAGCCCTCCATCGTGACGCGTCCGAACTCGCACGTTCGACGCTCAAGACGCTGAACGAGAAATCGCCGCGCGGTTTAGTGGTGACGCTCAAGCTGTTGCGGCTGGCGCGCGCGTCGGCCACGCTGGAGGAATGTCTTGCGCGTGAATATCGTGCAGCGCTTGCGGTATTCGCGAGCGACGACTTTCGCGAAGGCATTCGAGCCGCCGTTATCGACAAGGATCGCGAGCCGAAATGGTCGCCTCCGCGGATTGAGGAAATTACGCCGGAAATGATCGCTCCGTATTTTGCTAATATCAGCGCGGATGAACTCGTATTCGACTAGAGAAGAAACCTCGATCGGAGGATGAGCATGGCGGCCATTGCGTTCATCGGTCTCGGCAACATGGGCGGACCCATGGCCGCCAATCTGGTCAAGGCCGGTCATGACGTGATCGGCTTCGATCTGGTCCCGGCGCTGACGGATGCGGCGAAGGCGAATGGCGTAGCGGTCGCTGACAGCGCGGACAGGGCGGTGAAGGATGCGAACGTCGTCATCACCATGCTGCCGGCCGGCAAGCATGTGATATCGGTTTGGACCGATGTTATTCCGTCGGCTGCAACGGACGCCCTGATGATCGACTGTTCGACTATCGACGTCGACAGCGCGCGGCAGGCCCACGCGTTGGCAGGGAAGGCGTCGCTGCTTTCGATCGATGCGCCGGTCTCGGGCGGCGTCGGCGGCGCCAGGGGCGCGACACTGACCTTCATGGCCGGTGGCGAGGACAAGGCATTCGCCGCGGCGAAGCCCATTCTCGAAGCCATGGGCAAGAAGATCGTTCATTGCGGCGATGCCGGCGCGGGGCAGGCGGCCAAGATCTGCAACAACATGATTCTGGGCATCTCGATGATCGCGGTCAGCGAAGCCTTTGCGCTGGCGGAAAAGCTCGGCCTGTCACATCAGGCGTTGTTCGACGTCGCTTCGACCTCGTCGGGCCAGTGCTGGTCGCTGACGAGCTATTGTCCGGTGCCGGGTCCGGTTCCGTCGTCACCGGCCAATAGCGATTACAAGCCCGGCTTCGCTTCGGCGCTTATGCTCAAGGACCTGACGCTTGCGCAGGAAGCGGCGAAATCCACGGGCGCCATAACGCCGCTCGGTCAGCACGCGCAGGAAATCTACAAGACGTTCGATGCAGCCGGAAACGGCGGCGTCGACTTCTCCGGCATCATCCGCTACATCCGCGCCCTTGCGGAGAACAGGGGCGGCAGATGACCACGTTTGCCGAGGCGCGCGAATTCCTGCTGCGGCATCGCACAGACTACGATGCCGCCGTCAATGGCTTCAAATGGCCGGACCCGGTGCCGTTCAACTGGGCGCTGGACTGGTTCGACGCTGGGCTCGCGACCGATCCGGCGAGCAAGACGCGGGCGGCGCTGTGGATCGTCGATGCCGCCGGCGGGGCTGAGACCAAAGTGACGTTCGAGGCGATGTCGCGGCGCTCGAACCAGGTTGCGAATTTCCTACGAGCGCAGGGCCTGAAGCGCGGCGATCACCTGCTGTTGCTGCTCGGCAATGTCATTCCTTTGTGGGAGACCATGCTGGCCTGCATCAAGCTCGGCGTCGTGATTATCCCTGCGACGACATTGCTCACGCCCGATGAATTGCGCGACCGCCTCGATCGCGGCCGCGTCAAAGCTGTCGTCGCGACGCAGGATCAGGTGGCGAAATTTACAAGCCTCGGTGGCGAGAGCCTGATGCGTATCGTCGTTGCCTCATCGGCGTTGCATACGGGCTGGCTACCCTATGAGGCGACGAACAATTTTCCGGAAAGCTATAAGCCGGATGGTCCGACGAACGCCGACGACCCGATGCTGCTGTATTTCACATCGGGCACCACGGCGAAGCCGAAGCTGGTGCGGCACAGCCAGCGCACCTATCCCGTCGGGCATCTGTCCACCATGTACTGGATCGGGCTGAAGCCCGGCGACATTCATCTGAACATTTCCTCGCCGGGATGGGCCAAGCACGCATGGAGTTGCTTCTTCGCGCCGTGGAATGCAGGCGCGACCATCTTCATCTGCAACCAGCCGCGCTTCGACGCCAAAAGCCTGCTGGCGACTATCGGGCGCTGCGGCGTGACGACGTTGTGCGCGCCGCCGACGGTATGGCGATTGTTCATTCAGGAAAAGCTGTCGGAGTTCAAGGTCGCGCTACGCGAAGTCTGCGGCGCGGGCGAACCGCTCAATCCGGAAGTGATCGATCAGGTGAAGTCAGCGTGGGGTTTGACGATACGTGACGGCTACGGCCAGACCGAGACCGCCGCTCTCGCCGGCAATTCGCCGGGACAGAAGGTCAAGCTCGGCTCGATGGGGCGGCCGCTGCCGGGCTATAAAGTGAAGGTGATCGACGCGGACGGCAATCCGGCTACCGAGGGCGAGGTGACGTTGGCGCTCGGCGGAGATCGGCCTGCCGGGCTGATGCAGGGCTATCAGGGCGAGAAGGGACAACTGAGCGGCGCCGATGGCGATCTTTATCGCACTGGCGACGTGGTGTTCGTCGATGACGATGGCTATCTCACCTTCGTCGGCCGGTCGGATGATGTGTTCAAGTCGTCCGACTACCGCATCAGCCCGTTTGAACTGGAGAGCATTCTGCTCGAACACGATGCGGTGGCGGAAGCCGCCGTGGTGCCGAGCCCCGATCCGATCAGGCTGGCGGTTCCGAAAGCATACGTTCTATTGGTCGGCGGCGCGGAGCGATCGCGCGAAACCGCGCTGTCGATCTTCAGGCACATGGCCGAACGGATGGCGCCGTTCAGGCGTATCCGAAAGCTTGAATTCGTCACCGAATTGCCCAAGACGATTTCGGGAAAGATCCGTCGTGTCCAGCTTCGCCGTCTTGAGTACGACAACGATCGCGGCGATGCATTGCGCGGCGTCGAATTTTGCGAAGGGGACTTTCCGGAGCTTCAGGCGCTGAAATCGAAAGCTGCGGAGATCTGAATTGTGAATAACGTCTGGAAGACCACGTCGGTTTCGCTCGATGCCTATCGACAAATGGTCGGACAGGAGATCGGCGTGTCCTCGTGGCACCTGATCGACCAGAAGCGGATCGATGCCTATGCCGACGTGGTCGACGACCATCAGTTCATCCATGTCGATCCGGAGCGGGCCGGTCGCGAAACTGAGTTCGGTGCCACCATCGCGCATGGATTCTTGACCTTGTCGCTGCTCAGCGTCATGTCATACGAGGTGATGCCGCGGGTCGAGGGCGTCACCATGGGTGTCAATTACGGCTTTGACCGCCTCCGGTTCATCTCGCCGGTCAAGTCCGGCTCCCGTGTCCGGGGCCGCTTCATGCTGACCGAGGCATCGCTTCGCAAACCCGGCGAGTTGCTGTCGCGCACCGCCGTCAGCGTGGAGATCGAGGGCGGGAAGCGGTCGGCGCTGGTCGCCGACTGGCTCGCCGTTCTGCACTTTTCCTGACGGCTCGCGCTCGTGCCGTGATGGGTTATGGCAGTATGCGGCTGAGTCAGGCATACCCATCGCATGCCTGACGTTCTCCATGTCCAAGCCGCGATTATCGGCGCCGGTCCCGCCGGCCTGATGGCTGCGGAGGTTCTCGCGAAAGGCGGCGTGCGCGTGACTGTGTTCGACGCGATGCCGTCCGCGGGCCGCAAGCTCCTGATGGCGGGCCGCGGCGGGCTCAATCTGACACACAGCGAGCCGCTGCCGCAATTTGTCACGCGCTACGGCGCGGCAGAGTCGCATTTGCAATCCGCCGTTGATGCGTTCACGCCGGAGGCCTTGCGAAAGTGGGCTGACGATCTCGGACAGCCGACATTCGTCGGATCGAGCGGGCGGGTGTTTCCGAAAACGCTGAAGGCCTCGCCGCTTTTGCGCGCGTGGCTCAAGCGGCTCGATATGCTTGGCGTGGCGCTGGCGCTGCGGCATCGCTGGAGCGGTTGGGATCGCGATGGCCGCCTTGAATTTCAGACGTCCGAAGGCGAGCGCATGGTTATGGCCGACGCGACGATCATGGCGCTCGGTGGCGCGAGCTGGCCGCGGCTCGGCTCCGATGGTGCGTGGGTTGAACAGCTGGCGGGCAAGGGGGTTGCTGTCTCGCCGCTACAGCCGGCCAATTGCGGGTTCAGCGTGCCGTGGAGCGACGTTTTTCGCGATCGTTTCGAAGGTCAGCCGCTGAAGAACGTCGCGCTGTCGTTTGGCTCGCACAATGTGCGCGGCGAGGTTCTCATCACTCGTGGCGGGACCGAGGGCGGCGCGATCTACGCCCTTTCGGCGATACTGCGCGAGCACATCAACGCCTCAGACCATGCGACGCTTCACATCAACTTGCGGCCCGATATCGCGGCAGCAGAACTCGCAGTCCGGTTGAGCGCATCGCGCGGGAAACAATCCGTCTCGAACTGGCTGCGCAAGGCCGCCGGTCTTTCGCCCGTTGCGATCGGCCTGTTGCAGGAAGCAGCGAGAGCTGCCGACGATAGCATAGCATCGATGCCGCCGCCTGCGCTCGCGGCGTTGATCCGTGCTGTTCCCGTGATGCTGACTGGAGTAGCGCCGATCGCGCGTGCGATTTCGTCCGCGGGTGGAATTGCATTTAACGAACTCGATGAGGACTACATGATCCGCCGGCTGCCGGGCGTGTTCGCCGCCGGAGAAATGCTGGACTGGGAAGCGCCGACCGGCGGGTATCTGTTGCAGGCGTCGTTCGCGACCGGCGCGGCGGCCGGGCGCGGCGCGCTGAAATGGCTGCGGCATCCTCCATTATTACGGATGCAAGCCTGGTAGCCCGAAATACGATCCGCCGCGCACTTGCCGACGCGAATACTTGGACCTTCCTCGTGCGGGCTGAGAATTGCCAGGGCGAGGCGCACGTTAAGCCTGACGCATATCGACCAGCTACAAGCCCCATCTTGGGCCATCAACCGAAAGTTGGATCGCGATGGGATCACCGATAACCTCGACTGACGGGCCGCCAAATTCGTTCCAGCGGAACAAGTTGACGTGCCACCCACCCGGGATCATCCGTGAGCGGTCAATGATGCCATCTGCGCCAGCCGCCCGCACCGCGTCCGCATTGCGCCACGAAGGTGCTTCCAGCCCAGCTTCGAGGGCTGGCCGCCATCGTGCGTTTGAAAGGTTGCGGTCGATGCCGAGTATCCGACAGGCTTCCTCGTCGTGCTGATCGAACACATGAGCATCGCTGACCATCAGTGGCACTGCGACACGGAGATGGCCATCTTCACGTATGTAGCCTGACACCGCGATCATCGCCCATTCCAGTTTTGGGCTCATATAGAGCGTGGCTTGTCCCGGACGATGATAACGGCCCGCACTTTCCGGTCCTGGGGGTGCCAGCACATCACCTACACGATCAGCTAAAACAGACCGGAAAAATGGACCGCTAACTGTCTTCAGCCTGATCTGTTTTGCATTCATCATCCAATCCCAAGCGGAGTAGGTGCTTGCCCTATCCTGAATTCTCGTCCTTTCGGATTATATAGCGGCAAAGAGAAGATGCTGTTCACAAGGGCAAAGTAACGCGAACCCACGATGCAATCTCCACCGCTGTCGCGTGCGGATCGCTACCGCTATTATCAAATGTGTTTCTATAGTCTGCGCCGTCGTCGAAGAGGAATCGCGTTCGCCGTAGCTCAGGCATTATTGTAGGACTTAATAGCTTCTTGTGCGCCCGTCGTGATGGCAAAGCCATCCGGCGAACTTGCTCGTCAGGCTCGCAATCAAGCGTGGCCGAGTAAAGATGGCATTTCCGATCGCGGGCAAGGTGGCAAACCGCTTGCCAGTGCTCCTCTGCGAAGCCGCTCGGTCCCCCCGTTGCGATGACGTTTGTCAAGATGACGGGGACAGAGGGAGCCAATCGCAAGACGTATTCAAAAGCTATGTCGCGAACCCTGCGAGCTACATCATAGTATTCTGAACTACGGTAATCGGTCAGGGTAATTGCTACATTGAATAATGTGTGGCTATCCAGCAGCCTGCCTTCCAGAATATCGGCAAGCTCCAGTCCCACCGTAAGCTTCCCAACGCCAGGCCATCCGTTCAAACTTATTATCATTAGGCTGTCACTCTTCTCGCAACATTACCGATCCGCTATCGCGACATGACAGGGGACAATCAAGCGGCCTTGATCTGACGAACACTCAAACGCCCTCTATCTCCTCCCGCAGCATTTCCAGCTCCAACCAGCGATCCTCGGCCTGCTGCAATTCCTCCTGCGCTTTGGTTAAAGCAAGCGAGATCTTGTCGAAGGCCGCGCGATCTGTCGCGTAGAGGTTCGGGTCTTCCAGGCGCTGCTGTTGCTTTGAAATCTCGGCCTGAAGTTTCGCGATGAATTTCGGCAGCGTCTCCAGCGCGTGTTTTTCGTTGAAGGTGAGGCGTCGTTTGCCGGGCGAGGCCGTAGGCGCTGCCTTTGCAGGACGCTCCGCCTCGGATGCCGGCGCGGATCGCGGTGCCTCGCGGTTCAGGTCGGCGCCACGTTGCGCCAGCATGTCGGTGTAGCCGCCGGCATATTCGATCCAGCGGCCGTCGCCCTCGGGAGCGATGACCGAGGTCACGACGCGATCGAGGAAGTCGCGGTCGTGGCTGATCAGGATCACGGTGCCCTCATAGTCGCCGAGCATGTCTTCCAGCACGTCGAGGGTTTCCAGGTCGAGGTCGTTGGTCGGCTCGTCCAGCACCAGAAGGTTGGACGGCTTTGCCAGCGCGCGCGCCAGCATCAGCCGGCCGCGCTCGCCGCCGGACAGCACCTCGAGCGGCGTGCGCATCTGCTCCTGCGCGAACAGAAAATCCTTCATGTAACTGACGACGTGCTTCGGCGTGCCGCCCACCATGACGTGATCGCCGCGTCCGCCGGTCAGCGCTTCCGCCAGTGTCGATTTTGGGTCGAGGCTTTCGCGGTGCTGGTCGAGCGTCGCCATCTCGATGTTGGCGCCGAGCCGCACCGCGCCGCCGTCGGGCGCATCGGCTCCCGTAAGCATGTTGATTAATGTGGTCTTGCCGGCGCCGTTGGGGCCGACGATACCGATGCGGTCGCCGCGCTGGATGCGGATCGAAAAATTGTCGACGATCCTTCTATCTCCGTAACGCTTGCCAATGCCCTTCGCCTCAATGACGAGCTTTCCGGATTTGTCGGCTTCAGCAGCGGCGAGGGTCGCGCTGCCGGCGGTGCCGCGATAATCGCGCCGCTGCCGGCGCAGTTCATGCAGGCCCGCCAGCCGCTTGACGTTGCGCTTGCGTCGGCCCGAGACGCCATAGCGCAGCCAGTGTTCCTCGGCGACGATCTTGCGGTCGAGTTTGTGCTGGTCGCGCTCTTCCTCGGCCAGCACCTCGTCACGCCATTCCTCGAATTTCGCAAAGCCGCGGTCGATCTGCCGGATATGGCCGCGATCGAGCCACGCAGTGCTGCGCGAGAGGTTGGACAGGAAGCGCCGGTCATGGCTGATCAGCACCAGCGCGCAGCGGCGCGAGCCGAGTTCGCCCTCCAGCCATTCGATGGTCGTGAGATCGAGATGATTGGTCGGCTCGTCCAGCAGCAGGATGTCGGGCGAGGGCGCCAGCACCCGCGCCAGCGCCGCGCGCCGGCTTTCGCCGCCGGAGAGATGCGCGGGGTCTTCCTCGCCGGTGAGGCCAAGCTGTTCGACCAGATAACGTGCCTGATAAGGGTCGTCGCCGGGGCCGAGCCCGGCCTCGACATAAGCGAGCGTGGTTTGGAATCCGTCGAAATCCGGCTCCTGCGGCAGATAGCGCACCGTGGCGCCCGGTTGCACGAAGCGGTTGCCGCTGTCGGGCTCGCTCAGTCCGGCAGCGATCCGCAGCAGCGTCGATTTGCCGGAGCCGTTGCGGCCGATCAGGCATAGCCGCTCGGACTCGAATACCGTGAGTTCCACGCCGCCCAGCAGCGGCGTGCCGCCGAACGTCAGAGCGATATCCTTCAACTGGATCAGCGGCGGCGCCATGGTTTCAGTCCTGCTGCGCATGGGCGCGCTGGATGCGCCGGATGGCCTGGTCCAGCGCCGACAGGAACGCCGAGCGGTCGCGCGGCTGGAACGAGCGCGGGCCACCGGTGACCTCGCCGCTGGCGCGAAGGTCGGTCATCAGGTTGCGGACGGCCAGCGTCATGCCGATCGATTGCTCCGTGAACGGCTTGCCGTTTGGCGCGATCGCGCTGGCGCCCGCCTTGACGCAGCGGCTCGCCAGCGGGATGTCCGCGGTGACGACGACATCGCTTTTGCCGGCGCGCGCCGCAATCCAGTCGTCGGCGGCATCCATGCCGGGTCCGGCTGCGATACGCTCGATCAGGGGATCGTCGGGCACACGGATATATCCGCCCGCGACGACGCTGACCGGCAGGCCGTGACGCGCGGCGACGCGATAGATCTCGTCCTTCACGGGGCAGGCGTCGGCATCAACGTAGATACGGATGGAGGTCAACGGCGGATCATCGGGCTTTGTGAGCGTCGTGGCAGCGCGTGTTACTCCATATCACGGAAGATTGCGACACCGGTTTTTTGCAGTGCGATAGCTTATCGAGCCCCTCCGTCGGCGGCCATCCGGATGGATGAGGCCGGTTGCACTGGCGGGCTGCGCTGCTAAACTTTCCGTGAAAAAGGCATTGCTCGTTGAGCGGGTATTTCGAACTGACGTTTGCCCCCGCGGAAAGACGATTTCATGAATGACGATACGTTGTGTCGCGTTGACCCTGAGCCGCGCGGCAGTCCGCAGGAACCAGCCATGACCATGGCAAGGGCCCTCGGCGAATCGCCGGTCGACGGCTCCGGTGTTTACGCCGCGCTCGATCTGGGCACCAACAACTGCCGTTTGCTGATTGCCTGCCCGGCAAACGGGAGTTTCCGCGTGATCGACTCGTTTTCGCGGATCGTCCGGCTTGGCGAAGGAATCTCGTCCACCGGTTGTATCAGCGAGGCGGCGATCGAACGCGCCATCGCCGCGCTCATCGTGTGCCGCGACAAGATGCGTGCGAGGAAAGCAGACCGGCTGCGGCTGATCGCGACGGAGGCGTGCAGGGCGGCGTCGAATTCCGAGAGTTTCCGCAGCCGCGTCGCTGCCGCGACCGGCATCGAGCTGGAGGTGATCGATCGGGAGACCGAAGCCGCGCTCGCGGTGGTCGGCTGCTCGCCGCTGATTCATCCGAAAGCGCGCGGCGCGATTCTGTTCGACATCGGCGGCGGTTCGACGGAACTGGTCCGTATCGAACGCGACCGCGAAGGCGGTGAACCGCATACCAAGGCATGGATGTCGCTTCCGATCGGCGTCGTAACGCTGGCCGAGCGCTTTGGCGGACATGACGTCACACCGCAGTCCTATACAGCGATGATCGACGAGGTCACGGCCAACCTTGGCGCGTTCGCCGCCCAGCATGGCTTCAATCTCTACGGGATGCACCTTCTCGGCACCTCGGGTACGGTGACCACGCTCGGCGGCCTTCATCTCGGCCTTGCGCGCTATGACCGCCGCAAGGTCGACGGAATCTGGATGAACGACATCGAAATTACCCAGGCCATCGCGCGGCTGTGCGGCATGGATTATCAAAAACGGGTGGCCAACGGCTGTATCGGGGCCGAGCGCGCCGATCTGGTTCTGGCCGGGTGTGCCATCCTGGATGCCATTCGGCGGGCCTTTCCGCTGCCGCGGCTGCGGGTGGCGGATCGCGGCCTGCGCGAGGGCATGCTGGTCGAGATGATGCGCGAGGACGGCGTCATTCAACTGAATTGATGCACAAGACGGCGTCACGTCGTTCACCTATGATCCGGCAACCCATCCAGGCGCGGTGGTTCCAAAGCGCGCTTCAGCGGCTTGTTCTTTGATGGATGCCGGATCAAGTCCGCGCAAGACAGTTAGACATGGCGAAAGACACCACCGGCCGGCTGCGCGTGACCGTCAAGACCGGCGGCAAGCGAAAACTCTCGTCCAAGCTCTGGCTGGAGCGGCAGCTCAACGATCCCTATGTCGCGCAGGCCAGGCGCGACGGCTGGCGTTCGCGCGCCGCCTATAAGCTGATCGAGATGGACGACAAGTATCATTTCCTGAAACCCGGTCTGGCGGTGGTCGATCTCGGCGCGGCGCCTGGCGGCTGGAGTCAGGTTGCGGCCCGGCGCGTCGGCGCAGCCGACGGCAAGGGCAAGGTGATCGCCATCGATCTTCTTGAGATGCCGGAGATCGTCGGCGTGACGTTCGCCCGGCTCGACTTCCTCGATGCCGATGCGCCGGAAAGGCTGACCACGATGATGGAAGGCGGTGCGGATGTCGTACTGTCCGACATGGCGGCCAACACCACGGGTCATCGCAAGACCGATCAGCTCCGGATCGTCGGTCTGGTGGAGAGCGCGGCCGCGTTCGCGGCTGACGTGCTGCGGCCCGGAGGGACGTTCATCGCGAAGGTGTTTCAGAGCGGGGCGGACGCCGATCTGCTGGCGCAACTCAAACGCGATTACCGGACGGTCCGCCATGTGAAGCCGGCCGCGAGCCGGCAGGATTCGTCGGAGCGTTATGTGATGGCGACGGGATTTCGCGGTGGCTCCAAGGGAACGCCGGCTCACCCGGCGTAGGATATCCAGCCTTTGAAGCTGAGCCCGGCATAGAACAGGCTGACGGCCGCGAAGCCGGCTTCTCGCAGCATTGCTTCCTCTTCCTCGGGTGCGAGGATCGAGAGCCTCGTAGCTATGGCCTGACGCGAGTTTTCCATCTGCGCGGAAGTCATGTCGCTTCGCGCACCGAATGCGACGTGGCGAGCGATCCAGGCGGATCGTTCCGGTTCGGCTTGCGGAAAACTGATATGGGCGACAACCAACGGAGCGCCCGGTTTGAGGCGTCGCCGGAGCTGTTTCAAAGTTGCCAGCCGCTCGTCGCGGGGAATGAAGTGGAAAGTCAGCAATGACGTCGCGCCGTCGAAGGGACCTGGCGGAGCATCGTCGATATAGCCTTCGTGCAGGCGCATGCGCCCGGCATGGTGTCCGACCGTCTGCTCGGCGAGCCGCAGCATGGGAACCGACGGATCCACCGCATCGAATGACCAGCCGGCGTGAGATTCCGCGAAGGATTTAAGCTCCAGGCCGCCACCCGCGCCCAGCACCAGCACACGGCCATTTTCGGGCACCCGTTCCGCAAGCAGCATTGCCGTCATTCGATGCAGATCGAAGAAGCCTGGCACCTGACGCGGCGGGCCTTCAGCGTAGGTGCTCACGGATGGTCCGGAAAATGGGGAGGGGTCCATATACGAAATCTCTCCTATGGTTCTGGCGTCAGGAACGCGTGCGTGAAAGATCAATGAAGCCGCGTGACGATATAGCGGCGACGTTCAGTTCAGCTTCTGATCCCGGGCGGTGACGGTCTCGCGGGCGGCTTCCTCCTCGGCCTCGGATTCGCGGGTGGGATCGGAGATCACCACCATGCGCCGCCCTGACACCTGATGGCCGGCATCGGCGGGCATCCGGAAGAAGTAATAGGACGACGTCGCCGCCAGCACCGAGACCACGAGAAAGCCGGGTCCGAAATCCGCGGCTGTCAGCTCGGTGCTGTGGTGGAACGCCATCGTGGCCTCCACCGAGAAGGCGCCGAGCGCGACGCCCGCTGAAATCGCCAGTTGCTGATTGACGCTGACCAGCGTGGTGGCGCGACTCATCCGTTCAGGTTCGACATCGGCATAGGCCAGCGTATTGATCGCGGTGAATTGCAGCGAGCGGAAGAAGCCGCCGACCACGAGAATGATCATGATCAATAGCAGCGGCGTGGTGACGGTGAACAGCGCGCAGGCCGCGAGGAAGGCTGAGCTGACGACCGCGTTGACCGTCATGATGTTGCGGAAGCCGAAGGCGCGGATGATGCGCGCCGCCAGTGCTTTCATGCCTATCGCGCCGACGGCCGAGGAGAATGTCACAAGTCCGGAGCCGAACGGCGACAGACCGAAGCCGATCTGCATCAGAAGCGGCAGCAGGAACGGCAGCGCGCCGACGCCAAGGCGGAACAGGAAACCGCCGTAGATGCTGGCGCGCAGCGTCGTCAGCCGCAGCAGTGTCAGATCGAGCACCGGGGAGTCGGTGCGCCGGGCGTGTATCACGTAAAGCGCCATCGAGATCGACCCGAGGCCGATCAGCGCGATCACCACCGTCCATGGCAGCAGGTTGAGGCCGGCGACGGAGAGGCCGAAGGCGATGCCGCCGACGCCGACGCCGGCCAGCACCATGCCGTAGAGGTCAAAGCGTTCGAGCTTCTCGCTGCGGATCGGGTCGATGAAGCGTTGCGCCAGCACGATGCCGATGAGGCCGACCGGGATGTTGATCAGGAAGATCCAGTGCCACGAGAAATAGGTGGTGATGAAACCGCCGAGCGGCGGGCCGACCACCGGTCCGACCAGGGCAGGCACTGTCACCCATGCCATCGCGTTGACCAGTGCGCTTTTGTCGATCGAGCGCAGCAGTACCAGGCGGCCGACCGGCGTCATCATCGCACCGCCCAATCCTTGCACGGTCCGCGCGATCACGAAATCCGTCACCGACGATGACAGCGCGCAGCCGATCGAGCCGATCATGAACACGGCGATCGCCACGCTGAAGACGGTGCGCGCGCCGAACCGGTCCGCGGTCCAGCCGCTCGCCGGGATGAATATCGCGAGCGACAAGAGATACGAGGTAATCGCGAGCTTCAGCGTCAGCGGGCTGGTGCCGATATCGGCGGCGATCGCGGGAAGCGAGGTCGCGATCACCGTCGAGTCCATGTTTTCCATGAACAGCGCGGCGGCGACGATCAGCGGGATCAGGCGTTCCTTGGTCATGCGGGCTCAGGAGGAGCAGGCGGATCGGGAGCGGGGCTGTAGCATCGATTGGTGTCAGCGCCTATTGCGCAGCGGGCGGGTCTTCCTAAATCCTGGGTGGAGTTTTGGGAGGCCAAACCATGATCTACGTGCTTGCCGCCTTGCTGCCGCCGATCGGGCTGTTGTTCAACGGGCAGCCGTTCTCGGCCATCCTCAACGTGGTCCTGATCGTGTTTTGCGCGATTTTCGGGCTGGTTTTCCATATCCTGCTCCTGGTGCCGTCCGCCCACGCGCTGATTGCGGTCCACATGAAGCGGGAGGATCGCCGGCACCGCCAGGTAGTCGATGCGATCCGGGAGCACGGGCCGCCGCCGAACTATCCGCGCTGAACGGGGAAAATCCCCGCATGGCAGCCAAACGCTTTGATTTCAGTGGCTGCCATGCTATCGACCACCGCCAACCCAGCCGATGGAACCAGATTCGACGGCGACGCCAAGGTGTCGACGGCATGTGTTCCATCCCGAGGTCGTATCGCGGCGAAACGGCCGCTGGATGGAGTTGGCGATGGCGCATGCAAACGGATTTCGGGATATCAAGGAAGCCTATACCTTCGACGACGTGCTGCTGAAGCCCGGCGCGTCCGATATCCTGCCTTCCGAGGCCGATATCCGCTCCCGCGTGACCCGCGACATTCCGCTCAATATCCCGATCATGGCGTCGGCCATGGATACCGTCACCGAAGCGCGCATGGCGATCGCCATGGCGCAGGCCGGCGGCCTTGGCGTTATCCACCGCAACTTCGATGCGGAAGGTCAGGCCGCGCAAGTGCGGCAGGTGAAGAAGTTCGAGTCCGGCATGGTGGTCAACCCGCTGACCATCGGTCCCGATGCGATGCTGTCCGATGCGCTGGCGTTGATGAGCGATCACGGCTTCTCCGGCATTCCGGTGGTGAGCGGCGGCAGCGAGACCGCGCCGGGCAAGCTCGTCGGCATTCTGACCAATCGCGACGTTCGCTTCGCCACCGACCCGCGGCAGAAAATTTCCGAACTGATGACGCATGAAAATCTCGTGACGGTGCGCGAGGGCGTCAGCCAGGAAGAAGCCAAGCGGATGCTGCACAAACATCGCATCGAGAAGCTGCTGGTCGTCGACGACCAATATCGCTGCGTCGGCCTTATCACCGTCAAGGACATGGAAAAGGCGGTGGCGCATCCGCTGGCCTGCAAGGATGCGCAGGGCCGGCTGCGCGTCGCGGCGGCGACCACGGTCGGCGAAGGCGGCTTCGAGCGCACCGAGCGCCTGATCGACGCCGGCGTCGACCTGATCGTGGTGGATACCGCGCACGGCCATTCCAGCCGCGTGCTCGAAGCGGTCAACCGCATCAAGCGGCTGTCGAACGCGGTGCGGGTGATCGCCGGCAACATCGCCACCACGGAAGGCGCGCAGGCGCTGATCGATTCCGGCGCCGACGCCATCAAGGTCGGCATCGGCCCGGGTTCGATCTGCACCACCCGCATCGTGGCCGGCGTCGGGGTGCCGCAACTCACCGCCATCATGGACGCGGTCGATGCGGCGCGTAAGGCCGACGTGCCTGTGATCGCCGACGGCGGCATCAAGTCTTCCGGCGATCTCGCCAAGGCGCTCGCCGCCGGCGCGGACATCGTCATGGTCGGCTCGCTGCTTGCGGGCACCGACGAAACGCCGGGCGAGGTGTATCTGTGGCAGGGCCGTTCATATAAGGCCTATCGCGGCATGGGGTCGGTCGGGGCGATGTCGCGCGGCTCCGCCGACCGCTATTTTCAGCAGGACATCAAGGATACGCTGAAACTCGTGCCCGAGGGGATCGAGGGGCAGGTGCCCTACAAGGGGCCGGTCGGCAACGTCATGCACCAGCTCGCCGGCGGCTTGCGCGCGGCCATGGGGTATGTCGGCGCGCGCAACATCGCCGAATTCCACGATAAGGCGCGGTTCGTGCGCATCACCGGCGCGGGCTTGCGTGAAAGCCATGTCCACGATGTCACGATCACGCGGGAAAGCCCGAACTATTCCGGCACCGCCTGACGACGATCGCCCAAATTGAGCCGCACAGCGGCGCCAAAACGCGATACTGTCCGTATTGTACAACCCAGGTTTGGGGCCGCTGCATCGTTTCCCTGGAATGACATCACGGTTCCATTCGGACGAGAATTTGGAACATGATCGATTGGACGGACGACAGGCTGGCGGCGCTTTCGGATTCCGACCTGAAAAATCTGCTCGCCAATGCGGAGCGGAAGTCAGTTGATGATCTCGTCGCGCGATGCCAGGCCGAACTCGAGAAGCGCAATGCATTGAAGCCGCGCAAGGCCGCAAAGCCGCGCACCGAGCTGAAGGATTTCGAGCGCGACATGTCGGCGCAGCTTGCAGGCGTCGGCCGGCGCATGGCGGAGAAATACGATTTGTCGGAGGAGACCGCGAAGGCGAAATCGGCGGGCGTGAAGGGTTTTCGCGCGCACAAGCTCGTCGGCAGCGATGGGCAGGCCAAGCTCGGAGGATTGCAGCGCGCGGGTTTCGTTGCCATCGATCGCTATATCTCCTATCGGCGCGGCAACGATATCGTTTCACTCGGCGTATTCCTGCCCAAGGATCAGGATATTTCGGAACACAAGTTCTTCGTGATCGCGCCGCAGTCGATGCTCGACCGCGCCGAGCCGGTCGATGCCATCCGCGACAATCACGGGCAGAAGCAGTCCGCCGACGGCGGCCTCGTGTTCGATGATCTGGAGAGCGCAACGGCCGCTTTCGACAAGGTTCTGGCCAGGATCATGGCTTGATGGGTTGTTTCGCCGCCGGAAAACGGGGCTAATAAATGTCTGTTCAAATGGTACTGCTCCCGGTGTTCGTGCTCATCGGGCTCGCGTTCGCGTTGCTGTTGGGGATGGCGGTCGCGCGGACGCGGTCTTTGAGGTCCGGCGAGACCCGGTTCAAGGACATCGCGCTTCGCGAACCGAACTGGTCGCTGCGCGCCACCCAGATCGCGAACTGCTTCAGCAACCAGTTCGAAGTGCCGGTGCTGTTTTATGTCCTGATCGCGCTGGCATTGCCGCTGCGTCACGCCGACCTTGTCATCGTCGTGCTGTCGTGGGTATTTGTCTTCACACGGTTCGTCCATGCCGGCATCTTTGTGACATCGAACAACGTCCCGCGGCGGGGAATGGCGTGGTTCGCGGGAGTGGTGGTGCTGATGGCGATGTGGATTTATTTCGCGCTGCGCATCCTGCTCGTGTAAGCGCCGCGACTCCAATCGAAAGTCAGCCATGACGCCAGCCGCGCGGCTCTCTGCTGCCATTGAAGTGATCGAGGCTATCGACAGCCAGCGGGTGCCGGCTGCGAAGGCGCTGAAGGAATGGGGCACCGCCCACCGCTTCGCCGGCTCCGGCGACCGTGCCGCGATCTCGGGGCTGGTCTATGACGTACTGCGCCGGCAGGCCTCCAGCGCCTGGATCATGGACGACGATACGCCGCGCGCGCGCCTGCTCGGGATGCTGAGGCTGGAGCGGGGGCTCCACATCGATGCGATTGCGGCGCTGTGCGACGGCGGCCGCTTCGCGCCCCAACCGCTTTCCGACGCCGAACGCGCGGCGCTGGCCTCGCGCAGCGTCGCGGATGCGCCCGCGCATATCGCCGGGGATTATCCGGAATGGCTCGATCCGCATCTTGCGGAGATCTTCGGCGATGACCGTGCGGCGGAAGCCGCGGCGATGGCGAGCCGCGCGCCGCTCGACCTGCGCGTCAATACGCTGAAGGCCAAACGCGAGAAGGTGCTTACCTCGCTGCGACATCTCGGCGCGACGGCGACGCCGTGGTCGCCGCTGGGCTTGCGGATCGCGCTTGGCGCCGATGCCCGCAATCCCGGCGTCCACGCCGAGGAGGATTTCATCAAGGGGGCCGTCGAGGTGCAGGACGAGGGCTCGCAGCTCGCGGCGCTGTTGTCCGGCGCGAAACCCGGCGAGCAGGTGATCGACCTCTGCGCCGGGGCCGGCGGCAAGACCCTGGCCCTTGCGGCCATGATGCAGGGCAGGGGCCGTCTCATTGCGACCGATCGCGACAAGCGGCAGCTCGCGCCGATCCACGAACGGCTGTCCCGCGCAGGGGTTCATAACGCGGAAGTCCGCTCTCCAAAGGGGGAGGAGGATCCGCTGTCCGACATCAAGGCGTCAGCCGATCTCGTGCTGATCGATGCGCCCTGCACCGGGACCGGCACCTGGCGGCGCAACCCGGACGCAAAATGGCGGATGCGGCCGGGCGCACTCGAGGTCCGTTTGAAAGACCAGGCGGAAGTACTTGAGCGTGCTGGCAATTTCGTCAAACCAGGCGGCCGTCTCGCCTATATCACCTGCTCGGTGTTGCCGCAGGAAAATGGCGAGCAAATCCGGAAGTTTATCGGCCGGCATCCAGATTTCACGGTAACGCCGCCGTCGCAGACCGCTGCCGTGCTGTGGGACAGGACGGACGACTTTCTCGCTGCGGTTTACCTCTCTGACGAGGGGCTTTTGATGACGCCGCGTCGGACCGGAACGGACGGTTTCTTTGTCAGCGTCTTGCGGCGAGGATAGGTGTTCCTTCCACCTCGAGGGGAGAGGTGAACGTGTGGGCTTCCATCCTTTCCCGTTGCGACGCCGATGCCGGTCGCGTAATTCCTCGCCATGACAGCCTCCAGCAAAGCCTCCGCGTCAGCATCCAGCCCCTCCGTCGGCGCGACCTCCGCGCACGACAAAATTCTCATCGTTGATTTCGGTAGCCAGGTCACGCAACTGATTGCCCGGCGCGTGCGCGAGGAGGGCGTCTATTCGGAAATCGTCCCGTTCCAGAAGGCGGAAGCGGCTTTTCTTGAGATGAAGCCGAAGGCGGTGATCCTGTCGGGCGGGCCCGCTTCCGTGCTCGAGCAGAATGCCCCAGCGGCGCCGATGTCGGTGCTTACCGCGGGCGTGCCGGTACTGGGGATTTGCTACGGCGAGCAGACCATGGCCCAACAGCTCGGCGGCGCCGTCGAAGCTGGCCATCATCGCGAATTCGGCCGTGCCGCCATCGAGGTCACTGAGCCTTGCGCGCTGTTTGAGGGCGTCTGGGAAAAGGGCGGCAGATACGACGTCTGGATGAGCCATGGCGACCGCGTCACCAAACTGCCCGATGGCTTCCGCGCAGTGGCGAAGGCGCCGGGCTCGCCGATCGCGGTCATCGCTGACGACGCGCGCAGGTTCTATGCCATGCAATTCCACCCCGAGGTGGTGCACACTCCCGACGGCGCGAAACTGATCCGCAATTTCGTTCGCAAGGTCGCGGGGCTCACCGGCGACTGGACCATGCGCGCGTTTCGCGAGGAGGCGATCGAGAAGATACGCGCTCAGGTCGGCAAGGGCCGGGTGATCTGCGGTCTGTCCGGCGGCGTCGATTCATCGGTGGCGGCGATCCTGATCCACGAGGCGGTCGGCGACCAGCTCACTTGCGTGTTTGTCGATCACGGCATGCTACGCAAGGACGAGGGCAGGACGGTGGTGGACCTGTTCCGCCATCACTACAACATTCCGCTGGTTCACGTTGATGCGTCAAAGCAATTTTTGGGCGAACTCGCCGGCGTCACCGACCCTGAAGCGAAGCGCAAGACCATCGGGCGTCTGTTCATCGACGTGTTCGAGGCCGAGGCCAAAAAGATCGCAGCCTTGGGAAAAGGATCGGCGGAATTCCTGGCGCAGGGCACGCTCTATCCCGATGTGATTGAGAGCGTGTCGTTCACCGGCGGCCCGTCGGTGACGATCAAATCGCACCATAATGTCGGCGGACTTCCGGCCCGCATGAACATGAAGCTGGTCGAGCCGCTGCGCGAACTTTTCAAGGACGAGGTCCGTGTATTGGGGCGCGAACTCGGGTTGCCGGAGATTTTCGTCGGTCGCCATCCGTTTCCCGGCCCCGGGCTTGCGATCCGTTGCCCCGGCGAGATCACCCGCGAAAAGCTCGATATCCTGCGCGAGGCCGACGCAATCTACATCGACCAGATCCGAAAAGCCGGGCTTTACGATGAGATCTGGCAGGCGTTCGCGGTGCTGCTGCCGGTCAAGACGGTCGGTGTGATGGGCGACGGACGCACCTACGAATACGTCGTCGGCCTGCGTGCGGTAACCTCGACCGACGGCATGACCGCTGATTTCTATCCGTTCGATATGAAATTCCTCGGCGAAACTGCAACGCGCATCATCAACGAGGTGAATGGCATCAACCGTGTTGTCTATGATGTGACATCGAAGCCGCCGGGTACGATCGAGTGGGAATGATTCACTTCCGGCGCGGTCTATCGCGGTCTTTCTCAGAAATCATCGTAACATACTGATATAGAACTTATTTTCTTAGGAAGTCTTTCGCGATGGATCGGGCGCCAACGGCTCGGTCTGACGGTCTTTATGACGGTCTCGGACATCCACAGACAACCCTTCAATGGAAAGACCGTCAACCCGCATTGGGCAGTGTCTGCTTAGAAATTCAGATAAATCATTGATGTTACATGTTAATCTATATGACTTGACGGTCTTTTTCGCGACGGACAAGATGACGGTCAAATCCACATCATCCTAGCCTTGCGAGGCCGAGAATGCTGACCGACACCGAGCTTAAGAGCCTGAAACCAAAGGCAAAAAACTACAAGGTGACGGACCGTGACGGTATGTACGTCCTTGTCATTCCATCAGGCACAAAAACCTTCCGAATGGACTACCGCCTGAATGGCCGGCGCGAGACGCTGACCATTGGTCGCTATGGCCCTGGCGGCTTGTCGCTCGCCGAGGCGCGCGATCGCTGTCTCGCTGCGAAGAAAGATGTCGCGGAGGGGCGCTCGCCCGCTCAGGAAAAGCAGCGCGCAAAGCGGCGCGTTGCCCTTGGCGAGACGTTCGGCGCCGTTGGTCAGCGCTGGATCAAGTCGGCACCGATGGCGGACAGCACCCGCGCTATGCGCAAGGCGATTTTTGATCGGGACATACTGCCTGTCTGGAAAAATCGCCTGCTTACCGAGATCACACCCGACGACCTACGGGCCCAGTGCGTCAAGGTGAAGGATCGTGGAGCGCCGGCGACCGCGATTCATGTTCGCGACATCGTCAAGCAGATTTACGCCTACGCGATATTGAATGGCGAGAAGGTCCCAAATCCGGCGGAGGAGGTTGGCCCCGCTTCCATTGCGACCTTTGCTCCGAAGGACAGGTCGCTCTCGCCAACCGAAATACGGATCATGTTCGAGCAACTGAGGCACGTCCCGACGTTGCCCACCATTCGGCTTGGCCTTCGGCTCATCCTGCTCACGATGGTGCGGAAGAGCGAATTGCTCGACGCCGTTTGGAGCGAAGTGGACTTTGAGAACGCCGTCTGGAGCATTCCCAAGGAACGGATGAAGCGCCGCAAGCCGCACAACGTCTATCTGTCACGGCAATCACTGGACATCATGATCGCGCTTAAGACCTGCGCGGGAAATTCCCGTTATCTTTTGCCGTCCCGATACGACGCGGATGCTCCAATGTCGCGAGCAACATTCAACCGCATCACGACGGCAGTTGCTGATCGCGCCAAGATGCTCAGATTGGCCCTGGAGCCATTCACGGTCCATGATCTGCGGCGAACCGGGTCAACGCTGCTGAATGAGATCGGCTTCAATAGCGACTGGATTGAGAAGTGCCTGGCGCACGAAGACGGCCGCAGTTCGCGCGGTGTCTACAACAAGGCCGAGTACGAACACCAGCGCCGTCACATGCTGCAAGAGTGGGCGGATTTGGTGGACGCTTGGGAGCAAGATCGGAATCACACGCCAGTGCTCTATCCGCCTGCAACGCAGTTTCCAGGCGTGATGGCTGCTACTGCCTGACCGGGCGCGTCTTCCGCTGCCGTACATCAGGCAAGGGGGCTCGTTTAATCAGCGAGGCCTCTGAGGCGCGTCGTCGTTGATCGATCCATTCTTCGACCTCTGCCAAATCCCAAACGACGCATCGCGCCGTGAGGTAGAAGCGGCGGGGAAACTCTCCGCGCTGCTCGAGTTCGTAGATGGTGGTGTCTGCCAAGGGCACGATCTCTCGCAGCTCAGCGCGTCGGATCGCTTTCCTTGTTGTCAGTGACATGGTGCGTCGCGGGACGTTCGTATCTTTGCTCATGGAAAGATACAAACAGATGGCCACCCCTGCGAAAAGACGGCGATGCCTCGGAGGGCGAACGCCTGAGTGCTAGGGCGTAGCGCATCGTAAAAATACCGGAACACAGGCAAAGATTTCGGGGCAGGCCTATTCGAGGCTTCATTCGTCCGCCCAGACCGACAGGATCAGCCGTGAGTTCTCATAGAGCCGCAACCGCTGGCACAGCCTGCACGTAGGTACGGAGAGCTTCGCTCGCTTTGTCTTGATCGGCTGCGGCTGACGCCTTGCCGATCGTTAGCGGGGAGAGATGGTCTCGGCCATCTCTCCCCCGCGACTACCGCCTGCGCGATGGCAGGGCCGCGCGTCCGCAAGGCGGGGCATCATCGTCAAGCTCCCACCAATCCAACCGACCTCGCTTGCCGCGCAGCCCGGCCATGCTCGCCGGCAGCCGCCCCCCTCTCTGCCGAGCGCTCACGCGCCCCCGGGAGGCACGTCGGGGACATGCCTCCGGCATGAACAGAGAAAGGATTGGAGCAATGGCTAGGACATCGAAGAAGACGAAGGCCGTCACCACGGTTGCGGCGGCGGAAGCTGTGGCGAACGTTGACGTTCGCCGCGTTGGGCAAACGGTCACGGAGATCGTGGCAGCGCAAGCCGTAGCGGAAGCCGCACCGGTTACAGCGAGCGGTGAGACGATTTTCATCCCGCTCAACAAGCTGAAGAAGTCGCCCCGCAATGCGCGCAAGACCCCGCACAGCGAGGCGGACATTGAAGCTTATGCGGCCAGCATCGCGGCCAAGGGCATTCTGCAAAACCTCGTCGTGGAGCCAGAGCGTGACGAGGGAGGCCAGCCGACCGGCTTCTATTTCGTTACCATCGGCGAAGGCCGCCGGCTGGCACAGTTGCTGCGCACGAAGCGCAAGGAGATCAAGAAAACCGAACCGATCCGCTGTTTCATCGACACCGCGAACGATCCGTTCGAGATCAGCCTCGACGAGAACGTTACGCGCACCGCCATGCACCCCGCCGACCAGTTCGAGGCGTTCCGAGAGCTTGCGGAAAATCGCGGATGGGGCGCGGAAGAAATCGCGGCCCGCTTCGGCGTCACCGCGCATGTGGTGAAGCAGCGGCTTCGCCTTGGCGCGGTCAGCCCCAAGCTGATGCAGGTCTATCGCGATGGCGGGCTGACGATGGACCAGTTGATGGCCTTCGCCATCACCGAGGACCATGCGCGCCAGGAACAGGTTTACGAAAATCTCTCCTATAACCGCGATCCGTCGTTCATCCGCCGCGACCTCATGAAGACACACATTCCGGCGACGGATCGGCGCGCGATCTTCATCGGCGCGGAGGCCTACGCGGAAGCAGGCGGCAATATCGTCCGCGACCTGTTCACGGAGGATCGTGGCGGCTTCTATGAAGACGCCGCGCTGCTGGACCGACTTGTCATCGAGAAGCTGGAAGGCATCGCCGCGAACATTCAGGAGTTGGAAAGTTGGAAGTGGGTTTCGGTCCATATCGACTATCCCCACGCCCACGGCCTGCGCCGGACCTATACGCATCCGGTGGAGCTTTCCGAGGAAGATGAAGCCGCCTATGCCGCCGCGCAGGAGGAATATGACCGCCTGTCGTCGGAGCATGAGGGCGCGGAGGAACTTCCCGACGATGTGGACCAGCGGTTCGGGGAGCTTGAGGCCGAGATCGAGCGCATCGACGCCTTGCGCCACGCTTACAATCCCTACGAGATCGCGCGCGGTGGGGTGTTTGTCGTTCTGTCCCCGGACGGAGACGCCCGCATCGAGCGCGGTTTCATTCGGCCAGAGGACGAGACGCCCGAAGCGGAGGAAGCCAGCGGTGGCGCAACCGTCATCGACGGAGTGCGCGTCAACGGTGATGGCGAGATCATCGAGGATGGCGACGGAGACGGCGACGGTACAACCGCACATAATGCCGACGACGAGGACGCGGAGGAACAAGGCAAGCCGCTGTCCGACCTTCTCGTCCGCGACTTGACCGCGCATCGCACCCTCGGCCTGCGGCTCGCCCTTGGAGAGCAGCCGGACATGGCGTTGATCGCCGTCACCCATACGCTCGCCGCGCAGACCTTCTATCGCAGCGTTGACGCCCATTGCCTCGACATCCGCCCCATCAGTCAGTCCCTTGGCGAACATGCGGACGGCATCGAGGACACGGCGGCGGCGAAGGCGCTGGCGGATCGTCGCGCCGGATGGGCGGCGGACATGCCGCGCGACGTGGCGGACCTGTGGGACTTCATCGTCGAGCTGGACCATGCGAGCGTCATGGCGCTGCTCGCGCATTGCGCCTCGCAGACCGTCAACGCGGTGAAAGTGCCTTGGGAGCGCAAGCCGCGCGCTCTTGAGACGGCTGACAAGCTGGCAAGCGCGTTGGCGCTCGACATGACGGCGCACTGGACGCCCACGGTGCGGACCTATCTAGGCCGTGTGACGAAGGCGCTCATCCTCGACGCTGTGCGGGAAGCCGCCAGCGACGAGGCGGCGGATCACCTCGCCAGCATGAAGAAGCAGCCGATGGCGGAAACCGCCGAGCAGCTTCTTGCCGGGACTGGATGGCTCCCGCCGCTGATGCGCACCTCGCCGGTTGCAGAAGCGTCGGGCGGGTCTGTCGAGGACATCGCGGCGACCGAGGAACGCGAAGGTTTCCCCGAAGCCGCCGAGTAGTCGCGAGGGCCGAAGCCGCATTACGCGGCCTCGGTCAGCGTCCCGACGACCGATCGAGGAATTCTCCGGCCGCGCCTGATCGGCGCGGCCGGAGACTTCGACCGCACGACAATAGGACACAGACTCATGAAGACCTCTGCAGAACAGCGGGCGATGCTGGCCCGCATGGAGACGACGCACGCCGAGACCGCGCGCCACCTTGCCGTCATCGAGCGGCAGATCGAATCACGCGCCGAACGCATGACCACGAGCAGCCGCGTCAAGGCTCGCCAGTTCGACCGCGCCTCCGCCACCTGGAGCCGCGCCGACGAGCGCGACTTTCAGGCTAATGTCGCATCGCTGCGCTTCGCGCGGCGCGGCGAGATCGACGCGCTGTCCTGCAGGCTGGCACGACAGGCCGGAGCCATCGCCGCTTTCCGCGTCCGTCACCGGAGCAACGAACCGGCCGGGGAGTGCGTGTCATGACGCCGCGCTTTCCCCGCACCGAAGCCCTGATCCCCGAGGACTTGCTGGCCAGACTGATCGACAATGGCCGCACCAGCGAGGAACGTGACGGCTTCGACCCGTTCCCGATCGTGAAGCTGTTCACGCCCGACGCAGGAGCGACGTGGCTCATCACCGAAGCCTATTCCGAGGGCGAAGACGTTCGCCTGTTCGGCCTGTGTGACCTTGGTATGGGCTGCCCAGAACTCGGCTACCTAATGCTCAGTGAGATTGAGGACGTGCGCGGCAAGCTCGGCCTGCCGGTCGAGCGCGACCTTTATTTCAGGGCCGAACACCGGCTCAGCACTTACGCCGAGATCGCGCGGCGTGCCGGGATGATCGTCACTTGAAACCGCGATCCAGCGTGTCGTTGTGCCGCGCCGGATCATCTTCCTCGAATAGGGAGGCCCGGCATGACCGCAATGATCGTCGTCGCCGTTATGTTGATCGGCATGATGTGCGTCCTCGCTTATACGCTGGCAACCTATGCGCTGCCGTTCATGCTGGCGCTTGCCGTGACGCGCTTCGCCTTTGGCACCGGCGCGGGATGGGTCGGAGCCGCAATCGTTGGTCTCGCTGCTGGCGCGGCATCGTTCGCCATTCTGGCGTTTCTGTTCGACACGCTGCGCGCGCCGATCCTGCGGATCGCACTGGCGCTCATATTCGCCGCGCCTGCCGCTGTGGCGGGCTACGCCCTCGTGCATGGCGTGACCGGTGAGGCTGTGCCGTCGCCGGTCTGGCGGCAAATCTTTTGTCTCGCAGGCGGCGCAATGGTCGGCGCGGCCGCCGTGATACGACTGGCAGCGTCAGCAGGATCGGAAAGCTGAATTAATTTATTGGCCGGGGCGATTATCGGCGCACGCGTCGCGATGCGGTCGTCCTTGAGGACAGCGAACGGATCGTCATCGGGAAGTGTCGTCATCAGTCATGTCCGGATTCACGAGCATTGCCGCAGAATTTTTAGCAGTTCGGTCCGCTCGATTTTAATGACGAAAGAGGGCCTTTTCATTTCAAGTAGATCGGAATCGCTCTCAATGACGATTGTGGCGTCGCCCTTCGGGCCGGGCTCTACGCGCCGCCTGCGGCGGCTTCCGAAGCCCCTGCGGGTCTTCGCCGTTCGGTGACGATCCCTGACGCGAAGAGGGGCGGCGGCGAACATCTCGGCGATCGCCCCGGCTCGCCGGGACCTCGCGGTGGCCGGTGTCGGTCGGCAGGCATTCGTCTGATGGAGTCATATCCTCGCCGTCGCCCTCGACCATGCCCGCATGACAAGGCCGGGACGGGGATCTCATGACGGCTTGTGCAGGAGGGCAATTGTTACCCTTGTCGGACCATCTTGTGCCCCCGCCAAACGTGGCGATCGTTCGCGCGAAGGACGGGCGGAGTCGCGCCCTCCATTGCCCGCCAAGGACGGCGAGGTTGAACACGTCATCACCGCGACGATGAGGTTCGGGACCTCAATGGCAGAGCCGGAATAGCCGTTCGGCGCGAGGCGGTGAAGTGGCCCTCGATCGTTATCGCCGATCGCGGTTTCCTCTGACTGTCTTTTTAAGCCGTCCCCACGGGCGTCCTCGATTGGTTTGGTCTGACCGAAGACCGGCGACGAAGGGCGTCGCCTCGATCTTAATCCCGCAACGTCCGTCGCCAGCTTTTTTCCGCCGCCTTCGGCTTTGCATCGCGAACCAAAAAAGCTGTCGCCGGCCGCCCTCCACGTTGTTCCGGCCCCGAAGGGGTGCGGGCCGATCGTCCCCGGTCCGTCGACCACCATCGAGGCCGCGATAGGCGCGGCCCGAACAGCAGAAGGAAACCACGACATGGCTACGATCGGCACTTTCAGCCGCACCGAGAACGGTTACAACGGTTCGGTCAAGACCCTCACCCTCAACGTCAAGTCGGTGAAGTTCATCCCCACCGAGGGCGAGAACGAGAAGGGTCCCGACTTCCGCGTCATCGCTGCAGGAACGGAGTTCGGAGCGGCGTGGAAGAAGAAGTCCGACAAGGGCAACGACTACCTCTCCGTCAAGCTCGACGATCCGTTGTTCCCGGCTCCGATCTATGCGAGCCTGGTCGAGGCCGAAGGCGAGGAGCTGGCGCTCATCTGGTCGCGCCGCCGCCCCGCCGACTGACACCGGCCACCGGCGAGGCCCCGCGCAAGCGGGGCTTCGTCATGCTCATGTCCGCCACCGCCGAAATAGAGACACGGTGAGCTGCGCTCTCGTTGTTCTGATCGGCTGCGGCTGACGCCTTGCCGATCGTGCGTGGGGAGCCAAGGGGTCTTGCCCCTTGCTCCCCGCAAATGCCGCCTGTTGCGGAGCAGGGCCGCGGCCTCGCAAAGCGGCCGATCACCACGACCGCATCACATCGTCATCCGCTCCGCTCGTCTCGCAGCCCGGCCCCGCGCGCCGGCATGTGCCCCCTCCATCCCTGCGCGCTCACGCGCCCCCGGAAGGCATGTCGGGGGACATGCCTTCGGCATTAACGGGAAAGGACAGGACAATGAGCTTTATCAGCAGCAGCCAGAACCAGCAGGCAGTGAATAGCGGTTTCCGCGTGGACATCTCGCGCGGGCAGCGCATCGGTCGCGTGTCGTCGGAATGGTTTTCCCGTCCCGATGACGAGCGTTATTTGTCGCTCACCGAACTTTATGATGCCGTGAAGACCCGCGCCGATCGCGCCAAGGCCCGCACGGTGGAAAGCCGCGCCGTGCGCGTGGAGGCCAGCCGCGAGAATGCGGAGCGGCTTTCGCTCATCGTCCCTGGGCAGGACCAGCCCGTCGTGCCGACGCATTGGAGTTTCGGGCAGTTGTGCAGCCTTGTGGGCGCGCCCGCGACCTATATGCGCCAGCTTCCCGCGCCGCTCGCAGGCATCAATCTGCAGCATGGCTTGCTGTCGCACCGCGCCGAGCTTGTGAAGACGCTGGAAGCGGAAGACGGCCGCATCGAATTGCGCGCCGTCACCGGCCCGGATTACGGCCGCATTTGGGACCATGAGCTTGTCGCCGCCGTGATGAAGATCGCGGGCAACGGCACGGGTGACACCATGTGGAAAGTCCCCGGCGTTTTGGATTGGGTGACCATGACGCACAATCCGCTCGTGGACATCACGAGGGACACCACCACGCTTTACGCTTCGGACAGGGACGTTTTTCTTTTCCTTGTCGACGACACGCATCCCATCGAGGCCGGACGCCTGCCGAGCGGAGAGCCCGATTTGTATTTCCGAGGCTTCTATGCATGGAATAGCGAAGTTGGATCGAAGACGCTTGGAATTGCGTCTTTCTATCTTCGCGCGGTTTGCATGAACCGCAATCTATGGGGTTGCGAAAACTTCGAGGAAATCACCATCCGGCACAGTAAGTTTGCCACGCAGCGTTTCGCTCATGAAGCAGCGCCCGCGCTGACGAGCTTCGCCCATTCCTCACCCGCACCGTTCGTTGCTGGCATCAAGACGGCGCGGGAGCGCATCGTCGCCCGCACCGACGACGAGCGCGAAACCTTCCTGCGCAAGCGCGGGTTCAGCAAGGCCGAAACAGGCAAGATCATCGAGGCCGTATTGCAGGAAGAGGGCCGCCCACCGGAAAGCATCTTTGACTTTGTGCAGGGCATGACGGCGCACGCCCGCACCAAGGCCCATCAGGATACGCGCCTTGAACTGGAGGGGAAGGCGAGGACGCTGCTGGAGAAGGCGACATAGCCCGATAGCCCGCGCGGTCGACCTTCGGCCGCGCGGCTTCCATTCCCGGAATTTTCCGCCGATCCGCGAACCCGGATCGGCGGCGCGGCCGCGCCGCAACGGCACGGCCGCCGCTCGCCGGGCTGCGCCCGGCTCGCGATCCACACACAAACTTGCCAATCATCCCGATCGGAAACGTCGCGCCGACGCGCGAGCTTGAGGCCGTGACCGTCAGCGCTTCGGCAGCCGGATTAGATCGCAGGGATCGACGTCGAGCGCCTCCGCGACCTTGCCCAGGACACTGACGCTCGCCGACACAGCGCCGCGCTCGATCGAGCCGACATAGCGCATGCTCAAGCCCGAGCGCGCAGCCAGCTCCTCTTGCGTCAGTTTCTTGTCATAGCGCAGCCGACGCATGTTGATCGCCATGACCTCCTTAAGGTCCATGACGCATCGGAGCCAGAATCGGAACGATCGTTCTAGGAACGATTGTTCCTATTCGATATAGAAGGGAGATCGGTTCCGACAGGAGGATGATTGTGATGTCCGGTCCTGCTATCGCGCCGACGGCATGGCGCTATTCCAAGTCCGCAACGGGAATGTTGTTCAAAACCTGTTGCGGTCGGCGCGCATAATCTATTTTGATTCTAAATCGACGGGGTTTGGAAACACGTTGATGAGCAAGCCCACCTTCAAGGACAGCCCGCCGCTGACCGATCGGGTGAACGCCTACGATGAAGCACATCTCGCCACCTATCTTCGGCTGCTCGACGCGGCCGAGGAGGGCGCCGATTGGCGCGAGGTGGTCAAGATCGTGTTCGGCCTCGACGTTGACGCCGATCCGCAGCGCGCGAAGCACATGCACGATAGTCACTTGGCGCGTGCGCGCTGGATGACAGAGCACGGCTACCGGCACCTTCTCCAGCCGCGGATGCAATAAGCCGCGCTCCGATCAAACTTTCATAAAGTATGCAACTCACGATTGCTACGCCAGCGATGGTTTCGTATTCCGATTATCTACCTTCCAGCGTTTCCGACCGCTCCGATACTCGAATCATCCCCAAAGACCGGGCCGGAAGGAAACAACATGGAGCCCCTTCAAGACTGGCGATCATCGCAATTCGAGGATGAGTTAGGCCGCCTTGATCGTGGTGGCGTGAGTTTCGAGTTTCTCCGCCGCAACAGGCAATACCGGCAGGACTACGCAACAGCGCTGATGGAGATCGCCGCCGGCGGCACGACGAGGACGGAAGCTATTGCCCGACTCTCGCGCCGTTGGGGGTTGGCGTTTCCCAGCCGACCCTTCTGCATCGGCAGTGAAGGCCCATCCTGTGTGGCGGGCGCAATGCTTCCCTGCCACGCTGATTGTCACTGCTGCCCCGGATGGCTTCGCGGCTTCCTCGCTGCCTGATCCGCGGTCTCTGCCCATCCTCGGTGAATTGACCGGCAATGGTTTGCACGCCATCGCCACAGATGGCGAGGGCGATCACCAGCTCTGGTTCGACACCGGCGCGGAGCCGGTCCACGCGGCGATCCTGCTTCCGGTCGATCGGTATTTCTGGTGGCGCCATCGCAATGCCGGGCGCTTGGTGCGACGGCTGGAGGGAAAGCGCGCGGGCCGTTGGCCGCGTGAACAGCGACTATCCGCCTTCCAGCTCCATCGCGCAGCACTGATGCTGCGCGCCTGGGACGGCGTCGAATCCGGTGCGTCGCGTCGCATCGTCGCCGGCATCCTGCTCAACAGGAACGTCGAGGCTCTGCGCGCCATCGACTGGAAGAACGCGCCCGAACGGCGTCAGCTCGCGCGCATCCTGAAAGCCTGCCGCGATATGATTGACGGCGGCTATCTGCGCTGGCTCGCGCAACCCGGCCGCTGACGGGAGGGGGACATTTCCTTAGAGGCCCCCGATTTTTGTCACTCCGCCGGACCGCGGATTTTTCGCCATCGTCGCACCCGACTCGCCGCTCTGACGGCGGCTGCGATGGAGGCCCGCAATGCCGGAGAAGACCGAGAAGACTTGGCCGCGTTTCGTGCGAACGCCAGAGGCCGCGCGCCTTCTCGGTCTGTCCCCGCGCACGCTTGAGAAACATCGCTGCGACGGCACGGGGCCGGTCTATCACAAGCTCGGCGGTCGCGTCGTCTACACCATCGCCGATCTCGAGGCATGGATCGACGCCTGCGTGCGGCAGTCCACGGCTGAATCCGCGGCCGCCCGTGCGGCCGGCACCTCGCGCTGATCGTCGCCATGTCGGCGCGCCGCCCATACGACGATCAACAGCTCGAACTGTTCCGGGCGCGCGCCGGCGACATCGCCGCACGCGACGCACAGGACCTCATGTCTTGGCCGTTCTTCTCGCTTGCCAAAATCCGTCGCGTGACGCCGATCGACTTCCGCTTGGGCGAGGTGTCGATCCGCGTCGAGGCGACCGCCGAGCACGGCATGGCCACGATCTGGGACGCCGATATCCTGATCTGGGCCGCCAGCCAGATCGTCGATGCGCGCGACCGCGGCTTGCCGACGTCGCGCCTGATGGCCGCCACCCCCTATGAGATCCTCACTTTTGTCGGCCGCAGCGATTCCGGACTGAGCTACGACCGGCTGAAGGCCGCACTCGACCGATTGCAGTCCACCACCGTCGTCACCTCGATCCGCCAGCCGTCCGAGCGGCGGCGGCATCGCTTCTCCTGGATCAACGAGTGGAAAGAGCGTCTTGACGCGACTGGCCGGCCGCTCGGCATCGAACTGATCCTGCCGGACTGGTTCTATGCCGGTGTGCTCGACGATGCGCTGATCCTCACCATCGATCGCGCCTATTTCCATCTGACCGGCGGGCTCGAGCGATGGCTGTATCGCCTCGTGCGCAAGCATGGCGGCCGACAGACGCATGGCTGGAGCTTTGACCTCCCGCACCTCCACCTGAAGTCCGGCAGCCTGTCGCCGCTGCGCCGCTTCCGCTTCGAGCTGCGCGCCATCGTCCAGCGCCAGCCTTTGCCCGGCTACCACCTGGCATTGATCGACGATCCCGATGAACGGCAGCGCCTGATTTTCCGACCGACGGATTCCGATTGCGTGGTCACGCCGCGTCGGCGGCGGGGGGGCGTGCGATGAGCATGTCTTGCCCCGCTGCAAAAGGTGTTGATGGACCCGTACTATTGGGAACGCTGACACCCGTACTTTCGGGAACGCGAGTCCCGTACTATTGGGAACGCGCGCGCCCCGTAACCATCTGGCGCGATAAAGCGGATTCGTCCCCCTCTAACTCTCCTAACTCAGAGTCCTTCGGACTCTTGCTAACGCGACCCGGCAAGTCGCGGCATTGTGGACGACCGCACCGCATCAGCGCGCGCCGAGCGTCGGGCGGTCGGAAGACGTCGGAGATCTACGCGAGTAATTGCCACGGCATGGCGATCCCTCCGACCGAGAAGCCCTCCAGCCTGATCGAGATTCTGATCCGCACGAGTTGCCCGCAAAGTGGCCTGGTCGGCGACTGGTTCGCCGGATCGGGTACCGCCGGCGAGGCCTGCCGGCTCTCCGGTCGCCGCTATCTCGGCTGCGGGATCGACGCCGGCATGGCCGAGCTTGCGCGGGTGCGCATCGCATCGGTGCTGCCATTCGCCGAAGGAGCGCAGCCATGACGGCGGGGCTACGCGCGATCGGTCAACCGGCCGACCACACGCTGGTCGAATTGACCTGGCGCGAGAAGCGCATCGAGCACCGCATTCGCTTTGGCCGGATCGTCGACGAACACCGTCTCGACCGCCATCGGCGCATCGTCAGCTTCGCACCTTGCAGCGTCTTTGCCTTCGTCCGCTGGGCCGCCAACGAATACGGCACGATCATTTCCCGGATCGACATCGTTCGATCTGTTGGAGTTGGCGAGCCGTATCAGACACTGCCCTTCGTGCGCCCCGGCGGCGAGATTTTGTTGCGGATCAGCGGCTGGCCGAAAGTCGAGCGTGTGCTTGCCGCGGTCGATGCGATCGAATCCCTCGGCATCGACGCCGCCGACGTCGCGCCCGAGCACTGGCGGCATCTCAACCATCGCATCAGTGTCAACGAGCCGTTCCGCGTCTATTCGACCGAGCAGCATCGCGCTTGGCTGCGCCGCCGCGAGGTGCTGCGATGATTGCGCGCCGCACAACGCTCCTGTCGATGCTCGCCGGTACGGCGTTGATCGTCGCCTCAGCCTGGGGCCGGCCCGACATCCGCTTCATCTGGAACGCATCCGCCAGCGTGCCGATTGGGCTCTACCGCATAGTGCCCGGCAATCATGTCGACGTCACCGATCTCGCCGTCGTCATGCCGCCCGCCGAGCTGGCGTCCTTCCTCGACGAGCGCCGCTATCTGCCGCGCGGCTTGCCACTCATCAAGCGCGTACTGGCGCTCGGCGGCACGACCGTCTGCCGGCGCGGCAGCGTCATCATTGCCTATGACGGAATCTACGGACAGGCGCTCGCGCGCGATACGCGCGGCCGACCGCTACCCGACTGGCAGGGCTGCCGCACGCTCCATGATGGCGAAGCTTTCTTCATGAATTGGGACAGCCCCGACAGCTTCGACAGCCGCTACTTCGGGCCGCTTCCCGTCAGCACCATCGTCGGTCGCGCCATTCCCGTCTGGACCGCCGACGGCACCGATCCGGCCACGGAATCCCTCCGCGAGCCGGTGTCCGACGAGCCGTGACGGCTCGCTTCTCAAGCCAAGAAAGGATTATCAGTATGACGCAGATTGGCACTTTCACGAAGACCAAGACCGGCTTCAGCGGTCGCATCCGCACCCTCGCGCTCGACGTCGAGCTGACCATCCGTCCGGCCGAGAAATCCGACGCTGAGAACGCGCCGGACCACCGCATCTTCACGGCCGAAGACATCGAGGTTGGCGCCGCCTGGAGCCGCAGCGGCGAAAGGGCCGGCGACTATCTCTCGATCACCATCGACGATCCGACGTTCACGCAGCCGCTACGTGCCGCGCTCTTTCAGTCCGAGGCCGATGCCAAGGTCTGGAACATGATGTGGAGCCGGCCATCGAAGCGCGACGACAAGAGTTGAGGCCATTCCTGTCCGATTTTCACCCAAACGGAGACTGACATGAATGATCAGCAGCTCATAGCGCGCATCAAGCGACGGAGCAAATACTGGGGCCAGACCGCACCTCATCAATGGTTCGACGTGCGTGTCGTCGAGGACGCCGGCTATGGCCTCAGAGGCAACAACAACTACTACCGATTGGACGACGTGGTGATCGGTGTGCGTCTGGCCAATGGGTTCATCGTCGATCTCGCCAACGGCAAGACGAGCCGTGCGGGAAAACCGGACAGGCACGGTTGAGACGATGCGCGCGCCACTCCGATTCTTGTCTGCCGTCATCCCTCTGATCGATCGGATCGCGGATCATCCCTCCGACCCGATCGCCTGTCAGGCGGCCGTCGCGCGCAGCACAGGTCAAGGGCGGCCGCATTGCGGCCGGCGCAGCCTTGTCCTTGACCGAAGCGAGCACGATGGCAGGCTGATGGCGCCTCGGAAAGGCGGACTTTGCACCATCCTGTCGTCGATCATGGTCATGCTGACCGCATGTGCCGTGATCGTCGTCCTCACGCCTCCCGTTCACGCCGATCCACCTCCACCTCGTAAGGCGATCGCTCCACCATCCGATCCGTGGGCCGCGCACGTCACCGAGGCGGCCGGGCGCTTCGCCATTCCCGAGCGATGGATACGCGCGGTGATGGCCGTCGAGAGCACTGGCGACCGGAACGCGGTCTCGCCCAAGGGCGCGATCGGCCTGATGCAGATCATGCCGGAGACTTGGAACGAACTGCGCGCGCGCTACGGACTCGGCAGCGACCCCTGGCAGCCGCGCGCCAACATTCTGGCCGGCGCGGCTTACCTGCGTGAAATGCACGATCGTTACGGCTCGATCGCCGCGATGCTCGCCGCGTATAACGCTGGGCCAGCGCGCTACGATAAGCATCTGGCGAACGGTCGCGCGTTGCCGGCTGAGACCGTCGATTACGTCGCGAAGATCGCCCCCATGATCGACGGCAAAGTCCCTGTCATGCGTTTCGCAAGCGCATCATCGCGACTGTCATGGTCGCGTGCGCCGCTCTTTGCCGGACGATCCGGATTCCATTACAACGACGCTTCTGCGACAGTCGATTATCCTTCCGGCGGACCTTCGAGCGCACCTGCGATTGTCGATCTGTCAGCGCTTGTGCCGCCCTCCGATGGCATCTTCGTGCGAAGACCACACGCAGATGGAGAACAGCGATGAGTATCGTGTTTCCACGCTTCGCGGCGTGCGCAATCGTAGAATATGCAGGGAGCCGTGAGTGCTCCCTGGCAACGACCGAGCGAAGGCAAGATAAAAAGCCGCACATCGCGGCTTGGACGGTCGGTTGTTTTGTTTCCGCTTTTTCCGATTTCCTGCACATCGCGGATCGTCGTTGCGATGTGCCCGTCTCCCATTTCGCGAATGATTTCAGCGTATATCGCACGTCGCGAACACAGCCATGAAACGCGATGATGATTTCCGCGTCCGCCCAGGTCGCATCCGCTCATCGAGGGCGCAGCGCGCCTTGCCCTTCGTCGCTCAGGCGCTCGCCGCCGCACAGAAGGCTGGTGGTTGCATCTCGCGCTCCGGCAAGATCACCTCTAGCCGTGGACCTCACTTCGCCCGCGGCCGTGTGGCCAGCATCCGCGCCAATCGCCTCATCACCAGCCGCACACGCTTCTGCACCGTCAAGGCGCTCGTGGTCCGCAACAAGGGTCAGCGCGGTCCGCTCTCCCGTCACCTCAACTACCTCCGCCGCGATGGCGTCACGCGCGATGGCGAGAAGGCGCGCATGTTCGGTTCCGGGACCGACGACGCGGACGCCAAGGAGTTCTCCGAGCGTTGCAAGGATGACCGTCACCACTTCCGCTTCATCGTGTCCCCCGAGGACGCGACCGACATGGAAGACCTGAAGCGGTTCACGCGCGAACTGATGACCCAAGCTGAAAAGGACCTCGGCACAAAACTCGAGTGGATCGCCGTCGATCACTGGAACACGGACAACCCCCACGTCCATGTCATCGTGCGCGGTCGCGCCGATGATGGCCGCGACCTCGTGATCGACCGCGACTACATCAAGAGCGGGATGCGTGATCGTGCGCAGGATCTCATTACGCAGGAACTCGGTCCGCGCTCCGATCTCGACATCAGCCGCGCGCTGGAGCGGCAGGTCGAGGTCGAGCGCTGGACGCAGCTCGACCGACAGCTTATCCGCGACGCCAACGAACATGGCGTGATTGACGTGGCGCCGTTACCGGACCGCCAGCCCGACGAATACCTGACGCAGAAGGTCGGACGATTGCGCCACCTGGAACACCTCGGCCTCGCCGAGACTATCGGCCCTGGCCAGTGGGTCATCACCAAAAAGGCGGAATCCAACCTGCGCGAACTTGGCCAGCGCAACGACATCATCAAGCGCATGCACCGCGCGCTCAACGAACAAGGCATCGCACGTGGCACGGCCGACTATGTCTTGGCAGGCGAGGCGCATGGCTCCCCGATCATCGGCCGGCTGGTCGAACGCGGCCTCGACAACGAACTGTGGGGAACGGCTTATGCCGTCGTGGACGGCATCGATGGCCGCACGCACCACATCAAGCTGCCGGACATCGACTCGGCCAGCGACAGTGCGCCGGGCTCGATCGTCGAATTGCGATCCTTCGAGGATGCACGCGGCGAGCGGCGCGTGGCGTTGGCGATACGCTCCGATCTGTCGATTGAAGCCCAGACCACGGCGAATGGTGCGACCTGGCTCGATCGCCAGCTCGTGGCCCGCGATCCCGTCGATCTCGGCGGCGGCTTCGGCCTGGAGGTGAAGCAGGCCATGGAGGCCCGCGCGGGGCACCTGATTCAAGAAGGGCTTGCACAGCGTGAGAACGAGCGCCTCGTGTTCAGCCGAAATCTCATCGGCACACTCCGGCAACGCGAGCTGGACGCCCTCGGCGACAAGCTCGCGGCCGAGACGGGCATGCCGTTCCAGAAATCTGCCGCCGGGGAGTTTGTCATCGGCATTTACAGCCGGCGCTTCGCGCTGGCGTCCGGCCGCTTCGCCATGATCGACGATGGCCTGGGCTTCAAGCTCGTGCCCTGGACCCCGTCGATCGACAAGCACATCGGGCAGCACATCTCGGGGGTGGCACGCGCCGACGGTGGCGTCGACTGGTCGTTCGGCCGCAAGCGGGGGCTGGGGTTATGACGCCCGGTGCGCAACGGGTCGCCGGGCTTGCCCTCCGCTGAGAGGAGTTATATATGACTATCGGTAGTCATATTAGGAATGCCGCCATGAAGGAAATCCAGCTCAAGGACGCCAAGGCGACTCTGTCGGCCGTGGTCGATCGCGCCGTGGCAGGTGAGCCGACCGTCATCACCCGGCACGGCCGTAAGGAAGCGGTGCTTGTGTCGTTCGAGGAATGGGAGCGCGTCTCCAAGGTGCCGAGCTTCGCCGACTTGCTGCTCGCGTTCCCCGGCGAGCCTGCTGACATTCCCGAGCGGCGCCGCAAGCCCGCGCGCGCGTTGAGCGATACCGGCCTCTGACTTGTATCTGCTCGACACCAACATCGTCTCGGCCGATGCCCCGGCCAAGCGGCAGGTCGGACCGGACGCCTTCGCCGCCTGGGTGCGCGAGCATGGCGATCAGCTCTACATCTCGACCGTGACCATCGCCGAGATCGAGGCCGGCATTGCCCGCGCCATTCGCATCGGCGCGACGACGAAGGCCGAGCGCCTCCGCAGGTGGCTCGCGGCTGTCGAGCACTTCTACGCCGGCCGTATCTTGGCGTTCGGCATTGAGGATGCTCGCCATGCCGGCGCCATCCTCGATCGTGCGCGGTCACATGATCCCGGCTTCGAAGACATCGCGATTGCCGCCACGGCGACCGCGCGCGGCTTCACCGTCCTGACCGCCAACGAGCGCCATTTCGCGCCGCTCGGCGTGCCGCACCTCAATCCCTTGGAGCAACTGCCGCCGGCCTAGGACGCTGCGCGCCGCCGAAATGACCTGTCAGATATGACGGGGTGCATGTCGGCGCGCTTTGCCCATCATCCTCCGAGCACTAATGGAGGATATGAAATGCCCGAAACTCTCACGACGGCATTCTACGCGATCTGGTTCGGTGACGACGATTACGAGTTCTTCGATACCGAGGGCGAGGCACGCGATGCGGCGGTGCAGATAAACCGCAAGCTACACGAGGGGTACGAAACCGGTGCCGAGGGCCCGGCGCACCCGATTCCGGGAGTAGAAATCGCACCGCTCGACCTCCGTCGCTTGCTCAAGCTGCTCAACGGCGGACCGCGATGCTCCGTGCGCTCGCGCCAAGTGCTCGGAATGATCGAGCCCGACGGAGAAGAGAGTTTTACGTCCGATCGGTCGAAGCGGCCGAAGTTGTTGCGTAGCAATTTCAAATACCGCAGCGCGCAAGTATTTTTTCGATCGCCTACGCTGCTCTACGATGACTGACACCTGCGCAGTTGAAACCTCCACATTCCTGGCTCTTCTTCGGAGGATTGAAACGCGCGGGGAGGTTTGCTCGCTGTGTCCGCCAGCCGCGTCATGTGGAAACAGATCGTCGTCGTGTTCGCGATCGTGCTGCTCGCGGTCTGGATCGCGACGCAGTGGATCGCGTGGCGGCTCGGCTTTCAGGCGCAGCTCGGCTCGCCCTGGTTTTCGCTGGCCGGATTGGCGGTCTATCCGCCGCCCGCCTTCTTCTGGTGGTGGTTCTTCTACGACGCCTACGCGCCGCACATCTTTCTGGAGGGCGCCGGGATTGCCGCTTCGGGCGGCCTCGTCGCGATCGCCGTCGCCATCCTCATGTCGATCTACCGGGCGCGCGAAGCCAAGGATGTGCGCACCTTCGGCTCAGCCCGTTGGGCCGATCCGCATGAGATCAAATCCGCGGGCCTTCTCGGTGACGATGGAGTTGTTCTTGGCCGCCTCGGCCGCAACTATCTGAGACACGACGGCGCGGAGCATGTGCTGTGCTTCGCGCCGACACGTTCCGGCAAAGGCGTCGGCTTGGTGGTGCCGACGCTACTCAGCTGGCCCGGCGCGTCGATTGTTCATGACATCAAGGGAGAGAACTGGGAGCTGACCGCGGGCTTTCGCGCGCGCTTCGGTCGCGTGCTGCTGTTCGATCCGACCAATGCGAACTCGGCCGCCTACAATCCGCTGCTCGAGGTGCGCAAAGGCGAGTGGGAAGTCCGCGACGTTCAGAACGTCGCCGAGGTGCTGGTCGATCCGGAAGGCTCGTTGGAGAAGCGCAATCATTGGGAGAAGACGTCCCATTCGCTGCTGGTCGGTGCGATCCTCCATGTCCTCTATGCCGAGACAGACAAAACGCTCGCCGGCGTCGCGGCCTTTCTGTCCGATCCAGGGCGGCCGATCGAATCGACCCTGTCCGCTATGATGACCACGCCGCATCTCGGCGAGAAGGGGCCGCACCCCGTCATCGCCAGCGCAGCACGCGAACTGCTCAACAAGTCGGACAATGAGCGCTCTGGCGTGCTTTCAACCGCCATGTCGTTCCTCGGTCTCTATCGCGATCCCGTCGTAGCAGCCGTCACGGCCCGTTGCGACTGGCGCATCGCCGACATTGTGGCGGGCGCGAAACCCACAACGCTCTATCTCGTCGTGCCGCCCTCCGACATCAGCAGGACGAAGCCGCTGGTGCGCCTCGTGCTCAACCAGATCGGCCGGCGGTTGACCGAGGATCTTCATGCGAAGGATCGGCAACACCGTCTGTTGTTGATGCTCGATGAATTTCCGGCGCTCGGCAGGCTCGACTTCTTTGAGTCAGCGCTCGCCTTCATGGCGGGCTACGGCATCAAGGCATTTTTGATTGCGCAGTCGCTGAACCAGATCGAGAAAGCCTACGGGCAGAACAATTCCATCCTCGATAACTGCCACGTCAGGGTCAGCTTCGCGACCAACGACGAAAGGACAGCGAAAAGAGTAAGTGATGCGCTTGGCACCGCCACTGAGATGCGCGCCATGCAGAACTATGCCGGCCATCGTCTCGCGCCCTGGCTCGGGCATCTGATGATCTCGCGCTCCGAGACGGCGCGGCCGCTGCTCACCGCAGGCGAGGTGATGCAGCTTCCGCCCGACGACGAGATCGTCATGGTCGCCGGCATTCCGCCTGTCCGCGCCAAGAAGGCGCGCTATTTCGAGGACGCACGGTTCAAGCAACGCCTGCTTGCTGTCCCGCAGAACCCGAAAGCCGGCATGGTGCCGAAGCCCGACGATTGGTCAGCGTTGAAGCCCGTCGCGGCGCTGGCGCCGGCGAGCAAGAACACCGTCGCGCCGCGAGCTGCGCCCGTGACGAATAGCGCGGCCAGGCCGGATGACGATTCCGCCAATTCCGGTCTTCGCCGCGAACCTGGGCTTGAGCGGCATAAGGATATTGCGCCGGATACGGTGAGGCCTTCTGCCAACGAGTTTGATCCCGATGCCGAGGAGCCCGAGCGTGAGGTTGTCGCGAACCGCGTGCTCACCCGCGACATGCGGCTGATGGCGCGGCGGATCGCGATGGACCCCGGCGACGGCATGGAGCTGTAAGTCGTGTCGCAGCCTCCCAAAGCCGGGCGGCCCGGCAAGAAGAGGCGGCTGTCCGTCTATCTCGATCCGGACATCTCACTGCGCCTCGACGACCACGCCGATCGCCGTGAGCAGTCGCGCTCCATGATTGCTGAGGCGGCTATCGTCTCCTTCCTGTCGCCCGACGCCGAAGAGCGTCGGGAAGCCGCGATCGTCAAGCGTCTCGATCGGATCGATCGCATCATTCAACGGCTTGAGCGCGACATCGGCATCACCAATGAGGCACTCGCCATCTTCATTCGCTCCTGGCTGACGTCGACCGCGTCCTTGCCGGAAACCGCCCAGGGCGCCGCCCGCGCAAAGGGTGGCGAGCGCTATGACAAATTCCTCGAAGCGCTCGGCCGGCGCCTCGCCAAGGGGCCACGCTTGCGACAAGAAGTGCCGGAAGATATTCGCGACGAGGCAGGAAAGCTCGGCTTATAGGCTGCAATCGATCTGCAGTTATCTTGTCCGGCGTTGCGGACTATTTCCGGTCCCTCGGTAAGCCGGATTGACGCCAGCATTTTCTCGACTTGCGGCCAGGCGCGTGACGCGCTGGCTGTCAGATGCAAGGGACAGCCCGAACAGTGCCGAGCCTCGTAGCCAGCCCGCGTTCAGGATGATGCTGAAGCAGGTTAAGGTCGGGGACGAGGTGCAGTCGAAGCCGAACGAACGGCCTCCAGCATCACCGTCGTCAAAATGCAGGAAGGAAAGTCGAGAAAGTTTTTCTTTCTTTACGGTGTCGTCCGTTTGCCTGGTGAAGCTGCTCGTGTCGGCCCACTAATCCAGCAGAGAAAAGAGAAAAAGGCTTGCGATGATGCTTCATGGAAAATCGGCGCTGATCACGGGCGGCTCGAGCGGGATCGGTCTCGCCAGCGCGCGCATGCTGCGCGACAACGGCGCGCGTATCGCCATCCTGGGCAGTTCCCAGAACAATCTCGACCACGCCTTGGCTGAGCTTGGCGGCGATGTGCTGGCGATCCAAGGTAATGTCGCGTCGCTCGATGATTTGACGCGGATGCGGGAAGTGCTGAAGAGCGAATTCGGAACGCTCGACATCCTGTTCGCCAATGCCGGCGTGGCGTTCGGCACACCGATCGCGACGACCGACGATGCCAGCTACGCCAGGATGATGGACGTCAATGTGAAAGGTGTCTTCTTTACGGTTCAGGCGATCCTGCCACTTATGCGCGAAGGCGGTTCCATCGTTCTCAACAGCTCATCGCTCAACCAGATGGGCGCGCCGGGTCGCACGATCCTGTCGGCGTCCAAGGCGGCCGTTCGGTCTTTTGCCCGAACCATGTCGGCCGAGCTACTCGACCGAAAGATCCGCGTCAATACGGTCAGCCCCGGCACGATCGAAACACCGATTCATCGCGGTAAGGATCAGAGCGAGGAGGAGTTCCGCAGCTACGTCGAGCGTGTCGGCAAGCAGGTGCCGCTCGGGCGCATGGGTCGGCCGGAAGAGATCGCGGCGGCAGTCCTGTTCCTCGCGAGCGACGCATCGAGCTACATGCTGGGCGCCGAGATCGTAGTCGACGGCGGCAGAGCGGAGTTGTGAGCCATGCTGCTCAACGATGATCTTTCCGGGCGTACCCTTGTTCACGCCGCGGCGCTGGCTTGGGCGCCGAGTCCGGCAAAGGGCGTCAAGCGGCGGATGCTGTTTCGCATTGGTGATGAGGTGGCGCGTGCCACCTCGATCGTGCGCTATGCGCCGGGCAGCCACTTCGCGCGCCACGGCCATCCCGGCGGCGAAGAGTTCCTCGTGCTGGAGGGGACGTTGCAGGACGAGACCGGCGACTTTCCGGTCGGCACCTATGTCCGCAATCCGCCGGGGACCGGACATGCCCCCGGCAGCGAGACCGGATGCACCATCTTCGTCAAGCTGTGGCAGTTCAGGGCCGACGATCGCGAGCGGGTCGTCCGCCTTCCCGGCAAAGGCGCAGTGGCCGGCCTGCGTCCAGGCGTGGCGTCGTCGATGATCTTGTTCGAGGGGGCCGGCGAGCGCGTGATGATGGAAGAATGGCAGCCCGGCGCGGACATCGAGCTGTCCAACCCGGAAGGGCTTGAGCTGTTGGTTCTGGTGGGTGGCTTTATGGATGGAGCCGAGCCGCTGAATCGCTGGAGCTGGTTACGCCTGCCGGCCGGCGAGTCGCTACGCGCGACGGTCGGGCCTGAAGGCGCGCGCGTCTGGTTCAAGTCCGCACCGCTGCTCCACGAGAGCGCGTGCGCTTTCGAGGACACCTCTCGATCTGAGCAGGCCAACAAATGAACGATGCGGAGAGCTTCATCAGCTCGGTCTTTCGGCCGCACCGCGCTGACGAAAGCATAACCGCCGGATGTATAGCCGCCCTTCCTTGGCGAAGAGGCGCTGACTTTTGCCTCTTTCACCCAGTGCGCTCCCATCTTCGGGCGGCCGGCATCTCTTTTGTAGCAATGGGAAAGTTATGCTCATGATGCAGGACTGGAATCCCCGTCGCGACGGGTTGACGGAGCGGGTCGGTGACTATGGCAAGCAACGCCCGGTGGTGCAGTCGATCCTGCTTTATCGAAGTAGGTTTCCGCTGTCGGTCGCACTCATCGGCTCCGGGTTTGCAGGTATGCTTATAGCGCTGCAGTCGCGGGTCAACGGCGGGTTGGGCAGGGAGCTCGGCAATGGATACGTGGCTGCTGCCCTCTCTTTCGGTGCCGGCCTCCTCGTGATGTGCGTCGCTATGCTGATGTCTCGGCAGGGCCGGAGCGGCCTCGCGACGCTGCGCACAGAGCTGACTGTACATCGTCTTCCCGTGTGGGCGCTCTTCGGTGGGGCGGCCGGAGCGTTCTTCGTGCTGGGGCAGGGGCTCATTGCGCCGCTCACCGGATTGGCGCTCTTCACGGTCGGCATCATCGCGGGCCAGGTCGTTGCGGGCCTGATCCTCGATAGTCTCGGACTGGGGCTAGGTGGACGGATCAACCCAACAGCTCTCCGACTAGTGGGAACAGCCCTTGTGGTCGTTGCGGTAGTCGTCTCAGTAAGCGCTGACGTCCAGGCGCTGCGTGCGATGTGGCTTGTGGCATTCCCCATTCTGGCCGGTGCGGGCCTCGCCTGGCAGTCGATGGTGAACGGTCTTCTGCGAGCCTCGGCCCGAAGCGTGATCGCCGCTACCTTTGTGAGTTTCGTCGTCGGCACCGCGGTGCTCGTGGTGGCTGCGTTCATCTCCGTCGCCGTATCCGGGTGGCCCGCCGAGTGGCCGAGTTCGCCCCTGTACTACATTGGAGGATTCGTCGGAACGGTATTCATCGCGATCGCGGCGACGCTTGTGCGGACGGTGGGCGTTCTGCTTCTGAGCATGTCGAACGTGGTGGGTCAGCTCGTCGCGGCAGTAGCCTTCGAAGCGGTCCTTCCGCTTCACGGAGGGCTAACGCCAGGTATGCTCGCCGGATCCTTGATCGCTCTGCTCGCGGTCGTGATTGCGGCGCTCCCGTCGCGTTTGCTGCGAGACGGAAATTCACGTCACCCTCACTGACCGCGAAGGTTGGGCCGGAGGACGCGCGCGTCTGGTTCAAGTCCGCGCCGCTGCTCCACGACGATGTGTGCGCCTCGAGAATGAACCCCAAGCCGGGAGGACGGATGATCGGAGTGGATATCTTCATCAAAGCTGCGCTGATCGGAGCCGGCGGCACTGTTGTCCTCGACCTGTGGGCGCTGATCATGGCGCGGGTGCTCAAGATGCCCGCGACCAACTGGCCGATGGTCGGCCGCTGGATCGGCAACATGCCGCGTGGCCAGTTCGTCCAGGAAAACATGGCCGCGGCCCGGCCGGTGAAGGGCGAGGCCACGATCGGCTGGATCGCTCACTACGCTATCGGCATTGGTTACGGCCTGCTCCTGCTCGCTATCTGGGGGCGGCCGTGGATCGTTCGGCCGACACTCCTGCCGCCGATGACCCTCGCCTGGGCGCTCCTCGTCGCGCCCTACTTCATAATGATGCCGGGCATGGGTTCAGGCATCGCCGGCTCCAAGACGCCCAAGCCCAATGTGGCGCGGCTCAAGAGCGTCGTGGGCCATTCGATTTTCGGGCTCGGCATGTATGCGACCGCCGTAGCGCTGGCGAGCGCCTGGCCGGAGTGACGACGCCTGCCGGGTCGGACTCACGGCGGCCTTAACCGACTCGAGGTTGCCAGTCTGTTACAGGCGTCGGCCGTCGATTTCGCCCTGATCGAGGCCTGCGGCCGCCTTGGCGGCCGCTCTTCACAACCGACGAGGCCGGAGCACAGTGCGACGATGGCTTTGATCTTGGTCCGTCCTGGTATTCGCCGCATATGCAGCCCACCATCGGTGAGCTGGTCAGGGAGCTAAGCCTTCCCGCGTTCGGCCAGAACAGCGAAGGCGACGTGGGATTCGAGCGCACATCGCGGCGAAGGGTCGTGTGCTATCAGGGGTCGGGCAGGAACAGCAGTCGACACGCCTGGTGGGCGGAACCGCCACGCTGGTGCGTGCGCTCGCACGCGATTTGCCGCCGGAGAAGATTTTGCTAGGCGTATGCGTGACCGCGGCGACCCTGGCGGAGAACTGGGTCGCGCTGACGATCGCGCGCACCGATCGAACGTCGAAACGCTCACCGCCGCCCAGGTCATTGCCGCACTGCGTCTCGATCGGGGTGGGCTTTCCATCTTCTCGCTTCCGCGCGAATGTTGAGCGGTGGAAATTGCACGGATGATCAAATTTCACCTCCTTTAGCGTTGTATCCGCGTAGATCAGGCTTACGAACGCGCGACGCGAATGCGTGCCTTTGGATATCTTGTAGACCGGGGGATCAGTGTAAGTCGGGATCGCGGCGGTGTCGATTTGACCTTTATGCATCTGGGAATCCGACCCGTATGGTGATGTCAAAACTTGCCATCACTATGCTGTTGGAACGCCGGATTTAGAAGTTTGGGGCTAAAAGTCTGATCTATCCGAAACAGCCAACCCGGTTTGGTCGGGATCGTCTGTACTGATTCTTAGCAGCCAATCGTGGAAGGCGTTCACCTCGTAGCGCCGCAACGATTTGGGTGCGGCAACAACATAATAGGCCCATTTCACCGGCCAACGATGTTCTGGTAACAGATGGATCAGACGTCCGCTTTCGATCTCCTGCGTAACGTAGCGCTTGCGAACGAGTGCAACACCTTGCGCTGCAACCACAGCGTGGATTACAGCGGCCGTGGAATTGATCTTGAGGCCGCGATCCGTGGGCGCATGGTTCAGGCCCAAGCGAGCCAGCCATTCCTGCCATGTCGGGAAGTCACCACCCGGATGCGGGGTAGCGTCATGGATCAGGGTCTGCGCGGCGATCCAGCCTGCTGTGACCTCGCTGTCGGTCGGCAGTAGCTGGTGGTGACAGACGGCGATGATTTCTTCGTCCATGAGGCGGGTGGCTTTCAAGCCTTTCCATGATCCTAGGCCACAGCGTATGCCGATGTCGGCTTCGCCTTGCGTAAGATCGATGACGCGATCCGATACGTCGAGTCGAACATCGATCGCTGGATAGGTGGTCGTGAAGTCATCGAGCCGGCACAAAAGCCAGTTGGCCACCAACGCCTGAGAAGCTGTGACCACCACAACCGACCGCGCCTTGCGTCCCTGCAGTTTCTTCAATCCGGATTCCAGTCGGTCGAGGCCCTGCGCGATGTCCTCCAACGCCTCTTGCGCCTCTTCCACCGGCGTCAGGCGCTCAGCGCCGGAGCGTGTCCGCCGGAACAGGGGATAGCCCACCCAGTCCTCCAGCGAGCGCACGAGCTGACCGACAGCGGCGGGTGTGACGTCGAGTTCGGACGCGGCGCCGACAAAGCTGCCGTGCCGGGCGGACGCCTCCAAAGCTTGAAGGGATTTCAACCGGGTCAGAAATCTCATGTCGCCAATATAGCTGGCGCGAGCCAGACGAGAAAGTTTTTCTTTCTTTACGGTGTCGTCCGTTTGCCTGGTGAAGTTGCTCGTGTCGGGCCACTAACTCGGGCCAAGAAAGAGAAAAAGGCTTGCAATTATGCTGTACGGAAAAACGGCGCTGATCACGGGCGGATCGAGCCCACAGCGGAAGATGTGGCACACATCGGCCGTAGCGGTGCGCGCAGAGGCAGATCCTCGAGGGCATGTTGCTAGTCGCTTTGATGCGAACCGGCGAGTTCCGCAAGGCGCTAGATCATCGCCGCCCTCAGCCCTTCACAACACGATACGTGTTTACGCTGTCAAATCGAGGCTTAAATGACAATTTCCCAAGTCATCGAGAAGGGATCGATGACACCGGTGCTTCGTTTCGAGCGCAGCAATGTCGTGAGACTCGCGATCGCGCAGGCACTGGGCGGTGCGAATTCCGCCGTCATATACGCCACCGGTGCGGTAGTGGGGGATATGCTGGCACCCGCCAAAGCGCTGGCAACGCTTCCGATCTCGATTTTTGTGGTCGGAATGGCCGCTTCCACATTGCCTGCCGGAGTGATCACCCAATGTTTTGGCCGGCGCACGACTTTCATGATCGGGACGGGATGCGGGGTCCTCGCCGGATTGGTCGGTTCCCTGGCGATCCTGTATGCCTCTTTCTGGTTGTTCTGTGCGTCAGCCTTTCTCGGAGGCATTTACGCTGCTGTTGTGTTGTCCTTTCGTTTCGCGGCCACCGATAGCGCCGCGCCGGAACGACGGCCGCGCGCGTTGTCGGCGGTGATGGCGGGCGGAGTCTTTGCGGGCGTGATCGGACCACAGGTCGTCACGTACACGATGGACCAGTGGCAACCCTATCTGTTCGTCGTCACCTACCTGGCACAGGCAGCGTTCGCCGCACTTTCGTTACTGGTGCTCATCGGTGTTCGACTGCCGATGCCGACCGCGGCGGATACCGAGGGAAGTCGTCCTCTCTCGGTTATTGCGCGGCAGCAGCGCTTTATCGGCGCGGTCGTCTGCGGTGTCGTGTCCTATCTACTGATGAACTTTCTTATGACGGCTGCGCCGCTTGCGATGAAGTTCTGCAATCTCTCGCAGGAATCCGCCAATCTTGGGATGCAATGGCACGTGATAGCCATGTATGCCCCGAGCTTCTGGACGGGTAGGCTGATCATCCGGTTCGGCGCGCCGAAGGTGGTGGCCACGGGCATGGTGCTCATTGCCGCGTCGGCGGCGATAGGTCTCCTCGGCATCGAAGTCGCGCACTTCTGGGCAACTCTGGTCCTTCTGGGTGCCGGTTGGAATTTCGGTTTCGTGGGCGCTTCTGCAATGGTGCTTGAATGCCACCGACCGGAAGAGAAGGCACGCGTCCAGTCGCTGAACGATTTTATCGTGTTCGGCGCGATGGCGTTCGGCTCGTTTGTATCGGGAGGACTTCTCTCGGAGTACGGCTGGAACACAATCTTGTGGATCTCGTTCCTGCCTCTCATCTTTGCTGTCGGGGCATTGGTGTTGGCGTTTCCTCGTCCCATCCACGCAGATGCGGCGAGCTGATGTGGAGAAACCAAAGCAACACTCGAAAGAATAAAAGAAGGATACCGGGCGTCGCTTGCTGGCTACTCCTGGAATGACTTCAAGCTCAGCGGTTCGAGGCATTCGCTGCGGAACGTCAAACTAGCCGCGTACTTCCTGACCGCGCTCCGTGGCGCTTTTCTTTAGCGTGATTGCCTGTAGTTCTCGTTGTGGCGACAACATCGGAGTTTCAGAATGCCCTCAGTAACCAGCCTACTCCACGAGCGCTTCGGTTCCGATACCGATAGTCCAGAGAGCGGGGAGTGTGTCCAATCCGTTCATCAACAGTTGGCGAGACGCGGTTCCGTCCGAAAGTTTCGGCCGGACGCAGTTCCGGATCGAACCTTGAGGCGGCTTTGCGCATTGGCGTTGTGTGCACCCACCAAGAGCGACCTCCAACAACGTGACATCGTTATTGTTGATGAACCCTCGTTGAGAGCCCAGATTTTAGGGCCCCTCGCTGAGGGACCTCTCGGTCAGAGGTGGCTCGTGGACGTACCGAACCTACTCATCTTCTGTGGCAACAATCGGCGACAACGTCGTATCCATGCGCTGCGCGACAGGCCGTTCGCAAACGACCATCTGGACGCTTTCTTCAATGCCGCTGTAGATGCAGGCATCGCACTGTCTGCATTCGTCATCGCAGCCGAGGCTGATGGTTTGGGAGTCTGTCCGATCAGCGCCATTCGAAACGAACCGATTGCGGTGTCCCGGCTATTGAGGCTACCCGACCACGTGTTTCCAGTGGCCGGTCTTGCGGTAGGGTACCCAGCCGAGGAACCGAAACGGAGCATGCGGCTTCCACTTTCAGTGACAGTGCACCGCAATGCGTATTCTGAAACCGGGCTGGATGAAGCTATCAGCGCATATGACTTGCGGCGTGAGATGGCGCAACCCTATTCGACACAACGCTCTTGGAAGGAGTTCGGAATGGCAAAAAGTTATGGCTGGTCCGAAGACAAGGCGCGGCAATATGCGCGCGCGGAACGCGCCGACTTTGGGCAATTTGTTCGCCAGATCGGCTTCAAGTTGGATTGATCGCATCCGACTTGAATGCCAGCCGCCTCGGGGGCTGAGTGCCGCTCGCTAGACTCGGCCACACTGCCAGAGACAGGGCAGCGCAGGCCCCCGAAGCTTCCGAAAACTGCCCTCTTGCTGATGAGAAGAGTTGTGGCGTTGCGGAGCTTTGCGGTGGAGAGGCGCAGCGGCTGAGGATAGCCCAAATTAAAGAGCCGCTATTCGAGATTTGATGTTCAGGCTTCAATCAATTGGCTGGGGTTGCCTATTCTTAAGGTTCTTGATGTGACTAGAAGTGAAGTTGCTATTGTGGGTGGCGGCCTGGCCGGTCTCTATGCTGCGCGTCTGTTACATAAGGCAGGTGTCAATTTTATTTTGTTGGAAGCCCGCGACCGACTTGGTGGCCGAATCCTCTCGGTCAATGCGTCGGGCCGATCCAGCGAAGATGGATTCGACCTCGGTCCATCCTGGTACTGGCCACAAATGCAGCCTGCGATGGGAGCGCTGGTCGAAGAGCTTGGGCTTCCGACCTTTAACCAGAACAGCGACGGAGACGTGGTTTTTGAGCGGATGTCCCGCGAAACCCCTCAGCGCTATCGGGGAACTGGCGCAGATCAGCAGTCTATACGTTTGGTCGGCGGCACGGCAGCCTTGGTGCGTGCGCTCGCGCTTGAGTTGCCATCCGAGAAGCTTTTGCTCGGCATGCGCGTGACGGCGATGACCCTGGTCAGCGGCGGTGTCGAACTGACGATCTCGCGTGCTAATGGAGCAACCAGAAAGTATGTAGCCCAAAGAGCGATCGCCGCGTTGCCGCCCCGGCTGCTTGAGGCAACTGTGGTATTCACACCGGGCCAAGAAGCGGCGACAGCGCAGCTCTGGCGCGAAACAGCCACATGGATGGCGCCCCACGCCAAGTTCTTTGCACTTTACGACCGTCCGTTCTGGCGCGATTCAGACCTGTCAGGCACGGCGCAGAGCATGGTGGGACCGATGGTCGAAATGCACGATGCGACCACCGCGTCCGGCAGCGCCGCGCTTTTTGGGTTCCTCGGGGTTGGAGCCGAACAGCGTGCGGCCCTTGGCGAAGAGGAACTGACGCGGGCTTGTCTCGCCCAGTTGGCTCGCATTTTTGGATCGGAGGCATCTGTGCCCCGCGCGACGCTGCTCAAGGATTGGGCTTCCGATCCTCTGACCGCGACGGCGGCGGATCGTGGTTCGGGCGGTCATCTCGTGCCCGGTGGCGCCGTTTGGGTGTCCCGGCCATGGCAAGAACGGCTTGCTTTGGCTGGCAGTGAGACCAGTCCGTCCGAGCCTGGCTATTTGGCCGGTGCCGTGGAGGCGGCGAAGCGAGCCGCCGCAGAAATTCTCTCGAAGCTGCAGGTCAATGACCAGCATGGATAAGCCATCTGCCGACGCGGTGATATGCATGTCTCGCCGGATCGACCATGTGGTGGTGGCCGTCCACGACCTTGATGCCGCAGGAGCCTTCTATCAAAGACTTGGCTTTCAGGTCGGTGGACGCAACCACCATCCCTGGGGTACCGAAAACCGGCTGATCCAGTTCAATAACGCGTTCATCGAATTGATAGCTGTCGGTTCCTTCCCAATCATAAGGCTAGGCGGTTCAGCTTCGGTGCATTCGTCCGCGACTATCTTCGTCGCCGCGAGGGTTTGGCGATGCTGGCGCTGGATAGCCAGAATGCGAAAGCCGACGCGGCGCTGTTTGCCCACGAAGGAATCGGACGATTCGAACCGTTCTTCTTCGAACGAAAAGCCCGGCGTCCTGATGGAAGTGAAACCCATGTTGCGTTCACGCTTGCCTTTGCCAGCAGCGATAATGCTCCGGAATGCGGCTTCTTTGTTTGTCAACAGCACCTCCCGGAACATTTCTGGAATCCGGAATTCCAATCCCATCATAATGGAGCGCTAAACATTGCTGCCGTCGGCATGACCGCTGGGTATCCCGAGATGTATCAAAAATTCCTCGCCGCCTTCTGCGGATCGAAAGCGGCGCGCGATCCAGATGCGAACTTATCGATTAAGTTATGCAGTGGACGACTGAAAATCCTCGCTGATGCCACCCGAGAGCCAGAGTTGCGGCTGAACTCCATCACGATCACCTTGCCGGACGTCAATTTGCAAGCTCAATTGCTGAACGACACAGGAGTCCATTTTCAGATTGCGAAGAACGCTCTGATTGTTCCGCGCGAAGAAGCCTTTGGACTTGATTTGCGGTTCGAGCACGATGTTGCTTTCCCTTGAGCTGATATGGCTCAGAATCTGTCTGTCAATGCGCGCGTACTTTACATTGAAATAACCAGGTGCTGGTGCTGCCAGCCGGATGCGTCGGAGCCAAGAAGCAGCATTAGGCTTGACGCAGAACTTCGGCCCGAAGGCCTTTGGTGTCGGTTCGATTCTTCAAAAGGAGTCGTGCGCCGATGCGCTCGAGCGCAAGCTGGGAGATCGTCAGACCCAGGCCACTGCCCACGGCACTCTTGAATTGGCCACGAAAGAAGCGGGTGCCAACTTGGGACAATTCATTCTCGGGAATGCCGGGGCCCTCATCCTCGACGACGATGTCGTTCGGTGACGAGCCCAGCCTCCAGCGCACGTTGCCGGAAGGCATATGTTGGATCGCATTCTCATGCAGATTGCGAATAGCCAATTCCAGGCATTCGCGATTGACCACCCACGTCAGCGTGGCCAGCCGTTCATCAACCGACACCGTGACGGCGTCAGGCCTTGCCGTGGCCGCTGCGATTTCGTCAATCAAGCCACCGATCGCTATGGTCTCGGAACCTTGATCTTCAACACCGGCGTCAAGTCGCGCGATTGCGAGCAATTGACGAACCAACCGTGACGTCCGATCGACTGAAACGAGAATCTGCCGAAGGGCACGCTTCATGACCAGTGGATCGTCGGCCGCGATCGCAACCTGGGCTTGAGCTTTGAGGCCTGCCAGAGGCGTGCGTAGTTCGTGTGCCGCAAATGCTGTCAGATCGCGTTCGTGACGCCGGGCCAGGTCCATTTTTGCAAACAATTGGTTGAGTGCGTCGGTAAGGGGCCGAACCTCGGAAGGCGTTGATGTCACATTGACGGGGCTCATATCGTCCACCTTCCGATGAGCGAGATCGTGCGTGATCCACGTCAACGGGCGAAACCCACGATTCAGGCTGAGCCAGATAAGGATGCCGAGCAGGGGGATAATGAGCAGGGCGGGCCAAAGCAGACCTTTAACCAGATCGCCAACCAGGCGTTCTCGAAATCCGAGCCGGTCTCCCACAAGAACGCGAACCCCCTTGCTTGCGTCCTCGACGGCATAGACGCGCCATGCCTCACCATTGATTTCGTGATCGGAAAATCCTGATTTGCGATCAGTCAGGACGCCCTCCGGAGCACCGCTGGACTTGGCGATCAATTGTCCATCGAGCGACCAGATCTGACAGGAGAGTTGCCGTTCGTAACCTGACAAAGGAATCGGATTGAATGTTTTCGGATTCGTGTCATCCACAGGCGAACGGTCAAGACCTTCCGCCAGTGATGCCACCATTCGGGCTGCTTCCTGCAATCGCGTATCGAGAACATGTTCTAATTCACGCTGACTGCTGATGTAGATCCATGAAACGGCCGCAAGCCAAATCAGGCCGGTCGCACTGATCAGAATGATGAACAGGCGGAGACGAAGTGACGTCATCAGACGGCCCTCATCCGATAACCGAGACCGCGGACGGTTTCGATGGCCTCGCGGCCGATCTTGTTGCGCAGGTGATGGATGTGCACTTCCACGGCATTGCTCTCGACATCGTCATCCCAGCCGTACAGCCTCTCCTCGAGGTCGCTCCTTGACCTGACCACTCTGGGACGTTCCATCAGTGCCGCGAGCACCGCAAATTCGCGCCGCGACAGTTGGACAAGCCTTCCATCGACCGTAACGGAGGCTTCAGTCGGATCGACGCGGATGGCGCCATGAACGAGAAAAGCATCAGCACGTCCCTCGCTGCGGCGAGTGATGGCCCGAAGACGCGCGGCGAGTTCATCCAGATCGAACGGTTTGACGAGGTAATCATCGGCCCCAGCGTCAAGGCCGGATACGCGGTCGGAGATTTCGTCGCGAGCGGTCAGGAGCAATACCGGAATCGTCTCCTTGCGTGCTCGCATTTCGGAAAGCACGTCGATACCACTGCCGTCGGGTAACATGATGTCGAGGACGATTGCGGCGAAGCGCGTTGTGCTTACCGCGGCAAGAGCGTCCGCGCAGGTCCCTACGCAGTCCACGCTCGCGCCGCCGAGCGCGAGACCGACGCGTACGGCGTCAGCAATGATCGGATCGTCCTCGACAACGAGAATTCGCATCGAAATGGTCTCCGGAGGCAAGGTCGACGCCTTGGCTTAAGGCTGCCTTAAGGTGGGAGAGACGGTTGGGAGGCGGGTTTGTTGGAAGATTCGCCGGATCATGCTCTCTCGATTGTTACCTGCCGCGCTGTTCGCTGTCTTGTCCTCGATCTCGCTCGGGGTGATCAACCCCGCCGTCGCCTCGGAGACGGGCCGACCGCCGTTCACGTTGAAGGCTGGGCGCGGGGACGATGGAAGCCTGCTTCTCACGTGGAACATCGGCGATGGTAATTACCTCTACCGTGACAAAATCAAGGTCGTCGCGTCGAACGTGGATATTCCGGTCTCGACCCCAAGGGGAAAGGTCAAGGACGACGTCAATTTCGGTTCAGTCGAAGTGTACCACCGGACGCTTCAGGCCGCGGTCGAAGGAAGCGCATTGAAAAGAGTCGACGAGGTTCGTGTCACGTTTCAGGGATGTTCGGAGCGCGGCATCTGTTTTCCTCCCATGACCAGGATCGTCGATCTTGCGACGTTGCAGGTGAAGGCGGGAAGCAGTGCCGCCAGACCGACGGAGTCCGGGTCCGTCATAACAGCGTGGGAGCCTCCTCCCTCGAACGGGCCTGTAACACCGCAATCGCCAGGCCTTTCGGATTTTTTCGACCAGCCAGCAGGTTGGAGGATGCTGATCATCAGCTTTCTTGGCTTCGGGTTGCTGCTTGCTTTTACGCCGTGCGTATTGCCGATGGTGCCGATCCTCGCCGGCATGCTGTCGCGGTCCCGTGAACCTCTTTCCGCGATTCGTGGCTTCGCTTTATCGACGACCTACGCCGTGGCCATGGCATTGGCCTACGCAGGGCTTGGCGTCGTAGCGGCCTGGTCCGGGCAAAACCTCCAGATCGTCCTGCAGACGCCGTACGCACTTGTATCCATGGCGGCGATCTATGTGGCGCTCGCTTTGTCGAGCTTTGGACTCTTCGAATTGCGTATCCCGGTACTAACGCCGAATCGTGTGTCAAATGCTCCGCGCACTGCGCTCGGGTCGTTTGTTGGAGCGGCGATCCTTGGATTTACATCCGCGCTCATCGTTGGTCCATGCGTGACCCCACCTCTTGCGGCGGCTCTTCTTTATGTGGGTCAGACCGGGGACGTTGCGCGAGGCGCCGCCGCGCTCTTTGCGCTGGGATTGGGCATGGGTCTCCCGCTCATCGTCGTGGGAACCTTCGGCTCCGGCATCCTGCCACGTTCGGGCGCCTGGCTGTTGGCAAGCCGTCAATTGTTCGGAGTCCTTTTCCTTGGCGTAGCAGCTTTTCTCATCGGTCGCATCGTGCCGCCGGCCTTGTCTCTGGCGATCTGGGCGGCGCTTCTAATTGGTGCCGGGGTTTTCCTCGGGGCGTTCGATTCGTTACGGCAACGCGCAGGTGCGGTTGTTCGCCTGAGAAAGGCAAGCGGCATTCTGGCTGTCGTCTATGGCGCGACCCTTTTGGTTGGCGCCGCCGCCGGTGCGGACGATCCTTTGCGTCCCCTCGCGTTTGCAAACGGTGGATCGAACAATCAGCGCGTCATGCCCGTGACGACAATCAACTCGCCAGCGGCACTGGACGAGGCAATACGCGACGCGCGCGATCAGGGCCGCGTCGCGATGATCGATTTCGCCGCAGAATGGTGCACGGCATGCAAGACCTTCGAAAGGAATGTCCTTGCCGATCCGGATATTCAGCGAAAGCTCCATGGCGTCACGATCATCCGTGCGGATGTTACCGCGATCAACACGGATACGGTCGAGCTGATGCGCCGCTATGGCGTCGTGGGACCGCCGACCTTGGTGTTCGTGAGCCCTCGCAATAGCGAAGAAATCAAATCGGCGCGTTCGGTCGGAGAAACCTCCGTCGCGGAATTCGGTCGAAAGATCGATCTCGCGATCCGTTGAAATTCTAACCACACAGCTTCCGGAGACAAATCATGCCCATTTCCCGCAGAGACGCGCTTGTCATTGGCGCCGTTGGATTGCTGCCTATCCTCGCAAACGTCGTTGTGACGCAGCAAACGTGGGCGGCCCAGGAAATCGACGTCAATGGAATTCTGCACGATCCGGAGGCGCCAGAGTCCGGAAACTCGAAAGGCGATCTCACGATCGTGGCGTTCTTTGATTACAATTGTCCGTTCTGCAAAAAGGCGGAGCCAGATCTTGAGAAGGTTGTGAAAGAGGACGGAAAAATACGCCTGGTGTACAAGGACTGGCCGATCCTGACCGAGGCGTCGGTCTACGGAGCCCAAATTGCCTTGGGTGCGAAGTACCAGGGGAGGTATCAGGCGGCTCACGACGCGCTGATGAGGATTCCAGGATCGAAAGTCGACAAGGCGGGAATGACCAAAGCAGTCCAGGCCGCTGGGGTCGATATGGAACGGCTGGAGGCCGATATCCACGCGAACGCGGAGGCAATCAGCGGGTTGCTTCACCGCACGCACGCCCAGGCGGAATCGATGGGGTTGATGGGGACACCGGTCTACTTGATCGGGCAGTTCAAGGTGGCGGCAGCCCTTGATGCGGCGAAATTCCGCGAGGTTGTGTCGCAGGCGCGGGAACGGCAGGCCGGGCGCTAGGGGATGTCCGGTATGGATGTGAAGTGCTGCCGCGTTGCATTAGCGGTGACGTTGCTGGCTTTGTTGACGGGTTGCGTGACGGCAACGGGGCCATCGGCTGCTCCCTCGGCGCTCGTTCCGGTCAATGTCGAAGCTCGCTACGGCAATTCTCCAAACGAGAAATTCGATGTGGCGGCAATTGATCCAGCCGACTTGCGCCCTGAGTACGTCCGCCAACTCGTCGATTTTAAAGGGAGTGAATCGCCCGGAACGATCGTCGTCGATCCACGCAATCGTTTCCTGTATCTCGTGATGGAAAATGGCGAGGCGCTGCGATACGGGGTCGGCGTGGGCAAGGCGGGACTCGAGTTCACCGGGAAGGCCAACGTCGGGCGCAAAGCGGCTTGGCCGCACTGGACGCCGACGCCCAACATGATTCATCGTGAGCCTGATCGATACGCGAAATGGGCAAGCGGAATGGAAGGCGGTGCTGCCAATCCGCTTGGTGCGCGCGCTCTCTATCTCTACAAGGATAGCAAGGATACGCTTTTCCGGATTCACGGCACCAACGAGCCGAAAACGATCGGTCATGCCGTATCGTCCGGCTGTATCCGGATGCTAAATCAAGATGTGATCGACTTGTATAGCCGGGTGCCCATAGGGGCAAACGTTGTGGTTCGCTGAGGGAAGCTATACGGATGATCGTCCGGCACGCGTCGTGTTCGGATGCAGGTACCTGAAAACCGACCACCATCTTTGGATTGGCGCCGTGAGCGGCCGCACCGGTGCGGCGGCTCGTGCGCAAGGAATCTAGCCAATTCAAGAACACATATCTCGTAGCTCTTCTCTCAAGCGCGGCCCATAGAATAAAATTCGACGTTCGGGCGCATGCTCGTGACGTTCGCCAAACGGTTCGACAGACCGAAGAAGGCTGCGATGGCCGCGATGTCCCAGGCGTCCTCCTCGTCGAAGCCATGGGTCTTGAGCGTCTCAATATCAGCATCTCGGACCAGTTGCGCGGACTGGCTGACCTTCATCGCGAAATCGAGCATCGCCTTCTGCCGATCTGTGATGTCGGCCTTGCGGTAATTGACCGCGACCTGGTCGGCGATCAGCGGGTCCTTGGCGCGGATGCGCAGGATCGCGCCATGCGCGACGACGCAATACTGGCACTGGTTCACGTTGGAGGTCGCCACGACAATCATCTCGCGCTCGGCTTTGCTGAGATTGCCGGGCTTGTCCATCAGTGCATCATGATAGGCAAAGAAGGCGCGAAACTCTTCGGGACGGTGGGCCAGCACCAAGAACACGTTGGGAATGAAGCCGGACTTCTCCTGCACCGCCTCGATGCGTTCACGTATGTCAGCAGGCATGTCGGCAAGGCTGGGGACAGGGAAGCGGCTGACGGGACGGTCGTCGGTCGACATTGAATCCTCCTTGAAATCTGCAGCCGTACAATCAACGAAGTCGCGCGAAATTCGCCGCTCCGCGCACGACGCCTTCACTCTCTAGGCGGAGATCGGGCCTCGCCATGTCCAACAAGACCTGTTTCGGATCCCCGGCATTGAAGACGGCCTCGATGCTGCGAACACACAGCGCCACTGATTCATGAGCCAGGCTGTAATAGATCTGTTTCGCCTGGCGCCGCGTCGTGACGAGTTCGGCTTTACGGAGTTCCGCGAGTTGCTGGCTGAGCGCAGGCTGTCCGATCCTGGTTGCCACATCGATTTCCGTCACGGACTTTTCGCCTTCCCGCAGGAGCGAAAGGATCATCAGGCGCTGAGGCTGAGCGAACTTGCGCAATTTGTCCGCTGCAGAATCTGCTTGCTCACGCGATTGCCATAACGCCCTCATGCGGCGCTCCGGCAGAACCAGTTGGTATCCTTTTGCGTTTTTTCATCGGCGGGCAGGAGTAACGGCCTTCCGGGCTGCCAGTTGGCCGGCGCCAACTTCTGGCCCGACATGGTTGCCTGCAGCGCCGCCACCATCCGCACCATTTCGTCGATCGAGCGGCCGATCGTTAGCGGATAGTGGGTAATCGCGCGAATGACACCTTCGGGATCTATGAAATAGGTTGCCCGCACACTCGCGCTGTTCTCGGCCGTTTCGTCAATCATGCCGTAGGCACGGCCTACCATCATCGACGGGTCCTCGATCACTGGAAATGGAATCTCCACCGCGAACAGCTCTGTGATCGTCCGGGTCCAGGCCAGGTGCGAATAGAGGCTATCAACCGAAAGGCCCAACAAGGCGCAGTCCAGCGCGGCGAAGTGGTCTTGCGCTTTGGCCAGCGCAACAAACTCCGTCGTGCATACGGGCGTAAAATCTGCCGGGTGCGAGAAGAACACCAGCCATCGGCCTCTGTAGTCGGAAAGCCGGATCGGGCCCTTCGTGGATCGGGCTTCGAAGTCGGGGGCGGCGTCCCCCATCCGCAAGGGGGAAGTGGGGCGAGGCGTCACGTCGTTCATCAGAAGGTCCATCTTGGGGTCACACATGATGATCCTGGCAGTGCATACAATTACATAAGTTTATAATTATAGAAATGGTTATATAGCTGCACATTTGTACACATCAATGATTTTCCGCTTGACTCAATCAATTTCACACATACATAGTTATATATATAATATTATGTAAGTGATCGGCGGGTCGATATCGTGACCGCCGTCCGCCACAGCAAAACCTATGGCTCTCCGATGGATTTGATGACGTTGATCAGCAGGGGCGGAAAAACTCGGCAGGGTCTGCGGACGTTCCTCGGCACGATGATCGGGAAGCGGTCGAAGACCCAGGGAGTCTCACCATGAGCTATCCGATCGATCTCGCGGTTAAGCCCGAGGTTACGCCGTTCTTCGATCCCGAGACCAACACCATCAGCTATGTCGTCAAGGATCCGTCCTCGTCGTCCTGCGCGGTGATCGATTCTGTCATGGACATCGACTACGCGGCTGGCCGTATCAGCTACACATCGGCAGATCGGATCATCGCCTATATCCGTGATAACAGGTTGCAAGTCGATTGGCTCATCGAAACCCACGCACACGCCGATCATCTTTCGGCTGCGCCGTACATCCAACGACAGCTTGGCGGTAAACTCGGAATCGGTGAGCACATTTTGACCGTGCAGGAGACCTTCGGAAAAATCTTCAACGAAGGCACCGAGTTCAAGCGCGACGGCAGTCAATTCGATCGACTATTCAAGGATGGCGATACTTATTCGATCGGCAATATCACCGCGATTGTCATGCATACCCCGGGACATACGCCGGCCTGCACGACCCACGTCGTCGGAGACGCGGCCTTCACCGGCGACACATTGTTCATGCCTGATGGAGGTACCGCGCGGGCTGATTTTCCAGGCGGCGACGCCCGCACACTCTATCGCTCCGTTCGGAAGCTCCTTGAGACATTGCCGCCAGAAACCCGGTTGTTTCTATGCCACGACTACGGACCCAATGGTCGCGACATTCGCTGGGAAACGACTGTCCGCGAAGAGCGCATGCACAACATCCATGTTCGCGATGGTGTGAGCGAAGATAGCTTCGTGCAAATGCGCGAAGCCCGCGACAAGACCCTCTCGATGCCGCGCCTCATCGTGCCGTCGCTTCAGGTCAACACGCGCGCGGGACACCTGCCTGAACCGGACGAAAGTGGAAAGACCTTTCTGAAGGTGCCGATCAACACACTCTAAATGCAGGACAACAAGCCCGATAGGAGAGGGAAGGAAAACGCATGGATGTGAAGAAATTATCCGATGAGCTGAGCGTGTCGGCGCAGATTATGCCGCAGGATATGATCGCGCTGAAGGAGGCCGGTTTCCGTTCCATCATCTGCAACCGACCAGACGGTGAGGCCGCCGATCAACCATCGGCTCGGGAATTGGAAGTGGCAGCGTCCGCCCGCGGACTTGAGTTCGTCCATCTGCCGGTTGTTTCCGGCAAGATGTCTGATGACGATGCCGTGAAATTTGGACAGATATCGAAGAGCCTGCCGAAACCGACCTTGGCATTCTGTCGTACCGGAACACGATCCACGTCGCTGTGGTGTTTGGCCAACGCATCCACGAAACCCCTTCCGGCACTTCTCGGAGCGGCCAAAGCAGCCGGTTACGATATGTCCGGCATCGCGCGGAGGATTGCCAACGGCGGCAAGACCCCAGGGCACCTGGCAGACGCAAGCTATGACGTCGTTGTCGTCGGCGGCGGTGCCGCTGGTATTGCCTGCGCATCGAGTCTTCTGGCGCGCGCGCCAGACCTTGACATCGCTATCATCGATCCCGCCGACATTCACTATTACCAACCCGGATGGACTATGGTCGGCGCCGGTATCTTTGACGCAACGACTACCGTCCATACGATGGCGTCGGTCGTACCCTCTGACGTGACCTGGATCAAAGCTGCCGTCACCGCGTTCGAGCCGAGTGAGAATGCCGTCATTCTGGAAGGCTGCCGCGTTGTAAAGTACGACCGTCTCGTCGTCTGCCCCGGCCTGAAGCTCGATTGGGCAAAGGTTGATGGACTGACCGAAACACTCGGCCGCAACGGTGTGACCTCCAACTATCGCTTCGATCTTGCACCCTATACCTGGAAACTCGTCCGTTCACTGAAATCAGGAAATGCGGTCTTTACGCAGCCGTCGATGCCGATCAAGTGCGCGGGCGCACCGCAGAAGGCGATGTATCTGTCGGCCGATCATTGGCATCGCCATGGCCATCTCCGCGACATCGACGTCGGATTCTATAACGCGGGCGGCGTGCTGTTCGGCGTTGCTGATTACGTGCCTGCCTTGATGGAATACGTAAAGAAGTATGATGCGAAGCTGAATTTCCAACATAATCTCGTCGCTATCGATGGTCCCGGAAAGAAGGCGTACTTCACCAAGACCTCTTCTGATCGTCCGGCAGAGACCGTCGAAGTGCAATTCGACATGATCCACGTGACACCGCCTCAGTGCGCGCCAGACTTTATCCGTGTAAGTCCATTGGCGGACGCAGCCGGATGGGTCGACGTGGACCAGGGAACCCTGCGGCACAAGACATACGCCAATATCTGGTCTCTGGGCGATGTATGCTCGGCCCCGAACGCGAAGACTGCCGCAGCGGCCCGCAAGCAGGCCCCGATCGTTGCCGAGAATATATGCGTCGATTTGGGGCTTCGAGCGAAGCAGGCGGTGTATGACGGTTATGGATCGTGTCCGTTAACCGTCGAGCGCGGCAAAATTGTCCTCGCCGAGTTCGGATATGGCGGAAAGCTTCTGCCGAGTTTCCCTGCCTTCATCCTGAATGGTAAGAAGCCGACCCGAGCGGCCTGGTGGCTGAAGGAGAGAATCCTGCCGCCGATCTATTGGCATGCGATGCTCAAGGGTAAAGAGTGGATGGCCGCTCCCGACGTGCGCTAAGGGCGAGCGCGTCTATGATCCATGACATACTCGCAGCCGGATCCGGGACCCTGGTGGGGATCGTTCTCGGGCTGATCGGCGGGGGAGGTTCTATCCTCGCCGTCCCGCTTCTCGTCTACGGGGTAGGCGTACAATCAACGCACGTGGCCATTGGGACTAGCGCGGTGGCTGTTGCACTGAGTGCGCTATCGAGCCTGGTCGTTCATGCCCGCGCCGGCAATGTGCATTGGCCTTGCGCGCTGGTGTTCGCAGCTTGCGGCATTGTCGGCGCCAGTCTGGGCTCGACGATCGGCAAGTCGTTCGATGGTCAGCGGCTGCTCTTCCTGTTCGGATTGCTGATGATCGCAATCGCACTCTTGACGCTCAGAAAGCCGAAGGGCGAGATCAAGGAATTCGTTCCATTGACGAAGGAAAGTGTGGCGGCAGTTGCTCCGCGTCTGGCGGCTTTCGGAGGTGGGGCAGGGCTGTTTGCAGGATTCTTCGGTATCGGCGGTGGCTTCCTGGTCGTGCCGGGCCTTGTTGCCGGGGCGAGAATGCCCTTGCTGGCTGCAATCGGATCCTCCCTGGTATCAGTCTTCGCCTTCGGACTGGCGACGGCCACGAACTACGCGCTTTCCGGATTAATCGACTGGCGGTTGGTCGTCATGTTTGTGTTGGGCGGCATCGCCGGCAGTCTTTTCGGCGGCCGGCTCGCTGCGCGGCTGGCGAGGCAGAAGCGAACCTTGTCTATTGTGTTCGCCGTGATAGTCGCGGGCGTTGGCGTCTACGTGGTCGTCCGCGGCCTCGTCGGCTGAGGGCTCGATCAAAATTGCGGTAATTTCGAGTTCGCCAAGGTGGGATTGAGACGGTCCGTGCCTACTCCGAGGTCGACCGAGACTGACGATCATCAGGCGGGCGACCGACGAGACGGGATGCCGTTCTCCACCTGGCGGGATAGACTGCCTTGAGGAGACCGATCCGCTCGACACCGAGACCGAACCCCGCGAAGAACAGCGGGAAGATGCACCCAGATGCCCGCGACGATCAGTCCCTTGCGTCCCCAGCGATCACTTAGCGGTCCGGTCGCTATCTGCAGCGTCGTCCGCTGTCTCAAGCGGACGGGCATTGGGCGTATCCATGAAGGGTTCTTGGCCTTCTATACTACACAGAGCTTCTCGCCTTCGACATCGACGGCGTCGGCGAGGTCGGGATCGTCGGCTGCGTCGTCAGAACACCCTTCGCCGTCCTGGTCGCCGAGCAGTTCTTCGCGCCTGGCTGCCGGCTGCTCGTTGGCATTACCTCGACCGGCCAGATCAATCCCATCGGACCGACTCGCTACTTCGGCCTGATCGACCGCGCGCTGCGCGATGAGGGGACGAGTTATCACGATCTGCCGGGTGGGCGGCCAGCTGTGAACGCATCTTCATGAATAACGATCACTATGATGGCAGAGTTGCATTCTTTCCTCCGTTGCGTGGGCCGCCGCCGCCCCCTTAAGACTGCCTTAAGCAGGGGAGCGCTTAAGGACTTTATCGTCCAAGAAGATCACGAATCTGCTTTGAAACAATCGCGCCATCAGTATCTGATTTAGGTCGCTTCTATCATCCCTGTGAACCTTAAAGTGGGACCGAAGGTAAAGGGATAGAACGACGATACGGCGCGTGTGGCTCCAGGAGGAAGCTTTTGGACCTGCGCCATCTTCGCTACATCGTCGCCAGCGCTCGCAACGGGAGCTTCAGTGCGGCTGCGCACGAGTTCAATGTCAGACAGCCGATCATCAGCAAGCGTATCAAGGAGGCTGAGGAAGAGCTTGGCGTCAGCCTTTTTGAGCGCTCGACGTCAGGTGCGCGGCTCACGCGAGTTGGCGAAGCATTCGTTGACCAGGCACGCCGTCTTGTAGATGGTTTCGAGCAGCTCTGCGAGCGCACGAAAGCTTGCGGCGCCGGGACGTGCGGGCATCTTGTCGTCGGCTTTTACAAGTCCCTCTCGACTGGTGCTTTGGTCGCACTCGTGCGCGCCTTCCGGCGGCGCCATCCGGATATCGACGTCGAGTTGCTCGAGGCGCCCTTTATCGAGATTATTGCTGGTCTTTATTCCGGAAGGGTGGACTTGGCCGTTGTCCTCGGCGACGCGGGCAGGTGCCCAATCTTCGAGTCGATCGCACTCTGGTCGGAGCATCTCGTCGTCGCGCTGCCGGTCGATCATCCGCTCGCGGAAAAGACGCTTATCTATTGGCCGGAGCTGAAGGACGAACGCTTTCTCGTCAGCCATCACGATCCAGGTCCCGATATCCGCATGATCCTCGTTCAGCATCTCGCCGCGCCGTCGGACCATCCGCAGATCGTCACGCGCTATCTGAGCCGAGAGAGCATTCTGAGCGAAGTGGCTGGCGGAGAGGGCATCAGCCTTCAGTGCGAATCCGCCGCTGGACTGACCAGCCTTGGCGTCGTGTTTCGCCCTCTTCATGACGGCAACGGTGCCACGCGACTTGGCTACATCGCCTGTTGGAAGCCGGACAATGCAAACCCAGTTCTGACGACGTTTCTTGAAGCTCTAAGATCGCGTAACTAGTTGTTGCGCGGAGTGTTGCGTTTGATTTGGTCTGTGACGTCCGAGGGACGGAAAAATACGTCGGCCCGCCAGACCGAGTATTTCAAGTATTTTTTCGACCCTCTACGACGAACTACGGCGCACTACGAACTTTCAAATAAATCCTGTTGCCCGACCGTAAGTTTTGCCTTTCTTGATTGTCCCCGTCGCCATCCAACCGTCTCGCGGATGGCCAGAGTGGGGCACGATGCCGGGTCATCATCACAGCAACGAAGGACTGTCGCGTGGTGCGCGCATGCTGCGCACAGCGCTCGGCCCCGCGATCGCCCGCTACCTCGAAGACCCCGCCGTCGTCGAAGTGATGTTGAATCCCGATGGCCGGCTCTGGGTCGACCGGCTGCGCGAAGGTCTTGTCGCCACCGACGACGTGCTGATCCCGGCCGATGGCGAGCGCATCGTGCGACTGGTCGCGCATCATGTCGGCGCCGAGGTGCATCCCGGCTCACCGCGCGTCTCGGCCGAGCTGCCCGAGACTGGCGAACGCTTCGAGGGCCTGTTGCCCCCAGTGGTGATGGCGCCCACCTTTGCGATCCGCAAGCCGGCGGTCGCCGTGTTCACGCTCGCCGATTACGTCGCGGCCGGCATCATGACGCAGAGCCAGGCCGACGTGCTGCGGCTCGCGGTCGAACGGCACAAGAACATCCTCGTTGCCGGCGGCACCTCGACCGGGAAGACGACCTTGACGAACGCCTTGCTGGCGGAAGTGGCGAAAACCTCCGACCGCGTTGTGCTGATCGAGGATACGCGCGAGCTGCAATGCGCCGCGCCGAACCTGGTCGCGCTGCGGACGAAGGATGGTGTCGCGTCGCTCTCCGATCTGGTGAAGTCGTCGCTGCGCTTGCGTCCCGATCGCATTCCGGTCGGCGAGGTGCGTGGCAGCGAAGCACTCGATCTCCTCAAAGCCTGGGGCACCGGGCATCCCGGTGGGGTCGGCACCATCCATGCCAACACGGCGCTCGGCGCGTTGCGCCGCCTGGAGCAGCTCGTGCAGGAGGCCGTCGTCACGGTCCCCCGTGCCCTGATCGCCGAGACCATCGACGTCATTGCCGTTCTCTCCGGTCGCGGCACTGAGCGCCGCCTCGCCGAGATCGCCCATGTCAATGGGCTCGATCCGGCCACCGGCGACTACCGCACGCTCAACGCGCTGCTCCCATCCCGTCTTCAACACCCGTCGAATGGAGATCCTGAATGATCCCGTCTGTTCTTCTTCGCTTGCGCAGCCACCTGGCCGAGGCGACTGCATTAGCCACGGTGACGCTGCTGATGGCGGCGCCGGCCCATGCCTCCGGCTCCTCCATGCCGTGGGAAGAACCGCTTCAGAAGATCCTCGAATCTATCGAGGGGCCGGTCGCCAAGATCGTGGCGGTCATTATCATCATCACGACCGGCCTCACGCTAGCCTTCGGCGACACGAGCGGAGGTTTCCGCCGGCTGGTGCAGATCGTCTTCGGCCTGTCGATCGCCTTCGCAGCCTCTTCCTTCTTCCTGTCCTTCTTTTCGTTCGGCGGCGGAGCGCTGGTGTGATGGAGGAGGATGTCCGAGGCTTCTTCGCGCCGGTGCATCGCGCGCTGACCGAACCGATCCTGCTTGGTGGTGCGCCGCGCACGGTTGCCATCGCCAACGGAACGCTTGCCGGCGCGGTCGGCTTCGGCCTGCGCCTGTGGATCGCCGGCCTCGTCATCTGGGCGATCGGGCATTTCGCCGCCGTCTGGGCCGCAAAGCGCGACGCGCAATTCGTCGACGTCGGCCGCCGACATTTGCGTTATCCGGCGCACATGGACGTGTGAGGTCAAGCCGATGCTGAACCTCGCCGAATACCGCAGGAAGAACGCGCAGCTTGCCGACTTCCTGCCCTGGGCGGCATTGGTCGCGCCAGGCGTTGTCCTCAACAAGGACGGATCGTTCCAACGGACGGCACGCTTCCGCGGTCCCGATCTCGACAGCGCCACGCCGGCCGAGCTGGTCAGCACTACGGCGCGCCTCAACAACGCGCTGCGCCGTCTCGGCTCCGGCTGGGCGATCTTCGTCGAGGCGCAGCGTCATCCCGCCACCGACTATCCGGAAAGCCTGTTTCCGGAGCCGGCTTCCGCACTGGTGGAGGTCGAACGACGCGAGCAGTTCGAGGACTCAGACGTCCTGTTCGAGTCGAGCTACTTCATCACTTATCTCTGGTTGCCGCCGGCCGAGGAAGCCTCGCGTATGGAAGCCTGGCTCTACGAGGGCCGCGAGCACGGCGGCGTTGATCCCTGGGAGCTGCTCAAGAGTTTCGTTGATCGCACTGACCGCGTGCTCAACCTGGTCGAAGGCTTCGTGCCGGAAGCCGATTGGCTTGATGACGGCGAGACCCTGACCTACCTGCATTCGACGGTCTCGACCAAGCGCCATCGAGTGCGCATGCCCGAGACGCCGATGCACCTCGACGCGCTGCTGGCCGATCAGCCGCTCGCAGGCGGGCTGGAGCCGCGGCTTGGCGACTTCCATCTGCGCACGGTTACGGTCATCGGATTCCCGACCACGACATTCCCTGGAATCCTCGACGACCTCAATCGGCTCGCCTTTGTCTACCGTTGGTCGACGCGCGCCATCATGCTCGACAAGCTAGAGGCCACACGTCTCGTCACGAAGATCAGGCGGCAATGGTTCGCCAAGCGCAAGAGCGTCGCCGCAATCCTCAAGGAGGTGATGACGAACGAGCAGTCGGTATTGATGGACACCGACGCCGCCAACAAGGCGGCCGACGCCGATGCTGCCTTGCAGGATCTCGGCTCCGATCAGGTCGGAGAGGTCTACGTTACAGCCACAGTGACGGTTTGGGGCGCCGATCACGCCATCGCCGACGAGAGATTGCGCCTGGTTGAGAAGGTTATCCAGTCCCGCGACTTCACCTGCATCGTCGAAGGCGTCAACGCCATCGAAGCTTGGCTCGGCTCCATCCCCGGCCAGACCTACGCCAACGTCCGCCAGCCGCCGATCTCGACTCTCAACCTTGCGCACATGATGCCGCTGTCGGCGGTCTGGGCCGGCCCGGCGAAGGATGAGCATCTCGCCGCCCCGCCGCTGTTCTACGCCAAGACCGAAGGCGCGACGCCGTTCCGTTTCGCCCTCCATGTCGGAGACGTCGGCCACACCATGATCGTGGGACCGACTGGGGCGGGGAAGTCGGTGCTGCTCGCGCTGATGGCGCTCCAGTTCCGCCGCTATCGCAATTCTCAAGTCTTCGTCTTCGACTTCGGCGGCAGCATTCGCGCCGCGACGCTGGCGATGGGCGGCGATTGGCAGGATCTAGGCGGCTCGCTCACCGAGGATGCGGAATCAACTTCCGCTCAGCTCCAGCCGCTAGCCCTCATCCATCATGTTTCTGAGCGGGCCTGGGTTGCCGACTGGCTGGTCGACATTCTCCTGCGTGAAGGCGTCACGATCACCCCGGAGGTAAAGGAATATATCTGGGCCGCACTGACCTCGCTCGCCTCGGCGCCGGTTGAGGAGCGCACCATCACCGGGCTGACGGTGCTGCTGCAGTCTTCAGTGCTGAAGCAGGCGCTGCGGCCATACTGCATCGGCGGTGCGCATGGCCGGTTGCTTGATGCCGAGCATGAGCTTCTTGGCACGGCGAACGTCCAAGCCTTCGAGACCGAGGGACTTGTCGGCACCAAGGCTGCGCCGGCCGTTCTCTCATATCTGTTTCATCGCATTGAGGCCCGCTTCGATGGGCGACCGAGCCTGCTCGTCATCGACGAGGGCTGGCGTGCGCTCGATGATGGTGGCTTTGCCGACAAGATCAAGGAATGGCTCAAAACGCTGCGAAAAAAGAATGTCAGCGTCGTCTTCTCCTCGCAGTCGCTTACCGACATCGAGGCGTCACCGATTGCGCCCGTGCTGGTCGAGAGCTGCCCGACGCGGATCTTCCTCGCCAACGAACGCGCGATCGAGCCGCAGATCACCGCCGTCTATGAGCGCTTTGGACTCAATATCCGCCAGATCGAGATCATCGCGCGGGCGACTCCGAAACGCGACTACTACTGCCAATCGCGACGCGGCAACCGGCTGTTCGAGCTTGGTCTTGGAGCGGTCGCGCTGGCGCTCTGTGCGTCATCCGACAAAGCCGCGCACGCCCTGATCGATGAGCTGCTGCGCGACGGCGCGCGGCCGTATTTCCTCGAAGCCTGGCTCTACGCCAATGACCTCGCCTGGGCTGCCGACCTCGTTCCGAACCTCACCAATATCGACCCGTCCACGGGAGCGGCTGGGTCCGGTGTCGTCAACCCAACCGGACCGGAGATTTCATCATGACGAAGATGTTTCGCCACGCCCGCCTACGCCGTGCTCTCGCCGCCGGCGCGCTTGCCTTCGGCGTTGCATATGTCGCCGCGCCGGCCTCGGCGCTGATCGTGTTCGATCCGTCCAACTACGCGCAGAATGTCCTGACCGCCGCGCGTGCGCTTCAGCAGATCAATAATCAGATCGCCTCGCTCGCCAATCAGGCGCAGATGCTCACCAATCAGGCGAAGCAGCTTGCCAATCTGCCGACCTCGGTTCTCTCCCAGATCGAGGGCAACTTCGCCGAGATGAAGCGGTTGATGGGCGAGGCGGAGGGGCTTGCCTATAACGTCAGCAATATCGAGGCGCAGTTCTCATCGACCTACCAGAATTTTGCGGTCGGCAAGTCCGACGCGCAACTCATCGCCTCCGCGCGCGACCGCTGGCAGCAATCGCTGTCCGCTTATGAGCACTCGCTGAAGGCCGGTGCTGTCGCCGTACAGAATCTCGATAGTACGCGCGCGCAGACCAGCACCCTGGTCGACTCCAGCCAGTCGGCCGTCGGCATGCTCCAGGCGACCCAGGCGGGCAACCAGCTTCTCGGCGTCCAGACAAGCCAGCTTGCCGATCTCACCGCGATGCTGGCGGCACAGGGGCGGGCCGATGCTCTCGAAAACTCCCGCAAGGCCGCGGCGCATGAGCAGGCGCGCGAGCAGTTAAGCCGCTTCCTGACGGCAAGCAAATACAGCCCCACACCCGTCCGCATGTTCCACGACTGAGGCCGTTAGCATGCATGTGAAGCTAGCAGCCCGCATCATCGCCGTCGTCGCATTTGGCGCCGTCATGATCGCGTGCACCATCGCGCTGCGCCCGAATGAACCAGAGCAGTCGCCGGAGCAAACCGTTGAGTCCCGAAGCGAGGAGCCCGCATCCAGCGAATTGCTTCGCTGCCGCGAGATCGGCGCAGCCGCGCTCGACGATGCAGGTTGCAAGAAGGCATGGGCCGACAGCCGCCGTCATTTCCTTGACGGTAATGCAGGACCCGCGCGGCCATGAACACCGGCGTCATCGACCGGTTTCTGGAAACCTTCACGCGCTACATCGACTCAGGCTTCGGTCTGCTCGGCGGCGAGATCGGATTCCTCACATCTACGCTGATCGTGATCGACATCACGCTGGCGGGCCTGTTCTGGGCCTGGAGCGCCGATGAAAACGTGCTTCAGCGTCTCATCAAGAAGACGCTCTATATCGGCTTCTTCGCGGTCATCATCGGCAACTTCAACAAGCTCGCCGGCATCGTCTTCCAGTCCTTCAGCGGCCTCGGCCTGAAGGCCGGCGGATCGTCGCTCACTACCGAGACCTTGCTCCAGCCCGGCCGCGTCGCACAGGTCGGCATCGACGCCGGCAATCCCATCCTCAAGGCGGCCGGCGACCTGATGGGCTACGTCTCCTTCTTCGAGAACTTTGTGCAGATCATGGTGCTCATGATCGCCTGGGCGATCGTGCTCATCGCCTTCTTCATCCTCGCCGTCCAGATCTTCGTCACGCTGATCGAGTTCAAGCTGACCACGCTCGCGGGCTTTGTGCTGATCCCGTTCGCGCTGTTCAACAAGACCGCTTTCCTCGCCGAGAAGGTGCTGGGCAACATCGTTGCCTCCGGCGTCAAGATATTGGTGCTCGCCGTCATCGTCGGCATCGGCTCCGGCCTGTTCAGCGAGCTCACGTCTGGCTTCTCTGGTACGCCGACCATCACCGATGCGCTCGCGCTTGTGCTCGGCGCATTGTCGCTCATGGGGCTATCGATCTTCGGCCCCGGCATCGCCACCGGCCTCGTCTCCGGCGCACCGCAGCTTGGCGCCGGCGCTGCCGTCGGCACAGGCCTGGCCGTCGCCGGCATCGGTGCGGCCGGCGTCATGGGAGCACGCGCTGGCCTCGGCGGTGCGGCAGGCGCGATTGGCGGCGGTGGGCGGATGACCACCGCGGCCGCGCGGGGCGGCGCATATCTTGCTGGCAGCACGTCGGGCGTCTACGGCGTCGGCGCATCCGGCCAGAGCGGCATGGGCGCGGTGGCTGGCGGTCTCGGCGGTGTCGCGAAGGCCGAAGCATCCGCTGCGATAAAGCCCGTGCGGCAGGCCGCGTCCCGCGCCGCCGCATCCCTCCAATCGAGTTACGCCGCCGGCCGCGCCGCCACCACGGGCGGACAGTCTCCCGCAGGAGCGTCCGCAGGCGCTTCGACCGCCCAAACCGCTGCCGCGTCCAGCGCGCCGCCGGCCTGGGCCGCGCGCATGAAGCGCGGCCAGACCATGAGCCACGGCGCCACCACCGCCGCCCATGCCATGCGCTCCGGCGATCACGTTGGCGGCTCAATGTCCGTTTCTCTCGATCAGGATGACCGCAAATGAATCTCTTCCGGCGACCCTCCGTGCGCTACGCGCGCACCCCCGAACCCGAAACCCCGTATCTCAAAGCCGCACAAGTCTGGGACGAGCGCATCGGCAGCGCGCGCGTTCAGGCAAAGAACTGGCGATTGATGGCGTTCGGTTCTCTTGCGCTCGCCGGCGGCTTCGCGACCGCGCTGGTTTGGCAATCGACGCAAGGCACCGTCGTTCCCTGGGTGGTGCAGGTCGACAAGTTCGGCGAAGCGCAGGCGGTGGCCTCCGCCATCGCGGACTCCAAGCCGACCGATCCGCAGATCGCCTGGCATCTCGCGCGCTTCATCGAACAGGTGCGGAGCATTCCGGCCGATCCCGTCATCGTGCGGCAGAACTGGTTGCGTGCCTATGACTACGCGACCGATCGCGGCGCCATCGCATTGAACGATTACGCGCGCGGCAACGATCCCTTCACCAAGGTCGGCAAGCAACAGGTCTCCGTCGAGATTTCGAGCGTCATTCGCGCCTCGCCGGACTCCTTTCGCATCGCCTGGCTGGAGCGCCGCTACGAGAACGGCCAGCTCGCCGGCACCGAACGCTGGACCGCCATCCTGACCGTCGTGATTCAGCAGCCGCGCACGGCCGACAAGCTGCGCTCCAATCCGCTCGGGGTGTTCGTCAACGCAATCAATTGGTCGAAGGAGATGGGGTGATGGGGGACAATATAGAGAATGCTGCTCGCCGAGGCTGGCGTCAGTCGTCGGCGCTGGTCGCCGTGATGCTGGCGACGACGGCGCTGGCCGGCTGCGCCAACAAGTTCATTCCGCCGGATATTGAGTATGACGACGCGGCGCCCGCTGTGCTGACGCCCGATCCGGACGGACCCGTGAAGGTCGTCGAGCTGCCGAAGCCGCTCCCGCTGCCGGGCCAGTTGAAACCCGTTAACGCAGGGAAAACGAAGTCCGAGCCGGCCGATCCCCAAGCCCGCATCGTGCAGGCCAATGAGGCGGCGCGGATGCAGCCGGTGCGCAACGGCTTCATCAACGCCGTGCAGGTCTATCCGTTCGTTGTCGGCGCGCTCTATCAGGTCTATGCCGCGCCCGGCCAGGTGACGGACATCGCGCTTCAGCCGGGCGAGCAGCTTGTCGGGGCTGGCCCCGTGGCCGCCGGCGACACTGTGCGTTGGATCGTCGGCGATACGCTCAGCGGCACCGGCCAGACCGCTCAGGTCCACATCCTCGTCAAGCCGACGCGGCCGGATCTTCAGACCAACCTCGTCATCAACACCAACCTGCGCACCTATCACATGGAGCTGCGCTCGACCGAGAAGACCTACATGGCTTCCGTGTCGTGGCAGTATCCGCAGGACCAGTTGATCGCGCTGCGCCGCCAGAATGCACAGGCCGCGCTGATGCAGCCGGTCGCGTCCGGCGTCGACATCTCGAAGTTGAACTTTCGCTACCAGATCGAGGGCGACAGCGCGCCGTGGCGGCCGCTGCGCGCCTTCGACGACGGCAACAAGGTCTATATCGAGTTTCCGTCGGGTATCGGGCAGGGCGAGATGCCGCCGCTGTTCGTCATCGGCCCGTCCGGCAACTCCGAACTGGTCAACTATCGCGCCCGTCAGAACTATTACGTCGTCGATCGGCTGTTTGCCGCCGCGGAACTCAGGCTTGGCGACAAAGACAATGAGAAGCGCGTGCGGATCGTGCGCACCGACGGCCGGCCGGGGCACAGTGCGAGGTTGTTTTGATGACCGGCGCACCGACTCCGTCTCCCGGCGATATCCGCGCCGAACTGCGCTTGCGGCCCGAGCAGCCGCGCGTCACGCGCCTGTCGCGCAAGGTGCTCATCACGCTCGGCGGCGTCAGCGCTGTCGCCATCATGGCCGCGCTGTTTTGGGCGCTCGATGCCAACCGCCGCGCTAGCCAATCGCCGACCGAACTCTACAACACCGAGAACCGCCCGCCCGCGGATGGGCTCGCCGGCCTGCCAAAGGATTACACCGGCATCCCGAAACTTGGCCCGGCACTGCCGGGCGACCTGGGCCGACCGATCCTCCACGCGCAGGACGAGGGCAAACCTGTCATCGCGCCGGACATAAGAACGCCGCGCGCCGATCCGACGGAGCAGCGCCGTCTTGCCGAGATCGAAGCCGCGCGCGTCGCAAAGGTGTTCACCGACAGCCGCGGTGTGCAAGCGTCGGTCACACCAACGGCCGCTGCCGTCGGCCGTATCGATCCAACAACGGGCCTCACGCTACCGGCCGAGACACCACCGCTCGATCCGGGCGCCGCGCAGAACATGCAGGATCGCAAGCTCGCCTTCGTCAACGCCGCCGTCGATCGGCGCACCGTCACGCCCGACCGCGTGCAGGAGAAGGCGTCGCCCTATGTCGTGCAGGCCGGCACTGTCATTCCCGCCGCGCTGATTACCGGAATCAAATCCGATTTGCCCGGAACGATCACCGCGCAGGTGACGGAGCAGGTGTACGACACCCCGACCGGCAAGCAGCTCCTAATCCCACAGGGCGCAAGGCTGATCGGCCAGTACGACAGCCAGGTCGCATTCGGGCAGTCGCGCGTGCTGCTGGTCTGGAATCGCATCATCATGCCGAACGGCACGTCGATCGTGCTGGAGCGGCAGCCGGGCGCCGACGCCGAAGGCTATTCCGGCCTCGAGGATGACGTCGATTATCATTGGGGCCAGCTCTTCCGCGCTGCGATCCTCTCGACCTTGCTCGGTGTTGGCACCGAGATCGGGGCCAGCAACAATGAGAACGAGATCGCCCGCGCGATCCGCCAGAGCAGCCAGGACACCGCTTCCGATGTCGGCCGCCAGATCATCCGCCGCCAGCTCAACATTCAGCCGACCCTCACGATCCGGCCGGGCTTCCCCGTCCGCGTGATCGTCAATCGAGACTTGATATTGCAGCCCTACGGGGCGGCGAAGGAGCCGTCATGACCAAGCTCAGACTCTCGGCTCTTCTCGATGACAAGCCGGTCAAGATCACCGTCGAGCTGCCGGCCGCCGTCCACCGTGATCTCGTCGCCTACGCTGAGATCCTGGCTCGGACCGCCGGCGAAACCGCACCTCCCGATCCCGTTAAGCTGGTCGCCCCGATGCTTCAGCGCTTCATGGCGACAGACAAGGCGTTCCGGAAGGCGAGGGGGCAATTGCCTTCGTCCAGGCCCTGAAAAAGACGGCTAATTTCAAGTCGGTAGGGCCCCGGTCCGGGTCGAGCTGACCCGGTCGGACGGGCCGCTAATTCCCCAGTCTTCTTGGGACAAAATATGGCGTCCTGGGCCGCATTCCGTTAGTGTTTTGTTCGCCTTTACGCCATTTTAGGCCCTTATACGGCATCTTGATTCCCAGCCCACTGACGAAAGGAGGCGAGCATGTCGACCAAGCACCTTCTCGCCCTCCTCAATTCGCACATCGAGGGCGACGACGATCAGTTCCTTTCCATCGCGCTCCAGCTCGCAGCCCAAGAGGCCCGTCAAGGCCGAGCGGAAGAGGCGGAGAAACTGAAGCGTCTCGTCCAGAAGGCCCGCGATCAACGACGGTCAGGCAAGCCCGCAGCGGGGCAGACCCCCATTCCGCTGGCCCGGCCCCGAGGCGAACTGCAGGGGCTGGTCGAAAGCACCTATCCAAAAATCAACTTAGCCAGCATGGTTCTGGCCGATGACGTTCGCGCCCGTTTGAGCCGGGTCGTCCGCCAGCAGCAGGAACGTGCAACGTTGCGCGAGCACGGCCAAGCGCCGACGACGCATATGCTTCTCGTTGGACCGCCAGGTACCGGCAAGACGATGACTGCGTCCGCGCTCGCGGGCGAACTGCGGCTTCCGTTGTTCACCGTGCGACTGGAATCCCTGTTCAGTCGCTTTTTCGGCGAGACGGCTGGCAAATTACGGCTACTCTTCGACCAGATCGCACAGACACGCGGCGTCTATCTTCTGGACGAGTTCGACGCGATCGGTGCGCGGCGCGGCGAGCCCAACGATGTCGGCGAAATCCGCCGGGTCCTCAATTCGGTTCTCGCTTTCATGGAAGAGCCGAATTCGACCGACAGCCTCGTCTTAGCCGCCACCAACCACGTCGAGATCCTAGACCAGGCACTGGCGAGGCGATTCGATGAAGTGATCGAATACACATTGCCCGACGTGGCCGCGGCGCGCGCGATCGTCGAGAGCCGGCTCGCCAAGTTCAAGATCGCCTCGAAATCGTGGACAACACTGGAATCCTCACTTGAAGGACTGAGTCAGGGTGAACTGGTGCGTGCCGCCGATGCGGTCGTCAAAGACGCAATTCTCGAAGGCGCCGCGAAAGTGTCGGCAGAGGCGTTGCGCGACGCGCTCCATAACCGACAGACCCTCAAGGGAAAGTTCCGCCGCCAGTCCGGTCGTTAGGGAGGCTCCGCTGACCGGAGGCGAAGGAACAACTCATCGACAAGTAGGGTCTCATGGCGGAGCCTGACGATTACGGCGCAAAAAATCGCGCACACATTTCAATCAACGCCTTTCGCGAAACGGCGGCTTACACGTTCCCGGTCCGCAATCAGGAACGCAAACCGCTGCGCGAGGACTATGCCGCGCATGCGGCAACGATTCTCGATCAGCTTGCTGTGGCGTTGGGGGATCTGCCAGCACCGGGTGCCGATGCGCGACTTCCCGTCCCTGGCTTGAGGCGCGGTACGATCGTTGAAGTGACCACCGTTCCGCCGGCGGAGGGGTCGCGAACGAAAGCCATCAAGGTGCCGTCCACTCTTGAGTTCCCAACACAGGATGTTGTCGTGTTGCGCTCCGAGCGGAACGACGACAGGACGGAAAGCGCGCTCCTTTTCGTACCGGATGACGCGCGTGAGTTTCTGCGAACACGGATCACGGACTACGGCCGCGACCCGGGCAATCAGCGTCGGCCACACGTCGATCGCTTCGAGGCCGTCGAAACCGTCCGTATGACCGAAGCCCGTTCGCTCTTCAGCGCCGATGTCGATCTGGCTGCACCCGATCTCGTCTGGTGGGAGCTTTGGGTTCGCCAACCGATTGTAATCGGGGATCGGCTTGCTGAACTGGCACGCGGCGCTAATCTCGATGTTCACGCCGACCGACTTGTCTTTCCCGATACCACAGTGCTGTTTGTCCATGCTGCGGCCGCCGCGCTCGTTGCCTTTGCGGCGCGCGTACCTGGTGCGGTCACCGAGATCAGACGAGCGACGGGCACCATCGAGCCGTTCCTTGAACGCGGCGCGACCGGATTGGGGCAACACGACTGGGTGGCGGAGCTTGCCAGTCGCGTGACGTCGCCGGCCGGGGACGTGCCGGCGATATGCGCCCTCGATACCGGCGTGAATGCAGCTCATCCGTTGATCGCACCTGGCCTGGCGGGTGCCTGGGCCTACGACACAGCGTGGAGCGTGGATGATCATCATCCGGATGGTGGCCACGGAACGCCGCTGGCCGGCCTCGTGCTCTATGGCGATCTTGAGCCGCTGATGAACGACGCGCAGCCCGTAGCGCTCACTCACGCCGCCGAGTCCATGAAGCTGCTTCCGCCAAATGGCTTTCCGCCGACAACGCCGCCGAGCTACGGCGTCGTGACGCAAGGTGCAGTCGCCCTGGTCGAGATCGCCCGTCCGAATGTGCGCCGTAGCTTCTGCATCGCCACCACGGCCACCGATTTTCCGCCCGATCGTCCGTCCACATGGAGCGGAGCGCTCGATCAAGTTGCGGCCGGGTCGATGCCCGGTGATCCGGCCAATGGCGTCCCTGCATCGGAGCGTCCGAAACGTTTGGTGCTGACGGCCACCGGCAACGTCTCCGGCGGAATGATGGTGGATGTGGTACTGTCCCAGTCACTCGAAGATCCGGCGCAGAGCTGGAACGCGCTGACCATCGGAGGCTTTACGCGGAAAGAGCAGCCTCCCGCACCGCCGCCAGACCTTGAGCCGGTTGTTCCTGCCAACCATCGCAGCCCCTTCAGCCGTGGCTCGCAGTTGCTTCCCGACGACCTTGCACCGATTAAGCCGGAAGTGCTGTTCGAGGCCGGCAACATGCTCTCCGATACTTCGGGTTTTTGCGGCTGGGGACCGTCGGTCTCGCTGCTGGCGCCGGGATCCGACGTCGTGGCGGAGCCGCTGGTCCCGTTCTGGGCGACGAGTGCGGCCATCGGAATGGCCGGCAATTTCATGGGCAGGCTGCAGGCCGCACTGCCGACGCATTGGCCCGAGACGCATCGCGCCCTCACGATCGACTCGGCGCAATGGCCGCAACCGATCCGGAGAAAATTCATTGGGCGTGGCGCGAGCTGGAAGAGCGGATCGAAGGCCGAGAAACAGCAAATCTTGCGCGAGGTCGGTTTCGGCGTGCCAGACATCGAGCGCGCGATCCTTTCAGCAAGTAATGACGTCACGCTCGTCGCTGAAGCCGAGATCCAACCTTTCGCGTTCAGCGCGGATGGTCGGAGCGGCGTCTTCAATGAGATGCATTTTTACGACCTTCCGTGGCCGCAAACAGTGCTGGAGGGAATTGAGAACGAGAGCGTCATGATGAAGGTGACGCTTTCATATTTCATTGAGCCGAACCTGACCGGCAAGGCTGCGACACGACCCGATACTTATCGCTCATTCGGACTTCGCTTCGCCATGAAGAAGCGAACAGAAACAGACGCGCATTTCAAGAGCCGCATCTCCGCGAGCCAGGCCAAGGACGGGACCGAGTCGGAGGGCGAGAAAAGCTACTGGTTGCTCGGCCCCAAGGCGATTCAGGCGGGTTCGCTTCACTGCGATCTATGGCGAGGGCCAGCGATCGAGCTCGCCGGGCATGATGCTATTGCGGTGTATCCTGTTGGGGGATGGTGGAAATCGCACGTCGGCCAAAAACGGGTGACCGACAAGGCGCGCTATTCCTTGCTCATCTCGATTTCGGCACCCGGTCAAGCCGTCGATCTCTATTCAGAGATCGCAACCCAAGTCGAGGTGAAGGAACTGCAAGTTTCCATCAGCTAAGCTAGCCGAGTGAACCCGCCATTCGCTAAGGAGACATATTCGCCGAGCATCTTTAGCGCCATTTCGTCTACTGTATTGAAGTCCGCCAGCATCTGGGCGTGGAAAACTAATGGCTTGGCATTCTCCTGGAAGGAATGCTGTATCCACGGCCGAAATCGACCGAGCCGAAGCTGCTCAGCCGATAGCCGATCGTACTCCTTGAAATCGCCATTCCGTCCAGCTTCGGCCATTTTTGCCTCGAAGTCGCGGTAAGCGGCTTCATCTTTCTCCTCGATCACGTACGGGGGGATGTAGAGCGGAATTCGATGAGCGAGGGCGTGCCTCAATCCTGTGAGATAACGGAACCAATCGTCAAGCGTCTTGAGATAGTCCTGCAATTCCTGTGAGAGCGTGCCGCGGACTGCCGTATTGTCAGGCCCCAAGCCAACGTAACCGTCTCGAATTGGCGTACCGTCGGCACGCTTCTGTCCATTCTCCGCCATCCAAATCCACGCAAGATTATCGATTGCTCCAAACACGTTGAAAATGAAGCTTTGAATATTAATCGTTGCGTCGGTCAGTTCATCGCGCGAGGGCAGTTCAGTTCGGTCCGGCGGGATCGCTTCGAAAACGTTGGTGATGCACCGAGCCATAACTTTCAAACGCCGCGGAAATCCTTGTTGGGCGAATTCCCGCGCACGTCGGTTCTTCAACTCTAGTAGAATGTATTTTTCGAGCAGCGCATTGAGCTTTCCGCCGAACGCGGCGTAGCCGTCGGCAAGCTGCTTCAAGGCGTCGTCGGAAAAGTACATGGAGCGCGCCCCTTCGTCTGACATCTTAAAGCAACTTGACTGTGTTCGCTCCGGTCCGGGAAAACTCCCTTTCTACCGCCTCACGCGTTAGCCAGTCGTCAGGATTGAACCAGCCGACGTTGCCGAAAATCTGAAAGAAGGGCAAGGCAACCCGACGCAGCGCTTCAAAGTAGCTGTCTCGTAACAGCGCCCAGTCTAAGACGATGTTCTTTGGGAAGCGATCGTCAGCCAAAGTCCCGCCGCCTGCGACATGACGAAAATGGTCCCATGCTAGCATTCGGCCCTTTAGGCCACGCCACTCCATTCGGATCACCACCTGAGTCACCCCCGAGATCTCCAGCCCGACGAGGCGGGCATGAGCGAGGAGCGAATGTATTGTAATCAAGATCCACATCGGTGTCAGGTGCGGTGGTGCCTCATCGCCTGCGCGTCGCCAATCATCTCGGTAAGACTCAACACTCACGCAAATTCCACGTTCATAGATTCGCCAGTAGTCGAACGCGCTCGAGATCAGGCTGGTATTCTCAACCCGCATTCCCTCCAGATACGTTACCTCCTCGCCCGCCAGTGTCGACGTACGAACCTGCGGTGCGCGCTCCGCGACGTTTAGAGGCAGAAAAGAACTCCACCCAAAATTCGCATAGCGGTGCATTTCGATCGAAACACGCTCGTTCAGTGCGCGCGGATTAGGAATTTCGATGAGAGCTCCATCGCTCCCGACAAGTGCGTAGCCGAGACTCGAGTAGTTGGTGCCAGCTCGCAGAATGTCATCCCGGTATTCTGGATCAACCCTCTCTGCCAGAAGTCGTGTCTGCGCCGTGAAATCCTGCGCTGTGTCATCGAGCGCCGCCCGCAGGAGGCCAATAGCCTGTTCTCCCGGCTTCGATTGTCGAGCAAGCGACTGGCGCAACACACTGCCGAGAAGATCACTCCGATGAGAGAGGCAGCGATCGAGTAGCGCGTTCCAGTCGTCCGGGCTGCGGATGGGCGTGCTCTCTGGTCCCGGCGCGCGGATATAGATCGTTCCCTGGGTCACGCCAATCGAGCGATGCCGGATATCCTGCGGTCCATCAGCTATCGCAACGACCGGGCGCGCGCCATGTGGCGGAACCACAACGACCGGATACGTCACACCTTCATGCACGACGTGTTCGACGAGCAACTGTATCCGTGGATCGAGATATTTCTTAACGATACCGGTGATCGCATCTTGGCTGAACAGGCTAAGCTCCAGCTCGGTCTTTCCAAGAGGCATTCTTGTCTTGTCATCCACGCCAAAAATCAAATAGCCGCCGCCATGATTAGCTAGGGCGGCTATGTGACGGGCAAGCTTTGCGCGAGCCTCACCGTCCCCCGTGTCCATCCACGCCTTGAACTCAATGCCAAGGTTCTCGCTCGTCCCCGCTAATAGATCCGATAAGTCAACAGAAGCCATAGTTCCCTCGAGGCAATAGAGTGGCCGCGCCGCGTCAATGCAATTGTCAAATCGTTTTAAGCATGTCCGTGATCGATCGGCATGGCATCCGCCACTACGTATCGCACCGGCCCGTTCACCATCTATATGGCTGGCGGGCAGGGCGACCGCCAGAGTGGTTTAGCGAACGCTTTCAGGCCGAGTATCACTGCGAACGGCTCTTCGAGGAGCGCACCGACGCGTTGTGGAATGGGGGTGACACGTGTGCCTCAGAAGGCGCCCAGAATCAGCCTATATCCATTAACCGGACGGCGGCTTGGAGATCAGAGCTAGCGCTCGCTGGAGGTCCTCAGTAACGAGTCGCGAAATTTCCTCCAGTCGCGCCAAGCCCGGCGTCCGCTGCTGCATGAAAGGATCATCCCACGCGAGATCCAAACGACAATCCGGCGTCGACAAGATCTGGGCCGTGCCGAAGCTGCGGAGCCGCGACGCTGCTTGGGCGCCGGCTACGTGGACGTCGGACTGGAATCCTGCCCTGAACAATGTCACGAATTCTTTTAGATCTTCTCGTTGTAGGGGCTTCGTCTTTAAGGAAAAGCGCTTGTCCGAGCGAAGGTCGTAGACCCAGATCTGCTCGGCAGGACGATCTATTTCGACCTTGCGCGGTTTGTCAAAGAATATGACGTTTGATTTGACGCCTTGAGCATAGAACAGGCCCGATGGAAGACGAAGCAAAGCATGAATTCGGCACGATTCAAGGAGGCGTCGCCGAACAGCGGATGCGGCTCCGGTTTCGAAGAGGACATTGTCAGGAACGACAACAGCCGCTCGTCCGCCCGGCTTAAGCACAGCAAAGATGTGCTGCAAGAAGTTCAGTTGCTTGTTGGCCGTCTGAACCCAAAAATCGGGGCGGACAATCGTAAGCGTATCGTCGTTTCTCGGTCCGCGGCGCTCTTGGGCATAAGTCACACTTCCTTTAGTACCGAAGGGCGGATTGGTTAGGACGATATTGGCCTGGGCTTTCGGAGGCTCTTTCAAACTGTCTTCGCACGCCACCGGCAGTTCGTTGTCGTCGTTACCGCCTACACCGTGAAGCAGAAGGTTCATCGTAGCGAGCCGTGCAACCTCCTCGACGAGTTCAACGCCGCGGATGGATTTGGTGGCTAGTTTAGTTCGTTGGCTACGCGTCATCCGCGGATTCTCGCGTTGCAGGTAATCGTGTGCAGCTAGAAGGAAACCCGCAGTTCCACATGCTGGATCGCAGATAACTTCACCGAGTTGTGGGTTCACGCACTCTACAATGGCTTCGATCAGCGGACGTGGCGTGAAATATTGGCCGGCACCGCTTTTTGTGTCACGTGCGTTCTTCTCAAGGAGCCCCTCATAAGCATCGCCCTTCACATCGGTTGATAGCCCGGTCCACTCGGTCTGCCCGATCAAGTCAACGATTAGAAGGCGTAGTTTTGCTGGATCGCGAATTTTGTTCTTCGCATTTCCGAAGATGAGACCGAGCATGCCGCCGTGCTTGCCAAGAGCGACCAAAATGCGGGCGTATTGGCGATGCATCGCCTCCGCGTCGAGGCCGTCCAACGAGCGCCATCCATATTTCTTCGGAACAAGCCCACCCTCTTGCTCGTCTGCCATTTTCAGAAACAGTAGATATGTCAGCTGTTCAACGTAGTCCGGATAAGAGAGGCCATCGTCCCGTAGAACGTTGCAGTATTGCCAGAGCTTGCGGATGAGGGCAGCTGCACTCTCCGTACCTGTGCGGCTGTCTGTCATTGCGGTAACCTCAGTACAACGTCCCGAACCCACCACACATGCTTGAACGACTCGACATATACTCGGGCCGCAGACGAATACTCTTCGCGCTGATTCATAAAGCCATGCAGGTCGCGAATGGAATCCTTGAAAGCCTCACTGGCCACGGGCATGCCGTTGAAGTCGGGAGGAGCCTCACGCTGGCCTCTTTCAACGGTACGCTCGATGAGGTTGTACAGTGTCAAGCGGGCTTCTACGAACTTGGGCCAATTGAGATGCAGACCTAGACGGCTCGCGTCGATCTTGGCTTCGGCGATGGGATTGTTTCTGTATTCCGGAGAGAGGTCGATTTCACCATTTGGCTTGAACGAAAGGAGGATCGGGTCGCCCGGATGGGTAGGATCGAGCAACGCCGGACATTCGAGATTCAAATTGTCTACGGGCGCTAGCGCTCGTACTCCTGCCGGAAGGAGCGGGAAATGATCGGCTTTGCCGCCGGCGACTCTCGCGCCCCGCGCGCGCCGCGGTCGGTTCGCACGTTGACAGCTGAGGCGCATATTTCGCCAATCGAACGCAAGCCAATAGTAACCTGGGTGTCCTCGATCCTCCTTCACCGCGAGCTTCGGCCGGAAGTGATCGATATCGTTGTCCGCACCTGGAGTCTTGCATTCGGTGTACCAGCATTTGCCGAATGAGACCGTTTCGAACGCCTCGCGGAGCGCTGTCCAGCGCGCCTGATGGTTGTTGATTAGTGCGGCACGGCGCTTCGGATCCGCTTCAGCCATGACTGTCTGTTGAGCGGCCTGTAGGTCCGCTAACAGTTCACGGATATGGGGAAGAATCGCCTCGAGATTAATGAAACGCATCTTGCTCAATGCGCCCCATTCTCACGTCGAAGATCGGCGACGATCCGCGCTGCGAGTTGCGCGCGTTGCTCACGTTGCTCCGCAGTCAATTCAACGGCGTGCCGCCAGGCTGGATCCTCGTGTTCAGTCCATGCCTTGAGAAATTGATGGTAGAGCGGATCTCTAATCGTTTGATCAAAGCCGCGTCCCCGCAAATCCTCCTTTAGGAGTCGCATTTCCTCCTCTTCCTCAGGTGTGAGCTCGGACTTCATCGCAAGGATACGTTGGCGATCCAGGTCAGCCTGTGTCTTTGGGTCAAGCGTTGATCGCAGTCGAAAGAGATCGCTGGTCAGAATAGCCGCGACGCCCATTCCGCGGGGATCTTGGTCGGGAAGCTCGGCAATGGCCCGCCCTTGGCTGTCTCGCCGAAAAATCTGTACTTGCGCTCTTTCCAAGCCTGCGAAGACCAGCGGATCATGTGTCGACATGACGATATGGCAACTGTCCCGGCCGCGAATGAAGCGGTCCAAGAAAGCCAGATACTGTGTGCTCCAAGCCGGGTTAAGATGAGTGTCGGGCTCGTCCAGTAGGAAAAGGGCTTCGTCGCGAGCTGTGAATTTCAGTAGGCCAAGAACGAGCAAAAGTTGCTGCTCTCCTTCGCTGAGATCGCGATAAGTGACTTCGCCACCGCCGGCGGCGGGCGTCATACGAACGCGCGTTCGCACTTCGCCCAATACTTTGGAGAGGTGCATACTCTCAAGCGCGGTAAAGAATGCGTACTGATTGCCATAGGATTTGTAGACTTCGGCGAGTGCTTCAGGTTGGGCCAGGAAAAGATAGAGGCTCTCGACCGCCGGGTTTTTCGTGAGGTCAACGGCGATGCGCCGATCCATCCGGATCGGCAACATAGCTCTTTCGTAGAGACGGCTGAGGAATTCTTGGACCTCCCCGACGGCGTTCCAGAAACGTGGATCACCGCCCTTGCGGTTCCAGGGGGGACGCTTAAGCGCGAACAGAACGCTATCGAGGCCATCGATCTGGAGATGGTCGCGCAAGAATGATCGGTCGTCGTCCGACGCGGTCGTCATTTCCATGAAGAACGCGATGAGTGCGAATTGACCGTGAAGAGTTTGCGCGTAAAAGAGGCGTCGTAGGCTGTTAGGATCAGCTAACTTCTTGCCGCGTTGGGCAGGGGCTTTAATGATCCAGCTGTAGTACCGCTCCCGATGCTTCTCATATATCGAGGCAAGCCTGTCACTCGGTCCAGAGTAATAGCCAAACACGAAGGCTGGCCGATAGAGGGGACGACCGTCCGGATCTTCCGCCATGAAGCGCTTGCGCGGTAGTTCACGGTACTCTTGTTCTGAATGTTCCTTCGACCAGAATAGTGGATATTGATCTGCCTGGGCGCGAATTTCGATATCGTGATCGCGGCAGCGATATTTGAGATGGTATGCAAACGGCGCTTCCTGATCCAAATCGAGGTTCCGGAAGATCAGCGACAGGGCCTCGATCAGATTCGATTTACCCGCGCCGTTCTCACCAACCAGCACGGTGCAAGAAGAGCTCTCGTCAAAATCGACGCGCAAATCTCGGAGATTTTTGAATTCTCCGATGGTGACCTCGTCAAGGCGCATTAATCGCCTCCAACTCGGCATTTTCTATAACGTCGTCTGTCTTACGAATGGTTTTCCCAAGCTGCGTCCTCAGTGCGAGATAGAAGAGTTCGACGTGCTCGGGCTGATCTCTGTCGAAGCCAGCTTGGCTAAAAAGCTCTGGTAGCGATAGCGGGCGACCGGCGCCTCGTAGGACCGCAGCCAAGTCCGAGCTTAAAAGAGGCTTCTGCTTCGGCGCTGCTCGCTTGATGGACACAGGAGTTTCTCCGCTTTCAACATCGGCTGGTCGGAATTCGGTCGCGTCTCGCGGAGGTGGCCCAAGCCGCTCCAGGAGGGCTGTGGCCGGCTCGTCCGTGGGATCTTGAGGCGTCAGCTCACCGCCCACCGCGGCGGCGAGCAGCTCTTTCTCCATCTCAGGCAAGCGCCGGAGCGACGTATTGACCGCCTCGATCTGAAGCGCGGCGCTGTCCAATCTATTGCGAGTTTCGGCTACAATGCGCGCTTGCTCCTCGGGAGGCGGTAATGGGAACGGAAGTGTTGCAAAGCGCGAGGCCCCGAGGTGTTGTATACCGACACCGCGAGCTGCCTGGGCAAAAACGCCGGATGCACCGTAGTGCCGAAACACCAACAAGGCGTACTCCGGCGCCACTGAATGCGGCCTGAAGCGGATGACCGTATTTTGATAGCAGCACCCGTCGACTTCTCCCTTCCATAGCGCTGCCCGGCCGACCTGCGCTCCGCTTCCAGAGGCTTCCGTCAGGAGCACATCGTTGACCTTCAAGGCAAAAGTTTCCCGTTCCGCTGGCGTGAAGTCCATTTCCAGCAGGTCGGTGAGATCTAGGCCGTGAGGCGTGATATTCGCGGCACGTACATATTTTGTCGCGTGCCGGCCGGTGTGCTTGCCAGGCGAGCGCTGACGGCCTACCGCGACGTCGCCCAAATCACCTACGCTCACCCACTTCCAACTGGAGGGCAGCGGTCCCGAGGCGGCTTCAGGATCGCTCACACTGTGATCGTCTTGGTCGGGCAGACTGGGTGGCGCTGCTTTCCGTCGCGGCCGCCGCGAGGAAATATTTAGTTGCTGCGTCGGTCTCGCTTGCTCTTGACTCCCGACTGTCGACGATCTTTGCGGTACGAGTTCGCCGGCAATAGCCGCCGCCATAGTCTCACGAACCTGCTCGTTGAGGTGGGCGAGGGCGGATTGCAGTCGATTTCTCGCCTCGCGTATCTCCGCACGCCGCTGTTGGGTTATTTCCGCGATCCGTCTCTGCTCATTAAGGGGCGGCAATGGGAAGGTGAGCTCGGCGAAGCGAGCGGCACCTAAATGCTGTATGCCCACGCCGCGTGCGACGCGCGCGAATACGCCTGACGCGCTAAAATGCTGAAATGCCACCATCGCATATGCGGGCAGAACGAGGTGTGGCCTGAACCTAATGACCGTGTTCTGATAACAACAGTCTTCGATTTCGCCTTGCCAGAGTCCGGCGCGTCCGACCTGAGCGGCGCTCCCCGACGCTTCGGTCAGCAGAACGTCGCCGATGTGAAGCGTAAAGGTCGCACGCTCCGCGGGGGTGAAATCCATCTCCAGCAGATCTTTGAGATCGATGCCTTCGGGAGTGATGTTCGCAGCGCGCACGTACTTGGTCATGTTTCGACCAGTGTGCTTGTCGGGCGAGCGTTGACGGCCAAGACGGATGGATCCCGCTTGATCGACGCGGACCATCAGCCATCCGGTTGGCACTTCGCTGGCTTTCGGCACTGATCCTTGTCCATTCTTCCCAAAGGGGTTCTATCCGCAGCAACGAAGCACACGGGGCGCAGGTGAACCCGCAGGCATGTCATAGCGGAAGCCCCTTGCCACGTCCGGCTCGTAGCCGTACATTAATCGCTCTATAAGGATGAAGGCAATGGCCCGCCGGACTGCCAGAGCGAAAAGGCTATCGCCGACACGGAGTAAGCGGCTCGAGGCGCGGATTTCGGCGGAGCAGAAGGATCTGTTTCTACGTGCGGCCGAGTTGCAAGGCCGCACGCTGACGGACTTCGTGATCGGGAGCGTTCACGAGGCCGCTGTCCGCACTATTGAAGACATGCGGATGATTCGGCTTACGGCGGAGGAAAGTCGTGCATTTGCCGAGGCGGTCCTCCAGCCGCGGGAGCCACCGGCGCGGCTCAAGGCGGCTGCGCAACGCCATATTCGAAACCTGGATCACTAAGCTGTTCGACCGCAACCTTCTCCGTATCGATCCACTCAGCGGCATCCACGATCGCTCAGGGTTTGATAGTCGCGTTGAGCCGCTCGATCGTTACCTTAAGGCTCATTCTGGTCACGATGATCGGACACGCCTAGCGTCCTGCTTCGTGCTGTCTCAAGGGGAGCAAAAAGCCATTGGGTTTTATACGCTCGAGGCGACCTGGATTTCTCTAGTGGATCTCCCCTTGCCGATCGCCAAAAAGATTCCGAGCTATCCAGTGGCGCCTGCAGTCTTGATGGCGCGGTTTGCCGTTGACAACAAGATGCGTGGATGCGGCTTGGGGAGGTTCATGTTGATGGATGCGTTTAGCCGCGTGCTGAGCAGCCAAAAAAACATTTATGCTTTGATAGTCGAGGCCAACGACGAGGCCGCAGTAAGCTTTTACAAGGCACACTGTTTCTTGCGCCTTGCGGTGTCCGGTCGGCGGCTTTTTCTGCCTTTCGCGGAGATTGCCAAGCTGTTCACATAAAACGCCTCGATCCGTTAGTTGGTGAAAAGTCTCCCATCTTGGGACGCCATGTCTGCGGCGAGCGCCGATCGAGCGTGATACAAGCGTTGACGGTCTTTCTCTCTGGCTGTTTCGCGGCAGTGATGCTGGTGTGAGATTGCAGAAACCGACCGATCGATAGCGATAGTTGTCGAAGCCGCGCAAAATTTGAATCGGCAAATTTCTCTTTGAAATCAAAAGCGAAAAATTTTGACGGACTGGCAGTCGGATTTAGGCCATCAAAGAGATTTTTTTGCGCTTAAAATTCAGTGAGTTATGATGGCTAGAAACCATCGAGTGGGAGTGATTCAGGTCTCCCGGTGCCTATCGCGATCTTTCGCGAGCTGCGACATAAACAACTGATTTTCAACAGTTATTCTGATTGTATCGTTCGCGATCGTTTGACCGCGAGCGCTTCCCACTAACGATGTGGGTGACGGGCTCAGAATTTTGTCTGACGCGCTTATGACGGACACCGTCAAGCTCCTTCAGTCAAGCGATCGCGGGTAAATCGATATAAGATACTGATAATTGCCTCAGGCCGAGCAGCGGTCCTGGGCGCGGATCGTTGATCTCGCACACCGGGACTTGCCACAGCTTGCCGTGTCGCACCTGACGCCCGTCATCCGCGTCACCGACCTCGAGGCCGCGAACACGCAGACGCAAGAGGTGTTCGCAACAGAGGGTGCTGTAATCGCGGCCGCGGCGACGCCGCTCCAGTGGCTTCGGCCATCCGATCATGATCCTGATCGAATGCCGATCGGAGAGGTGATTGCGATTGAGCCCGGTGATGCCCCAGAGACCGAGTTGCCTGTCGGCGCCGGGCGCGTGCGAGGCCTTGTTCTTCACAAGCTCATGGAGGAGTTGTTCACCGGCGAACTGGTCGAGGAAAGATCGGATATCGCCGCGCGCGCACGGCTGCTGATGACGCAGCTGATCATTGACGCTGACGAGGATGCGCAGCTCCCGGACCCCGAGGAGATCGCTGCGACCATCGAGCGGACTCTCGCGCTCCCCGAAATCGCCAGACTGAGGCCGAGCCTTGTCCCCGAATGGCCAATTTATGCGATCCTTTCGGCCTCGTCCGAGCCGGCGGCGCTGGCTGGCCGGATCGATGCGATCGGGCTGCAAGACAATCAGCCCGTCGTTGTGGTGGATTGGAAGAGCGACGTATCGCCAAGCGAGCAGGATGTGCGCGGGCACTCGGCCCAGGTGGCGAACTATCTTCATGCGACCGGAGTGCCGCGGGGCGCCATTGTTTACATGACGACGGGCGTCATTCGATGGGTCACGGCAAGCACGCCGCAGGGGGATGCGTGACGAGCCCCGGTTATGAGAATCCAGATCCGGCCCGCGCGGTTCGGAACAAGACCGATGTCCCTGCAGGAGATGCGGTCCTGTTGGGGCAGCTATTTGCCTGCACTGAGCAAGGCGGCGCGCTCGTTGCCGAAGCGACCGACGGTCGACTGCTGCATATTGACGGGGTTCCTTCCGGCCTGGCCTGCAATTGCATCTGCCCTGGTTGTGGCAGGCAGATGGTCGCAAAGAAGGGGAGCGTGCAGGCGCATCATTTCGCGCACTATGCCCAGCAGGATGGCCGCACATGCGTGTCGGCGGGCGAGACCGCTCTCCACAAGTTTGCCAAACGGGTTCTCAACGATCGCTTGGAAATAGCCTTGCCGGCGATGATCGTGAAAGGGCAGGGCGACCAGGAGGTCGTTGTGCAGGCCGAGCGGCGAACCTTCGATCGCGCCATTCTGGAAAAGAAAGAGGGGCAGATTGTCCCCGATGTCGTCTTACTGCTTCGCGATCGACGTCTGATTGTTGAATTTAAGGTGACGCACGCCTGCGGCGAAAAGAAGATTGCGCGCATTCGGGAAATGGATGTCGGCGCGATCGAGATCGATCTTTCAAACTACCGCGATCACAGGCTGAACGACATTGGCGATCAGATCCTCTATGACGCGCCGAGGGGCTGGCTCCACAATCCACGCGAACGTGAAGCTCGGGAGAAGCTGCAGGACCGAGCAAGAGAACGCGCCGAAGAGAGGCAAAAGCAGGTAGGTCGTCTTCAGCGGCCTTTATCGCCACCGAACGCCCTCCCGGAAGAGCGGCAATGGCGCCTGTGAAACAGCCGCCAGGAGAGACGGATTGGGCGATTTGATCAATCTTCCGATTGAGGGCGCCGGCTGTTTCACCGTGCCGGTGGCGGAGTGGCAGGCCGCGGTTCTGCTGAGGTTGATGTCTGGCGAGGATAAAGTCTTCCGGACTCGCAACGGGACGGCGACGCTTCGCCAGCACGGATGGGTTGACCGGACGTTTGCGGATATATCGGATGAGCTTGCTTCGGCCGTAAAGGAAACCGGAGTGCCATTCAACTCGCCGCCAAAGGCAGTCGAAGCTTACCTTCAACAACTTGAACAACGCGGGCTCGTGATCTCCGGCGCGACGGAGACGTGGCGTATGTCGGAGACACTGCGTCGAAGGATCGAAGAGGCGCGCGAACTCCGAGAACGTCCCCATCGACGTAAGTCGGACATGTGCGATCTGGTCGGCGATATTGTTTCCCGCATTCCCCAGGAGGAAACGGCATCCTTCACCTTTGAGAACTGGTGGAAGCTCGCGCTTCCGGGACGCGGTTACTCGCCATTCGAAGCCGCGCAGTTCAACGAACGGGACTGGCAGACGTTCAGGCATGAACTCGTCAATATTCCGACCCAGATACGGTTCTCCCCGCGAGAAACACTGGATTTGATGGGGCTGCCCTATCAGGGCGTATTGGGCCGAGCAGTCGAACAGAAGCGTCTTGAGGAACAGGAGCGCGAGCGTGCGAAGCTGGCCAAGTTGGAGGCTGATAAAGCAGCTCGTTTGGCGAACCTACGCGACCGGGCCAGCAAGAATATCGGCAGCGAAGCCGAAATCTGGATCAGCATCTCAAATGCAGTGACAGGAGGGCGATCGCCTCTGGACGCCGCCGCAAGTGGGGAAAGTGGATATGAGGATGCGCTTCGCGCGCTCGACAGGCGTATAGACGAAATCGCGACGCTGCAACGGGCGGCAGACCGAAAGGCCAAGGCTGTCACAGCGCTCGAAGCAGTCGCCTATACGCGGTATTACGATCCCACCCGCGCCGCCTTGTGGATGCGTAGTAAGCGGCGAGAATTGGGTGGCAAGTCGCCGGAGGAATTCACCACCGATGACGCTACGCGGCAGCGATGCGTGGATCTGTTGCCGACGAAACGTTCACATCGATAACCGCCGCGGTGAGCCTGGATATGTTTCTGATGACATGGCTTGGCGCTGCGACGTGTAGAGCAATTGCATTTTACCAGTCGCGTTTCGTTTTAAAAAAAGGGGGACAATAGGTGGCATCTGTCGCACGATATGTCGTTGACCGGTCGCCGGACCAGGTTCGGCTCGCTTTCAAGAGCGTGCTCGAAATCTGCAAGGAAAAGAACATCACCAGCGTGACATTGGTGATCCCGCAGAAGGGCGGCTTCGATCGGACCATCGTGGCCGAATTCCTCGGGGCTAACATCGTAAAGGCGCTCGTCAAGGGGCAACCCGTTCTGGTGGCCCAGGGCGTTCAGATGAAGTTGGAGAGCGCGCAGACCTTCCGGGGAAGTTCATCAGTTGGGCTTTTGATCGGCGCCCATATCTCGGACAAGGACATGAACAAGCTGGACGATGCGATCGGAGCGCAGGCGATCGTCTATCTTCCTTGGAACGACACCGAGGGCAAAGACTGGCAGGCGACCTGGGGAGCCCAGATCGTAGGAGCGACCACTGCGCCGGCGCCGGCCGACAGCCTGACCGAGCCCGTGGAAGAGGCGCTGCAAAGCCTGACCGACACCATCAATCTGGGTACAGGTCTCGGTCATCCCTCAGACAAGAAGCACGCAGAGCGTACAATCTCGCGGCTGCGTCAGGAGGGGCATTCGTTTGATCCCGTTGAAGTCCGCCGGTGGGCTCAGCGGAACGGCTGGTCCTCAAGCGCGGCCGCCGACCTGGAAAAGATAACGCGCAAACCGACCTGACAACGATGCCGTTGGAGGGAAGAGCTAGATAGCAGGGCGAGAGGGCAACACTGGTAAAGGCGAAGGTGGCCGGTCACGCTTGACGAAACTTACAATTCATGGGAGTTATTAACTCTCACTTTCTGGGAGTTTCGAATCGTGGCTCGTCCGGGACGTTCTGCCGCCAATGTCTTCACATCAAGGGAGGTCGCCATTGCGGCCGACCTCACCGCGCGCAATTTCGCTTTGCTGGCTGACCAGAATCTGGCGCCCGAGCCGTCCAACGACGGGTTGGGGAAGGCCGGTCATCGCACCTATGATAGCGCAGGACTTGCGCACGCCGCGTTGATCGGGGCCCTGAATCTGGCCGGATTTGAACTGTTGGTCTCGGCCCGGCTCGCGGCGGCCTTTGCGGGTGATTACGGCGCAAGCTACGGCAGATTGCCGTCCAACCTGAACGCTTTCGTTCGTGGCGAGATGAATCCCAACAAGGGCCTGCCCTGGGGTGCAATGCCGAAAGATCTCACGATCGATTTCGAACAGGATTATTGGTTGCACCATCTGCTGCGTAATCGATCGGAGGTCTACAAGCGGGGGATCGCCATTCGGGGCGATTGCATCATCGAGATTGCGGATCATGCCTTTGTGCTGACGACGACACTGGGACTCGAGAAGATCAAGATCTTCTCGCCGGTTTCGCGCGAGGGACTACCTGCAAATCCCGACTATCGGATCGTGGGCCGGGGCGCCTCCGCGCAGATTGTCCCGATCCACCAGGAGGTCGACAGTCTCGATTTTCAGATCGATCCGAAGTCGGCAGAAAAAATGCGGCGCCTCGAACAGGAATATATCAGTGGACGCACCGACGCTGTGACCTTGGTGCGGGTCAATCTCTCGCTTGCAATCCGCAACGCCTTTGATCGGGTGCAAGACGATCGCGAGTCCAAAGCTGCTGCCTAGTGCGGCGCAGCAAGCGAGAGAGATAACCGTTATGTCGCTGACTGCCACGGAGCTGTCCCATCAGGAGAAGTTGAAGTCTGCGCTGCAGGCGGAAACGAGCGCGCGCAAGCTCGAAGAACTCGCCGCCGGGCTTTTGGGACGGCTGCTGGGCATTTCGATAGCGGTGGCGAAGTCCGGATTTCAACATGGAGGTGACGCGGGGACTGCCGGGCAGCAGGGGCGCCGGCTCCGGCTGGAGTGCAAGAAATACAGCGATGATACCCGGTTGAGCGACCGTGAGCTGCTTGGCGAAATCGATCATGCGCTGGCGCGGGACGAAGCGCTGGAAGCGTGGATATTGATAGCGACCCGCAGCGTTCCGGAACAACTCGCGCAAGATCTCGTCCAGAAAGGCGAACGGCTGGGTGTTCCCGTCCTCATCATCGACTGGAAGGATCATGAGCTGGCGCCGCTCGCCGCGCTGTGCGCGTCGGATCCCGATCGCGTCGAAGCCGAATTCTCGAAGGCGGCGGCGGATGAGGCGCGTGCGCTCCAGCCCGCGACGGGAGATGCGATAAGTGCGCTGCGTCGAAATTTACAGGTCTGGTGCCTCGGCTTCGAGAGCTTGCGATTGCAATCGCATCGCAAACTTGAGGAGATCTGGACGTCACAGCGAACGTCAAATGCGGCACTGGGCCAGGATGCGGCGGGAGGCGCACAGCCCAAGAAAGTACGGCGGCAAGCTGTCCATAGCGCGCTAGATGATTGGTGGAGCGGCGCTGCACGCGATGATGCTCCCGTCGCCGTCATCGGTTGGGACGGTGTCGGCAAAACCTGGGCTGCACTCGACTGGCTGATAGCAAGCATGGCCGAGCAGCCGATCGTGCTGACGGTTCCATCTTCCGCGCTTGCTGGTTTGACAGAGGTCTCGGAAGCAGCCCTTAAGCGGTTCTTGTCTGAACGCATCTGTGATCTGACCGGCATTCGTGATGCCGAGCACTGGCTTCGTCGGCTCGATTATCTGCTCAGGCGGCCCAAGGAGGAGGGGCCGGTTCTCACGATCCTGCTCGATGGTCTCAATCAGGAACCTTCGATCCCCTGGCTGCAGCTCCTCAAGGTCATGCAAAGCTCGACCTTCGAGGGGCGGGTGCGCGTCATGGTGAGCACCCGCCAATATCACTTCAACGATAGGCTCTCCGGTTTTCGTGGGCTCGTCGTTCCCGCAGTGACGGCCATCGTCGATGTTTACGATGCCTCCGCCGGCGGCGAGCTCGACCAAATGCTCGCCTTCGAAGGCCTCACGCAGGCCGATCTGCATCCCGACCTTGTGGAGCTTGCACGCACGCCGCGCCTGTTCAAGCTCGTGATCCGTTTTCGTGATCGTCTGGTGGAGGCAGGGCAGGTCACAATACATCGCCTGCTGTGGGAATACGGGCGGGATAGTTTCGGCGAGCGCGCCGGCAAATCCTTCAGCGAAGACGAATGGCGGGCATGGCTCGCTGAAATTGCTCATCGCTATCGAAGCGGAATTCAGGAGTTCTCGCTCAAGAGCCTTGGCGAAACAACCAGCCGGCCCGACCTCTCCGAGCGTGAGGTCTATGCACGTCTTAGCGACATCATCGACGGACGGTTCGCGTTATCCGGACCAACGGGGCGCGTGCAGCTGAGCCCAACCGTGGTTGCGCACGCGCTTGGGGCAGGATTATTGGCGCATCTCGATGCCATCAGCGACGCGACGTTTGCCGAGCTTGAGTCGAATGTCGCACAGTGGCTGGACCCGATTTCCGGTCTCGATCAGCGCGCAGAGATTCTTCGCGCGGCCGTGTCGATCCTGGTTGAACGGGGAGCGCCATCGGCAACGCCTGTTGGAGGCGTGCTGGTCACGGCATGGTTGCAGACCCAGAATGTCACCGACAGCCATCGGCTGGAGCTCGCCAGTCTAGCGCCCTCTATCCCCGATGCGCTGCTCGATGCCGTCGAGCAGTCGAGCGCATATGCGCAAAATTCCGCCCGGCTTTGGGCCGTCAATGCCCTGCGCGCCGTCCCGCGCCTCGAAGGCCCGACATTGTCTACAATCGTGGCACGGGTTCGTTCCTGGTTCTCGACCGTGTCTCGCGAGGTTGACAGCAGGCCGGATGCGAACGCGGAGTTCGAAAGCCGGCGCGCGGAGCGTTACATCAAGCGGATCGGAGTCGACACGTCCGGGCCACACACCGTGCTCAGCGTGCCGCTCCAACTGGTGGATCACGACGATGGTCGATTGCAGGCGGCAGCGCCTTCGATACTTGAAGGTTTCCCAGTTGCTGCGACCTTTCCCTGTTTCGAAGCGATCGCGGTTTGCTGTGCTGTTCGCGGGCACGCAGATGCCTGGCGAGGCCTGAAATGGCTATGCTATCTGAACGAGCTCGATCCTGGACCGACCGCCTCGGGACTGCGATCATTGTCAGCCGAGATCGGTGCGCGGACCGCAGAGCCCGGAATTCATCCGGAACTTCCGGCGCGCGCTGCGGCGTTGCTCCTCTGGTTGAGCGGGCACGAAGTAGACGAGGAGAGGGCCGCAGCAATCGATCCCGGCATCGATCGGCACGTCTCCTATGAAACGGACTATCTCGCGAATCCAAGCCGCAGCATCTTCGCGCTCGAACGCCGTCACGCCTCGATGGCGCTCGTCGACCAAGAGCGCAACCTGCACAGTCGTCTGCAGCGCACCAGCGAATTGTGGCTCGATCCGACCTTTGAGCCGCCGCCGGAGTTCGTTGAGGAACTGCGCGCCGCGGGGGCCAATTTCGATATCACGACGCTCCATCGGCAGATGGGGCATACGCACGAAGAATACCAGTTTGAGGAGCTTGAGCCGGCGCTCGCTCGGTGCGCTCCGGATGTTCTGGCCGAACTGCACCGGCGAAAACTCGCAAGCCTGGCGTCATGCCCATCTGAATCGCGTTATTGGAGCGCTATTCATGCAACCGACGCTTTCATTCTGGCCGGCGCGGCAGAAGCATCGTCGGCGCAAACGCTGCGCTTGAGTGCGCATAATCCGGATAAAAATCAGGAAGCCTTTGCCGCAAGCCAGCTGCTAAAGATCGAATTGCAGTCTCTTGCCGACGCTCGAAGTCAGCTCGAGACCTTGATCGCCGCTGATCTGACATTCATCCCAGCCGATCTTGCAGCGGTCGTGCGAATAGCGTCGAAAGAGGATGCAGACGTTCTCATCGATCGCCACGGTGGTGGGACCGTTAAGCAGAAACGCGACCTCGTTGTGCTGCTGTCGGTCCATCCGATCGATTTTAGCGACAGCGCCTGGTCATGGCTCATGGACCTGGTTGGCCGGGATGACCATGATCTACACGGCGTTCTTTTCCGCATGCTGACATTGGCCGACGCGGTGCGTTTCGGGCAGATGCTGGCCGCGCAGGCCTGGGAGTGGAAGCCATCGGCCCATATGTGGGTCAGCCATTACGGCAGCGAGGCGCTCATCCGATCTGAAACGGCTTTGCCGTTCGACCAATTGGCACCGCGACTAGCGCCGTGGCGGTTGCTCGAAGCGGCGCGTGTTCGCGGCGAGGACCCAAGCGAGGTGCGTCTGGCCGCCGAACTCCTTGGCCAAATCCTGGCTGGCGAGAAAATCACTGAACCGGACCCCGGCTCGACCCTCACAGTGGACCGCGCCGAGAAACGGTTCACGCCTTTCGTGATCTCCTTCCGGCCAAGGCCGAGCGCTGAAGAGCGCAGCGATCCCGCGGCATCGTTGCGCGCTGCGCTCGATGCGGATGCGCGCGCGAAAGCCCACGAACGTGCGATCGAAATAGCAACGACTCGTATCGAGGAAGCGCGCCGCTCCGGAGCAAGCCTCTATCTTACCAATATTGATGCCCCCGATATGATGTCGGTGATCCGCCATGCTCCGGACATACTGGATCGCTGGCTTGAGGGATCGAAGGAGATCACTGCCGAGTTTAAGCGGCGGGTTCGTCTAGCCGAGACCGCCTTCCTTGCGCTGTGTGAAGCTCTGCTCAATCACGACGCTGCGCGAGGCGCTGCACTATGGCGATCTCTTCGCGTAGCGGTATCGACACGTTACATTGGCGCGGCCGGCATCGACGAGCTGCTGCATATGGTGTTTCGCGCTCCTGATTCAGAGCCTCTGCTTCTGCTGCGCCAGGAACTCATCAGCCTCCCGCTCTGTCACACGGATCGGCATCTGTTCGATGTGGTGACAGCCGCCTTGTGCAACGGCAAAGCCGCATGGGTCTCGGCCGCGGCTGCAGAAGATAGCGCGTCCCCGTTGGTATGGCGGCAAAGGCGCGGTGTCCTGTTGCATGGGCTCAGCGCCGCGGATGCGCTTCCGATCGTCGAAGCATGGCCGGATGGCCAAATCCCCTCAGACACCGCCGACCTTCGTCGAAAGTCCGCGCGCCTGCGCTGGCGTGAAGCCTGTGCGCGCCATTGGTGGCGAGCCTATCTGGCCGCGCAGGACCGTGCGGCGGCTTATGCTGCGTGGGTTTTGTTTTTGCGATCCGCGGACGCAAGGGCCTCGGCCTGGATGAACGGCGACATGGATGCGCAGAATGACCGGGACGATTTTTCGGAGCTTAAGCGCGCGCACGTGCAGCTGAATCGGCAAAATCTGAAACGCGCAATGGAAAAGCGTCTCGAGAAGCGCGATAAGAAGTTCCTTGATCATGACATCGTTGAGGGCGTTGGCCCGTGGGGCAAAGTCAGCGGCTCTTGATCTGCTTCCTGCTGCTGCACGAATTCGATTACCTAACGTAACCGAACGCGACGGAGCAGGGTGGGCCAAGTATGGCCTGCGAAGATGTTGGCGTCCTCGATCAAATCAAGCTCACCGCGGCTGAGCGAGGAGGGAGCGTCCAGTCAAGCTGATCTGTCAAACGGATCGTCCTCGGACCATTTCTTGACTGTTTCGACGTGGGCATCCCAAAAATCCGAGAGGGCCTCTATATCCGACTGCGACAACCAGGGGTCCGTCAGATTGTCGAAGTGATTGAACTGCGGAATAGGAATCATGCCGTGCGCACCTTCCCACAGGATCGCACCTTGTATCGCCGCCGCTGCCCTGCAAATCCCCGGTGACATTTGGCGAGGGTGTCGAGCGAGAACCCGTTTTGACCGTCGATCAAAGAACTTCGGGAAAACGCGTCAGCCGCATGAGCGATAAATTTGTTGCCGAACTCAACGATGTTTTCCCATCCGCTCTCGGTCAGCATGGTTTCAATATCGTCGAAAATGCGGTTCTGGATCAGATCGCCACGGGACCGTGCCTCAGGTCCGACAGCGGACAGTTGATCAAACTTTGCGTTGGCAAGCTCGGAGGTGGACCATGCACGAGGTCCTGTTGTCTCCAGCCATTCTGTATGAACGCCGCTTCCGCGACTGATGATCCGATCGAAATGGGCCTGTTTCGGCAATGCTGGATCATAGGGCAGGCCGTCGTGGGCGATATAGTTCTCGCGCGTAAAAAGTGCGCGATGGCTCCTGATGTCGTCCAACACGCGCCGTAGGGATATGACCTGTCGCGCCGGCTTGTTCGAGGCCTTTTCCATCAGCTTGCGGATGGACAAGGTCTGGGTTGCGACAAAACCCTGATCCATGAACTGAGCCAGAGACCAATTTCGTGCTGAAGAGGGGTATCCAGCTTTGCGCGATAATCGGCGAGACTCGTTGGCCACACGGAAGACGGCGTCATTCCAGAGCATCGCCGAAATCTGGCGCGATACGGCGTGATCGTCTTTACCGGTGAGGAGCTGGATCCATTCAGCGCGTTTGGTCCGATAAAGAGAGAGGTTCGGCTTGTCGAGAACGTCGCAATCTTCCGGGGCGTATGAGTACGTCATGGCCGCTTCGATGTGAAAAGGTGCTTGCGGGTGTTTCGATCAGCGATGGCCGCAGCAGGACAGTGGAAATCTCGGCGTTTGCTAAGTCTCACTCGTAGGGAAGTTCACCGAACAGGCCGATCATGAGGTCGCCGTCGTAGAGGTGGAAGGGGATCTCGACATAGTGGTTGGGATGTCGAGGCAAGGCGCGTCCGTCGTTGGGGCCATTCTTGGTGTGCCCCCGAACGTGCTCGCCATTCTCTTTAACGTAAGGCAGCACGACGAGGCGGCCGTGATTGGTCGAGACGATCGTTCCTTCCTTCCAGATGGTCGCGCCTTCGGATTCGCCTGTCGAAGATGTTTCCTTGACCAGCCAGCCAACACCGCCATCCGGCTCGTACCAGAAGACGATGCCGTTTGAGACCAGCACACGCTCGCCGCGTGCGAGAGCCTCGGCGAGCATCCGTTGTACGCTCGCGAGCTGGAGCAACTGATTAGCGCGGGGAAGAAGGATTTGTCGGATCTTGGACTTTGTCTTTCCCCAATGAGAGCTGGCGCTCAAATTGAATCCATTTGCGATCTTCGCACGTTCAGCGGTTTGTGCGGCCTTCTCGCCGGCGGGATAAGGCTTTGACCAAACACCATCCGGACCCAAATAGAGAAGGACGTAGCGCCAGATGTTGCCGGTGCGTCCGAACTTGGCCACTTTCAGATATGGCATTTTCGCCAACTGTTCAGCGAGCTCCTGACGATAGCGCTCAGAGTCGGGCACGAGCTTCAGGGCGGCTGCGTCCGGTCGCTCGTCATCGGCGTGACGGCGCAAGGCCTCCGCCAGCATCAGCGCTTCTTCGTCTTGCAGGCGTTGCCTGGCTTGCAGCGCCTTGTCGACCTTGAGTGTGAGCGATCTCTTGATGACCGGGTCGATGGCGCGCGCCGCGAGAGCTTGCTGCAAGGTTGGATTGAGTGCGTTGGCTGCGGCGATAGCAGTTTCACGATCGGGATAGTGGTCAGCAAGGACTCTGTCGTTTTCTCCCGGCACCATCCGACCACGCCAGATCGGTGCGAACTCGCCCTTGTCGATGAGCTCCTGCATCATCCAACGCTCGAATCGTGGGCGGTAGTGGGGCCACACGGCCAGGACGACATCAGACACGCGTTTCAGCTCGGACCATTTCAGCATGACGGAACGCCTTTGCAGCGAGTCCGTGCGGCCTGACACTTCTTCATCATGCGGTCCGCTCCTGTTGCGTCCGGAAAGGTCCTCGTCACAGCGCTAGTGCTCGTTTGAGGTCGTCATGCTCGAACGCACTGGCCATACGGTTGATCTCGGCCGAACGGGCGCCGACCGCCTTTGCTGTGTCGCGCCAGGTGGCGGTCACCGTAGCGACTTCTTTGATAATCTCACGAGCCTGCGGCAGCGTCAGCCCGAAATATTCCGACGCGGCCTCAAGCAGGTCGAGCGAGCAGGTGCCTTCATCGAGATCGATGTTCGTCGTCAGCACCCGCGCTTTGAGATCAGTCGGAACGGGATTGAGGTCGTAAGCCGGCGAGAGGGACCAGCCCGTCTTTCCCAGCCAAAGGAAGCCGTGATTTCGGAGATGGTCGTCGACATTGGAGATCAGTACGTTGAAGACGACGCGCCGATACAGCGCATGCGCGTCCGTCTTTCCCTGAGCGCCATGTCGAGCAAGGGCATCGACGATCTCCGGATAGCTGCCGCGCTCCCCGTCCTTTGCGCCCATCATCGCCATCGCTGACAGGAATGGGACGCGAATCGCACCGTCGCGGTCGAAGCGTCGCGACAGCATGACTGCCTTGCCGGCGACGTCGATCAGTTCGTGCTGAGGCGTGGCGATATTTGCGTGGCTGGCCAGCCGCAGGGCGATCTCTTCCCATGTCTCCACGCTATAGTCGTCATTCTCTTTCGGGAATTTCGCGATGGAGAGATGACCATGTTGGTCGATGACGGAAGCCTTCGGGCGTGCGCCGCCGAGGGAAGAGCCGGGAGCAAAGATGAGTTGCAGGTCTTCATCGGTTTCTTCGTCCCGGAGGATCCGCTCGGTGATCTGGAGCAGTCGGCCAAGTTCGATCAGGGCAGGAACGCCGGCGCGGATCGGCGCCTGGAAAACCTCTTCGCCAACCCAGCGGAAGCGGAGCGCGCCCAGCCGGGTCTCGTCGGCGACGCCGAGCAAATAATCGCTCTCGACGAGGGTGCGGACGGCACGATCTTCGCGTTCGGCGAGACGGCGCTCGGCGCGCTGCATGAGGCGGCGCCCCCAGGTATCTGGCGCCGAGTCACCGATGGAGCCGAAGGTCGCCAGCCCGGCTGGCGGAGCGAAGGAGCCGCGCGTCAACGCAAGTGCCGGCTCCAGCGAGAAGCGGTCCTTGTCCTCAAGCCATGCGCCATCGTACTCGAAGAGGATCGTCTCCGCGCCTCGGACGCGATTGCACCTCGCCAGCCCGAGCCGGCGCGTGCTGCCTTTCAGATCGATATGAACCTCGAAATCAGCCATCGTTGGATGATCCGGTTGATCGCTTGAGATGGACACGCTTCGGGAGTTCAGCGCTGGCGAGCGCCTGGCCGACGCTGTCGTTGCTAATGTCGGCGACCCGGCTCAAGCCGTCGAGCAGGCCGAGCGCCTGCAGGACGCCGGCGTAAATGCCGATGCTGACGTTGGTGTCCCCGGCTTCAACCCTTTGCAAGGTCGATCGGGACGTGAAGGCGCGCTCGGCCACGACCGCCATCGGCAGCCGTCGGCGCCGACGGGCGTCATGGATGTCTGCGCCGAGCTTGCGCAAGGCGCGCCGCACGGCGGCAGGAGGGTTATGCGGGGTCGGCATTTGGATCCTTCGTACTACAAAGTGTGCTAATATGTAGCACGAAGATTACAATTTTGCCAGCTTGAAGTCTTGCACAGATGGAGGTTGAATAATACCTTTTTGGCAACAGCGTTGACAGATAGGTTCCAAACGTCCGCAACAGCGGCGGTTGTGGCTTTTATGTCGGCTGCCCGCTGGTCCGCCGTTGGTTTGAGTACTGGTCCGCCCGTCGCAGTCAGCAGCCGGCCGACCGGACACTTTGTGGCAAGAGCACAGCCCCGATCGTAGCATCAGTTCGGCGAAGAAAGTTGCAGCCGAGCGCTGCCGTCGCCGGAACGTTCCTTAAGCAGGCGTGCGGCGCAATAGGTGCGGAAGCAGCTATGTTGCTGAAATGGGTGAAAAGCTCGATGACATAATAATAGCCAAAATGGCTTTGGGATGGGGGAAGCGTGCGAATCTCGAAGATCAAAATCAATAATTTTGCCAATTTCTCGGAGTTCGAAATTGAGACCGGCGACAACCTCGTGGTTGTTGGAGAAAACAAGGTCGGCAAGAGCAATCTGATTTTCGCTCTCCAGCTCATTCTGGATCCCGGATTGTCGGAGCGCGACCGACAGCTCGGGCTTGAGCATTTCTGGGATGGCCTGGGCGATCATAAGCTTGGCGCGGTCATCGAAATCGTCATCGAGCTCACGGATTTCGAGGGGTGATCCGCGGCTGCTCGCCCATCTGGGCGACTGCATCGTCGATCCGGGACCGCCGATGGTGTCGCGGCTTACTTACCGTTTCCAGCCGAAAGCCGACCTGGACGGCGATCCGCAAAGCATGGCCGATTACGAGTATATCCTTTTTGGCGGTCTCGATCCCGACAATGCGATGCGTTCGGGTCTGCGGCGCATGCTGCCGATCGATGTTCTCGCCGCTTTGCGCGATGCGGAGAAAGACCTGCCAACGTGGCGGCACTCTCCGCTGCGGCCGTTGATCGAGGGGCTGACGGCAGGACTGGGTGAGGACGACCGCGCTGCAATCCAGGAGGCAGTAGACACCGCTCAGAACACGCTCGCCGAACGTGACGAGGTGCAGACCGTTGCGCAGATCATCAGCGATCGCCTTCAGGAGATGGTGGGACCGGCACATGCAACCCCGATCTCCCTCGGCATCACGCCGACACGCATCGACGCCTTGCTGCGCGCATTGCGCCTGCTGATCGATGGCGGAGCCCGTGGCATAGCGGACGCCGGCCTGGGCACCGCAAATCTAATCTTCCTGGCGCTGAAAAGCCTCGAACTCGATCGGCTCGTCGGGGAGGGAGAGCGTGATCACACTTTCCTCGCTGTCGAGGAGCCGGAGGCGCACCTGCACCCTCAGGTGCAAAGGCTGGTCTATCGTCACTTCCTGGCCGAACCCGATGACGAAGCGGATGAGGACGAGGAGGTGGATGGCAACGAAGATCCGGCGCCGGCGACGCGGCTGACGATGATTTTGACCACGCATTCGCCGCACATCGCCAGCATCGCGCCGCTCCGTTCACTCGTGCTATTGCGCCGCGACGGCGAAGGGGATCGCACGGTCGGATTTTCAACTGCGAACACGCCGCTGACCGAGGCGGACGAAGCCGATCTTCAGCGCTACATCGATGTGACGCGAGGCGAGCTGTTCTTTGCCCGCGGCGTCATTTTGGTTGAAGGCGATGCCGAGCGCTTCCTCGTCCCGGCTTTCGCGGAGGCGCTGGACATTCCTCTCGATCAGCGCGGCATCTCTGTCTGCTCGGTTGGAGGAACCAATTTCGCGCCATATGTGAAGCTGCTCGGCCCGGCCGGCCTCTCGATCCCCTACGTTGTCTTGACCGATCGTGACCCTGTTGAGGCTGGTCCGCCGCTGGCGCGTGGGCGTGTGCAAAAGCTCCTTGAGATTGTTGAGCCCGGCCCCGCATATGCCGATCTCGCCGACGCTGCGATCTTTCGGCGCGGTGAGCGGCACGGCATTTTCGTCAACACGCGCACACTCGAGTCAGAACTCTTTGGCTCCGGCCTTGCGCGCCGCATGGGCCAGATCCTCAAATCGGAACTGCCTCTGCGCCGGGCGGGGCGCGAAGAGATCGACGGCTGGGTGGCCGATCCCGCGACCGTGAATGTTGATCGGTTGCTCGGCTTGATCGAGCGGGTCGGCAAAGGGCGCTTCGCGCAACGGTTGGCAGCAGGCGCAACTGAGCGTCGGTGCCCAGCCTATATTCGGACTGCGTTGGAGCGCATCCGTGATGCCGTCGCGTAGCACCAGCGCCGCCTATCTGCGGCACGCCGGCGATTTGGTCGGCAATCCGGGGCAGCAGGCTGCCTACGATTCTCGTGGGCACTGCGTTGTCCTCGCGGGGCCGGGGAGCGGAAAGACCAAAACGCTGGTGGTGAAGCTGGCGCGCATTTTCTCTGAAGATGTCAGAGCCCCCCGCGGTGTCGCCTGCATCACCTACAGTCAGGAATGTGCCCGAGAGTTGACGCGGCGGCTGGAGGCGCTTGGGTTGCGGGATGCGCCCAATCTTTTCGTGGGTACCGTGCACGGCTTTTGCCTTCGGCATATCTTGACACCCTATGCACACCTGGCGGGATTAGCCGTACCGTATCCATTGACGCTTGCGACGACGCGCCAGGCAGATAGTGCGTTCAAACAGGTGGCAGAGCGTCTGCTCGGAGTCGGGCAGCCATATAAAACACACGATATGGGCAAGTATCGGCGCATTCATCTCGATCGAGATGCGCCCGATTGGGAGAGCGATCCCGACCTCGCTCGCATCACCGAGGGTTATGAAGCGGCGCTGCGTCGTGCAGGCCTGATTGATTTCGACGATCTGGTGATCTTCGGCAACCGGCTGGTGTCGGACCACGATTGGGTGCTGCCGGCCATTCAAGGCGCGCTGGCCTGTATTGGCGGTTGATGAGTACCAGGATCTGGGCGTGCCACTCCACCGGATTGTGGAGCGCCTCGCATTCGAGGGCGGTGTGCGGCTGTTCGCAGTGGGCGATGCCGACCAGTCGATCTACGGCTTCGCCGGCGCGGACGGTGCTCTGTTGCACGAGCTTGCGCAGCGCGACGATGTCGAGGCGGTCCGGCTTCAGCTCAACTACCGTTCGGCGGGACGGATTATCCGCGCGTCCGAGTTGGCTCTGGGCGAAGCACGTGGCTATCGGCCCCGTGATCCGCGGCGCCAGGCAGTCATTGAATTCACCGAGCGGCCAGGCGGGCTGGAAGATCAAGCTGCCTACGTCGTCGAAAACCTCATCCCGGCGGCGCTAGCCGCAAAGCCGGGCCGCACATTGGGGGACATCGCGATCCTGTATCGCGCTGCCAATGTGGGGGATGTATTCGCGGGTTCTCTGACGGCGGCCGGCTACGACTATATCCGCGTCGACAACGCTGCCCCGTACAAAAAGGTCGGCCTTACGAGTTGGATCGAGGATTGTGCTGCATGGTGCGCAGGAGGCTGGCGGGCCGGACGGCCCCAACTCGCTGGGCTCATTTCGCGATGGACTGGATTCCGATCCGGCCGGCCAAGTGAGCTCGAGGCGCGCCGTGTGGCACGCGCACTAACCTTATTCCTGTCTGGCCATCGCGCCGACGAAGGTAAAGCAGCGCCTTTCGTTGCTGCGATCCGAAGGACATTAGTCGACCCGCTGACAGCCAGTGAGCGAAGTCTTGCTGACCAGCGCGAGCAGGTCCGACGGATGAGCGAGGCCCTCGCTGAAGGCGGGAAGCTCGAAGGGCTGGACCTCAAGAGCTTGGGAGGGCGAGATGGCTCGCCCACCCATATCAATCTTCTGACGCTGCATTCCGCCAAGGGCTGTGAGTACGACGTCGTGATCATGGTCGGGATGGACATGGGCGCGATGCCGTGGCGGCGTGAGACCGAAGATGAGCTTCGAGAAAGCCGTCGCCTATTTTATGTTGGGCTCACCCGGGCGCGCGACGCAGTGCATATGCTCTATTCCGGCTGGATTCCTGGTCGCTACGGTGCTCAACGCCTGGGGCGCTCGCCGTTCGTGGAAGAACTTGAGGAGCGCTTGGCGGCAGCTGAAGAAGATGAGTGACTTTTGTTCGGACAGAAGCGGCACTCAAAATTCGCCTGTGGCTACGGGCTCGTTGTGATAACGGCGTTGACGGTCTTTTTCTCTCCCCCCTGCGAGGCGAGTAATACGTCATCGCACCCTAGATCGTTCGATCAAAAGGCTCATGATTCATTCGATCGTTGTCGAAAGACTGAGAAACGACGTTGAATGCGAGATCGTGATTTTCTGTTGAAAAATCAGTAGCAAAAAGTTTTGGCGGGTCGTCTGCCGGATTCAGGAGATGGGTCGGAGCAAATTGATTCGCAAGTTCAACGCGCAATCTTGGCAAAGAACCATCGAGTGGGAATGATCCACTTCCTGCGCCGCCCATTGTAGTCTTTCCGAAGGGCTCGTGAAGCTGCGGCATGTGGCAAAGAGGGACATCATCGCCAAAACTGCGACCGCTCGGCTTTGGTCAGCTTTTCGTAGTCGCGGGCGTTCGCGGCAACGCTATCGAGATATTTTCGCGCCAGCTCCCAATACATGCTTTCGCTTTCCTGCCTGGTCATCAGCCTTCGGATCGTTGGAGCGTAAGAGCCGAACATGTAGATCTGCGTTGATCGAGGCACCGCCTTGTTATTCGCCAGGATCGCAAGCCGCTCGATTTCGAGAAGCATCAGATGAAATTGAGTCTCGGCAAGAGGATTGCTTGGGTCCCGCTGCATGGTCCCGGATTCGATTGCGTCTAAATTGTTTGCCAGGTAGCCGTGACGGGCGAACAGCCTCTGATGAACCTCGTTAAAGCGGGCGAGATTCTCTATTCTTCGATTGCGAGCTTGCGATCGTACGTTCACGATAAAGACAAGAAGCGCCACAAGCGCTGCACCGATGGTGGCGTAGTTTCGAAGGTCTTCGAGCGTCATTTAGCATGTCCATTGTTGCGGCATTCGGCAGGCTGGCATAGGGCCGGGTGCCTGTCACTCCGACCCGCCACTTTGTTGGTCGCGATGTTGGTATGGCGCAGGATGGTCGAGACGCGGGCTTTCGTTACCGACACCCCCTTTTGTTGATATCCGGTTGCCCCCGGACCGGACGCGGATTTATGGCGATCTCACTGATTCGGTGCCGTCGGCGAGGTCTGGCTCGAAGAAGCCCGGATGGCCGAAAGCACGCGGTCGATGCGCAAATCCATCCCCGACCGCGATATTCTCCCGGCCTGGAAAAACCGGCTCCTGACGGAAATCACCGCCGAAGATTTGCGCCAGCTCTGTGCGAAGGTGAAGGAGCGCGGAGCTCCATCGCGTCGCGCGCACGGAAATAGGCCGCCAGCACGCGCTCGATCTCGGCGGCATTGCGCTCACCGACGCGGCCGAGCGCCTTCAGCAATGCAACGACGTCATCCTGACCTGCGAGCGAGTAGAGCACCCGCTTGCCGTCGCGATGGGTCGAAACCAACGCGGCGCGGCGAAGGATTTGCAGGTGGCGCGACGTATTAGCGAACGTGAGCCTGGTAAGCGCCGCCAATTCCTCGACACTCCGCTCTCCCTGACCGAGATGCTCCAGCAGCTCCAAACGGTGTGGGTGGCCAAGCGCTTGCGCGATCTCGGCGAGACCAGCAAACACAGCCTGCTTAGGTCCGCTACTTGACGCCATCTGCTATTCGTTCAATCATTCAACGATATTATTGAATGATGGGGGTGTTGTCACCTGCGGAACGCAGACAACAGCTCCTTGCCCATCGTCGTTGAGCGCAACATCCTATGGACACCGAGCATCGCCAAGAGCACTGGCAACGGGCCTATCAGGCGAAGACCGAGCAGGAGGTGAGCTGGTATCAGGACTCGCCCGAGCCCTCGCTCGCCTTGGTCACAGCCGCGGCCGCCTCGCTCGCGTCCCCCGTGATCGATATCGGCGGCGGAACCTCGCATCTCGTCGATCATCTCGTGCAGCGGGGATTTCGCAACGTCGCCGTGCTCGATGTGTCGTCCGCCGCACTCGCCAAGGCACAAGCGCGTTTCGGCGCATCGGCTTCTGCCGTCGACTGGATCGTCGCCGACATCACGGCCTGGACTCCGACGCGCCTCTACGAGGTATGGCACGATCGGGCGACCTTCCATTTCATGGTGACCGAAGGCGATCGCTCCGCCTACCTCGCCCGCCTGAAACAGGCACTGGCTCCGGGTGGATACGCCATCATCGCGACGTTTGCCCTGGATGGGCCAGAAAAATGCAGCGGACTGCCCGTCATGCGTTATGATTCCGCCGGCCTCGCCGACAAGCTTGGGCCGGAGTTCATGCTGGTCAGCTCGCAGCGTCATCTTCATCATACGCCTTGGGACTCGGTGCAGCTTTTCCAGTTCAGCGTCTTCAAGCGGCAGTCGGGCGAAGCATGACCGGCAAGACGCCGCCTATTCTGCGAGCCAAGCATCACAAGTCGGCATCGGTATTCAGTCCGGACAACCTGCTGCGCGAGGCACGCCGTCAGAAGAATCTTCCGGAGAACCCGATCCCGGACGTCTGCATCCTCGACCCGGACGGCGATATCGTGCGCCATCTTCGCTCTGCGGGACGTGCGGAGCCAGTCGAGGGGTGGGCCTGCTATCACAGCGAGATGGTGCGTTTCACACACGATGGACGCGACTACGGCATCGTAGGCTGCGCCGTCGGCGCGTCGTATGCGGTGCTTCTTGCCGAGCAAATGTTCGTGTCGGGCTGCCGGCTGCTTCTCAGCGTCACTTCATCCGGACAGATCAAACGGCTGCGAGAACCACCTTACTTCATTCTGATCGAGCGGGCGTTGCGCGATGAAGGGACGAGCTACCATTACCTGCCCGCCGACAAGGACTACGCGGAAGCCGATCCGGCACTGGTCGCGGTGGTGACACCTGCGCTCGCGCGATCGAGCACGCCGGTCGAACGTGGTGCGTCATGGACGACCGATGCGCCCTATCGAGAGACGCCCGAAGCCATCGACGCTGCGCGAGCGGAGGGCATCCTCGCGGTCGAGATGGAGGCTGCCGCACTCTATTCGTTCGCCGAGGCGCGTAAGAAACCGGTTCTCTGCTTTGCGCATGTGACAAACCAGATGGGCCAGGCCGGGGACTTCGAGAAAGGCGAGGCCAATGGCGCAATCGCCTCGATCGCATTGATCCATGCCGTCGCCGATTGCTGGTTGCGGTAGCGATCGAACACCTCATCGCGGCTCTCGCCGCTCCAGTTCTGGGTCGCGGCTCGCGATGGCTTCCCGCGGTCACGGCATCGACCCTCGCAGGAGGGTTGCCAGAACATAAGTTCATGATTATGATAAGCTATGACTTATGATTATCGTCACATGGTCGCGCTGGCCGATCCGACGCGCCGACAGGTCTTCGAGTTGATCGCCGCGAATCCGCGGTCGGTGACGGAACTGGCTCGCTTGCTCCCGGTCTCGCAGCCCGCCGTCTCGCAACATCTGAAGGTGCTGCGGGATGCCCGGTTGGTGCGGGCCGAACCGCGTGGCGCGAGCAACATTTATCACATCGATCCCGAAGGGCTCGGCGAGATGCGCGCGTGGCTCGACAGCATGTGGACCGACGCACTTGGCGCGTTCCGAGACGCGATCAATACGAAGAGGGAAACGAAGGTATGTCGGCAGCCGCCAAGATAACGCCAGCCTCGGTCAAGAAATCCATCACTGTCGATGCGCCCCTGAAGAAGGCGTTCGACGTCTTTACGCGCGGTCTTGGAACCTGGTGGCCTGCGAACCGTTCGATTGGTTCGTCGCCCTTGAAGAACGCGATCATCGAGCCGAGGGCTGGCGGACGCTGGTACGAGATCGGCGAAGATGGCAGCGAATGCGAGTGGGGCGAAGTGCTCACCTGGGATGAGCCCAACAGGCTGGTGCTGGCCTGGCGGATCGGCGTTGACTGGCGCTACGATCCGAACCTTCTGACCGAGGTCGAGATCAGGTTCACGCCGATCGGTGACAATGCCACGCGGGTCGATCTGGAGCACCGCTTGCTGGAGAACATGGGCGATCGGGCGGCGGTCACGCGCGAAACCTTCGACTCGTCCTGCGGTTGGTCTAGCCTGCTGACGGCGTATGCGAGCAAGGTGAAACCGGATCAGAATTCGCTTTGATTCACGACGTGGGAGGACAACCATGTCCACTCAATCGGATCACGCATCATTGGCAAACTCGCTGAAGCAACGGGTTCTCGACGGTCCCGGCGAAACCGACGTGGCCCTGCGTCGCCGGGTTGCGGAACGAGCGACAGGCGGACCACCGATCGAGCCTCCCTTTGACGACCTCGCGCGCCAGATCGCAGAGGCGGCGTATCGCACGACGGATGCCCATATTGCCGCTGTCGTTACGGCGGCGGGAAGCGAGAAAGCTGCTTTTGAAGTCATCGCGGTCGCTGCAACAGGAGCCGGATTGCTCCGCTGGCAACAGGCCCTCAATGTTCTGAGCGAGTGCGACGATGCGCCTGCATGAGATTGACCGTGGCGACAGTTTCAAGAGCCGCCTGCTGATCCGGTTCATTTCGATGGTTTCAGGAATGTGGCTGCCGGACGCCGCCCGCGTCGCCTTCTACCACAAGGAATTCTTCAGCGCTCCGATGGGCACATGGACGCAAGCGGCCATGCGCGGTCCAAGCTCATGGAGCATCGGCGAGCGCGAGCTGATGGCGGCCATGGTCGCGAAATGGAATTCTTGCCCGTTCTGCATCGGCGCTCACGGTGCGGTCGCCGCAAAGACAATAGAACGCAGCCTGGTCGATGCCGTGCTTACCGACTTCAGATCAGCCTCGATATCTGAAGCACTGAAGGGCACGCTTGCCTTCCTCGAAATCATGACGCTGCGGCCAATGGAGTTGTCTGCGACCCACGCACAGGCCGCGCTTCGTTCGGGGGCGACGATCGCCGCTTTGAGAGATGCCGCGGCTGTGGCAGCAGTGTTCAACATCATTACGCGCTATGCCAATGCGCTTGATTTTGCGATGCCATCCGTATCGGAGTTTGATCGCGCAGCGAGCATGTTGCTGAAGCGAGGCTATGCTTCCTAGCTGCTAAGGGTGAAGCTCAAAGACAGCACAATATGATGCCGAGTTCGCGTGTCCGCCTTTATCGGAAATCTCAGGGTCCAGGTAGCCCTGACTGGCATAGTCTCCGTCTTGAGACGAGACAATTACGGCCACATTGATGAGATTAAAGTTAGACACAAGATTTCCGATGATGCGGCGATGGCGCAGGGACAGCCCTCGATGCAGATCAAAGGAGCAGCGAGTCTATGTCAGCGACTGCCAGTATGTTCGCACAATCGTTCTTCCACGGGACCAAAACCGATCTGAAACCCGGAGACCTGATCGTCACAGGTTGCCAGTCGAATTTTCTCGAAGGCAAGCCGCTGTCCTGGGTTCACGGGCACGCTGGATGCTGCGATCTGGGGCACCGAGTTGTCCGCGGGCAGTGGAAGCGGACGGATTTATGTCGTGGAGCCGACCGGGCCGATCGAGGACGATCCCAACCTGACGGACAAGAAGTTTCCCGGTAATCCGACGCTGTCCTATCGCTCCCGTGACCCGCTGCGCGTTATTGCCGAAGTGATGATGTGGCCACAAGGTCATCCGCCAGAGCGGCTCCAGCAGATGAAGGACGGACTCGCCCGTTTGAAGGCGGAGGGCGCCGAGATCATCGACTAACGAGAGTGGCGGCTGCTGTTGGTCGCGTTGTTGGAGGTTGCATGGCAAATACCTTTCCACATGGCACCGTTCACAAAGCGGGCAAAGACCTTCAAGCGGCCTTGCGATCGGATTCGAAAGTCTTTGCGTTGTGGGAGAACCTGACGCCGCTGGGTCGTAATGAATTCATCTGCTGGGTGGAGGATGCAAAGCAGTCGCAGACACGCCAGCGCCGCATCGAGCGAACGCGCGACGAGTTGCTAGAGGGCAAGAAACGTCCTTGCTGTTGGGCGGGCTGCATTCATCGCACCGACAAGGTGCCAAGCCGATGGCAACAGGCAGTCTTGATCGATCAGAAGGGGAAAAAGAGGCGATAAATGCCCGAGCGAAGGTTCCTTTCTTCTGAGAAAAGGAGCACGGACAGATGACGATTACCGAACCCGCGCCAATGTCTGAGCGCTCGCGATCAGCTACGTGATCGGATTGCCGCTGGCGTTGCTTGCCCTTGTCTTTCTGCCAGTCGGTGGGCTCGACGGGTCGCTCGGCTGGATCTTCGTCGCCTTTCTCATCGTCGTCTATGGCATATCGGCGCTGGTCTTGTGGCGCGTGAATCCGGTGATCTTTTAGGCCCGCATCCGCTTACAACCCGGCACGGAGCGCTGGGATCGCATCCTGCTTGCATTGATGCTGCCCGCGAGGGTGGTGAGGATGTGCTGCGACTCGTGAGACCGCAAGATCGATCGAGCACGCCATGTCTGCGTGCGCTTAGCTCGCGCCGCCACGATGCCTCCGGACGAACGCCCGCTGCACCTTCTTAGCCGGCGACGCCGCCCTCAATGTCGAATCTCGAGATGAGATTCAGTTCGGAACGCAGATGATCCGGATCTGACAGTACCTTTTCGATCTCGGCATGGAGATGCCGCCAGATCGGCACCGCCTTGGCCAGAATCGTGCGCCCGGCGGGCGTGAGTTGCAACAATCGGGCACGACCGTCCGCAGGATCGTTTGCCGTCTTCACAAGGCCACGACGCTCCAGTGGCTTCAGGTTGGCAGTCAAGGTTGTCCTGTCCATCGCCAGCAGCGCCGCCACGCTGCCGAGCTTCGGCGGCGCCGGCCGGTTGAGCGACATGAGAAGAGAGAACTGCCCGCTGGTGATGCCAACGGGTTTCAGCGCGACATCGAACTGGCGCGCGAGCGCACGCGCAGCCCTCTGCGCATGCAGGCACAGGCAGGTGTCACGCACCAGAATGGTGGTTTCGAAGTCCGGGGAAGCCTTCATTTCGCGGGTTGACATCCTTGAATTAGATATGTTGATATCAACTTAGATTAAGAGCGTCAATCCGTTCGGAACCGCTTTCAGCAGTTCCGCACGAAGGAAATGAGCGATGTCGAAGATGCTTCCGTTCCTGATGTTCCAGGGCGGCCACGCCGAGACGACAATGAGTCTTTACGTCTCGCTGCCGGGCGCGGAGGGCAGCATCAAGCTCGCGCGCTTCCGGGCCGCCGGGCAGGGCGTGATGGCCAGCGACAGTCCGGTCAAGCATGCCTTCGACTTCACCCCGTCCTGGTCCTTCTTCGTCGAATGCAAGTCTGGCGAGGAGCAGGAGCGGCTGTTCGCCGAACTTTCAAATAGCGGCGAGGTGCTGATGCCGCTGGATGGTTACGGCTTCAGCAAGTGCTTCGGCTGGGTCGCTGACCGCTTCGGCGTATCCTGGCAGCTCGATCTCGCCTGACACTCTTCGAAATCCGACAAGACAGGAGACGACCATGAAAATCGTGACAAGCCTCAGCTTCCAGGGTCAGTGCCGCGAGGCCTTTGAGTTCTACGCCAAAGTCCTGGGCGGAAAGATCACCGCCGCCATGCCCTATGGCGACGGTCCTCCCGACATGCCGATCACCGACGAGAAGTACAAGACGTGGTTGATGCACTGCTGGCTCGAGGTCGGCGACCAGGCCCTGATGGGCGCAGACATGGACGTCGCCTGGGCGCGCAACGTCGACAAGCCCAAGAACGGGTTCGACGTCACCCTGCATACCACAGACAAGAATGAGGGGCAGCGCTGGTTCGACCAACTATCCGAAGGAGGAAAGGCGGTCATGCCGTTCGGCGAGACCTTCTGGTCGCCCGGCTTTGGCTCGCTCGTCGACAGGTTCGGCGTCCCCTGGATGGTCAACACCATACCTTCAGCCGGCTGGAAGCCGGCCCAGGGTTGAGTCGGCGCTGGCACGAAGCGGACCTCTTGATCACGGATCACCGACAAAGCGGAGCGCGGGTCGGATAACCCGCTTCCGCCCCGCGTCGGACGCCGTCCGGAACAATCGCGAATGAGGGCTTGGATAGTGGCGAAGCTCGTCTTTGCAATGAACCAGTCTCTGGATGGCTACGTCGACCATGATCACGAGGCATTTGCGCCTGATCCCGAGCTCTTCCGTCATTTCATCGAGCAAGTCCGCGGTCTGACGGGCAGTGTGTACGGTCGCGGCCTCTATGAGGTCATGCGCTATTGGGATGAGGATCATCCCGAGTGGAACGCTGCGGAACGCGAGTTCGCTGCGGCGTGGCGCGCCCAGCGCAAGTGGGTCGTGTCCCGCTCTTTGGAATCGGTAGGGCCGAACGCCACACTTATCCGGGATGACGCGGAGACGGTGATACGCGGGCTGAAGGCCGAGCTCGACGGCGAGATCGACGTTGGCGGCCCAGTCCTGGCGCTAAGCCTGACTGAGCTTGCTCTTATCGACGAGTATCGGCTGTACCTCCACCCCGTCGTGCTGGGCCGCGGCAAGCCGTTCTTTGCCGGCCCCCGGTCGCCGCTGCGCCTTGTTGCCCATGATCGTATCGGCGAGCACGCGGTCAGACTCACCTACGTTCCAGCCTGATCGCGCAATTCACTGACAGATCGCGCCGACAACGATGCGGTGCATGGAAAAGCTGGAGAACGCCATGAGCCATTCCTATCGCTGGGTGATTGTCGCAGCGGGCGGTCTGCTGGGCTGTGTCGCGATCGGCGCGATGTTCTCGCTGCCCGTTTTCCTGCGGCCGATGTCACAGGACACCGGATGGTCGGTCACCGGCATTTCCACGGCGATGACGTTCGGCTTCGTCGCGATGGCGGCGGCCAGCATGGCGTGGGGCAATCTCTCGGACAGGTTCGGGCCACGTCCAGTGGTGCTCACGGGCTCGGTCGTGCTGGTGGCCAGTCTGGCGCTTGCGAGCCGGGCGGGCTCGCTGGTCGAGTTCCAGCTTCTGTTCGGCGTTCTGGTCGGCGCGTCGACGGCCGCGGTTTTCGCGCCGATGATGGCCTGCGTGACCGGTTGGTTCGACACGCAGCGCGGGCTTGCTGTTTCGCTCGTCTCCGCCGGCATGGGCTTGGCGCCAATGACGATGGCGCCGCTCGCGGCCTGGCTGGTCACTGTCCATGATTGGCGCACCGCCATGCTGATCATCGCCGGCATCGCAGCCGTGCTGATGATCCCGGCTGCGCTGCTCGTTCGCCGCCCGCCGGCGCTGGAAGGCGCGCAGGCCGAAACAGGCACAGACGAGCCGCAGGCCGGCATGACGGTGCGGCAGGCGGTACGCTCGCCGCAATTCATCATCCTGATGCTGGCGAACTTCTTCTGTTGCGCCACCCATTCCGGCCCGATCTTCCACACAGTGAGCTATGCCGTGACCTGCGGCATCCCGATGATCGCGGCCGTGTCGATCTATAGCGTAGAGGGAATAGCCGGCATGTTCGGGCGCATCGGATTCGGTCTTGCCGGCGACCGGTTCGGCGCGCAGCGCGTTCTTGTCATCGGGCTGCTGGCGCAGGCCTTTGGCGTGCTCGCCTATGCGTTCGTCAGCCAGCTCGGCGGCTTCTATGCCGTGGCAGTGGTGGTCGGCTTCATTTACGCCGGCACGATGCCTCTCTATGCCGTGATCATCCGCGAGAATTTTCCGCTGCGGATGATGGGCACGATCATCGGCGGCACGGCGATGGCCGGCAGCCTCGGCATGTCTACCGGGCCGCTGCTCGGCGGCCTGATCTATGATCATTTCGCGAGCTACGCGCTGATGTATATCGGATCGTGGGGTATGGGACTGGCGGCCATGTTGATCCTGATGATGTTCCGGCCGTTCCCGGCTCGAACGCCCGCGATGGCGGCAGCGTGAGGAGCGGGTCCTCTCGAAACTACTCCTTCAATTCGAGGCTTAGATGGAGGCCGAGATGACGGAAGACGAACGAGCGATCCGGCAAATTGTTGCAACCTGGATGCAGGCAAGCCAATCGGGTGACACGGCCGCGGTGCTCTCGCTTATGACCGAGGACGTAGTTTTCATGGTTCCCGGTCAGGAGCCGTTTGGTCGAGAGGCGTTCGAGGCGGCCGCCAACCAACTCAGCGCCGCACGTCTGCAGATCGACGGGACGAACGACATCGCTGAGATTCAAATACTGGGAAATTGGGCATTCACGCGCAATCGGATCGACCTGAGTATTACCCCACCGACCGGCGAGCCGGTGCACCGCACCGGCTACACCCTGACGCTGTTCCGCAAGGAGCCAGATGGTCGCTGGCGACTTGCGCGGGACGCCAACCTTTTGATGGCGAAAAGCTGAGGCGAAGGACCAAGGATGTTTGGAAGCCGACATTCAAACTGCGACACGGCCCGATGTCGCCGGCAGGCCGGTGAAGAGATTTCGAACAGCCTGCAAACCGCGAGGATCCCGCTCCATGCGTTTCGTATTCCCTCATAGTCATGCGTTTCGTCGCGGTCGCGTCGCCGTCGAGGATGACCAAAAGGAGGGACCCGCGTGCCTTGTCGAGTTTGGCGACGGCGTCACCGTGATCGCCGAGTGCCGCTTGGTTGGCGATGACATCCATCTCTCCATTCCAACCTATCGTACCGCGAAAGGAACACAGGTAGCGCCGCGGACGTGGCGGCTCGTCAAAAGCAAGGGCGGTCAGTGGCGATCGGAGCGAATTTCATAGAACCTAAAGGAGGGCAGGGCGGTGCCGCTGTGCCCCGGAGGCGAGAAACTCAAATTCATCGAGGCGAGCTCGACGTGCTTGCCGCCGCGCGCATCACCGGATCAAGATCGTTGATCTTGATGTCCGCGATTTGCGGGAGATCGAACCCAGACTGTTGCGTCGGGTATCGAGGCGCGGATTTGGACCTAGTCTAGCAACTGAAACCTGACAGCTTCGAACGGAATAATTCGCCCTTTGGGACGCCGGTCCTGCAGAGCTTGTTGTGCTCCAGTCACAGCAGCGAAAAACCGGATTCGAATCATAGGAATATTTGTTGACCAGTCGTCATTTGACGACTGGTCGCGGCCGGCTGCACGGCGGCAATCTGCTGCTTCGAAGCAGAAGAATAAGGAATAGTCATGGCCATTTTATTGAAAGCATTTCGGCTGGCGGCAATTTCAGGATTTCTGGCGGGATCGATCATTGCGACAGCCCCGTCAGCTTCAGCCTTCAGCCTCAACCCCGTTAAGGCCGCAAAAAGCATCGGGAAGGCGGCCGGGGGTGCCGTAAAGGGCGTCGGGAGGGCTGCGGGCGGGGTGGCCAAGGGAGTCGGGAAGGCAGCGGGCGGAGTAGCCAAGGGCGTCGGCAAAGTAGCAGGCGGCGCGGTGAAAGTTGTCGGGACCGTCACCGCCAACACGAGCGGAAAGATTGCGATGGGTGCAATCCGCGCCGGCCAGAAGACCGTCAAGGTCACCGGCAGAGCCGTCCTCTCCGGGGGCAAGAATTTGGGGAAAGGTATCACGACGGTAGCGAACAGCGCCAAGAAGCCACTCGGGGTGCTGGGGCAGAACGCATTGCTGGCGACGCCCGCTGCTCCGGCGATCATGGCCAAACGGGCGGCCGATACTGCCAGACATGGTCCGCGTGCCAGCAGTTTCATACCGACGTCGATCAGGAGATAGAGACGTAAATCGACGCTCATGATTCCATTTCTGGATCGAATCCGGAGAAGTCCCATGAAGAGAAACATCAAACGGACCGTTGCGATCATGGTGACGGGCCTGTTCGGAACATCCCTTGCCGCCACGACGGATTTCGCCGTAGCGCAGAACCGCATCAATGCGGGGCCTGTCGCGCAAATGCACGGCGGCAAGGCGTTTCTGAAGCCGGCGACCAGCCTGCAAGGCACGCGGTCGCAGTTCCAGCGTAATGAGGCTGCCAAGGCGCTGAACCCGCAGCCTCTGCCGCCGGGGCCAGACAAAACGCGCACAAGCGCGGCTGCGCAGAACAGGCAGGCAGTGAATTCGCAACTCAACAAACTTCAATCGATGCAGCAGCAGATCAACAGCAATGCATTCAACAGCAATGCCACCAAGGCGCTGAACCCGCAGCCTCTGCCGCCGGGGCCAGACAAAACGCGCACAAGCGCGGCTGCGCAGAACAGGCAGGCGGTAAATTCGCAACTCAACAAACTTCAATCGATGCAGCAGCAGCTCAACGGCAATGCAATCAACAGCAACGCCACCAAGGCGCTGAACCCGCAACCTCTGCCGCTGCATGAAAAGAGGCTTCAACAGGCGCAGAGTCGCGCCGATAAAACAAGATCAATGATCGGCAAGCTTCAATCATCGCAGCAGCAGATCAACAGAAATATCATCGGTAACATGCGCTGAACTGAGAGTTCACGCGCGACTGATCGATCAGATGGGGTGGGGAATGGATCGTCGGGAAGCATGCGCCGGCCGCGGGTCGGCGCGGTCGGCTTGGTGTGCGTCGGTTGCTGTTTGGGGCATGTTTTGGCTGGCGCAGTTCGATTCAGTGGCGCAGTCGGCCGATATGGCGCTGAAGGCACCTCCGGCTGAAGAGGCCCAGAGCTATCCAGCCTATGGCTGGGCGGGGTGTTATGTCGGCGCCGGGATGGGGATCGCGTCTTCGCGTTCCGATTGGGTTTATCGCAACAGCAATCCCTATACCTCCACCGGCAATCTTGATCCGCAGTTGATTGACGGTGCCGATTTCAAGGATCGCCGCGGCATCGTCGGCGCACAGGTCGGCTGCAATACGATGGTCTCGGGACCGTGGCTTGTCGGTGCCGAACTGTCCTGGATGAGCAATCCACTTCGCCAGGAGAAGAATAACAACTTCGATCCGGCGCAGGGCCAGGCCTTTGTCCCGCTGGAAACCTTCGTCACGACCGACATTCAATCCGTCTTCAACCTGACGGCGCGGCTCGGCTATGCCGTCAACGACAACTGGCTGCTATATGTGAAGGGCGGTTACGCCCTTGGCCAGATCCAGACGTCAGGATACCTCACGCCGAATTTCGGGATTTTCGACTGGAGCGACACGCGCTGGCACAACGGCTGGACGGTCGGGGCGGGTCTCGAATACCGCCTCTTTCGCAATATCACGATCGGCGCCGAATACGCCTACACCCGGTTCGAGGGCAAGGATCATGTCGGCCGCCACGAGGTTATCGACACCACCCTCAATGTCCCGGCCAACCCGGTCATTCACGGCGTGAGCGCCGACATGCACACGGTGATGGCGCGGGTCAATTTCGGCCTGAGCGATCCCGTCGGGACGCTGGAAAGCCCGCAGCAGGATCCGGGCCTTCCGGGTACGTGGTCGGCCTTCATGAGTACCGGTCCGCACTATTCGGCCTGGACCGGCACGCGCGGCGTGAACGTGTTCGCGCCCGATCGCGGCAAGGGCTATCAGGTTTACACGCCGACGCTGATCGGCATCGACTACGATGATTCCTCCTCAATGAAACTCGAAACCCGTTTCAAGGGCGGTCATGTCTACGCGCGGCACGAAACGGCGGGACAGCAGGCAACCTACAACGGTCCGATCGATTCCGAGGCCTCGGTTACTGCGACGCTCCAGAACTTCGAAACGTTTCAGCCGACGTTCGGCGTCGCCCTCAATATCCCGACCGGTACGTCGTACCTTCCGAACAACCAGCGTTTCGCGCGCATGGACCCCGACCTCGTCGACATCGGCAGTTATGGCGCCGGCTTCAACGTCAATCCGACGGCGGGGCTGGTTTTCGGGCTGAATGAAAATACTGCATTGTCGGTTTCGGGCGGCTATGCTTGGCAGGGCAGTTTCATGAGGGAGGGAATAGATCCGTCCGCCGCGACGGGGTTCGGCGTTTTCAACCTCAAGAACCAGATCGATCCGGGCAGCGTCTTTACAGCCAACGCCAATCTGAAGACGCAGATCGACAACCTCGCGCTTGAGGGATCGTTTGCGTACATGTCGGAAACGGTGGTGAAGGTCGATGGCGTCGCCAGCGGCAAGGCCGGTGATCGCTATGTGAGCAACCTCGTCGCGCAATATCAGTTCGATCCGCAATGGGCGCTGGTGATGAGCGTGTCGCATACATTCCAGGAAAAGAACCAGATCCCCGGGATCTTCGGTCCTCTTGTGGTGGAGCGGCGCAATTCCAACAGCCATCTCGTGATCGGCTCGGTCGAGCCCTCCTTTCTGATCACGGAGCAGCTAAAGCTTGCGGCGAATTACAGCTTCCTCTACCGCTCGGATAATTTCTACGATCAGATCAACGCCGAATTCATTCCGGCAAAAACCAAGCATCTGGTTGGCGGGAGCGCGACCTACACCGTCTCGCCGCACGCCTCGATCGAGTTGAAGGGAGGCTATTCCTGGGTACATCAGGACACCGGCGCGTTCCTCGAAACCTCGACCGTTCCGGTGGAAGTGCGAGAATATCTTCCGCCACAGCTAAGCTACCGCGCCTGGACCACGTCGCTTACAGCGAACCTGCAATTCTGAGAGGATAGGAATATGCGCTATGCGATCACTATCGCCTCGGTGGCATGCGGAGGACTGATGTGGGCGTTCACTGTGGGCGCCTTTGCGAAACCCGCACAACCCGCGCCCGCTTCGCCTCAAACGGCCATCCAGGCGCCAAAACCGCCTCAGCGCTGCCTGCGGGCGCTCGACGGGAGTTGCACCAACCTGGCAGTCGTCGATTCCGTGCGGCGGCGTGCGATAATTTTTTCGACGATACGCGTGTCCTATTACGGCACCCCGGCGGGTACGATACCGGGAGGTATCGGTATCGAGCGCTTCTTCCGCGACGATCCCGTCCTGTTCGGGCTGCCGACAGTCGTTTACGGCCCGGGACCCTGCTGCATCCTGCGGACTAAATGACGCTCTTCTGACGTTTAGCTTTCGTCCTTCACGACGATCGAAAGGCCGTCCGGGATTTCTGGACGTGGACGCAGTTGTTCTTCGTCGGTCCTCACGGAACATGAAAAATGGTGCCGGCGGAGAGGATCGAACTCCCGACCTTCGGTTTACAAAATGCGCGAACCTAGGGTGACCGGCAGCGGACTATCGGAGATTATTGGTTCGCGGACAAGGTCTTACACGACACCATAGGCGACGTGCGGTGATCCTCGGCGATCGCCGTGCGGTGCTCAACCCGGTGCTCGGAGAAGACCAAAATGGCTGTCGTGAACCTCACCGAGGCTCGCATCCGCGAGCTTCCCCTCAACTCTGGAATTTGGCGTGACGAGCAGGTCAAGGGCCTGATGGTCGTCTGCCATGCCACCACCAAGACCTTTGCCGTTCAGGGCGACGTTCGCCGGAATGGACGCCATGTGCGGACCGTGCGGGTCAAGATCGACCGGGCCGACCGTATCGGCCTTCGCGAGGCTCGGAACCGGGCCAAGGCCATCATGTCGCAGATACAGTCGGGCGTGGACCCGACCGCGGGACCGGAGGAGACCGGCATCACCGTCTTGCAGGCACTTGAGGCGCATCTCGGCGAGAAGCCGTTCCGCGAGGCGACGACCGAGAGCTACCGCTACAACGTCGATCACTATCTGACCCGGATCAGGAACCGGGCCGTGGCCGACCTTTCGCGCTCGGAGGTCCGGGACATCTACGAGCGCTTGCGGACCACGAAGGGCCAGACCGTCGCCATCTGCGTGATGCGGACCCTGCGGGCGGTCATCAACACAGCGATGCGCCTGGATGAAACGATCCCGGCCAATCCCGTGGCGGCGATCCGCCTGCCGACGCCGAAGCGGCGGGAGGTGGACGCGATTGATCTTGCCGCCTGGTGGGAGGCGACCGAAACCCTGAGCCCGATCCGGCGCGATCTGCACCGCGCCTTCATGCTCACCGGCGCGCGGCGCTCATCGCTCTTGCAGGTGCGCCGCAACGATGTGGAGTTCGAGCGGGGTGTGATCGTTTTCAAGCACATGAAGACCAGCGACCAGGCGATGATGTTTCCGATGGGGACTTATCTCAGAGACATGCTGAACACCCGGCTTGAGACGGATGCACCTTTGAACAGCGAATGGCTCTGGCCGTCGCCGACGAGTGAGAGCGGCAGGGTCGAGGAGCCGAAGGAGCCGCGCCGCGATCTGCCGAGCCCGCACGAATACCGGCATCTGGCCCGCACCATGTTCATCGCGGCCGGCGTGCCCTACGCGGAGAGCGCCTTGCTGCTCGGACAGAAGCTGCCCGGCGCTTCGGGCGGATACGTCCATGCCGAACATCTCGTCGAGCACCTGCGGCCTCATGCGCAGGCGCTTGAGACGAAGGTCATGGCCGCTCGAAAATGAGGATTGCGACCGGGGCACTTTTCCGCCTTGGTTGTCGTGCGCGCGACGGGAGTGCCTTCTTGAGGCTTCGCGCATCGGCAGGTGACTGGGCCGATCCCATCCAGTGAGCAAGCAAGCGAGAGAGCCGGTCACACCTTCCCATCAATCTCGCCGGCGCCCTTGCGCGCCGATGCTTACTGGAGGTGTGTCCCATGACGGACATCACGATCGATCTTGTCGAGAGCACGCTGCGGCGCGTTCTCGATGCCCATAGCCGCTCTCCCTGGCACGATACGGAGTCAGCCGCGGCCTATATCGGCTGCGAGCCCGGAACCTTGAAGACCTGGCGCGCTCGCGGCGAAGGCCCGCGCTACCATCTCATCAACGGAAAGTCGGTTCGATACAACGTTGCGGACCTCGATGCCTTCGTGCGTGGGGAGGACAACCGATGAGCGACGTTCTGGAAAACGAGAACGGGCACATCGGGGAGATCGATGCGCCCGCTGGGGCTCGGGAGAAGAGTGCCGGGTTCGACGCCGACGTTGTTGAGAATGCCGAAGTCGGCATTTCCGAAACGCCGTCGTTCCAGGATGCGAGCTTGCTCAACGAGTACGGACAGGCGGGTCATGGCGACAAGCTGATCCGGCTTCGTGGAAAGGAGCCGGTCGGACGCTGGAAGGACTTGCCCTCTATCGGCGTTGATGGCGGCAAGCGCTGGATGGCCGAAGGTGGCAACGTCGGCTTCAGGATGTCGAACACGGATTTGGTGATCGACATCGATCCGAGGCGTTTCCCCGATGGCGACGACGTGCTTGCTCGCTTCCTGCGGGATTTCGACCTGCCGGCGCACCCTTTCGTGCTGACCGGCGGCGGCGGATACCACCTCTATTTCAGGAAGCCGGCGGAAGAGATCGTCAGATACGAGCACGATAGCTATCCCGGCTTCGAGTTCCGAACGGCTGGTCATTACGTTGTTGCGGCAGGCTCGGTTCATCCTGATACGAGCCGGCTCTATCGCTTCGACGATGATCCGTTGCGCTGTTCGCTGTCGGAAGCGCCGATGCTGCCCGACAGGCTCCTGGACGCGATCAGGAAGCCGACCGTCGAGGCTTCGAGCGACGAGCCCGGCGCGATCGATCCCGAAACTCTGGCCGAATGGCTAGAGTCGGTCGATCCGACCGAGTTCAAGGATCAGAGGAAGTGGCAGGACATGATGATGGCCTGCCACCATGCGACCAACGGCGCGGGCGTCGACCAGTTCATCGCCTGGAGTACTTCGGACACTGACTATTCGGATCATAGCGAGATCATTCGGCGGCGCTGGGATTCGCTCGATGCGAAGCCGAACGGGATCACGGTCAGGACGCTGATCGGCTTCCTGCCCAATGAGAAGCGGCGTCAGGCGGTCGAGGCGATCGATCGTGTCGAGCCCGAGGACGACTTCCCCGATGACTTGGATACCGAGCCGAAGAAGTCGGGCTCGGTGTGGGACGATTGGGTGTTCGTGGCCGATGCCATGCAGTTCGTTCGGCGCGAGGACGGCAAGAAGTACCGAACCGACCAGTGGAAGGCGCTTTATGCCGGTCTCAATCCCGATGGCGAGGTTTTGAACGCCATCTGGAAGGGTCGTGTTCCGATGCGCAAGTTCGAATCTCTGGTCTATCTGCCCGAGAAGGCGGAATTCCCGGATGGCAAGAGCGGCAACCGCTACAACATCTGGCGCAAGGACGGCGTCGATGCGAAGCCGGGAGACGTGACGCCGTTCCTGGTCCACATGGCCTATCTCTTTCCCGACGAGAAGGACCGCGACCACGTTCTCGACTATCTCGCTCTGCTGGTGCAGCGGCCTGCCGACAAGATCCACTTCGCGCTGCTCATCCGTGGCGCGCAGGGGACCGGCAAGAGCTGGATCGGCCGGCTGATGGAGAAGATCGTCGGCAGCCGAAACACTGTTCGGCCTTCGAATGAGGAGGTCGTGTCGCACTGGACGGCGTGGATGGAAGGCGCTCAGCTTGCCGTCATCGAGGAGTTGATGACGCTCGGGCGCAAGGAGGTGGCGAACAGGCTCAAGCCGGCGATCACTGACCCGACGATCAGGATCGAGGAGAAGAACTGCTCGCTCTACTCGATCCCGAACTGCCTGAACTTCATCAGCTTCACCAACCATGAGGATGCCCTGCCGATCGAGCACGGCGACAGGCGGTGGCTCGTGGTGTTCTCGCCTGCGAGGCCGAGGGACAGCGCCTATTATCAGGGGGTGTTCGAGTTCCTTGACGGCGACGGCGCTGCCTACGTCAAGCACTGGCTGCTCAAGCGCAAGGTCGCCTTGAACCCGCATGGCGTGGCGCCGTTCACGGCCGGCAAGGAGGCGATGCGGCGGCTGTCGATCGGCGACGCCGAGGCGTATCTCCTCGAATTGTTCGAGGAGCGGCAGCCGCCCTTCGACTTCGACTTGGTGCGTGTCGATGAACTGGTCGATGCCGTACCTTCGGCGCTTCGTGGTCGCTCGAACCTTCGGGCTCGGGTGTCGAAGTTCCTCAAGGACGAGATCGGCGCCGTCAGCCATGCCCGCTACACCAAGGCCGACAGGAGGCGTCCTGCCTATCAGCTTTGGTCGGTGCGCAATCATGACATCTGGGACAATATCGGCGCTTCCGGCAGGATCGACGCCTATTTGAGCCACAGGTCGGATGACATGCTCGACCAGTTCAAGAGGTAGACAGGAGCGACAGCCGGTGGATGGCCTTCGTCGTCCACCGGCTTCGCTAATAATTTCATGGCTTTAGCTATCAAGTAGACAGGTAGACAATCACTTTTCAGATTATGGCAGGATGGATAACAATGGCCCGATGAAGGGCATGACGATATCGACGCTGTAAGCCTTATGAACTTCGAAACGTCGAGAAAGCTCTGTCTACCTGTCCACCTTCACGCCTGGAAAACACACGCGACACGCAGGCCCCGTGGACCTCGCGCGCGTGGCGCAGTCAGTCAGCGGTGGTCATGGAAGCCTTCGATGACATCGGCCTTGAGGAAGGCACAGGAAAGGGCATCGAAGCTGCCCAGGACGCTGTCAGTATGCCAGAGCATCTAATCAGCGATTGGAAGGCTTGAGTCCCGAAGGCGAGTCCGATCAAGGGCATGGTCGTCGTTGCTATCCAAAGCACCGGCCCAGGCACCGGGAACGCCTCCATGATGCCGGGAGGTAAGAGAGTGCCTAGAGGGGCATGAGGCAATCATGCAAGATGATTGCAGCGGCACGACGGCGGGAGTGAAAACCGACTTCCCGTTGCAAGGCGGCCGGCGTCCTGTGACTGCCACCGGCACAGCGGCCCTCACTTTTGAAACTGAGCCGGCAATCTCACACCTGAAAAATATGCGAGGCAATTGCTGGCGTCCCGCACGCTCCGCAAGCTGCATTCTCTTGCGTGAGAAATGCGAGAGAAGTTGGCCATGACCACGAAAGTAAAGAGCCGGGCATTGGAGACACGCGACATCCGCCGTCCCACCATGGATCGCAAGTGGTCGCCGGCCATCGAGACGCGCGTGCTAGACATCGTCGCCAGGACCGGCTCGCCGAAGACGGCTGCGAACGCGACGGGCGTATCGGCTGCGACCATCCACGACCACCGCAAGCGCGACCTGGAGTTCGGCGCCAAATATGCGCAGGCCATGGACGCTGCCTTTCATCATGTTTTAGGCCGTGCCTTCGAGCGCTCGCTTGATGAAGACGAGCCGAGCGATCGATTGATCGAAGTCCTTTTGAAGTTCCGGTGGCCCGAGCGGTTGAACGGATTCCTCGCCGTTGTCGGCGACGGCCCTGCCGACACGTCCGGGCCAGTCGGGCTCGATCCGCGTGTCATTGCCAAAATGGAGCCGGCCGACCGCAATGCGCTCATCGGCTTGCTGGAGAAATACCTCGATGTCGAACAACACGGACAGCGACAGCCGATCGTCATCGAAGGCTAACGCGGCAAAGCGGCTTCTTCGCGACCTGATAGCCGCCGAGGATTTAATTGCGCGGCTTGACGCGACCGCACCGGAAACCTGTCGTCGCCATCGCGGGGCACAGAAGATGCTTACCGGTTTCGGCGGCGTCGTCACCTGCATTGGCTATTGGCGGTTGGAATTGGGTGCCGCGCCGGAAGGCATCGCATTGTGGGAAGAAATGGCCGCTGAGCATCAGGCCGTTCATCGCGGCAATGCGGGCGGGTGATAAAAGTCAATCAACATTTGCAGACCCAAACGTTGGTCGTCTTCGGCTTGACCTTCTGCTGAGGTGTCCCTGCGCTGATAGTGCAGGCAACAGCGAAAGGAGAAACACGATGATGACGGTGGAAGAAGAAATTGATTTCAACAGGCGGATGATCGCCAAGGCCATAGCTCGGCAGAAGGTAAAGTTTCGCCAGAGCGAATATGCGCTCTGCGCCGATGAAAATCACCCGATTGCGCTGGCGGCGAGCGACCTCGTTCTACAGTGCGGCCATGCCGTCCAGGATTTTCTCTATCGCGGCGGTCGCAAAGATGATGCGGCCCGCTTCTTGCGCAAGCTGATGGAGAGTTAGTGCTGGTCCATACCGGAAGATGATTGTCGCATCATCATTGCGTTAGGGCCGATGCTGATTGGCCCGAACCGCGATGGCGGTGACGACGATGCGGCTGTGCCGCGCCTGTTCTCGCCCGGGCCTTCGCGTGATGCGGAGCGAAAGGAGATGGACATGGCGGTTAAAAATGCGGCCCTTGCGAGCAATTGGCTTTCCGCGACGGATTTGATCCAGCGGCTTGGCCGGGCCAGAGAAAATCGCGATCAGTACGCGAAAATGCTGGCGACTCTTGAAGGCCAGGTTACGCAGCGGCGCACCGACGTCGAGCGCAGCCTGGCCGACCTTTCTGCAAATGAGAGAAGCAAGATCGTGACGCGCGCCGTCAACGGCCACCGCGCCGAACTGCGGCGGAAGTCCGCCGATGCGCGGGTTGCTCTTGTCCGTGAGGCGGGCCGTCTTCGCGACGAGGCCACGGCCGTCCGTGTCCATTACCAATCCGCGATGCAATGCTTGATGCGCGAGAGCCTGGGCAGCGAGCGCCGCAGCCGGCTGCTCGGACAGATCGCAAATTCAGGCCCGACCGAACTAGCATCGCTTGCCTCCTATGCGGCCTCGACGAAAGACAAGGAGTTGGGAGCGGCGCTGTGCACCCGCATCTCGATGCTGCCGATCCACGACCGTCCTTTCTCCGCGCATGAGCTGGCTGATACCTTGGTTGGCGAAGATCATCGCCGCGTCACGCAGGCCATCATGGAAACCGAGCGCATTGCGATCGAAACGCTGCATTCCGACTCCGCCTTCGAGACCGGCAGGACGAACCTGACCCGCAATTTGCAGACCGCGATCATGCGGCGCGAGGAGGAGAAAGTCGGCGCCGATCTCTCCGATCTTGATGCTCTTACCAACAATAATGGGGAGGAATGACCATGACGATTTATTGCGTTTTCGCTGACGCCCCGGAGAAGCGTCGTTCTGATCGCTGCAACACGGTCATCGTCCAAGCCGCCAACGAGGCGGCCGCGCTCACCGCCGCCGAGCAGCACATCGGTGCCAGTCCTGGCGATTTGGCTGGCTTCGCCGTGGTGGACCTATCCACCGCGCCGCCCTTCGTCGTGCGGGGACATCCTCCGCTCGGCGGAGCCGGGCAGAGCGTGTGGCCGAGCACGCCCCACGCATTGTAACCGGAATTTTCCTTTCCGACCTGCCGGTTGGCTCCATCAATCTTTACGCTTCATAAGCGGAACCAAAATAGTATAATCTGCCCAAGAGGGGGAGTGAGGGTGCCGGTTCCGCCATTTGACATGCGCGGCCTATTGCCGCCGTTTGTCGGGGCGGACGCGACGACACAGGATCGCTCCCCGTACCCCGCAACAATGGCAGAGGTCGTAACACAGCTAGGAACGACACCGCAGCGGCGGCAGCTTTTGCGGAACCTGATCGCATACCGCGCGTTGCTGGCCAGCGACGGCTATCAGAGTGGCATTCAATTCATTGATGGCAGCTTCGTCGAGAACGTCGAGGGTGCGGCCAACCGATCACCAAGCGACATCGACGTATTCAGCATATTAAGTGCCCCCAGAAGTATGCCTCTGACATGACGGCATGGGCCAGTGCTGGAATAAGTTTTTGGCAAACGGAAATCGCAGATCGCGATAAGAACAAGCAACGCTTTTCGTTGGACACCTATGCGCTTCTCTACGAGGAGCTCACGCCAATTCGTCTCATTCAGGGCGTGATTTACTGGTATGGGCTATTCTCCCATCAGCGCGGCACGTTTGCCTGGAAGGGATTTTTGGCGCTCATGCTTGATCCGGCAGGCGATCAAGCTGCGCTGGCATCGTTGGGGAGCGCGTGATGCCGACGCTCCTGTCCATCGAAGCTCTTAAGGCAGATCGCCGCTACGTCGAGCGACAGTTGGCGGAGGTTGGCGATAACCCCTGGGCAACCGCGCGCCATATGTGGCAGACGAGGCTCGCGGAAATTGACGCGCAGATCGCCGCGCTCTCCGCTTCGAGCTCCAATTACGCCTCCGTGGCACTTATCTTCGACGGCAATCCGGTCATCGGTTCAGGCGACATTAGGCTCGACTTCACGACGGATGCTCTCGATAGCTACCAGAAGATCATTTCACTGGCGCTTGCTGCGCGGCTCTCGCAGGATGATCTTCCGGAGCGTGGAAGACTGCCTGGCGCCGACAAGTCGCGGCTATTCATCCGCGACCTCGTTCGAGGATCGATGGGCTTTGTGCTGGAGGAGATTGCGCCTGAGCTGCACGAAATGCTTCCGACTCCCCTGAAAGATACCGTCGAGAGCGTCACGCAACTGTTGACGACCTTGACTGACGCGACGGACGATGTCTTCGAGAGCACCCTTGAGAGTACGCAGCCTCGCGTGGTCGGTGCGGTTCAGAAGTTTGCCAAAGTCCTCCACGAGGCGGGGGCAAGCACGAAGATTGTGGGTGACCAAGAGCGGCTGACACTTTCGTTGGCCGATGTGGGGCGTCTTTCACAGCGGCTCAACGAGGTTGAAGTTACCGAGGAAGCCGAAACCGTAGACGGCATACTTCTTGGCATTCTTCCCGAATCTCACGAGTTTGAGCTCAAACCGCCTGGTGACGATGCCGTTACAATCAAAGGCTCGATCTCGGATGATCTCGCCTTGAAGTATACAGCCGACGCGGCGTTCAAAGAACGATTGCTGCTTCAGCCGGTCCAAGCGCAAATCAAGGTGATTAGAACGACGCGAAATGGCAAGCTGATGCGCGAGCGACGTGTCCTGGAAGCCTTGGAGCCGGCGCAGGCTTGACCACCGAAGTCGATCTTCCGAAAACGTCGTTAGCCGCTTGCGCGTGAATGGCGCGCTACCCTTGTCTTTTTGGGAGCGACGGCACGCTGCGCGCGGATGCGCTCCAGCAGTACGCTCGCCGGTTCGTCGTTGTCGTCCTGCGGCACTAGTTCGCCGCGAAAGGCTTTGGCGAGAATGGCAGATTCCAGCCTGTCGAGCAGCGCGCGGGCGCGGGCAGCTTCCGCTTCAAGACGGTCGGCGCGGGCGAAGGCGGTCTCCAACATTCTGACACGCTGCGTTCTCGTTGCGACATCTGGTATAGGTAATTTTATCTGGCGCAACGCTTCTTGGCTGATGTTGCGCATCGAAAGCTGATTACCCGTCGCCAATGCTTCAATCTGATTGCGTCCGTCTGGCGACCTAAGAAACCACAAAATCCATTTCTTATCGGCATCATCGGCAGCAAGGCGAAGAATCTTGTCGCTCAGGAAAAGATCGCGCGGTTGATTTTCTACCAGAACTACGGCGCCAACCAATTCAAGCGTGTTTGCGCGCGATATTAAAAGATCGCCTTTTCTAATACGCGACTTCTCCGGGGCCTCATAGTCAGATGGCAAAGTCTTTGATTGCGTAGCGTCGAAGCGTCCCCATGTGACAGCACTGACCTTCACGACGCCGTTCTCGCCTTCGCGCGGAATACGTTCTTCGCAGCGAAGGTTCTTGCCGGCTTCGATAGCACGGAGAAGCGTTCCCAATTCGATTGGAGCATTGGGAACGCTGCTGAAACATGCGACCAACGCCATTCTACGAAAATGTGCGGCCAGTACCGGCACGCGATCCAATTCCGCCCGCGCGCGGGCGATGCGGGCGGTCAGCGCATCCAGCCTGGCGACGATGCGGCGCTGTTCGGCGATAGGGGGAAGCGGGAGAGGTAATTCGGCCAGTGTCCGTGAAGACAAATGCTTCACGGTAACGGAACTGGTCACCTGATTGATGAGCCGCAGATATCCAGGCAGCAAGTATTCGAGAAGATAGGTATCATACTGGTCTGGATGTGCGACGATCTTGCAGACCCGCTGATTCAATAAGCCTCGCTCTGCTGACCAGCGCCGGACATTGAAATCACCATCCATACCTACGAGGAGATCACCCGGATCGATCCAATAGCCCTCTGTGATAGGACCGTTATAGAAAGTTTCCGTCTGACCGGTCGTGACATCGCGGATACGAATGAGTGGCACGCCGGTCGACTTGTTGAATCGCTCGGATTTCCATGGAAAACCATTGAGAATAACGGCGACTTCACCAAGCCGCACGCGGGGCCATCTGGTCGCTTTTCCGATTAAGTGGTCTTGGGAACCTTCGACAAGGTCATCAACGTCTTCACCAAAACTCACGGACTAACCTCCGCAGTCATTGGTTCTGATATCCTCTCGTCCAATTCGCCCACCAGGGCGGCAATCTCCTCTAACGCAGTTTTCAAGTGTCCTTCGATCGCAGCGGCAATATCCTCGGGTGTATCGAACCCATCCTCTGTCTCGGCGCTCGTGTCCTTCAGCCAAGTGATGTCGAGATTATCTCCACGCGCAGCAATCTCCGCACGGGTGAAACGACGGAAGCGGCCTTCCTCGCCTTGATCCTTGCGCTTGGCGCCGCCTAGCGGGTCGCCGCCAAAAGCATTGGCGAAATCGTCGAGGTCGGAGACCCTAAACGGATTGGTCTTGCCATAAGACGGCGCGCCCGAGCGAGCATCATAAATCCACACCGCGCGGGTTGCGTCTTTCGCCGGGGCTTCCTCCTTGGCGCGGGTGAAGAACAACACATTGGTCTTCACACCCTGCGCATAAAAGAGGCCGGTCGGCAGGCGCAGGATGGTGTGCAGGTCGCACCAGTTCATCAACCGCTGGCGCAGCGCCTTGCCGCGCCCGTCGTCGAACAGCACATTGTCCGGCACGACCACCGCGGCGCGTCCGCCGAGCTTCAAGGCGCGGATACAATGCTCGACGAAGGGCAGCTGATAGGACGATACGCGGTCGGTGATCGTCAGGTCGTCACGGGTCGGCGGTCCGCCAGCCGGGCCGAACGGTGGATTGGTGAGGATCAGATCGGCATTCTTGAACTGCGTGCGTGACCCGGCCGGCGAGAGCGTATCGGCAAGATCGAGATTGTCCGGGTCGATGGCGTGCAGGTGCAGGTTCATCAGGAGCAGGCGGAAAGTGTCGGGCACGTTCTCGATGCCGCGCAGGGCTTGTTGAAGCTGGAATGCCTGCTGCTTGGGCGAAAGTTCAAAATAGTCGTCGCTCGCGTCCTTCATGAAGCTGTTGGCGGCAATCAGGAAGCCGCCGGTGCCCGCCGCTGGGTCCTGGATGACCTCGCCGGGCTTCGGCTGCATCAGGCGGACCATCACATCGATTAGCGCGCGCGGGGTGAAATATTGTCCGGCGCCGCGCTTGGTTTCTTCGGCCATGCGCTGGAGCAGACCCTCATAGGCATCGCCAAAGGCGTCGCGCTCCACGGTGAACCAGTGCAGGCCGTCGATAGCATCGATCAGCTTGCGCAGATTGGCCGGTTCGCGAACGATCGTCGTCGCGTTCTGGAAGATCGCCACCACCGAACGATCCTTCACCTTCGCGCCATCGCCAAGATCGATCAGCGCCTGCTTGTAACGCTGAAGAACCTCGGTCTCGCTCGCACCTTTCAGCGCGCCCCAGCGATATTGCTGGGGGATGCGGCTTTCATCCTTCTGCTCGGACGCCATCTTGAGGAACAGCAGATAGGTGAGTTCGGTGACATATTGCTGATAGGTCACGCCATCCTTGCGGAGAAGCGCGCAGAGCCGCCAGAGTTTGTTCACCAGATCGGAAGACGGATTCATCGTTGTTCTTTCATCATGCAGCTTTTCCGCCGTCCCAGATCGCAGCGTTCAAATCCTTGAGCACGTCTGTCAGGCCGGAATTGAACTCGCGATCAATCACCTCGAAGCCTCCGGCCTGAGCGAACAGAGGATCGGATAGGATTTCGGGGTCGCCGACCGGCTGGGCCTTCAAGACGCGGCCAATGCGGGTCAGCCACTGCTTCTGCTTGGGCGTCCATGATCGGCTGGCCAGAAGGCGTTGGACGCCGTTCTCTACGCGGGTCTCATAAGGAACCAGCGGGTCGCCGAGCGCGGCCTGACGGACGAAGCCGATGATATGGGCAGCGATGTCGGCATTGCGCGCGCTGCCGTAGGCGCGGCGCAGGCTGGCTTCGGAGAAACCCTCGGCGTCGAGCAGGACGGCAAGCTCCTTCAATTCCTTGCGGGTCAGTTCGCGCGGCCTTTGGGTGGCGGCTACAAGCGCCGGCACCTTGTTCATGTTGGCGCGGACAAATGCCTCGAAATGCTCGATGTAATCGCCTGGACTGGCCCGGCCGCCAAAATTGTCCTCGACCGAGACAAGTTCATCCTCATGCTCGGATATGAAAATGCCGTCGCGCGGGCGATCCGGTTGGGCGCCGTCGAGGACGGTTGCAAGCGCAGGGTGCTGCCGGAATAGCGTGATCGTGTCGGCAGGCGGCGCTGCGGTCAGGCGATCAGCCAGCGTGTCGAGCGGCCCGAGCACCGTTTCGAGCGTGTCGCGCTGCGCCTGGTTGATGTGACGGAGGCGCTGGCGCAGCTTTACGATAATCTGGTCGCGGACATAGGCGCGGTCGTCGTCCGTCGTGGCCCGCTCCAGATCGCTGACGAGGGTGGCGAAGGTCAGCGCCGGATTGACCACCACCGGCCGCATGTCGGTGACCTCTTGCAGATTGGCGTAGATGTCCACCGCATCGAAGATGCGGAAGTACTCCTTGCCGATCTCGTCGCAGCGGCGCGTGGCGCGGCCGATCATCTGGTCATAGAGAATGCGGCTGTTCACGCGGCGGACAAAGACCAGATTGACGATCGAGGGGATGTCGATCCCGGTCGTCAGCAGATCGACGGTGACGACATATTTCGGGCGAGGATCGTTCTTGAAGACCTTGATGCGGTCGAGCGGCTTGTCCACCGAGCCGGTGATCTTCTCGACGATGTCGTGCGGCTGGGGGCCGTATTCATCTGTCAGGGCCGCGCGTAGTTCCTCGACAAGGATGTCGGCGTGATCGTCCCGCGCAGCGAACAACAGAGTCTTGCCCGGCTGGTTGGGCGGGCACTCCGCCGCGACTGCTTCCGCCACCGCCCGGTTGAAGGCGCGCGTGTAAACTTTCTTGTTGAACTCGGCGACCTCGAAATCGACCTGGTCATCGAGGTTGAACAGGTCGATTTGGCCGGTGCGCGGATCGACGATATTGACGTCTTCACCCCTGTCGAAGGTGATGCCGGTCTGACTGAGTGCCGTCGTGATCCGGCGCGGAGGGCGATGGTCGATCAAATAGCCGTCGATCACGGCCTGACGATAGCCATACCGGAATACGGGAGCACCGAAAATTTCGCGAGTGTGCAGCGCCGGCGTCGCCGTTAGCGCGATCTTGGTGGCATCGAAATAGTCGAGCACACGGCGATAGGCGGACAGATAATCGTCGAGATTCCGAAAGCCAAGGTCTTCCTCCCGCAACTCGGCATCCAGCGTGTAGCCCCGATGAGCTTCGTCCACGATGATGAGATCATAGGTTCCAGGTGTTGGCCGTTCGGCATCGGGATCATCGAATACACGACGGATCATGGCTTGGACCGTCGCGACCTGGACCCGATCGGTGGCTTCCGGGAATTTGCGGGCAAGATCAGCGACCGGGAAGACCTGGTCGAACTTGAGGAAGCCCGAGGTGTCGGTCGTGCTCATCGCATCCAGAGTCTGCCGGCCGAGTGCGTTCCGGTCCACGAGGAAAAGGATGCGGCGGAAACGCTTGGCGCGCAGAAGCTCGTACATGAGCGCGATGGCGAGGCGGGTCTTGCCGGTGCCGGTCGCCATCGCGAGCAGAATGTGGTCCTGATGGCGGGCGATGGCTTCCTCGACCGCGAGAATCGCCTCTTGCTGATAGGGACGCAATCCGGTCACGCCGATTTCCCGTTCGGCGAGTTCCGTTATGTTCGGACCAACCTGCTGCTCCAGTCGCTCCGTCAGGTCGCGGGGCGAGAACCATTCGGCGAGCGCGTGTGGTGCGGCATCGGTTCTCGCGTCCCAGAACCAGATGCCTGACTTGGTGGCGAGTTGTTTCACATAGGGCCGACCGTTGGTGACGAAAAGAAACGGCACACGGAATTGCTCAAGACCCTGCGCCCAGGGGCTGTCGAGCGGGGTTTCCTCCTGCGTCAGGATGATGTCGCGCGCATAACGCTTGGCCTGTCCCAGCCGACCCGGCACATCCTTGACGTTCCGCTTGGCTTCGATGACGCCGACGCATCGCCCTTCGACAAAGAGCGCATAGTCCGCGGGACCGCTTTCTGTCGGCCATTCGGCGATGGCGATTGCCTGTCCCGGCTGAGGCCGAACGCCAGCCGAGTGCAGTAGCACTGCACTGTCCACGGTCCAGCCAGCCGCACGAAGCTGGTCATCGATCAGAACTCGCGTCGTCGCTTCGTCCAGTTCGACCGTTTCAGCTTGTTGTCTCGCCAGCTTAGCCAGCAGATCAAGCTGTTGCGGGGGAGTTGCTTCAGCCGCCGCCTGTGCGGCTTTCAGATCGGCTTCAGCCTGTCGAAGCCCTGCCTCGGTTTCGGCGGCATAGTTCTCCCAGAACTCGCGTTCCCGCTGCCTGGCTTCCGCAGCCTCGATCGCCTGAAGGCGTGCTCCCTCGGCCTCCTGATAGGCGAGGAGTGCTTTCGCTTCGCTATCGGCACTGGCCCGCACCTGGGCGCGTAGCTTCTCGATTTCCACGGCGAGCGCGGCGCTGGAATCGACAGGTTCGGCCGGCGGGACGAACGGCCCCGGCTTGAAGCCCGGCGCACCGCCATAGCTTTGATGAAACCAGATCGCTGCCGCTCGCGCGATTTTCAACGCGGTGAGAGCCTGCGCGGCCGTGCCGACATTTTCGTGAACCGCAGCGTTTCCGAGCTTCTTCAGGTGGAAGAAAAGATCGGCAATCTCACGCGGGAGAGCAGCCTTGACCTTCAGGACCCGAAGCACGTCGTCGAAGTTGGCTGTCTGTGAAGGTAAAAGGCCGTGACGGGCGGCAACATCCTTGGCGATAAATTCGGCGAACTGCCGGAGCTTGATGAGCGTCGAAGGCGCATCGTCAAAGAAATAGCGTTCGGCCAGCGCGCCCAGGCGCGCTAACTGTTCATCTTGCTCTGCAAGAAAGCTGAAATTGCTGATCGCCCCCATAGAAAGCCATGTTATCTACGTTTCTATCTGTCTCAAATACCCCAACTCGAACGCATTGGTTGAGCGTTCGGGGAATGGTGCCGGCGGAGAGGATCGAACTCCCGACCTTCGGTTTACAAAACCGCTGCCAATTAAAAATGATCTAAATAATTTCAATCATATAGTGGTTGATGCTGTGTAAGGGGTAACCGTTCGGGTAAATCCATATGCAATCGTTGCCGCAAACGCCGCAATCCGATATGAGGGCGCGACGGGCCGGTGTAGCACAGCGGTAGTGCAGTGGTTTTGTAAACCAAAGGTCGGGAGTTCGATCCTCTCCACCGGCACCACAAATAGAGAACGGCCCGCGCGAGTTCATTATGAGCGATCGTGGCGGATTGCGGCAGAGATATCAAAATGAGCCGTATTTCGGGGTTGCTCCCTTTTTCCCGATTGCGGAAGTTATGATCCCGTTTTCCTTCCAATAGGTGAAACCATCGTCGCAAGCATAGGAGCGCTTGTGCTGTAACGGGTATTCCGATTGCAACGTGCAATGGGCATTAAATATGTTGTCGTCATGAAATGCGTGAAAGAACAAATAAACAAACATCAGGGCAGGGACGGCAACGATTATTCCGACAATAATCAAAAACGTGCGCATTGCTATTGGCTCGCTTCATCCAAACGCTTTTGATAATTCTTTTCATTCGCCTTCATTGCTTCGTATAGGGCTTTCATCGTGACGCAATCTTTGCGATCTTGCGCGCTGGTATATGTGACAGCGCATTGAGCGGCCCAAACTTCACCATTGGTTTTAGGTGGTTTTGAATGCTCATAACCGATCAAAGATATGCCGCCGCAAAGTGCGAGAAATAGAGCGATGTTCATTAACGTCCGCATGTCCTAAGCATCCTCCAAAATAGAAACAGGAGGATCAGACAACTTTTCGGACGTTGTATCAAGTGATGCGCTATGCGCCATAGCTTCCGTGATCGCGTCAGCGATGGATAGTCAGGCAATCGCAGATGGGCATATTTTTCGATGATTGGCGCGATGGTGATCGGTGTTAGGCCGGTTTCTTTACTGAGCGCTGTGATTGCCGCGTCATGTTGTGATGGTGGGAGCGCTGCAATCTCGGCGCATCGATCTTTGACTTGGTTGTAAAATTCAATCGTCCTATCGTTCCGTTGCGGCTGCTGCATCGTGGCAATATCTCGAAAATATAAACTCCGATCACATCACGTACATCCGGTGATGTGATCGGAGTAGCTGCCCTGATAGGAAAGCGACTAACTATCGGGGTTGCATTCAATGTGCAGTCGGAGTTGCCGCTGCGAGCAACGCGCGCAAGTGATCGGCGTGCAATGCCAGCGATGCTTCGTCTCCGTTGCGTTCCAGTAATTCGCGAAAATATTCCAGATGGGATAGACCGGCCTTGCGATATTCTTCGTTGGTCATGGTGGTTTCCTCTGTGGGTTTGGACGTTTGAGAACGGCCGTCCTGTTGCCGTTAAAGACAAGCAATCCTTTGAATTTTAGAATTTTGTAGAATGCTTGCATGCGTTCGCGGGGAGTAACTACGCCCAACCACTTCAACGCATCGTTTCCGCTCATAGTGTATTGTTCAAAAAACCGATTAATTTCGCGAGGTTTGAACGCGAGATTTCGATTGCCGTTTCGCATCGAATAAAAGGTAATGATCGCGCACAGCGTTTCCGCGTTGACCATCAAGTCGTTTCCATCGAACACAGCGTTTTTGACGACACGAAACGGCTCCTTCATCCCGTCAGTGAAGGTTAGCGCCATGCATCGTTCGATATTCGGGTCGCGGTTTGCGGCGTAGCGGCCATGTGCGCGGTCGAATTGCTGGACCGTTGCGAAAAATCTAAATGTTGATTTTGGTTCCCATGTGATCGGATCAATATCTGCGCCGTTGTTGGATAACGAGTTCGCTATCGGTTTCGAGGATTTGCACTGCGTTGCCGAACAACGCTGTCTCAATATCTTCGCGTAGATTTGGTCCGTATCCAGCAAGCGCGCGAACGTATAACCATTCGTCCGGATTTTCGTAATCGCGGGGGCATTCTGCTTTGGTATTCGTTTCCCATCGGCTCAAGCGCCAACAATAGAGAGCATATCCTTCGCGTTGCTCGGCAGTTAACTTTTCGATCCGCGCGAATATTGAGTTTTCATATTTTGCAATGATTGCTTCGATGTACTTCCGGTCGCGGTCCTTAATCATTTCCCGTACTGGTCAAGCTTCGCGTTAATGCGGGCCAGTTGCTCGACAATTTCGGCACTCTCAACGCGTTTCAGTTTCTCGACCGCGCTCGCAGCAGAATTTAGTTCATCCGCCGTAATTTGACCGTCGCAGAACGACTGCCTCAAGTCTTCAGGAGTGCAGCCAAAAAGTTCTATCAAGCGTCCGGGCGCTACGTATTTAAACACGCATTGCACAGCCCATGCGGGAACAGGTCGCTCATCAAGCGCTTCGGCTAGAGCCGCTACAGCGCGAGGCCCAAGAGCGGCTATCTGCTTTGCAACGTCGCCTGACACGCGGTTCCGACTTCCAACCGGTCGGCCCGGTCCACCTTTTGCGAAGCGACCGCCTTCAATGCGCGGTGCGCTAAATTTACCGTCGTTTAGCGCAGTAACGTTGTTCGGAAGTGCGTTCATGATCAGACCCAAATCACTACAATGTTGTGAGACGAACACCATCTCACAATTTCCGCCGTCCGCGACAGAGAGGCATTCCCAACGCGCGACGGCGCGGGCAGTCCATATAACTTTCTCCACAGATGAATGACGCCGCGCGAACGTCCGAACGCTTCACGCAAACCGGCAGCATCGATCGTCAGCGCGGTCGGCAATACGATGGTGTGTGGGAATGTCGGACGGGGACCGCGCGTCATTGGTGCGAAATCTCGATCATGTTGCTGCGATGCTGGACGGTGTTGCGACCGTCCAGCCGTTGCGTTGTGGGTCAAGCTGCGATGTTGCTGTTAACGAGCAAATCATATGCCTGATTGCGATGTTGATCAGTGGCAAGGGCCACAAGATCGATAAGACCGAGAAGGGTATTATTGACGTTCGCAATTGTGTCGGAGCGCGCGTTAAGTCTGTTGAGCGCATCGCGTGATGCCGCCATTGCAGCTTCAACATTTGGCCCCGTTCGTAATGGAAATTCGTGATCGGGTTGCAAAGAAAATTCGCTTTGGAGACCCGTCCGATTAATGTGACGTTTGAGTATGAAATCATCCAAAATTGTTTTCTGAAATTCAACGGGCAAACCTTGATATGATTTCGTTTCGATGACAGCGCTTAATTCTTCGACCGTTGCAATAGCAACCAAGTCACCTTTTTGACCGATGTTGGCGGCATTCCAGTGTGCTAGGAAGTTCTGCCGAATGTAAGCCGTCGCAGGGGTTGCCGGATCAACGCTGAGCGCGGTTGCGCGGGCGGTGGCAATCTGTTGGCCTTCTTTCCGGCCATCGATCTGTGTGGCTGCAAACGCCTTGGAGACGACATTTGCAACACCGCCCCGCAACTGTTCGGCGCGAGCACCGGCCTTGAACTGAGCATCGGCGCTGTTAACGACGCCAGTGAAGTCGCTGAGCCGGGCGGTAAGGCCCGCGATCGCTTTGGACATGGCGTTATCCTGCCCAAGCGACTGAATATGTACGACAACGCTGCGACCGTCCTCATGAGTGAGTGTGAACACCGGCCCGCGCGGCGTGTTCTCCCTTCTCATTTCCATTTTCAAAATTCCTTATCTCTGAACGCGCGACCGAAGCGCCGCGACTGAACGTGTCAAGCATTACTGCGCCTCAAAAGTATTTGTCAAGTCTATCTGTTCATAACTATTTGATATTGCTTCGATAATTGCGATTGTCAAACAATCTATATTGCGATTGACTTGCGATATTACTTGCGATGGTCAAGTGATGAAAGTTGAGCATCGGTTCAGCAATTTGATGTGTGGAAACGCGATAGCTCGTTAATTGTAGCATTTGCGCGATGTTGAATTTGGAAGGGGAATGTCCGGGGTATTTTTGCCGGGTTGCAGCTAACCCCCATCACTGTGCATCGGTGCCGGAATTGGAAATTATAGAGGCGATGCACCGCTACTTCGGCTGGACAGCTTGGACAGGTCTCCTATTCCCCTACGCCCTAAAACATGTCTGATGTATTTATTTGTAGGGCAGTAGAGAGGCTGTCCAAGCTGTCCAGAAAGGGAGAAGCGAAAATTACGGAAACCCGGCACTGTGACCGGAACGGCAACAAAAAGCCCGGCGCGAAACGGGCTTGAAGATTATTCCGATGGTCGATTGAAAAAGGTTGCTGCTGCATTGTGGGTTGTTGATGCCAGCCAGCGGGCCGGGTTGTCGTAAACATCGGCGGGTTTCAAGTCGCGAACGATGACCAAACGTTTTTTGTCATTGCCGGTGCCGACGCGTTTATCGAGATAGATCATATCGAGTTTCATCAAGTTGCGTCGAATGGCGGCTCTGTTGAGTTGTTCGCCGGGTGCCCGTTGCCTAAGAAAGTTTTCGATAGTGAGGAATTCGACGACTTGGGCGCTGCATTGGTCTCTGAATTCCTTTAACGCCTGTTCAAGATCGGTCGAAACGCTGTTGAGCATCCTTTCGCGCGCGGCGTTGTTAATCGACCGATCGCCAACATTGAAGCCCGCAAGCGATCGGGTGGACAAATGCGCCCATACTGCTGCAATGAATTCATCGCGCCGAGCAAGATCATAGATTTCTTTGTAATACGCGGTTGATTGCGGTTTTGTCGGATTTTCAACGATGTTCCATCGGCGGTCATCATGTTCGATCGGGAGAGCGTCCCAATTGTTCGAGAACACAAGCCAACGCATTGCGTTGTGTTCCACCCATTCCAGCCCATGCTTTTCGTTAATCTCGCGAAAATCCGGGTTGACCATTGTTTTTAGTTTTTCAGATAGCGCCCATGTGTTCGGGCCGCGCATTCCTGCTTTAGCTTCATCAACGATCATCAACAGTTTGCGCGACATGCGACCGTTAAATTTGCCGTCTAGAACAACGTCCAAAATCGCATTGTTCAACACATAGCCGCGCAATACCCGGGAGAGAACACCACCAAGCCAATTGCGGCCAATGCCGGTCATGTTGGCGACGAAGCACCACGCGGTTTCGACTTTTTCGCCGGGATGCTGCAAGATATGCGCAAGCCAACGTTCAAATAAATCCCGTTCGCTTTCGATCGGCAAGAGATAGGCAAGATGTTCTCGCCATTTGGCCAGCCAGCATTCGCGTAACTGATCATCGTTGGTGAAATGATTATGCCACGTTGGCTTGATCAATCCTCGCCATGTGTTGAACCCGCTTAGACCAACCTTTTCGGGAACGTCGCAAATCGATCCGCCTTCCGGCTTCCATGTAACGCTGTCAACACGCTTTCGCTTCTCATGCGGTAACCATTGCTCAAACGCCGGAACAAGTTTCGTCTTTGTTTCACCTGTTCGCTTATCGGTGTATTCAACTGGATATCTTGATGGTGCGTATTCATTTCGCGCAACCGCAACAGATAGAACATTTAATGTTCTGGCACTCGCTACACCGCCCGATGCACCGACGCCGCTGACGAAATAGAAATCACTGATCATTTCGTCCAAGGTGATTAGCTTTGTCGTGGTGTCGAATTCAAGCTGTTCTCCTAGACGCTCGTTTTCTTTTCGTTGCTTGTCGCGTCGCTCCTGATTAGTGCCGCGATACACATCGCGGCATGCCACGTTGCCGCTACTAGCCGTTCGATTGCGATAGTATGCGCGATTGCGCCATTTATCGCGATTTCCCAATGCGGACATGCTGAAAAGGCGGATCATTCGCTCATGATCCTTTCCCGTCCAGAATGCCAACTTGTTCATCAGCGCTAGGTCCGCACCGCTGTGGTCGAATTGCTGTCCAGTCGATGACGGGTAATGTTGGCCTAACACAATCGCGTCAGCGTTCCAAAGCGCGGCGAACGGAATGCGGCGGCTCAGTATGTCGAATTGTGCCTTTGCGACGAAGTTATTTGGGTCGCGCATGATTGCATCATTTAGTTCGGCAATTCGTTCTGATGACATCTTGTCATCAGATGCAAACATGCGGATCAATAGTTCCTGATCATCTTCCGGTCCGGCCCATTGTTGGTCGCAGATGGTCTCTATTTCCTGATTGTCGCGGTCATGTTCGCGGATTGGCAGGAATGTTTGCAGCGACGTCGTTTGCTCTAAGTCGGCGTTGCCGATCCATTCGTTGCCTGCAATCGCGATAAAGCGGTTATGCTGATAGAATTCAAATCGTCCGCCCCATTTGTTTCGGCGATTGCCAAACTGTGTTTTGTCGCCCCGCATGATCAGATGCAGACCTGATCCCGATTGGCTAACCTCTGCTGCAACACCCGGAAACAATCGCGTGCAAATGTGCGTCGCTTCGTCGTTATAAGTTCCGGTTTCCGGATCACGGCAACTGTCAAGATCAACGAACACGTAGGGATCGTTCAGCGTAAAGACGAAACCAAGCCTGTATTGCGTGTCGGATTTTACGATTGCGTTTGCAACAATAGAGCTCGCCCATGTGGCAGGATTTGTCGTGTCGGCGCGTTGAAGTGTTTTTGGATCGTATGGGACTTTGCGCGGCTTTGGTTCATCGGGATATTGTTCGAGCTTCCACACCACCCATTGCGGAAGTGCTTTTAGTCCCGCAAGAGGGTCGAGAAGCTTGCCGGGATCGAATGCGCGCAGTGTTAGACGCGCACTATTGATGAGCGCGGCGCTAGCGTGTATAGTCATGATGCTTTCCTAAGAATGATGATTAAAGGCCCTGCCAGCGGCAACCGGCAGGACCTTTTCCTTTGCGCGCTAGGCGGCTCTGGCGCGGTCGCTGATGAACTTTTCAAGATCGGACCGACGCCAATAGCGCCGACCGCTGATCATGATCGGCGCGGGAAAGTCAGCCAGCGGCGGGATGATCCTGTTTCGCGTGCGATGGTGTAGGCCGTGCTGCCAGCAATGCAGCGTCATGTGGGAAATGTTCCCAAGCATCGTTCTGGCAGTCTTAGAATTTACAAGGATGTCGGTAGGGGCAAATGCCGCGTGCGTACTCGCGTCAACGAGCAAGACCGTTGATGTCATGGCGGATGACCTGATGATGATGTTGAGGGGTTTGCAGGCATCCGCCCGCCGCGCGCCGCGTCTTTACCGCGACTTGGGCCATCTGACCCTTCACACCCGACGCATGTGCATCGTTGCTGGTCGAAAATGATTCAATGAATATGGTTCGTCAAGCGCGAGGCGCAGCAATCAACAGCGCGTTTTCACCCGTGCGGTTACCCGTGAATTGCCGACGATCGAAAACCTCTGGAAAATAAGAGCATCTGGCGTGATTGCCTGCAAATTCTGTAACCGATGCTCACTGCAAATGTTATGATCGTGACGCGCGCCGCGCGGGCGGCCGATAGGAGATCACGTCATGCCGGGCACCACGACGACCGCCGATTTCAAATCCGACCTCGCCACCGCGCGGGCGGTCTATGCCAATGCAGTTACCGTGCTCGTCAACGCAATCATCGATCTTGAAGCGCTAACCAATGTCGTGAATTACACCGATCCGAACGCTCATGCGGCAAATACGACGTTCGGCGGCGCGAAGGGATATTAGTCGGATTTGCACGTTGCTCTTGAACATCCGATCGCCGCGCCGCGTAATGTGCATGCATCGCTCAAAAATCTGAACTTCGCTCACGCTATCAGGGCGGCTCAGCAGGGCTACCTAGCTCAGTGGTCCGGTAGCTGATCGCTGCAATAGCATTTAGGAGCGCCCCCATGGACCTTGCTCAGATCGGTTTTGCAGCAGACACTTCCGACCTCGATAGGGCCGCTGGCAGCCTGCAAAAGTTGGTCCCGGCCAGCGCAGCAGCAGAGAAAAGCGCAATCAAGACATCGGATGCACTTTCCGATGTCAGTGCATCTGCCGCGAAGGTCAACAAGGCTGCGACCGGCACGGCAACGCAAATGAGCGCAACCGCGAAAGTGATCCGCGCGGCAATCGGCGATATCAACCAACAAGCAAATGCCGCAAAATCAGGAAAAAGCGCGAACGACAATCTAGCAAAAAGCCACGCCGGATTATCGACCCAAGCAATGGCAGCACAGCATTCAATCCGATCGATGGTGGAACAACTCGCAATGGGCGTTCCACCATCGCAAGTTCTAACTACGCAACTCAATCATCTTGCGTATGCGGCAAGCGGGCCGGGCGGACTCAAACAAGCGTTCGGTGATGCGTTCGCATCGTTGACGAAATTAATTAGCGGCACGGTCGCATTCGCGGCCGGTGGCGTCGCAATTGCTGCCTCAATCGGCGCGATTGCCGCTGGGGCAATCAAGAGCGCGCTTGCACTGGACGATTTACGAACCATGACCGATCTAACGCTTAAACAGGCGTCCGGATTGCAATCAATGGCCGGGATCAAAGGAATTGCGAAGGATGAATTTGCACAAGGCATGATTCAATTCGCAACGTCGGTTGACGATGCGCAGCACAACATGGGTTCGCTTAACGGCCTCATGATCGCGAGCGGCAAAAGCGCGAAAGACATGGTTGGTTATCTTGCTAAGGTAGCCGATATTGTTGCGCAAACGAACAGCAATGTTCAAAAGCGCAACATCCTTGAAGCCGCTGGATTGCCGACAACTGCAAAATGGGTTCAACTAATGAACCGAGGCGGGGATGCAATTCGCAGCGCTGCACAAGGTACAAGTGATTTCGATACGAAAGCCAATGAAAATCTGATCGCGAACGCGCGCAAGTTCGATGAAATGTGGAACGGCGCGATTACGAATTTCAAAAACAATTTTATCAACGCCACTGTCGGAATAACATCGGCGTTCGAAACCTTTTACGACAAGGTAGCGAGTAAAGCCGCAGGGTTTGGCAGCAGTTCATTTTGGAAAAACTTTTATCCGTCCGATTGGGAAAAGAATGCGAAAGACATGGGTTTAACCTTCGCTCCAAATGATTTTGCCAACCGCTTCGGTCAATTTCAACAACCGGCAAATGCCGCACAACTTGCGGCGGGATTGCTTGGTTCACAGGGCAAGGGCAGGACAGGCGATCAGCAAACGCAAGCGCAGCTACTTGCTGCAAATCAGCAGGCGCAACAGCACATTGGCATTCTAGGTGATCTTGCGACCGTTGAGCAGCAAGTGACGCAAAAGCGATTGGAATTGAACGCGGCAGGACTACAAGGAATTGGCGTTGGCAAGAATATGGCCGCAGCGATCTTGAACAATACGCGCGCCATGGCTGAAATGAACCGCGTGCAGCAACAGGCGAGCATTGGCATTTACAACGAAACTGCCGCACGCAAGGCAGCGGCCGACACGTTGCAATCGTGGATCGATAAAGGGCTGATCGATAAGACGAACGTTGAACAGATGGCGGCGGCGCATCTTGTGCTTGCTCGCAATATTCAAGCGACGAAAGATGCGGCGACGGTCGCAGCCGCACCGCTGTCGCAACTCAAACAGCTTGAATTGGATAGCGGCAATTTCGCAAAAACACTCGACACGGCGCTAACCGGCTCACTCAACAATCTTGTGCAGCCCATTCAAGACGTGATGAACGGCGTTACTGGCTTATCGCAAGGCTTCAAAAACCTTGGCATCGTCGTGTTGCAAGCGTTGCAACAGATGATCGTCAAAATGCTGATCATTACGCCGATCGCAAGAGCGCTTCAAAGCGTCATGGGCGGTATGTTCGGCGGCATCGGAAGCATATTTGGATTTAGCTCTGGCGGCGTTCCGTCGCTCGCAAAGAACGCGGCGGGCGGTGTTTATAATAAGTCGCCGTCCCTTAGCGCGTATTCTGGCACGATCGTATCTAATCCGACGCTGTTCAAATTCGCGTCCGGAACGGGATTGATGGGCGAGGCGGGACCGGAGGGTATTCTTCCGTTGAAGCGCGGACCATCCGGAGCGCTTGGCGTCCAAATGTTCGGTTCGCAATCGAGCAACGATAATTCCGCTTCGCCGGTCGCTGTGACGTATGCGCCGACATACCAGATTGGCGGCAAAGTTTCGCAAGACGATCTTGACAAAATCAAACGAGCGCAAGCGGAGGATCGAAAGCAGTTCACGGCGAACGTAGCGAATTCGATGCAGCAATTGCGCCGTCGAAATGTAGGGGTTTGATCAACGCTGATCGAATAGGGGCAAAGCATGACGTTTCTCAATGAACGCGATCTTACATACGCGATCGGCACCGTTTCAATTACGAATGGTGCGACAACGGTTGAAGGTGCATCAACACTTTGGGGTGGCGTCGTTCGGCAATGGGATTGGATATCGATTGATGGTTCCGATCCTGTTCCCATTACATCAATGACGGATGCAAGCTCACTCGAAATTCCAGCTTGGCAAGGTGCGAGTAAAGCGGCCGTTTCATATGTTGTCTATCAGCTTTCGCCGTTGCGTTATTCCGGCGCTCAGCAATCGGTTGATATCGACAATATGCTTACATCCCTCAATACAGATGGATGGTATCGGTTCGTTAAACCGTCTGTTGCTAGTCCGACCGCGCAGGGTATCGTTGCGAACGATGGTCAATTTGCTCTGCAATATACGACTGGTAAACTTTGGGTTATGGATGGTGGTGTGTGGGTGTTTGTCGGAACGTATAAGGGATTTCAATATAAAGGTGCGTATGATGATGCAACTTCATATGCGACGTATGATGTTCTGACCTATGATGGTACGGCGTATATCGTCACCACACCAACCACCGGAAACGTTCCTCCAAATGCAACTTATTATGATGTGTTTGTGAGCAAGGGTGATGTTGGTGAAACGGGAGACCCCGGACATGATAGTACAATTGCTATTGGCACCGTAACTAGCGTTGCGTACGGACAGCCCGCAACGGTGACCAATGAGGGTACTGCTGGCGCTGCGGTATTCAACTTTGAAATCCCTAAAGGACAGGACGGAACGGGCACCGGCGACGTTCAGGGACCAAGTGGTGCGACAGACGCCGGAGTTGTCGGCTTCGACGGCACGACTGGAAAGCTGGTCAAGGGACTGACTGCGAGCGAGGTCCGATCGGCCGCCGGTGCGACTACTATTGGCGAGGCTCTGCTAACGGCGGCGGATGAGGACGCGGCTCAAAATGCGGCTGGTGCTACAACTATCGGAAAATCATTGCTTACGGCGTCGGATGCCGCTGATGCTCGCGATACTCTTGGCGGAACGGCAATAGGTGAGGCGTTATTTACAGCGGCGGATGCTACTGCGGCACTCGCTGCCCTTGCTATGCCGAATTACTTGACCGGCCTGACGCTTTCGACGGCGGGCGGTTCGTCGACGTTTGGCATCGCAGCGGGCTTTGCGACGGATAGCTCCAATGCGTCCATGATGGCGCTGTCATCGGCTTATTCCAAGACGACCTCCGCGTGGGCTGTCGGCTCGGCAAACGGCGCGCTCGATACCGGGACGATTGCGGCAAACACTTGGTATCATGTCTTTTTGATCAAGCGCACGGACACGGGCGTCGTCGATGTTCTGATTTCGACCTCGGCGACGTCGCCGACCTTGCCAACGAACTACACGCTGTTCCGGCGCATCGGAACGATGAAAACCGACGGCTCATCTCAGTGGACGAAATTCGTTCAGGTTGGCGACGAATTTTTGTGGGACGTTGCGGTCCTCAACGTGAGTACGTCCCCCGGAACTACAGCTATTCAAACGTTGACCGTTACTACGCCGCCCGGCGTTAAGACAATTGCGCTTTTTAATGTTGGCGGCGTCGGAAACAGTGATAACCGTGGACGGATATTTTCACCAGATGTCAATTCGGCCGGGGCATTAGCCAACACCACATCTACGATTAATTTCGGTGGATCGGGCACCATTCAGGTTTGGTCAACCGCTCGGGTTCGGACGAACACATCGGCACAGATCAAATACGCTATGACGCTATCAACCGGAATACCAGCTATCACAACGGCAGGATGGGTTGATGATCGCGGCAAGGTGCAATAGGTCAATCGTACTGAATATCGGCCGCGCGTTGCCTGATCTGACCGGACGGCGGAAGCGACGTTAGGAAGATGCGACCAGCTTTGGTCGCGGCCTATCGATAACGATCGTTTGCAAGCGGTCAGCCCATACTTTCAAAGCTTCGTGTTTTTCGTCGTGATATTCATGCCGATTGTAGATCGCCGCAACGCCACTGACCTTGCCTGATTTGTGGTTCAAGATTGCTTCTGTCACTTCCTGCTTTATTCCAAGCTTGGCGAGTTCGGTTGCGCATGAGCGCCGCAAATCGTGCAAATGCCAATTTGGCAAGGCGGGTTCAATATACTTGTCGAGTGCGATCTTTCCATTAGAAAAGCCGCTAAACGGCTTGGTCCCAAATGTCGTAAATACGTATTCCGACATTTGGTCGATTGAGGTTGCAATTCGCGGTAACGCCTTGATGATCCCGGTTGCCAGTTTCGGAAGCGGCACAATATGAGCATGGCCGTTTTTGGTGCGCGATCCCTCAAACGTGATTGTGTCGAGTTCTTCGGACAACTCGGACCATTTGAGATTTGCGATTTCGTCGCGGCGTTGTCCCGTCAACAAAAGCAATTTCACGATAGGTCCGAATGGATATCCGCATGATGTTGCAGCATTCCAAACCGCCTTGATTTCATCGTGCGAAAGAACACGTTGGCGGCTTTGTGGTTTTGGCGGCGCGTCCGCACGTTCAATTACGTTGCGATTGATAACACGTAGTACGGATTTCCAGCGGAAGAATGTAGATAAGACGGCAAAAGCGTTGCGTCGTGCGCCGGGGCTGAGCTTTCCTAGAAGCTTTTCGATGTCGCGTTCATCAATTTCGCGAATATCAGTGACGTGTTTCCAGTTGGGCTTGATATCCGTTTCAATGATCCGTTCGTATTCGTCCGCTGTGGATGCTTTGACCGGGCGTCCTTTGAACCCTGTAGACCTTGCGGTTTTGACGAATTCACCAAGCCAATAGTTGAGGCTCAGTTTGTCGGTTTTCGATTGTCGTGGATCGTGCCCACGACCGACATCGGCAATCGAGCGCTTGGCCAATTCCCGCGCTTGGGTGATGCTCAGGACTTGCTTTGTGGATGGCCGATCGGGCTGTTGGCTTGAGCCTTCTTCGTCATAGCGGCCGAGGGTGATTTTGACCGCCTTGCCGTCCATCTTCGTCCGGACGGCCCATGACATCGATCCGGAGGGGCGGGGCTGGACGACGAGATAGAGGCTCCCGGGGAGGCTTGGTTCCGATGAAAAGCCATCATCCGGGATTTCCTGACGGGCATCGGTGGCCTTCAAATTCTTGATGAATGTTGCGGCGCGTTTGTACTGCTTGGGAAGCTTTTTCGGGAGCATCGGTTTGTCCGGGGTAACCGGCCGGGTAATTCCGGCGGGCCTTATTGTGCCATACCGAATCATACATAAACCGATGCTCAATGGAACGATAAACGACTGAATCAACAGCAATTTTGCCGCTATAATCACCCAAAACAGGGTCGGGGCAATTGATCCATATTCGCGAAAATCGAATTACAAAACCGCTGCACTACCGCTGTGCTACGCCGGCTCTGGCGGACACCGATTTCCGGTGCCTGTTTCAGGTCAATAATCCAAAATCGATACGGACAACAGTGGCGGATGCTGACGCCGATCCGGGGGCCGCTGGCCCTGCTTATGGCGGCTTGCCGGCTTTCGTCAACACCGGCTGGCTGAAGGGCCCCGCAAGCGACCGGAGCTACGGTTGCCCACGGACTTCCGGGTTTTGCCGCGCTTTGTGTGATCAAAATCACAGATGCGCCATGCACTGCTGACCTACACAGATGCCACGGAGGGAATGGTTCTTCCGAGGCATAAATGGAGATCAGCAATGTCGAGCGGAATGCGTGGCCTTACGATCGATGAACTGGATTCAGTCAGCGGCGGCGCGGTCCATACCGAGGTCCGGAAAACGACGTTAATCGGGATCGAAGGCAAGGGAATTCTGGCGATCGGGACCGTCAGCATCGATGGTGGGCCGGCGCTGCCGTCCGCGGAATGGATCCCGCTGAAATAAGAAATCCTAGCTTCATCCCCCACACCGATCAAAACCCACAAAGATCAGTAGACGGGACGACTATGTCCGTCGCGAACTTCAAGGAGATTTACAATGACGAATTCCGACATGCGCGAATTGACGATGAACGAACTCGATGCGGTCAGCGGCGGAGAGGTCATGGCGCAGGGCACGGTCATCAAGATTTCGATGGACAAGGGCACGCTTACCGTCGGCTATATCAGCACCGGCGGCGGCCCGACCCTGCCGTATGCGAAATGGCAGCCGAAGTAGGCCTTGGCTACGAGACGCTGAAAGCCTCGACCCCAACCGGGCCGAGGCTTTTGTGCACCGAGGCTTTCATGTGCGATTCGGCCTCGCTCAAAATCGTAAACGACTCCTGAATCCCCACAGGCTTGCCGGAAAAATATCGACCGGGACTCACGCGATGGAATCGCCTGATGGTCCGGTCATGGACACGATGTCGACACCGGCGACCGACGGCCTGCAGCTCGCGCTTGCCATCGCATTATTTGCGGCCTGCTCGGTGAATTTGGTGTTGCTCAGCTTCTGGCTGTAGCAGGAACCCCGACCTCGTCCGCCCCGTTAACATTTGGTAGCGGAATGCTCCGCAATTGATTGCCGGCGCAGGCTTGCACATTAGGCTTACCGGCAGTTTCCGCCGCGGCCTTAACCCTTGCCGGCGCCGGTTCGACTAGGGTCGGCGAGAAAACCGGACTCTTGTAATGCGTATCGGACCTGGATTTGCGCTGGCCCTTCTGATCGGGACGTCATCGACCGCTCTCGCCGACAGCGGGCCGGTGATCGTGATTCCCGGCCGTCCCGGCGTTCCGATCATGATCAACGGCATCGACGCCTCGTATGCGGTCGTTGAAGGCGACTGGGGCCTCGCCCGAAGGATCCACGTGCAGCCCACGGTGTACGGCGGACGCTACATCGATCCCGAGCCGCACGTCGGTCATTATTATCCGAGCCTCGGTCAGCGGCCCGGTTATGGCCGCCTCGAAATCGAACCTCCGGCGAACCGCAAGCTGCCGCCGCGCGCTGAAAGTTTTCATCAGTCCTGGTCGGCCCGCTCCGACCCGACGCCCGCGCAATCCGATATCCCGCTGACGCCTCCTGCGATCATCGTCGCACCCGAGATCGGATCCACCGGGCGGCCGCAGGATTCTCAGCGGATCCCGCAGTTCCGCAGACCCGGACCGTAAAATCGAGCTTCAAGAAAAACAGGTAGAACAGGAGAGAGTAGATGCGTCAGATGATCTCGGGATTGGTCGCCGCCGTAGCCGTGGTTGCGGCAAGCACTGCGCCGGCGATGGCATGCGGCGGGCTGTTCACAGGCGTGGGGTGTTCACCGTGCTGGGCTTACAGTCCTTGCGCGGGATACGCCGCCTACGAACGTCTGCCCGCTCCAACGCAGTATTTCTATGTCAATCAGGGGCCGACCTTCAGCGGTCCGGGCAACTTCGCGCCGGTGCCGACCTATCAGGAAGCCGCCGTTTCGGGATGGGGCGCCTACCGTCATCATCCCTACTACTACCCCTACGACGGTGGCCGTTACGCCCATGCCATGCATCATTACTATGACGGCGCGCCCGTGACCGGCCCGGTCGTGTACAGCTATCGCTGGCATCACGCCCATCGCCATGGCCTCCGGTATGGCCATGCGTCGCACCGGCATGGTCATGTCCAGGGAACGCCGCATCATCGCCATGGTCACCATCATCCGGTGGCGCACGGCCACCACTGATAGGCCACGCTTCTAGGAAAAGACGCCCGTTCGCAATCGCAATGCGTGCGGGCGTTTTCGTGCCGTCAGAGCCTTTCCGCTTCTGATGGAATCAGAAGCGGGGCTCCATGATTTTGATTTGACGCGTTTTCTTCACGCGAACCGGCATCCACTTCGCTCGAAAATGCTCTAGCGCATCAGGCCGAGACGGCTGGCACCGATATAGAGCGCGAGCACTGCGGCGTTCGAGACGTTGAGGCTCTTGATGTCGCCGGGCATGTCGAGGCGCGCGACCGCGCTGCATGTTTCCCGCGTCAATTGCCGCAGACCCTTGCCTTCGGCGCCGAGCACCAGTGCGAGCGGTTGCCGCAAAGGGATGGCGGCAAGGTTTTCGTCCCCGGCGCTGTCGAGGCCGACGGTCATGAAGCCGCGGTCGTTCAGCTCGCTCAGCGCCCGCGCCAGATTTTGCACCAGCACGAGCGGCACAAGCTCCAGTGCGCCGGAGGCGGATTTCGCCAGCACGCCGGTGGCCTCGGGACTGTGGCGCGCCGTGGTGACGATCGCCTTCACCGCAAACGCCGCCGCCGACCGCATGATCGCGCCGACGTTGTGCGGGTCTGTGATCTGGTCAAGCACCAGCACGATGCCTTCCTGCGCCAGCGTGTCGATATCCGGCGAGGGCAGGGGGTCTGTTTCGGCGAGCAGCCCCTGATGCACTGCATCCGGGCCGAGACGCTGGTCGATCGCGCCTGGACGGACGATCTCGGGGGCAATCCGCGTGTCGATGTTTTCATCCACGAGCCGTCGCGCGGCGTTCTCGGTGAGCAGCAGCTTTCGGATGGTCCGCCGGGGATTGGCCAGCGCGGCTGTCACCGTGTGCCAGCCGTAAAGGATCGCCGGGCTGTTGGCGCCGGCGTCGCGGCCGTTCCGCGCCGAGCCTCGTCCGGGGGAGCGCTTGCGGTCGCCGGTCTTTCCGGCGCGGCTGTCCTTCCCTGGCCGGGAATCCCGCCGGAATCGCGGTCCTCGATCACGATCGCTCATGCGTGCTTGTCTCACGGGCCTGAAACAATGGCAATTTCCACCGCTGGATACACGGAAGTCGGTATTCCCGGCCGCTCTCGGTTGACTTTGCGGGGCCGCTTCGCCCATAAACGCGCGCAACCGTAGGCCCGGTATCCGGGCCGGTGCCTTCAATGTCATCCACGGTCGGTCCGGCCACTTTTTCAGTGGATGACATCCGATGGTTACGGGGGAGTGTCCCGAGTGGCAAAGGGAGCTGACTGTAAATCAGCCGCCTCATGGCTTCGTAGGTTCGAGTCCTACCTCCCCCACCAATAAAATCAATTCAGACAATTTGACGAAACTGGCTCGTGAGAAGGGACCAACTGTGTCTTCCAGGGTGGGCTGGGGCGTGGGTGCCTGCCCGCTACCGTCCGTTTTTTATCCGTTACTCTCCGTCACAGGGAGGTATTTCGCGACCGCTGAGAGAGCCGGAATGGTTGGTCTCGCGGCGAGTCGCACGCGCGCGTTTCGGGCGGCGGGGGTGGTCGTGGTGGCGGGGGGCAGGCGGCTACGGCACGGTCGGTAACACCACAATCAATGGCGGCACGCTGTCGCCGGGCAATTCGATCGCCACGCTGGCGGCGGCGGCCAATCTGGTGCTGACAGCCGCTTCGACCTACATGGTCGAAGTGTCGCCGACGGCGTCCGACCTCACTCATGTGACCGGTTCGGCTACGCTGGGTGGCGCGACCGTGACGGCGCAGTTCGCTTCCGGCGCTTATGTCGGGAAGCGCTACGCCATCCTCACCGCCGACGGCGGCGTCAGCGGAACGTTCTCAGGCCCACACCAACCTGCCGACCACCTTCAAGACCGTGCTCGCGCATGACAGCAACAACGCCTATCTCGATCTGATTTTGAATTTTGGTATGCCCAGCGGTCTCAATCGCAATCAACAAGTGGTTGCGACCGCACTGACCGATTTCTTCAATAGCAGCATCGGGATTCCGTTGGCGTTCGGCGCGTTTTGCCGCAGGGACTGACGCAAGTTTCCGGCGACTTGACCGGCCATGTTGATGGTTCTGCCGGTGCGGTGTATGTGCATGACGTCTCAGTGGAAATGATGGCGAATGCAATTTGAGAATCGCCTTAGATTTTTCATCCAACCAACAGAAGGCTGCTTAAATTATGCCTCCTCCGCGCGACCCAAGCTCCGGTCAAACAGCCGAAGAAATCGAGCGCTACTATCGCAACGTCAAGATTGGTGATCCAGCAGCGATCAGAACAAGCCAATATGGACGTCTCGAAATCAAGATCACAACTGTAAGCAACATCAATCCAGAAGCTGGAAGCATACATTTGAATGACGATGCCGTATGGGGCGGGGTCGCTTATTCTGTGGAGAGCGGAAAGAGTTATTACGCGACCAGCGGCCAGTCATCGCTTATCGTTCCAAATGAAAGCGTTACGGCCTGGGCTAAAGCGAATCCGCGCGGCACCCCCGAATATTGATGTGTTCTATCGCAGCGGATCGGAATGGTCGTTGATGGGCTAGCGCTCGCAAGAAAATTACAGACTGATGAACAAACGTGACTTCAATCGCTTGCCGCGGCGTGATCGACAAATCATTCGACGCGCCGGATGGTTTGCGAATAGCGCGGACTGAAGGAAATATCGGTGCGGTGACGAAGGTTGAGCGCGGACCTACCCCAAATGGAAACCCGGCCAGCCGTTGCCTTCTACAGTTGCTGATGCACGATCTGTCCGCCATATCGCGCGTCAATCGATTATCAGCACGCTTCGTAAGATGTCGGCTAAGCCTCAGGAGCCGCTCCCACCCTCGTGCCTTATCCGGTCCGGGCGGCGCCTTGGCCGGGGGTTCCGTCCCGAGGCACCTTTTCGCCTGTCATGCCCGGCGGGCCTTTCTTTGGTTGGAACTCCTATCGGCCTCATTGCATTATCAACCCAGACGCGTACCTACCAGCACTCTCGTCCGTGCGTGGTGGTCGATAGTCGGCCCGTCGGTGACCCACATTGCCGGCGGGCTTTATTGTGAGGAACGGGCCTCGGCTCCATGCATTGGCTCCATGGACGGGTCTGCAGTCCACTCCCCACTAACCTCCGGATGGGTTGCGGTCTCCCGGCCGCCCGTCGGGGCCTCAGACCAGCTCCGGCGGGTTTTCCCTCCTGTCGCTCAGGTCTTTCAGCATCGCATCACAGGCGGCTTTGGCCTCATCGAAAGACTTGAACGGTGAGCCCACGATTTTGATTGCGCCATGGCCTTGGTAAAGAGGACGCCATGATGCCACGTATCCAGACGTGCGGCGAAAACCAGGACCGGAAAGACTGTCGAAATAACTGATTGTGAAAGAATAGTTGCCGCTACTTACACTCCAAATTTTCATCTTTTCGAAGACGCGATGGAATTGAAGAGGCATTCAGTCACTCAACCGTCGCACGCCGAGCCGCCATTTCCATTGGAGAGTTTTTCGGAGCGCGAAGTCGCGGCGCTACAAACGTGATATAGTGATCGCCGCACTGCCATGCCAGCGCCCGATCGCCGCGCAGCAGGCTAAAAGTTGCTCTTTCTCTGACGATATTGTCAAACCATCAGCAGCCAACGGCTTTTTTTAGTCAACGCTTTCGACGGGTAGGCTTTGTGGTTCCGCTGACCTTCCGGTTGCGTGGTTGCCCTTGCTCGCCGACCTCGACAAAGGGGTTTGGCAACGCAGCCTTTCTATCGATCAGATGAGACGTGTTGCAGTCGGCCCTGGTGCGCCGGCGTCGTGCCGCCACCTGATCCGCTAGGTCTTTCGGAGCACGAGGCATCGCGATACTCCAGATGCGATGCAGGAAATGTAATGCTTGTGCCGGCAAATTGGAGTCCGGCATCGCGGGGGATCGGTTGGCTCTCTTTCGGTTCACGCTCTGCCGAGCGATTTGAGCGCGCTTAAGACGATCCGTAAAATTGCCGCTTGCCGTGATATTAAGCATTAGGAACTCGCCAGCTTGAATATCGGCATGGCACGACTCTCGATATTTGCAATTCTCATCGCTTGGACGATTGCCACTTATCTGTCGTCCACATGGGACTCTATACAAGCCGAGACGCAAGCCGACCGACCGACGTTCGTTTCGACGAACTATACCTGCAACATCAAGGGTAATATCAGCCTGAACACTGGTGAGCGCATTTATCACGTACCAGGCCAAGAACACTATTCCGAAACGATCATCACACCATCGAAGGGCGAGCGCTGGTTTTGTTCAGAAGATAAGGCGCGCGCCGCGGGATGGCGAAAAGCACGGCGGTAGCTGCCTAACGCCCGGCACAGACCGCACCGGGTGGAAATGGCGTTACGCATCGCGCGGCGTAGAAATTCACTCCGGCGACAATGGGTCATCCGGTCCTACCGCTGATTCAGCAGACCATTGCAGTCTGATTCCAAGGTCGCAAGCGCTACCGAGGTTGAGCGTCCATTTTCTGCTTAAGCGCATCGATCAATCGTTGATCGTCTGTGCGCACCCTAAGATATCCATTCCAGGTGATAGGGCCAATCTTTGTTGGGCCCGTAGCATAGTGCTCCTTGAGCACTCCGAATTGCTCTCGGTGCCGAGGCGGAATAAGAAGTTCCATTGTAAGGGCCTCTCGGTGAGTTATCGGTACGAATCAAACAGCTTCATGCGAGGGCAGTTTTCTGGCCAGAGTATGTCAACCCGCATGGACAGGCATCGATCGACACTTTCGGAAAGCGCTTTCACTGCTCCGCTTCCATCTGCCGAGGCAAGATCAAATGGATATGGGAAAAGGGGAGAAGTCGTGGTGCGATCAGGCCGCAGGCCGCTGGCACGCATGAGCATCCACAACAGGGTCCAGTTCTCCGCTTCCTCGTAAAGGCCAATTTGCCGTCCAGCTTGGTCGACGCCGGGCGAACGCGAGACTCGATTCCGAGAGCCAGATTGCGGCGCGAGGCGCCCGTCGTCGGCGGCGGCGTGTGCCAGTACGAACAGACGGATTCGCCATTGTGAAGCGCCGACCTCACGGGAGAGGATGAGGTTGCGGTAGCGCAACAATTCAGGTTTGCCTTTGCGCGATCGCAAAGACAGGAAGATTTATGGAATGCAGGGTCCGCCTGGAGAACCGGCAAATCGCCTCTTGAAAGAGGGATGTTTCGGCTCGGCAGACGATTACCATCGAACCAAAGCAGCATGAACACGCCCCGGAAGGACATCCATAACTCCAATGTGCCGAAGCTCTGTCGGAGTTGCGAGGTGCGGCACAACGGAATGTGCGGCGCGCTCAACGGCAACGAATTAGTGGATTTCGCCAAGTTCACGCGCGTCGTGGCGGTGGCCGCCGGTGACGTTCTCCTGCAGGAGCAGGGGCCGATCAAGTCCTATGCCAATGTCATGCGCGGCGTGCTCAAGCTGACCAAGACTATGGCCGATGGTCGCCAACAAATCGTCGGACTTCAATTCGCGCCAGATTTCGTCGGACGACTTCATCAAGACGAGAGCCCTGTTCGGGTCGAAGCCTGCTCGGATGTTGAGGTCTGCAGCATAACCAGGAATGCACTGCGGCATATGCTCGAAGAAAATCCGGCTCTCGAAACGAAACTGCTACACCAAGCCCTGCGTGAGGTCGATCAGGGTCGCGAATGGATGCTGGCGCTTGGACGAAAGACGGCTCGCGAAAAGGTGGCCAGCTTTCTTATGATGATGGTTCGGCAGATCGATCCGTTTGCCGAAAGCAACGCCGTCACGGCTTTCGACCTTCCACTTACGCGCGCCGAAATTGGCGACTTTCTCGGCTTGACGATTGGAACCGTCTCGCGCGAACTCACGCGGTTGCGGAAAGCCAGAGTGATTCAGATTTCCTCGCATCGCCACATCGACATTCTGGATCTCGAAGCGCTTCGCCAATGCGTTGGCTAGAAGCATAGGGGGCTCGCGCAGAAAACGCGGCAGCGCATGGTGCCACGAGATATCCATTCCTGAAGATTCAGAGCATTCTGTGTGAGAGAATAACGGCATCTTTGCGCTAGATGAAAGCGTAGGTGTGATTTGAATGTATTCTTGGCTCGTCGAAATCAAAAAAGGGGATCGACATGCCAACCGATGCACTCGTTGTCACTTTGTTTGTTGTCGCCGTTATAAGTATATTTTCACTGGCCATAGCCTGGGGCGAGCGTCAGACAGAAAGCGGCCGGCGCGAAAGCCACCCAAGGTAAGCTCGCAGAACTGCTGAATGGGCGGCGACCGCGGGCAGCTATCTCGGTCTCACTGGTCACCGTCGTGAAAGACACAAGATCAACCGCACCTTGGGAAACTTGACATGTCTGATCATGGCGAATTGACGTACTCCACCGCAGAAGGAATGGATTATCCGGCGCACGAGGAAACGTATAAGTCCTTTCTCAAATTTGGGACGATCGGTGCCGCGGTCGTGGTCACCGTTGTCGTGTTGTTGGCGGTTTTCCTCCTCTAATCCCCCTCGCGCGCCATTCCAAAACCCGCCGGCCGACTCGCGCGACGGCGGGTTTTGCGCATCGCAGCTCACGTCACCATCTGCCGCGTCGGCGCGGTTGAGCGCCCCGTGGGCTGCACTGATCGCGGGCAGGCTGGTCATCCTGAGAACCGCATCGAACAGCCTCTCATGCGCGAGCGTAGCCGCAGCTAACGGGGATGGCCGAGGTGGCTCTGGTGAATAAATGCGAAGGGACCAAATGGAGGAGGCCGGTTTCAATTTTTTGTTATGTTCACTAGTAAACAGACGCTCATCTGGCGGTGATAGTATGCTGTGTGGATCACCGCGAGGCTCTAGGCATTCATCGGTGATGAGAACGCCCGGTTGCGCTCCCGCCTTCCTCTTTCGGAAAGGAGTGTGCCATGGGGCAGCTTTTTCAAAACAAGAACTGTCCGTGTTGCAAGGAACCGATGACCATGGCGTTGCCGCCAGGCGGCAACGGTCCCCGTGTCCTCACGTGCGTAGGCTGCGACCCGCTACGGGATGATCAGGCGAGGGGCTGGTTGGCAGGCGATTTGGGTCGGGCTCGGACGAGGCCATAGACCGCCGCAGAATGGATCACCGGCTGCTGACGGATGCGCCGCTCGCATCTGCGCCGCGCGGACTAGCTGCTGGGCGTTGTTTTGAAGCGTCCAACCAAGCGCTCGCCGTCCCACAATTCCACGTTACGAGCGCCCCTTATCTTCTTTGCAGCTTCGATTGCCTGAGCGTCGTCTGCACTCTCTATAAGCGTGTCGCTCTGGATATGACCTTTGTCGTTGAGGATGTACACTCGATAATCGGTCACGCTATCCTATCTCCAGATTTTACCAGTGGCCTACGAGCAGAGCGGAGCCGCAACCACTCATACGGCCTCAATGGGATACAAATATCCGGCTGCCCCCGTCAACAGGTCATCTATGATCCCGATTGTCCTTCGTTAAGTTGGCTCGAAGGGGAGGGGCGCGATCCCGGTCGCAAGAACGGCTATGGCAACGAACTGCCAACGGCTATCCGCTCAATCTCCAACGATCACGCTGCTCGCCCTCAACAGTTCGCCGGACCGAGAATCGATCCGACCTGCGACGGCACGGGTCGTCTGCACCTTTGAATTAGTGATAGTCACCAGTCCAACGATCAAGATGCACTAACCCTGCTGGTTGCCACGCTGCGGTGGCTGCGGATTATTTTCGGGATTCGTATCGTACTTGGATATTCGCGTAATGAGCCCGCTGGTGGCGAACGGCTGCAAATCGGCCTCCAAGCTATCAGCAATCTCCTTGGCATAGACCTCTCTGTCGTCCACGTAGAGCGTAAAGGATTTCAAATATTTTCTCTTTTTTTCCGGATCCTCGATCGTTGCTTTGGTCCAGTCATAAAGCGGATAGCCCTCGACGCCGCGCTCCTCCGCTGCGACGACATACTCTGAAAAGGCATCGAACTGGGATTTTGGGACAGCGTGATGTTGGGCGAGGATATCGAAGAGGCGCGTTAGTGCCGGTTCAGACGTTTTGCGTCGTATCGATTCCGCAACGGCTGCATCGTTTACATCGAATCTGACCTGATACTGCCACTGAGGAATCATGCTAAATCCCGCTCCCTGATCGCGCCCCTCGCCGCAAAGCCTAATGCTCGCTCATATCGGTGTCCAGTAAGGAACGCCCGCCGAGGGCCGCCGAAATGCAGAGACCTGCCGGCTGGTTCATGTGAGAGGCGGCAGGGACATTTTATATGTTTTATATGTTCGTCGGGACTCTTGCCCCTTCAACATCCGTCAGCATTCAATCGCTCAAGAAAATCGCTGCGCCGTCAATAAGAGCAGGCGCAAGGACTGGCGCGGCCATTCCAGGCGAGCGCAACACGAGTCGCAGTTCATCGTCGGTCAGGTCAGGATCTCCATTTGGTCGAACCACTGAGGCCGTTTTATTGAGGGCCCTTTATTCTGGCGGCTCCTGCTGTCCCGAAGAATTGACCCGCTGCTCCACCTCCATGGCGGTCTCGGCTTTCTTCACCTTTTTGAGCAACGCGTCGCGCTCCCGACCGGGTGGAGCGAGTTCGGCACGCTCTCGCATTGCATGGATGAATGCCAAAAGACGATCCCTTAAAGGAACCGATTGTTTCACACGTCGCCGCATGGCGCGGCTTCCTGTCGAGTTGCGGGAGCGCGCGTTGTCCTCGCCGATCGGGCTACGATGAAGTGAGTGTGCGCCCGATCAATCCGGAGCGCCAGCCGATTACAGATATTTGATCAAAACACATCGAGGAATCCACTTTTCGTAAACTCCTATTTCGCGCTGCGGCATTTCTCGGGAATGGAGTCGTGTCGCGCGGAGTTGGCGGAAAGGGCGGCCATTTGAAGGAGGCCACTCAAGGTTTTTCTGACGCCCGCCGAACGCGCTCCAGGTGAAACGTTTATTCTTCGGAACGTTTGTGGTCCTCACGCTTTTTCCATCAAACTCACGACATTTGTTTCGAAGGAAACGTCATGCCAAACGTCAAGTATGTGTCGATCATCATTCTGTTGGCCCTTTTGGTTGGAACGTGGGCTTGGGCGGCGTCGGCGTGGACCAGCGATATTCCCATGAGTGACTGGATTGCCTTGGGCTTTGGTGGTGTTACGACGCTCGTCGTCGGCTGCGGTTTGATTGGCTTGCTATTTTATAGCAGCCGTCACGGTTACGATGACGAGGCGTTCCGGAAGAGGCGTCCGAAGTAGTCGCGCCGAAGGAGTGGCAAAGAGTGGCCGTGCTCCTTCGCCGGCTCTTGTCACTGCGCGATCTCGGTTATCTATCGGTGGTGACAACGCCAGTCGTGCTCCAGCCTTCTTCTGAAGGAAGCAGCACCTCACATGTACAGGTACAAGGCGTTTCAAAAAAACGTTTCAGGAAAAAAAAACGTTCAGACTCGTCTTTCAGGTTCATCGCCGACGCGAGCGATTAGCTTTGCTCCCTGAGGAGCCAAAGCGCGGCGATCTGCTTCATAAGATCGATAGGAGTGTACGGTGAGGATTGGAGCGGCTTCAGCTTTTGCTCTTGTTTGTATGTGTCAGGCAGCTCATGCGGACTGTTCGTGCCAGTGCATAGACGGTCGAATGCAGCCGGTCTGCTCCAATCTCGACGTTCCGCCTCTCTGCCCTCCGACGTTCTGCCCGCTCGGCGCGCCATCGATTACACCGCCCCAGGTGCCGACGGTTCCTCCAGTCGGTACAAGATCATGCCGGCAAATCAGGGTGTGCGACACACTCGGAAACTGTCGATTGCAGCGGATTTGTAATTAACACGGCGCGCGGGATGGGACCGTCAAACTAGCATATAGCCGGCATCTGGAAGTGAGCGAGCGACGTGCATCAACGATGCGCAACATTTGTGGATGTCATGTCGCCGGACATGGCCGTATGCCGTTTGCGAGTTGGCCCGAGCGGCCGGATTAACCGCGAGGTTTGAAAATGGCTGCCGGGTAGGATTCGAACCTACGCCATGAAGGTACGCGCGCCGGTCCAGCCAAAAGGTCTCCGCGCTTAGTCGAAAACGAACAGTCCGACGATAAAAGCGACAAACAGCAGCGCCAGCAAGGTGCCGAAAATGTAAGCGTTCCTGCGGCCCGTCTTCTTCGATCCCTCGAATTCTCGCACCGAGCTGCGCCATTCCCAAAAGTCGTTCATTGTTCACGTCTCCGTCGTCTTAAAATGTCGTGGTGGTTTTTGTTCATGTCTTCCCGAAGCCAGCGCGGTCCCCATCGATGATCCGGAGATGGCTCGGAAATTGAAGCGATTGCTTTAGGCGTCTTGCTCGCGGCGCGTCTGGCGATTTCTCGCTTGCACACCAATGCGATCCGAACGTCGCGGAGCCTCAATCTGGATTGACGTTTACGCTGCTGTCCCTCCAGACAACCCCTATTTCGAACACGGACCTTCTCCTCTGCGCGCGCATTTCAAGTCAACCCAGGCAGGTCCATGGGTCAAGTGCAAGCTTGCCTTTATGTAGAGATTGATAAGAGGGGTGCCAGCGAGGGCCAGCCTTCAGCCGGCCACGCTCCTCAGCGGATTCAGGCGAATCAAATGTTTGATTTAATTGTACTTTCTGTCGCCGGGCGACCGCTCGATCCAGCCGTTTAACCTAAACTCTCAATGTTAATTCAAACGGCGTTCCGCGTCTAGCTAGACAGGCCGTTACCGCCGGCTCTAGGTACTCGCCATCATGACCAGCGGTTCCGTGCCGGACATTTCGAAGCAGGGCTTCAGTTACTGCGTTCCCTCACTCCAGCGTTTCCCGGAGATACGATGATCCGACTGCTTATTGCGTCGGCGATGCTTTTCATCGCCGCCACACCGTCGTCTGCCCGGTCTTCTCAAAAAAAGATGCAGGCCGGCATTGGCTGCGATGTGATGCGTCCCTGCTTTGGCAACGGCGCATCGCTGTTTGGTTCGGAGGATCACGCCGTCGGGTATTCCCGTCATTCCGCCGTGAGACGTCGGGCGGATCACAGATCGCATCGCCCAATGCCGAAAGGGCTCGCCCGGGTCATGGCCGAAGGCGCGGGGCGGGCGGCCGGCGTAGTCCGCTCATCCTCCGGCGCCACGGCGCATGTCGCCGGCCGCGCCACCGCTGCTTTTCAGTGTCTCGTTTCGGCTCTGGACCGGCAGGGTTATCCGATCCGCTTCATGGGCGGATGGAGGGCGCATGGTAGCGTGCGGGGCTCGCTGCATCCCGCAGGGCTTGCGCTCGATATCAACCAATATGGGCGCAACGTCACACGTCCGCGGATGCCTCGCAACGAAGTCACGCTGGCGAATTCCTGCGGGCTGGTTGCCGGCGCGCAATGGGCAAATGCCGACAGCGGGCATTTCCAGCTTGGCGGCTGGAGCGGGGGAGGGCGGCATTACGCCGGTCGTCACCGCGATCATCGTCCTCAACGCTACGCCAATGCGCGATGATGTCAGACCACGGGCGGCTCATCGTCGTCCTTTGAACGATCCGTTGACCCCGGGGTGACGTTATCCGCGCGCGATCCGCGAAAATATTCGGGCCTGCCCGCTCTGAAAGATCGACGCGGGTTGCGCGGGCAGCCGCGCATCCGGGAAAATCCGCCGCAACCGGGTCTTATAATTTGCCGACGCCACCGCATATTAGACAGGTAACGTGTCCTGTTCCTCAACGAACAAGAACGGAGAAGGCGACATGAAAATTAAAATTGTCCTGGCAACAATACTGGCCGTCGGAACCTTGCTGGGCTTCAGCGCGCTGGTCTCGGCTGTTCACAACGCGGATCATGGGACCGCTCATAGCAGCATGCAGAATTGGGAGCCTATGCAGCGCGCGGCATAAGTCACGCTCGCGAGACGGCTATCATGGATCCAGAACCCGGAAGAGGTTGCTTGGAGCCACTCCATGACGCCTTTTATTTTAATGACGCCTTTTATTCTGGTGGCCGAAGTTCCCGGGAATTTGCCCAACCTTCAACATTTGCTGCCCTCTCGGCCTGCTCGGCCTTCGCCAGGGTCGCAGCCTTCTCCGCGCCAAAGGGCATCAATGCTGCCCTCTCGCGCATAAGCCTCGCAAATACGCCGAGGCGCTCTTTCAAGGATTGCGTGTGTTTGAAACGCCGCCGTCGCTTGGACATGGCGCGCTCCTTCCAAAACCGAAAGAGGAAAGCGGGAGCGCAACCGGTGTTCTATCGATGATAAACGTCTCGAGCCGCGCGATGATACCGAACAACGTCGCGCGAAGGGAAAAGTTCTGTTTCGTCCGGAAGGGATACGGGCTTTTGTCTCAAAGTCGCCGTTTGGGGCAATTCTGCTCCGAAAATTGACGGATTTACTGCCTTGCGGAAAGCATCTGCAAATGGCAATAAAATCAGAACGCTAGATGCGTTTCGCGGGTGTAGCTCAATGGTAGAGCAGCAGCCTTCCAAGCTGAATACGAGGGTTCGATTCCCTTCACCCGCTCCAGGGTGTTTCTTAACAAGATCAAGTAGTTGGTAATGCTCTCGCCATGTCGTTACGCTCAAGGTCGCGAGGCGGAAGACTGCTTCGATCCCCTAGCGTCCGCACAGCACACAGGGACCCCGAACCATCGCAGCAATCGTGCTGCATGAGGTTACTCTGTTCGATCGCGCTGTCCGCGTCATTTCCGAGAGCATCGGCCAACTTCGCTGACGGCTCCAATACCGGCTTATTCCGTCGCAGATCGCCGCCAACGTCACCCATGAGGTTTTGAAATGACCAGCCACAGCACCAATCCCGGCGTTCGCAAGATTGAGTTTGCCGGCAAGACGCGCGTCTTCAATTTGAACGAGCCCAAGGTTCTCGCCATGATCGCGGGCGGAGCGAAATTGAAGCAGGTCGCGAGAATGGTCACGATTGCCCGTCTCGGCATTGGCAGGGCCCCGCTCGCCGGCCAATACGGCGATACCCCGGCGGCTTGCCACCAACGCTTTGTCGAAAAGATCTATTCGGCCGAGGATGTGGAGAATGTCATCGTGCTCGGATTGATCGGGGGCGGGATGCCCGAAGACGAAGCGTTCGCGCTTGTGGATGAGCATGTCCATGGCAAGCCGCTCGATGCCAATGCGCAGATTGCATCGGAAACCATTGCCGCGCTTGCCGGCGCGGGAAAAACCTGAGCATCCGTCCTGCCGCCGGCTCCAGCGTTTTTCGATCCGACGGATCACCACGAATGCGCTGATTCCCTCCCTCGATAGCCGTCGAAGATGGGCGTAAACGCTTTTTTGGGGGGGGGGGGGGGGGGGCTTCCGCGGCACTCCCAGCTCACCGGGTGGGGAACTGCCCCGGCCCGGGACCGAGGCATCCGGGCGGGCGAACGTGACAGCATCCGGGACGGCCATCGCTGACCGTCGAGCGTGTGAGACGTCGTTCAGAACCGGGTCACGACATCCGACAAGGCCGGGCGAGGGCGGTCCTTGTTCGGTTTTGTCGGCGTGCCGATGTGGATAAAGCCCGCGAATCTTTCGTCCGGCTTCAATCCGAGGCCGTCAAGTATGTCGCGATCGTAGGCAAACCAGCCGGTCAGCCAGTTCGCGCCGTAGCCGAGCGCGGTGGCGGCGTTGACAATGCTCATGGCGCTGGCGCCTGCCGACAGGACCTGCTCCCACGACGGCACCTTGGGGTGCTGCTTGATGCAACTCACCACGCCGATCACCAGCGGTGCTTCCGTCAACTGGTGCTTTTCGATTTCGATCTCCTCCTGCGGAGCCGACGGATTCTTGCGCGCATAGACACGGGCGATGACATCGCCGGCGCGGGCGCGGCCATCGCCTTCGAACACGATGAACCGCCATGGTGCGATCTTTCCGTGATCTGGCACGCGCGCGCCGATGGTGAGGATCGTCTCGATTTCCTCAGCCGAGGGACCGGGTTCGCTCATGTCGCGCGGTTTGACCGAGCGGCGGGTGCGCAGGAAATCGATGATGTCGGACATGATGCTCTCTTGAAATGGATATTTTCTTGAATCTGCTGATGGAGCGAAGGATGGAGCGCAGGCCGTGATGCGTCAGGCCTTGCTCCGCTCCCGTTTGATATCCGGCGGGATGGCTTCCTCCGCCAGCGCCGCGATCGCGTCGGCGGTCGGCATCACCTTCTGACCCTCGCTGCCGAGACGGCGGATGGAGACCGACCGGCTCTCGGCTTCCTTCTTGCCGACCACGAGCAGCGCCGGAATCTTCGCCAGCGAGTGCTCGCGCACCTTGTAGTTGATCTTCTCGTTGCGCAGGTCGATCTCGACGCGAAGTCCTGCGCGCCGTGCGGCGGCGGCGACCTCTTTGGCATACTCGTCGCCGTCGGAGGTGATGGTCGTGACGACCGCCTGCACCGGCGCGAGCCAGAGCGGAAAATTGCCGGCGAAATGCTCGATCAGGATGCCGATGAAGCGTTCGATCGAGCCGCAGATCGCGCGATGCACCATCACCGGCGCCTTCTTGGCGCCGTCGGCATCGATATAGAACGCGCCGAACCGCTCCGGCAGGTTGAAGTCCACCTGCGTGGTGCCGCACTGCCAGTCGCGGCCGATGGCGTCACGCAGCACGTATTCGAACTTCGGTCCGTAGAACGCGCCTTCGCCGGGATTGGTCTCGGTCTTGATGCGATTGTTTGACGCGGCGATGCGCTTGAGCACGTCGGCCATGACTGCTTCGGCGTGATCCCACGCGGCGTCGGAGCCGACCCGCTTTTCGGGGCGCGTCGAGAGCTTCACCGTCAACTCGCCGTCGAAACCGAAGTCGGCATAGGTCGACAGGATCAGCTCGTTGATCTTGAGGCATTCGTCGGCGAGCTGGTCCTCGGTGCAGAAGATATGCGCGTCGTCCTGGGTGAAGCCGCGCACCCGCATCAAGCCGTGCATGGCGCCCGACGGCTCGTAGCGATGCACCACGCCGAACTCGGCAAGCCGCAGCGGCAGGTCGCGATAGCTCTTCAGCCCGTGCTTGAAGAGCTGCACATGGCCGGGGCAGTTCATCGGCTTGATCGTGAACCAGCGTTTGTCCTCGGCCTCGTCGCCGGCCGACTGCGCCGCGAACATGTTCTCGCGATACCATTCCCAATGGCCCGACGTCTCCCACAGCGACTTGTCGAGCATCTGCGGCGCGTTGACCTCGTCATAATCTTCCGCAAGCCGCCGGCGCATGTAGGCGATCACGGCCTGGAAAATGGTCCAGCCCTTGGCGTGCCAGAACACCACGCCGGGACCTTCCTCCTGGAAGTGGAACAGGTCGAGTTCGCGGCCGAGCTTGCGGTGATCGCGCTTCTCGGCTTCCTCGATCTGCTTCAGGTAGGCGTCGAGGTCTTCCTGCTTCGCAAACGCCGTGCCGTAGATGCGCGTCAGCATCGGGTTGTTGCTGTCGCCGCGCCAATAGGCGCCGGCCACCTTCATCAGCCTGAAGGCGTTGCCGATCTTGCCTGTGGAGGTCATGTGCGGGCCGCGGCAGAGATCGAACCAGTCGCCCTGATAGTAGATCTTGATCGGCTCGCTGCCGGGAATGGCGTCCACCAGTTCGACCTTGAAGGCCTCGCCCTTGTCGCGGAACACCTGCTTGGTCTTTTCGCGATCCCAGACGTCCTTGGTGAAGGGTTTGTCGCGCGCGATGATCTCGCGCATCTTCTTCTCGATCGCCGGGAAGTCCTCCAGCGAGAATGGCTCGTTGCGGAAAAAATCGTAATAGAAGCCGTTCTCGATCACCGGGCCGATGGTCACCTGCGTGCCCGGCCATAGCGATTGCACGGCCTCGGCCAGAACGTGCGCCGCGTCGTGGCGGATCAGTTCCAGCGCGCGCGGGTCATCGCGGCTGATGAATTCGATACTGGCATCACGCTCGATCGGATCGGCAAGATCGCTGACCACGCCGTCGAGCGCCATCGCGACCGTGCGCTTGGCCAGCGACGGCGAGATGCCTTTGGCGATATCGAGACCGGTGGTGTTTTTCGGGAACTCGCGCCGCGCGCCGTCCGGAAAGGTGAGGCTGACGTTGTCGGTGGGCGAGACGGGCTTCAGGTTGGCGAGGCCATACTGGAATCCCGATGCGGGTTCGTTCTTGTCGGACATAGATGGCTCCTGTGGCTCACTCCTGCGAACGAGCGCAGGTAAGCGGGATGCAGCGGTATAGCAGCCGGTTCGCCCGTTGCAACGGCTGAAAGTTCCGCTTGGGCGCAAAACCGCGGATTGGCGCCCGGCGGGAGTCCGGCCCGTGCCACGTTGCGGGCTGCCCGCGAGCGCACGGTTACGCGCCGCTTCCTTTCTATCGTCAGTGGCCCCGGTCGTGGACGGGAGGGTGATTGCCCGCTTCATCCATCCGCAGCAGCCCCTCGAACCGGGCAAACATCGCAAGGCGGTCGGGCGAAACCGTCTGCTCGGCTTTCGCGAGCGCGTCGGCGAGCGCACCTGCGACATCAGGCGCAATGCCCGCATGCCGCAATGCTTCGGCGCTTCGGATTCCGTCTCCAGCGCAGAGGATGATGGTCCAGTGACCATGCTTGTTCCGCAGGAGCGCGCGGCCGCCCGTTTCGGCCTGCGTCCAGTCGGCAATCGCGTAGCCAGCCGTGGCGACCACCGGACCGACGACCAGCTTTGCTTCCGGCTTGTCGAAGCTCGAATGGAGCAGATCGCGCACCGCGTCCTCGTCCGGCCCCGCAATCGCCGAACCGATGAGGCTGCAGAACACGATGAACGCGGCAAAGAGTTTCGTCAGCACCGGAATTTCCTTATATATCTGATGACAATACGGCCGATTACAATACGTCGGGCTTTACAGGCGTGTTGCGAAGAGCCTGCGCCGGTTTCAAGCCGCATCCCCGGAGTGCCTCGCCTTGACCACGACCATCTACGGCATCAAGAACTGCGATACCATGAAGAAGGCGCGCGCGTGGCTGGACGGTCATAGCATCGCCTATGAGTTTCACGACTACAAGGCCGTTGGCATCGAGCGCGCCCGGCTCAAGGCATGGGCGGCAAAACTCGGTTGGGAAACATTGTTGAACCGCGCCGGCACGACGTTTCGCAAATTGCCGGACGCGGACAAAGCTGGATTGACCGAGGCCCGCGCGCTGGCCCTGATGCTCGATCAGCCCTCGATGATCAAACGTCCGGTGCTGGAGGTCGGCGACAAGCTGCTCGTCGGCTTCAAGCCGGAGGTTTACGAGAAGGAGTTTCGGACACCGAAACGATGACGCGGCCTTGATCCGCGCCATCATGGCGGCGCTTTGGTCGGTGCCGATCGTCGAAGCGGGCAAAAGCCCCGTGCGCATTTCGACTAATGGCTGAGGGAATGACGGCTCCGGACTTCCGGCGAATGCTACTTTGCACCTTGCGCAATCCAGCCCATTGACATCATATTCTGAAAGACGGCCGTGCCCGGTGGTGTCCAGTGCACTGAACGGGTTCGGCGGCTAAAGACTCAGCCGCGAAGGGGACACCGAGCGATAGCTGAGGGGGATTTTTGAGTGACGAATGAGTTCATTCTTGAAACCCACGGATTGACCAAGGAGTTTGCTGGTTTTGTCGCCGTGCGCGACGTGGGTCTGCGTGTTCGCCGCGGCAGCATTCATGCACTGATTGGCCCCAACGGAGCGGGAAAAACCACCTGCTTCAACCTGCTGACCAAGTTCCTGAAGCCGTCGGCGGGGAAGATTATCTATAACGGACGCGACATCACGGCGCTTGCGCCGGCCGACGTGGCGCGGCTCGGATTGGTGCGGTCGTTCCAGATTTCGGCGGTCTTCCCGAATCTCACGGCGCTTGAAAATGTCAGGGTTGCATTGCAGCGCCAGCACGGCCATTCCTTCGATTTCTGGCGCTCCAAATCGGTGCTCGATCGCTTCAACGGTCGCGCGCTTGAATTGTTGGATCAGGTGGGCTTGAGCGAGTTCGCGAAAACCCTTGCGGTGGAGATGCCGTACGGACGCAAGCGTGCGCTGGAGATCGCGACGACGCTGGCGCTCGATCCGGAAATGATGCTGCTCGACGAACCGATGGCCGGCATGGGTCATGAGGACATCGACAGGATCGCCGCGCTCATCAAGCGCATTTCGGCGAAGTACACGATCCTGATGGTCGAGCATAACCTGAGCGTGGTCGCGAACCTCTCCGATATCATCACCGTGCTGACGCGCGGACACGTGCTCGCCGAGGGCAATTACGACGACCTCACCAAGGACGAGCGCGTCAGGGAAGCCTATCTGGGAGCCGGTCATGGCTGACGGAACAATGACCGCGCCGGGCGTCTCCGGGTCCGCAAAGCCGGCCGGCGACGCCATGCTCGCGGTTCAAAATCTCCAGGCTTGGTACGGCGAATCCCATATTCTTCACGGCATCACCTTCAACGTCGCGGCGGGAGAGGTTGTCACGTTGCTCGGCCGCAACGGCGCCGGCAAAACCTCGACGCTGAAGTCGATCATGGGCATCATCGGCAAGCGCACAGGGTCGATCCGCTTCGACGGTCACGACATCTCGCGCGCCTCGTCGGACAAGATCGCGCGTTTGGGTGTGGCTTACTGTCCGGAGGAGCGGGGCATCTTCGCCAGCCTCGATGTGCGCGAGAACCTGATGCTGCCGCCGGAGGTCCGCAGCGGCGGCCTGTCGCTGGACCAGATCTTCACGCTGTTTCCCAATCTGAAGGAACGGCTGCGCAGCCAGGGCACCAAGCTGTCCGGCGGCGAGCAGCAGATGTTGGCGATCGCGCGCATTCTGCGCACGGGCGCGCGTTTCCTGATGCTCGACGAGCCGACCGAGGGCCTTGCGCCGGTCATCATCGAGCAGATCGGCCGCACCATCGCGCGATTGAAGTCGGAGGGGTTTACGATCCTTCTGGTGGAGCAGAACTTCCGCTTTGCCGCGACGCTCGCCGACCGCTTCTACGTCGTCGAACACGGCAAGATCATCGACGGCTTCGCAAGTTCCGAGTTGCAGGCCAACATGGACAAGCTTCATGCCTATCTCGGTGTCTGAAGCGTTTTTGATCGAAGTGGCATCCGGTTCGCGTGAAGACAACACGTCAAGTCGAGGACCTGGAATTTTTCACCGTTTCCGTAAAAGGTGAAAAATTCCAGGCGGCGTCCCCGGACGGGACCAAAACGGAGTGGGAAAAAATGAGGACCAGACTTGCAGTTTTGCTCGTCGGCACGGCGCTGACTTTTGGCATGACCATCAGCGCGGTGGCCCAGGACAAGGTGACGGACAAGAACGTCAAGATCGGCGTGCTGACCGATCTTTCCGGCCTGTATGCCGACCTCGGAGGAGAGGGATCGGTGGTCGCGGCAGAGATGGCGGCCGATGATTCAGGACTGAAGGCCAAGGGTTGGAAAATCGACGTCATCTCCGCGGATCACCAGAACAAGCCCGACGTCGGTGCCGGCATTGCGCGCCGATGGATCGACACCGACAAGGTCGACATCATCGCCGACGTGCCCAACTCCGGCGTTGCACTCGCAGTCAACAACATCGTGAAGGAGAAGAACAACATCCTGCTCGATTCAGGCGCGGGCTCCTCGGAACTCACCAACACGCAGTGCACGCCGAATACGATCCACTTCACCTACGACACCTACATGCTGGCTCAAAGCACGGGGGGCGCGATGGTGAAGGCCGGCGGCGACACATGGTTCTTCATCACGGCGGATTATGCCTTCGGCCATGCGCTTGAGAACGATACGACGGCGGTCGTCAAGGCCAATGGCGGCAAGGTGCTGGGAAGCGTCAAGGCGCCGTTGGGTACGGCGGACTTCTCGTCCTATCTGCTGCAGGCCCAGGCATCGAAGGCCAAGGTGATCGGGCTTGCCAACGCCGGCGGCGACACCACCAACTCGATCAAGCAGGCCGCGGAATTCGGCATCGTCAAGGGCGGCCAGAAACTTGCCGGCCTGCTCATGTTTATATCGGATGTCCACTCGCTCGGCCTGAACGTGGCGCAGGGGCTCAACCTGAGCGAAACGTTCTACTGGGACACCAACGACCAGACCCGTGCCTTCTCGAAGCGCTTCAGCGAACGCCTGAAAACCCACGCGATGCCGACGATGGTTCACGCCGGCGTCTACGCGGGACTGCTGCACTACTTCAAGGCGCTGGAGGCGCTCGGCGGCAATCCGCATGACGGCGCCAAGGTAGTGGCCAAGATGAAGGAGATGCCGACCGACGATCCGCTGTTCGGCAAGGGCGTGATCCGGATCGACGGCCGCGCGATTCATCCGGCCTTCCTGTTCGAGGTCAAGACGCCGGCGGAGTCGAAGGGGCCGTGGGATCTCTACAAGCTGATCGGCACCACGCCGGGGGACCAGGCGTTCCGGCCCTTGTCGGAAAGCAAGTGTCCGCTGGTCAAGCACTGACGCTGCGGGCCGTTCCGGCGGCGTCGAGCCGCCGGGCGACCTTACCCGCTGGTTACAAGATAGGGATGAGGCCGGAGCAACATGTCGATCAATCTGCAGGCTCTCTCCGCGCAGCTTCTGGTCGGGCTGATCAACGGTTCGTTCTATGCGCTGCTGAGCCTTGGCCTCGCCGTGATCTTCGGCATGCTCAACATCATCAACTTCGCGCATGGCGCGGTCTACATGATGGGCGCGTTCTGCGCCTATTTCCTGCTCAACATCTTCGGGATCGGCTACTGGCCGGCGCTGATTATCGCGCCGGTTCTCGTGGGCATCTTCGGCATGGTCATGGAGCGGACCATGCTGAAATGGCTGGCCGGGCTGGATAACCTGTACGGACTGCTGCTGACCTTCGGTCTGGCGCTGATCATTCAGGGCGTGTTTCAGAACTATTTTGGCTCCTCCGGTCTGCCCTATGCCATTCCCGATGAATTGCAGGGCGGCATCAATCTCGGCTTCATGTTCCTGCCGATCTACCGCGGCTGGGTGATCGTATGTTCGCTGGTGGTCTGTCTCGCCACCTGGTACCTGATCGAGCGGACCCGGCTCGGCGCTTACTTGCGCGCAGCGACGGAAAACCCCACGCTGGTGCGCGCGTTCGGCATCAACGTGCCGCGCATGATCACGCTGACATACGGATTGGGCGTCGGTCTCGCGGCGCTGGCCGGCGTGCTGTCGGCGCCGATCAATCAGGTGCGGCCGTTGATGGGAGCCGACCTGATCATCGTGGTGTTCGCGGTGGTGGTGATCGGCGGCATGGGATCGATCATGGGATCGATCGTCACCGGATTTGCGCTTGGCGTCATCGAGGGGCTGACGAAATATTTTTATCCCGAGGCCTCCAACACGGTGGTTTTTGTGCTCATGGTCCTCGTGCTGCTGGTGAAGCCGACGGGATTGACGGGGCGGGCGGTCTGACATGGTAGCATCGATCGACCATCCCGTTCGGACCACAAGCCGTCGCATCATCGGCGACGAGATGATCGTTTTCATTCTCATGACGGCGGTGCTGGCCATCGTTCCGATGACCGGAATCTATCCGTTTTTTGTCATGCAGGGACTTTGCTTCGCGTTACTCGCCTGCGCGTTCAACCTGCTGCTCGGCTACGGCGGCCTGTTGTCGTTCGGCCATGCGATGTTTCTCGGGACCGCCGGTTATGTCTGCGCGCATGCGTTGAAGGTGTGGGATGTCCCGCCCGAATTGGGCATCGGAGCGGGTGTCGCGGCCGCGGCCTTGCTGGCGGTCGTCACCGGGGTCGTCGCCATCCGCCGGCAGGGCATCTATTTCGCGATGATCACGTTGGCGCTGGCGCAGCTTCTTTATTTCGTCTATCTGCAAACGCCGTTCACCCATGGCGAAGATGGCATCCAGGGAGTTCCTCAAGGCAGGATGTTCGGGGTCATCGACCTGTCGCGTCCGGACACGCTTTATTACGTTATATTGGGCGGCTTTCTGTTCGGCTTCCTTGTGATCTACCGCGCTGTCAACTCGCCGTTCGGCGAGGTGCTGAAGGCGATCCGGGAGAACGAGCAGCGCGCGATTTCCCTGGGCTACAAGACCGACCAGTACAAGCTTCTGGCCTACATCCTGTCGGGCACGCTGGCCGGGCTGGCCGGATCGCTCAAGGTGCTGGTGGTGCAAAACGCCTCGTTGACCGACGTGCACTGGACGATGTCGGGTGAAATCGTGCTGATGACGCTGGTGGGCGGCCTCGGCACGGTCTTCGGACCGGTCGTCGGCGCCTTTGCGATCATCGCCATGCAGCAGTATCTGGCCGGTTTCGGGCAATGGGTCACCGTGATCCAGGGCGTCATCTTTGTCGTCTGCGTGCTGACCTTCCGCCGCGGCGTAGTCGGCGAAATTGCGCATTATTTTAAGCGATCGCTGTAATTTATCGCGCGAATGGAGCCTTTTTGGCACAATCCGGTGGATGATCCCGCCGATTGCAATGCCGATTGCCCACTTTCCCGGAAATGGTTTATGACATTTCCGCGCTCCGGACACGCGGCCCGGTTCTTGTCTGCAAAGTGGATACTGCGATGCTGCATTGGTTCCGGTCCTTTCTGCCGAAAGAGGAGCGTTTTTTCGACCTGTTCGCCCGCCACTCGCAGACGATCGTGCAGGGGGCGGAGGCGCTTCAGGGAGTGCTGAAGGGCGGTGAAGAAACCCCGGTGTTCTGCCAGCGCGTCAGCCAGCTCGAAAACGATGCCGACGGCATCACGCGCGAGGTGCTGACCGCTGTCCGCCGCTCCTTCATCACGCCGTTCGACCGCGTCGACATCAAGAACCTCATCACCTCGATGGACGATGCCATCGATCAGATGCAGCAGACCGCGAAGGCGGTGGTGCTGTTCGAGGTCCGCAGCTTCGAACCGCCGATGCGCGAGATCGGCTCGCTGCTCGTGGAATGCGCCAATCTGGTCGGCCGCGCGCTGCCGCTGCTCCAGTCGATCAGCAACAACGTCGCAATGCTGACGGCGATCACCGAGGAACTCGGCAAACTGGAGGGCCGCGTCGACGATCTGCACGATATCGGCCTGAAGGAGCTTTTCCTGAAGCACCGCAACGCCAACGCGATGGACTTCATCGTTGGCGCCGAAATCTACGATCACCTGGAAAAGGTCGCCGACCGCTTCGACGACGTTGCCAACGAGATCAGCAGCATCGTCATCGAGCAGGTATAGGGCAGGGCCGCGCTGTGGACGTCATGCTCGGTCTTCCGGTTCTGGTCGGCCTGATCTTTGCCGCGCTGCTGTTCGATTTTCTGAACGGTTTGCACGACGCGGCGAATTCGATCGCGACCATCGTTTCAACGCGCGTGCTGCGGCCGCGATACGCGGTGCTGTGGGCGGCGTTCTTCAATTTCGTCGCGTTTCTCGTATTCGGCCTTCACGTCGCCAACACCATCGGCACCGGCATCGTCGAGCCCAGCGTGATCGACCCGCAGGTGATCTTCGCCGCGCTGGTCGGCGCCATGGCCTGGAATCTGATCACCTGGGCACTCGGAATTCCGTCCAGCAGTTCGCATGCGCTGATCGGCGGCCTGCTCGGCGGCGGGGTCGCGAAAGCCGGCCTTTCGGCGGCGGTCTGGAGCGGTCTGTCGAAGACGCTGGTCGCGATCGTATTGTCGCCGCTGGTCGGGTTTTTGCTTGCGCTGGTGCTGGTCGCGGTCGTCTCGTGGCTGTCGGCGCGCTCGACGCCGTTCGCGGTCGATCGCACCTTTCGCATTCTGCAGTTCTTTTCCGCGTCGCTTTATTCGCTCGGCCACGGCGGCAACGACGCGCAGAAGACCATGGGCATCATCGCGGTGCTGCTGTTTTCGCAAGGCTATCTCGGCAGCGAATTCAGCGTGCCGTTCTGGGTGGTGCTGGCGTGTCAGGCCGCGATGGCGTTGGGGACGCTGATGGGCGGCTGGCGGATTGTGCGAACCATGGGCCTTCGCATCACCAAGCTGAAGCCGGTGCAGGGCTTTTGCGCCGAGACCGGCGGCGCGGTGACGCTGTTCGTGGCGACGTTCCTCGGCGTTCCGGTATCGACCACCCACACCATCACGGGAGCCATCGTCGGCGTCGGTGCCGCGCGGCGACTGTCGGCCGTGCGCTGGAACGTCGCAAGCTCCATCGTCTATGCATGGGTGATCACCATCCCAGCATCGGCGTTGGTCGCCGCGCTGGCTTACTGGGCGGTGGCGTTTGTCAAGTAACGAGTTTCAGCCCGACGATCCCGGCGACGATCAGGCCGATGCAGGCGAGCCGCGCCATCGTCGCCGGATCGCCGAACAGCACGATGCCGAGGATCGCAGTTCCCACCGCGCCGATGCCGGTCCAGACCGCATAGGCGGTGCCGATCGGCAGCGTCTTGAGCACCATCCCGAGCAGCGCAAGGCTCGCGGCCATGGCCGCCAGCGTCAGCACCGACGGCAGCAGCCGCGTGAATCCTTCGGTGTATTTGAGGCCGATCGCCCAGCCGACTTCCATCAATCCGGCGACGAACAGCATGAACCAGGCCATGACGACCCTCCTTGAACAACGGGCAAAGTCGTCCCCGCGGCTACCAGAGCGTTTTCAAGCGAAGTCGATACCGGTTCGCGTGAAGAAAACGCGTCAGATAAAAACCTGACCTGGTTCTGCTTTATCAGAACCGGAGATCAGGCTGGATGGAAGGTCGTCCTTCCGTTTGATATATGAGGCCGCGAGCGTCGGCTCGCAACCGCGCTTACCTGTAAATCCCCTTGATCCGGCCGGTTTTCCCTGCCACACGCTGGTTGATGTCCGACCTCGCGCTGCAGAATGATTCAACCTCGCGTTCGCCGCTGGCGGCGGAAGTCGCGCGCCGGCGCACTTTCGCGATCATCTCGCATCCCGACGCCGGCAAGACCACCTTGACGGAAAAGCTCTTGCTGTTTGGCGGCGCCATCAATCTCGCCGGACAAGTCAAGGCGAAGGGCGAACGGCGCAACACCCGTTCCGACTGGATGAAGATCGAGCGCGACCGCGGCATCTCCGTGGTCACCTCGGTGATGACGTTCGAGTTCGAGAACCGGGTCTTCAATCTGCTGGACACGCCGGGTCATGAGGACTTCTCCGAGGACACCTACCGCACGCTGACGGCGGTGGATTCCGCGGTCATGGTGATCGACGCAGCCAAGGGGATCGAGGCGCGCACCCGCAAGCTGTTCGAGGTCTGCCGGCTGCGCGATATTCCGATCATCACCTTCATCAACAAGATGGACCGGGAGAGCCGCGATACTTTCGAACTGCTGGACGAGATCGAGAAGACGCTGGCGCTCGACACCACGCCGATGACCTGGCCGGTCGGACGCGGTCGCGACTTCCTCGGCACCTACGATGTCGCGACCGGCGGCATCCGTCTGCTCGACGGCGGCGGCGCCAAGACCGGCGCGGCCGAACAGATCGACATCGCCGATCTTGCCGCGCGCAACGCCAACCTGAATATCGACGAGGTCAGGGACGAACTGGCGCTTGCGACCGAGGCCTGCAAGCCGTTCGACCTTGAGGCGTTTCGCGAGGGACACCTGACGCCGGTCTATTTCGGCTCGGCGCTGCGCAATTTCGGCGTCGGTGACCTCCTGGAAGGGCTCGGCAAATTCGCTCCGTCCCCACGCGCGCAGGAATCAAACCTGCGCAAGGTTGCCGCCGATGAACCGCGCATGACGGCCTTTGTATTCAAGATCCAGGCCAACATGGATCCCAATCATCGTGATCGCATTGCTTTCGCCCGGCTCTGTTCCGGCAAGCTGACGCGCGGCATGAAGGCGAAGCTGGTGCGCACCGGCAAGCCGATGCCGCTGTCGTCGCCGCAATTTTTCTTCGCGCAGGATCGTGCGATCGCGGACGAGGCATTCGCAGGCGATGTCGTCGGCATTCCCAACCACGGTACGTTGCGGATCGGCGACACCCTGACCGAAGGTGAGGATGTCACCTTTGTCGGTGTGCCGTCGTTCGCGCCGGAGATCGTTCGGCGTGTCCGCCTCACCGATGCGATGAAGGCGAAGAAGCTCAAGGAAGCCCTCCAGCAGATGTCGGAGGAGGGCGTCGTGCAGGTGTTCCGCCCGCGCGACGGTGCGCCCGCGCTGGTCGGCGTGGTCGGCATGCTGCAGCTTGATGTGTTGAAAGCGCGTCTCGACGCGGAATATTCGCTGCCAGTGGATTTCGAGGTCAGCGAGTTTCAACTGGCGCGCTGGATTTCATCCGACGATCGCAGGAAGCTTGATGCCTTCATCGCGGCGAACGGCTCCGGAGTGGCCGACGACGTCGACGGCGATCCGGTGTACCTCGCCAAGAACGAGTTCTATCTCGGCTACACGATGGACCGCGCCGACGGCATCGTGTTCTCAAGCGTCAAGGATGTGAAGAAGACCGTGTAAGGGAGGAAATTATGGGACTATCGGTGATGATTGCTGGTCTTGTTCTCTTTCTTGGCGTGCACCTCGCCGCGACCAAGCGTGATTTTCGCGCGCGGTTGATCGCGTCCTACGGCGAGGTCCCCTACAAGGTCGGGTTTTCGCTGATATCCGCGGCTGGTGTCGCGCTGATCGTCTGGGGGTTCTTCGACTACCGCGCCACCGGCTGGATCGACGTCTGGCATCCGCCGCGCGTGATGAAGCACATCGCTGAAGCGCTGATCCTGCCCGCCGTCATTCTCGTGGTGGCGTCGTATATCCGCGGCCGCATCTACGCCAAGCTGAAGCATCCGATGCTCGCCGGCGTCAAGCTGTGGGCGACGGCCCATTTGCTCGCCAACGGAGATCTAGGCTCGATCATCCTGTTCGGTTCGATCCTGGCGTGGGCGGTGATCGACCGCATCTCGCTCAAGCGCCGCACCGATCCCAGCGGCCTGCCGATCCCGGTCGGCGGGGTTCGCAACGATGTGATCGCGGTCATCGTTGGCGTCGTCCTCTATATTGCGCTCGGCGCTCTCTTCCATCCCTACGTCGTTGGCGTTCCCGCCTTTGGAGCCTAGTACCGCCGATTTGAAATTCCTGCACCACTTGCAGCGGGTTCGTCTTCGGGCATTTCAAATCGAAAGCGGTACTAGAATCATAAGGTTGCTAGTACCCTTTGCTTTCCGAAGTTCGTTAAGGGGGGGGCGATGTCTCACGAACTTCGGAAAGCGGGTACTAGGGTCGAGACTCAATTGGCCGTCCACCAGGTTATTGCGGCAGCGATGCAGACGGCCGACATGAAGATGTCGGCACGTTTATCGTAGCGCGTGGCGATGCGGCGGAAGTCCTTGAGGCGGCAGAAC